>Ga0207684_10000065_pt1 | contig 194463 bp, 159 predicted proteins | sample KBSK5501metaG_FD_184342 | JGI IMG/M metagenome (GOLD analysis project Ga0207684, IMG submission 184342) | Corn, switchgrass and miscanthus rhizosphere microbial communities from Kellogg Biological Station, Michigan, USA - KBS K5-50-1 metaG... | ecosystem: Host-associated > Plants > Roots >... | reverse complement strand
GTGTGTGTGGTGGTCTGACTTCCCTGATCAAGGCCGGTTTCGAAACCCTCACCGAAGCGGGTTACTCGCCAGAGATGGCCTACTTCGAGTGCCTGCACGAGATGAAACTGATCGTCGATCTACTTTACGAAGGCGGAATCTCGGAAATGCGGTATTCTATTTCGAACACGGCGCAGTATGGCGACATGACGCGCGGTCCAGTCGTAGTGAACGACGAAACAAAACGTCGGATGCGCAGTCTTCTGGATGATATTCAATCGGGAACTTTCGCGCGCGACTGGATGGCCGAAGCAAGCAATGGTCGACAACGATTTCAACAGCTCGATGCCGAAGCGCGAGAGCATCCGATCGAGAGCGTTGGCACTCGCTTACGTGAGATGATGCCGTGGTTGAGTAAGAGTCGACTGGTCGATAAAGCGAGCAACTGAGGCTTGTCTGAGAATTCTAAAAAAGATGCGAACGCGCGCAGTCACTCGATCACGCGTGGCGTGGAGCGCACGCCCAATCGAGCGATGCTGCGCGCAGTCGGCTTTCACGACGGCGACTTTGAGAAACCGATCATCGCGGTCGCCAATGCTCACAGCACGATCACACCTTGCAATGCAGGCTTGAACCGTCTTGCCGAGCGCGCCGTGTCAACTCTCAAACAAGCCGGCACGATGCCGCAAACGTTCGGCACGATCACAGTCAGCGATGGGATCTCGATGGGAACGCAAGGGATGAAATACTCCCTCGTGTCGCGCGAGATAATTGCCGATTCCATCGAGACGGTTTGCCAGGCGCAATCGGTAGACGGTCTGCTGGCGATCGGCGCGTGTGACAAGAACATGCCGGGCGCGCTGATCGCGATCGCGCGTCTAAACATTCCCTCGATCTTTGTTTACGGCGGAACGATCAAGCCCGGCCACTTTCAAGGTCAGGACTTGACGATCGTGAGTGCGTTCGAAGCCGTGGGCCAGTACTGCGCCGGCAAGATCGCCGAAGGTCAACTGCTCGAGATCGAACGACACGCGTGTCCGGGCGCGGGATCTTGTGGCGGTATGTACACGGCCAACACGATGTCGGCAGCAATCGAAGCAATGGGTCTGGCGCTTCCCTACTCTTCGACGATGGCAGCGGAAAATGATGAAGTCGTCGACAATGCGGCCGCTTCAGCAGAAGTTCTCGCACACGCTGTGCGAAACAACCTGAAGCCGCGTGAGTTGCTGACTCGGCAGGCCTTTGAAAACGCGATTGCGGTGGTAATGGCTGTTGGTGGATCGACGAATGCGGTTTTGCACCTGCCGGCGATCGCGCATGCAGCCCAGGTGAAATTGACGCTGGACGATTTTGAGGAGATCCGCGAGCGAGTGCCTGTGCTCTGCGATCTCAAACCTTCAGGCAAATACGTTACGACTGACTTGCACAAGGCTGGCGGCATACCACAAGTGATGAAGATGCTGCTGTCTCGCGGCTTGCTGCACGGCAATGCACTGACGATCACCGGCGAGACTATCGAACAGGCGCTCGCCGCCGTTCCGGAAAATCCGGCGCGCAACCAGGATGTAATAAGGCAGTGGAACGATCCTCTTTATTCCGAAGGGCACCTCGTCATCTTGCGAGGGAATCTTGCGCTTGAAGGCGCGGTGGCAAAAGTTTCGGGCGTGAAGAACAGTGTGATAACAGGCCGGGCGCGAGTCTTTGACTCCGAGGAGTCGTGCCTTGAGGCGATCTTGTCATCGCAGATCAAACCAGGCGACGTGGTAGTGATTCGTTATGAAGGCCCGAAAGGCGGACCGGGTATGCGTGAGATGCTTGGTCCAACTTCAGCGCTCATCGGCGCCGGGCTCGGTGATTCGGTGGGGCTGATCACCGACGGTCGCTTTTCGGGTGCCACTTACGGAATGGTCGTCGGTCATGTCGCGCCCGAGGCGGCAGTCGGCGGAAATCTCGCGCTGGTTCACGAAGGGGACTCGATCACGATCGATGCGGAGCGCAGACTGCTGCAACTCAACATCTCTGAAGATGAGTTAGCTCGAAGACATGAAAAGTGGTCTCCACCGGAGCGACCTCACAAATCCGGCGTGCTTGCAAAATATGCGGCTCTCGTGAGCAGCGCCAGTCTGGGCGCAGTCACCGGCATCTGCTGAATCTATTTTAGCCGCGAAAACCCGCGGCCAAAAACGAGCTCACTTGACCGCCTTTGCTGCTTCCCCTAAAGTGATTCACTTCCCATGGCCATACGCATTGAAAACCAGTACGAAGGCAGTCTGCCGAAAGGCACTCTGGAGCAGATCGAGAGCGCGTTTGATAGTCTGCCTAGAGAGCACACACGCGGCATTGAGCGCATCAGGTTGGTGCCGTTTATCACCGAGCCGCGAATCAGAGGACAGTTTCAGGCAACGGAACTTCCCGGTCTTTACCATCCGCGCCAGGGACCAAAAGGAGCGTGGCTGGAGCTCGCTGTCAACGTTCTCTTGCCCGCCGACAAACCGTTTCACAAAAAAATAATTCCGCGGCTGTCTTTTAAAAGTAACATCGTCGCGCTGGTGTTTTCACTGGTGGGCCAACACTACCATCTCACGCTCAAACACTCGTTGAAGAAGACTCAACTCGAGCCCGCGGTGCGGATGTATACGGAGAAACAGTTGAAGGCCTGGAACGAAAAGAAGCACAGTTTCCGGGCGCGATTGTTCAAGCCACTGCAACCGACGTTCGAGCGGTGGGCGAAGTCGTTACAGAAACGTGCGGCGGCTGAAAAGAAAAAGAGTCTGGTTAAATAAAGACAGGATTCAATCCTGTACCGGTTCGTCGTCGATCTCATCGGCGACGGCTCTGAGAATTAACGCGACTTCAGCATCCGAAACCTGCGAAGTACGAAACTTCACTTCGATATTAAAGTCTTTGTCAGGCGACGCATACTTGAAGACGTAAGGCTTGTTATCCGGAACCACGCGCGGTCCCATCTCCTGCCGTCGCGCTTCCCTCGCGTCATTTCGATTCAAACCCCGCGACGCAATCTCTTTCGCAAAACGTCTCATCGAATCGTCGTCAGGCTGGCGCACGATCTGTAGTAACGACGACTTCGCCGCGATGTCAGCCGTGCGACATATCTCGCGCACGTCCTCAGGTATGCGAGCAATCGCGAGCGCTTCCGTCACCGTGGTTCTACTCTTACCAACTTTGCGCGCGATATCATCGTGCGTGTAACCAAAACGCTCGGTCAGCGCCAGCAGTCCATCCGCTTCCTCCCAAACCGTCAGATCCTTGCGCTGCATGTTTTCGATCAGCGCGATCTCCGCCACCGTGCCATCGTCAACTTCCATCTCAACGCACGGAACTTCCTTCAGCCCGGCTTTTTGCGCGGAACGCCAGCGACGTTCGCCGGCGATGATCATCCAACGTCCGGTCAGACGATTCGGCTTGACGAGCAGCGGCTCGAGCACGCCCTTTTCCGCAATCGAGGCCGTCAACTCCGTGAGGTCGCCGAATTCCACGCGCGGCTGCTCCGGATTCGGGTCGAGTTTATCGACGGCTATCATTCTGCCGACCTGTGTGGGCCGGTGTTGCGCCAGTTCTTCGACGTAGTGCGCGTCGTGGCGCATTTGGAGTCCGGTTGGTAGTCCCCTTTTAGACACGGCTGATTACCTCTTCACAAAGTTTTCCGTATTCAATTGCTCCGGATGAGTTTGGAGCAAAACTAAAAATCGACTCCTTGTAGGCGGGCGACTCTTCCAGTCTGACGCTCTTAGTGATCACAGTATCGAACAGCTTTGGACCAAACACGTTGCGAATCTGTTCGTAGACTTCACGCGCGAGCGTGGTGCGCTTGTCGTGGAGGGTCACTAATACACCGAGCAACTCGAGATTTGGATTGGGCCGTGCTTTGACCTTCTCGATCGTCTCCAGAAGATCGTCGGTGCCTTCGAGAGCGAAGTATGACGATTGAATTGGAATCAACACGTGTGTCGCCGCGACCAGCGCATTGACGGTAATCAGTCCCAGCGTCGGCGGTGTGTCGATAACGATGACTTCGTAGTGTTGCCGGAACGGTTCGAGCCGGTCTTTGAGCCGGAAAGGCGCGTCGAAGTCACCGACTAGCTTCGATTCCAGTTTTGCAAGATTGATTCGTGCTGGAACGAGGGCGAGGTTCTCAACCGGTGTTGCGTAAACTGATTCCTCGACAGGTGCGAGTCCGTCCATCATCAGCTCGTAGACTGAGCGTTCGACTGTTCGTGGATCGAGGAATGAGATTGAGCTATTTGCTTGTGGATCGAGATCGAGAAGGAGGACACGTTTTCCCTTACGGGCAAAAGCGGCGGCCAAATTGATGGCGGTAGTTGTCTTTCCTACCCCACCTTTTTGGTTGGCGATGGCGATTACCATTCGCTGCACAGTGGCAAACTATCGCTCCATTGATTCAACTTTGCAAAAGTCACATCGGTAAATCCCCGGCCTCGCCGATCACGTCAGGCCATTCCTCTTCACTCGAAGACACTTCAGACTCTTCGCTCTCTTCAGTTGGCAGAGTGTTCCGCGATGCCTTGATCACTTCCATGTCGACATAGATCGGACAATCGGCGCGCAACGCCAGCGCAATCGCATCGGACGGACGCGAATCGAGCACCATCCGATCGCCTTCGCTGTTACGCATTTCAATCACCGCGAAGAAGGTGTTGTCGCGCAGGCTTGTCACCACCACTCGATCCACCTGAACACCTAACTGCACGATGAGGTTTCGCAGCAGATCGTGCGTCATGGGTCGCGGTGGCGCAATCTTCTCGATCTCCAGCGCGATAGCGTTTGCTTCGTATGCGCCGACCCAGATCGGCAGCATCGTATCACTCTGCACGTCTTTCAAAATGATAATTGGAGTCCCGCTGTTGGGATCCATCATTAATGCTCGGATCTTTACTTCGATTTCCATACGCAGGTACCCCTTACACCACTGCTGGTCCATTGACCAAAGTTCCATACAAGCTGTTTGTCTTCGCTGCCGTCACGAGGACGTCGACTATCTCGCCTTCGAGATTGCGATCACCCTGGAAGTTAACGACCTTGTGACAGGTAGAATGTCCTGTCAGATCGTCCTCTGAACGTGAGCTCTGTCCTTCTACCAACACGCTCAACGTGCGTCCAACATACGACTCGTAGATCTTTGTCTGTGAAGCGCGCTGCACTTTTTCAAGCTCTAGAAATCGCGCCGTCTTTTCCGACTCCGGCACAGTATCATGAAAACTCGCCGCCGGTGTGCCGGCTCGTTTCGAGTATTTGAAGATGTAGAGGCTGTCGTACTCGCATTCTCTAACCAACTCGACCGTCTGTTGGAAATCTTCATCCGTTTCACCCGGAAAGCCGACGATGATATCGCTCGTAAGCGCCAGACGCCGCTTCGCGTTCTTTATACGCTCAATACGTTCGAGGTAGTCACTTTGTTTGTGACCTCGACGCATCAGCTTGAGAATGCGGTCGCTGCCTGACTGCACCGGCAAATGAATCCAGTCGCAAAGATTCGGGTATTCTTCGATCGCTGAAATGATGTCGGGATGGAAATCGCGCGGAAAAGAAGTCGTGAATTTAATACGCGGCATGCCTGTCGCTGCAACTGCGCGCAAGAGACGACAGAACGGTGTTGCACCCGCAAATCCTTCAAGCCCGTCTTCGACGCGCGGCCGATAGCTATTCACGTTTTGGCCGATGAGGTGAATCTCTTTGTAGCCAAGCGCCTGGAGCCTTTTGGTTTCTGCAACGATCTCGCTGGCCGGGCGGCTACGTTCACGCCCGCGTGAATAAGGAACGATGCAAAACGAGCAAAACTTATTACAGCCTTCGATGATTGGAATGAAAGCAACGTGTGGTGAGTGTCGCTCAACCGGAGAGACGTCCCATACATCGTGCGCTCCGCGTTCGCCGAGATCGATAACCTTTCGTTCGCCGTCACGCGCCCGCTCGATCAATGTCGGAATACGATCGGTGGCGCGCGTTCCGATGACCATGTTGACTGATGCGGCGTGATCGAAGATCGCTTCGCCTTCGAGCTGGGCCACACAACCCATCACACCTACCAGGAGATCTTGCTTGCCGCCTCTCGCGGCACGCACCTCGCCGATGCGTGTGTAAACCTTTCGCTCTGCCTTTTCGCGCACCGAACAAGTGTTGAGCAGCACGACGTCTGCTTCGTCGATCGATTGACACAAGTCATAGCCTGAAGCGCGTAGACCCGTCGCCGCCCGCTCGGTATCAGCAACGTTCATCTGGCAGCCAAAAGTCTCGATGTATACTCGCGGCTTCATTCTCGACAGATCACCTTGACAGTGGCGACAGTGCGATAGTGAAGACAGTCTACCAGAAATCATTTGCCAAACGCGATAGCGACAGTTTTGCAAGCCTGGCCGCAGCTTTGTGCCAAGGCTGAAGATTTATCACCTAAAAAAAGTGGATTGCTTGATTCTTGGTTTCTTCGCTAGTAGTATCGCAAACGGTCCAGAATTCTAAGAAAAGAAAGGCTCCTCATGTCCTTCAATAAAGTAATTCTCGTGGGAAATCTCGGTCGCGATCCCGAGTTGCGCTACACCGCCCAGGGTACGCCTGTTTGTAGTTTCAGCATGGCTACAAACGAGCGGCGCAAAGATCGCAACGGCGAGATGCAAGACCACACGACGTGGTTTCGCATAACCTTGTGGAACCGCCTGGCGGAGACTGCCTCACAGTATCTGCAAAAAGGTAAACAGGTTTATATCGAGGGTCGTTTGCGCGTGGAAGAGTACGTCGATCGCGATGGCAAGCCGCGCCACTCGTTGGAAGTTTTCGCGACTGACATGCATTTTATTGGTTCGTCGCGAAACGAGGAGGGGACGTACGAGCGGGCCGCCTCGGCGAGCGCCAGCGCCGCCCCCGCGGACGCGCAGCCAGACTTATCTGACGAAGACATTCCGTTCTGACGTTCTTTACGATGAGGTGTTCAACCCTAATATGAACTACCGGTTAGGCTGACACTTCCGAGCTATTGGGTTTCTCATGCCTGTCGGCCTCAGTGCCGATGACGGCGGTTCACTTTTGAATCTGTGATAAAGTGCGCCTCGCATGAGCTTAGACTAAATTTCTCTTCACCCAAGTCGCGGTTGTTACAAATGTGAGTAAACTCACGCGGTGCCTTTCCGACAATTAAACGCAACCGAACTGGGCCATCGTGATTCAACCTCATGAAGGCAAAGCAAAGCTTCCTTGAACTCCTCCAAACCCTCGCAACTTATGCTGCCATCGTAACGCCGATACTGGCTCCCGTTTTGGCCTTCTCCGGCTTCAATCTGGACGACAGATTGTTGACTGCTTTCGTTGTAGTGTTCCTACTTGCGCTCGTCTACCTTGCGAGTCAGTACCGAAAGGCCAAGCAAAGTATAGAAGCAGAGGGTATTGTGCAACGTCCACAATGGTTGTGGCGGCTCCTCACAAACAGAATTACACATATACCGAAGCAGCTAAACACAGGGACGATAATGGTAATAGTGCCGCCGAGCATGAGGGAACAATATGCGGCATTGAAAGACATCCATAATCAAAATAACCAAATCAATTTGCTATCTCATTATCTTCCAGCGCCGAGTTCAGAGGGCAAGATCGACGAAGACTGTGCCGAATCCAAACTGAATGAAAGACGCCGGCCAGTATCTGATTTAGACCTGATGCTAGAGGATTGTGAGGGAATCACTTTATTGGATGACGGGAGTTGGCAACGTTATAAGTTGATGTATCCAAGGACTTGGAAAGTAATCAACGATTGGAGTAACAAGCACACAGTTCGTCCAGTCATGGCAATTCGTGTCGAGGGAGAGGGAACACTGAAATACAGTTGGTGCAACCTGGATGAGACTATCGTCAACAATCAGGCTCTCTTAAGTAAGATGCTCAGTCTCACGACTGACCGAGGTAGCAGTTGGTTTAATCAAGCCACCTCACAGCGGCGTCTGGTTCTTATCCTGTCTGGGACGCTGGTAGCTATGCTTGTTCTGTCGCTATTTATCAATCTGAGACTTAAAAACCGCATTGGTCAGCTAGAAGATGACAATTCCAAATTCAGCAAATTGATGGTTTCGACTCCCTGGCAGCAAACCAGTCTGGCGGAGCGTTTTGCGGCATTTAGACACTCAACTCGGGCCAAGGTTGATCAAAAAGATGCCGAGCAATTGTTAAGAGGTGTGGTGTACCAGCTCAAGAACAAGATAACTGAATGTTCCAACGGCAGTGCTGAAGTCGTAATGTTTGCGCTCAGGAGGAACCCCACTGATCCGGACGAATTCTACCTTGTCGAAGCTGCGGCGACTCGTCCGTTGCGAAAATTTGATTTTAGGTTTAGCCGAAGAGAAAAAGAGAGCGAATCAATGATCAGTTGTGCTGTCGCGCACCGCTCGTTTGTGTATTGGGAAGGAATAGATCAGTCGGGAATGGATACCAAAGACATTCAACTTTGGGATCTCTCCGGCAAACCGTTTGGCAAGTTCGTAGGAGCCGGAAGGTGGGAATACAACAACGAAAGTTGCAAGTACACAGTACCCAACAAGCTACCCGACGATCCGCATCAATATATGCTTTGCGGTCCGGTTGGGATATCGAACAATTCTTCCGAATTGCCGGCCGGTGCCATGTGTTTCTTTGCTGTAACGGATCTTAAATTCAATGAAAGCTGGGCCCGCCAACTGTTTATAAACTACGGGAATCTCCTATCGTTCTTTTATTGGGAGCAGGCGCTTCCGGAAACAACCACGGTGGAACAATGAAGAGCATGGGCAGCGGACTACCCGACCGATTCAGGACTGCTTTGTTTGCCATCTACACCCCAGCGACCGAAGCGGCGGAGTTTGCTGTAACGACGACTCAAACGATCTTCTTGTGAACAACTTACTGCTTCTGCGAGTCGCTCGCTGAGGGCTGAGTCGAGGTAACGAGCGGTTTGATCGTAATCGTTGTGGGCGCCACCTTCCGGTTCGGGAATGATCTTGTCAACGATTCCCTCCTTATAAAGATGTTGTGCGGTGAGTCGTAGTCCTTCCGCTGCGCGATCGGCTTGAGTTGAATCCTTCCAAAGAATCGCGGCACAGCCTTCCGGCGTGATCACGGAGTAGGTAGCATTCTCGAGCATCAGCACTTGATCGCCAACACCGATCGCGAGCGCGCCTCCGGAACCACCTTCACCAATCACCGTCACGATGATCGGGACTTTGATCTTTGCCATCTCGCGCAGGTTGTAAGCGATCGCTTCAGCCTGCCCGCGCTCTTCTGCGTCGATGCCTGGATAAGCGCCCGGAGTGTCGATGAAAGTAAAAATTGGACGTCCAAACTTCTCGCCGAGTTTCATCACGCGCAGTGCTTTGCGATAACCCTCAGGCTTAGGCATGCCGAAGTTTCTGTAGCTGCGCTGCTTCGTGTCGCGACCCTTTTGATGACCAACCACGACGATAGGCAGACCATGAAAGCGCGCCAGACCGCAAACGATTGCGGGATCTTCCGCGAACCTCTTGTCGCCATGAAGCTCGACGAAATCTTCAAACAGCCGCTCGATGAGATCGAGTGTGTACGGCCGGTCAGCATGTCGCGCAAGCAACACACGTTCGAATGCTGTTCTTGGTGTTACCGGCGCTGGCTCAGGCTGATCCTTGTCTTTCTTATCTTTCGCCATATCAAGCTATCGATATGCCGCTTGTGCTGCTTCTTTGCGGCTGGTTTCAAAACTGACACCGCAGCCCAGTTCTTTCAGCGCCTGTTCGAGCTCGGCGCTTCGTTTAACGCGCAAAGCGTCGTTGGGTTTGATCCGAACAACGGTGCCGCCGTCGATTAATGCTTCTATAGTAACTTCACAATCGCCAGGATTCGCATTCAGCAGGCTCAGGATCGAATCACACAACGTGGGGAAATCCTCATGTTGCGGTGCACGCAAGACCAGGAACTCGTTTCCTCTCGCAGTCGCATCGATGCTCTGCACTTGATCCACAATGATCGTCGGCGGATTGTCTTCGCTGAGCTCGAGGCGTCCGATAACGATCGCAGTCAGCTCATTCTGCATCAACGCCGAATGTTTGCGATAGACCTCGGGCCAAAGGACGCACTTCGTACTGCCTCCTTCGTCCTCCAAACGGAACAGCGCAAACTTATCGCCCTTCTTTGTGGTACGCAGTTGCAGATCGCCGACGATCCCGCCCGATGTAACTCGAACGCCGCTGTTCAATTCCACGAGTTCGGAAGATCTGAGTGCCTTCACGCTCTGTAAAACGTCGAGGTAGCGCTCGAGCGGATGGCCAGTGATGTAAAAACCGAGTGCCGCTTTTTCTGCCGCAAGCATTTCGCTCGTCGTCCATCCTTTAATCGTCGGTGGCATCTCATTAGCGAAGTCGACCTGTTCGGGCATCGAGCCAAATAGGCCATTCTGTCCCTGAAGTCGCTCCCGCTTCGCTCGCTGCGCACGAGCGAGTGCTGAGTCAATGGAACTGAATAAAGCTCCACGCCAGTCGCCGATCGATCGGCCGTCTTTGAGTGAATCGAAGGCGCCGGCACTCACGAGACTTTCGAAGACCCGCTTGTTCAAGGTGGACGACTCGACTCGTTCCGCGAAATCATAGAACGAGCGGAAAGGACCACTCTCGCGGGCTTCAGTTATTGCATTAACAGCCGACTGGCCCAATCCCTTAATCGCGGTAAGCCCGTAGCGGATCGCGCCGCTTAACGGCGTAAAGCCTGAATTGCTCTCATTCACGTCGGGCGGTAGAAGCGCGATCCTCTGCGTGCGGAGCTCTTTCGAATACTTAAACACTTTAGCAGCGTCCTGAGCTTCGCTCGACAGCACTGCGGCATAGAAGTGTTCGGGATAATGGGCCTTCAGGTAAGCCGTTTGAAAAGCCAGATAGGCATAGGCGACGCTGTGACTGCGGTTGAATCCGTAGTCAGAAAACTGGGCCATTAGCGAGAAGATCTTCTCCGCTTTCTCGCGCTTGATGCCTCGTTCGCATGCGCCGTTGATGAACTTCTCCTCGTGCACGGCCATCTCTTCGCGCTTCTTTTTGCCCATCGCACGACGCATGAGGTCGGCCTCGCTAAGTGTGTAACCCGCAAGCTTCTGTGCGAGCTGCATTATCTGTTCCTGGTAGACGATGATCCCGTAGGTGTTGTTGAGGATCTCCTTCATCTCTTGAACGAGATAGCGCACGGCCTTCTTTCCGTGATGCCGTTGAATGAATTCATCCACCATGCCGCCGTCGAGCGGCCCCGGCCGATAGAGCGCATTCAGAGCCGCGAGATCTTCGAGCCCTTTCGGTTTGAGTTTCCGGCAGATCTCCTGCATGCCTGAGGACTCAAACTGGAAGACCGCTTCAGTCCTTCCCTCCGCGAATACTGCAAGTGCTTTATCGTCGTTAAGCGCTATATCCGACCACTTAATCTCTTCGCCAAGCGTCTGTTTAATGCTGATTAAGCAGTCATTTATAACGGTTAAAGCGGTAAGCGCTAAAAAGTCCATCTTAAGCATGCCGGTCTTTTCCAAGTCCGACATGACGTACTGCGTGGTGAGCTCTTCCTTGCCTGAGACGGCGACAGGTATCAACTCCTGAAGCGGCAGCGGCGAGATGACGACGCCGGCAGCATGAACTGAGGAGTGACGAGCGCAGCCTTCGAGTCGTTGGGCAATCTCAAGTATCTCTTTAACCTGAGGATTGCTGTCGATCTCACGGCGGAGCTCAGGTACTTGTTCAAGTGCCTGGCTGATGCTGACGTTGCGCCCGCGCACCGGCGGCGGAATCATCTTGGCTATGCGTTCGACCTCGGCGTAAGGCACCTCGAGCGCCCGCCCCACGTCCTTGATTGCAGCCTTCGAGGCAAGCGTTCCAAAGGTAATGATCTGGCAAACTGAGTCGCGGCCATAGAGTCCGGCGACGTGATTGATCACGTCACCTCGACCTCTGACACAAAAATCGATATCGATGTCGGGCATCGTGACGCGGCCCGGGTTGAGAAACCGCTCGAAGAGCAGATCGTACTGGAGCGGATCGATGTCAGTGATGTCGAGACAATATGCGACCAGCGAACCGGCGGCGGATCCTCGACCAGGTCCGACCGGAATCGAGTGCTCCTTCGCGTAACGAACAAAGTCCCAGACGATCAGGAAGTAACCGGCGAAACCCATCTGCTTGATCATCTGGATCTCGCTTGATAGTCGCGTCTGATAATCGCCAAAAGGTTTTATCAGTTCCCCGCGTGCGGCGAGTGGATCCCAAACTTGCTGGCGTCGTCGCTCGAAACCCTGGCGGACCACCTTCTCGAAATAGTCGTCGGCCGTGAGTCCGTCTTCTGACTGTGGAATCGGATACTGAGGTAAGTAGTTGACGTTCTCAGGCAGCTTCAGCTCGCAGCGTTCGGCGATCTCGACCGTGCGGGTGAGAACTTCAGGAAGTTCATCGCCGAAGATACGCCACATCTCTTCGGGCGACCGCACGTAGAAATTCGGGCTGGCATAACGCAGCCGATTTGTGTCATTGACAGTTTTGCCGGAGCCGATGCAGAGCAGGACGTCGTGAGCGCGCGAGTCTTCAGGCATCAGGTAGTGCGCATCGTTAGTGGCGACGAGCGGCACGCCTGTGCGTTTGGAAAGATCGACGAGCGACTTGCGGATACGACGTTGAGCGTCGAGACCGTGCTCCTGGATCTCGAGGAAGTAGTTACCTTTGCCGAGAATCTCTTCAAACTCGATCGCTGCCTTCGCCGCTTCATCACATTTCTCCTGCGCCAGCATCGCCGAAGGAACACCCGACATGCACGCTGACAGAGCAATCAATCCCTTGCTGTGTTCGGCGAGCAGCTCTTTGTCGATGCGCGGTTTGTAGTAGAAGCCTTCAGTGTATGCTTTTGAAGTCAAACGAACGAGGTTTTGATAGCCTTCGTAATTCTGGGCCAACAGGATTAGATGAAAGTTTGCCTTCTCGCCTGGTGCGCCCGCGGCCTTGTCCTTGCGACTGCCGCGCGTGATGTAAGTCTCACAGCCGATAATCGGCTTCACACCTTTACTCTTCATCGCGTTGTAGAAAGAGATCGCGCCGTACATGTTGCCGTGGTCGGTCATGGCACACGCCCGCATTTTCAATTCTTCAACGCGTTTGGACAGAGGCTTGATTTGAATGGCGCCGTCAAGAAGACTGTAATCTGTATGAAGGTGGAGGTGTACGAATTGGTTGTCCTGCATTTTTATTATCTGCGTAATCTGTGGATTGTATTTATTCCCACTCGATAGTTGATGGTGGTTTCGAACTGATATCGTAAACGACCCGATTAATTCCACGTATCTCTGAGACGATCCTTGCTGAAACTCTCGCCAGCAGATCGTGAGGCAAACGCGCCCAGTCAGCAGTCATCCCGTCCACACTGGTAACTGCTCGAATCGCGATCACTCGCTCGTAAGTTCGCTCGTCGCCCATCACGCCTACCGACGACACCGGCAGCAACACAGGAAAAGCCTGCCAGACTGAGTTGTACAGTTCCGCGAGTCGCAACTCCTCGTCGAGTATTCGATCCGCAGCCTGCACGAGACGAATCTGTTCTTCGGTTACTTCTCCGAGGATGCGCACCGCCAGGCCCGGACCAGGAAACGGATGCCGGCCAAGTATCTCTTCCGGAACGCCGAGCTCTCTTCCAATCAGTCGGACCTCGTCTTTGAACAACTCGCGCAAGGGCTCGATCAGTTTGAGATTCATCTTCTCCGGCAGACCACCAACGTTGTGATGACTCTTGATCACCGCTGATGGACCACGCACCGAAACCGATTCGATCACGTCGGGATAGAGCGTACCCTGCACGAGATAACCAACGTCACCTAATCGCCTCGCTTCTTCCTCAAACACGTCGATAAAGACTTTGCCGATGCGTTTGCGCTTCTCTTCCGGATCGGAAACACCTTTAAGCGCGGCAAGAAACAAGTGACCGGCGCGAACTCCCGAGATATTCAACTTCATGCTCTGTCGCAACAACGCAAGAGTCGTTTCAAATTCACCTTCACGCAACAATCCGTTGTCGACGAAGATGCACGTCTGTCGATCGCCGACTGCTTTGTGCACGAGCGCAGCAGCAACTGTCGAATCTACACCACCCGAAAGACCAGAGACTACGCGTCCGTGTTCGCCAAGTTGACCGCGAATGCGCTCCACTTGTTCTCCGATAACTGCTTCGGGCGACCAATCACCACGACACCCGCAAACAGAGAATAGAAAATTCCGCAACACCTGCGCGCCGAGCGGCGTGTGAGCAACCTCCGGATGAAACTGCACACCATAAATCCCGCGCGATTGATCCTCCATCGCGTTCAAGGCATCGTCGGTAAGCGCTGTCACATGAAAACCTGGCGGCACTTCGGTAACGTGATCCCCGTGACTCATCCAAACGTCGAGCTCTTCCGGCAGACCTTGAAACAAACGACTCGTCGCGTCTAAAACTTTCAAACGCGCGTAACCAAACTCGCGGTTCGGCGACGCAGCCACAGCGCCGCCAAGCTCGCCGGCAAAGACTTGGAAGCCGTAACAGATTCCGAGCTTTGGACTGTCGATCGCTTCGAGCAGTTGCGGATGTGGCTTTGGGGCGCCGTTGTCGTAGACAGACGAAGGTCCGCCGGAGAAGATCAAGCCCCTCGGTGATTTTGCCTTTATTGTTTCAATTGGCGTGTTGAACGGGAGAATCTCGCAGTATACGCCGGCTTCTCTGACGCGACGGGCGATGAGTTGTGTGTACTGCGATCCGAAGTCAAGTATTATTACGGTTTCATGTTGGGCGCTGGTCATGGATCGGAAAGAGTAGCCGATTATACTTTCGTACGATGGGAACTCAAAATTTCAACCACGGATTTAACGGATTGCTGCAGATTTTTCGAATAACGGCGGTTTGCGTCTTGCTAAGTCTCGCTGTGCCGATCTTGGGCGGCGCTAACGCCGACGTTCTCTTGTCGCAGCCGCTCACCGTTCGTTGGCGATACGAATCGAGCGTGACGCTCAATCTCACGCCGGCTTTTGACAACGAGCGAGTCTATTTACCACTCGCCGGCGGAACCATCGTCGCACTCAAAGCTAAAGATGGCCAACTCTACTGGCGTGCAGAGATGGGTGGTGAACTCTCTGCTTCTCCTGTTGCTGACGAGAACGCGATCTACGTTGCTTCTGAGATTGTCGTGCAGTCAAACGAATCGCGTCCGTCATCTGGCACTCTGCGCGCGCTTGGCCGCGAAGGCGGTGTCACTCAATGGATGTCTCCTTTGGTTCGTCCACTTCGCGGAGCACTCACAGTCGCGGACGGAAAACTGTTTGCAGGTGGAAGCGACGGCAGAGTGTACGCTTTCGACAAACGAACTGGTGGTGTGTTGTGGTCCATACCGTACGCGTTGCAGTTCAACAGCCAACCCGTGGTGAAAGCAGGCAGAGTTTTTTTAGGCAGCGAAGACGGCACACTGCTGGCTCTCGACGAAGCAACCGGACGGCTGATCTGGCGCTATCGAACGAAGGGCGCGGTGCATGGTCCAGTCGCTGTGGCGGATAATAGCGTGTTTTTCGGTTCAGGCGATGGTTACGTGTATGCCTTGAGCAGCGACAAGGGCCGCATGAGATGGCGAAAGCGAACAGGTGCGGGAGTTGAGGCCGTCGTCCTTGCCGGCGATGGCTTGCTCGCAGCCTCCTTAGACAACTTCGCTTACCACTTGACTCTCAAAGGCTCAATGCTCTGGAAAAAACAACTCCCCGGACGCATCGCCGCCCAACCATTGACGGTCGAGGGAGCAGCGCTCTTCACACCTCTGTCGAGTTCCGAAGGAGTCGTGCTCGGATTGAAAGACGGAAAGCAAGTTAATTCTCTTCCAACCGGCGACGAGCTGACGAGTTCAGCCTCACCCATCCTCGTCGGCGACGCAGTGATTCTCACAACTGAACACGGTTTACTGGCGTTCGCGCGCCCATCAGACTCCGCTTCAAAGCCAAACCAACATTAGGTCAACTCTCGCACTCGGCGAGAATCGACTGGGCGGCGGCGAGATTCGGCGACCCGAGCCGGGTGAAGATGTCTACAGCACGGCCTGCGTACGGAAGTGCCTCAGCCTTTTTCCCTTGCCGCACAAGTCCCATGGCGAGGTAGTGACAGTTTGAGGCGATTAAGTCTTGGCGTCCGATTCTTTCGGATATCGAAAGCGCCTCACGAGAGAGCGCCTCCCCGCCGGGCCAGTCCTCCAAATCCAAGGCCAGCCCCGCCAGATTGGCGGTATAAATTGCAATTCCTTCGGGATCATCGATCGCCCGCGCAATCCGCAGGGCCTCGCGGTAATCGCGCTCAGCGCTGTAAAGGTCGCCTGCGGCTTGCTCGGCACCGGCCAGACTGCTAACGCCGACTGCTACATCCTCGCCCTCGGGATTCGAGGCACGCCAAAGCTGAACGGCCTCACGATAGGCGGTAATAGCGGCGGAGTTATCGTTTGCTAACTCGTGACCAACGCCACGCAGATGGAGGGCCGCTCCCTCGTAGTTGCCGGCCTGCGCCTTACGCCAATGAGCCTCTGCGCGATCGGCACACGCGAGCACTTCCGCAGATTGCTCTCTCAGATAGTGGATCCATCCAGCTTGATGGGCCCGCCACCCGGCTTTCGAGAAATCCTTGGCTACTACCGCACGACTCTCTGAATCTTTGTTAAGAGCAAGCAATTCGTCGTAACGACCGCTGTACCTGCAGGGCCGGAAGAGTGCATCACATACCACTTGGAGCCGTTCATTAGGACCTGCAAGGAAACACGGGAGAGCGGCGGCGATGGTGGGCCAAGCGGCGTCGAGCACGGGAAAGCGGTCGTACTCACGATAGCCGTTCTCGACCGCGAGGGCATACGCGCGTTTCTCCAGTCGATCCCCTGTCTCTGCCACAACTTCCGGCTTTTTCTTCCGCAGAAAATCGGCGACCAGAGGCACGAGGGTGAAGGTCTTCAACTCCTCACTCGGCACGACGAGTGAACGGTTGACGAGGCTGCGCAAGGCGCGGTCGGCGTCAGCTTCGGGGCACTCAGCGAGCTGAGCAAGGTGCTCCACTTTCGCCGGCACCGTGAAGTAGGTGAGCGCGCAGAGGACGCGTGTCTCAGCCTCACTGAAATCATCTACGAGATCGCCGAAGATAAACTCGAGTGGGTCATTGCCGTCGGGGCAGGAGCGGAGATAGGCGATGGCGTCGGACAAGGTGAGACAGCTTCCGCGGCCGATTTGTCCGGCAGTCCAACGCAGCAGCAATGGTTTGCCGCCAGTTTCTTGGTAGAGGACGAGGCGCTCTGCTTCGCTGCTCTTCGCAAGTGCATGATTGTTCTCGGCCAACTTCTCAAGGGTGGCTAGTGCGGCTGGCTCGCTGAGTTTTTCGAGAATCAATTCCTCTGCAGCAGAGCCGACGCGCTGCCGCGATGTCAAAATAGCCTTGCAGCCCGGCGGCAGTTTTTTGACGAAAGTAAAGATGGTGTCGCGCTCGGGCTTGAGAAGGCTTTCAAGATTGTCGAGGATGAGCAGCGTGCGCGTGGCGCGAAGGGCGTCGAGAAGTAGGCGAGGCCGCTGGTCTTCTGCGGCCTTCGCGATCTCGGCGTGATCGAGTTCACGAGCGAGTTCGTTGAGCAACTCGGCAAGACCGCTGATAAGGAAACCACTTAAATCGCGTAGGCCGTCATCGTCGAGCTCGCGAGACTTGAGCGAGACGAAGACAATTTTCTCGAATGCGTCGGGTGGTGCATCGTAAGCGGCGCGAACCGCGAGCGAGGTTTTGCCCATTCCGCCCGGTCCATCGATGAGTGCGCCCCAGGTGCGGCTTTCCGGGTCGAGGGCGTCGGCGATCTTGCGCAGTTCTTCTTCTCGCCCGAAGAAGGGCTGGAGCGAGGGTAGATTGTGCGGGATCGAAGTGCGCGGAGTATTGTTGGTGGCGTTGGGAATGGTACCACCGAGCCAGCGAACCATGTTTGCGAAATCGCGCTCGGCGTGAAAGTGCTGATAACGACGGAGCTTGGCGGGAATGTGCACTGCATCAGCGTCATTAAACAAGACAACGCGAATATTATCGAGCACGCCGCGGGCTTGGTAAATGCGATCGCGAAGATCGTCCGCTTCGCAGGAAGCTCCGAGGCCTGTTCCTTCGGGCTGTTCTTTCTCGAAGCACTGGAGCCAATCACGAGTGCCAATTATGATGACGTATTCTGTCTTGAGTGCGCGATCGCTGCTCCATTTGTCCCAGCCTTCGCTTGGACCACCGGCCTTATCGTCCAGAAGAAATTGATCGAGAACGACATCGATAGCGCAGCGGCGAAGGCGCTCGCCAAACGAGCGCACACGTTGCCGCTGTTCGTCATCGGTCTGCCTATAGCTGATGAATACTTGAGACATGATGAGGAAGCTTGGACATTTTGTGCTCTTCTGTGTGCCTTTTTGTGGCGTAACTACTGAGACGATCTGCTCACCGGATTGGGCTCAATCTTTGCTTCGGCTGACTCACCGCGGCGCCAGAAGATCCCAACCATACGCGACAGCAACCCGTGAAGTATGTACGTGATCACGATCGCCAGCAGCACGTACTGCGAATACAAAAAGATCAGCATCCCAACCGACAGCGCGAAGATAATCGTGCGGGCGCTGCGACTGCGAGTGCCGACAGTCTTGAAGCTCGAGAAGCGCCAGGTGCTGACCATCATCACACTCAAGAATCCAACCAGCACCATCAATAGGCCCGAGTAGATCCGTGCCCTGTCAGGCCCAAGGTAAATTAAGGGCAACGGCGAGAAGTGCACGAGCGCAGCAATCAAGCCGCCAGCAACAGGGATCGGCAACCCAACAAAACTCTTCTTATCGACCTTTACCGTGCCTTCAGCCAGCAGTCGCGGGCGCGAAGCCTGCACATTGAAGCGCGCCAACCGAAACGCACCGCAGATGAGATACATGAACGAGAGAAACCATGCGAGCCGATGTAGATCGCTGCCTTCAGTGAGTGTCGTGCCGTAACCCCAGACGTAAGCCAGCACCGCCGGCGCAATGCCAAACGTGACGACGTCAGCAATCGAGTCGAGTTGAATACCAATCTCGGTAGTGGTCTTTGTGAGCCGCGCGATACGGCCGTCAAGCATGTCAAACAACAGCGCCCAGCCGATCGCGATGGCGGCGTTATCGAAATGTGCTGCGGCACCGGCGAGATCCGGAGTGGCGCCGCCAAGCAGTTGAAAACCGCGCAACGACGACATCACGGAAAAGAATCCCATCCCGATATTGGCCGCGGTGAACGCCGACGGTATGAGATACAGCCCTTTGCGCAAACCTCGTCGCGGCGGATTCTCTGGACTAGTCGCTCTCGCGCTCATGAGATTCTCCCGATTACGGTCACACCGCCGCGCACGCGCTGCCCTTCTTTAACCGTGATTCTCACATTGGCCGGAAGCAGAACGTCAGTACGAGAACTGAATTTGATCATGCCGAAGCGCTCTCCCAGGCTGAGATTATCTCCCTTCCTTTTCCAGCAGACTACTCGCCGCGCCAGTATTCCGGCAATCTGTTTGCAAACGACTGTGATCTTCTCGCCCTGAATCGTCAACGCATTCTGCTCGTTAACGAGGCTCGCCTTCTCATTCGTCGCCATCAAAAACTTCCCCGGCGAGTAGAGCACGTCGACAATCTTGCCAGGGATGGGTGAGCGGTTGATATGCACGTCAAGCGGCGACAGAAAGATACTGACCAACGTCGGTGAGTCTGTTCCAGGAACGAGCGAACCGATGCGCGTGACTCGTCCATCGGCCGGAGCTACAACTACATCAGAATCCGGCGGCGGCACGCGTTTCGGATCGCGGAAAAAGAAAGCCATGAAAAGCGCCACTACGACGAGAAACGCAGCCACATACCAAAACCCCAGCACCGCCGCCGCCACACCCAGCAGCATCGGAACCGAAACATATGGAATGCTCTCTTTAACTATCCGCACCTTTCAACCTTCGCCACAAAGATGCACAAACAAGCAGTTCCCTCTTTGTGGCCAAAAAGGGGACGCGTACGTCCCCTTTCCTAGATCTCACAAAACTGCCGGCGCAGTTTCAGTGACTCAAGTTCTGACTCCTCTGGTACTGCAACATTATCGAATACATTTGATCCTTGAGGGCCAATTTTTTCTTCTTAAGGGTAATCTCCTCCAGTTGTTCCTCGTCGCTCGGATAGGAAAGAGCTGATAACTCACTAAGACGTTCTTCGTACTTATGATGTTCTCGCGCCAATTCGCGAAATTCGGGATCTCGGTTAATCAACTCATCTTTCAGACTATCCGTGCTTGCAGTGCTCATGTTCGTGCATGTCTCCTTTCAGACGAATGGGAGTGGGCAGGATGGTGTTCGGAGGCAACAGGGCCTGGAACCTCCATAGGATTGTGTCGCACGCGAAAAATGGTAGCCCAACAACATTGTCAAATCAAGCCGATAGTTCACTCAAAAACGAGGGTCATGACAATGGCATCTTCGAGCGGGTCGGAATAGTAATTGGCCCTGCGCGCGATGGCGCTAAAACCGCACTTTTCGTACAGCACCTGCGCGGCCTGATTTGAGCTGCGGACCTCCAAAAACGCCGCTTTCGCCGCGCGGCGTCGGGCTTTGTCGAGGATTCGGTTGAGAAGTGCGGCGCCGATTCCGTGTCGTCGATATTCCGCTCGCACAGCGACGTTGTTGATGTGCAGCTCGCCTGCCGTCTCCCGCGCAACGATATAGCCGACAACGGGAGAATACTGGACTATCGACAAACGCGTTGGCTTGGCGATCAACATCAGATCACGGTTTGGCCCCTGTAGTTCCGCGTAATACGCCGCCCAGCCCCACCTGCTCAAATTCGACTGCTCTTCAATCTCGACGACTTCAAGCAGATCGTGCTCCGCCATCTGATCGATCGTGATACCTTCAGGTTCAGGAGCTGCCCTTTGTTCGGTGGTGGCCATTAAACTTTCAACTCCGCATCAGACGGCCGCACGTAGATCGCTTGCAACGCATCGGCGCGTTCAAGTCGTTGCTCACGAAATCTGACCAACGCCAGACGAGCAACATGTATTGCCAGATTCGAAACTTGCGGCGCGATCTGCCAACTCGGATTGCGTTCGATTAACGACTTGTTTGCGATGGCTCCGTCGCCACTCCATAAGACGTCCTCGAGCGAACCGTACTTCTCCAACAATTTTTGCGGAGAGATGTGTGTCGGTTGATCCAATGCTGTTACGAAACCGTTGTCTGCCACGGAAAAGAGTTGAGCGAACACCTCACCACGGCCGGCAGGCAATAGAGCAACCGTTCGTTGCGACGGACCGGCAGCAAGCGCGACTGCCTGAAGTGTCGGCACGCCTGCGCATGGACGATCCAAGGTTGTTGCCAGTCCTTTCACGGTGGCAATACCGATTCTCAGACCAGTAAAACTTCCGGGTCCGATAGCGACAGCGAATAGATCGATCTCAGGCAGACCAACTTGAGTTTCGCTCAATAGCTTGTCGATATCGTGCAGCAGCGTATTTGAATGTGAAACGTTTGCATCGCCTGCAAACGCCGCGACTATCTCTTCGCCACGCGCGAGCACAACACTGCCCGCGAGCGTTGCAGTTTCAACGCTGAGGATCAATGGAGACTGCGGATCAGAGTTCACCGTTTAGGTTGTTTCCAAGGCCCGATGTCGATCGCGTCAAGCCACACTGTACCGAAGATCGGACAGGGCGACGAATCGCAGTTGCTGCGCTGCAATCGTATGACAACGGCTCGTGAGGTTGCCAGTGTTGTGAAGTCAAATTGCAGCGGGACCCACGAAGTGGTGCCGGAAGGAAAGTTTTCCGATTTTCCTAAAAGTTGATCGGTAGTTGCATCGTTAACCGTGATCCTCAACGGCGCACCGGTTATCAGATCTTTTGTTTTCACGGCGAATGACAGCGGATATGTCTTTTCAGACTCAACCAAAACTGTTTGAGATAACAACGGCGTTCCCGGATTCCAACTGCCGTCGAAATTGATCTGCAGGCTCTTCGCCCCACTAAACTTTTCCGAAACATCAATCGCCAGTTTGATTTTGTTTTGTTCAGGAGAGCGCACCCAGCCGCCGAATCCGGGTTCATTGAGAATCGTCGACTCTTCGAAGCCGCCATTAAAGAGCGCCGGCATGCGAATGTATGGCGAGCTTACCGAAAGATCGAATGCCTCCTGAAAAGCCTTCGCGTTGAATAGCAGGTGCGCGAGTTCGTTGCTCTCCTCTTTCGAAAGCGGCTTGGACAGAAAGCGCACCTGATCTATGACTTCTCTACCCTTGCCCTTCCGTGCAAGAAAACGGATGAGCGCGAAACGATCTTGGTCGCTTTTTATTCCGATCAGTTGTTCGGTGCTCCCCACGTTTTCACGCGAGATGCTCCAGGCGAGATCCATCAGATTGGGTTGATAGCTTCGATTGATTGCAGCAGCTTGTCGCAGCTCTGCGAACGCTTCAGCAGTTCTTCCCATCCGCAACAGAAGATTGCCGCGTTGCCAGTGCGTGTGTGCGTAGTAAGGCGCCCAACGCACTGCCTGATCGAAAGCGGCGAGTGCGCCTTGCGTGTCGGCAATCTCCTCGCGGGCGTTTCCGAGTTCGAGCCACAGGTAGTCGTCGCGATATCGCAAGCGTGTTGCGGTTTCGAGTGACTTGGCGGCTTCGGCATGCATCGCGAGACGGCTCAGAACTGTCGCGCGCGCTCGATAAGCATCGGGATCCGAAGGGCTGAGGCGAACAGCTTCGTCCGCGGAGGGAATGGAGTTTGTGGCGAGGGCGTATCGAGAGAGTAAACGAGAAAAACCGATGCGTGCAGTGAGTTGAATGAGGAAAAGACAAACTGCGATGGAGAGAATCGCAATGGCAACTCGAATCAACCGCAGATTAACGCGGGTCACACGGATAAAAGCTACTACGGCGTGGCGCCGCTTGGATTCGACTGGAAGAACAGAGGTGTCGTGGCTGCTGCGCCGCCGGCAGCGATGATCGCGACTGTTGCAGGCACGCCGAGACCGAACAATCCACCGGCGCCGGCCGCTGCCGCGCCCGCGGGCGCACCTGCTCCGGCTCCAGCGCCGACTGCCACGCCTGGTCCAATTACCGCCGGTGCGCCTTGCCGGTAGCACATCTCGATCACGCCGCCCACAGCCGGATCAGTTTTCCCAATCGAGCCTTGCTCAGTTATGACCTCGCCGGTCGTGCCTTTGTTGGCTCTGAGAATCACGCAGCCGGAGGTAACGAGCGCTTTGACGTTTGCCTGTTCGTCAAAGGTAAGCGCGACCTTCGTATTCGGAGCGATGTCGAGCGATCCAAGTGGTCCAAGGTTGACTGTCGCCGACTGATCGGCACCGGTCTCGAGCGTTGCTCCGGTCACAATCGAAGCACCGGTGGCGGCGCTTAGACCATTCACAGTGATCGGTTGATTGTTTCTCGTGGCGAGTCGGCCGACGAGTTGCGGTGTGAGCGGCGTCGCATTACTCGTGTCGTTTGGTTCAGCGAGACCGACTTGCAGACCGATTTGAACAATGGAGAACAATAGTAACGCCGCAATTGCTCTGGAGCCGTTACGTTTTAGGTTCATCTAAAAGTGTCTCCTTAAGAGAAGAAACAACTCAGCGCCTGATCCTCTCGCTCATGCTTGTCGGGGCCAGTCTACGGCGCTTTGATGTTCAGGTCAACGATTTTGATCTTAGTAGTTACGATCATTATCAGCGTCAGGAAGACGACAGCGTTTGCGATCATGTGCAGACCGAAGTCTACGAGACTGTGGGCGGCAACACCTGCGATGCCGAGGAGTGCGCCAACCCGCGCGGCGCGTATGAAATCAGTATGACGAGAAAAATTCTTTCGTACTGCGCGAATCACCATCACGGCGAACCACACGCCGATCGCAAAACCGATCAAGCCGCCGCTCGAGAGTAGTTCGAGATAATCGTTGTGGGCTTCCTGAGGTGTCAGCACTCCTGAAGCGTTGTGGTAAGCAGTGATGCCGATCCAATAACCACCGAGGCCAACTCCGAGAAACGGATGTGCGGCAAACATCGTCAGAGTCGCGCGCCAGATCTCCTTCCTGCTCGCGCCTTCACGTGTTTGCACGTCGAACTCAGCGTTGGTCGCTGCGAAGTTGCTGGCGAGTCGCTCACCGCCGACCCAAAGAGTGCTAACTAAGACTCCAACGATCAGAATCACGAGAAGAGCGACTCGAAGCGCGATTGACCGCGGCACGTCAGCGCGAATACTCAATAACAGCAGCGCGGCAAACAGAATCTCCGTGAGCATTGCCAGGATTCCGCCACGCGAGTTTGCGAGGACCAGCGCGGTCCAGATCGGCAACAGCAGTGCGACGTAAAGCATCACGCGATCCCTTTTGACGCCGCCAGCGATGATGATTCCGAGGCCGAGACCAAAAGCCATCTCCATCAGGTATGCGAAATGGTTTTTGTTGATGAACTGGCCAAAGCCCTGGTTTGGTGTAAGCAAAGGGAGGATGAACCCGGTCTGATGCTGTGTTGTTTGGCGGAGTATGCCGAAGATAGCGCTCGCAACGGCGATTCCCAGCACGGTGTAAACAAGAATGCGCACGCGCCGCTCGGTGCTTGCGTAGCAATACAGCAAAGCGAGAAACGCGGTGAGGGCGAGCAGTTGCAGGGCGAAGAAACGTGTTTGCAATGGGTCGGCGCTGATTGCGTTCCAGGTTTGCGCAAACGCAAGCGCGGAAAGCGCCAGCATCGGCAACAAAATTGGCACGCCTTCGATCCGATCGTCGCCGGATATTAAACGTTCGACAATCGCAACCATGCAGATCGCAAAGACGGCACAAACGAAAGCCGCTTTCCACCACGGCTCGACGGTGCCGTACGGAATCGCAGTCGCCACAACTAGCACGACCAGAGCACCGAAGATGATTTTCCCGCAAAGGCGCAAAGGCGCAAAGAAAACCTTCGGATTCATGAAATCTTTTCTTGGCGCCTTTGCACCTTTGCGGGAAACCAACTGTCGTACCTAAGTCGAGGCTTTTTCTGCAGTCATTGCCATCGCCTTTGCAGCTACTGGCGTTTCGTGCAGCGTGAAGATCCGCGCTGCCGCGTCCGTGAACTCGCGTCGAAACAGATCGCTCAAATAGTTTGTATCAACCAACAACGCCTCACTCTCGAACCCACGATACAGATTCAACCAGCCCCACTCGACACCATCCTTCACCAGCGGCAGACGAAAACTCCATTCAGAACGCGAACGGTCCGTCTCCTCACCATTTCCCGACCACGACCAGAACACTCTCCCATTACGAAACTCCAACAACTGTTTCGGATGACGTTGCAAACTCGCTTGATAAGCGCGTTCGTTCATCTCAGCGCGCCCGAGTTGGCCCACCTGCGCATTCGCGAAACTAAACTCACCAAAGTCGAGCAAGTGCCGCGTCGCTTCAAACATCTCGTGCAGATCTGAAGCTTTCGAGAGAGCCAGCGCCGCACGCCGCACTCTGATGTTGTTTGCCATTCGCAATCTCCGATCAGCGACGGTGCGCTTCACACCCGCTCGCAGTTCATCAACTTCGTGATACCGGAGGTGGCCTACCGCGATGATCACCGCCACCGAGATCACAAACAACATGAAACCAGTCAGCTTCGAGCCCGTCGCCGGAAACATGAGCGCTGCCAGTCCAAACAGTGCACACACTCCGTAAAGCACGAGCGCCACGCGCTTTTGCGACCAGCCGCGCGCGAGCAGCATGTGATGGATGTGTTCGCTATCGCCCTGGAACACGGGTTTGCGACTCAACAACCGCCGGCCCATCGTCATTACGGTATCAACCATCGGAAAGCCGAACGCTAGAATCGGCACGACGATCGCCACCGCAGTCGTGGCTTTCTGCGTTCCAAGCACTGACAACGCGGCCAACAGAAAACCGGTGAACAGTGCTCCTGAATCGCCGAGAAAGATCGACGCCGGATTGAAGTTGTAACGAAGAAATCCGGCGAGTGAGCCGCACAGCACGAGCGCAACGACGATCATCAACGTTCGTTCCTGCGAGATGGAAACGCCGAGAATCACCAGCGACGAGAAAAGCGCCGCACCCGAAGCGAGTCCGTCCATGCCGTCGATCAGGTTGAATGCATTTGTGATTCCGACAAGCCACACGACTGTGATGACGAACGACATCAGCGGCGACAGTTGCATCGAGCCGAAGAGAGGAATCGAAAGCGCATCAATGCGGCCACCCATCGCGTAGAACAAAGTGGCAATCAGACCGAGACCGATGAATTTCACCGTGGCGTTGGTGCCACGCAGGTCATCGTAGCCACCTAATAGAAGAACCAGCGTTGCAGGGATGAGCAGCGTGAGAAACTCGGGTTTGAAACCGCTGAGCGTCTGCGTGAGGAGATTATCGACGAACGGCAACAGCGACAGCGCCGTCAAGCAGGAGACGTAGAGCGCCACGCCGCCGAGCCGCGGAACGGCGGTCCGATGAATGCGCCGGCCGTCGAGTGGTATGTCGAGCAACTTGTATTGTTGACAAAATCTGCGGATGAGAGGTGTTGCAATCAGTGAAGCTATGGTCGCAATTGAAAACAGGGCGAAATATGTTTTCAAACTAGTCCTCCGACAGGATTCTCAAGATTTTTTGGTCTGGGCGCCTCCTTGGAGTGCGCCGACTTGTCGGCGCTTTGGCCAAAGCGGTGCCAAGGCACCGCACTCCAAGGAGGCGCCCACACCATGTCTCTCTTCGATCAGACCAATGAGTTGCGGCAAGAGTGACTGTTTCGAAAACGAAGCCACAGGCTGTGGTTTGCCGCTCTGTCTCGCTTCGAGAATTGCTGCCGTCACTCCTTCAACATCGCCGTGGCGCGTTAGAAAGAACTGACCCTGTTGCGACGCGATGTCAGTGACGTGACTCGGCTGTGGACCAATGTAAAGAATGGGCGCGCCGATCGACATAATGTTGTAGACCTTGCACGGGTGAACGATCCCGACAAACTCGTCTCCCATCACTACGACATGCAAATCAGCCGCAGACAACGAACTCGAAAGCTCACTCAGCGGCTGATAAGGCAAACACATTGCGTTGTTCAGTCCGTGCTGAGCGGCAAACTCACGCACCTTGATCTGCTCGCTGCCGCCACCAATGAAACAGAAGACGATCGCCGCTCGCTCTTTGAGCACGAGCGCGGCTTCAAGCAACGTGTCGAGGGGATGACACGGACTGTGATTCCCCGAGTACATCACGACAAACTTCCCAGCCATCCCATGCTTTTGCCTAAGCACTTCCCTGCCCCGTTCTGAATAGCCGACCCGATCGTCGTGCGACCACGGCGGCACCACCGAGATCCGTTCTGCATCGATGCCCTTCGCAATGACGCGCTCTTTCATGAAACGATCGAGCACGATCGTCCGCGCCGCATGACGAAGACTGTAGTTCAGCATTTGTTCCAGCGCTCGAGTTGCGAGCGAATCCCGCTCGAGCCAGCCCGCCGCGATCGCTTCGTCAGGGTTCAGATCCATCACCCAGAAACAGAAGCTTCCGCCTTTTAGTTTGACGAAGAGAGCCGCGAGGAATGAGATAAGCGGCGGTGAGGTGAGCGCGACGACCACGTCGAATCGTCGCAGCACGAGCAGACGAAGCGAGCAAGCAATCAGAAAGCTTGCGAAGTTAAAAGCGCGCCGCCATCTGCCGTTTTTGCCCAGAGACAGCGATGGAATACGAATGATCTCGATCCCGTTCCAACGTTCGTGGCGTTTGAAGCGCGTTGCCGGGGCGTCGTAACCACGATCGCCGGTGATTACTGTTACGTCGTGTCCGCGTGAAGTGAGTTCAGTGGCGAGATCTGTGAGGTGTTGTGCTGTGGAAACCACATCAGGGTAAAAGCACTGATTGAGGAGCAGTATCCTCAAATCTACGCGTTCACTCTTTTTCTGAAATCCGCAACAGTCTTTTTCAAACCTTCACCCAACGGGATTGTTGGATTCCAGTCGAGTAACGTTTGTGCCCGTGTAATGTCGGGCTTTCGCTGGCGCGGGTCGTCAGCAGGCAAAGGCAGATAAGTGAACCCCGATTGCGAGCCGCAAGTCTTGATTACCTCTTCCGCCAATTGCTTGATCGTAAACTCACCGGGATTGCCGAGATTTACCGGCTCATGCAAACCATCGGTGTTCATCAATCGAATGAGACCCTCGACGAGGTCGTCGATGTAACAAAAGGAGCGCGTCTGCCCGCCTTCGCCATAGAGCGTCAACGGCTCGCCTCGCAACGCCTGCACGATAAAATTTGAAACTACGCGACCGTCGTTTTCCAGCATGCGTGGTCCATACGTGTTGAAGATCCGCGCGATGCGAATGTCGACGTTGTTCTGACGGTGATAATCAGTCATCAACGTCTCGGCGAGACGCTTGCCTTCGTCGTAACAGGAGCGCACGCCGATCGGATTGACGTTGCCCCAGTAATCTTCGGTTTGCGGATGTTTTTCCGGGTCGCCGTAAACTTCGGAAGTCGAAGCTTGCAGGATGCGCGCTCGCACACGTTTCGCGAGACCGAGCATGTTGATCGTGCCCATAACGTTGGTCTTGACGGTCTTCACCGGGTTGAACTGGTAGTGAACCGGTGATGCTGGGCACGCGAGGTTGTAGATCTGATCCACTTCGAGGAGTATCGGTAGGGTGACGTCGTGCCGAATCAACTCGAAGCGCGGATTATCGAGCAGATGAAGGATGTTCTCCCGCCTGCCGGTGAAGAAATTGTCGAGGCAGAGCACCTCACGGCCTTCGCCGATCAACCGCTCGCAAAGATGCGAGCCGATGAAACCCGCGCCCCCTGTAACCAAGATCCTCATATTTTAAAAAATGAGACCTTCTCTGTGTCTCTGTGCCTCTGTGGTAACTATAAAACACAGAGGCACAGAGACACAGAGGCTATTATTCCCTTCGGATCGAATGATTCCCCAGATACAGCACATCCATTCTCGTCTTTCTGAAACATTCGATCGCTTCCTGCGGTGTGCAAACAATCGGCTCGTTCTCATTGAACGACGTATTCAAAATCACCGGCACGCCGGTCAGCGCGGCGAAATCCGAAATCAACTGATGATAACGCGAATTGACCTCATGTGTGACTGTTTGCAACCGCCCTGAGCCATCGACGTGAGTCACCGCCGGGATCTCCTTCCGCCGCTCCTCTTTGATCTGATAGACCATCAACATCGTAGGCGCGGGGTGTGTCTGCTCAAAATAATCACCCACGCGCTCGTCCAGGATCGAAGGAGCGAAAGGTCGAAACGGCTCACGCTTCTTGATCCGATCGTTGAGGATCTCCTTCATTTCCCCGCGCCGCGGATCGACCACAATCGATCGATTGCCGAGAGCTCGTGGTCCGAACTCCATCCTGCCCTGAAACCAGCCAACTACTAAACCCGCAGCGATGTCCTGCGCCGCACGCTTCGTCAATTCTTCATCCGCGTAACACTCGAAAGTCAATCCGCTGTGTTCCAATGCCGCGCGGATCTGATCGTTTGAAAACTCGGGACCAGTATAGGCTCCCGTCATCACTTCCGAGTGCTCGAGATTAAGAATGCCATTATAGATTTGATAACAAACACCGAGCGCGGTTCCGCTATCGCCGGCCGCAGGTTGAACAAACACCCGCTTGAACGGCGTGTTCAGCATGATTTTTCCGTTCATCACCGAGTTGTAAGCGACCCCGCCGGCCAAGCCCAAATCGCTCAGTCCAGTTTGCTCGTGAAGGTGACGCAAGATGTGAAAAGCGACTTCTTCAAGTCGCAGTTGCAGGCTCGCTGCGATATCACGCTCGCGATCCGTTAACGCATTGCCTGGCGCACGCGATGCTCCAAACAGGCGCTTGAACTCGTCAGAAAAGACGCAGCCGATTACCGGCGAGCCTTCCTCCCACGTCATCTCAACTCCTTCGGCGTGGTGGCGGAAGTAACTGAGGTTCAAACGAAACTGTCCGTTCTCTTCGGTGCGAATGATCTCGCGAAACTCGTTAATGAATCGCGGCCGGCCATAGGGAGCGAGGCCCATCACCTTGCCTTCGTCGCCGTAATGCGGGAAGCCAAGAAATTGCGTGGTGGCAGTGTAAACGATACCCGCGGAATGAGGATATTCCACCTGGCCTAACACTTCGATCGAGTTACCTTCACCCAGCGCCCACATCGTCGAGATGAAATCGCCAAAGCCATCGATCGACAACAAAGCTGCACGTTCGAAAGGCGAAACAAAGAAACAACTGGCAAGATGCGCGCGATGATGCTCGATGTTGTGAAATCGCGCGCGGAGAGCTTTCTTCGAAACCCCGAACGTGCGCGCCAGCTCATCCTTCAGATCGCGCACTCGTGCAGCGTTGCCGAGTCGATCCTTGATCTGTTGAAAACCGGCACGCGTCGCCGCGTACAGGATTTTCTTGTGCAGATGTGCCGACGGATCGCGGGAGATTCCAACGTGATCGAGATCTTCAACTCCGATGCCTGCCGCGTCGAGACAGTATCGAATCGCCTGTGCAGGAAAACCGGCTGCATGCTTGAAACGATTGAAACGCTCTTCTTCCGCCGCGGCGATCAAGCGGCCATCTTTGATGATGGCAGCCGCCGCATCACCGTGGTAAGCGTTAATGCCAAGAACATACATCCGTTTTATCCGCGTAATCTGCGGCTCAACATGAGCTCCGCCACGGCTCTTTGAAAGGCGTAATAAAAGCCTTTCCATCCATCGAGAATTCCGCCACGAACGATCAGGCAATAAACCAACATCGCCGGCGGCGCTACTACTCTCCAGCGCCGCAGTCGATCCGGCAAACTCAAATTCGCGTAATCAGCCGCGCGCAGTTTCTGTGCTTCGAGCTCGGTGTAACGTGCTTGCGAACTGAGCCAACGGCGTAACGGTTTGCGATCATCGTGAAATACCGGCGAGCTCAACTCTTCAATTATTCCGTCGAGCGCGACTCTCTGCGTATGTCCGTCCTGAACGTACGATGCAGCGTCGCGCCGGTAGAGAACCGTGACCGGTGGATAGATTCCGCTGCGAAGCTCTTTCCCGTTGATGCAGTAGACGAAGTTTGCGCGATAGCCAACCGTCTCGGGTTTTGGTTTTAGATTCTTGAGCTCACTCGTCAATTGATCGGAGACGATGTAGTCAGCGTCGAGCGCGAGCACCCACGGCGTTGTGATTCCTGTTTCTTTCAGACCAAACTCCCACTGGTTTCGATGACCATCAAATGCGCGCTGAAAGATCCGCACCTGTGGAAACGACCTCGCAATCTCGACCGTGTCATCGCTGCTGAAGCTATCAACCACGACGATGTCGGTGGCCCAACTCACACTCGCAAGCGTGCGCGCAATGTTAGGCGCTTCGTTGTATGTGAGTATGAGCGGCGTGATCTGGTCTAGCATTCCAACATGGCCACAAGAGGCACACAGCAAACACAAAAAGGCATTTTGTGATTTTATGTGCTTCTTTGTGACGACTCTAAAATGTTTCGGTAAAGATCTGCCAAACCTCTCGCGGTGTTCTCCCACGAATATTTCTGCGAGAGTTGTTTGCCCGCGCGACCACGACGCGCGCGCTCTTCTTCGTCATCGAGCGCCTCCGCCAGTCGCGTCTGCAACGCGTCTTTATCCACTGTCGCGACCCAGCCGGCGTTGGCCAGCACGATCTCTTCAGCGAGATTGACGTGCGGGCTCAGCAACACCGGCACGGAATGCGAAAACGCTTCCATAACACACAGCCCGAAGTTCTCCTGGTGCGAAGGCAGGGCCAGCAGCGACGCAGCACTAAGCACCGCGTCTTTCTTTTCACCATCCAACCAACCGGTAAAGATCACTCGCTCGCTCGCAGCAGCCCTCCATTTGAGATCGTCAACGTGATCAGCGGTCCCATCGCCGGCAAGCACCAGTCGCCAATGCGCAAACTTCGGCTCATGGGCCAACGAAAGAAAAGCTTCAATCAAAACGTCCAGACCCTTTTTCGGGTGCAATCGTGATAACACGAGCACGTACGGATCGCCCGCGAGCGATGGAAAGTAATGCGCAAGCCGTTCTCGCGATAAAGTCGTCGCAGACTTTGTTTCGATACCAAGCGCGATAACTTTTCCGTGGTTCAAACCGAACAGTCTCTCGGTCGCCAGTTTCTCGGCTTCGGTGGTGTAGTGCACCGCCGCCGCGCGCCGCAGCATTCCTTTGCCCGAGAGCTGCCAGAAAAGATGCTTGCGCAAAGACTTCTGCGACATGCTCCAAGGATCGAGTGTGCCTAACGGTCTGACGACATAAGGCACGCCGTTTCTGTTACAGATGTGTGCGGCCGCAACCGACGAGTGGTTGAAGACGGCATGAATGTGGGCCAAATTGAAATGACTTACGTTTGCGCTGAGCCACGACGCCAGCGGGCGTGAGTACTTGAACGACTCTCCCAACTGCAGCGGAAAGAACATCGCCGGCACGCCTTTGTAGTCAGCGACGTACCCGTCGCGTCTTTGATCTTCGGACAGACCGGCGTCAGTGGTAACCAGGAGCACTTCGATTCCCTGTTGCTGCAACGCGCGACACATCGGAACGATTGCAGTCGCTGGTCCACCAGAGCGCTCCGAAACCGACGGGATCACATGAAGAACTCTAATCATGTCAATCTGGCGCTAAACAAAGCCATTGATCTCACACCACCTAACCAGAACGAACAACGCCCAAGGCCGTGACCAACCAACCGCGCGCGGATTCTGCAAAAAATTCCCCCAAACCTTTTGTGCTGCTTCGGAGTTGATTCCGCACGCGGAAAGGCGCCGCGCATCTTTCAATACCGAGCCGATCTCGTTTCGTAAGTTCTGTCGCAGCCATTTCTCGAAAGGCAGCGTGAATCCCATTTTCGGCCGCGTGAGAAAGTCACGCGGCAGCAGATCACTGAGAGCGTCAGCCAGCAACGACTTTGGGCCGGGAGTTTTCTGCGACAACTTCCATTCGCCAGGCAGCGAAAGCACGTAATCGACGACTCTCGTATCGACAAACGGAACGCGCACTTCGAGTGAATGCGCCATGCTCATTGCATCGGTATCGCGCAACAGCGTGTTAGTCATGTACCCTTTCAGCTCGAGCCGCGAGATTGTGTTTACGACGTCGCTATCATGGTGATGTCCGTTGCTCGATCGAATCATGGTGTCGCGTCCCGTCAACTTCATTACGAATTCTGTGGCGAAGAGTTGGCGCGAGATGCGGTAAACATCTGCGGGCGCGCAGTCGCTCTTTGCCGCCTGCCAGAACTTGTGACGTTGCACCGAGCCATTTAACGCCACCTTTCCGAAGCCTGACGCCGCACGGAGAACCCGCTTCGTTGTTGGTGATATTGATTGGACCTTGAGCGCACGTCTGAAGCTTGGGTAGCCGGCGAACAGCTCATCTCCGCCGAGGCCCGAGAGTGCAACCGTGATTCCCGCGTTCTTCACGGCCTGCGAAACGACAAAAGTGTTGATGCCGTCCATTGTCGGCTGGTCGATCGCGGCGATCGCGGCGGGCAGGAGCGCAAGCAAACGATCTTCGCTGAGACGTATTTCATGATGGTCGGTTTGGAATCGTTCGGCCACGGCGCGAGAGAATGGCGCTTCCGTAAAGTTTTCTTCATCAAAGACGACGCTGAACGTCTTTGGTTTGTTTTCGCTGAGCTTGCTCATCAGCGCGACGAAGGCACTGGAGTCCATTCCGCCCGAGAGGAACACACCGAGTGGCACGTCGCTCAAGAGATGAAGTCTGATTGATTCTTCCAACTCCGCGCGCAACCGGGCAACAGCTTCGTCTCTGCTGCGAATCTCCTCTTGTGCTGGCGGCGACGTGAATTCAGCTTCGCTTACCTCGGTCTGCCGCACAAAAAGACAATGGCCGGGTAACAATTGCCTGACACCCTCCACCATTGTTAAGGGAGACTGCACTGAGCCCGTGGCGAGGTAGGAGTCAATGCCGGCGGTGCTGAGTCGTCGCGGCACCAACTCGCTCGCGAGTAGCGCGCGCAATTCTGAAGCAAACACAAAGTAATCTTTGTCGCGATAGTAATAGAGCGGCTTGATGCCGAGCGAATCGCGCGCGAGCATCAACGTCTGCCGCGCATGGTCCCAAATTGCGAGCGCAAACATGCCGCGCAATTTCCGGAACGCGTTCACGCCCCATCTCGCATACGCGCGAAGAACGACTTCGGTATCCGTATTCGAAAACCACTCGCCTCCGAGTTCGCGCCGCAGTTCGCGGAAGTTGTAGGTCTCGCCGTTGTAGGTGATGCAGTTGCCTGTTTCGGGATCCGTCATCGGCTGATGGCCGGCGGAAGTCGTGTCGATGATCGCGAGCCTGGTGTTTCCGAGGACCACGTGGCCACTTTGGACGACACCGTGATCGTCCGGGCCGCGGTGTTTCTGCGCCGCGTTCATGCGCGCGACGACGGGTTTCAAGTCCCTCGCGCCAGTCAAACTAAAAACGCCCGAGATGCTACACATTCTTTTTGTGTTTCTTGTGTCTCTTTGTGGCAAAAACGCTGCTCACTGCCATGCACTTACCGCTTCTCGCGCGAAGTTCACAAACCGCTCCGCGCCGTGTTGTAACGTGTGCGTATTAACACTCTCTCTTGCATTCCAACTCAATTCACAAAGTGGCTCCATCACAGCCTCACGCATCGCGTTCAAGATCGCGTCTTCATCGCTCGCCGAAATCAACCATCCGTTTCGCCCAGTCTCCAGAAACTCGAGCGCCGCTCCCATGCGATCCGTGGCAATAACAGGCAGACCAGAAGCAAGACCTTCCGGCACCACCAATCCCCAACCGTCATATCTCGAAGGCACGCACAACACATCAGCCTGCGCATACTCCACCGGCAACTCATCCCAATCTCGGAAACCAACAAACTCCACGCGCTCACTCACCGAGCGCAGCGTCTGTGCAATCGTGTGACGCAACTCCCCTTCTCCAACGATTCTGAGCCGCGCGTTTGGCGACTCATGCGCCAGCCGCACAAAAGCTCTCGCAAGCAGATCCACTCCCTTACGACGAATCAGCGCTCCAGAAAACAAGAATACGCGCTCGCCTCCGTCGCGCTTTCGCTCCGCACTCGTAAAGCGCCGCAGATCCGAGAAGTAAGGCAGATTGAAATACGCGCGTTGTGCCCCGAATTCGCTTCGATATCCATCAACCGCAAACTTTCCGATTCCCCAAATCGGGGCCTGCGTCTCGTGCAGCGAAGAGAGTTTCCACTTGCGCAGCAATCGCCCAGCCAGTGCCGGCTGATGAAAACCCGGTCGCTCACCCCAGAAACACCATGGACCATCGAACTCCGCTCGCTCATCGATGAGACGCTCAGCATTCGCGTGCCGGTAATAGTTGAACACCACGAGATCCGCTTGTCGCACACATTCGCGCGCATGCGTCGTCGCGTCGCGATTCGTATCCAACGTGATCGCAGCGTGACGAATGGTAGCTGATGTCCACTGGCGACTGGGATCGCGCTGACGAAGATACGCGACCTCCAGTGCACACTCGCCGCGCGCTTCGATCTCGTTGAACAACTCCACCTGATAAGGCGAGGGACAGTCTGTCAGCACAAAAACCTTCACCGAACTCTCACATGCCTCAACTTGATGAACAGGTGCGACAAACCTACCCACGCCAGCACCACATAACTCACCAGGATCAACTCGAGAATCGATCGCATGCCGGAGAACAACGCCATCACGACGATGCTGTAGATCACAAGCGCACCCTGCGTCCTCGAGCGTGCCAACAGACCGCTGGCAGTCGACGCCACGCGTCCATAAAACCAACCGCCCAGCGCAATACCGATGAAGCCTAGCGACATGTAGAGCTCGCCAATCACCGAATACGAATAGGAGACTCCCTGCACACCGAGCGCGGTCGGCAGATCGAATCCCGCGTCGACAGGTTTGCCCGGCCAAAAGACGCGCGGCACCGGTCGCACAATCACGTAAACCAAATACTTGTGATAGACGAACGGATAAGAATCCGGAATGAGTTGAATGATCTGGCAGAGGCGATAAAAGTTGTCGTCGACGCGCAGGTGCTGCTCTTCGAGAATCTGCTGTTTCTCAGTTCTGCCGCTGACGACTTCTTTGTTGCCAACCAGCACCCCGAGCCCGACGTTTCTGTATTCGAGCATGACCTGAAGCGCGAGCAACAGCACACCTATCGCGCACAAGCTCACGAGCAGATGTTTGATTCGCAGGCGCTGCTGGTCCAGTATCCAAAGGATCAGCGCCATCCCTGCTACGACACCGACAACTCGACGACTGCCGCTCTGCGCCAGAAACAGCGTAATTGCGATCGAGATCGCGACGCAGATGATCGTGCGTGGATTGCGCACGCCGGCGCGCCTGCCAATCACAACGGTGAGAACCGGAAGCAGGTAGCCAAAGTATTGCAAGTGATCGAGAAACGCATCCCAGCCGCCTAGTTGTCCGCGTCCCCACGGCACGGCCCAGCGTTCCTGGCCCAGGTAATGGACCATCTCGAACACGTTGAAGTTACACGGCACCGCAAAATTCAACATGCCGATAAGGAAGCACGCCACCGCGAGCGCGAAATACGTGTTGACGGAGAATTCCTGTGACACTGAGCTGATCACCACCTGCGGAATTCTCCACGAGCGTCGTATTGCGCCCAGCCAAACCATCGTTACAAAGATGCCGATGCCGAGGAAGGCTTGTCTGACTTGATCGGCCGTGATGTCTTCCATCGCGTAGACGCCTTGCAGTAGATCAAGGAGAAGCCAGTAGATCGGCGCCAACGCCAGCAACGACTCGCCACGGAGAAGTGCTTTTGGGTAACGAAACGCGTCAGTGATAGGTGCGGCGGCGAGACCGGCGGACATTATGAGTGCCGGATAGAACAACGCGCCTTCGCGCGCCGGGTTGTCTGGTATCAGAAGGAGCGAGAGCGTAGTGGCGATGCCCGTGCTTAGTATTCCAAGCAACGTCGACCGCATCGTGAGGGTCGGCGTGATGGCCGCTACTGCAACTCGCGATTCAGGCCAATGAATTGGAAACGATTGCATTGACTATTTCAGCCACAGATTACACAGATTTCACTGATTTAATCTGTGTAATCTGTGGATAGATTGCTCAATGAAGAAGCGAGCGTTTGTAGGCTGAACCGACCACTGACACCGGATCGGGCGGACATGGCGCGCAACAGATCGGGCGATCGTAAGCACTCAACCAACGCTGTCGCGATGGCCGCCGCGGAAACTTCTTCGAGAATCAAACCGTTGACTGCATCTTCCACAACCTCGCCGCAGCGACGCGAAACGATCACTGGCAGCTTCCACGATTGCGCCTCGAGTTGTGTTAACCCAAAACCGTCGGAAAGAGTCGGCAAAATAAACACGTCCGCGTTTCGATAGTAACGATCGACTGCGAGTCGCGGCACGACACCAAACCATTTGACCTGCGGGTGTTTTCTGAACTCCGGCGGAATACGGATCTGCGTTGGTCCAGCAAACCAGAACTCGACGTGTTCGCCGGTCAGCAGTTTGATTGCTTCGAATAACTCTCCGACTCCCTTGCGCAGGTTGATCTGTCCGAGAAACAACACTCTGAGCGGACGCTCGGCACTAAAAGCCTCTGGATAGTGGCGTTGAAACGCTTTCGATTCAGCGCCGGCTTCGTAAGCAAGCGGCAAGACGCGGATCTTCTCCGCCGGCACGCCTTCGCCGAGCAGCGCCTGCTGTGACCAGGTGGAGTTGACCACAATCTGATCCGCCAGCTCACATTCGCTGCGCCAGCGATCCCAATATTCGCTCGGCGCGGGTTTCCACCTGCCGTTTGAGTCTTTGTGCAGGTCGGCAACGATTCTTTCGTCTGCCGGTCCAGGATCGATTTGACCGAGCACGGTTCGCCAACCGCGTTGGCGAGCAAGTTTGAAGATCCGTTCCGCGGCGTAACTGTAAGCGAAGACTGTGTGGCCGCCGTTATTGCGCACTTGCGCGAGTTGGCCCACCGCGCGATTCTGAAACCATTGATTGCGTTCGCAGATCAACCCCCAGCCGTTGGCGCGCGTGGCGTAGGCTTTTAATTCGAATGTCAGTGCCGCGAGATTGGGAGCGCTAATTCGCGCGCCGGCGAGTGCGGGATGAAACCTGCGAGGCCGCATCCAAAGATCGGTGATGAACTGGTCGAGCAGGCCAGTGATCTGTAGCGCGCGAGGAACTGCATAATGCTCTCGCGCACCAAGCTGACAACAGAGCCACTTCATTGATTTGCCGGCACCGGCGCTCTTCGAAGCGCCAAATACGACCGCACCGCCCGCTTGCTCAACGGCAGGCGATAACGATGGTTGGCCCAAAGATGCGCTGGAATCATCGTCACACCCTTCCAAATCCCTCGCCGCCGTCCATGGCTTAACAACCAAAGCAGGCGATTCGCGCACTGCCCAACACCGATTGCCCAAAGTGAGATCGGATAACGCAAGTAAGCAAGCAGCGCGAGATTCGCAATGCTGCCGGCTGTCACGTGTGGATCGTCGTGACGCTTCAAATCGGTATTGTGAAATACGCGCAGCCACGGCGTTGTTAGAATCTTGCCGCCGCGCGAATGAAGACGAATCGCGAGGTCCACTTCTTCCATGCCGTACGCAACCGGCAACGGCACGTAACCTCCGGCTTCGAGAAAGTCCTTTCGGCGAAAAATGCATGCACCGCCGCAGAAATCTGCCGTCCACTGCGCGCTCTGCTCGTCAAGACCGATCGATTCGCCAGCGAGATAAAGCGCAGCGCAGATCACTGACGCGTCAGGAAATCGCTCGAAGAGTTGCACCGCACGCGCGAAATAATCCGAGTCGATTGGATAAGAGTCGTCGTCAAAACTCGCTACCAATTCAAATTGCGCCGCGTTCAGCAACTTGTTTCGCCCGCCGCCAGGCCCGACTCGATCTTCGCTGTGCAGAATTTGCACGTCCGGAAATGCATTTCGAATTGCCTGCTCACACTCAGATCGATTCGCATCGACGTGGACCAGTATTTCATCGGGTTTGAGCGCACAACTATGAATCACGCGCAGCGTTGCCAGCGTTTGATCGATTCGCTCGTACGCAGTGACGATCGCCGAAATGCCAACCTTCACGACCTTGCCTCAAAAAGAATTCGGCCACAAAGAAGCACATAAGGCACAAATGCTTTATTTTGCTCTTTGTGGGTCTTTGTGGCGGCATTCATGCCATTTCTCGGCACAATCGCTCGCGCAGAATCTTCGCGAGAGCGGCCGCGCCCACCGCGTTCGGATGAAAGCTGTCGCGATAAAAGAGCTCGGCGCGATTTCCGTTCGTGCAAAGCAACGAGGCCCAATCCAGGAACTCCGCGCCTTCAACAGCGGCGAGCTTTTTCAGTCGCGCGTTGACTGTTTTGAAATGTTGTGGAGAACTCGGGAAGCGAGCTTCGTCGACTGGCAGAAGCCCCAGCACTAAAACGCGCGCGCCCAATTCGCGCAGTCGCTGCAAGAGCTGCGCTTGATGCTCGATCAAAAGATCCAGATCCATCAGTGGCTTTCCCGGCCGACGTGCGAGCAGCCTCAATCGCGCTCGTTGTTTCAAGGCGTCGAACGACGTTTGTTTTGCGTTTCGCCACCACGTCGTGCTGAAGTAACAGCGCGGATCCATCGCCGCATAACCACGCCACGACGACGGTACCCACCACGGCCACGCGCCGTCCTGCAACATGGCGGGACGAATGATGCTTTCCAAACTTCCTCTGAAGATCACCACCAACTCGGGACGCAGCGTCGCTATGAGCGGCAGCCAGCCAAAGTCAGACTCGATGGTCTGTCCTTCACAAGCAAGGTTCCACAACCACACGTCTGAAGAGTTGCTTCGCTCATCAACGTTCATCAAGCCGGCGACGTTGAATTCGATATCGCGTTTGAAAGCCGGAGTATCGACGTGGCGCAAGCGAAACTCGTGCACATTTGTATTCGACGCGGCGGTGCAGTTCGCGGCGCGAAGCTGCTTCACGAGCTCCGCCACGTGGCTGATCCTCTTTGATCCAACGCCCTCGGTGAGACTGTCACCAAGAAACACCCAATTACAAGAATTCTTACGATCCACTGATTTCAGTACTTCAGCCGCAACAGCAATGCTTGATGATCCCGCCACAATGGGTACCACGATTTGTTTCGTCCGAGAATTCGCCTCATGGGTTCCAACAGACGCACCCGCCACCAAGCCACGGTACCCGAACTGGAAGGATGCTTACACCGCTTCCAGGCGAGAACCTCAAAGCCATGCGACTGCGCGAGCCTTCGCAAACCTGACTGTGAGAAGACCGAGATGTGACCACACCATCGAAGGTAAGACCACTGCGGACCTGCAACCTTGGCCGCGTAGGAGCCGGCGTCGCCGGTGAGCAGCAACACGACACCACCAGGGCGCAGATGCCGCTTAAACGATTCCACAAAACGATGCGGATCGATTACGTGCTCAATCACGTCAAGCGCTGAAATGACGTCGGCCTCAAATCGCTTAGGTGAGGTATCCAAAGTGGTGCAGGTCACGTCGAGATTTCTTCTCTTCGCCAAACTCGCACCTGACGTGCTGGGTTCGAGGCCTTGCTTGTTCCATTCATCAGAGAGAGTCGATAGAAAAACTCCATCACCGCAGCCGACGTCGAGGATCCTTTTGCCCGGAACGTGTTTTTTCACGAGTTGCTCCAGCCACTTATAGAATCGCACATACCTCGGATCGTTTTCCTGCGAGTCAAAGTAAGCACCAACCACACGCTGGTATGCTTCGGTAAGAACTCCGTCCCACTGCCTCACATCGTTGGCCCACAAACAACCACACTTGCTACACCGGCGCAGATTTAATTCCGGCAGTTGGTTGCGTAACGCTGCGTCCAGAAACGGCTCGTCCAGATCAGCAGTCGAGACGCGGAGGAAGGGATGAGTTTCTTTACCGCAAATCCTGCAATTCACGCTCACGTCAGGCGAAGGCAGCTTGAAAACGTTTGGCGAGTCCATCGATATCAAATTCTTCCCGCAGTGCGCGTTTGGTGCGGAGAAGGGTTTCACCATCATTTGGATCCGCTCTCACCCACGATGCGACAAAAGCATCGAGCGCCTCCGGATTGATCGTTGCCAGTCTCGGATTGAGATCGTAACGCTCGGCAACACGAAACAATGCCGACTCTTTTGGCGCGTGAAAAAATACACTCTTGCCCGAAGCCAGATATTCCGGAAGCTTCGTCGGCAGCGAATAGAGCGAGATCCGAGAGGAACGTTTGCCAAAGGCAAGCGGCAAGTAAAGCAGGTCTGCTGCTTTCATGGCCTTGAGACACTCCGAGTGAGATCGCCGGCTCAACAATCTTACGGCGCGCAAAGCTGACAACGAGGCTCTGTGCTGCTCTGCTATCTCCCCCATGACCGTGAACTCGATTGATGGACCGCGGCGGCGATTATGGCGTTCGATTGCTTCTGAGAACGCAATGACGGCATCGAATCTAAACACGTTGACGTCGCCGGCCAGGAGAACTTGCCTTGGTTTCGTCTCGATCCTCGGTTCGGGTGAAAGCGAGTCTGCCGGTACGCCGTTGTGCGCCACCAACCAGATCTTTCCAAAGGCCTCCTCGTAGTGCGCTGCCATCTCACGCGAGACTGCGAAGCGCATGCTCGCGCGATTAATCACTTCTGACAGCAAGCGACGGCGCCACCGCGAGTAAGGGAGCTGGTGACACTCGTGATGCCCTTGCCAGTCGTCCATTACGTAAAAAACCAGGTTTAGCTTTGGATATTTCCTGTGAAGCGCAAGTGCCGCCGACAGGATCCAGGGACTAACGGGCACGGCAAGGATGTTCTTGATCGAATTCGCCTCAACAACTTCTGCGAGCAGTCGAACAGTCTCTTTTGAGGCCACGAACTGCCGCGCTTTAAGGAAAGGGTAGTAAGCCAGGGAAATCTGCTGAGGCATCCAGCGCGGGCGCGATGGCGAAGGCAGAGCTATCGACGGAGCCCTCCGCTTTTCGTCAGCGGGTGAGATACTTCCTGGATGCGCGTTCCAGAGCATATCGCTCGGGAAACCACTAAACAGGTTGTATAGCGTCTCGCCGAAGCCGCTCGAATAACCGATCGGATAATCGGCTATGACCAGAGTTGGAGACGGCATGTCAGTCGATGAATCCTGTACATCTTGAAAAATCTTGTAAATCCTGTCACAGTTCCATAGGACTCCAGTAAACGCAAGACAGAAATCCACGCAAGCGCCCAGACCATGCTCGTGGGAGATCCGGCCGTAACACTCCGTGTCGCAAACTGGTGAGCTCACTCAAACACTGGATGAGGGCCCACAGGCCGATGTGCGCGAGCGCTCCGTAGCGGCTCTTTCCCATCGTGATTGTAAGAATTCCAAATCGTGAGCGCATGGAAAGATACTGGTGCTCATCGGATTCTTCGCGGCCGCGAGAGGCTTGATGATGAATGCATTTCGCGGAGGGCACGTAATAAACCTTCCAACTGCGGCTGAGACGATAGCCGAGGTCGAGATCCTCGCCCGGAGAACTGCCCGCAAAGAATGACGCAAAACCGCCAACAGATTCGAAGGCTTCACGCCGCAGGGCACTGGCCCCACCGCCGATCCACTCGCAGCGTATCGGCTTCTGTGCGTTCGTTGGGAAGCCGTTCGGGAGAGCAGCTCCTACCAGGCGGCCCGGTTCGAAGCCTTTCACGCGACCATGCATGATTGTCCGGTAAATGCGCCAAAACAAAGTCGGCCGAGCTAGCGGCTGATTAATCAGTTGGCCCATCGTGGCGCCTACGTCTGGATCGGTCCAGATAGGTTGGAAGAGTTCCTCAGCCCAGCGAGAGTCAACCTCCACGTCGTCGTCGATCAAGAGAAGGTTGTCGTACTTTGCACGCTGAACAGCAAAGTTGCGCTGCTGGGCACAGTTTCTTTCCGTATGATGAAAGTAGCGGACATCCATTCCTGCTTCACTCCAGCGAGCCTCGTTCGTCAGTGCGAAAGTTTCTGCGTCATCTCCGCAATGCACTACAACCACTTCCGCGATACGCACCGTTTGTCTGGAGAGACTCTCGAGGCAGAGCTTTAACAGCTCAGGTCTGCCGAGAGTCGCGATGATCGCAGAGATGGCTTGCGGCTCGGCGTTTGTCACGCGGTTGATTTCATCCAGAGACTGGAAGAGCAATGGTTTGGCGAAACAGCGTCTGGCCAGACACGTGCTGCATCGCTCAGATGATCGAGGCAGAGCCAGTGATTTGCTAACCGGACCGAGAAGTTTGTATTGAAAGAGAGAAACGCTTCCAACAGATACTGTTCGTTCAACGCCAACCGGCGATCAATTAGCCACTCAGCCGGGTAATCATGTGGAAAGAAGATGTCGTGCACATGCACCCACACGCCGGGCGCAAGACTCGGCAAGATTTCCAGCAACTCGTAACACACATCACTGCCGAATTTGACAGTGTGACTCGAGTCGATAAAGAGAATGTCATTCGCTTTGAGCGACGAGAAGAATTCGAGGTCAACATCCTCGACACGTTTTCGAATCAACTCGATGCCCGCCTTCGCGCCGTTGAGCCGGTCTTCAGGGTAAGGCTCGATGCAGTTAAGACTTCCCTTTCCATTCCGCGCCAATGCTTTGGCTGCGATGCGCGTTGAGTAACCGCCGCCGATTTCGATGATCCGCTGCGGCTTCAAAAGGCGAACGAGCGAATAGTAGACAGCCGCGTCAAAGCCGCTGAAATAATCGTTCTTGAAATCGAAATCAAGCTCGAGCAGCCCCTCGCGATACGCTGCCAACTCGTCGAGAAGTTCTAATTGCTCGTTCCAATTGAATTCGATGGCTGGGTAACTTCGCCGCCGCTGGATCTGTTCCGCAGTAATCGAACGGAAGTCGGGCAACGGTTCGTAGTAATGAATTGGGCGGATATGGTATCCCCAGCGATCGGAAAGATCGCGTTCGGATTGGGCCAGGAAGAGTAAGTGTTGCGCGGCTTTTGTCGGGATCGTTTTGAAGAGAGCGACAGCGCCGCGATCTAAAAGGCGTTTAACCACAGATTACACAAATAGAGCCTGATTGAAGACTTGTTGGACGCGCTCGTGCGAGAAATACTCACGGCCGACTTCGAGGGCGCGCGTTGCAAGGGCGATACGAAGATCAGCGTCGTTCGCAAGACGATTGACTGCGGGGGCAAGGCCGTCTTCGGTGTCAACGACTTCTGCGACGCCTGAATTCTCGCGGGCCCATGCGACCGCGGAACAGTAATAGGGACCGTAGATCAGCAGTGGCAAGCCTACCGCAGTACAGTCCGCCAGCTTACTCGGAAACGCCATCTGCATGTTCACGCAGTCACGCGGCTCAAACGACATCGGAACAAACAATGCGTCAGCTTCTTCGCGAAGACGAACCATCAACTCCGACGAACTCAATAGCCCGCACACGCGTGTGGTTGAATTGAGACCAACCTGCTTCGCCGCGACTGCTGTGAGTGGTCCAAAGATCAATAAGCGGCCGCCGACTGGCTTCAAAGCCTCCTGCAATGCGAGCAACGCGCGAATGTAACCGTTTGAGTTGATCGTGCCTGCGAATGCGATCGTGAACGGCTTCTCGTTGCGACTCAGTCGCGTAGGGGGCTCAGCGAAATCAGGACAAGCCGCGGACCTGCCTGGATAGATCACATCTGCTGGTCTTCCGTAGCGTTCACAATAATCACGCCGCATGGCAGGAGAGACACACAAGCGTGAGTGTGCCTGCCGGTAAACCTTCGCGAATTGTTCGTCGAGACATTGGCGAAACCCAGCGGTGACGTTCGCGACCCGCGGCCAGTCATCATGAACCATCAGGTGCAGCGGCACGTTTCGTTCGCTCGCTATGCGCGCCGCAGCCAGCCAGCCGAAACCATGCGCCACCGTCAACACGCTTTCAAAACCGAACCCGTTTAATGACTGCGAAATCCGCGGCGCGGCGCGCTCTCCCGAACGCGTGAACCACGAAACCGCGTAACGATGAAAACGCGTATTCAGCCATCGCTGTTTGGCAATCGGCTGAGAAATGTAGTTGACGTTCGGCAAACGCCGCTGCGGGTCCGATTCGGCTGCGGTTTCGATAACGGTCAACTTCTCCGGCGTGTAACCGGCCAGCAGCCGGTGCAACAGCGCTGAGCCGTGGTACGAAGCTTCAACCGGCACGTCTCCTACGTAAAGCAAACGCGGCAATGTTTGCGAATTACAAACGATAGACACTGCGCATCCAATCAGCCGTCAGTCGCATTCCGTCTTCAAGGCTGTAAGAGTTTTTGTGGTCCAGGTCGCGAACCGACTTCGACGTGTCCACACGCTTCAGCTTCGTCGTCAGGATCTCCGATTCCTGATGATGGACCAGTGACGGACTAGCGCCCGTGACTTTCAGCACCACATCCGAGAGCTGCTCGATCGTGTGTAGATCGTTGCCGCCGACGTTGTACGTCTCGCCCGCGCGAAAGTTGTTTGCGATGTTTGCAACCGTGCTTACTGTGTCGGCGAGATAGGTAGAGGTTCGCGAATGTCCGCGAAAGACTGTCCACGGCAGGCCGTGTAACGCGCAATAAAGAAAGCGGCAGTTCACTGATCGATAAGGGCTGTAGTGCTCGCCTGGGCCGTAAGTATTGAACAGACGAACGACGACTGTCTCGGTGCCGTACTGCGACGCCGAGTTGCGGATCTGCATTTCGTTAACCCACTTCGTCATCGCGTAGTCGTTCAACTGCTTGATTTCATACTCGTCCATCACGGTCTCGACCATTAGATCGGGCCAGTCGCCGTAAACTTCCGACGACGAGAAGTGGATGAGGCGAAACTTCAGACGCTCCTGAAGACGAATCAAGTTCTTCGTGCCGATCGCGTTCGTGCGCCAGAGGGTTTCGTAGAAGTCTTCGCCGTTCCAGCGACCGAATTCGGCGGCGCAGTGATAGACGTACTCGAATGGACCGCAGCGTTCGAAGACGCGTTCGAGTTGGCGAAAGTCGCCGACATCACAGCGGGCGTAAAGCGGGAGTTCGACGTCGGTGCGCAGGCTGAAGCCGATCTCGTCGGGTTGGTGTTGAAGATCGCAGGAGACGACGTGATGACCGCGTTGGCGAAGCTCTTTGATGAGGCCGGCGCCGACTGTGCCGAGACCGCCTGTTACCAAAATTCGCATTAGAAAGGATCTACAAGATTTTCAGGATTTATAGGATGCGCGCAGAGCCAGCCGGTGATGTCATCCGGCTCGAGCGTGCTGTTCTGTTTGATTTGACGGTCTAACAGTTTGGCCACGTTAACAGGGCTATTGGAAACGACGCCGGTTTGTGGGTTGTAGGACTTGAAGGGGTAGCGATGTTTGAAAGCAGTTGCAGCGTTGCGGTATTCGTCGATTTCGTAATCGTGAATCACGACCCACGGGTGTTGCGGTTCTTGACGTGCTACCGCGCGAATGGTTGCTGCTCGTTGTGCGCTGGTTTTCGAATCGTCGATCAGAATGAGATCAAACTGCTCGAGATCGAGACCGGAAACTGAGTCGGATATTTCCCCGTCGATTAGCTTGAGAGTCCAACGCGGATCGTTCGTAACCTCGGCCCACGCAGCGTCGTTCTCGACTGACTCTAATCGTTCAAGCCGCGGAAAAGCGGAGCGATTCAGAAACGTTAACGTACTGTAACGGCCGCAACCAAATTCGAGCACGCTCCTGATCTCGCGCACGCCTGCAAGGCCGATCAGAATCGGAATGTGCGTCGCGTAATCATTTAGCGCTCGGGGCGGGGAAAAATATTTCGCGATTCTCGCTATCATCTTTGCAAGTCAGGAAGGGGGGCTTGCCCCCGCTCACCGATCAGCGGGGGCAAGCCGCCCTTCCTGACTTGTTCTATCCAAGCCTTTGCGGGAGAAATCCACAGCCTGCGCTCTCAGCCCGACATTCCCAAACCACGCGTCGAGCTTTCGCCCGCCATAAACGTCGGTCTCCGCAACTTCAAACTCGAAAGTGCGCGGCACGAATTCGACCAGCCTTCGCGACATGTCCTTCAAGTGAATCTCCACTTGATACGTGCCGGGCAACAGCGGTAACGACTCAATCGTGAACCCCAGTTCCGCCGGCTGACCTGCGCGCAACGGTGCTGCGGTAATAAAGTCTTTGAGGTCCAGCCCAGTCAGCCGTCGCGAATCCATCGTCAAAAACGAAACGTAAAGTCCCGGATCTTTGATCTCGACTTTTGGCACAAACTGCACTCTGATTTGCACCGGATCGAAAGTCTTGATCACTGGACCTGACGCCGAGCTCACCTGCACCGACTTCACCGAAAACGTGCGTGTCTCCACTGCCGCGTCCGAAGACTGCGCAGAGTTAACGCGCGAAAGATATTGATCGACAGTCTGGTGAATCTCGCCCTGCGCGACCACCGCGCCCTTCTCGATGATGAGCGCCTCCTTGCAAATGCTCCTCACCGCCGACATGTTGTGACTTACAAAGAGGATCGTGCGCCCCTCGGTTCCAATCTCGCGCATCTTCTCAAAACACTTCTTTTGAAACTGCGCATCGCCCACCGCCAGCACTTCATCCACCAGCAACACTTCAGTCTCCAAATGCGCAGCCACACCAAACGCGAGCCGCACGTACATCCCATTCGAGTAGCGCTTGACCGGCGTGTCGAGAAATTCGTCAACCTCAGCAAACGCGACTATCTCGTCAAACTTGCGATCGATCTCAGCCTTTCGCATGCCGAGTATCGCTCCGTTGAGATAAATGTTTTCACGGCCGGTGAGTTCGAGGTGAAAGCCAGTGCCGACCTCCAATAGCGAGCCGACACGCCCGTGAATTTTGGCAGTTCCCCGAGTGGGTGCAGTGATGCGGGAAAGAATTTTCAGCAGCGTGCTTTTGCCTGCGCCGTTCAGACCGATGATGCCGACAACTTCACCGCGTTTGATTTCGCACGAAACGTCGTTGAGCGCCCAGATGTATCCGGTACCGTTTCGAGAGACGTTCTTGACACGTCGAAATGGAGCACGCGCCGTGTTTGAGATCGCATCGCGAAGCGTTCGATAGCGCTCGGGAGTTCCGATGCGGTACTGCTTGCTTAGTTTTTCGCAGCGGATGGCGAGGTCAGACATTACGTCTGCGATTGAGCTTCCTTCTCGTAATACTTCTGACCGTAATAACTCTGATAGTAATAGTAATCGTGCGATTGCAGACTCACGTTGTTGAGCACCACACCGAAGATTTTCGCGCCGACGTCGTTCAACAACTGTTTCGATCTGCGCACGATGTGTCGTGAGCTCCTGCCGCCGTGGACCACCAGCAACACGCCATCGACCATCGTCGAGACCAACACTCCGTCCGTAAATGAACTCACCGGCGGCGAGTCGATTACAACGTGTGTGTAGTTCGCTTGCAAAGCAGCAAGCAGTCGTCGCATCTGATCGGAGCCGAGCAGCTCGGCGGGATTTGGCGGAATCGGTCCCGACGTCAACACACTCAAACCGCTCGTTTCGTCCTTGCGGATCATCGCGAGCATGTCGTCTTCAGAAGTGTCGCTCGAGAGTATGGAGCTGAGTCCTTCCTGTCCCTGCATGTCGAAGATCGACTGCAAGCGAGGACGTCGCATGTCGGCATCGATAATGACGACGCTCGCTCCGGTTTGGGCCAAACTGATCGCAGTGTTCACCGCAGTCGTAGTCTTTCCTTCACCCGGCAAGCTTGACGTGACCAGCAAAGACTTCGGCGCGCGGCCGGCGGTTGAGAGCAAGACCGACGTACGAAGATGTCGATAAGCTTCCGCCAGCGGCGAACGACCATCGACATTCATCAACAGCTCGGTGTGCGTCGCGCCATTTCCATTGGTTTGTTTCTGCAATGCTGTCGTTTTCGAAATTCCTGGCAGCACGCGTCGTCGCGCCGCGCTGCCAACCGAAGGAATCACGGCGAGCGCAGGCAGGTGGAGCCCGCGTTCGACTTCTTCAGTTGAGTGGACCGTATCGTCGAGATACTCGAAGAACAATGCGAGACCGAGACCCAGACCGATCGAAAGGAAGAAAGCGGCAATGACTGTTCGAGCGCGGTTTGGACCAACCGGGCTGTCCGGCGTCAGTGCATAATCGACGATCGAGATGTTGTTCGGTTTGCCGGCCAGTACCACGTCGTTTTCTTTGGCGCCCTGGAGCAGTCCGTTCAGCAGCGACTTATTGGTCTCAATCTCCTGCTGGATGATGCGATAGTTGATCGCTGCTTCGTTTTGCGAGAGCGTTTGCGCGCGTTGCTGCTCGAAGGCTTTGCGCAACGATTGCTCGCGCTCGAGTGTCTGTTGATAGTGAGTCTGTAGATTTGTCAGCAGCGTGGCGGACTTACGATTGCGCAGCTCTTTCAACTGGCGATCGAGCTCGCCGATCTGTTGGTCTACTTCCTTTACTTCCGGCGCTTCTTCCGTTGCATCGACGAGCAGCAGCGCGCGCTTTTGTCGCAGATCGACCAACTTCGTCTCGATTTCGTTTGTCTGTTTCGCGCCGTCGTCAGCCAATGCGTTGGCGGCGTCAGGAGCCTTGGCGGCGTTGTAAGCGGCTTCGGCGGTTTTGCGATCGTTTTCTGCTTCGAGGAGTTGACGATTGAGTCCGGCGAGCCGCTCGACGACGGTGTTTTGGTTTGGATCGAGCGAAATGATCTGATTGTTCTTCGCGTAGTTGACCAGCCGCTCTTCGGCGGTGCGAATCTGTTGCTGTAGTTCGGCGATTCGTTTCTGAAGAAAGTCGCCGGTAGTGCTGTTCGCTTCCGTTCGCTTTTCAAGATTCGAGAAGACGTAGGTCTCGGCAATCGCGTTTACGATTTTCGCGGTCACCTCGGGAGCCGTGTGCGTAAACCTGATGTCAATCAAACGCGTTTCTTTGTAGTAGCCACGCGTCTCTTTCACCGGCTCAACTTTCAAACCGCCGAGAATGACGTTTACGTACGGCGCAAGACGTTTAGCTTCGTTCAGATCTTCGCGTGCTGTGGCTTGCGCGACGGTCGTTGTGAGTGGAAGTTGATCCGTCGTGGTGGGAGCGATCTCTTGTTGTTTGCTGCCGAGACCGACCATGCGTTTCAGCGTTTGCCAGGTTGACGCTCTTTGCGACGGATTGCCTTTGAAGAAGTCTGGATTGTGTTCGAGGTCGAGCGTGCGGACAACGCGACGCATTAATCCGGGGCTGACGAGAATCTGTAGCTGCGTGTTGAAGTAAATTGGATCGTCGGCTGGACCGTAGAGCGGGCGGGTGTTGTTGACGAGCGAACCGGTGTCTTCAAGATCGACCTGAACACGCGCCTGTGCTTCGTAAAAGTCCGGCTTACGCGCGACGTAAACGATCGCCATCATCGTGACGAGCGCAATGATGCCGAAGACCAGCCAGAGGCGTTTGCGAATCGCTCGCCAATAGTCGAGCAGGTGCACTCCGTTGTCGGCGTTGGGATCGACGCCGTAGTTATAAGATTGCGGCGGCTCGATTGGACGCTCTAACGCTTCGAGACTTGGCTCCCGCTTTGCAAGCTCGGTGGAAGGTTTCATGATTTTCGAGTGTCGGAGGCTTCCTTGGAGTGCGGTGCCTAGGCACCGCTTTGTTATTCACCAATTAGCTACAGATGCCAAAGCGGTGCCAAGGCACCGCACTCCAAGGAGAATCTTAAGGCACGACGCGCACCGGCAATTGCCCGACGCCAGGCACAACGCCCTGAATCAAGCTGCGCAGAAAGCTTTTCCCCGCCGATGTGGGCACGTCGATGATGTCGTTTGGCGCCAGCGCCAAATCCTCCGAACGCTTCTTTTCGATCGCGTAGAGATCCACAGTGATCTCTTTTCGAACCGTGGTGCCCGGTTCCTGTCTCAACACGCGGATCTTGTCTTTGCGTGTGTCTTGCTTGAGACCGCCGGCCATCGCTATCGCGCGCGTCAACGTGATCGGCTCACGCAGAGGAATCGTGAGCGGCATGAAGACATTGCCGACAACGTACACTTGATCCGCTTCCGGCAGAGTCACGATGTCACCCGCCTCGAGGTACGGATTCGCTTTCGGATCGCCCTGCAACACGTCGCTGAGTTTGTAACTCGAAAACGCAGCCGCTGTATCTGACTCGTCAGTCTGTTTGCACGGTGAGGGACTGGTCGAATGGACGATGTTGATTGTTTGACCCGCCTTGCTCGATGGGCCTTTTGCGTAAGTCAGGAGCTCCAGCAATCGCACACGCCTTTGCAGCTCAAAACGGCTCTGTTCGTTCACGGCGCCGATTACAGCTACTTGCTTTGAGTGATACTCCTTGATGAAAACATCAACCTGGAGGTTCTTGTAAAACCTCGCATAGCCGGTAGCAATCTCTTTCGCCAACTCGCCTTCGGTTCGGCACGCTGCCTGAATCTCGGTCTCGATGAGCGGCATCCGGATCATGCCGCTACCTTCAACGCGCACCGCCTCGCGCGAGAGTTGTGGCCGGTTGTAGATTCGGATGTCGAGCACGTCGCCAGGGCCGATACGATATCGATCATCCTGCTGCTGCTGTGCAAACCCTACAAGCGAAACCCCAACCAATAAGCCCATCATGCAAATCTTGAAAATCATGTAATCCTGTCCCTACTTGCCCGCGAGTCCAACGCGTCGCGACAGCAGCGCCTCACGCATATGATTCGGATGTGCCAGATTCAGCACCGTATTGCTCAACAGCACCAACAGCTCTTCGTGCTCACGTCTGAACAATCCCGTCAACGGCTGCTCCCCTGTTTTGATCACGACGCCTTCTCTTACCCACTGCCAAAACTGCGTCTGCGTCGTCCAGAACTGTTTTCGATCGCGGCAGATTACTAGTGCCGTTTTCTTTTTACGTTTCTTCTTCATTTAAATACACCTCGAGCCTTGCGTGTTTGAACAACAAATAGCGACCACACACAGTTACCCCGTGGGGAAGCCTCTAATGCGAGGCAGCATCTGGTTGTCAAACCGCAGACGCACACATACGCCCGTAGTTGCAAAGCTTGCTTTTTCGACGGGTGTTTGACTCAGCGACTATTGGAAGTGAGTGTGCGTAGTTGGACCTTGTCTTGACGCTGGGCAGTTCTATAAGAAACATCAACGTCTCAGTGAATCACTGACGGCGACAGATCGTCGGGAAGCTCCGCGCAATCCAAAGGACCCTAATGGAAGTGCAGCGAGAGACTAATGAGATCGGATGCGTTGTGTCAAGTTTATTGTTTAAGAAAGACGATCAACCATTTCACACCAGAGATGGCCGATCGTGATGTGTGCTTCCTGCACTCTCGCGGTTCGCGTTGAAGGTACCGCAACACCGATGTCGCAGAGCGAGCGAAGTGGTTCAGCGTTCGCGCCAGTCAGCGCGATGGTCTTGCAGCCCAACTCTCTAGCGCGTTCCGCGGCTCGTAATACGTTCGTCGATTTTCCACTCGTGCTGATGGCGATCAGAAGGTCGCCCGCTTGCGCCAGCCCGGCGACTTGTCGTGCGAAGACTTGCTCGTAACCAAGGTCGTTGCTGACAGCGGTCAGTGCTGACGTGTCGGTCGTTAGTGCGATCGCAGGCCACGAGCGTCGCTGTTTTTCGTAACAACCGACGAGCTCGGCGGCGATGTGTTGCGCGTCCGCGGCGCTCCCTCCATTTCCGCAAAGAAGAATTTTCCGGCCGCTCGATAGCGTCTCACAGATAGCCAGGCCGGATCGCTCAATGTCAGGGATCGCCGAATCGATTAACTTTTGGATGGTTTCCTGGTGCTCGCGTAGAGAGTTGGTCAAAGATTCCACGGCGGGAAATTACCACAGATCCATGCCGATTCACACGGATAACAGTGCGTTTGTGTTAATCTGTGCGCGCCTACTCACAATATGAACCATTCAAATCCAACGCCGATGCTGCGGCAGTATCAGGAACTGAAGCAGCAACATCCCGGGACCTTGCTGTTTTTTCGTCTCGGCGATTTTTACGAACTCTTTTTCGACGACGCACTGACCGGTTCGCGCGAACTGCAAATAACTCTCACCGCGCGCCATAAGGAGACCGGCAATCCAGTTCCTATGTGCGGCGTGCCACATCATTCGGCCGCGAATTACATTGCGCGGCTCGTTCGCAAAGGTTATCGCGTTGCGATCTGCGAGCAGACGGAAGAGGCTGGTAAGACGAAGAAACTCGTGCGTCGCGAGGTCGTGCGCATCGTCACGCCTGGAACGCCGATCGATCCGCAGTTGCTCGAAGCACGCGAGCCGGTCTTTCTCGCGGCGATCTGTAGTGCGGGCGAGACGATCGGCGCGGCGTTTCTCGATATCTCGACAGGCGAGTTTCGCGTGACGCAGGAGAGCGGGCGCGATTCGTGGACTCGCATTCGCGCTGGTTTAGAGTCGTACGCGCCACGCGAACTGCTGTTCCCTGCATCACTCGGAGCGCTGATCAAGAGCAGTCTTTCTGGCAAGGTTCAAACATCACCTTTGCCGCTCGACGGCCACTCGCAAGCCGACTACGTTTCCGATCCCAACATCTCAGCCACCGAGTACGGCTTTTCGGCGACACTTACCGCCATCGATGATTGGCAGTTTCAAAAAGACGACTGTGCCGCACTGCTGCTCGAACATTTCAAAGTGCGAACGCTCGACGGCTACGGGCTCGCGCGCAAAGACGAAGCGATTCGCGCCGCGGGCGCGTGCTTGCGCTACGCGCGCGATACACAACGCGCGGCCGCCGAGCACATCACCGATCTTGTTTACTTCGAGCCGCAGGATCACCTGGTGCTTGATAGCGTGACAGTGCGGAATCTCGAGTTGGTTGAATCACTGGCTGGTGGAAGCGGCCGTTCGTTGTTGCAAGTGATTGATGAAACTGTGACCGGCATGGGCGCGCGCTTGCTGCGCGCATGGTTGCTACGTCCCTGCGTGAAACGCGGCGAAGTTGAGGCCAGGATCGCGGCAGTTGAGGCGCTGTTTGCCTCGCAGCTTCGACGCGACAAGCTGCGTGCACTGTTGAAGGAAGTTTCGGATCTCGAGCGTGTCGTTGGCCGCATCAGTTTGGGTTCGGCCACGCCGCGCGATCTCGTGGCGATGTTGCGATCGCTGAATCAAGTGCCGGCGATTCGCGATGTGTTGCGTGGTCTCGAGTCTTCGCTGCTCGAAGTGCTGCTCGAAAACACCGACGAATTGCCTGACGTACGTGAGTTAATCGCGCGCGCGATCAACGAAGACCCGCCTGCGAAGCTCAACGACGGCGACGTCATTCGCGAAGGTTACTCAGCGGAGCTCGACGAGTTGCGCTCGACCAGTCGCAACGCAAAACAGATCATCGCCACACTCGAAGCGACTGAGCGAGCCCGCAGTGGAATCAACAATCTGCGCATTCGTTTCAACGGCGTCTTCGGTTACTTCATCGAAGTGTCGAAAGCCGCAGCCGCGCGCGTGCCGGGCGAATATGAGCGGCGACAAACGCTCGCGAATTCGGAACGCTTCACCACGCCTGAGTTGCGCGATTGGGAAAAGAAGGTGCTCGGCGCCGAAGAACGCATCATTCAACTGGAGACTGGGCTATTCGCGGACGTCTGCCGGCAGATAGCCGCGCAGACCAAGCGCATTCAGATTACTGCTCGTGCTCTCGCGGCACTCGACGTGCTCGCTTCGTCCGCGGAAGTCGCTGCCCGACGTCGTTACGTGAAACCAACGCTGCACGATGGCGATGAACTCGAGATCATTCAAGGGCGGCATCCGGTGATCGAAGCGTTCATCGATGAACCGTTCGTGCCAAACAGTATCTTCCTCAACAACTCGACCGATCGGCTCTTGATCATCACGGGTCCAAATATGGGCGGCAAGAGCACCGTTCTTCGTCAGACGGCGATCATCTGCATCCTGGCGCAAACCGGATGCTTCGTACCTGCCGAACGCGCGCGGTTGCCGTTGTTGGATCGCATCTGGACAAGGGTCGGCGCCTCAGACGATCTGACGCGCGGTCGTTCAACGTTCATGGTCGAGATGACAGAGACCGCGGCGATCTTGCACAGTGCGACACCGCGCTCGCTCGTGTTGCTCGACGAGATTGGGCGTGGTACGGCGACGTTTGATGGTTTATCGATCGCATGGGCGGTGGCGGAGTACTTGCACAACTCGCCGGATCACGCGGCGAAGACTTTGTTCGCAACTCACTATCACGAGCTCACCGAACTCGCTGAGCGATTGCCCGGCGCGCAGAACTACCAGATCACTGCGACGGAGCGCGAAGGTGAGGTTGTGTTCCTGCATCGACTTGAACGCGGGCGCGCTTCGAAGTCATATGGCATCGAGGTGGCGCGGCTCGCGGGGCTGCCGCCGGCAGTGCTGGCGAATGCGCGTGAAGTGCTGATGCGATTGGAGCGTTACGAATTGGATGTGTTTGCAGGGAAAGAGCGCGGTGCGCTCAATAAGGCCGCCCGCCGGAAGGCTGCAGCACAGGCGTCGCTGTTCGATCTCGCGAATCAGAAAGTGATCGATGAAATCCGTGGGACATCGGCGTCGATCAGTGGCGAGGAAGCGAGAGAATTGTTGCTGTGTCTGAAGGAACAGCTAATATAGGCCGCGGATTTACGCGGATTTACGCGGATCAGATCAGATCCGCGTTAATCCGCGTGAATCCGCGGCTTATTTCACTCTGAACCAATCGCCCTTTCCATCGTTCGTCCGCAGCATTCGCAGCATCTCGTCATAAGTAAATGGCCGGGCGCCGCGGCGACCAAACACCGAGATCTGATTTCCGCTCTCGTCCACCGCGCGATCGCGATCCAACGCCTTCGAAACACCCAGTGCTTCGCCCTTCGTCTTAAACGTCGCAATCAACACCGGCCGCGGTCTCGGGCTGAATCCTGCATACTCGGGCATCGTTTCCGGCGACGTCAGTTGCAAAATACGCAATCCATTTTTCCCATCCGCTACATAAGCAAACAGGCTCGCATTCGTCATCGCGATCTTCACTTGATGCACGTCGTTGAGCTTGCCTTCAGCGTTGTACATTTGATCGAGTCGCGGTCGCTCCGGCTGCTCCACGTCGATTATCGCGACTCCGTCTTTGCCGTTGGCGACATAAGCATAAGTACGTGCGACATAAACATCGTGCGCATCGGCGAGCGATACAGACGCGCCTTCAACAAGACGCGCCTGCTCTGGCATCGTTACGTCAATGACCTTCAAACCTTCGTCATCGACGACAAACGCATACCGAAACTGGATCGCCACAGCACGCGGGTTTTTGAGACTTATGTGTTTGACGATTCGCGGCTTTAGGGGATCGTTGATACTCACGATCACGAGCCCCTGCCGGGTCGTGATGTAAGCATAGTCGCCGGCGATCGTGATGTTATTCGCATCACTCAGAGCGCCATGCGGATTGAACGTAAGCGCACGTTTCAAGTAATTATTCAGCGGATCGCCATCGAGCAGCGTGGCGGCATTAACAAGGATCAGCCCTTCGTATTTGTCGGCGACATAAAGATAAGCGTACAGCGGGTGAATCGGCTGTTCTTCATTCTCCGCACGTCTCGCGCGCCCGGGATCAACCGCGAGCGTCGTCGGCGCCGCAACCGCAGTCGCATACCTTGTCTTCACCCAAAACTTCTGTCCAAACCGCGACACCGGCGCGGTCACGATCCGCTCCGAAAAGCCTTTCTGATCGATCTGCGCCACATCGTAAACACGCAGCCCTCCCTCGCCCGCCGCTACATACGCATACTCACCGCGCAACTGAACTTGCAACACACGCGGATTTCCAACGTGCTCGAAGGCGGTCTTCAGCTCATTGCCGCCGCGAATGAAGCGATCGTAGTTTTCGGGATATGCGATCTTGTGCAACGTGCTGCCAAACACTGCCTGTGGCTCGCTCTGTTCTGTCGCCACTACCACTTCCAACGCATCATCTGCGGCGACGTAAACGTAGCGGCCCATGAAGTTGACGAAATTCGTCCCTTGCAACATCAACTGCGCCAGCCACGCATTGTTGTCGTTCTTCTCGGAGACGTGACAATCGCTGCACGTCTTCGTTTCTGTCGAACGAACAGTGTGCGGCACGTGCGTATTGAACGACTGACCCGCGAAGCCCTCGGCTGAAGTGGTCTGCTGCTGCGAGTAGATCCACTCGCGATTCTGATTCTGCGAACTGACGAGCACCGCCGACGAAGAGCGCACCGGAGCAACGCGATTTCCGGTCACCGTACTGTCGCGGCCGAGCATGAAGATGTCGTCGCGCAGAACCTGAAAATTGTACTGCGTGAAGTTACGCGTGTTGCCGCCTTCGTTGTGCCGGTTGGGCATCTTACGGTTCGCCTGCATCGACAGGTGACAACCAAAGCAACTCGTCACCCACGAGGAATGACAGGCGACACAGGTCATGTCGTTGTCGCGATGTGCGAGTTGATTGCTTTCGGCAGGCAGATCGCCCCACGTCGTGTTGTCTTTGCGAATGGTCTTGGCGTAGCGAGACTTCTCGTTGTAATCGCGCGTGCCTGGCGTGACCGTGTCGAGCGTTTGCGGCACGCGCCACCATCGTCCCGGCACGACCATCGAGTTCTGCATGATATCGCCGGTTTTCAAATCGACGTCGATGCCCTTCTCGTCTTTTCGTTTCCGATCGCGAGTGACTCGCTGGAACAACGGTATACGCGTCCCTTCGGCGTCGCGCACGCGAATGCGTATCAGATCCTGACCGGCCAACGGCTGGTTTTGTGATTTACGTCGCTCCGCTGTCGTTCCGGTTGCGACAGCGGCGGCAGGTCCGGATGTAAACAGCGTAGCTTTCTGTTTGATTGTGCCGTGACAGTCTTCGCATGCGATCTCGATCGCTGCGCGCGGCTCGTTGTAGAGATTGCCGTCGCCGTGTGAGTCCTGGCGGAAGTGACAATCGACGCAGTGCATTCCGCGTTCGAGATGAATGTCGTTGAGATGCACTGCCTTGTTGAACTTCTGCGGATCGTCGGGCGAGACAATGTTGCCCTGCGCGTCGAGCAAGTTGCCTTTGCGATCGCGCTTGAAGACTTTGCGAAACAGCCAACCGTGACCGTGGAAGTCGGCAAACTGCGTGTTGCGCAACAAGGCATTGAAAGCAGGCGTGCCCGTGTCTTTCAGAAACTCAAGGTTGGACCACAAGCCGCGCACACTCGCGCCCTCAGGGTTACGATCGAGTTTCTCCTGCTCTTCGTCCTGACTCGGATTGTGTTGCGTCGCGGGATACATCTTCGCGCCGTCGCTTTCGTTGTCCCACCAGGTGAGCCCGAGATAGCTCGCGACCATGTTTGTTCCGGGGTGCATGTGACACACCATGCATTGCGACGTCGGAATCTGACTCGTGAACTGGTGCTTGATTGGGTGTCCTGATTCAGTCTTCGAAATGTTTGTATCGGCGGTTTGTGAGAACCCGAGATTGCCGGCTTGATTGTAGAAAGCCGAATGCAGCGGATCGCGATCGTTTGCGTAGATGACGTGACAGGCGGAGCAGCCCGATGAGCGATAGTCGCCCGGATGATCGTTTGTGCCGAGAAAGTTCAGCGTCGGATCGAGCAGGCGTGTTTTTTGTAGACCGAGGAAGACGGGATCGGTGCGCTGCGCCGTGCCGAGGCCGCGCGCGCTGAGTCCTTTGTCGGGCTTGCCGGGATCTTCTTCTTTATCCGGCAGACCGACTTCGAGCCGGCGTTTTCCTCCACGCTCAAAAACTCGCAGCACGTTGCCAGGCTGCGAGATCTCCCAACGCGGGATCGGATCGAGCAACGCCAGGAGACCTTTCGTGCGTCGCTGCTCGTCGGTGGTTGTTTGCAGCAGCGTTTGCGGCGCGCCTGATTCGCTGTAGCTCTCGCCGAAGCGCGGATCTTTCAGGTGAAAACTGCCGTTGTTGTAGAGCGCAGCGCCCCAGAGCATTGCGCCGTGCGTCATCATACTGCGCGCAACGTTCTTCGACTCGATTTCATGACAGGCAGATCCGGCGCACGTCTTCGAGACGACACGCAGATCGCCGGGATTGACAAAACGCACAAACTCCCAGCTCTCGCGTGCGAGGAGTGTGTTGGTCCGTTCAGGATTAGCGCCAGTGTACTTACCGTTACGCCGCCACTCGTTTGGAAACTTCGGCCTGACGTGCGCTTCCTCCTTCACTCGCGACGCCGGATTCCCGCCGTGACACGCCGTGCAACTCAACCCCACCGCATCTTTTCCATCCTTGAGTTTATCGAGCGTCTCCGTCGTCCCATACTTATGCATCGGCTCGATCAACCCATGACACTCGACACACCCCTCCACCTTCACCGCCGCCATGGTCTGCTCTGTTGCAGACGTTCGCCAGGACGCGAACGCGAGCGCCAATCCTACGAATACCATGAAGCCGAATGTAATTCGAATCATCATTCTGCCTTCTCCGTGTCTCTGTGTCTCTGTGGTGTTGTAAAGACCACAGAGTCACAGAGACACGGAGAAGAATTGTCAAAGGACTCGTCTACGTATTCCGTCCTTCAACACTGCAACGTTGAAGTTGATCAGTAAACCAACTTTCCATCCACCCAGCCGAAGATAAGTCAACAATTGAGCCTCGTGAACAGGAGCTAAGGCGTGAATCGCCTTGAGCTCAACAAGTACCAGGTTTCGAACCAGGATATCTACGCGATAACCGCAGTCTAGCTTGATGCCCTTGTATTCCAGGGGCAACTTGAACTCCTTTTGGAAGTCAATACCCCGCAGTAGTAATTCATGACACAAGCACTCGCGATAAGACGATTCAAGTAACCCCGGTCCAAGATGACGGTGAACCTCAATCGCCGCGCCGATAACCTCATGCGTAAGCTCATTGAAGTGAGGATTCATGGCTTCTCCTTATCTAAATAGCATTATTTCTAAAAAACAAACTTCATCTGCCCAAACAACGAATACAACATCTTCTTCGGACTGATTACATCCGGTTGACAGAAGTCCTCGACGCCGGGTGGGCAGTTGCGTGAGGCGTCGGTGAAGATGTCCCGAAAGCCGCGACCGGTCTGCAAGCTCGAAGCGCCGAAGGTCACGGTGAAGTTATTAATCAAAAACGGCCGATAAGCCACGCCCAAACTGTAATCCCACCCGATGTCGTGCCTGATGCGATTTTGAAACAACAGCAACTCGAGCGGCTCTGTGCGATGAAACCGCAGATAGTTGACGTTAACCACCGCCTTCACGCGCTGCGTGACTTCAACATCGACGCCCGCGTTATAGACAAACAGGCCCGGGTTTACAAAGTTGGCCTGACCCTGAATCTTGCTGCTTCTCAAGCTCGGCAACAAACTGTTCGGTTGGACCAACGCCACGCCCGTCTGCGTCAAACGAATTCCGTTTCGCACCCAAAACGAAAACTGTCCACCAACAAAGTTCGGATCGTCGAAGATCGCGTCAAAGCCCGATGCGCGCGCGTCGGTCGGATTGCCGTCGCCCTGCGCCCAGAGGAACGAGCCTTTGAAACGTAGATAGTCGCGATCGACCGAAGCCTCGACCGCCGCCATGTTGGATCTGACCTGCACGCGTCGCGCGGCGATCTGATTTCGCTCGTCGTGTCCAAACGCAAAGTAGTAAGAGTGTGAAAGATTGACCCGTCCCAGATGCCCGTCACCGCTCACGCCAAGGTAACCGACCTCGATCGCATGTGGCCTGACGTCGCCGATCAACGCGGGCCGCACGAGAAAACCGTTGCGATCGAATTCGACGCTGCGTCGATCGTCGTTGTAATGAAAGCTTCCCTGGATCGTGTAGCCTTTGCGGATGAAATCCTGCCTGAAGATGTTTGCGATGTAGACGTTTTGATGACGAGTATCAAAACGATTGAGGCCGCTGTTGGTGTCCTTCTCGAGCATCGAGAAGTACGCAGCATTGAATTGATAGCGGTTGTTGTCGAAAGCGCCAAAGACGCGCGCGCCGAGGTTGTTGTCAGAGAAAATGAAACCGCGAAAGTCAGAAACAAACGGCTGAATGCCTGCGCGTAGTGAGACGAAATCGTAATTGGCGTCGATGTCAGCAAGTTTGACTTCGCCGAAAGCCTCTTCGAGCGAAGCGTGCCAATCGGTGCGGTTTGTGCCGCGGCGGACGTCGATGTTGATGACTCCGTTCTCACGCGCGTCGAGATAATTCGGCACGCTGAAGGTCGGCGAAAACTTGATGGCCCAATCGCGAGGTTTGAAGGTCGTATCGCCGTGAAATAGTTCGAAACTGAATTGCAGCGTTTCGCTGGCAGCGAATTGCTCCGGGCGGCCGAAGAATTCCGCGCTCAATGGATCCACAGTGCTGACGCCGGAGGGTGTCGGCGCGCGTCGCTGTTCAGCGTTGGTGCTGCTGACGGCCGTCAGAATCATGAACAGCTTGTCGCCCTTGACCGGATAGTCGCCCTTGAGCACGTTCTGGTTGTAAGGATCCCGCCAACGACCGCGTTTGAACGGAATGTCGCGGCCCCGCGCGCCGCGATCGCCGTAGCGGTCGTACTCAGGAAAGAGGATGCGCCACCGATCCGGTGTCTCGCGACGCTGCGGCGCGGCTGCCTGGCCCGTTTGTGGCGGCGCGAGTGAAATGTCGACGACAGATTCTTTTCCAGGTTCGACGATCACATTCTCGAGCGTGTCGCCGCGCGCAATCGCGAAGTCGCCGTAGTTTTTGTCTTTATCAAACTGTGCAGTGTTTGGTTGGTCCAGATTGATGCGATATGCACCTACGGCAAGTTGGACCGAATAACTGCCGTCCGCGTCGCTGCGAATGCGTTTAGTTTTGCGTGTGACCTGGTTGGTGACGACGAGGGTAACGCCTGCGGCAGGCGCGCCTGAAGAATTACGAACCACACCTTTGAGACGGCCTGTTCCCTGGCCCAATGCCAAAAGACAATTTGCTGAGATCAGCAACGCCGCAATCGCGATTTGGTGTGAATAACGCCTCACGCTTGTTTGAGACAGATGTGATCGACTGAAATACGTCGTTGCCTTTTAACATACGAGTCGGCGCGAAAGGAAGAACTTTTCACGCGTGCGGGCATTAACCGCGCCGATTACCGAAAGAAATCCGAGGCCTTAATCAGCTTAACGCCACAGAAGTATTGAATTGCTTTGAAGTGGTCCCAATTGTCAGTTACGACTGCTGCTTTCCAGCGCCGTGCGCTTGCGGCGATAAGTGCATCGAGAGCCATTCGCTGAGACATTCCCGGGTCGAGGCGGCGCAGCTTGCCTCCGTCAACTCGTCGCCGGCGGCGAGTCAGCCAAAACAGAATTTTGCTCGCGAGCAACCAGTCGGCCTCGTTTGGTACAATCAGTGTGCCGTCTTGTTCATATTTGTGAAAGAAACCTTCGTAGAACTTGCGCTCAGAGTCATCGTTTGCACTCACTATTAGTTCCAAGAAAACGACAGACGACAGCACGAGGTCTTTCGCCCTGCTGCGCAAGTCGATGAATTTTCTGGAAATAATTACCAATGTGTCGTAGGTGAAGTACGCCATCGAAAAAAGAAATTTTTTGAGTTTTCGCGCTACTTGCGATGATGGTTGTCGTAAGCCATCTGAAAGGCGCGGAGCGTGAGAGCCTCTTTTTTGATTAGTCGCTTTTCTCGTTCCTCTGCAGTCTCCAACTGACCATTCTTCTTTACTACCCAACCTATTAGTCTACCATTGGGTCCCAGTGACTTCTTTGAAGCCCTGACACTTTTAGGTAGCGATTTTTTCTTACTGGTCTTCTTGCTACTCGCCTTTGTGAGTGTTTTCTTCATGGCCCGTGAGAATACCTCATAAATCAGCTTCTCGCAACAGCATAAATCTGTGATTTGTCTCCAACAATTTGTGATACATTGTCGAGCGATTTCAGCGTTGTCTGACGTCTCGTCTTCGCCAATGCTCCTGATCACGAAATCACGCGTGCGGCCCGCCGTCGTCTTACTCGCACTTTTACTTTTGGCTTTCAGCTCACTGCGATTTTCAAAGGTTGAAGCACAAGCAAACCGTCCTATACTGACCAGTCAACCAGATTCCACTCGCGCGATTGCGTTTGAATCTGTCACCCGCCAGCGCGAGCCGTTCACCACTTCGGCACAGGTGCGATTCGGCAATGATTCAGCAACACGCATCATGCTGTTTGCGATGAATCTCCAATTGCAGGCGGATGAGACTGCGAGCGCTGTGACCGCTGACGCGGAAGATGCGAGTCACACCATTTATCAATTGATTGTCGAGCACGTCGGCAGCGTGCCGGATCAACCGTGGGCCACCTCACTCATCGTGCGTCTTCCGGAAAACCTGCCACAGGCAGGCGACGTGCTCATCCGGATCAAATATCGCGGGATTGAGAGCAATCGAGTTCGAGTCGGCATCGGGTATGTCGGCGATGGACCACCGGATGACAGCAACGCTGTGCCAACGCCGGGTTCGCTCGATCCGCCGGTCAATGTCGCGGCGACAAACCTCAGCTCGTCAGACGTGCAAACGATCTTGCAACAAGCGGCTTCAGCGGCGACTGCACTCGGAAAACCTGTGAACATCGTCGTCACCGATCGCGAAGGCAACGTGATTGGCTTTTTCGCAATGCCCGGCACACCAACACCCTCCACGATTCGTAGTGTCGGCAGACTCGGCCAGGGTCTCGAAGGCGCAACAGTTCCTCCCGCCGAAGCAGCTACAGCAAAAGCAGCGACGGCAGCATTTTTCAGCACCGGCGGCAACGCATTCACGACTCGCACTGCCGGTTTTATTATTCAGGAACACTTTCCGCCGGCGATCAGCTTTCGCGCAGGCGGTCCACTTTACGGCGTGCAGTTCTCTTCTCTGCCTTGCAGCGACATCAAAAAGCCATCAGCGCGGCTTGGTCTCTCGGCGGATCCCGGAGGCTTGCCGATTTACAAGAACGGTTTGCCGGCGGGAGGCATCGGTGTCGAAGGGGATGGACTCTACACAGTCGATCGCGATCCGGCAGACAACGATCAACCGTTCGAGGAGTTGATTGCGGCGTCGGGCATCCGAGGTTTTGAAGCGCCGGCGTTGATTCGTGGCGATAACATTCTCGTCGACGGCATTCGGCTGCCGTTTTCAAATATCGTCAGCCCTTCCGCGCCTACGACTGTTGCGAGTATTGCAGGTGCTACGATCTCCGCTCCGCCCGCTTCGGAATTTGTTCCGCAGGTAGTCGGTGGTATCGCCGGTGAAGTTAGTCCACATTTCTTTCCTTTCATCAGCGGCACTGCTCCTTCCGCAGATGCGCTTACTGCCAGCGAGGTGGGAACGATCATCGCGCATGCAGCGCAGCAGGCAAACATCACACGCGCGGCGATCAGACAACCGCTTGGAAGTAACGCGCGTGTGACGATGGCAGTAGTAGACACCGCCGGAGTCGTGTTGGGCATCTTCCGGCAGCAAGACGCTCCGATCTTCGGTTTCGATGTCGCGGTGCAGAAAGCGAGAACAGCCGCATTCTTCTCGGGCCCAAATGCCGCTGCTTCTTTACGTGCTGCGGGTTTGGGATCGTACGTCGATCGCGCCGCGGCTGATGGGTTGCGGTTTGACGGCTCAGTCGCGTTCAGCGATCGCGCCACGGGATTTCTTCATCGTCCGTTCTTTCCTGATGGTATAAACGATACTGCGGCTGGACCGTTCAGCACCGCGCTGGCTGACTGGAGTCCTTTCAACGTCGGCTTACAGCTCGATCTTGTTCGCACGAACTTTCTCGCATCGCTTGGTGGAGCACCGGTTCCGTGCACGTCGATTCCGGCGCTGCCCAACGGCATTCAGATCTTTCCCGGCAGCGTGCCGCTTTATAAGAACGGCGCGTTGGTCGGCGCGATCGGCATCAGCGGTGACGGTGTGGACCAGGATGATCTGATTGCCGCGGCGGGGGCGAACGGTTTTTCACCGCCGGCGGCGATTAGATCGGACCAGGTGTTCGTGCGTGGCGTGCGTCTGCCGTTTTTGAAATTTCCGCGCAGTCCAAATTTGTAGATATGAGACCCGTCTTGTTAACGGTTTTGTTGACGCTTGCCGTTGTGTTGGCGCACAGCCAGGAACCGGCCGCTCGCCAAACCGGTGTGCTTCGGTTGCGAGTGCGCGTGAAAGCTGACGACGCCTCGTCCTTGCGCGGCCTCGCGCGAAAACGCTTCTTCTTGATTCCGAGTTCACTCGAACAAAACCGCTCACTTATCGAGGCGATTGAGCGTCAACCAGTCGCTACGCGTGATTGTTACTACCAGAAGCTGGGCGCGAGTGCGGCGCTGATCAATTGGCTGCGCAACGGCGACTGTGAGTCCGTTTACTGTCGCGGTGTTGAGAAGGAGTTCGTGACTGGACCAAAGGCGGTGCCTGAATTCGCGAGCGCTTTCGCTGCGAGCCAAAGAGAATACGGCAGTGACGAAACAGCACGACAGTGGTTAACCACGAATCTCATTCCCAACGTGCGCGACGGTTTTTATCGAAATCGACAGAGTGTTCTCGAAGCGCTTCTCAAACAGGCCGGATCGACCGTTTACTCGGTGATGACTGACCGCAACGGCACCGCTTACTTTACAGAGCTCGGGCCAGGCACGTACGTCCTATCCAATTTGATTCCAACCGAGTTAGGCCAGACGTTGGTTACGTGGAACTGCGAAGTGCAGGTCAAAGCCGGTGACCTTGCGACTGAAAAGCCATATCTCGTTTCGAACAGGAAAGAGAGGAACGTGAAGTGTGTCGGAGTTGAGAAACCGATGCCCGTTTGCGCCGCGAATTAACACGGATGAGACAGATCACGATAGTTCTGTTGCTACTGCTGGGGCTTCAGGCCTCTCAAGGACAGCGGCGTCCGTCCGTTGATTACTCAAAGTTCTCCCACGCAACAGAGAAACATCAGGCGGCGTGCAGCACGTGTCACAAAGCTCCGACGAAAGAATGGACCAAAACGTCGGCATTTCCAGACATCACGGACTATCCAGATCACGATGCTTGCGTGAGTTGTCATCGGTCGCAGTTCTTCCGCGGCGCGAAGCCACCGATCTGTTCCGTTTGCCATTCCAGGACTTCGCCACGCGACGATGTTCGCTTCGCGTTTCGAAACCCGGCGTCGAAGCAGCAGTTCACGATCGAGTTCCCTCATGACAAACATCAGGACGTAATCGCACAGTTGCGTTTCGCGCACGCGCCGCAGAACTACAACAACTGCACGATCTGTCACGCTTCACGAACGGCGACGTTCAAAGCGGCGCCAACGGATCACTCGTCCTGTTTTAACTGTCACTGGAAATCGCAGCAGCCGGTCGGCGAGAGCTGCACCGGTTGCCATAAACTTGCGCCTACTCCATACGCGAGGGCGGAGTCGCCGTCGAGAATCTCGTCGAAGTTCATACACGAAGGCGGTGGCGATAAAAAGCAGCACGTTGCTGAGTGCACGACGTGCCATATCAACATCACCAAAGCGGCCTCACTGCGAGGTCTGAAACCCGACGTGCCGATAACCGCGTGCACGGAGTGTCATAACAAAGATGGCCTGCGACAGGATCTCAGCAAAGAGTTGGTGGCAATCGATAAAAACCGCGCGTTCGTCTGCGTTTACTGCCACGCGGAAAATGTAGGCCGCCTCGATCCGCCGGCGAGCCACTATTTGATCGCGGAGCGCCCGCCATTGAAGCGGAAGGAGATCAAATGATTTCTCCCGCAAAGGCGCAAAGGCGCAAAGGCGCACGCAAAGAGAACTTCAAAACTTCTTTGCGGCTTTCTTTGCGCCTTTGCGCCTTTGCGGGAGCAGTTTTTCTTTTTGGATCTGCGTCTGCCCAGGGTCCGCAACTCGATTACTCGAAGTTTCTGCACACCAGCCAGCGCCATAGTTCCCTCGCCTGCAACGCTTGTCACGAGCGAACTGACAACTCCGCGACGCCACGTTTCCCTGGCCACAAAGCGTGTACCGACTGTCACCGCGGTCAGTTCACCACGCCCGCGATACCGATGTGCGTGATCTGTCACACCGACGTTAGCAGCAACAATCCGCCGCTGAAGAATTTCCCGACAAGCTTCAAAGAAAGTTTCAACGTCAAGTTTGACCATGCGCAACATATGAACGCCGCCGCTCGCCCGCAGAAGGGTTGTGCAGGTTGTCACAGTGCACCGATAAATCGCGGCGTCGGGCTGTCGATTCCCGCAAACCTCGCAGCGCATAATGGCTGCTACACGTGTCACACGCCGACGAGCAAGTCGACTGCCGGACGCGAGATCGCGTCATGCGGCGTTTGCCACGAGCAGAAGGCGTATCGTCCCACTAGCACCAGCGCGCGCTCATATCGATACGCATTTAGTCATGCGGACCACGATGCAAGAGAGCGCCTCGCGTGTGCTGATTGCCACAAGTTAACGGCGGGCGCGCCGCAAACACGACAAGTGAGTTCGCCGTCGGCGGCGGAGCATTTCGTTACGACGCGGGGAATGACATGTCTCAGTTGTCACAGCGGTAAGCGATCGTTTGGCGGTGATTTGGCGTTTAAGGATTGTAAGCGATGTCACTCTGGGCCGACGTTCCGCATGCCACTGTAGAATAAAGTAGATAAAAAAATTGACAGGCGGCAAAAGCGGTATTTAAGATTCATGCTTATGAAAATACTTCTGATCCTGATTCTGGGGCTGGGTTGCGTGGGCGTGGTTTCGCTGCAGGAAAAGGAGAGTAAGACACAGCCGAAAGAAGTCGTCCTCGCTAAAGACAGCCAATCGGACAAGTACGGTGAGGTAGCTTTCAATCACGAAAACCACACGTTAAAGAAATACAGTCCCGACGGGCAGAGCGTACTCGCGTGTGTTGAATGCCACCACACTGACCAGCCCGCGGCAAACTTGAAGCCGCCACTAAAAACTTCTGAGCGCGCGGTGGTGTTGACCATTGAGGCTCTCGCGGCTGCGGATGCAAAGCCGGTGAAGACTTGTCGCGCGTGTCACTTGCAAGCGGGTGATGACAGTGCGCCGCTGCCGGCTGTGCAGTATCCGGACAAACCTGCGCCGACGAAGCTCACCAACGAAGTTGCGTATCACTTAAACTGCAATCTGTGTCACGACAAGGCGATCGCAGCGCGGCCCGCGCTGAAAGGAAAAGTGCCGGGGTCGAATGATTGCGTGCCGTGCCACAAACCCGCCGGGTAACCACCAAGAGGCACAAAAACTACAAAAATGCTCAAAGCTTCTTTTGAGTAGTTTGTGCCTTTTTGTGGCTAAAGCATGGACGTGCTCCAGCGGTGCGTGTCCAGGATGTGCTGCACGTGACATGACGTACAGTTCGGTTGATTGTTGATAACGTGGCACGTGGCGCATGTTGTCTTCGGTGTCTCACGATCGATGGGGTCAAACGACTTGTGGCAAGTGTTGCACGATAATCGCCCCTCAGCGTTTCCCTTCAAACCAGGCACGGTTCTCACTCGCTGATCGTGTAGCGCATGAAATTGATTGCTGCGCCACTTTTGCTCTGAATCGGTCGGTTGACGCACGACCGCGAGCTTCCTCAAATCCCACTCTTCGTCGTTGATCGACTTCGCACTCCACGAACCATTCACAATCGGATAACCGAACGTGCCACCGTGAGGCGTGCCAACCTTGCGTCCGTTGTAAAATTTTTGATTGCTGTCGTTGTGACACGACGCACACGAAACCAGCGCGCCTTGCGTCGCACTAAACTCATTGCCCTGGTGCTCGGCGTGGCAGTCAACACAGCCGATACCCGCCGCTTGATGTGGCTTGATGATCGTTGCCACGAACGCTTCGGTGTGATGGCACGATGCACAACGCTGCTCCATCTGGCCGGTCAAGGAATGGCAGTTAGTGCAGGAGCCCCCATTGGGCGTCGTGGCAATGGCAGGAATGATGCTGAGCTGACTGACCGTATGCGCTTTCGAAATAGGGGCCGGTGCAAACGCGCTCGCGTACCAGTAGGCAGCGGCAACTGTGACAAGTCCGACAACCAACAGCGCCCAGGTGAAGAACGCGACCGGCCAGCGAGACATCAGATCAGTTGTCGGCGTCCAGTTATACTGCGCCTTACCGCTTCGTCTGCCGCCCTTCGGGGACAACGGTGACGGCCGCACCATCTTTCCTGCATCACGAATTCTCTTGTCCCAGAAGATGTCGAGCGCTTTGGTTCCAGACACCGGCACCGGACGAGGTTTCTTTGCCTTGCCGTCAGCGGGCTCAAGGAGTTTATCGGTGGTCAACCCGGGATCGCTGACGTCAATCTCGGAAGGCTTAATGCCGATTCGAAGCTCGACGCGTATTAGGAGCGCATCATCCGTAGCGTCGATCTCGAGATGAAAAGGCCCAACTTCGATAACGTCGCCCGGAGCAAGTGCTTCGTTCTCTTCGACTGGCTTGCCGTTGAGGATTACAGGATTCTTTGGTCGCAGCGCGAAGAGGTAATAATCGTCGCCGATCTGTTTGATACCCGCCTGCACGCGAGACACCGACGGGTGATTCAGCAACAACTCACACTGCAACAGCCGCCCGATCAACAACCCTTCCGAGACGATTGTGATCGGGTCAACCGGTAAATCATGACGGACAATAATGAACTGGTTCTTCGCCGCCATCCTAAAATCTGCGTAATCTGTGGATTATCTCACCTTGAAAAAAACCACCTGGCCGACATGCACCAGCATCAGCGCCAACATTACCGCCGTCGCGACAATGTGCATCGGTATCCAAAAACGCAGCAGCCAGTGAAGCGTCAGCAGCGCGTCGACGCGGCGCAACGTCACCGCGGTCTCCACTGCCGAGATCAGCAGCTCCCGCTCCTCGTCAGTCGCGGTTCGAGTCGTGCGTTCTTTGAACTCCTGTCGCGCCTGGGCCAACAATGCCTTCAGCTCCTCGCGTTTCAAAATCTGTCGCCACAGAAAACGAGTCGAAAGAAAACGCCCATAGACGCGATCGCGAATCTCTTCCTTCAACCACCCCTCACTCTTCCCCAGAATGGTTCGCACATCGGACAGCAACTCTTTGCGCCGGCCCTCGAGATCTTCAATCAGCAACGGCTCACCTTCGATACGCGTCATGATCCGCGGCGCGAGGTAATACATCACGAATCCCACGACTCCCGAAAGAATCGTGAGATCGAAAGCGACGTACAACAGGCTCGTGAGCAATCCACCAGTGCGCGGGCCTGAATGAAATATCAGCACCACGCCCGCGATCGCGCCGACGTAAACATGGGCCAGCATCCAGTAGCGCAATGCGCCCGCGCGACGCCGATAGATCTGTTTGCGCAGCGGATAGGTCATCACTACTGCGACACCCACCAATCCGACCAAACCCGTTAGCCAACGCATGGTCAACCAACTGCCGGCGACCACAGTATCGAACCCATACTTCGTGATGGCCCATCCGATGAGAATTGCTGAAATGATCGTGGCGGCCGCGCCGCCAAGATGCCACGCCTTTGCCAGCGGATCGCTCTTGTGAATGTTTCGACCGACGGCGTGAGTCTGATCTCGAAAAACAAACCCCTGCGCCGGCCCGATCTCGCTGAAGTATTCGATCGGATCTACGCGCACGAGCGCTCCGGTCGGACAGTTTTCCTCGCACGAATATGCCTTTCGACGCGCGCCCGGTGGATTGAGTGGAGTCGCTTCACAAAGATTGCACTTGATAGCGACGACGTCGTCTGAGGCCGCGGCAGTGCGCGGTACCATCGAGATCGCGTCGTAAGGACACTGCGTGGCGCAGTCGAAGCAACCAATACACGTTGGCGCGTCGATATCAACATGCCCAAGCGGATCCCGAAAGATCGCGCCTGTCGGACAACCAGTCAAGCACTCCGGATCGGCGCAGTGCATACAGACTTGCGGCACCAGCGCGTGTTGCAGGCGTTTCTTTCCGATCTTTGCTGGACGCTCGATCTGTATTCCGCGACGCAATAGACGCGACTGTCCGTGTACCTTGTGACAGGCGAGCGAACAATTGCCACATCGGATACAGAGGTCCATGTCCATCACGAGCACGTTGTTGCCATCGATGATGCCGGTTGCGATCTCTTCTTCGGCTGCTTTGAGCGCGTTGAGATCTGGAAGTGCTTCGATCGTCAGTGGTAACGAACTGCCGACGTTTGAGAGCGGAGAAAACGTATTGACGAGCTCGGCGCGAAGCGCAGGATCGGTTGAGAACTGATCGAGTGGTATCTCGAGCACTTCCGTTCGCGCCATGACGCTAGCGCGATACTTCCACGTTTCGGACGTCGCTACTCCTTCGATGCCGAGACAATTTCCACCGCCGAGAAAGTCAACACCTATACTCTCGTCCATGCCGAGCACAACTTCTGGTGAAGCCGCATGAAACGGAGCGCCATGAGAACGTCGCACCCAGCCACTCTTGATGAGGATGAGCCGATCGATGCGATCGCCCTCTTTGCAGAGCATGTGATGTTTGGCATAAACCATGTAGCGAGCAGTGCGGCGGAGCTCGTTAGCGAGAGTGTCGCTGAGTGGCTTATCTGTGATTAGAGTGAGGTCCTGGAGCACACGGCCCATTCCGTGCGAACGATAAGTTTCATCGAGTATCTGACCAAACTTTGGCAGTTTACGAAGTAGACGCAATGCGGGACGCGTCACTTCGAGCACGACCGCCGTTTGATTCGCAGGCACTGAAACGGTCGCATTCCGCTCGATGCCAGCAAGCAGGGCCATCTCGCCGAAACATGTTCCAGGTTCAAGTTGTCCGATCTTTTTCTGGCCGTCGCCGTCGTGCACGTAAACGTCGAGCGTGCCTTCAACTGCGATGTAGAAAGTGTTTCCGCCCCATTCACCTTGGCGCATGATCTCTTCGCCGGAATCGAAGGTGAGCAGGCGGACGTAAGGTCCTACTTGTTTGCCGTTGCCGTAGTCGCGGCCCTGAACGATCACTTCGAGATCGCTGGCATACTTCTGCTTACCGTTTTGTTCTTCGAAGAGTTCAGCGGTTAGAGCGAGATTCTGGACGGCCTGAACAACGCGACCCCGGTCGGTGATTTCGCGCGGCATACAGTTCTTTTACATCCACAGATTACGCAGATCAAGAAAAATAATCTGTGTAATCTGTGGATACATGAAGTTCATGCTAAACTCTGGCTACGAATGCTTCCAGAAAAACTTTACGCCCTTCCACTCGAACAACAGATCGGACAATTCCTATTCATCGGACTTCCAGGCACTGAGCTCGACGCCGAAACACGTGCGCTGATCGAGGAAGTGCAGCCTGGCGGCATCATAATCTTTGGCCGCAACGTCGCGGCTCCGCAACAGCTACGCTCGCTGCTCGACGGCGCTCGGGAACTACTGGCGGTGCCACCGCTATGCGGCATCGATCAGGAAGGCGGACTAGTCGACCGGCTGCGCAAGATTTTCACGCCGATGCCCGCGGCGCGCACGATTCGTCAGCACGGCGACCTTGCGGCAGCACGCGCCCTGGGGAAAATCACCGGCGAAGTGCTGCGGATGCTGGGCTTCAACCTCAACTTCGCGCCCGTGATGTCGATCATGACTGAAGATCGCGATCTGCTCTCGAACGGGCTTTATTCGCGATCGTATGGACGTTCACCCGGCGAAGTCCTCGGGTACACAACCGTCTACATGCGCGGGCTTCAAGGCACCGGCTGCGTCGGCTGCCTCAAACACTTTCCCGGAATCGGAGCGGGCGAAGTAGATTCGCATGAAGAGATGCCGGTCGTGCGCCTATCGCACGACGATCTAATCGCGCAGGATCTCGCTCCCTACATCGAGCTCTTTCAACGACGAGACGATCGCGTGCGCTGCGTGATGGTCAGTCACGGTGGTTTCCCAAACGTCGACATCAGAGAGGAAACGACCGGTGGTCTGCTCGAACCCGCATCACTCAACTACAACATCGTCAGCAAGCTTCTGCGCGAAGAGCTCGGCTACAAGCATCTGGTCGTCACCGACGATCTCGAGATGGGCGCGATCGCCCGTCACTGCGAGATCGAAGACGCAACAGTGCGCGCGGCACTTGCGGGCGAGGACATGCTTTTGATTTGCGCCACTCCGGAGAAGATACGGCGCGGTTATCAGGGCCTACTCGCCGCCGCCAAAAATGGTCGCCTTTCGCCACAGCGCATACAAGAATCACTGGAGCGCATCGCCAGAACCAAAACGATAATGGAGCCACCGCTGCCACTCGATATGGATCGTTTCAAAGAGTTGGCAGACCAGATAACGAAACTAAACGCGAAGCTCAACTACACCTATGGAGGCGTGATTAAGTGAGCACAGGCAAGTTGATTCTTGTGTTTGTTCTCATCTCGCTGATGATTGTGCCGCTCGGTTGCCGGCATCGCAGCAACGGGTTTGTCATCGCACTCGGCGACAACATTCGCACCATCGATCCCATTGGCTCGCCTTCAGTCGACGCCGCCAGTGAGCGAGTGCGAACATTGATTTTCAACACGCTTGTCCGCAAAAACGAGAAGTTTGATTACGTTGGCGAGCTCGCGTCAGACATAAAACGTTCAGACGATGGTTTGACTTACACGTTTACACTTCACGATGGCGTGAAATTTCACGATGGACGCGTGCTTAGCTCTTCGGATGTGAAATACACGCTCGACCTGGTGTTTTCGAGTAACTTCGCCAAGTCGGCGAGTTTTTACGAAGGCGCAGGAGCAGAAAAACACAGTCTCATAAAGAGCGTCGAAGTGCCCGATCAGCGAACGATTGTCGTCACGCTGATCAAGCCGTGGGTGGGTTTGTTGTCGAATCTCGTTCCGGTGGCGATCATTCCCAAAGACAGTTACGAATCGCAAAAGCAACATCCACTCGGTACTGGTCCATTCAAGTTTATTCGTTGGGACAACGTGCAGCAGGTTTGTGACGTCGAAGCGTTTCCTGAATATTGGCAAGGTCCTCCGAAGCTACAAACAATTCGCGTGCGCGTGATTTCCGACATGAACGCGCTTCAGTCGGAATTGCAGGCTGGCAGGGTTGATATCGCGCCGATGCCGACCAGTCTTTCGCCGGATGCAGTCAGGCGACTCGAGCAGGATCGAAATCTTCAGGTGAGGATATTTCCAGGCTCAAACGTCTTGCTCTTGACGATCAACACATCGTCGCCGCCACTCGATAACGTCAAGGTTCGTCAGGCAGTAGCGTACGCAATCGATCGTGAGAGCTTGATCAAGAACCTGGTGCTGGGCCTCGGAAAGATTGCGCACTCGATCATTCCGGAAGAGTCGTGGTCCTACTCGCCTGGGCAAACGTATTCTTACAATCCTGCAATGGCCAAGCGGCTGCTCGACGAAGCTGGTTTCCGTGATCCTGACGGTGATGGACCAAAAATGCGTTTTGACAAGCCAATAGTCTACAAGGTTTCAGGCAGCAGCCTCGCAGGGCGACAGTACGCGGGAGTGATCCAAAACTATCTGAAAGAGGTTGGCATTCCGGTGGAGATCCAGACGCCGGAGCAGAACACGCTGTTCGATGAGCTGCGCCGCGGAAACTTTCAAATCGCTTACACGCAGTGGGTGGGTGGCAATCAGGATCCAATCTTTTACAAAGATCTCTTTGCGACGTCTGAGATACCAACGCAAACGCGACCGTCGCGAAATCGCAGCCGCTACAGCAACAAAGAACTCGATGCGCTGCTCGAAGAAGCAGTGAACACGTTCGATCGCGAGAAGGCCCGCGACCTGTACAGGAGGATTCAGGACATTGTCAGTCGTGAGGTTCCCGTTTTACCGTTGTGGTATCAGTCAAACGTCGTGATCGCGAAGAAGAACGTGGGGAACATTCAGGTGGACGCGAGCGGTGACTGGGGCTTCGTCAAAAATCTGACTCAGCAGTGAACCGCGGATAACGCGGATTCATGGCGGACTTATCCGCGTTCATCCGCGTAAATCCGCGGCTCCTAAACGGATGATCCGAAAGGGCGCTGTGGTTACGTCGATCACCGTCGAAGGCTCAGTCGCAGTAACGTCTCCGCCATCGATCACGAGATCGATCGCGTCGCCAAAATAATCGCGAACCTCTTGGGCCGACCGCGCCGGTTCTCGGCCCGAAGGATTTGCGCTCGTCGCAGTCAACGCGCCGCCACACTGTCTCACCAAATCGCGCACCTCTACATCAGCCGGAACGCGCACACCGACAGTTCCCGTTCCCGCTGTGATCTCCACCGGCAGCTCCGGCACGGCATGTCCAACGATCGTCAACGGGCCGGGCCAGAATTTTTTCGCGACCTCATCGAACGCCGCCGAGCGCTCGGCAATAAAGCGATCCACCAATCCAGCGTCAGCCAGCAGCAACAGGATCGGCTTGTTCTCTTCCCTCCCTTTCAGTGCTTTGACTTTCGCGACTGCCGGCGCATTGAATGGATCCGCGCCGAGGCCATAAAAAGTGTCAGTGCGAAAAGCAATCACGCCACCTCGAGAAACCACCTCGGCGGCACGCTCAATCACGGCTGCTTCCAATTCGTATCTATCCTCGTCTTCTTCAACGACGGCGCGTCCAGCACATTTGAGTCGAATCCCGAAACATAAGGCTTCACCAGCGAATACGCCGACGCAAAATAGATTGGCATCGCCTTTAGATCCTTCAATGCTTGCGCCTCGGTTTCGACGACATGCTCTTTTTCCGGCATCACAGCTCTTTCTTCACTGCCGGGTGACGCAACTGGCACCGCGTGGTTATCGCGCTCAAAGAGCATCTTGAGATTCACCAACTCGCTCGTGGTCTGCATCACGATTCCACGGCGTACGATGTCGTAGTCGCTAGCCCTTATCGCTGCTTCATATTCGTCCCAGTTGCGGATCACGATCTCCGTTTCGATATTGAGCGTCGCACGCCACATCGCGGCGATCGACTGCGCCACGATGCGCTGTTGCTCGTTGCGATTGATAAGCAGCCTGATTACCGGAAAGCCTTCGCCGTTCGGATAACCGGCTGCTGCTAGCAGCTCGCGTGCTTTGTTGACATCGTGTCCGAGCATTTCCGTCTGGTTCACCACCGGACGTTCTCCCGACATTGCTTCCGGCAAAAACTTGCCGGCCGGTTCGGTCGAGCCGCCCAGGTCGTCGCGACTGATGCGTTCGCGATCGATTGCCAGCGCGAGCGCCTCACGCACGCGCACGTCGTCAAACGGCTGACGCGAAGTGTTGAAGCTGTAGTAAGTCAGGGCGCCAAATGTTGAGCGATGAAAGTCTTTGTAAGGAGTTAGCAGCTTGAGCGCGAGAGGCTCAAACGGCGCATTGGTAATGGCATCGATCTGACCTGTTTCATAAGCCGTCAACGCATCTTCGGCGTCTGGAGTGTTCACGAACGTGACGCGATCGAGCGCGACTGACTCGCCGTCCCAGTAAGTCTTCGCGCGTTCGAGTCGAACACGATTCCGATCGGTTTCCGACAAGAGAAAAGCACCGTTCGAGATCAGCTCTTGCGACTCGAGACGGGTTGTGCGATCCGCGTCGGCGACTTTGACGGGACGAAAAACGGGATGGGCCACAAGCGCCGGAAAACTGTGATCGGCCTGTTGCAGAGTCACCTGCAAGACGTGATCGTTGATGGCTCGAGCACCAAAATGATGTGGCACGGAGATCGACGGAGTGGCGCCTTCGATGTTCGACAACAGATCGGTATGTGGCGCGAGTGGTCCGATCTTGAGCGTGCGCTCCCATGAACGGACGAAGTCGTTAGCAGTTACCTTTTCGCCGTTGGACCAGCGCGCGTTGTCGCGTAGATAAAAAGTCCAGACGCGTCCGTCGTTTGACGATTCCCAGTGAGTTGCAACTGCCGGAACGGGCGCGAGTGTTTGCGGATCGTACTCGGTGAGTCCTTCAAAAAGCGCTCGCACAGCGTCAGTATCAGGCGGAGCAGCAGCAAACGCGGGATCGAAGGTTTGTGGCAGACCGCCGTTGCTCCAGCGAAACTCCTGCGCGGGCGGCGCGATCACCTTGCCGTAGTAAGTTGAGGGCTCATTGGTGCTGAAACAGCCGGTGTGTATTAAACACGCTGCCAGCACTAACGACCAAATTCCGGAAAAACGCGAATATCTAAACATATTCTTAGCCGCGGATTTACGCGAATGTACACGGATTAGATCCGCGTTCGTCCGCGTAAATCCGCGGCCCGAAGAAGTTGTTCGTGCACACGCACTGTTTGATCTTTAGTTAATTCAAACCCATCTGAAGTATCGATCAAATAATCAGCAAACTTCTGCTTCTCTTCCTGCGGCATCTGCGAGTCGATGCGTCGCTGTGCTTCCTCACGGGAGAGATGATCGCGCAATATCAGGCGTTCGAGCTGTACCTCCGGACGACAATGGACCACGATCAGTTTATCAAAACGTTTGTAGCCGCCTGATTCGATCATCAACGCCGCATCGACGATCCCGATGCCGTTTGGATCTTGCCGCTCCCACGCGTTCAATATTTCATCTTGCCGCGCGATGATGAAAGGATGAAGAATGTGATTCAGGCGCTGGCGCTGACTCTCATCGACAAAGACGATCGACGCCAACTGCCTTCGATTCAGCGTTCCGTCTGAATTGAGTATCTCTTCACCAAACTCTTTTGTGAGTGCCGCGAGACCTGGCGTGCCTGGCAGCACGACTTCGCGCGCTGTTTGATCCGCATCGAGCACATGACAGCCCAGGTCAGTAAAAACTGAGGCGACAAACGACTTACCAACGCCAATGGATCCTGTCAAGCCGACACGAAGCATAGTCATCGCCGTCGCAGGTTCGCGGCCTTCAAGGTGTTTTTCATCAGCATCGCCACAGTTAATAAGCCGACACCGCCCGGAACCGGAGTTAGCATGCCCGCCACTTCAGCCGCCTCCGCTGGATTAACATCGCCGACGAGCGTGTAGCCGCGTTTCGCGACGACTTCGAGTCGCTTCTCCGCGTCAGGCCCGAAAAGTGAACGCACCTCATCAGGATCCGAAACCTTATTCATGCCAACATCGATCACAGTCGCGCCGGATTTGATGTGATCGCGACGAATGAAACCTGTTCTTCCGATTGCGACCACAAGCAGATCGGCATTGCGTGTTACGGCAGGCAGGTCACGCGTGCGCGAATGGCAGATTGTGACCGTTGCATCTCGCTGCAACAACAGTTGTGCCATCGGTCGGCCGACAATCTGACTACGACCAACGACACATGCATTTGTGCCGCGCAGCTCGATGCCATTGTCGTCGAGCAGTTCGATGATGCCCGCCGGAGTGCAGGGCACGAATACCGGCCTGCCCATCGCCAGCTTACCCGCACTGACGGGATGAAACCCGTCGACGTCCTTCGACGGATCGATTGCTTCGATAATCACAGTTTCGTCAACGCCGGACGGCATCGGAAGTTGAGCCAGAATGCCATCGACGTCTTCGCGCGTGTTCAGCGAACTAATCAACTCGAGCAGCTCAGACGTGCCCGTCGATTCAGGCAGCGCGTGATGCTCGGAGCGTATGCCGACCTCTTCGCATGCGCGAATCTTGTTTCTCACGTAAACCGCAGATGCAGGATCGTCGCCGACGCGCACCGCAGCAAGACACGGCCGGTAGCCGCGCTCTGCAACCATTCGCTCGACCTCTGCTTTAACTTCGTCCTTGATCCTTGCGGCGAGCGATGCCGCTTCAAGCAAGCGCGCGCGTGGTCCGGTTTTGATGTTTTCGGCAATCATTATTTGTTCTGCTCTTTGTGCCCCTTCGTCTGGTCATTATAATCGCAGAGATGTCATTCGCGAGACTAATACTTCTTTGCCTCCTATTAAACATGGCTGCTCTTTCGGCAGCGGCGCAACCAAACGACTACCTTGTCGGACGTAACGCGGAACGAACAGGAGATATCGCAGGCGCCACAGCGCACTACCAAGCGATCGCCTCCGGCGATTCTGTGCTCAAAGAATACGCGCTTTGGCGACTCGCCAGGATTGCGCGCTCAACCGGAGATCTCGTACTCGAGCGCGAACGTTTGCAACAACTGATCGCAGCGGCACCGTCGAGTCTGCTTTTTGACGCTGCGGCGTTGCGACTGAGTGAGAGTCTCTTCGAAAGCGGTGATTTCACAGGCGCGGCAAACAGCGCCAAGCTGTTGACATCGTCGAAGAATCTTGCGCGGGCGCGAGAGGGCGCGGCTTTGATGGGCCTTGCATACGTGCGCGCCGGAAAGGTCGAGGAAGCACGCGATGTTTTTACCAAACTTGTGATGCAGATGCCGGACGCTTCGCGGCCCGATGACTACGCGCTCGTCGCAGTTCGCCAGCTTGATGCTCTCGACAAAGGCTCGCCTGCTCTGTCAGAAGCGGATCATCTGTTGCGCGCTTCTGTTTACCAGTTCAATCGTGACTTCGCCGGCGCACGAGTTCACTATCAGGCGGTCATCGATCGTTACCCGCAAAGCACGACCGTGCCGAATGCGATGTTTCAGATCGCACGCGGCCTCTACCTCGAGAGTAAATACGACGATGCACTCAAACTCTTTCAGAAAGTGTTTGATTCCTATCCGCAGTCGTCGAGCGCGCGCGATGCGCTCGGTTATGTAGCTTCGAGCCATGCGCGGATGAAGCGCACGGACGACGCTGTCAACGCATACAAACTCTACATCGATCGTTTCCCTGATGCGCCGAGTCCGGAGCGACCTTACTTGAACATCATCGATGCGCTTCACGAAGCCGGACGTTATCCGGAAGCGTTGGACTGGGTGCAACAAACCCGCGCGCGCTTCAAGAACGACGTTGCCGGCGCGCTTGCGTTGTTTGCGCAACTGCGCATTCACATGGCCCAGGGAAGTTGGGCCACCGTCGTGGGCGACGCCGGCGAACTGTCGAAGCTGTCGGATCTCGGCGGCACTCGCGTTCCTGGCGGAACCAGCATTGCCGAAGTAAATTTCCTGCGTGCGTTTGCATTCGAACAACTCGGCCGAACCGAGGAAGCAATCAACGGCTATTTGTCGATACCTGATGGTCGCAATGAATACTACGGAGTTCGCGCCACGCAGCGATTGATGGATCTGGCCGTGGGTGAGAAGTCACGCGCAATCCTGAGAAATCGGCTCAATTCACTGCTCAACGAAAGCAAAGCCGCAAATGCAGCGGGACAGTTTGAGCAGTCGCGCGCGGCAGCGCAGTCGAGCCTGAGACTCACAAACGATCCGCAACTTCGCGCCGAAGCGTTGAAGTACCTGCAAAGTGCATACAACGCACTGGCCACTTACCGCTTTCCCCAGTTCAATAAGATCTCTCTCCTGAAACAGTCGCCGGATGCTGCAACTCACGAAGGGCTCGCAGACAATCTGCTGCGTCTCGAACTCTACGACGAAGCGCTGCCGGAGTTGCTCGCCGTTCGTGGACCAACTAAGGCGTCGACGCCGTCAGACGAAGACTATACGATCGCGCTTCTTTCGCTGCGTGCGGGTATTCCGAATCGTGCCGTGCGCTTCGCGGAACAGGTCTGGAAACCGTTGCCGGCCGACTTCGTGGTCGAGCTTGCGCCACGCGAGATGGTCGAGCTTCTCTATCCGGTGCCTTTTCGAGAATCGCTTTTGAAACATGCAACAGGCCGAGGCGTCGATCCGCGCTTCGTGCTCTCAATTGCGCGGCAGGAGTCGCGCTTTCAAACTGATGCGAAGTCGGTCGCGGCTGCACGGGGCATGATGCAGTTTATTTCGTCCACTGCCGACCAGGTTGCTGCGCAACTGAATCTGCGCGACTTCGATCAGGACGATCTCTACAACGCCGATACGGCGATTCTCTTCGGCTCACAGTACCTCGCGAATCTGTTTCAACAGTTTCCAAATCAGCCGCAGGCAGTCGCCGGAGCCTACAACGGTGGGGCAGACAATCTAGCCCGCTGGATCGCGCGCTCGCGGTCCAATCAAGCCGATCGCTATGTTCCTGAGATCGGGTTTTCGCAGACGAAGGATTACGTATACAAAGTGATGGCCAACTTCTGGACTTATCAGCGTCTTTATGACGAACAACTCCAGCCGCGGACGACCAAATGAAGCCACAGAGAGGCACAAAAAGCGCAAAACAATTGTCCAGGCATTTGTGCCTTTTGTGCCTTTTGTGCCTTTTTGTGGCGCTAATCTGTCTGGGGGCGTCATGTCGGAGGGCCAATGAGAGGCGCTACGAGTTGAAGGGCAAGGTGGTGCTAGTCGAGCCTGATAAGCATCTGGTCACGATCTCTCATGGAGATATCAAAGGTTACATGCCGGGGATGACGATGCCCTTCACGGTGCCGAACGACTCGGATTTGCAAATTCTGGCGCCGAATGATGAGGTCACGGCGACACTGGTGGTTGATGGTTCGCACGCGTGGTTGGAGAATTTGATCATTACACGGCAGAGCGCAAATCCTGCGGCGATGCCAGGCGTCGTGATTGCCAAAGAAGGCGATGAGGTCCCGAACTTCACTCTGCGTAATCAGGACGACCGTGAGATTCGCATTCACAACTATCGCGGCAAAACGTTGCTACTGACATTTATCTACACGCGTTGTCCCGTGCCTGAGTATTGCACGCTGATGAGTGACAACTTCGCGCAAGTGGATCGGGCGTTGGGCCAGGATCCGGAGTTGTACGCGAAAACCCACCTGCTCAGCGTCACTATCGATCCGTCCTACGATACGCCGAAGGTGCTGCGCAGTTATGGTGCCGCGCACACGGAGCGTTATCAAAATGAGACTTTCGCGCACTGGGAGTTTGCGACCGGAACGAGCGAGCAGGTCAAAGAGATTGCTGGGTTTTTTGGGCTGACGTATTTTCCAGAGAAGGACCAGATCATCCACTCGCTGCGGACGGCGATCGTGAATCCGGACGGAAAGGTCGCGAAGGTCTACAGTGGAAATGAATGGAAGCCGGAGGAGATTGTGGAGGAGATCAAAACCATCCACAGATTACGCAGATGATTCTGTGTAATCTGCGTAATCTGTGGATTAACCCTTGATCTTTTTGATCTCTTCAGTCAGCACAGGTACCGCTTCAAACAGATCTCCAACAATGCCGTAATCCGCAATGTCGAAGATCGGCGCCTCCGGATCTTTATTAATCGCCACGATCGTGCCTGAGTTCTTCATGCCGACGAGATGCTGAATCGCGCCTGAGATGCCCAGCGCAACGTAAAGCTTGGGCGCGACGGTTTGTCCCGACGATCCGATCTGGCGGTCAATTGGTAACCACTCGGCGTCACAAATGGGCCGCGATGCCGCGAGGTCGCCTCCCAGGACTTCAGCCAGCTTTTCCGCCAACGCCAAGTTCTCTTTACTCTTGATACCGCGCCCTACGGCGACAATCACTTCAGCCTTCGTGAGATCGACGGCCTGCTTCGCTTCCTGGAACGGAGGCTCGGGAACCATTCGCACCTCACCAATCTCAACAGCGACATTCTCAACCTGCGCGCTGCCGCCTTTCGACGCTTGATCTGGCCGGTAGGCTCCCGTTTGAAAAGTCGCGAACACCGGCGGCTCGCCATCGGAAACAACATCCGCGTCGAGTTTGCCGAGAAAGATTCTTCGCGTGAAACCGATCTTGCCGCCGTCAACTTTTGCACGAATGCAATCGCTGATCAGCGATTTGCCAAAACGCGCAGCCAGCTTCGGCGCAAAGTCGCGCACCTGGTACGTGTGTGTTAAGAAAACAAAACTCGGATCGACTTGCTTGACGATCTGCTGCATGCCGTCGGCATAGGCATCCGGTGTGTAATCCGCCAGCTTCGGATTCGTCGCACAGATCACTTTCGCGACATCGTAAGCAGCAATCTCCTGCCCCAACGAAGCAACGTCAGCCCCAAGCACTACCGCCGTAACGATCTGCTGCAACTGCGAACCGAGCGTCTGCGCCGCAGCCATCGCCTCAAGAGAACTGCGATTGGCGACACGCCCTTTATGCTCAATAAAAACCAGTATTCCGCTACTCATCTCTCAATCCTGATCCGCGTTCATCCGCGTAAACCCGCGGCTAAATAACGCGCGCTTCAACGTGCAGCTTCTGCGCCAACTCCGCCGCCCCTGCCTTCGCATCGCCATTCCCTAGCAACTGCGTCTGTTTCATCTTTTGCGGCAGGTAGATTTTCTCGACGCGTTGATGTGAAGGTCGCCCAATGAGCTCCGCCGAAGGGGTAACTTCCCTTATCTCTTTCTTCTTCGCCGCCATGATTCCTTTCAACGTGGCGTAGCGAATCTGACTAATACCCGATTGGATCGTCAGCAGCGCCGGCAGCGGCATTTCATACCATTGATACCACCCACTCTCGAGCTCCCTCTTGACGCGCAACTTGTCAGGCGAGGCGTCCAACTCGATCACGATCGTTGCGTGTGGCAGGCCGAGAAGCTCAGCCATGATCACGCCCGTTTGACCGTAGCCGTAATCGTCTGACTGGAGACCAGTCATTACCAGATCAGCTTTTTCATCACGAATCGCGTCGGCAAGGACAGTCGCGGCAGCGTAAGGCGTCAGGTGCGTGAGATTGTCGCCAGCCACATGGATGGCCCGATCGGCGCCGCGCGCAAGCGCATCTTTAATGACGCTCTTCACGCGTTGGGGACCCATCGAACAGACAACCACTTCACCGCCAAGTTTCTCGCGCACGCGCAAGGCTTCTTCTAGCGCATAGCCGTCTGACTCGCTCACCTCGAACGAGAGATCGCCCTCCTCGATCCAAGTGCCGTCTTTGTTAATCCGCAGGATCGCGTCCTTGTTCGCGACCTGCTTCATCATCACTACGATTTTCATCTACACCTCATTCGCCACAAAGAGGCACAAAAGCACAAAAAGAGTAGCGAAAACATTTAGGCCTATTCTTCATAACGCTTGAATAAGAGCGCTGCGTTCGTGCCGCCAAAACCAAAGCTGTTCGAAAGGACATAGTCGACGTGTGCTTCGCGGGGTTCGTTTGGCACGTAATCGAGGTCACAGTCGGGATCGGGATTGAAGTAGTTGATGGTCGGCGGCAACACGTCGCGGTGCAACACCAACACGCAGAACACGCCTTCAATACCGCCGGCCGCGCCGAGTAAGTGACCAGTCATCGACTTGGTTGAACTGACGGCGAGCTTGTAAGCGTGCGCACCGAACGTGTCTTTGATCGCAAGGGTCTCAAACTTATCGTTGTAAGGTGTCGAAGTGCCGTGGGCGTTGATGTAACCAACCTGTTCCGGCCGTATGCCGGCGTCTTTCAACGTTCGCTGCATCACGCGTCGTGCGCCCGAGCCGGTTTCGTCAGGCATCGTGAGATGGAACGCATCGGCTGCAATGCCATAGCCCGCAACTTCCGCGTAAATCTTCGCGCCACGACGCTTCGCTGACTCCAATTCCTCGAGAATCATGATCCCGGCGCCTTCGCCGATCACAAAACCATCGCGATCTCTTTCGAATGGCCGCGACGCGTGCAACGGATCGTCGTTGTTGGTTGACAACGCTCTCATCGCGGAAAAGCCCGCGACGCTCATCGGCGTGATGGCTGACTCAGCGCCACCGCAGATCATGATGTCTGCATCACCGCGCTGAATGATCTTGAAGCTATCGCCGATGGCGTGCGCGCCGGCGGCACAGGCGGTAGCGGTGGCGGAGTTTGGTCCCTTTGCGCCAAAACGAATTGAAACTTGTCCGGCAGCGAGATTCACGATGGCCGAAACAATGAAGAACGGCGAAACTCGATCTGGCCCATCGTCCAGGAGCTTCGAGTGCTCGCGCTCGATGGCCCAAAAGTCTCCGATGCCGCTGCTGATGTATGTGCCTGTGTTCTCGGAGATGTCGTCAGGAAACTTTCCTTCGGGCGTGAGTTTGATGCCGCTGTCGGCCACAGCTTCAATCGACGCGGCAATCGCATAATGAATAAAGGCGCCCATCTTGCGCGCCTCTTTCTTTGCGATAAATGTCAGTGGGTCGAAGTTTTTTACTTCGCAGGCGAATCTTACCGAAAACTTCTCCGCGTCAAACTTCTTGATGTAGTCAGCGCCGCTGCGCCCGTTCATCAGGGCAGTCCACGTGTCTTCGACATTGTTGCCAACAGGTGTGACAAGGCCGAGGCCTGTAACTACGACACGACGTGTCAAATTAGAACTCCTTGAAAATCAGGATGAATCTCCTCTGTGTCTCTGTGTCTCTGTGTTCGAATTCAAACACAGAGGCACAGAGACACAGAGACACACCCTTACTTTTTGTGCTGGTCGATGTAGTTATAAGCGTCCCGCACACTTTGAATCTTCTCGGCGTCTTCGTCGGGAATCTCAATCCCAAACTCCTCTTCAAAACGCATCACGAGTTCGACCGTGTCCAGCGAGTCGGCGCCGAGGTCGTCGATGAATCTTGCGTTGGGCGTGACCTCGTTTTCATCGACACCAAGCTCATCGACGATAATTTGTTTTACCTTATTCTCGATCTCTTGATCGGGCATCGTGTTTGCTCCTCTGTGAGTTTATTTTGTAATTGCCGCTAAACTTGCTGCATCTTCCACGTTCAGCATCCGCACATCGCGACTGATTTGACGCATCAGACCTGATAAGACCTTTCCTGGACCAGCTTCGATGAATGTATCGACGCCTTGCTGCATCAGCAACTCCATCGACTCAACCCAACGAACAGGCGCTGAAACCTGCCGCACCAGCGCGTCACGCAACTCGTCGGGCGCGGTAGTCACGCGCGCATCGACGTTTGTTACTACCGGCACTGCCGGCTCGTTAAAAACCAACTCCGCCAGATCGGGCGCGAGCCGATCCTGCGCCGGCTTCATGAGCGCACAATGAAAAGGGGCGCTCACGTTTAACTTGATCACGCGCTTGGCGACACTCTTCAACAACTCGATCGCGCGGTCAACGGCTTCCGTATTTCCCGCGATCACGATCTGATTCGGCGAGTTTATATTCGCAACCGAACAAACCTGATTTTGTCTCGCCTCTTCGCAAACACGCTCGATGTCGCCGATCTCACCGCCGATCACTGCCGCCATCGCGCCGGTTCCGACCGGCACGGCTTCCTGCATGTAGCGGCCTCTCGCTCGTACGGTTCGCACCGCATCTGATAACTGCAAGGCGCCCGCGGCCACAAGCGCGGAGTATTCACCTAAACTATGTCCGGCGACAAATGCCGGCGAGCTGATCCCCACTTCCGTCGTCGCGCGAAAGGCGGCTACAGAAACCGTGAGAATAGCGGGTTGCGTATTCTCGGTTAACTGTAAATCTTCCGCCGGGCCTTCAAAGCAGAGCCGCGAGATCGAAAAGCCCAACGCATCATCAGCTTCTTCAAAGGCCTGCCGCGCTACCAGAAATTCTTCTGCCAGTTCCTTTCCCATGCCAGGACTCTGCGAACCCTGACCAGGAAAAATGATCGCCGTCACCATCGCATCAGCACCGCGCCCCAGGTGACTCCGCCGCCAAACGACGTCATCAACACCAAATCGCCTGGCTTGACCCGTCCGGCCTCGACGCATTCATCAAGCGCGATCGGGATCGACGCTGACGAAGTATTCCCATGCACCGCGATGTTTGAATAAACCCGCGACATATCCACGTTCAATCGATCCGCCACGGCCTCCGTGATGCGTTGATTCGCCTGGTGCGGGATAAACAGATTGATCTCTTCGGCCTTGACGCCGGCTTGATCGAGCACTTCGCGCGAAATTTCCGCCATTGAACGAACGGCCACCTTGAACAGCTCGTTGCCCTTCATCTTGAAGAAGTGATCGCCCGCAGCGAGCGTGTCGGCTGATGGTCTTTTGCGAGTCCCGCCGCCAGGTGAATAGAGCTGTTCTTCATAACGTCCGTCTGATTTGATCTTGCTGGCGAGAATTCCACGATTGCCGCCATCGACTGGGCCCAACACTGCCGCACCCGCGCCATCACCAAACAGCACGCATGTCTTTCGATCGGTATAGTCGACATACTGCGTCAGAATCTCCGCGCCGACCACGACTGCATAACGCACCTGCCCGGTTTTGATCATCGAATCGGCCATCGAGACGCCGTACAAAAAACCGGAGCACGCAGCGACGATATCCATTGCAGCGGCGTTGTTAGCACCGAGCTCCGCCTGAATGATGCAGCCGGTTGACGGAAGTATTTGATCGGGCGTGACAGTGGCACACAGAAGCAGATCGATGTCGGCAGGATCTAAACGCGCACGTTCGATTGCTTCCCTGCTGGCGCGCACGGCGAACAGCGACGTGTACTCGTCGGGCGCCGCTTTGCGACGTTGCTTAATTCCGGTGCGTGTCGTGATCCACTCGTCAGAGGTTTCCACCATCTGAGCGAGGTCTGCATTCGTTAGAATGCCTTCGGGATAGGAGTGACCTGTACCCAGAATTCCAGCGCGTTGATTCACCATCAATTCCTCAGATTACTACAAAAGGCCATCGATTACACAGATGCACGCAGACTGAGATCTGGGTCCATCTGTGTGATCTGTGGCGTATTTTTAAGTCCTTCTTCAATGCGCTCCGCCGTGCGATGCTCGGAAAACTCTTTCACACTTCTGATCGCATTGCGAATCGCCCGTGCATTCGAGCGCCCGTGTCCGATTACGACTATTCGACTGACACCCAGCAGCGGCGCGCCGCCATATTCCGTGTAGTCGAGTCGCTTTTTAATACTACGAAACGCCGGTTTCGCCAGCATCGCACCGGCCTTGGTAACTGCCGTCGCCATCAGCTCGCGCTTCAACATCGCCAGCATCGCTTCCGTCAGTCCTTCTGACAGCTTCAACATCACGTTGCCGGTGAAGCCGTCGGTGACGATCACGTCCACCAGGCCGGAAAACACGTCGCGACCTTCGACGTTGCCGACGAAGTTGATATTGCTCAGTTGCCGCAACAGCGGAAACGCCTCTTTAGTAAGATCGTTTCCTTTAGCTTCCTCTTCGCCGATACTCATCAAGCCGACGGAAGGTTTGACTGTTCCGAGCACCCAGCGTGAGTAAGCGTCGCCCATGATCGCAAACTGGGCCAGGTGATACGGTTTGCATTCTGAGTTGGCGCCGACGTCTAGCAGCAACGTCGGTTTGGCTGCTTTCGTCGGAATCATTGCGGCGAGCGCTGGTCTATCAACACCCGGCAACGTGCCGATCACCATCTTCGCAGTCGCCATGGCTGCGCCGGTGTTACCCGCTGAGACAAAACCGTCAGCCCGCCCTTCCATCACGAGCTTCGTGCCGATTCTCAAAGAACTCTTTTTCTTGCGCCGGACTGAAGTGGCGACGGGATCGTCCATCGCAATCACTTCCGGCGCATCAACCAACTCGATCCCGCGATCGCCGTCACCGCGCCAACCGCACCTTTTGAGCTCTGGCTCTACCTTGTGGGCCTGGCCCACGAGAATGACTCCGACAGCGAAGTCGCGTGTCGCAGCAAGTGCGCCATCAATCTCAGCGTGCGGCGCATGGTCGCTTCCCATTGCGTCGAGAACGACCTTGCCGGTCAACTGGTGCTGCGATTGACTTCGCACAAATTTAGGTCTGTTCGACCTGCATCACTTCGCGACCTTTGTAGTAGCCGCATTTAGGGCAAACTCGGTGGGGCATGCGCGGCTCCCGGCAATTCGGGCACAGCGTGGTTTGCGGCACTCGCAAAGCGTCGTGCGCGCGACGTTTGTCGCGACGAGCTTTTGAATGTCGTCGTTTTGGATTTGGCATAATTACTCCGTTCGTAAAATGGCGCCACCAAGAGGCACAAAAAGGAGGCACAAAAAGCCCAAAACTGTTTCCTCAATCGTTTTTGCGCTTTTTGTGCTTCTTTGTGGCTAAGCTAAGTTCTTCAGAGCCGCCCAACGCGGATCAGTATCATTTGTAACGCAAGAGCATTCGCCGGTGTTTCTGTCGATGCCGCATTGCGGACAGATACCCTTGCAATCCTCGCGGCAAAGCGTTCGTGTCGGTACGGCCAGCACGACCTGCTCTTTCACGATCTCATCGATGTCGATCGCTTCGCCGTCAAACACCGAAACCGACATCTCCGCTTCGGTTAGTTCCGCCGTTCCGCTGGACTCATAGTCTGTGCCGCTGATGTAATCCAGCGCAAAATCGGCGTTGACTGGTAAATCAACCGGCTGCAAGCAACGATCGCACTCAACCCGCGCGCGAGTATCGATGTGTCCGTTGACAAAGACCTCAGTGCCCGCAACTCTCACTCGGCCGTTAACGGCAGCAGGCGCTGTCAATTGAACTCTTTCGTCGATCGGGTTCAGTTCCCCAGGCAGATAAACATGGGCAAACTCGCCCTTACCGCCCTCCAGGTTCTCCAGCTCAACCCGCATTTCACACAAAAGCGGCCATTATAGGCCATCAGTGTCCATCCGTAAAATCCGCGGCTAAGGCATCTTCCCTCAACGTTTCGGCGAGTCGCTTGTCCGAACCCGCCATCAATCGATGAAAGAGGTTTACGTTCTTGCGACCCGCCTTTTCCAAAGCATGCCGCGCCAGTTCCTTCCGTCCGGTTCGCTCGTAGGCCTGCGCCAGCAGATAAAATGCTTCCGCGTAGTCTCCGTCCATTTTGGTGGCTTTGCGCAGGTGTCGCACCGCGAGCTCGTCACGTTTGAGCTCGTAATACAGGCAGCCGAGCACATAATGCGCTTCAGGCGACGGCCTGACAGTCAATGCGCGTTTGAATTCGCCGACGGCGCGTCGCCAGTTCTTTTCGGCGACGAACAACCATCCCAAGCCGTAATGTGCGGCAAAAGAAGACCGGCCCTGCGTTGTTGTATTACTCAAAAGGTCCTTCGCCAGCTCGATTTCGCCGTCGTCGGCGCAGGTCAATCCCAACAACAACGATATCCGCAGATCGTCCGGCGAAGCCTCGTGCGCTTTGGCGAGATAGGCGCGCGCCTCTTTGGTTTTGCCGGCGCGGAAGAAGTGTTCACCGATAAACAGGTTCAGCGCGACGTTTTCTTCTGCGATCTCCGCGGCGCTTTGGAGCTTGATGATGCCTTCCGGGATCTGCTTGTCTTCGATTAGCAGAAACCCTTCGTTGACCAGTTCTTCAAACGCCTGCTTACCTTGAGCTCTCGCGCCTGCAAGAATTCGCAGACGCAACTCGTCGCGATGAAGAGTCTCTTCTTGTTCAAGTGTGTCTCGCTGGCAGCGCTCGGTCCACATTCGCTCGAGTCGCTCGGTGTCGACGACACCATCCTCTGTGAGTAGAGCAACCAGCGCTCTGATCAGCGAACGATCGAAGTAAGCATTCTGCGCGTAACGCAAAAGCAGATCGAGACTGCGTTCGAGACGTTCAGCGAGACGCGCGACTCTGTTCTCCGCGACGGAAATTCGTTCGAGCAGATGTTCGTCGGTGTAAAGACTCGCCGGCCCCGTGTCGAATCGTGAGGAGCTTGGCTCGACGACGATCATCAGGCGTGTGCCGCAGCGTGCGCAGAACTCCTGGCCCAGCGGATTCGCTGCAAGGCATCGCTGACAGTAATGGGAGACTGTGGGGCGCATTTCTTTCAGTGAGATTTTAATATTCGTAAAACCCGCGACCGCTCTTTCGTCCCAGCCAGCCGGCATCGACATAACGCTTCAGCAGCGGGCACGGCCGGTATTTCGGGTCGCCAAGCCCCTCATATAACACATTCATGATGGCCAGGCATACATCCAAACCGATAAAGTCGGCGAGCGTCAGCGGACCCATCGGGTGATTCATCCCGAGTTTCATGATGCCGTCGATGCTTTCGCGGCTCGCCACGCCTTCGTACAGAGTGAACACAGCTTCGTTGATCATCGGCATCAGAACGCGATTGGAAACGAACCCGGGCGAGTCCTGACAGTCGAGCGCGGTTTTGCCTAACTGTTCAGACAAGGTCCTCACTTTTTCGTAAGTCTCGTCTGACGTAGCCATACCGCGAATCACTTCAACCAGCTTCATCACCGGCACGGGATTCATGAAGTGCATGCCGATCACTTTATCGGGTCGCCTTGTGGCAGCGGCGAGCTTGGTGATCGAGATCGACGAAGTGTTTGAAGCAAGGATCGCGTGTGGCGGTGTGATTTGATCCAGCGTCTTGAAGATTTCAGTCTTGACTGCGAGATTTTCTGTCACCGCCTCAATGACAAACGATGCAGCGTTGAATGCTGCGAGATCGGTCGTCGTGCGAATGCGACCGATGATTCCCTGCTTACCTTGAGCATCGAGACGTTCCTTGTCGACATCGCGTTGCAGACTCTTGTCGATGGCGCCCATTCCGCGCTCGAGAAACTCCTCGCGCACGTCGTGCACGATCACACTGTAACCTGCGCGTGCAGCGACCTGGGCAATCCCGTTTCCCATCGTCCCCGCACCCACCACACCAATCACATCACTCATCTTTGTCAATCCTGAAATCCTGTCTAACGCTCGATCGCCATCGCGACCGCATTCCCACCACCAAGACACAACGAAACGATCCCGCGCCGCGCATTGCGTCTCTTCAGCTCATACAAGATCGTCGTCAACAATCTCGAACCTGATTGGCCGATCGCATGTCCCAACGCCACCGCGCCGCCGTTCACGTTCACCTTCTCCGGATCGAGCCCGAGCTCGCGCGTCACCGCAAGCGCAGCTACTGAAAACGCTTCGTTCAACTCGACCAGATCAACTTCACTCGGCGACCATCCCGTCTTCTTGAGCAACTTTCGCACTGCCTCAACCGGCGCCATCATCACCAATCGTGGCTCAACTCCAGACGTCGCCTGCGCAACGATCCGTGCCATCGGCTCAACGCCCAGCTCGCGTGCACGGCGAAGCGAAGTCACCATCACCGCAGACGCACCATCGTTAACGCCGGGCGCGTTACCCGCGGTCACTGTGCCTTCCTGTTTGAACGCCGGCTTTAATTTACCGAGTACTTCCAGCGACGTGTCCTCGCGCACGGTCTCGTCAGTGTCAAAAATCAATGGAGAACCCTTCTTCTGCGGAATCTCAACCGGCACGATCTCATCCTTGAACTTCCCTGCCTTGATCGCCGCCGCAGCCTTGCGATGCGAGTTCAACGCAAATTCATCCTGCTGGCTTCTATTGATCGAATACTCTTCGGCGACGACTTCACCGGTGCAGCCCATGTGGTAATTCTCAAACGCGCACCACAGTCCATCATTGATCATCGCATCGACGAGCTCGCCATTTCCGAGTCGATAACCTTCGCGTGCTTTCGGAAGCAGGTAAGGCGCGTTGCTCATCGACTCCATGCCGCCCGCTACGACGATCTCTGTGTCGCCGAGTTGCACACCCTGCGCCGCCATCATCACCGCTTTCAAACCCGAGCCGCACACCTTGTTAACCGTGACTGCGGAGACCGTTGGCGGCAAACCTCCATTGAGTGCCGCTTGACGCGCGGGGTTCTGACCCAGGCCCGCCTGAATCACGCATCCCATGATCACTTCGTCAACGTCTTCCGGCTTCACACCCGCGCGCTTCACACTCTCGCGCACAACAATCGCGCCAAGCTCAGTTGCTGAAAAGCCTTTCAGCGATCCCAGAAACTTCCCTACCGGCGTGCGCGTCGCGCTGATGATTACCGCTTCGTTCAATTCCGGCATTTGTATTCCCCTTGTGTTAGACTTGGTCCGATATTAGAACTTATTTCATTATTCATAAAGCATGCAGGCACTGATTCTCGCCGGTGGCAAGGGCACGCGCCTACGCCCGTTAACAGTTTACACTCCCAAACCGATCGTTCCGATCTGCAATCGACCGTTTCTTCTTTATCAAATCGATACGCTCAGACGCGCCGGTATCACTGATATCACGTTATCGCTTTCGTATCAGCCTAACAAGATCGAGCAACTGCTGGGCGATGGTTCTGATTACGGCGTGAAGTTGAAATACACAGTCGAGCCGCAGCCCATGGGCACTGCCGGCGCTTACAAGTTCGCAGAAGATCTTATTCGCGAGCCCACAGTCGTTTTCAACGGCGACATTCTTACGGATCTCGATCTCAAGGCGGTGATCCGCGAGCACAATGAGCGCAAAGCGACTGCAACGATCGTGCTCGCCCCAGTCAAGAATCCGGAGAGCTACGGTGTCGTCGAAACAGAAAAAGATGGAAGCATCCGCCGTTTTCTGGAAAAGCCCAAGCCTGATGAGATCACGTGCAATACAATCAACGCAGGCACGTACATCCTGGAACCGAAGGTGCTCGATTATTTACCTGCGGGGGAGAATTACTCCTTCGAGTATGGGCTGTTTCCCGATCTCCTGAAACGCGGCGAGGCTTTCTATGCGCACATTCCTGCGCGTACTTATTGGATCGACATCGGCACGCCTGAAAGATACTTACAGGTGCACGCTGACTTGCTTGCGAATCGTGTCGGGCGGATTCACATTAAGGAGCGGCGCGGCAACTTTGACGCGGCGACAGTTGCGGAGATCGACGACGTGTCGATGATTGGTGATGATTGTCAGATAAAACCGGGCGCGCAGATCATCAACTCCGTGTTGGGCCAGGGTTGTTTCGTTGAAGAGCGTGCGCGAGTTGAGAATTGCGTGATCTGGCCGCACACGCGAATCGGGACGACCGCACAATTAACCGGCGCGATCGCCGGTCGTGGTTGTCATATCGGTCGTTCCGCGGTCATTGGACCAGGCACCGTGCTGGGCGACAAGACGTCGCTAACGGACTACACGTTTACGTAATGAAGAAACGCTTTCTCTGTGCAACCTCTGTGTTCTCTGTGTCTCTGTGGTGAATATTAACCACGGAGACACAGAGAACACAGAGGTTGCACAGACAAGAAATGGAACTCGGCTTCAGCAGTTATGGAGGTTGATAACAGTGAATTGGGACGTTTTTCGAGCGTACGACATTCGGGGCGTATATCCCGATCAGATCAATGAAGAAGATTACTACCGGACCGCGAAAGGCTACGTTTACCTGTTTAAGCCAAAGACGATGGTGGTGGGCATGGATGCCCGGCTTTCGTCACCACCGTTGAAGGCGAGCCTGGTTCGAGGCTTTCTCGACGCGGGAGTTGACGTTGTAGACATCGGCCAGATCACGACCGACATGCTCTATTTCACAGTCGGAGCATCCTCCGAGTATTCGGGCGGTGTCGTCGTTTCCGCTTCACACAATCCAAGAGAATACAACGGTATGAAGATGGTGCGAGAGAAAGCGACTGCCATTTCTTCCGAGACCGGATTGTTCGACATACGCGACGCACTGAAAGCCGGCAAAGACGCCGAGGTCACGGCGAGCAAGAAAGGTGCATGCGCTGAACGCGATATCCTCGAGGATTATCTCAACCACGTCTTAAAGTCGATCGATACGAGCGTGATTAAGAACTTCACGATCGTCGCGAACGCAAACTTCGGTTTCGTATGTCGACCAGCCGCAAAGCTGGAGGAGCGGTTAGGACTCAACTTCATACGCTTGAACTTTGAGCCGGACGGCTCATTCCCGAAAGGTCCGCCGGATCCGATGTTGCCGGGCAATCGAACGGAAACTGAAGAGCTCGTGAGAAAGAATCACGCCACCTTCGGCGTCGCCTGGGATGCCGATGCCGATCGCGCGATGTTCTTTGACGAGAAAGGAGAGTTCATCTCCGGTGCATACATTACGGCGCTGCTAGCCGATATCCTGCTGACGAAATACGGCAGCGACAACACAATCATCTTCGATCCGCGTGTGATATGGCCCGCGCTCGACGCAGTGCGACGAAAGGGCGGAAGGGCGATCGTCTCAAAGGGTGGCCACGCTTTCATGAAGGATCGAATGCGCCGTGAAAACGGGCTATTTGCCGGCGAGCTGAGTGGCCATTATTACTTTCGGGAGAACTTCTACGCTGATAACGGTGTGATTCCTTTCCTGTTGGTGCTGGAACATCTCTCGACGCATGACAAGCCGTTCTCGGAAGTCATGGCGCCGTTCATGGCGGGACACTACATGTCGGGCGAGCTCAATTATCACGTCAAAGACATCAAAGCAGTGATCAGCAAGGTGCAGGAAAAGTTTCGTGGTGAAGGACAGGAAGACTTTACGGACGGCTACTCGCTCGAGGCTGCTGAATGGCGTTTCAATATCCGCGGGTCAAACACCGAACCGCTCTTGCGATTGAATATCGAAGCCCGCAAGCCGGGGTTGGTTGAACAAATGAAGCAGCAGCTCGAAGAAATCATCAAAGCTTAGACATCCTGTCCAAAGGTTTTATGCCTGAACTTCCCGAGGTAGAACACGTCGTGCGCGGTTTGTCTCCACTCGTCGTGGGTAGACGTATCCTCGCCGCCGAACTCAATCTGAAAAGAATCGCTCCCAACATCTCGCGCCCCGCGTTCAATCGTCAACTTCGCAATGCACTCATCACCTCGGTCGGGCGGCGTGGCAAGTACATCCTTTTCGAACTCGAATCCGGTCACGTGCTGGCAACGCACCTGCGCATGACGGGAAAGTTTGTTTCACTCACAAACGATCAATCGCTGCCCCCATACGCGCACGTAATCTTCTATCTCGACGACGACCGTCGCCTCGTCTTCTGCGATATGCGCCAGTTTGGACGCATGCGAATCTTCAACAAGCCACCGAAGGAGATCACGTCGCTTGCGCCGGAGCCTTTGTCAGATCACTTTACGGAGGATTATTTCCTCGATACGCTTTCGCGTTCGCGCCGTCACTTAAAACAACTGTTGTTGGACCAGACGCGTGTGCTCGGTCTCGGAAATATCTACGCGGTCGAAGCGCTGTTCCTCGCAGGTGTGCATCCGATGAAAGAAGCGAATCGTCTGTCGAAGCCACGCGCGCGCAGGTTGCATCAGGCGATTCGCGACGTGTTGCAGGAAGCGATCGACGCAGGCTCGACTCTGCGCATCGATCTCGCCGACGGCAATGGCAGTTACTTCGAAAGGCCTGAGCGTTTCTGGCGGGTTTACGAACGTGAAGGTGAGCCGTGTGTGAAGTGTGGGGCGAAGATCAGACGAGTGGTCCAGGGCGGGCGATCAACCTACTATTGCCCCAAATGTCAGCGACACTAACCACAGATTTCACAGATTAAGGCGGACTAAGTAACAATTTATGTTACTTAACGCTAACAGTTTCCGGCACATTTATCTGGTTCCTACTCTTCTTCTCCTCCAGAATAAGGAAACTCATCAGCCAGCACCGCACGCATTTTCACGTGCCCGTACAACACCTCCAAATAGCAGCTAAACCGGTGCAATAGCGGCTTCGGATCGAAATTATTCTCCACTGCGGTAATGACTTCGAGCGCCAGGGTCTCGTAACCGCGCCAGTCCTTGTACATGAGATACTGCATGCTGCCGTCACGAAATTCTAGAATTCGCGCCGTAACCGAGCGAAGCACGTCAGGGTCGCAATTCGCCTGTGCCAGGCGGACAAACCGCATGAGCGAGTTGAGATCGCGGCACAATACGAGCGACTGCTGGAGCCTTAATTCTACGTCGTTAAAGAGTTTCGAGGGGTCCAGACCAGGATTGAAGACCTGCAAGAGAGTGATGGTGGATTGTTGGAAACAATTGCTTAGCAAACCGTGGGCGTGGAGGATCTTGCCGTAAACAGTCGGAATCGATTGTTCCGTAACTCCTCGCACCAGCTCACGCTCAAAAATCCTGCGTAAATCGTGAGTAATTCCATAGGAAATGCCGTCGAGCACCTCGTGCAACCGCTCGTTTCCGGTTGTGCTTGTGATGGCTTTTCTCTCGACGAAATCGATCAACGACCGGGCCTCGAATTCGAGCACTTCGAGCAGTGAAAGACTCTCGAGAAGCGTATCGAGCTTATGAAGATTATTCTCGATGCGGGTGAGCCAGTCGAAGAAGCGAACCATCTGGCCCAGAATGGTTTGCGAGATTTCGCGCTGTTCGGGATCGGTAATTTGTTTGAGTGTTGAATCGATCTGTTGCTGGAGGTTTAGGTGGATCTCCTGTTGGGTCTGAGTTTTTGGGTCAACCTGGACTTCGTCGATGAGCAGAGGAAGCTGAGGCTCGAGTTCTTGGGAAATGTAGGCGAGGGATGTGGCCATCCGGGGGACCTCCTTCGGAGGATGTCGGCAAGGCCCGTGCCAATCTGCGTAATCTGTGGATTAAAGATTTTCGAGTATAAAGTCGGTCATCATCTGCCGCATGTGCTTAACCAGCAGCGGATCAGTCACGCCGTGCCGTGACTTTGGATACAGCATCAACTCAAACTGCTTCCCAGCCTTCTGCAACTCGTAAACAAACTGCATCGTGTTCTGCATGTGCACGTTGTCGTCAATCGCGCCGTGAATCAACAACAACTTCCCGTGCAGGTTCTTCGCCGCCGTCACCGGTGAACTCTTTTTATACCCCTCAGGATTGTTCTGCGGCGTCTGCATGTAACGCTCGGTGTAGATACTGTCGTAAACGCGCCAGTCAGCAACAGTGCCGCCGGCGATGCCGATCTTGAACGACTGGCTGTGCGTCAACGCATAGCTCGTCATGTAACCACCGTAACTCCAACCCCACATTCCGATGCGCGTTCCATCGACGTAAGGCTGGCTCTTCAACCACGTCAGGCCATCTTCGAGATCGCGCAGCTCAAGCTCGCCGAAATTCTTGTAAACCGGCCACGTCGATTCGAGACCTTTACCACTCGCCGTGCGATTATCGCAGACCCAGATGATGTAACCTTTCTGGGCCAGCAGTTGATGCCACATGTACGTCGTCGAGCCCCAGCCGTTTTTGACTTGCGGCGCGTGTGGTCCACTGTAAGTGAAACTCATCACTGGATATTTCTTGCGCGCGTCGAAGTCCGCCGGTTTGATCATCATCGCTTCCATGACGAAGCCATCGCGCGTTTTGACTTGTAGCAGTTCGGTTGTGCCGAGCTTGTACTGCTTCAGCGCATCAACTTTGTTCTCAGCAATCACGCGCACGAGTTTGCCCGTGGTGTCGTACAGACGAGTTTGCTGCGGCGTGTTGACGTCGCTCCAGAAGTCGAGGAAGTAATTATTCGCCGGGCTGAGATCGACGCGGTGCATGCCTTCGGTCACCGTCAGACGCGTTAGACCAGAGCCATCGAGCTTGACTCGATATGCATGCGGAGCGATGTGACTGTGCTCGGTAGCGGTGAAGTAGATGTAACCATTTTCTTCATCGACGCCCTGAATTGAAGTCACTTCCCATTTGCCTTCAGTGATCCGGCGCAACAGTTTTCCATCCGCTGAGTATTGATAGAGATGTTCCCAGCCATCGCGTTCGCTGGCCCAAATAAACGAACCATCCTTCAACCAGATCGGATTCTCGTTTATCGCAACCCACGCTTTCGAGGTCTCGTGAATAATGTTAGCCGACTTGCCGTCACGGGCGTCGGCGAAGTTGACGTCCAAAAACGTCTGTTCGCGATTCTGCGCTTGATAGACCACCTTTTTGCTGTCGGGAGTCCAGGCGACGCGCGAGATCAGCAAATCGGGGGGTTGGTATTTGAACGTGTCGATCCGGCGAATATCGCCGCCGGCAGCATTGACGACGCCTAACGTGACAATCGGATTCGGATCGCCGGCTTTCGGATAAGGTGTGACCTCGAGGTTCTGGTGATAAGGAATGTGATCGACAACTGTGAACTCAGGAACCGGATTCTCATCGAATCGAAGAAACGCGATGGACGTTGAATCCGGACTCCACCAGTACGCACCATAATTGCCGCGGCCGTAAAGTTCTTCCTGATAAACCCAATCGAGACGGCCGTTGAGAATCTTGGCGCTGCCGTCGCGTGTGAGCGCGCGCTCGCGCCGCTGCATGCCGAGGTCTTCAACGTACAAATTGTTTTCGCGAACAAAGCTGACCATGCGTCCGTCAGGGCTGAAGTCTTCGCCCACTTCCTCTTCCGGAGTGCTGGTGAGCCGGATGGCGCGATCGCTGCCGAACTCGTAGTAGAAAAGATCGTTGGACCAGTTGATCAGGACGGCGGTTTCAGCAGGATTGAGATCGTAGTTACCACGATTGGCCAGTTGCCGCGCGTCCTCCGCGGTTATTCCCGGCAACGCTGCAAACGCAGCTTGCATTTTGTTGGCGTCGAAAAACGGGCCGGCCTCGCCGGTTGCCGCGTTCACTTTCTGCAATCGAGGCACGTCGCGTCGTGACGCCTCATTCGTGAGCAAATAGTGATTGCCATCTTTGAGCCAGCGGATTGTTGGCGTGGTGCCGTTGAAGTTGACCTTCTTTACCGGATCGAAAATGTCGTCGATGGTGAGTAGTTTGTTTTGTGCCTTTAACGACGGTGAGACAAACGCGAAGAGAATAACTGCAAGCCACAGTGCTTTAGGTTGAGTCATATTGTTCATGCTGATCTTGGAGTCATCTTCTTGATGAGAGGCGTCAACACCGCCAGAATAACTGCTGCGATCAAGGTGATTCCGGCGAAGACACCAAAGGCTCGTGTTAAGACTGCCGGATCATTGCCCGCGAATAGCCGCGTAGTTAAACCAGCGATATAGCTTCCAATGGATATCGACAGGAACCAGACACCCATCATGAGTCCCACCATTCTCGCCGGAGACAATTTTGTAACCGTGCTCAGGCCGACTGGACTCAAACAAAGTTCGCCGATCGTTTGTAAAAAATAGACGGAAACGAGCCACATGGGACTAACGCGCCCGTTCACGGTCAAAGTAGAAGCGAAAGCAATAACCACGAACGCAATGCCGGCAAAGAACAGTCCGATCGTGAACTTGCCGGGGCTGGAGGGTTGACGATCTCCAAGTTTCTGCCACACCGCGCCAATGATCGGCGCCAGAATGATTACGAAGATCGCTGGAACAGATTGAAACCAACTCGAGGGATATCCCCATCCTAGAAACGCGGTGCGCGTCAACCGGTCCGCGAAGAGTGACAGGCTCGATCCTGCTTGTTCGTACGTCATCCAAAACAGTATTGAGAAGACAAACAGGATAAAGATCACCAGCACTCGCTTGAGCTCGTCGCCATTGAGTAAGCGCGTAATCCCTAACAGATAACCCGCAAAAAATCCGACGACACACGGAAATAAGGCTGACAACACACCGGCGTCTCCGAAGTAAATTCCCAACGCCGCTCCAACAATGCCGCCAACAAGCGCGAGCCCCAGCGTCAGGTAATCGACTCCGACTCTTGTTTCTGCCGAGACTTTCACTGCCTCGGGTTTGTTTCCCACTGCGGCCAGTCGATTTCGCCCGAGAACATACTGCACGAGACCTAGTGTCATTCCCACGCCTGCGGCGCCAAATCCCCAGTGCCAACTTGAGTTGGGATTGAAGCCCATCGAAGAAATGAAATTGCGGAATCCCGCTGACTGCGCGAGAAACCCGACGACTAACGGTGACAGAAACGCGCCGAGATTGATCCCCATGTAAAAGATCGAGAAACCGGCATCACGTCGCTGGTCCCGTTCTGAATACAGTTGGCCCACCATCGCGCTGATATTTGGCTTTAACAGTCCTGTGCCGCAGGCAATCAGAATGAGACCGGCGTAGAAAGTAAAGATGGAATTGATGGCCATGGAGTAGTGGCCGCAGGCGATTATGATTCCGCCGATGAGAACCGCTCGCCGTGCGCCAAACACGCGGTCCGCAAGCCAGCCGCCTACCAGTGGCAGATACCAAACCGATGAGACATATGTGGCATAAATGATACTGGCGTATTTTTCATCAAACCCCAGCCCGCCTTCCGCAAACGTCTTCGTCATGTAGAGAGTCAGGATGGCCCGCATGCCGTAATACGAAAAGCGCTCCCACATCTCGGTAAAGAAGAGCGTCGAGAGGCCCGCTGGATGTCCAAAGAAACCGCGGTCGTGGACGGATGTAGCCGCATCCTGCGCTGTGCTCATAGATTCTTCCTTTGTTCGGTAATGCGGAGCTTAGGGAAAGACCGCGAGCATTCAGCCAAAATGTGAGGAAGGCTGTCAAGGGGACCACAAAGAGGCACACAAAGAAAGCCACAAAAAAGCACAGGTGGCTTTAACACCTGTGCTCTTGTGCCTTTTTGTGGCTTTCTTTGTGTGCCTTTTGTGGTTACAGATTTAGTCAGTGGAGGCGGTGTGGAGTTGAAAGACCTGCGCGGCTTCCGCGGGTGGCAACACCGGATGATAGGTCTTCCCATAACGCTGCGAGATGATCTTCACGTAGTTTCGCGTCTCTTGATAGGGCGGTATGCCGTCGTATTTATCAACGGAGCCTTCGCCTGCGTTATAACCGGCGAGCGCGAGCTCGACGTTTCCTGAAAACCGCTTCAAGAGCCAGCCCAGGTACTTTGTTCCCGCAGTGATGTTCTCAACTGGATCATCGGGATTGTCACAACCGAAGCGTTTCGCGGTGGCGGGCATCAACTGCATCAGCCCTTGAGCGCCGGCGTGCGAGCGTGCGTGCAGGTCGTATTTTGACTCCTGCCAGATGACGGCGTGAATGAACCGTGGATCGACACCTTGCTTCTCGCCGACTTCAAAAATAATGCGGTCCAAGTCTTCGTTGCCGGAGGTCGGAATGTCGGCTGGAATGGCGAACTCATGCACCGGACTGGCAACCACATCGGGCGCCAGCACGTGGCTGAAAAGGATTCCGGTCAGATTAGTAAAAAGGAAAAGGGCGATGATTGCGAAGGGCGCAAACTTCAACGAGCGAAAGTGGGGTAACCTGCGGGGAAACTTCATTCAGCAAAATCTCCATGGGCACAGTGATGACCTTAAGGGCACCAGGTTTCTTACTTGCGCAGATATTATCGGGGGAACTGCACCAACAACGGCCAAGACCTCGTAATCGAAGGACCGCGACTCAGATGGATGAACATACGCGAGCGGTTGCCCTTTTGTTTAAATTTTATTGCTGTAAGTTATTGAATCTACTTGTACTTATTCGCTTCACTCGATTCGGTCGTTTTGAAAGAATCGTCATGCTGACAGACTAAACAGGACACCGCGAAGAAGCACAAATAGAGCCGCCTCGTTGTGGCCAAGCTTGACAGTGGCCCGCCGCGAAGCGTATAAGCAGCGAGGAAAAACGTGGTGAGTTAAGGCGACTTGCGGCCACGTAAAATAACCAGCTAAACAGCTCGGGAAACCTGAAGCGAAACCCGAAAAACTTCAAACCGATTTTGAAGTCCCGCGTTGTTTAGCGCGGGACTTTTCATTTCCCAATTGGCAGTATTCAAGATGCAAACATTCAAAGAAATTCTTTCCACCGATCGCATCCTCGTCTTCGACGGCGCCATGGGTACGATGCTCTATGCCAAAGGCGTTTACATTAACCGTTGCTACGACGAGTTGAACCTCAGCAATCCGGATCTCGTGCGCGAAATCCACACCGAATACATCCGCGCCGGCGCAGACGTAATTGAGACCAACACCTTCGGCGCGACAGCTCACAAGCTGCAACAATACGGCCTGGAGGCAAATCTTCACGAGATCAACGCCATCGCGGCGAAGGTGGCTCGCGAGGCCGCGGGCGATCGCGCCTATGTCGCCGGTGCGATTGGACCACTCGGCCTGCGCATCGAGCCTTACGGTCCAACTTCGTTTGACGAAGCGCGCGAGCTGTTCAAGGCGCAAGCCGAAGCGTTGGTCGAAGGCGGCGTTGACCTGTTTATTCTCGAGACGTTTTCCGACGTTTCCGAAATCCGTCAGGCGATCGCCGCAATCAAGGAAATCTGTGACCTTCCGATCATCGCGCAGATGACCATCCTGACTGACGGCAACACGATGTTTGGCACGACGCCGGAGCTCTTTACCGAACGTCTCGACGCGTGGGGCGCAGACGTCATCGGACTAAACTGCGGCGTTGGACCAGCGATCATTCTCAGCGCACTCGAGAAGATGCGCGAAGTCACGAAGAAAAAACTCTCGGCGCAGCCAAACGCCGGATTGCCGCGCGACGTGCAGGGACGACAGTTTTACATGTGCTCGCCCGAGTACATGTCGAAGTTTGCCAAACGATTCATCCAGTCAGGTGCGAAGTTTATCGGTGGCTGCTGCGGAACGACGCCCGCGCATATCAAGCTGATTTCCGATTCGGTGCGTGCCGCGTCGCCGCGTGCGCAGCGCATGGCGTTCAGCCCGGGCGCGACAGTGACAGTCGAAGGGACGCCGCCGGACATTCACGTCGTGCCCCCTGAAGAGCGATCGAACTGGGGAGGCAAAATCGCGCGCGGTGAGTTTGTTACTTCGGTTGAAGTGCTGCCGCCGAAAGGCGTCGATGCGAAGAAGACGTTGGATTCGATTCGTCTATTGAAGGACGCAGGTGTCGATGGCGTGAACATACCTGACGGAGCGCGCGCACAGTCGCGCATGAGCGCGCTTGCGACCGCTGTGTTAGTCGAACAGCAGATCGGTATCGAGTCGGTGCTTCATTATTGTTGTCGCGATCGGAACCTGCTCGGCATGATGTCGGACCTGCTTGGCGCTGCGGCGCTTGGTCTACGCAACATTCTCGTTATCACCGGCGATCCACCGAAGATGGGACCATACCCGGACGCAACCGCTGTTTTCGACATTGACTCGATCGGTTTGACCAACATGGTCAACAAGCTGAATCACGGGCTCGATCTCGGAAACAATCCGATCGGTGAGCCGACTGCTTTCTGCATCGGCGTCGGCGTCAATCCCGGCGCGATCAATCTCGATGAAGAGATCAAACGGTTCGAGTGGAAAGTCGAGGCTGGCGCGGAGTATGCGATCACGCAGCCGGTGTTTGATACGGAGCAACTGCGCGATTTTCTCAGACGCATCGAGCACGTGCGCATTCCGATCATCGCCGGCATCTGGCCGCTTGTCTCTTATCGCAACGCCGAGTTTCTGCACAACGAGGTTCCGGGCGTGCGCGTCACGCCGTCGATCATGGACCGCATGCGCGAAGCTTCAAACATCAGTAAAGAGGCGGGACGCGAAGAGGGGTTGAAGATTGCGCGCGAGTCGCTGTTGGAAGTCCGTGACGAGATTCAGGGCGTGCAGGTGTCGGCGCCGTTTGGCAATGTGAAGTACGCGCTCGAAGTCTTTCAGGCGCTTCCCGAGTTCAGTCACAGATAAGCGCTGTTTGTGCCTTTTTGTGGCGAAAGAAGATGCTTCAATGTGGGTTCGAGCGTGGGCCAATAGAACGCGAAACCTCGGTCTTCCAAAACATCTGACGCCACCTGCTGGCTCGACAGTAGCAGCGCATCGGCCATCTCTCCGAACGCGAGTCGTGCGGCAAACGCAGGGACCGGAAACAACGTCGGTCGCGATAGAACTTGTCCCAGCGTCTTCGTGAACTCTGCATTTGTCACGGGTCTCGGTGTGACAAAGTTCACTGGCCCACGTACAGCCGCATCAACCATCAGAAACTTCAATCCGTTGACGACATCGTCGAGCGCGATCCAACTCATCCACTGCTTGCCGTCGCCGATTCTGCCGCCGATGCCCATGCGGAACGGAAACGACATCTTCGCCAGCGCGCCTTCCTTCGCGTCGAGAATGATTCCGAAGCGCGTGCAAACGGTTCGAATTCCCTTCTCTACTGCCGGCTGAGTGGCTTTTTCCCATTCGACACAGACGTCGGCGAGAAAACCTTCGCCCGGCATGCTTTGTTCGGTTAACAACTCATCGCCGCGATCTCCGTAGTAGCCGATTGCCGAGGCGCTGAGGAAGACCGATGGAGGTCGTGACAGACGCGCGAGGGATTCACTCAAGAGCGTGGTTCCTTTGACGCGACTTTCGCGAATGGCGCGCTTCTTCTCACTGGTCCAACGCCCGGCGGCAATGTTCTCACCGGCCAGGTGGACCACGACGTCGAAGCCTTCGAGATGCTCGGCGTCAATACGGCCTTGATTTGGGTGCCACTCGATTTCCGGCGCGCCAAAGGTCCGTTCCTGACGGACGAGTCGCATGACTTCGTGACCGTCGTCAGTCAGCGATGGAATCAGTGCCTTACCGACGAGCCCATGCGAACCGCTGACAAGGATTTTCATGTCCACAGATTACACCGATTGCGCAGATTTTTTGGAACGTGTAGAATGCGCGGCACAAAATTTTAGTAAGGAGCAGCCTCACTATGCTTCGTCTCACAGCATGTTTCCTCATCGCCACTTTTCTTTTCACGCGGCTCACGAATACTCCCGAACAAGCAATCAATCTGAACCCGACGCTGAGCGATAACGGCGAAGTTGTCGTTTTTGAGTCGACGGCGGATTTGTTGGGCGGCGGCGACAGTTCTTCGTTTCATGCGTTCCGTGCCGAGATTTCGCCCGAGGGCCCGGTTTTCAAATCTATCGGTAGCACGCGCGCGATATCGCCGGCGGTGTCGAGCGATGGAAGAATCGTCGCATTTACGTCGACAGAGGATCTCGTTGGTGAAAACGCCGATCGAAATTCCGAGATATTTCTGATTGACGGCGGGCGGCTTAAACAACTGACGCACACGTTACCGGCTTCGAGCGCGTCGCGCCTCAGCGATGGAAACTTTCAACCTTCGATCACGGCCGACGGTCACCTCGTGGTGTTTTCGTCGAATCGAGACCTGTGCGGTTCGAACGGCGATCTGAGCTACGAGATTTTCTTGCTCGAACTCGGGAATCAAGGTTGTGTTCAGTTGACCAGCGCCAGAAACGAGTATTCCGCGACTAGCCCGAAGATCAGCGGCGACGGATCGCGCGTCTATTACAAACGAACAGCCGAAGCCACGCCTGAACTGAGCGATCTGGTTTTGATCGAAAGACAAACGGCGACCGCGCGAGCGGTTGCGGCGGATGTGGCAGAACTGTCCCTGTGCGAAGGGCGTGCTGTGAGCAACGAGGGAACGCGTGTGGTCTATTCGGCACTGATTGGACCGAACCAGAGTCAGGTGTTCATCTTTGAGGCTCGCGAGAATGCGGTTCGACAGCTCACGCAGTTAGGTTCGAGAGTCACCGATGTAAAGCTGCAACCAACGATCAGTGGCGACGGAACGCGAATCGCGTTCGCGACACGGCGAAGAGTGATTGGAACGAGCGATGGCAGCGTCGAACTATACTTACTCGATCTACCGACGAACCAACTGCAACAGATCACAAACGCGCCAGCGGCCGCAACTGCTGAAGTTGTCTCATCGCTCAATTTCGACGGCAGTCGCGTGGCGTTCAACTTTCCGCGCATCCTTTCAGCCGCTGTCAGCAATGATGACTCCCGTAACAACAGTGAGATCTATTTGGCGTCGATTCCTCCGCGACCCGCTTTCGGATCTGCAACTATTTTCAATGCCGCCGCGCAAGGGCACGAGCCTGAACCCGCGCGGATCGCGCCCGGAAGTATCGCGACCATTCACGGCAGCGTGCTCGCTATCCGAAGCGAGGCAGCGCATTTTGCCGGTGGCGATCCGCCGTTCACGGTTGGAGGCACGACTGTGAAAATAAACGGACAGCCGGCGCGGATCTTTTATGCAGCGCCCGACGAGGTTGTCTTCGTTGTGCCAGGCGGATCGTCGAACGGACCGGCAGAGTTTGTGGTTACAAATTCCGAAGGGTTCTCATCGAAGGTCGAGGCGAATATCGCTACTGCCGCGCCAGGCGTGTTCACTGTTTCCGGCGATGGTCGCGGTGAAGCGGTCATCCTCAATTCAGACACGTTGACGCCTGCTCCATTCGATCCTTCAAATGGACAACTGCGGTTGTCGATCTTTGCGACTGGAGTTGTCGGAGCTAAGAGCGTCACCGTCACGATCCGCGGACGTTCAACCGCAGTCGAGACCCTGGCGCCATCAAACGTTGCCGGATTGGATGAGATTCATGTCCGTGTGCCGGCAGAGTTGAGTGGCTCGGGCCGTTCGACGCTTGTCGTCACTGCGGATGGTATGCAAAGCAATCCGGTGTCTGTTGTAATTGCCGGCACGGTGCCACCGCCGACACCGACACCCACTCCAACACCGAATTCGAGTCCATCGCCAACGCCCGATTCAGCGCCGGAGATTGTCATTAGTCAGATCTTCGGTGGCGGTGGAAACTCGGGCGCGCCATTTCGCAATGACTTCATCGAGATTTTCAACCGTGGCAACTCACCCGTGAACCTCGCAGGATGGTCGGTGCAGTACGCGAGCGCCACAGCCTCGAGTTGGTCAGTGACGCCGCTTACTTCAGTGGTGCTGTTGCCTGGTCAATATTATTTGGTCCAGGAGAGCTTAGGCACGAACGGTGTTCCACTTCCAACGCCGGACGCGATCGGAACGATCGCGATGGCCGCCGCGTCTGGCAAGGTCGCACTCGTTAAAAATTCGATAGCGCTCAGCGGCGTATGTCCAAACGATCCGAACATCGTTGACCTTGTCGGTTACGGAAGCACGGCAAACTGCTTCCAAGGCACGGCGCCCGCTCCCGCGGCGAGTAACACAAATGCGATTTTGCGAATCGCCAGCGGTTGCACTGACAAGCAAAATAACGTCGCGGACTTCCTCGCGGGTCCGCCGAATCCGAGAAACACAAGTTTTTTGCCACGGATTTGCGCGGATCAGTGAAATTCGTGGTATAGACTCGCGCATGCACTCTCTCGCAGATGCACTGTCTTCCCTGCGAAAGCACTTCGGCTTCGACGACTTTCGCGAAGGCCAACGAGAAGTGGTCGCATCCATTCTGGAAGGCAAAGACGCGGTTGTCGTGATGCCGACCGGCAGCGGTAAGTCTCTTTGTTATCAACTGCCAGCGATGATTCGCGAAGGCGTCACGCTTGTCGTGTCTCCGTTGATTGCTCTGATGAAGGATCAGGTTGACGCACTGCGTGCTCGCGGGTTGCCTGCAACTTTCATCAACAGCTCGATTCCCGAAGCCGAACAGCGCGCGCGCATCGAGTCGCTGCGCCGTCACGAACAGAAGCTTGTTTACATCGCGCCCGAGCGTTTTCGCAGCAGTCGCTTCAACGCCGCGCTTCAGTCGATTCCCATCTCGCTGTTTGCGGTTGATGAAGCGCACTGCATCTCAACCTGGGGACACGACTTTCGCCCAGACTACCTGCGACTCCGAGGCGTCATTCGCTCGTTGGGGAGTATTCAGACGCTCGCGCTCACCGCCACGGCGACTCCTTACGTGCGCTCCGACATCATCCAGCAGTTAGGTCTCAACAAACCACAAACGTTCGTCAGCGGTTTCGATCGTCCAAACCTCACTATCGAGGTGGTTCACACAGAAAAGGAACGTGAGAAGATTGCTCACATTCGTCGCCTGGCCCAGAGCATTCGTGGCTCCGGAATCATCTACACCTCAACGCGAAAAGCAGTGGAACAAGTCGGAGCTAAGCTGCAAAACGCGGGTCTGAGTGTTTCGACGTATCACGCGGGCATGAGCGACTCGATTCGAATTAAAGCGCAGGACAGCTTCATGAGCGGTCGCACGCAGATGATCGTGGCCACCAACGCGTTTGGCATGGGCATCGACAAGCCGGACATTCGCTTCGTGGTTCACTATCAAATGCCGGGCTCCATCGAGGCTTACTATCAGGAGATTGGACGCGCCGGTCGCGATGGGCTACCGTCAACCTGCGTCCTGCTCTTCAACTACGCTGATAAAAACACTCACGACTTCTTTATCGAAGGTTCGTATCCTGAGTTCAAGGTGATCAAGGAAGTCTACGACACACTTGCGGCGACTGAGCTAAGAAGAATCGAGCTGTCGACGGCCGAAATTGCGTCGCGCATCCGTGAGAGTAACGAGATGGCGGTGCAGTCAGCGCTCTACGTGCTCGAGCGTGCCGGTCATATTCAGCGCACCGCGGCCACAGTCAATCGCGAGGAACGCAAGTCACGTCAAAGCCGGAGCATCATCATGCTCGACGCTGTTCCGGCAACGCAGCTTCGAATCGATCCCAACGACGCTACGCGCCGAGGCGAGCTCGAGCGGCGGAAGCTACGCGCGATAATCGATTTCTGCTATACGGATTATTGTTACCGAGCGCACATTCTCAACTACTTTGGCGATCGTAATCACGAAAGGCAATGCGGGACTTGTGGGAACTGCCAGCCGAAAGCCGCGCTGCCATCAGCGGCGTCGAGCGATTCGAAGCCGCGCGCGCTTACAGATGATGAAATGTTGCGCGTGAGAAAAATTCTTGCATGCGCAAAGCGGATGAACGGTCGTTTCGGGAGGAAGATACTAGCTTCGACGTTGCGCGGTTCCGCAGCTAAGCAGGTGCTGACCGCGCGTCTCAACGAGCTGTCGACTTATGGACTGCTCAAAGAGATGTCGCAGGAAGAGATCGAGATTTATATTGACGCTCTGATCGCTGCGCGTTGTTTGAAGGTGAGTGGACGGCAGTACCCGACGATCTCCACGACGGAACTGGGTGATAGAGTCATGCGCGAACAGGAACGGATCGAGTTGGTATTGCCAATTTAGAGGGAACAAGTCAGCTTTAGAGGGAACAAGTCAGCAGAAGAAGGAACAAGTCAGCTTTAGAGGGAACAAGTCAGGAAGGGTGGCTTGCCCCCGCTGTTGGGAGAGCGGGGGCAAGCCACCCTTCCTGACTTGTTCTTTTGTAATGGTGACTTGTTCTTTTGTGACGAAGCAAGTTTTACAGGATCATCTGATCACGCCCTGAACTGGACTGGACGCGCTCGCATACAACCGCTTCGGCATACGACCTGCCAGATACGCCAACCGCCCAGCCTCGATCGCCAACTTCATCGCCGTCGCCATCTTCGCCGGATCTTGCGCTTCAGCAATCGCGGTATTCATCAACACACCATCAGCACCAAGCTCCATCGCTATCGCCGCATCACTTGCCGTCCCGACACCCGCATCGACGATGATCGTCGCGTCAGGTAACTGCTCGCGCATGATGCGCAAGTTCGCCGGATTCTGCACACCCAAACCCGATCCGATCGGCGCCGCCAAAGGCATGATTGCCGCACACCCGACGTCGAGCAGTTTTTTCGCCATGATCAGATCGTCGGTGAAGTACGGCAGCACCACGAATCCTTCTTTCACGAGAACGCGGGCAGCTTCGAGCGTCTGTTCGTTGTCCGGAAACAGTGTCGTCTGATCGCCGATGACTTCGAGCTTCACGAAATCTGTCTCCAACGCTTCGCGGGCGAGACGCGCGGTTCGCACGGCATCGTCAGCGGTGTAGCAGCCGGCGGTGTTCGGAAGAATTTGCAGCGCGGGATTCAGGTAATCGAGAAACGATTCGCTGCTGCGATCGAGTGGTACACGCCTGACTGCGACCGTCACCATCTCAGCGCCGGACGCGTCATGCGCGCTACGCATCTGATCGAAGCTACGGTATTTCCCTGTGCCGATGATTAGACGTGACGAAAACTTGCGACCCGCGATAATTAGACTATCGCGTGATGATGTAGCTGTAACTGCTGTTGACATGCATAAACTCTAACACTCAATTCGCGCACGAACCAAAACCACCACCAACAAAGTGCACGATCTCGACCCGGTCATCCTCGTGGAGAACTGTATCGCTCCACTCGCTCCGACGCACCACGACGCGATTGAGCTCAACCGCGATTCGCGCGGCAGGAAGATCGAGCTGGGTGATTAACTCTGCTAAGGAAGGAGCGCCGGAGAGTTCTTTGCTCTCGCCATTTATAAAAACCCGCAAACCTAAACCCTCACGGCTTCGGATGAATAAGGCGACGAAGTTCAGCAGCCTGATCCTTCGTCACAGCCCGCACGAGCACGGCCGCTCGTCCTGACGTGAACTGAGGAATGTCTGTCGAGACGCTCGCCACGCCATCACTCTCCGTCTTTAAAGAATAGATCAACGGCCTGAACATCGTGCCAAGGATTTTGACTGAAACCGCCGCATTTGCCAGTGGTTTTTCTTCGCCGCTGACGCGACTCGCAATCAGCACACGCAATGTATAACTCTCTCCTGAATAGAACTCCTCGTCGTCGAGGATTGTGATGACTAACCCGTCTTCCCCAACGTCACCCACCAACTCTTCCAGCAGTGCTTCTTCTTCCGCAGGCGCCGAGGTCAGAGGTTCGTCGACCATTTCATATTCCTGCGTGCTTTCAGCTTCCACAGGTGGTTCGCCTTCTTCAGCAGGCGGCGGAGGCGTCCACTCCTGGGTCATCGGCCAATACTCGATCTCAAACGGCTCTTCAACCGCAGGCGCTCCTGATTCAACTTCCGTCCCCGACTCAGTAACCGTCTCGCCGGCAGTCTCCAGAACGATCTCTTCTTGTGCGGTCGCTTCTTTCGGGCGCGTGTTCATCCTCTTCAGGTCGTCGATGCGTCCCGAGTGAATCGCCGCGCAGATCAAACGATGCTGCCGTTTCAAACGCTCCGCCAGCACTTCGTCGCTGAATCCTTCGGCAATTAGATCCTCGTAAGGCGAACGCTTACTCGCCAGGATGGTGCCACCGGCGTAGACGAGTGAGAGGATGATGGGTGAATCGAGACCTTTGTCCTCAGTCTGAACGTGATAGATAACGCCGTTGTGCTCGATATCGGTGTTGAATCCGGTAATCACAGTTTCGGGGACTTACGTTCTCACTGTTCTCTATTGAATCGGGAGGCCGCTCGACAACCCACTCAGCAGCGGGCTTTCCTGAACGGTAACACAGGCATTTTTTCACGGTCAATCAGCATTTTTTCTTGCGGATCTCTGCCGGAAGCATTGCTTGACACCCTTGATCACTTCGTCTAGCATCAGCTTGTACAATGATTCTCAATCTCGTGGATCGAGTGATGCCCACGCATACAGTTAATCTGCGGCGGGTAAAGTGTGTCTGAAATGCCGTTTCGCCTGTACGACTACTTGCCGATTCTTCTGATGTTCATCGTAGCTGCGGGGTTCGCAGTCGGCAATGTTCTCCTCTCCCAATTCGTCGGACAACGTAAACGAACGAAAACGAAATTGATGCCCTACGAGTGTGGCAAGGATCCTGTGGGCTCCGCGCGCGAACGTTTCTCAGTCAAGTTTTACTTGATCGCGATGATCTTCATCCTGTTCGACATTGAAGTGATCTTCCTTGTGCCCTGGGCGGCTGTGTTCAAGACGATGGCCGCGCAGGGAGACGCGATGCGCCGGTTTGCTTATATCGAAATGATGCTCTTCGTTGGCCTATTATTTGCCGGTTACATCTACATCGTGAAGAAGGGTGCTTTCGATTGGGGCGAGAAGGCGCGACGTGAAGCCGAAGCTGAAGCCAGAGCGCTCGCCGAACTGGAAGCACGAACGAAACAACAGCGACGCCCGGCAGCGTGAGGGGTTTTCGATGGGTCTGGAAAATATCATTGCCGAAGCTTTACCCGAGGTCCTGACCACGCGGCTCGACTCGCTGATTAACTGGGCTCGGAAGTCGTCATTGTGGCCTGCGACGTTCGGGCTTGCCTGTTGCGCGATCGAGATGATGAACGCGACATCATCCAGAAACGATCTCGCGCGCTTTGGTTCGGAAGTGTTTCGCGCGAGCCCGCGGCAGGCTGACGTGATGATCGTCTCAGGACGCGTCTCACGAAAAATGGCGCCGGTGCTGCGTCGCATTTACGATCAAATGCCCGAGCCGAAGTGGGTCATTTCAATGGGCGCTTGCGCGACCTCCGGTGGCGTCTTCGATAACTACGCGATTGTCCAGGGCGTCGACAAGATCGTTCCCGTAGACGTTTACATTCCTGGCTGTCCGCCGCGACCGGAGATGTTGATCCACGCGGTCATGATGCTACAGGACAAGGTGATGAAAGAGAGCGTGCGGGATCGCAAAGACGTTCCGGAAGAAGAGGCACGAGGAGCGGTTGTGCCTGGCACTCTGCCTGTGACTGACGGATCGACCGCGCGACAAAACACGTTGCCGGAGTCGCGGCCTTACACGATCGCTTCGAGACACGAGCGGCGTCGTTCTTCTTAGAGAGTAGAGTAATGAGTGCGGATGCAGTCAGGTAGCGAAAACACGTTAGTGACGGCGTTACAGCGTGAGCATCCTGATTGGATCAGCGAGGTGATTTACGCGTTCGGGGAGACGACGATTGTCGTGCCTCGTGAACACATAGTTGACGTTTCTTCGTTCTTCAAGTCGCTGCCCGAAGGACATTTCGATTTTCTCGCCGACATTTGCGGCGCCGATCGCGGACCGGAAGAAGAGCCTCGCTTCGAAGTCAACTATCATCTCTTCTCAACCACCAAATACCATCGCATTCGTTTGAAGGTGTTGCTGAACGAGGAAGACACGCATGTGCCGAGCGTCACCGGTGTATGGCGCACGGCGAATTGGCACGAGCGTGAGACCTTTGATCTGTTTGGTGTGATTTTTGACGGCCATCCGGATCTGCGTCGCATTCTGTTGCCTGACGACTGGCAGGGACACGCATTGCGTAAGGATTTTCCGCTGCGAGGTTATGAACCGTATAGCTTGAAGTGATCCGCGTTTATTCGCGTAGATCCGCGGCTAAATACTTTATGAGTGCCACTCTTCCACCCCAGTTCGAAATCGTCGATCGTCCGCTCGACACGCAGATGACGATCTCGATGGGGCCGCAACACCCTTCCACTCACGGCGTGCTGCGTCTGGAATTGGTGCTCGACGGCGAAATGGTAGTGAAGGCCACGCCTGACATCGGCTATCTCCACACGGGAATGGAGAAGCTTTTCGAGTACAAAAAATATCAGCAAGGGATCGTCATCACCGACCGCATGGATTACCTCAATCCACTCGGCAACAACCTCGCTTACGTGATGGCTGCCGAGAAGTTGCTCGGTCTCGAGATTCCTGAACGCGCCCAAACCATTCGCGTTCTAACTTGCGAGCTTCAGCGCATCGCTTCGCATCTCGTCTGGCTTGGCACTCATGCGCTCGATATCGGAGCGATGACAGTATTCTTTTACTGTTTCCGCGAGCGCGAGAAAATTATGAATCTAATCGAAGCGGCGTCGGGAGGACGACTGACTCCTTCCTACTTCCGCATCGGCGGCTTGATGATGGATCTTCCCGCCGGCTTCGAGCGTCGCACTAAACAATTTCTCGACGACTTTCCGCCTGCGTTGGACGAGTTTCACACGCTCCTTTCTGGCAACAGGATTTTTCAAAAGCGGACTCAGGGCATCGGATACATCTCCGCCGAAGATGCCATCGACTGGGGACTCGCTGGACCGTGCCTGCGTGGGAGCGGTGTGAATCTCGACATTCGCCGTGCAAATCCTTACAGCGGTTACGAGAACTACGACTTTGAAGTCCCAACCGAACCTGATTGCGACGTTTGGGCGCGTTACATGGTGCGCATGCGCGAGATGAAGGAGTCGCACAAGATCGCGACCCAGGCGCTTTCGCGTTTGAAACCCGGTCCGGTCAAAGCCGACGCGCCGAAGGTGGTGCTACCCGATCGCGAAGCGATGAAGACTCACATGGACGCGTTGATTCATCACTTCCTGATCGTCGCCGAGGGTTTTGACGTGCCGGCGGGCGAGGTTTACCAGCCGATTGAGGCTTCAAAAGGCGAGTTGGGTGTTTACATGAAGTCGGACGGCGGACCAAAACCGAGTCGTGTGCATTTTCGTGGGCCGAGTTTTGTAAACCTTTCGGCGCTGCCGGTCATGTCCGAAGGCGAGATGGTGGCAGACATCGTGGCGATCATCGGCTCGCTCGATATCGTGTTGGGGGAGATTGATAGGTAAAGGCAATCCACAGATTACGCAGATTTACCCTAATTGAATCTGCGTAATCTGTGGATAAGAGAACAAATGAGTGCTCAGGTTGTAAATATTCAGCCACTCTCGCAGCCCGTCGATCTCGGCGTCGAGCCGGCGACGTTTTCGCCTGAAGTGGAAGCGGAGATCGATCGGAACCTGGCGAAGTATCCGGTTGCTCGTTCGGCGATTCTGCCGCTGATGTTCATCGTGCAACGCGAACGTGGTTATCTCGATCCCGCGGGCGTGCTCTACCTGGCAAATCGGTTGAAGGTACGCGTCACTGATATCTGGGAAGTCGCAACGTTCTACTCGATGATCCACACCGACCCGATTGGCAAATACCACATACAAGTTTGCCGCACACTGTCGTGCAAGATCCGCGGCGCCGGCAAGGTCACTGAGCACTGTTCGCAGAAACTGGGAATCAAGGTCGGTGAAACGACCACCGACGGACGCTTTACATTGAGCGAAGTTGAGTGTCTCGGCTCGTGCGGCACCGCGCCGATGTTTCAGATCAACTTCGACTATCACGAAAACCTGACTCCTGAAAAGATCGATCAGATATTGGACGCGCTACCGTAATTCATGCGTATCGAAGCCATCGGATGTGAGCCACTTCAACTGCGTCGAGTTCATCTCGAGAACTCGGGATCCATCGACGTGTATCGTCGTAACGGTGGCTACGCGGCGATCAAGAAAGTTCTCGACGGCATGTCGCCTGACGATGTCATTAACGAGGTGAAAAAGTCGTCACTGCGTGGACGCGGCGGCGCGGGTTTTCCGACCGGCATGAAGTGGAGCTTCGTACCGAAGGATTCGCCGAAGCCGAAATACGTCGTTTGCAACGCAGACGAATCCGAGCCTGGCACTTTTAAGGATCGCTACCTGATGGAGCGCGATCCACACATGCTGATCGAAGGCATGTTGATCGCCGCCTACGCGCTCAATTCCAAAACGAGCTACATCTACACGCGCGGCGAGTACAAATACTTGATCGACATTATGGACGTGGCGCTCGCAGAAGCACGTGCCGCGGGACTTGTCGGCAACAAAATTCTCGGCAGCGAGTTTTCACACGAGATTTACACGCACACCGGCGCCGGTGCTTACATTTGCGGTGAAGAGACGGCGCTGTTGAGCTCGCTTGAAGGTCTGCGCGGACATCCGCGCATGAAACCTCCCTTCCCTGCCGTCTCTGGTTTGTACGCGTGTCCGACCGTAGTGAACAACGTCGAGACGCTGACGGCCGTGCCTGACATTATCAACATGGGCGGCGAGGCATATCAAAAACTCGGAACCGAAAAGAGTGGCGGCACAAAGCTGTGGTCTGTCTCCGGTCACGTCAACAGCCCCGGCGTTTATGAGTTGCCCATGGGCTACGACGACATGGAGAAGTTTATCTTCGAAGACTGCGGTGGAATGCTCGATGGCCAGAAACTCAAAGCTGTGATTCCGGGCGGTTCGTCGGTCTACATCATGCGCGCGGATCAAATCATCGGTAAAGATGTGCGCATGGATTATGAAGGGTTGGTGGCGGCGGGCTCGATGGTCGGATCGGGTGGGTTCATCGTCATGGATGAAACTGTCGACGTCTTCGAGTCGACCAAGAATCTGACTGAATTTTACAAACATGAATCGTGCGGCTGGTGTACGCCGTGTCGCGAAGGAACTGATTGGCTGGTGAAGGTTTTCAAACGTATCGAGAACGGTGGTGGCCGTCCGGAGGACGCGCAGTTGATGCTCGACCTTTGCGACAACATCGAAGGCAAGTCCTTCTGTCCACTTGGCGATGCCGCCGCCTGGCCGATCCAATCGGCGATCAAACGCTTCCCGGAAGACTTTAAAAGACGATTATTTGAGCCACAAAAAGGCTCATAAGAGCACAAAAGTGTTTCTTCTGTTTTCTTGTGCCTCTTTGTGGCGAAGCGAAGCAAATGTCCACTGAACTGATCAAAGTAACTATTAACGGCAAACAATTCGACGTGCCTAAAGGGGCGCGGTTGATTGATGTGTGCCGCGACAAGGGATTCGATATCCCCTCATTCTGTTATTACTCCGACCTTGCGCTGCAAGCTTCGTGTCGCATGTGTCTCGTGCGCATCGAAAAGATGCCGAAGCTGCAAACGTCCTGCACCATCACCTGCACCGACGGCATGATCGTCACCACGCAAAGCGAGGAGATCGAAAAAGCCCAGCGCGGTATGACCGAGTTTTTGCTGGCAAATCACCCGCTCGACTGTCCCGTTTGCGATCGCGGTGGTGAATGCGAGCTCCAGGAGATGACGTTCGACTGGGGCGGTCTCGAAGAACGCTTCACTGAGAAGAAAAATTACTACGCCGAACGATACCTGTCGCCGATGGTCGCAAACGATCCGCAACGCTGCATTCTCTGCAAACGTTGTACTCGCGTCTGCGACGAGTGGATGGGCGAAGAAGCGATCGAAGCAGGCGGACGCGGCGCGCACACGGTGATCGGCACGTATCTCGGTTGGCTCGATTGTTCGCAGTGTGGCAACTGCATCGAGGTCTGCCCGACCGGCACATTGCTCGACGCCACATATCGCCATCAAACACGTCCCTGGGAATTGGCGCAGTCGATTACGACTTGCAACTTCTGTTCGGACGGCTGCCAGATGTCGCTTGGTTCACGTGGCGGCGAAGTGCTGCGATCAGTCGCACGCGATCGCTACGTCAACGGCATCAATGGCGAGTTTCTGTGTGTCAAAGGTCGCTTTGCTCATCCGTTCATCAACCACGAAGCGCGCATCCGCACGCCGATGATTCGTTACAAAAAAGGCGGCAAGCTGATTCCCGCGACGTGGGACGAAGCCATCCGCTACACAGCAGAACGGCTTGACGCCGTCGCGAACGAGCATGGGCGAAATTCGATCGGCGTCGTCGGTAGTCCGCGACTGACGAATGAAGCGCTGCACGTGTTGCGCAAGTTTGCGACCGAGCTTGTCGGCACTGACAACTACACGACTACAGATCTTTTTAGCCTTAAGAGTTTCTTCGATAATCTCGGCGCGCCACTCGCCACGCATCGCGACATTCGTTACGCGAAGACAATTCTGCTTATCGGCGGCGATCCAGGTGAATTGCAGCCACTGACTGGCAAGCAGATTCGTCAGGCAGTCAGGAACGGCGGCGCGAAACTGGTCCTCGTCAATTCGGTTCCGATTCGCTTGCGCGAGCAGGCGCAGGTCTTTCTGCACGTCAGGCCGGGAACAGAAGACGCCGTAGTTCTCGCGCTCACAGATCAAGCCAACAATGCACTCGCGGCGCAAAAAGCCGGTATCGAGGCCCGCGAGCTCGACTCTGCCCGAGAAGTTCTGGCAAACAACGCTGGCGATCTGGTGATCATGTTTGGACACCAGCTCAGCAGCGAAGCGCAGGCGATCGTTGCTCAACTGTCGCACACTTTTGCTGCCGAAGGCAGGCGTGTTTTGGTCCACCCGCTGCCGTTCTTCAACAACAGTATCGGCGCGCACGACATGGGAATGATGGACACGCCGACATCACCCGCGCAGATTCTCGACGCAGCGGGCAGCGCGATTCGCGCGCTCTACATGCTTGGAAGTTTCCTGCCGCGACATCTTGAAGGGCACGCGGACGCGCTCAACAAACTCGACTTCCTCGTGGTCCAGGAATTATTCGAGAACGACACAACAGCGGCGGCGGATGTCGTCTTGCCCGCTGCTTCGTACGCCGAGCAGGATGGAACGTTTACGAACAACGACGGCATGGTCCAACGAGTGCGACAGTCGATCGCACCGATTCACCAGTCGAAGCCCGATTGGATGATCACGGCGCAACTGGCGAGAGAACTCGGGTTGGACTTTGGATTTGAGATGTCGGCGAGCGCGGTCTTTCGCGACATCGCGCAGCAGGTGCCTGCTTATTCGAACATGACTTATCCGCGGTTGAAAGACGAAACAAATCCGTTGCAGGCGAGATATGAAGTTCGCGAAGCTGATGTGGCTGCGCAGGTGGAAGCAGTTCGCGGTCGTGTTGAGTCGCTTCCGGATTCGGGTGAGAAAGTGACTGTAACACCTGAAGTGGGCACGGAGTTGTTCCGGCTGGGAATGTTGACCGACAAGGTCTCGCAGTTTCACCTGCTCGCGGCCGGCAACCCGCGACCAGAGACGACAGCGATTTCGCCGCTTTATCAGATCACAGCCACAGATGGACGCGGATCCCGACGGATTAATCCGTAACGATCCGTGTAATCGCGGCCAAAATAAACAATGGATATCGCGCTCGACGTCGTTCTCAAGCTCGTCGCCATCACGGTGGCGTTTGTCGTCGTGTTGCTGATCGTCGCCTACACGGTGCTTGCCGAGCGTCGTGTTCTCGGGTTCATCCAGGGCCGGCTTGGTCCTAACCGCGTTGGTTACGGCGGTATGCTTCAGCCGTTTGCTGACCTACTGAAGTTCATCCTCAAGGAAGACATTGTTCCCGACAAGTCAACGCGGTTCATCTACTTCCTTGCGCCCGTGATCGTCACGATGACGGCGTTGATGACGATGATCGTCTACCCGTTCGGGCCGGAAACCAGAATTCCCTTTACTTCGATTTCAATCCCTCTGGTGATCGCCCGCTTCGACGTTGGTCTGCTGTACGTGCTCGGCATCACTTCGATCGGAGTCTACGGCATCGCACTCGCCGGTTGGTCTTCAAACAACAAATACAGCTTGATGGGTGGACTCCGATCGTCAGCGCAGATGATCTCTTACGAGCTCGCGCTTGGATTGAGTCTGATCGGCGTCATCATGTTTTCGGGCACGCTCGATCTCTTTCGGATCGTCGAGCTTCAATCGGGCTGGCACGGCTTTCATTGGTTCATTTTCTTTCAACCACTCGGCTTCATCATTTACCTGATCGCCGCGATCGCCGAGACCAATCGCGTACCTTTCGATCTTCCGGAGGCTGAGACTGAGCTCGTCGCCGGTTTTCACACCGAGTACAGCGCGATGAAGTTTGCGCTCTTCTTCCTGGCGGAATACATCAACATGTTTACCGTGTCGATGCTCGCGACGACGCTGTTTCTCGGCGGCTGGAACGTGCCGTTCGCGGAAGACATCTTCGGACGCGGAACATTTTTGTTCGGCCTGGTGAGCGCCATCGGCTTCCTGGTGAAGGTAGTCTTTTTTCTTTTCATTTACATCTGGCTGCGCGGCACGCTGCCGCGCTTTCGTTTCGATCAACTGATGAGCTTTGGCTGGAAAATCCTGTTGCCGCTGGCGCTGCTCAACATCTTCATCACGGCGACGGTGATATTTCTGTTTCCGAATCTTTGATGCTCGCGTTTCTCTTCATTGTGTTCGGAGCGCTGGCTATTGGCTGCGCACTTGCGATGGTGGCGCAACGAAATCCGCTCTACAGCGCGATCTCGCTGATTGGCGTCTTCATTTCGCTGGCGTGTCTCTACGTGATGCTCGCGGCGCCGTTCATTGCCGCAGTGCAAGTGATTGTTTACGCGGGCGCGATCATGGTGCTGGTCGTCTTTGTCATCATGCTCCTGAATGTCGAACAGGAAGAGCGCCGGCGCACTCGTCTTAAATTTCTCGTACCAACGGCCGTCGCCTTAGCAGCGGTTTTGATCGCTGAAGTCGCTTTCATTCTCGTTTCAGTGCAGGAGTTCAGGGTCAGTCCGAGCGGTGCTGTGTCTGATATTGGGCTTACTCAGTCGATTGGTCCCGCGTTGTTCACGAGATATCTCTTACCGTTTGAAATAACTTCGATACTGCTGCTGATGGCGATCGTGGGCGCGATGACCTTGGCGCGACGCGGAGGACTGCTGCCGGCCGGCGCGCGTGTGATCCCTGGAGCACAACAGCTTCCGTTGTCGCTTGTAGATCCGAAGGCGCCGCCTGAGGATTTGACGCTGGTTGAAACAGACACAACTGAAGAAGCAGCGCGGCTGCTCGGCATTAAACCCACAGATTACGCAGATTCACAAAAATAATCTGCGTAATCTGTGGATGGAGAACACGATGGAACCACAGCTTTCATGGTATCTGGCACTTTCGGCGGTGCTGTTCACGATTGGCGTCACCGGCGTGATCATCAAGCGCAACATCATCGCGATGTTTATGTGCATCGAGTTGATGTTGAATGCGGTGAATTTAACTTTCGTGGCGTTCGCGAGCTTTTTTCAGGACGTAACCGGTCAACTCTTTGTGTTCATCGTGATGACCGTTGCGGCCGCCGAAGCTGCGGTTGGTTTGGGAATCATCATCGCGATCTTTCGCAATCGTGAGTCGTTGGATGTGGATGACGCGAGTATTTTGAAACTATAGTAATGGAAACCAACATCCTCAGCCTGATCATCTTTGCTCCCCTCGCGGGTGCGGCGATCAATTGGTTTGTGGGTCGCCGTGTGCGCAATGAGCGATTCATCGGGGTTGTTGCATGCGGGTCGATCGCCGTATCGACACTAGTCGCCTTCTATCTCGCTTTCAAAACTGACGGCGCACTGCGATCGGAAACGCCACTGCTCGATCACATCTGGACGTGGCTGCAAGTCGGCTCGCTTCACGCTGACTTCGCGCTCGGAATGGATCGGCTGAGCGGAACGTACGCTCTCTTCGTCACGTTCGTCGGTTTGCTGATTCACGTCTTCGCAGTCGGCTACATGCACGGCGACACTGGCTTCTATCGCTTCTTCGCTTTTCTCAACCTGTTCATGTTTTCGATGCTGACGCTGGTTCTCGCCGACAACTTCGTACTGATGTTTGTCGGCTGGGAAGGCGTGGGCCTCTGCTCTTATCTGTTGATTGGCTACTACATCGATCGCAAAGAAGCCGGCGACGCGGCGAAAAAAGCATTCATCACGAACCGCATCGGCGATTGGGGATTCGTTCTCGGAATAATGCTGACGTTCTTCGTCACGGGTTCGGTCAGCTTTTTCGCGAACCCGGCGGCGGGCGCAGCAACTCAAACCGCACTGTCCTACTTCAAGAATCAACCAGTCGATCCATTCACTGCCGGAGCAATCTTCGCCGGCGGAGCAACGTCGATTGCAGTGCTGCTATTCATTGGCGCTGTCGGCAAGAGCGCGCAAATACCGCTTTACGTTTGGCTGCCCGATGCAATGGCTGGCCCAACTCCAGTCTCCGCACTGATTCACGCAGCGACGATGGTCACTGCGGGCGTGTACATGATCGTTCGTTGCTCCGAGATCTTCATTCACGCGCCGACAGCCATGTTTATCGTAGCGATCATCGGCGCGGCCACCGCGCTCTTCGCTGCCACGATTGGTCTCGCACAGAACGATATCAAGAAGGTTTTGGCTTACTCGACGATCTCGCAGCTCGGTTACATGTTTCTCGCCTGCGGCGTCGGCGCGTTTATCGCCGCGATCTTTCACGTCATCACGCACGCGTTCTTCAAAGCGCTGCTCTTCCTCGGTTCCGGCTCAGTGATTCACGGCATGCATCACGAGCAGGACATGCGTCGCATGGGCGGGCTGAAGAAATACATGCCGATTACCTTCGCGACGATGTTGACCGGCTGGCTGGCGATCTCCGGGGTGCCAATCTTTGCGGGTTTCTTCTCGAAAGACGAGATTCTCTGGCGGACGTGGAGCGCTCCGCCGTTTAGTCTGCCCTCGACCGCGTTCAGCAAGTTTCTTTGGGCCATCGGCGCGCTCACCGCGTTGCTGACGGCGGTTTACATGACGCGCATGATGGTGATGACGTTCTGGGGATCGGAGCGTTTCCGCGAGTCACCTGCAGTGCATGAGAAACCGGATGTGCATCATGGACCAGTCGAGCCACACGAATCTCCGTGGATCATGACAGTGCCGCTAATCGTGCTGGCGGTTTTGTCGACGATTGGTGGTTTCATCGGCATTCCCTACGCATTGAGCGCGGCGTTCACCGATCGAAACGTAAACGTCATCGAGCACACGCTCGAACCGGTTGTTGCAAAGATTGAAACGACGCCTGCGCACGCGACGGATTCGAGTGAAGAGATTGCCGCGGAACGCCTATTGGCCGGACTCTCGGTTTCAGTCGGACTGCTCGGCATCGGTATCGGTTGGTACGCCTTCCAGAAACGTCCGCTGCTGGCAATGCCGCGACTGCTCGAAAACAAGTACTACGTTGACGAGGTTTACGATACGGCATTGATCCACCCGATCGAAGCCGGCTCGCGTGAAGGCTTGTGGAAAATCATTGACGTCGGAGTGATCGACGGACTTCTTCATTCGATTGGAGAAGTGGTTACCGAATTCGGCAGACTCGCGCGCCATCTGCAAGCGGGATTTGTGCGAGGTTATGCCGCGATCATTCTCGTTGGAGCGCTCATTTTGATTGGCCTGTTTGCGTATCTCGGCTTTCCGGTGATGACGCCATAACTTATGCCGTACTTGTTGACCATTCTGATTCTCTCGCCCGTCGTGGGTGCACTCGCGCTAGTGATCTACAGCCTTGCGCCCGGCCGTCGCGAAGAACATTACCGCTGGATCGCACTGCTGGTTACAACAGCAACGTTTGTCGTGTCGCTATTGCTGCTGCGAGGGGTCGGCGGAAGCGGCGCCGAGATGCATTTTGAGGAGAACGTAAGTTGGATTGGATCGATTGGCGCTCGTTATCACCTCGGCGTCGACGGCGTGAGCTTGTGGTTAGTTTTGCTGACTACACTGTTGATGCCGATTTCGGTGCTATCGAGTTGGACCGCGATCCAAAAGCGACAGCTCTCGTACTACGCGTTTCTGCTGATTCTCGAAACAGCGATGATCGGCGTTTTTGTTTCGCTCGATCTGCTGCTGTTTTATCTGTTCTTTGAAGCATCGCTGGTACCGATGTTTTTCCTGATCGGAATTTGGGGTGGCGAGCGTCGCGTTTATGCAGCCGTTAAGTTTTTCATCTATACGGCAGTCGGAAGCCTGCTGATGCTGGTCGGCATCATCGCGCTCTATTTCATCTACCGCTCGTTCGACTACGCGACGATCTTGCAGGCGATGGCGGCGAGTCCATTGACCGAACGCACGGAGTTTTGGTTGTTTCTGGCCTTTGCTTTTGCGTTCGCGATCAAGGTGCCGCTCTTTCCACTTCACACTTGGTTGCCCGATGCGCACACCGAAGCGCCGACGGCAGGTTCCGTGATACTTGCCGGTGTTTTGCTGAAAATGGGAACTTACGGACTGCTCCGTTTCAACCTCGCACTGTTTCCACATGCCGCGCGTTGGTGGGCGCCGGTAATAATCACGCTTGCCGTCATCGGCATCATCTACGGCGCGTTGGTCGCGATGGTCCAACCCGACGTCAAACGGCTCGTCGCTTATTCGTCGGTGAGTCACATGGGATTCGTCGTGCTCGGGCTGTTTTCGTTCACCGAGCTCGGCATGCAAGGCGCGCTCTACCAGATGCTGAATCACGGCGTCTCGACCGGCGCACTCTTTCTCTTCGTAGGCTTCATTTACGAACGGCGCCACACGCGCCTGATCAGCGAGTTTGGCGGGCTGGCGAAGTCGATGCCATGGTTCTCGACATTTTTTGTAATCGCTTCATTGTCGTCGATCGGTCTGCCATTTTTGAATGGGTTCGTCGGCGAGTTTCTGATTTTAATCGGCGCCTGGACGTCGACCGTGATTAGTCACACATGGATCGTCACGATGCTTGCGGCGACAGGCGTGATCTGGGCAGCAGTTTACATGTTGTGGATGTTGCAGCGCGTTGTGTTTGGGCAGCTCACCAACGAAGAAAATGCGCGGTTGTTAGACATGAACTATCGTGAAATCGGACTGATGGTGCCGCTGCTGATCTTAATGTTGTTCATGGGCGTCTACCCGCGCGTATTTCTGGATCGCTCCCGAGCAAGTGTCGAAACGATTAGAGCACGCGTCACAGCAAGTCCAGCCGGTGGTTCTTACACAACCTCTGTGTCTCCGTGTCTCTGTGGTGATCCGCCGTCAGCCACAGAGACACAGAGACACAGAGACAGTGTCACGGAATGAATACGTTCTTCGCACAATCAGTGATGCCAATCGTCAACTGGTGGCTAATTGCGCCAGAGGTGATCGTCTGCACTGCGGCGGTTGTCGTGATGCTTGTCGACGCATTTGTTCGCCCAACACAGCGCTGGATCACCGGCACTATCTCGCTCGCGGGATTATTTATAGCCGCGCTCGCAACGATCTATTTATGGGCCAACGGCACCCCCTCTTCTGACGCGTTCAACGGAATGATCGTGCTTGACGAGCTTCGACTCGGCTTCACGATGATCTTCCTGCTGGTCTCCGGTCTCACTCTGTTGATCTCGACAGTTTGGGTACACGCCGAAGAGCTGCCCGCAGGAGAATTTCATTCGCTGTTGCTGTTTGCGACTGCGGGCATGATGTTCATGGCGTCGGGTAACGATCTCGTAATCATCTTTCTCGGCCTGGAGATTCTCTCGATCGCCACCTACGTAATGGCGGGATTCCGCCGCTCCGATGTGCGCTCGAACGAGTCGTCACTGAAGTACTTCATCCTCGGCTCCTTCTCTTCGGCGTTTCTTCTTTACGGTATCGCGTTGACCTACGGCGCGACCTCAATCGCCGAACCTGGGCCAGGCGGTTCACTCAGCAGGATTGTTGCCGGCACAACCAACATCGCCGAGATCGCCAGTCGCATCGGTCAGGTGCAGTATCCCGCGTTACTCTACGCTGGCGCGGCGATGATGCTTGTCGGTTTTGGTTTCAAGATTGCCACAGCGCCGTTTCACATCTGGACGCCGGACGTCTACGAAGGCGCACCCACTCCAGTCACAGCATTCATGGCCGCCGGACCCAAAGCCGCCGGATTCGCTTCGTTCATTCGCGTGTTTGTTTTTGGACTGCCGTTTGTGACTGCTGCCGCGGGCGCATCATCGGCTGGGAATCTGCATCAGGCATGGGTTGGGACCCTCGTGGTGATGGCGATTCTCACGATGACACTCGGCAACGTCGTTGCCATAGTGCAGAACAACGTGAAACGCCTGCTGGCGTATTCGTCGATAGCACACGCCGGCTACGCGCTGGTTGGGTGCGTCGCGGCAGGAGCCGCCACCGATCCGGTCCAACGCAATACCGCGATTACCGCGGTCGTGTTCTATCTTTTAACTTACGCAGTGATGAACATCGGCGCGTTTGCGGTGGTCCAACTAGTCGCGCGCAGCGGCGATCGACGCACCTCGATCGAAGACTACCGTGGCATCGGCTTCGACTCGCCGGTGCTGGCGTTTTCGTTGAGCCTGTTCATGCTGAGTCTTTTCGGAATGCCGCTTACTGCCGGGTTCATGGGCAAGATCATGGTGTTTGGATCGGCGATCGATCAGAAGTATTACGGGCTGGTGATCGTCGGTGTCCTCAACACGGCACTGTCCGCTTACTACTACCTGCGGCTGATCATCGTGATGTTCTTTGGTGAGAAAACAATGGCGTGGAGCGCGCCGCGCGTTCCGGCGAGCGTGGCGTTAGCGTTGGTGATCACGGTGTTGGGAGTGCTGTATCTCGGGATCTTTCCGGGACGCGTGATCAATGCGCTGCAAACCAAGATCAATCCACAGATAACACAGATTAATCTGCGTAGTCTGTGGATCAAATAGATGCCTGCCGAATCCCACGCCCAAAAAATCGAAGAACAACTTGCTGAAACGTGGCTGCCACGAATCTATCGCGAACGCATACTTAAGCTCCGCACTCGTTCTTATCACTTCGAAAGTTCCAACTCCTTGCCTCGTGTTGTCATTCAACACACGCTGCTGGGCGTCGAGTTAAAAGTCGGACCCAAGCGCCTTTTGTGTCCGGATCTGGCCACGGCGCGATACCTGTCAGTCTTCGCACGCGCCGGCTGTAAGGATGTAGCAGTCCCGTACGACATAACAAAGATCTCGCATTTAGCGGACGAATTGGAGTCGTCGTGGTATAGAATGTTGTTGCTGATCGACCAGGAAGCGCGGGCCGAAAGCGCGAGGTTGAGGAGTCGCGTTCGTGGCCTGTTGCTTGCTAAGATTCGCGCAGAGATTGCAGAGGCTGGGCCCGGAACGCGAGTTCCGGAGTTCAAGATCAAAAAACATTAGAGATGACTCAAAACTTGATCCCTGACACCCTTCCCTTTCCGTTCAACCAGCAGACATTCTGTCGCTACGAGCCGATCGAGCAGCGCATCGAAGAAGCACGCGTGCTCGTCATCGACAATCTGTTGCGCGACGAGCATGACCTCTCTTCAGTAGCGCGCGAAGACTGGGGCCCGATGCTTGCCGCACAGTTGCGACGCGAGCGGCTGATCGCCGGCATGGCCATCGAGAATATTCTCAACAACATTTCGCGACTAGTGAAACACCCGACGACGGAAGTGGTCCACGTCTCGGACCTCGCCGCTGCGTCGTCGAGATTCAAGCCTGACGCGATTGTGCTCAGCGGCACGCTGCGCGATTTTGATTACTACCAACAATCGCTTCTCGAAGACTTCGGCAATTTTATTCGCCAGACCAAAACTCCGGTGCTTGCGATCTGTGGCGGTCATCAGTTGGTCGGACTGAGTTTCGGCGCGCGCGTGGTCACACTCGACAAGCTCGAGCAACACGAGCAGCGCGAGCAGCGACCGCAGGAATACCAGTATCGTTTTATCCGGATCACCGACCCTGCCGATCCGATTTTCGAAAACATCAATTGCGTGGATCCAAACGCGCCGCACGCAAGAAGTCCGCGTATACTTCGCGTCTGGCAAAATCATGGACTGCAACTCGATCGCGTGCCCGAAGGATTTAAGCTGCTGGCGACGTCGTATCTCTGCCGCAACCAGATGATGGTGAAGCGCAGTGAGGGGCAATTGATCTACACCGTCCAGTTTCATCTCGAAAAATCGTTCGAAGACTGGAACAAGAGCCGCACGCGTTGGGAGCATCCGAATGATTCGCGTGACGGTCGCATCCTGTTTGAGAACTTCCTGACGCTTGCCACGAGCTGAACCACTCACACAACAAAGCCTTGCACTTGCGGCGCGAGAACTCGCCGCGCGGGATCAAACGCTCGCTGCGATCCACGCGACTTACGGCGACCCGCCGCTCTGGCGGCGTGCCACGGGATTCGCGACCCTCGTGCACATCATCCTCGAGCAACAAGTGTCGTTGAAGTCTGCTAAGTCGATGTTGATTCGGCTTGAGGCTGCGATTCAACCCTTCGCGCCGTCGCGATTCGTTGAGGTTGGTGAGGTTTACTTGCGCGGTCTTGGAGTCACGCGGCAGAAGTCAGCCTATCTGCTGCATCTTGCTGCCTCGATCGATAGTGGTGAATTGAGTTTCAGAAAGTTGACGCGCATGAGCGATGAAGAGGCGCGGCTGGCGTTGACGCGAATCAAAGGCATCGGCTCGTGGAGCGCTGATGTGTACCTTTTGATGGCGATGCGCCGCGCTGATATCTGGCCCGCTGGGGACTTGGCGTTGGCGGTCGCGATGAAGGAATTGAAAGGCTTGACTAACAGGCCGGGACCTGACGAACTCGAAGCGCTCGCCGAACAGTGGCGTCCTCATCGAGCCGTCGCCGCGCGGATGCTGTGGCAGTACTATCTTGGGAAAAGGATTTCTCCCGCAAAGGCGCAAAGTCGCAAAGGAAAAACCTCTTAGTTCTTCTTTGCGTCTTTGCGCCTTTGCGGGAAAAACTATTTAGAAATCGTCGACGCGGTGGTGGTTGTCTTTGGCACTCCGAGATTCGTCGTCTCCGGAACGTTCTCCATCGTTAACTTGATCAGATCGTCAACCACTGCCGTCAGCTCATTGGTCTCACGATAGACCTGGAGTTGGCGGTCGGCAGACGTGCCGCGCTCGAGAATCGTGTGTACGTGTTCGATCTCTTTCCGCGATCCCAGGTCATCAACCACATCGTCTACGAATTCCAATAACTCCAACACCAGATCGCGCACCGGCACTTCTTTCTGCTTACCGAAATCGATCAACTTACCATCGAGCCCATAACGCACCGCGCGCCACTTGTTCTCCTGGATCAGCATGCGACGATACAAGCGGAACCCAAGGTTTCGATCGATCAACTTGTTCAACTTAGCCACGATCGCCTGAAACAGCGCTGCAATAGCTATCGTGTCGTCGACGCGCGTCGGAATGTCGCAAACGCGAAACTCGAGCGTCGGGAAGTACGGATGCGGGCGAATGTCCCACCAGATCTTTTTGCCGTTGTCGATGCAGCCGGTTTTGATCAGCAGATCGACGTATCGTTGGAAGCTGCCGTAAGAATCGAAGTGATCCGGGATATCGGTGCGTGGAAACTGCTTAAAGATCTCCGTGCGATACGATTTGAGACCGGTGTTATGGCCCATCCAGAACGGGGACGAAGTCGAAAGCGCCAGCACGTGCGGCAGAAAATATCGCGCGGCGTTCATGATGTGAATTGCGCGTTCGCGGTCAGCCATCCCGACGTGAACGTGCAGTCCGAAGATCAACAGTGACCGGGCGACCGTTTGTAGCTCCTGGACCAGCAGCTCGTAACGTTCGTCGTCGAATATCTTCTGATCCTGCCAGCGCGAGATCGGGTGAGTTGAAGCAGCGACGATCACAAGTCCATTCTTCTTCGCGAGGCCAGCAATGATGCTGCGCAAGCGCGTGATATCATCTCGTGCTTCCTGGATGTTGCGACAAATGCCCGTTCCCACCTCGACCATCGACTGGATCATCTCGGGTTTGATCTGCTCGCCAAGCAGCATCTTGCCCTCTTCGAGAATCTCGGCCACATGGGAGCGCAGCTCGCGCGTCTGTGGATCGACGATCTGAAACTCCTCTTCGATGCCCAGTGTGAATTGATCGAACATTTGCCCTCTTTCTGATCTGACTACGCGTTCAAGCACTTCGAGATCATACGCCAGTCAGGTCTTACCTTGCCCAATCCCTCGTAGAAGAGATGCTTCATCGCGCTGGTTGGCGAGTGCACCGGACTGTAGAGATCGAAATGCACATACCACGTACGCGGCTCGCCTTCCTCAAACAGGAAATGCAGGATTGCTTTGCCTCTTTGCCGTTCGTAGAAGCCGCCACTGGTGCCTTTATGGTTCGCAAACATGCGCGTGAAGTCGTTCCGGCGCGCTAATGTCGACTCGATCATCGGCCACGCTTCGAACTGCAATCCAACGCCACCTTCACCATAAACGTTGGTCACTTTCTTAACGAGGCGCCAGAGTCCTTTCGTGTGCAGCCGATTCAACAGCAATAGCATTCCCTGTTTCTTATCGAGTGGCCACGAATCGAAAGCCGCAGCGTCAGTCGACGCTCCCCACAATCCCGCCAGCTTCCCGGCAAGAAGCTCGCGTATGGCGGCTGAAAGACTTTCCCAGGTCAATGAACGGTCTTGATTGTACCCGTTTTCGCTCACTTTTTGCTGATGATGTAGGTGGGCACCATTCCGCCGCCCGAGCTGACATTCGCGAGCTCGGTGAACGACAAGCGCGTGAACGCCGAACCCACCTTGCCGTTGAACAGCAGCGGATCGAGATCCACGAGCTGTTCTGCAAACTCGACTCGCCCATCTTCTGTCAACGCGGGAAACGTCTCGCGCGCGGTGGGCACACGCTCCTGCACGAGATAATCGCCGTCGGCGAGTGCATTATTAATCGCCTCGTCCCACCCGCGTTGGTCAACGTTCCAGCCAATCGTGATCCCGTGACCACCGTAATCGTCGTTTGGTTTCAGAACCAGTCGCTCGCCGTCAGCACGGATAAAGTCCAATAGGTTCACCTCGCGCCCGAAGTAGTCGGTGTGTTCGTCTCTGACGACTCTGGTCCAGGGCACGTGAGAACGAATGGCCTCACGCTCGCTCTCGGAAAACAGCGCGGCGTATCGCGGATCTGTCAGCACCGCAAACAGCGCCTTCTTGTGAATCAGCTTTGAACGAAAACTGTTTACCATACAAACCGCGCCCGCACGATAAGCGTCTAGCAGTGCCGGAAAGTCGCGCATGATCGGCAGATACTCATTCACGAGCAGGCGCTTGTAAACGATGTCGATCTCCTTACCGGCTGCGCTCAAGCGGTTGTTGTGGAATTCCAACTCCTGTGGCGTGCAGATCAACGAAGGATAGCCTGCCTCTTCAAAGAAATCACGGAAGAGCTCAAACTCGCTCACTGTGGGAACGCCCCCGAGATCGACGATCGCGATGCGCGGCGGGCGTTCAGGTTTCCTGCCGAGAAACTCTTCGTACGATCTGAGTAGCACTTCGAGCATTAAGCGCCGGCCGTACATCGGTCGCAAGTTGTAATCGGCTGCAAACTTCTTCATCACCGGGAGCGACGAGAAGATGTCGTAAGCCGCGTCAGCGTAAGCAATGCCAGCGGGACTCTCGCCGTTGAGCTCGACGAAACTGTAAGCGGATTGCGTCAGAAATGAATCGAGACGCGACGTCGGCGAAACGGCGACGTAACCGGGATCGATCGAAACGAGCTCGCGTTCGATCTCGGTCAGGCCGAGATCGTCAACGACCCTCGGATCGGCGACGGCCGCATCCTTGACCTTCTGAATCGCCGACCAGACGGTTTCGCAAATGCGGCAGATAAGAGCGAAGTCTGTTTCGGAAACGAAGTGCGGGCGAAGGTATGGCGACAGTCGGCGGCCGCCGAAGATCAGTTTGGCCTTTTCCAGACCTTCATCAAGCAGAGCGCGAGACGCTTCTGCTAATTCCTGATCGGCGAGCAGATCGTGATAACGGGCAACAGCCTCAGGGAACATGGGCCGCTAGCCTATCATTAGCCACAAAAAGGCACAAAAATGATTTGCCACAAAGAGGCACAAAATGCACAAAACTGAGCTGAAATACTTTCTTTGTGCCTTTTGCGCCTTTTTGTGGCGCTATTTCTTTTTCGTGGGAACGGTTACGACGAGTTTTTGTTTGTTGCGGATGACTTCGAATTTAAAAGATGCAGGTGGCGTGGTTAGCCTGAAAGTCGAAACCGGCTTGCCGTCGATTGACTGAATCACGTCGCCAGGTTGCAGACCGGCTTCAAACGCAGGCGTTTGCGGTTCTACATACACCACCAGCAAGCCCGCCGTGGTGCCGAGTTGCGAAGCAACCGGTGCTCTTAAAGCGATCGTTTCGACGCCCTGGTCGATCAATGAGAAACCATTTGTCGTGATGTCGCGGTTTCGCAGGTCGAAACTAAACACCAGATCTAATCGCCCGCTCAGTTTCACGTTGAGCGGTTCTTCTGTCGGACGATCAGGACGAGCAACCGTGAACTCGACTGAGCTACTCGGACCAGCCTGGTCTAGCCACCACGTGAAGTCATCAGCGTTCTCGATCTCTTTGTCGTCGACTTTCAGAATGACATCGCCAGCGCGCAACGCTGCCCGCGCGGCAGGACTACCGGGAGCGATCGAAGTTAACATTATCCCGCGATGCTTTCCGGCCAGCGCGGCCGCACGTTTCATTTCCCAACCGCGATTGAGGATTTGTTCGAGCTTAAGCGCCGCGACTGCTTCCCCTTTGACCCCAAGCCACGGCCGCGGCACACTCGCCTGCTGCTCCAAAACGCGCTGCACTGCACGTCGAATTAAAGCAGCCGGCAGAATCGTTGCTTCACTTCCCTCCAAACCGTCGACGATGCCGATCGTCTCACCGGCTTCGTTAACAGCCACGCCGCCGACATTCGCGTGTGAGAACCGGGGTGACCCGACTTTGAATTTTGCTACTTCGCCGGATGGCGAAGTCATAACGTTTTTTATTCGACCTTGAATCGCGCCCATGCGAACGTAGAGATTGCCACCTAGCAACGCTCGTGCTTTCGTCACCGGCTCCGGACCGAACACCAACACGTCTTCACCTGGGCTCACCGGTTGATCTTTGATCGTGCTTGCGGGAAGCACGTTCTTGTCGGCGAGTTTCAATATCGAGAGACCCGTGGCTGCGTCGAGTCCGATGTATTTTGCTTCTAATCGTTTTCCGTCAGGTCCGATAACCGAAATATCCGGCTCAAAGTCAGCTTCCGGCAGCCATGCGGCAATCGTTTCGCCGTCGTCCATTGCGAGTCCGGCAATCACGTTTGTGTGGACGTCGGACATCAGATTGAAAGCCGAGTCGAGGGATTCAATCGCCTGCACCTGCTCTTCGGAGCGCAGTAACAGACGAAACATCTTGAGACCGTTCAAGCGATGAATGATGGTGACTACCTGCGGCGCCGTTGACTTATCGACGTTGACGCGCGCGGGTCTTCGCGGTGGCGCAGGTTTCTTTGGCGGAGCCACTTCCTGAGCAAACACCGCTGTATTGCACAGCAGCGCGCCTGCCAAAGTCACAATACTGATTAGTCTTCTCACAGTCATCTTTCTACTGCTACTTCTTCTGATGCCTGTTTACCAAACATCTTTTGGCGCAAACGAATTCGCGTTCCTCAAAACTCGTTGAGATCCAAAGCTGATCGCGGGCACCGAGATCGTCCGCGCATTTCCGCGTCCATCGTCAAGCAAGATTTTGAAAGGCTGTAACGACGTATCGAGCGGAAACACTGTCGTCGAGCCGACCGCTTCGAGCCCGTTAATCACTTCCGCGCGTTGGCTGCTGAAATCGATCGCCGCCATTGGATGCCTCGGCTTCAAGTTTGTTTGAAGTGGACGCTCGTTCTTGATTCGTTGCGGGCTGCTTGGTGGGTTAGCTGCCGTGAATTGCTCCGGCTTATGTGCAGGAACAGGAGCGGGGGCTGGATCGATAATTATGCGAGGCTGAATAGCAACCGTTTCATCCCGGTTGATAATCTTCCGGACCACCACGATTCCGGTCGCAAAAACAAGTAGCACGGCTGCGACTGCGAGGCCTCGTCGCACAAACGGCCAATAGGTCGACTGCAAATGAAAAGTCGCGCTGTTTGATTCATTCGCGAGCCGCGCACGCAAACGGAAATCAAAATCCGCCGGCGCTGCAACGGTGCCGATACCACCTACCATGCGCCGCAACTTGGTTTGCTTCTGGTGAAAGTCGCGGCAGTCAGCACAGTCTCGCAAATGCTCGAGCACGGAAGAGCTGCACGCCTCATCAAGCATCCGCTCATCGAGCTCGCGACGAATTATTTCGCAATAGTTTTTTCTCATAACTTCTTTACCTATAAATAAGCGCGCATCTTCTCGCGCAGAAATCCTCGTGCCCGGCTGATTCTCGACTTAATTGTGCCCTCGCTCGTTTCCAGAATCCTCGCGATCTCGTCGTAACTGCGTCCATCGACGTCGCGCAGAATCAAAGGCGCGCGGTACTTCTCCGGAAGCGTACTGATCGCGCGTTGAACTGCATTGCGCCGTTCCGTTTCGACCAGTTCCGAGTCTTGCAAGGGCCGTCCGTCCGGCGGATTTAATTCCTTCGCCTCGCCGCCGTCACTCGGTTGAAAAAATCCAGTCAGCGAAACCAGCTTGCGTCGCTTTCGTTTTCGAAGCTCGCTGATGGCCAGATTGGTAGCGATGCGATAGATGTAAGTCGAAAACGCATAGCTACGTTGGTAGCGATCGGCGGCCCGGTAAACGCGGACGAAAGTCTCCTGAGCTAGATCCACTGCGCCGTCGTAATCGTTGGTCATGCGATAGATGTAGCTCGTGATCTGGTTCCGGTAACGACTCACCAACTCTGCGAAGGCGTCCTGATCGCCGGTGCGTGTGGCTTCCAACAATGCGTGGTCGGAAGTCAAGTCCTCCAGCACGTCTTGCTGGAGTCCCGGCGCGAAGCCCAGCTCATCGATGGTCGTTAACGTGTTCATCAGGGCAGGTAGGCTCTCACACGGGTGAAATACACGCCCGAAGTTGCCTCAAGTTCCAAAACTGGCCACAAAAAGGCACAAGAAGCACAAAGTATTGATAGTCAGTTACCTCGTCCGTCCCATCAATCATTTGTGCCTTTTGTGCCTTTTTGTGGCTAAAAAACCTTTGTGCCTCTTTGTGGTTAGCCTTCGGGGTTTTTGAAGACAGAGTCGCCGATTTTGACGCCGTACGTGATCGTGAGGACGCGCGTTTCCTGGCTCTGGCGGCCGTCCTCGAGCAAGACAATGCGATACGGCACGAGCGTCTGTTGCACTGCGCGATAGTCGAGGAATTTGCGCGTGTACTTGACGGGAACGCCTCCGGGATTTCCTTCCTCGTACTCCAACCACAGCACGCGGAGCGATCGGGCGCTGATATAAAAACGGGACTTTCGCTTGTCTTTATCGACCAGATCGACCACGAAAAGGTCGAGCCCTTTTTGTTGCTCGCGGCCGACGAGCGTGACAGTGGAACCGCATTCCTTGTAGCGCAACAATGAGTCGATGCTGTGATGATGCTGCGAAATGAAGTTGGCCGCAGCATCCTGTCGCGGCGTGAAGGCGGCGCCGTTGATGATGCCCCAAAGCTTGCCATCATCGAAGATCAGCGAATACTCCATCGTTGGGAGCTTCTGGTCAAGGCGTATCTTGTCTTTGTCGAGGTTCTCTCCCCTCACGAAGCGTCGTTCGTAGTCGGCTTCCTCAGCGTTACCATCAGTGTTGAAACGCGTTATCTTGCCGCGCTCCACGCCGTTCCGGCGGATGTGATCGAGGGCCGGGCGACTGCCATAGACCAGAATCACCGATTCGACGACCTGCTCGCCGGTAAACTTGGTCTCCTGTTTGATGTCGTGTTTGGCGTCCTGTTTAGTCTCTTGTGGTTTAACTTCTGGTTTGGTCTCTTGTTGAGGCTCAGGGCCGAGAGGTTTACCGGCCACAGTGATCGAGATAACAAACGCAGCAAGAGCTATGAGGGCCAGAAATCTACGAAGCAAAATGTAACCGTTCTCCTTGAAGTCAGATCGGGGAAAGCCAAACGTTGACGCGAAATTGTAACACAGGGCTGCTAAAAAGCCCTTTTCGGTCAACAGGCTGTTGCATGGATGCCATTAACTCCAGCCACGGATGCCTGTGACAAGACCGTTTGACAAGCACCAGCGCGGCGGGTATTTTTCTTCATTTTGCGCGAAAGGATAATCAACAAACTATGAAGCGAGTCGGAATTCTCGTGGGCCGGGAAAAGACTTTTCCGGAAGCACTAATCAAAGGCGTTAATGAGCAGGGCCGTGGTGATGTCGTCGCAGAATACCTCAAGCTCGGCGGTATTAAATACGACGCGCCGCCGAAATATGACTTAGTCGTCGATCGTATATCGCATGAGGTGCCGTTCTACCGCGCCACGTTGAAACGCATGGCGCTCGAAGGAACGATCATCGTCAACAATCCCTTCTGGTGGTCAGCCGACGACAAGTTTTTCAACTACTCACTCGGAAAGAAGCTCGGCGTGGCGATTCCGAAAACCGTTCTGTTGCCGCAGAAGGACTACATCGAGGGCATCGTAAGCGAAAGCTTGCGCAATCTCGAGTTTCCGATCGATTGGCAAGGCATCGTCGATTACGTCGGTCTGCCTGCGTTCATGAAACCGTTTGACGGTGGTGGCTGGAAGAATGTCTCGAAGGTCAATTCGCTCGAAGAACTTTTGTCTGAGTACAACAAGACCGGCACGCTTTGCATGACGCTCCAGGAGTCGATCGACTTCGAACAGTTTGTCAGGTGTTACTGCGTGGGCCAGGAGGAAGTGATGATCATGGCCTACGATCCGCGCAAGCCTTACCTGTCAGGTGAACAATACGTTCACGATCCAAACTATCTCGAGCCCGCACTGGCGGCGCGAGTGGCGAAAGACGTGCGCACGCTTTGCACGGCGTTGGGCTACGACATCAACACAGTGGAATTCGCGATCAAGGATGGTGTGCCTTACGCGATCGACTTCATGAATCCGGCGCCGGATGCGGAGTTGGCTTCAGTGGGCGAGTTCTATCACAACTGGATCACGAACGCGGTGGTGCGGCTCGTGTTCAAGCGTCTTGCTGAAGGACGTCAATCGGCGCGTTATCGTTGGGATGCGTTGCTCAATCCCGAGCCGGTGCAGGCGTATGCGGTGGCGTCAGCGACCGAGCAGCAGTCGCGAACAATCACGCCGGCGCCAGCAAGTAAGAAAGCGCCCTCGAAACGGAAAAGACAATAGACTAAGGTTTGGAGCGGTCGAAGAGCATTCGCGTGCCGGCCAACGTGAGCAGCCAGATGATCAACGCTGACGAAGCAAGCGACCAGCCGAGGCTTCCCGCTACCGGATCGACAAAGCCCGCAATCAACGCCAACAGCACACTCGCATTCGTAACGCGCAAAGCAAGCCTGCGAATGCGAGTAACGCTTTGTAGCCAGTTTATTCGGCGCAGCTCGGCGGCGAGATAGTCGTCGTCGTTGTTCAACTGCATGTAGTAGTCGCCTTCGCTGCGTGCGTAGCGCGCCAGCGATTGCTCCGAACTCACACGCGCGGCTTCGTGGTAGTGATGAATCACATGGGCCAGTTTGCCTTCGCGCAGCGCGATGTCTGCCAGTCCCACGCGCGCCTTGAAGTTTCCACTGTCAAGCTCGACGACTCTCTCCAGCGCGCGTCTGGCGTGTCGCGCATCGCCACACTCGAGAAAACTCTCTCCGATCAAAGGCAACAGCACCACATCGCTTTCCGCACGCATAAAAGCCAGTCGCAATGCAGCTCTCGCTCGCGACAATAAACGTGCATCCGCCTGCGCACTCGCCTGCGAGCGCAACAGCCGCGCGAAATCGTAGATCAGCCACGCACCGTGGGGCTTCACGTTGAGTGCGCGGCGAAACGCTTCGCCAGCCTCTCGCAAACGACCTGACACGCGCAGCTCGTTTCCGAGACGACGCAGCAACCGCGCTCTTTCAAGCTCTTCAGGCGTCGCTGGTACTTCCGGAGCGTCGCAGCGTGGGTGCTGTTTACCGCCCAGTTTAAACTCTGAATCTGTGAGGTCGAGAACGTCTGGAGAAGCAAGTTGCGACGCCTGAGCTTTACGATTCAAAAAACCGGGATCATTCAGATAGTCGCGTAGATCGCGGCTGCGATTGTCTAACTTGCTTTCGTGAATCAGTGGAAATAACTCGCGCACGAGTTTGCGATAGTCACTGCCGGCCGACACGATCACAAACTCTTTACCTTTTCCGGTGATCTGTGTTCGATAGCGATAACGCACTCGCCCCCCACGACGCAGCGTACGCACAGCCTGCGTCTCCACAGTTTCAAAGTCGTCGACTAAAAGCTGCTTGCGATAACCAAACAGGAGATGCAGAAACGAGGCGATTGGTCCGTGCCGTCGCAGCGCGACACCATCAAAAGCGATTCGATCGCTCAGAGCGAGCAGCGGAAGAAACAGCCACGCGCCCGCGATGAGTATCAAAGCCACCGCGTCCTGTTGAGCACGCAGCATCAGCGCAGCGACAAAAGTGACCACGCTCGCAACGGCCAGATATGGACCAGGCGAGACGCGGACAGTCGCAAGCCTCGGCCTCTTTTGCGCGTACTCGCGTTCCTCTCTTACTTCTGAGAGGACAGGGAGGCTATTGAATTCTTTCGTTTCGTTCATCTTGCTGCTGTTCGTTCGTTAGGACAGTCGATCGGCACTTCCAGAGCAAAGGTGCCTCGCGACGCGCCCGGTTCAGTGTAGCGTAAGTCGGCCAATTGAACGAGAGTTTGCGTGACACAGTCGGGATCTGCAAGTTGCATCACGGGAAAACGCGCAAAGCCTAGAAATATGCGCGCGGGCCTCTGCTGTGAAACGGCTTCTTTCAAGTCAAGCGGCGGCTTCTGGTAACGAACGAAGTCCAGTGACACTGCTTGTCGTCCTACAAGCCTGACGCTGAATCGATAGGTTGCGCGGTCAGTCTCAAAGACGCAGTCCCACTGAAATGGGTTCGCGGCTGTCGGCATCGCGGCGAGTCTCGCAACAGTCTCACCGTTAGCACGCGCGATGTGCTCCGCGTCCTCATTGCCTCGCGTAAGCGCTTTCGAATGAGCGAACGCAAGCATTCCACAGTAAACGAGCACCAGCGCAAAGGAGACGAAAGCGATCCTGCTTCCCCATCGCTCGCGTGCGCCTTTTGCGAAGAGAACGATCAACGCACCGAGCGTCAGGATCCACAAGACCACCAGAAGGCGCAGGTTGGGTAGACTTCTGCTGAGTGAGCTGGAAGCCAGAAGAAACGTTAGCGTCGCCGCAACCAGCGCCCAGAGGATCTTGCCCGACGTCGTTCTCGCCGACAGAAGAAACAACGCGCCACCGAGAATCAACCACATGTACGGATCTGCAATGAAAACAAGATCGCCATAGAACCACTTCGGATTCCACGGCAAAAGAAAGCGAATGCCGTAGCTGTTGGTCCAATCCAACAGCGGATGAGTTGCGCTCGTGATAAATGAAGCGATTAGCAGTCCCTTCAGTTTCACTCTCGGCGGTTGGTTCTTGAATCGCGACCAGAGCCGGTCAACTGCATAGAAGATGAGTGGCAGGATCAAGGCCAATCCGATCACGCCGGCGATTGAGTGAGTGATGCCTCGATGATGCTCCAGAAGACTCCAACGGTCTCCAAAAGCGAGAACGACGATATCGGAATCAGGCGCGTTGGCTGCGAGCAGGCAAAGCGCAGTGGCACCCGGAGACAATCTCTCCAAGCCCGCCTTCGCCGCAGTGAGTCCGACGAGTGAGTGGGTAAGATTTTCCATCGATTGTTGATGGTCGGTCTGCTTGTTCGAGCTATCCGGCTAGTAACGGGTTTTCGGCGGGGAGTTGAGCATAACGATCCGGATCGAGTTTTTTGAGTTCGTCGGCTGCTTCTCGTGCGGCTGACGATGCCGGTAAAGGCAGATTGTCCGGTCCTTTGGCTTTGCGCGACGCGTCTACGATATTGAACAGAAGATCGGAGGCTTCTTTCTTCTTTCCCTGTTTTTCATAGACTTTTGCCAGACGAAGATTGGCTGTTTCCAGAGTTATTGTTGGACTGTTGAGCTTCGCCAGCTCGCTGTAAAGTTTCGCCGCTTCGTCGAGCTTGCCGTCGCTTTCGTTGGCCTGTGCGAGGGCGAACTTGGAGAGTGCCGCGACCTCCGGCACTTTGCTGTTTGAGAGTTCCGCCAGTTCGCTCATCCCTTTCTGCCGATCGAGGAGAAGACGGTTGGAGGCGATGAAGTATCGTGATTCCGAGTGATAAGGATCGCCATACTTTGCGGCGACTTTTTCAAACTCTTCGATAGCTCGCTGGGCCCGTTCCTGTTCGCTCTTGTAGGTAGGTTCTGAGGTGCCGGCAATTGGGTTTGCGAGAACCGTTGAATTGGAGATGGTGATCGCGCGTCCGAGGGCTTGCTGTGCTTCGTCAGCCTTGCGATTTCGCCACTTCACAAACGCGATGACCAGAATTGCGGCGAGGAGAAGAGCGCCCAAGCCGTAGAGAAGAGTGCGTCCCTGGCCCTCAAGGCTATCGCCCAGACGGTCGAAGAAACTCATCGTCGTGTCGCGAAAGCGGTCGTGTTGGAGCTCGCGCGCACGCTTTTTCTTATACTTTGCCACTTGTTTTCCTCTGCAAGCCTACATAGTCGGCTGCGTTCTGTTGGGTGTATGATTAGCGAAAAGCGTCACTCTAATTGGGCGTACAAAAGGTTGTCAAGGAGCCGCAAAGAGGCACAAAACGCACAAGAGTGAATGCATCTAAAACGTGTATGCGTTTTTTCAGAAACAACTGGGAACAAAACTGGCGGCGAGGTTGTCTAAGAGCAAGACTGTCCGGGAAAGGGCAAAAATTAGCTGCTCCGATTCCCGCCCCAGGGGGTGATCAGTGAGCTACGGAGAACCAATAGTCCTCCGCGGGCAATTGGAATTAGAGCAAGTTGCCTCGGCGACGCTGACAGACCTGCGGCCACCGGTCGAGGCCCAGTTCATTGAAAGACTTAAACGTGGCGACGCCGCTGCCTTCGAGACCCTCGTCAAAGAACGCTCGGGCGAAATCTATGGCCTGTTGTACCGCCTGACTGAAAACCGCGAAGAGGCTCGCGACCTGACGCAGGAAACATTCCTGCGAGCCTTTCAAAGTATCGTTCACTTCCGAGGTGAATCCGATTTACGCACTTGGATTTACCGCATCGCGATCAATCAGGCTCGGAATCGCTGGCGCTGGTGGCGCCGCAGACGTCGAGATGTGACTGTTTCTCTCGACGCGACCGACGCAAACGGTGGGCGGCCAACGCTGGTCGCGACACTCAAGTCAGACACCGCGCAGAGTCCCGAACAGAACGCACTGGCGCACGAACGAGAACAAGCGCTTCACAAGGCGGTGAGTAGTTTGCGACGAGTCTATCGAGAAGCGGTGGTGTTAAGGGATATTGAAGGTCTGGCGTACGAAGAGATCGCGACTGCGCTCGACATTAGCGTGGGCACAGTGAAGTCTCGACTGGCGCGCGGGCGCCAGGAACTCCGGCGCAAGCTGGAAGGGTCTTTGTAATTCTTAAGTTCGGATGGCTGATCCGCCCCCGGCTCACAAAACTCGGTGCCAAATGGGTCGAAGTGAGGAAACGGCGGGATCAAGGCTTCCGTAGTGGGCATGATGGGGGCGTATTGAAACGTGGCCAGCAACACCCGTTTGATGCATCGCTCGCCTGAAGCCTCAAGGGGTTGCCCTAAACTTGTCGGAGTTGCTTCTTTTGAGAAAGGGAGCAGCCGGGGTCGATCAGCCATTCGATGATTTAGTGATTGAGATGTCTTCTATGTCGTGCGAAGAAATCAGACAAACGCTTTCGTTATACGTGGACGACTGTGTATCTCTGCCGGCTCGAGTGGCGATTGATGAGCACTTGGATCGCTGCCCGGTGTGTCGTGCGGAAGTTGTCGAGTTGCGTTCGCTGACTCGCAGTCTGAGCTTAATGGCACGGCCGGAGCCGCCGGCGGATCTGGCTGCGACGATTTCCGATCTGCTGACGATCGAAGCTGCGGCTCGTCGTCAGGCTCCCGATCCTGCTCTTAGTTCTCGCATCACAAGTTTTCTCCAGCCGTGGCTGATGCCCTACTCCGTTGGATCCTTCGCCTCGGTGATCATGTTCTTCCTGATGTTCACCGCGCTTCGCCCGCACTTCGTGGCGTTGCGTGAGGCAGCGCTTCAGAACAACAGCGTCATCGTGTTGGAGACGCCCGAGCCGGTATACGATCTCTACAAACCAGTAACTCGGGAAGACTTTGCCGCCAGCCGTGCGCCTTTTGGTGAAGAGTCACCGAGTTTAAATCCCGTAGGAGCGTTGGCTGGGTTGACGCGTGACTATCCTCATCCCCGTACCAATTACAACCGCGATACCGACGATATGTTTGTGGTGGCTAACGTTTTCAGTAACGGCTCAGCGTCACTGAGCGACGTGGTCCAACCGCCACGTGACAAGCGAATGCTGGCGGAGTTTGAATCAGCCTTACGCCGGGACGCCGCCTTCGTTCCTGCTTCACTCGACCGCCGCCCCGACACGATGCGCGTCTTCTTTTTAGTTCAGAAGGTCGACGTCGACGACCGCAACTTCTAGCCACAAAGAGGCACAAGAACCACACTAACCTCGCTTGACGCACCGGACTGCGCATGCTACGTTGCGGCTTCATCTGTTTACTACTGATTTAGGTAAACGCGAGGCATGACTCAAGGCGCGCGCGGTGAGTAACTTGACTGCTACGGCTCCCCAACTGAAACGAACGCCACTCAATAATGTCCACCGGCAAGCCGGTGGTCGCATGATCGATTTCGGCGGCTGGGATATGCCAGTCCAATATCCAGGCGGCACGATCGAAGAGCACCTTCGTACGCGAACACACGCCGGCCTCTTTGACGTCTCGCACATGGGTGAGGTCGACGTCCGCGGCGCCGACGCAATCGCTTTCGTCAATCGCATAACTTCAAACGACGTCACCAAACTCGTCGACGGCCAGGCTCAATACACAACGCTGACGACTCCTCAGGGAACTGTCATCGACGACCTGCTGGTCTACCGTTTCGCTGCGGATCACTTACTGCTCGTAGTGAACGCAAGCACGACTGACAAAGATTGGGAATGGATCAAGTCGCATCATGCCGGCGAATCGGTTGAGTTGAACAACGTCAGCGCCGATTACTGCCAGCTTGCGCTGCAAGGCCCTGACGCACAGTCGATTCTGCAAAAGCTCACCAACCAACCCTTAGATGAAATAAAGTATTACCACTTCAAACTGGGGACGGTTGACGGCGTCGAAGCGATTGTTTCTCGCACCGGTTACACTGGTGAAGACGGCTTCGAAGTTTATGCGGCCGCGGGTCGCGCCGAGCAACTGTGGAACAAGATTCTCGGCGCGGGAAATTCAGGCGCCGAGAATGGTGTGCTTCCGTGCGGCCTCGCCGCGCGCAATACGCTGCGACTCGAATCAGGACTCGCGCTTTACGGTCACGAGATCGATGAGACCACAACCCTGCTCGAAGCCAATCTCGGTTGGATTTGCAAACTGGACAAAGGCGACTTCATCGGGCGCGAAGCACTGGCCCGCCAGAAAGAAGAAGGCCTGAAACGAAAGCTCGTTGGATTTGAAGTGACTGACCGCGGTATCGCGCGTGACGATCAGGAAATCCTAGTGAACGGTGAGCGTGTGGGAAAAGTGACATCGGGCAGTCCCGCGCCGTTTCTGAAAAAGAACATCGGCTTCGCGTACGTGCCGGTTGAGTATGCAAGTGTGGGCCAGGAAATAGAGATCGACGTGCGCGGGCGACTTGTTGGCGCGCAGATCATCAAGACGCCATTTTACAAACGGCCCAAATAAAGACAGCATTGACAGATATAGATGGAGGATCCATGGCGAACGTTCCGGAAGACCTGCACTACAGCAAGGATCATGAATGGGTGAGAGTAGACGGTGATCAGGCCATCATTGGCATCACCGACTACGCACAAAACTCATTGGGTGACGTAGTGTACGTCGAGTTGCCAAAAGCTAATGACGAGTTTGCAGCGAATGAAGCATTCGGCTCAGTTGAATCGGTAAAGGCAGTCTCTGAAGTTTTCACTCCCCTCGCGGGCGTGGTGGTAAAGATCAATGAGGCGCTCGCCGACGAGCCTGAAACAGTCAATTCGGATCCATACGGGGAGGGATGGATGATCCGGTTGAAGATGTCGAATCCCGCTGCTGTCGATAGCTTGCTCACCGCCGCGGAATATGAAGATTTTACGAAAGCTGAGAGCGAATAATCTTGCGCTACATTCCTAACTCGCCGGAAGAGCGCGTAGAGATGCTCGAGGCAATTGGGCTTCAATCGGCTGAGGAACTCTTCGACTCGATTCCTCAGAACTTGCGTTTACAGCGACCTCTCAACACACCGGCAGCTCTTTCCGAAATAGAACTGCTCTACCGCTTCGAACAGATTGCCAGGCATAACGCCGGCGCCGGACGCATCAGTTTCATGGGCGGCGGCGCTTACTCGCACTACATTCCAACCGTCGTCGATCACATAATTTCGCGCTCCGAATTCTTTACTGCCTACACTCCTTATCAGCCCGAGATCTCTCAAGGCACACTCCAAGCCATCTTCGAGTTTCAAACACTCGTCTGCCAGTTGACTGGAATGGAGGTGGCCAACGCTTCCATGTACGACGGCTCGACCGGGCTCGCCGAAGCGGTGTTGATGGCCGAGCGCGTCACAAAGCGGTCAAAAGCAATTGCTTCGAGCGCTCTGCATCCTCAGTACGCCGAAGTTGTAAGAACTTACGTCCAGCATGCGGGCATTCATCTGGAGCTGGTTCCGTTTGATGAAAAGACGGGACAGTCGTGGCGATCGCTGGCAGAAGCTATCGATGAAGAGACAGCCGCGGTCGTCGTCCAGTCGCCAAACTTCTTCGGTTGCATTGAAGACGTTGCCGCGCTTTCGGAGGCTGCTCACGCCAAAGGCGCTTTGCTGGTCGTGACGATTACGGAAGCGATGTCGCTCGGACTGTTGAGGTCACCTGGCGCGTGTGGTGCTGACATCGTCGTGGCTGAAGGACAGTCATTTGGAGTGCCGCTGTCGTTTGGTGGTCCGTACGTCGGGCTCTTTGCGACGCGCGAGAAGTATGCGCGGCAGATTCCCGGTCGACTCGTTGGCGAAGCCTACGACAAGGAAGGACGCCGTGGTTTTGTGCTTACGCTTGCCACGCGCGAGCAACACATCCGTCGTGAGAAAGCGACGTCAAACATCTGCACTAACGAAGGATTGATCGCGCTGGCGGCGACTGTCTATCTCGAAACGATGGGCCGTCGTGGTGTGCAGGAAGCGGCGCAGCAGTGTGCGCAGAAGGCTGCGTATGCTGCGCGCGCGATTTCGAAGTTGAATGGATACACGCTTCCCTTCTCCGGTCCATGTTTTAACGAGTTCGTGGTGCGTGGGCCGGTTAGAGCGGTGGAGTTGCTGGCGCGTCTGGGGAAGGAAAAAGGGATCGATGGTGGCATCGCGTTGTCGCGGTTCATGCCGGACCGACCAAACGATTTTCTCGTTTGCGTGACGGAGGTCAACAGCCGCGAGCAGATCGATGCGCTGGTTGAAGCGCTCAGCAAAGTATAGGTCCTACAGGTCCTATAAGATCTATTCTTTTTATGACCACTGCAAAAGTTACCAAGCACCTGAGCCCGAATGAGCAGCTCATCTTCGAGCGTTCGCAAACGGGCCGCATCGGATATCGATTGCCTGCCCTCGACGTCGATAAGGTCGAGTTGAACATTCCCGCAGAGTTTCGGCGTGACGACGATCTCGAAGGCATGCCGGAAGTGAGCGAAGTCGACGTGATTCGTCACTTCATTCGCATGTCGACCTGGAACTATTCGATCGACATCGGCATGTATCCGCTCGGCTCATGCACGATGAAGTACAACTCGCGTCTCAACGAACGAGTAGCGCGCATCGCCGGCTTTGCCAATCTTCATCCGTTGACTGACGAGCAAGACGCGCAAGGTGCATTGCAGGTCATTTACGAGTTGCAGGAACACCTGGCCGAGATCACCGGTCTGCCGGGCATCTCTCTGCAACCAGCCGCCGGTGCGCACGGCGAGATGACCGGCATCATGATCATTCGAGCGTTTCTCGACGCGCGTGACGGAGCCGCGGCTTCCCATCGCCGCACGATGCTCATCCCCGACTCAGCGCACGGAACCAATCCGGCTTCCGCTCACCTCTCGGGTTTTTCAGTCAAGACAATCAGGTCGACCAGCGAAGGTCTCACGGATCTCGATCACCTGCGCGAACTCTGCGCGCATGGCGAGGTCGCGGGCTTAATGTTGACCAATCCAAACACCCTCGGACTCTTCGAGCGTAACATCAAACAGATCTGCGACATCGTTCACGAAGCCGGCGGACTCGTTTACATGGATGGCGCCAACATGAACGCGCTCGTTGGTGTCGCGCGGCCAGGCGACATGGGCGTCGACGTCATTCACCTGAACCTACACAAGACGTTCTCAACGCCTCACGGCGGTGGTGGACCAGGCTGTGGTCCTTGTTGCTGTACAAAAGAGCTCGAACCGTTTTTGCCGGTGCCGCGCATTGTGAAGTCCGGCGACTCTACGTTTCGTCTCGATTACGATCAACCGCGATCGATCGGGCGTGTAAAAGCATTCTTTGGAAACTACGGCATGATGTTGCGTGCGCTTTCATACACGCTCACGCACGGCAACGATGGTCTTCGTGAAGCGACCGAAGCTGCCGTACTCAATGCTCGTTACATCGCGGCCGGTCTTGTCGAACATTACGACAAACCGTTTTCCGGTTCGCCGATGCACGAAGTGGTCTTCACCGACAAACGACAGTCGCGCAAAGGCGTGCACACGCTCGACATTGCGAAGCGTCTGATCGACTACGGATTTCATCCGATGACGATCTATTTCCCGCTGATCGTTCAGGGCGCGATGCTGATTGAACCGACTGAATCAGTTGGCCGTCAGGAGTTGGACCAATTTATCGCCGCGATGAGATCGATTGCGAGTGAGGCTGTCGAGGATCCAGAGTTGGTTCGAAACGCGCCGCATGACACGCGTATCGGTCGTCTGGATGAAGCCGCGGCGGCACGCAAACCCGTCCTGCGCTGGAAACCGGCCGCTGATTTGCGCGGATAAACGCGGAGCATTTCTTATCCGCGTTCTTCTGTGTTCATCCGCGGCTCACTTCTTTAACTCTTTCACTCAACTTCAGTGTAGAATGTCCGCGAAGAGCGGCCGGAGTTTAACCGCTCTGTAACTTTATATGTCAACCGGCCTGGTTATCCACATCTCCTCGGGCGACGACCGGCATACCGAAATCCTCACCGACGAAAGCGTTCGTATTGGTGCTTCCGAAAGTTGTGACCTGCGTCTGCGCTCGTCCAGTTTGCCCAAAACCGCCGCAAACACGGTCTTGCTCGAATTGAGCCGGAAGAACGGCTCGTATCGCGTCATCGATTTTGACCCCACGCTCGCGCTTACGCTGAACGGTGAACCCGTCGCGCCGGGCAACGAGATCCGCGATGGCGACGAGTTTCGCGTCAACGATTCGGACCTCGTGCTCCACTTCTTTCCGGTTCGGGATCTGCCGGCAGTCGTGCCCGCCACGGCGCGCGAAACACGCGAAACACATGTTGCGCCATTTATCGAAGCTGCGGCCATCGAATCCGCCGCGACTGCGCGGCGCGACGACGCCAAAGTCTTTTTGCGTGAGTTTACCCGCGAGCTCGTCCGTGAAATCAATCCGAGCACGAAGATCATCACGCTCGCGATAGCTCTCGCACTGGTCGGCGGCGTGCTCTATCTCGGCTTCGCGATGTACAAAGAGATCCAGCGTAGCCGCCGGCAGCTCGACGAACTGCACGTGCAGCAGGGCCAGATGCAAAATCAGGTCACGAAGACGAACCAACAGATCACCGACATCGACACATCAACCAGGCAGTTACAAAACAGTCTTTCGCTGGCGGTAAAACTTCGCAGCGAGTACGGAAATGGTGTCTGTCTGATCGCCGGCTCTTTCTACTTCGTCGAAGCTGGAACAGGCCGGCCCCTGCGATATGCCGAAGCGCAACTGAACGACAGCGGCAGCGCGGTTCAGAGTGGTGCGCCCGAATCCTTGACGCCCGAAGGAAACGGGGCGATTGCTGAATATGAATTTGTCGGCACTGGATTTCACGTCGGCCAGGGATTTGTAATGACCAACCGCCACATCGCACAGCCGTGGATGGCGGACGATCGGGCGCAGAGTATCAGTGGAGGTCTGAAAGCCCAGCCGCGCCTGCGAAGACTGATTGCGTACTTTCCGGGTTTTTCGCAGGCGATTCCGCTGGAGTTCAAAGCTGCCTCATCGAAGGACGACCTTGCTGTATGCACTCTGACGATGACGGAGATTCCGGAAACGATTCCCGTACTTCCTTTGGAAACCGATCCGGATGCCGTGGCCGTCGGTAAGAGCGTCGTAATGATGGGTTATCCCTCCGGTCCGGATCGACTGCTGGCCTTGCTCGACGATGCTGAATCGAGAGGAATACAACAACGCTACGGCACGCCGATGGCGCAACTCGCATATCTCGCGGAGACGAAACGTATTCAACCCCTCACGACACAGGGCAACATCACCGATCTGGATGTTCGTCGAATCGTATACGACGCACGAACAGCCGAAGGAGGATCCGGCGCGCCGCTCTTCGGTCCCTCGGGCCGCGTCATCGGAGTCAACTTCGCCGTCTTCACTGAAAACCAGGCATCGAACTTCGCCGTTCCGATTCGTTTTGGTGTGACGTTGCTCGAACGTACCGGTTGGGAGCCACCTCCGAAAGAAGAACTCGAAACTGCCGGACAATCCTCCGGTCACGCCACGCCAGCAAGGTGATTGTTTCTCACGCAAGGCGCAAAGACGCAAAGGAACCGAAAAAAGACCTTTGCCTCTTTGCGCCTTTGCGCGAGCAATTTTTGCCACGGCAACGTGAGCGGTTCGGAGGGCATCTGATCGCGGACTGTTACAATGCATTACGTGTCATAGGTGCGATACAAAATGGCTCCACGACAGTCTAGTCTGATGTATATTTGGTTTGAGCGTGCTCGCGGGCATGCGTATTGCTGTCGAAAGGGCTCGAGGTAAAGTTTATTTGAGGAATTCTTTGAACGTGTAATTTAAGGATGCAGCACAAACTCCCCATCTGCCAGATTTTGAGTGTTCAAAACCAATAAGGATGACGATCCAAAGGCGTAGGCACTGGCACCTGATGGCGAGCTTTTTCTTAGCTTTTCTGCTCGTTGTCTTACCATTAGTCCCGACAATCACCAAAGCTCAAGAAGCAAATTCCCTCGAAAACGAGGGAAATGACGCAAACGACCCGGGCGCAGTGCTCTCTCAAATACTTCGATTGGAACGAATCGAGGTTCCGGGCGGCGCCGAATTGATTACTGTTCACGCAAAGCTTGCCGGACTCGAGTCTACTGAGAACGACAAGTGGATTCCTTTAGTGTCCATTTTGCGTGACACACTCGGCGACGATAACCCCGAGAACAATCGCCTCCGCTACGTCTGGCCGTTGACCTACGCGCGGCCAACGATCAAGCAGCGACTGGCTGCCGCAATCCCATTCTTCTATACGCGCGTCGGCAACAAAGACAAGTTAACTAAAACGCCACCGCCCGCAATGGATCTCGCATCGCCCGAAAGCGATGTGTGGAACAAGATCTTCTGGACTGCGCTGCAAAACATCCTGCTAGACACGTACGGCACGCCGATCAAGGCGTCAACCAGCTCTTACCGCCGCAACAGCAGCGACTATCGCCGGTCTCACATCATCCGCGCGCTTTCAGTGCTTGCGCTCTACCAGGCAGTGAAAGGCGAGCAAGTGTTTACTCCGGCGGAGATGGCGACGATACAGGCGCGTCTGCTGCTGAGTGACAAAACGTTCGGGGGGCTCGTCGACGATTCAAACCTTCAGAACTACTACGCGAAGAAAACAACGCAGACGCGAGACGAACGCGGACACAATTGGGAATTGCTCCGCCAGAGAGCTGAGGCAGAGTCGCTCTACTTCGAGCCGCTTCTCATGCCAGACGGAAGTGCGACGCACGCGCTGCTGTGGGTTTCCAAACGCGATCTGACCAAACAGCAGGGCTCGCGTTACAACGGACGTTTTCTGAACATCGCCAATCCGTGGACTGACAAACGGCTGTTGAATTGGCATGGCTTCACGGAAACTCGTTACTTCGATTCGGAAAATCATCTAGTTGACAGTCAAACGCCTGGCGCTGAGGCGGTCGAGATGATTCCGCTCGGACTCTACGGTCTCGACAATCCAAAGATTCCGATGCTGCTCGTCGATTTTCGCGACAGCTACAATCCGAAGAAGCGCGAGATGTCGCGAAGGGTGCTGAACGACATAACGCGAAATATGCTGTCACTCTCGAAGTTTGGTAATTTGCCGTTCTTTCTCGGCCGCACAGTTTTCGATTTCGTCACCGGCCGTCGCGGAATGGACGTCAATCAACCTTCGCGAATACACACGTACTCGCAACTAAAACTTCTACTGGCGCTCAACGAGTCGATGGATCCCGATCTGCGATCGGAAATCAGTGGACGACTCGAAACCGTTTCGCTGAATCCGTTTGAAAACGATGTCAACACGGAAGCCAGTGTTGCGTTAGCACAGTACGACGCGCTCGTGGCTTTTGCGAAAGACCCGCAGGGCCTTGCGACGAAGATGGAGCGCGATCGCCGCGCCGAGTTGATGCCGCTCGAACACGGAGCTAAAGCGCAGTTTGCTTTTCGTGTCATGAACGTACTGACGTTTGGTAAGTATGTTCACCGCGAAGAACACGCGAGCGACATGGAAGATCGGTTGGATATTGCGCGGCGACTCGAGTATCACACCAACTTTTTGCAGCAGATTGCGAAATCGAGTGCTGAAGTTGACATAACCTGGAATCTTGAGGACGTCAGGAGATCGGTTCGTTTTATTTCCGAGCACGGATCGGAAGCAGGCGCAAAGGCCGCTGGAGTGACGGCGAAAGTCTTCGCGCGTACCAAAGACGACGAAACACGCCGCGCGTGTCTCGACAGCCTGTCGCGAATCAACAGTGCAAAAGCGAAGAATGAGTTGCTGCGAATCTCGCAAAATAATGACATTGATAAAGCATTGAGAGATCTCGCGGCTGAGTACCTTCGCAGCAACACACCGAAGGTCCAGCCAATCGCCGCAACAGCCGGCGGGTCGCCAGTGAGAGTGGGTCAGCCGTAGTGAAGGGCCGGGCTGTAAAGGTTCCCGCAAAGGCGCAAAGGCGCAAAGGCAAGAGCTTATTTTCAAGCTTGATAGCTTTGCGCCTTTGCGCCTTTGCGGGAATTCTTCTTTTCCTACTCTGCGCCGCGACCGCATCATTCGCGCAGTCAAAACGCCTCGTCGTCGTCAAATGTGATGGCCTGCCTTACGACGTCGTCGACCATTTCGTGAAGCAACGCGATCCACAGTCGGGCAAGAGTTTGCTGCCTTGGATCGACTACATCTTCTACCAACGTGGCGCGAGGCTCTCCAATTTTTACGTCAGAGGCATGAGCCTGTCTGCGCCCTCGTGGTCGTTGCTCGAAACGGGCCAGCATCTACAGATCAAAGGTAACGTGGAATTCGATCGTTACACCTCGTACGCTTACGATTACCTCAATTTCATTCCACTTTACATTGCCGGCGTCACTGGCTCCCGTGTCGACATGCCTGCCGTCGAAGTGCTCGACTCGCTGGGACTACCGCTTCTGCCCGATGCCTTTCCGCACAACGAACGCTACATCACCTATTCGATCTTTTTGCGAAACCCGCGCTACTCGACGCTGCAAAACAGTTTGCAGAACCGGTTCATGAAATCACCAAAAGAGTTGTTTGACGAATGGACGATGGGCTTCGAGCTGAGAAGCGCGGTAACCGAGCAACTGCTCAGGGAGTTGATCACTACGTTGGCCGATCCGAAGATTCATTATCTCGACTTGATGATGGAGGACTTCGATCACGTCGCCCACCACAACAACGACATGCAGTCGCACCTGTTCGTGCTGAAGCGAATGGACGCCGTGATTGGCCAAGTCTGGACCGCGATTCAGAAGAGCCCAGTTGCCGATGAAACGGCGATGGTGCTGATTTCTGATCATGGCATCAATAGTGACGAAAAGGCTTACAGCCAGGGCTATAACCTGGTGAAGCTGCTTGGCAGCCGCGCGGGTGGTGGCCATCACGTTGTTACCAAACGTCGCCTGATGCTTGACTACGCAATCAAGGGCGTATATCCGCTGGTGCCGCTGATTACAACGACCACGCCTGATTCGTACTATCTCAAGGGCGAAAGCACGATTTATCCGACGGCGATGCTCGACTTCGATGGCAATGAACGCGCCTCGGTCCATCTGCGTGACAGCGATCTGAACCAGCTACACATCCTGCTAAAAGAATTACAGCGCGGCGGACTTTCAGAAGACGTGGAAAAGGCGGCGACGAACGAGTTTTTCGGCATTATCGATCGTAGACGCGCTGAATGGAACAACGATCTCAAACAGCTACAGCGCGAGTTGGGCGCGCTTGACCATGCCATCGCGAATCAACGCAAGCTCTGGGAAGCGCAACCGAAAAAGTTCACGAAAGAGCAGCAGGACGCCGGTCTCGACGACGCTTCCAAACGCGTCTTCGTGCAACTCGATCGCTGGCAAGGCGAGCAACGCCGATACACTGAATACGCGCGTATTCTCCACAATCTTCTTTCATTGTCGTCTGAGGCGTTCGCGCCGTCGAAGGTGAAAATTGCCGATGTGATTCCCCAAACGTCAATGGGCGATGGCAACACCATTTACGAGCTACAGAATTATGTCGTCGGCCTCGGACCTGACGGTTTGGTTTTAAATAGCGATAGATCTTTGAACATCGAACGTAGTTTTGTGCGCATTGACTACTTCGCGCTGCTGCAGGGAATCACAGTTAGAAACAACGTACAGCGCGGCGTCAGCAATCGTCCGATCGATCTGATCGCCACTCGACTCTCAAAGGAGTTGGTCGCGCCGTTAATCGACGATCGTGACATTGACGAAGACGTGGTTTGGGTGACTGCTGGTGCGAATCGTCAGGCTCTACTGCTTTCACGTCGTGCCGCGAATGGCGAGTTGAGTTTTCGTTATTTGCCGATCAGTAATCTGCGGCAGGATGCGAGTGGACGTTTGCAGTTCACGAAGCTCAGTTGGCAAGCGGGATTGCCGCTGCAAATGTTCGAAGATCCAAAGTTGAACTTGCCGGCGGGTGCTGATCGTGCTGCATGGCTCAGCCAATGGCACACAGACGTCGAGTGGCTCGAAGCACTACACCGGACTCAGTATTCAAACGGTCTAATCGGGCTTAACGAGGAGCTGGCACGACATCCGATTGAGAGTCTTTCCGCAGCGGACGCGAGTTTGAGCGACGATGAGCGCTTGATGAGAGAATACGCCCGCCGCAAGCGCGAATTGGTTGAGGCCGATATGTTAATCGTGGCGCAGAATCATTGGAACTTCGACGTGCGCGGCTTCAATCCGGGTGGTAATCACGGATCGTTTTTTCGCATCTCGACGCACTCGACTTTTATGGTTGCAGGTGGGCAAAAGACAAACATTCCGCGCGCGCTTGACGTCGATGAGCCTTACGACAGTCTGAGTTTTATTCCGACGCTGTTGGCATTGACGGGAAATTTACGCGATGATAACAGTCCTGTTCCGGATTTGTGGCAAAGAGGGTTCAGACCATTCCCCGGTCGTGTGGTTAAGGAGTTGTTTCCGACGCAACAAGACAAATCGCAGCGTTGACCCGACGCTACCGCGTTACGGTACTGACCCGAATCCGTTCACGAGTCGTTGTTGGGCGGGGTCAGTACCGCAACGCGGTAGCGTCGGGTCAACGGTAACAGCTAATAGAGTGAGTGTAGCGCCTTGATTGAATCGAGAGAAGAGTTCACTAACAACTGGCGAGCCGGCGAAACAGAAGAACTCTCCGAAGAACCCGAAGTCACCACTAACAAAAGACGATCTTTCCTCTGGCTTCAAGCGCTAGCCTTTCTGCTTGGCCTCGCTCTGCTCATTTTCGTTATCAACCGAGTCGGCTTGCAACCGCTTTTCGACGCGTTGTTGCGCATCGGCTTCGGCTTCTTCTTGATTCTGGGTCTGAGTGGACTACGTCATTTCCTCCGCACGATCGCGATGCGCGCGGCAGTCCCGGCAGAACACCGTCGCGTTTCTTTTCGTCATGCTTTCGCCGCACGGCTTGGCGGTGAAGCAATCAGTTTCCTCACGTTCACTGGTCCACTACTCGGCGAAGCCACCAAAGTCGCACTACTGCGAAAGCGAGTGCCACTGACTTACGGTGTTCCAGCGCTCGTCGTAGACAACCTGCTCTACAACCTGTCGGTCGTCTTTTTTGTGCTAAGCGGCGCTTGTGTGATGCTGGTGAGGTACCCGCTGCCTCCGTCAGTGTATCTGGTGCTGTTGACGATCGCTTTTGTTGCGGCTTTAGGAATACTGATCGCAATCATTGCCGCAAAGCGTCGCGTGATGCTGATGACGTGGGTCATCGATCGTTTGGCGCAACTCAGACTCAGTCCGAAAGTCATACTCAAACGACGTCACCACATCTATCATCTCGAGTCGAAAGTCTACGACTTCTACAAACACCATCCGGGCGCCTTCTTTCTGATGATCGTGTGCGACCTTCTGGCCCATGCGTCGAGTGTTCTCGAAGTTTATCTCGCGTTACGAATGCTCGGCTTTCAACCACAATGGGCGCAGTCGTACATCATCGAGTCGCTGACAAAAGTAATAAACTTCGTCTTCGCATTCGTTCCGGGAACGATCGGCGTTTACGAAGGCGGCACCGAAGTCATTTTGCAAAAAGGACTCGGCTTCACGCCCGCTGCCGGGCTTGCATTGGCGCTCGTGCGCAAGGCAGCGATTGTTTGCTGGACCTCCATCGGCCTGCTCGTGCTTACCTGGCGCACGCTTCCCAACGCGTGGCGTCGCATTCTGGATCGGAGCCCGCGGTTACAACGTCTTATGGATAGTCTCGTACTCTCAAATATCGCTCATCGACCCGCGCGTACTGCTGTCAGTGTTCTCGGTACGGGTGTGGGAGTGTTGCTCATAGTCTTCACTGTCGGTCTTGCGCACGGCGTTTTGCATGAGCGCGGCCGGCGCGAATCAAACATCGGCGCGGAGATCATGCTTCGCGCCTCGGGATCGATTGGGCTCGGAGGTGGTGATCAATTCAAACTGCCTGCTTCACACGCCGCTGAGCTTGCTTCAATCCCGGGTGTCAGGGCAGCAACTCCGCTCGGGCAAACGTTTGATAAAAGCGACACTGGTTTCGGTCAACGCCTCATCGATGGCATTGAATATAACGAATATGCGAATCTTGCACACATCACGATTCGTGAAGGAAGAAAACTCGAATCAGGCGACGAAGCGATCGTCGATCCGGAGTGGAAACGCAACCGCAACGTCAATGTGGGCGACACGGTTAAACTTTTCGAACGGCCATTTAAGATCGTCGGCATCTACGAACCACCGGGTGGTGGTCGCATCAAGATACCGTTGAAGACGATGCAGGAGCAGGAGGGTGTTGAGGGGCGTGCGTCGGCGATACTGGTTGCATGCGTCGATCCAGCGGAACAAGACGCGGTCGCCGCGCGGATTCTCGAACGTTTCCCGAACGATCAGTTGATCTTCACGCGTGACCTTCCCGAGATTTATGCCAGTGGTGTTCCGGCGTTGAATGTATTTATCAAAGTCGTGGTTGGTGTGGCGGCGGCGATTAGTGTGCTGGTGATTTTGCTGGCGATGTACACGACTGTGACGGAGCGCACGCGGCAGATCGGGATTCTCAAATCGCTCGGCATGTCGAAGACTTCGATCGCTTGGGTTATCGAGCAGGAAGCGATTCTCGTCAGTGTTCTCGGAGTCGCTGTCGGCGTGTTGTTGACGATGCTGGCGCGGCTGGCCGTGATGCGAACGACGAGTTTGACGATCGAGATCGAGCCGCGTTGGGTTTTGATCGCACTGGCCGTGGGATTGCTGGGAGGAACCCTCGGCGCCCTTTATCCGGCACTGCGTGCAGCCAGGCAGGATGCGGTCGACGCGCTAAGCTACGAGTGATTTGTAGCCACAAAAAGGCACAAAGGAACTAAATCAGCGTTCGACACGTTTCGAATTCTATGTTCTGCCCTCAATGCGGTACAGAGTCACAGGCGACGCCGTATTGCCGCGTCTGCGGCGCAAACCTCGAACAAATGAATCCGGAGGTTGCGCGTATCTCGCCGGAGTCGAAGCGCGAGAGAGGTCATCCGTGGATCAGTTTTGGAAGGAAGAAGACACCGGCAGAAAAACGCGAGGATCACATTTCGAAAGGCGTGGTCTCGTTGTTTTCCGGCGTTGGACTCACGGTGTTTCTGTACTTTCTTTCCGGCGCGCTTGTGCTGAAGCTTCCTCCTGAGATCATCGGGCAGATTCCATTTGAAGTTCAGCAAGTGGTGAGAATCATCTGGCTGCTCGGATTGTTGCCCCTAACATCAGGCGTCGGGCACATCATCGCCGGGCTTTTGATCCGTCCTCAACGAGAGCAACAACAGTTAAATCAACCGCCCGCATTGAATCCAACTCCAACCTACGCAAGCGTCACCGATCACACGACCAATCTACTTGAACCACAACGAGCACAAAAAGCACAACAATGACTTAGTGCTTTTTGTGCTTCTTTGTGGCTAAAAATTCGTTACTCCTTTTGCGGCCGAAGACGAATCGCGTAGTCAGGCCAGCAATTATTCGGATCGTCGTCAAACCCAAACGGAAACGCCGGCGTCGCCGGAGCAGGTGCGGCAAACTTCGGATCCAACGCCTTCGCAATCTGGTCGCGTGCATCAGCGAGGTGGGCGCGAGTCTCTCGATCGGTCGCTCGCGTCATCGCCACGCCGATGGTTGTGTTCAAGTCGCGCAACTCGGCTTTGATCAGCGCACGATAGTCGTCTGTAACCGAAGGTCGTACATTCAACTTCATCGAGAGCAGATCGATGTACGAGTTCTGCAAGTTGCGACGATAGACATCGATGCGGATTGGACCACGTCCTTCGAGCTCGCTCCAAATACCGCGACGAACGTCGGCCATGAAATCTGCCGGCCGGTACGCAGCGGCACCATCAATCGCCTCCTGCTCAACCAGACGATCGAAACGGGCGTTGCTGAACAGCGAGTTCAAGATGCGCTCCTGCGCAGTGTTCACCCGTGCGACCGCGCCCAACGGCTCGATGCGTCTCAATATCTCAGGCTTCAACGCCCATGACGGCGTGGCAAAAGCGTTCTCGTTAAGGAAACGCACGGCCGCCGCCTGCCGTTCTTTCGGAACGATCACGAAGCGCACGCCATCCTGACCGCCGTGTTTCTGCTGCGAGTTGAACCCGCCGACAATACCGGTGACGTGATTCAGCTCGATGGCCCACTGGCCCAACATCCGACCGTAGAGCTCTTCGAGGTCGTCATACGGCTCGCCGGGCTTTGAAGTCGCCGGCAACAACATCTCGGCAACACGCTTCAGGTTCTTGATTCCGTACCCAGTAGACGCGATTGCATCAGCGTCGCCGACAGCTTCAGTATTCTCGCCGGGATCCGATCCACGAGCGTTATATGTTGAAAAGCGTAGCCACGGTTGAGCGTCCTGGCCTCTGGCCCATTCGTCGAGTGTCTTCTTCTCGTCGTCCGGAGTCTTTGCGCCGGGAATCGGTTTGTAACCCCACATCGTGGCCCATTTGTCGTAGGGACCCACCTGCGGAATCAGATACTCTGGCGGAATGTTGTCTTCAGGCTGCGCGACGTAATTGAAGCGCGAGTAGTCCATCAACGTCGGCGTGTGACTCATCGTTTTGAGCCACTGCGGATCACGAACTTTCTCCGCCGGATACGTCGCACTCGCTTTCATGTTGTGTTGGAAACCCAGCGTATGCCCGACTTCGTGAGCAATAACGTACTCGATTAATCGGCCCATCAGATCGTCAGGCAGTGGAAGTTTCCTGGCACGTGGATCGAGTGGACCAACTTGCAGGAAGTACCAGTCGCGCTGCAAATTCATCACGTTGTGATAGTACTGAATGTCTGACTCGAGAATCTCACCTGTGCGCGGGTCACTGACGTGTGGTCCTGAAGCATTCTCGATCGTCGATGGCAGATAACGAATAACTGAATACCGCGCATCCTCCGGATCCCAGTAAGGATCTTCGGCTTTCGAAGGAGCCTCCTTCGCGATGATCGCATTCTTAAAGCCTGCTGCTTCAAAGGCCGGCTGCCAATCTTCAATTCCCTTCTTGATCCAAGGCACCCACTTCGTCGGCGTCGCCGGATCGACGTAGTAGACGATCGGCTTGATCGGCTCTGAGACGTCGGCATTTGGATCCTTCTTCTCGAGGCGCCAGCGTGTGATGTAAGTGCGTTCCGGTGCGCGTTGCTCGTCGATGCCGTAGTCGTACTTGCTCACCGTGAAGTAGCCGACGCGCTCGTCAAAGAGACGCGGCATCATCGGGTTTTCCGGTAGCTTCACCATGCTGTAATGCATGACCACGGTGGCGTTTGTTCCGGAACGCATGCCCTGCGCAAACGGATTCGGAATCGGCTGTGGTTGTGGCCCACCGCCGCCGGCAGGCGTCATATCCGGAGGAGACGTGTAAGTCTGTGAAACCTCAACCTCGATATTTGTCGGGAACGATTTGGTCTTCTCGATGAAGGAGCGCGAGGCGTCGAAACCGCGGGCGCGTAAACGCGTTCGAGCGCTGAACTCCGTGACTTCGGTGGTGAATAATCGCGTGACGTCGATCACGGCTGAGTCGTCTTTACCGAGTGCTTCGATGTTGAACGCCATGATAATCGTGTCGTTGTTTGCCGCCTGGACCGCACGCGATACCGGAAGCTTCGGATCGGCGACAACGTCGTAAGCAACGTTTCGCAAAAGAATGCGATTCCCTTTCCGCTCCCATCGAACGACGCGGTTTCCGGCAGCCTGGCCGCCGTAACCGACGCCCAACGTCGTCCGCGCGATCTGGCTCACCCAGAGAAACTCTTTCATCAGTTCACTTTTGGGAATCTCGTAATAGACCTTCTCTTTGATCGAGTGGATCGTGAAGACACCTTCATCAGATTTGGCGTCTTTGGTGATCACGCGATCGTAGGGTTTGGGCTCGGGTGCCTGATCCGGACGACCGGGTCGTTCCTGACCGGTTGGTCCAGCCGCTGGAGTTGCCGGATCCTGAGCCGAGCTGATCGCTTGAGATCGCGGAGCCAGGAGAAACACTGAAATGACTACAGAGAGAACAAGGATGGAGACAGGGAGATACCGGGATCGCACTTGCATTGGTGAAACTCCTTTGAGGGGCGAATTAAGTTGTGGCGGGACACTTTATGCCACAAAAGGGACACTTTATGCCACAAAAAGGCACAAAAGTCACAAGACAGATAATTGATTTCTCTGTCGTGTGGGTGTTCTGCTGTCGGTTGGTCGGTTTGTGGTCGCGGTTGGTGTGTTACGGTCCGTGAGTAGTGGCAGCGGATTGATCGCGCCGTTCAAAGTGTAAATGCCGAAGTGAAGATGAGGTGGTGTGCCTTGAGCGTTTCCAGTGGTGCCGACGTAACCGAGCACTGTTCGAGGCGAAACCGGCTTACCGACTTCGAGCCCGGGTGCATAACGATCGAGATGCGCGTAGTAGTAGATGCGTCCTCCGGAACCGATCACCGAAACTGTTTGTCCACCGAGATTGTTCTCACCGATCTTGAAGACGTAGCCTCTGGTCGCTGAAAGAATCGGTGTGCCTCTCGGCGCGAAGATGTCGTGACCTTCATGCAAACGCCCTTCGCCGCGCGGCGCATGCCATGTATCGGCAACAGCTCGCTTCGCTACATTTTCCAATGGCATCGCGATTTTGGGGTCGGGAGCTTGCGTATAGAGTCGTGCGACGCGTCCATAGAACAGCAATGTGTCTGCAATAGCACTTCCGAGACCGGTGACGACCAGAAGGAAGACCGCCACCGCGAGTACGGCAAAGATTTTCGACAGTCGTCTCAGTCGCCACATGCCACGTAAACGAAGATTGGCTGTGGGGAGTTCCGTGAGGAGTTTCCTCGATCTGGCAGCGTGCGTTATTATCCCACCAATCGATGACTCCTGAATCCGTTCCCTACCGTCAGTTTCTTGCTGACTTCGAGCAGACCTTTCGTGACGCCACGGCGCGACTCCGCACGCTCTCCGCCGAACAAACGAGCGAGAAAACCGGCGACGGATGGAGTCGAAAAGAGACTTTGGGTCACTTGATCGACTCAGCAACCAACAATCATCAGCGATTTGTGCGTGGCCAGTTCACTGACGATCTCGACTTTCCAGGTTACGATGGGGACGAGTGGGTTAGCGCGCAAAAGTACAACGAGGCGTCGTGGCCTGACCTGATCCAGTTCTGGAGTTCTTACAATCTGCATCTGCTCCACGTAGTCTCATCGATTCCTGTCGACATTCTCACCAGACCGAGGGGAAAGCACACTCTGGATCAGATCGCGTTCAATCCCGTCGACAAGAGCAGACCGGCTACGCTCGAATACTTAATACGCGATTACTTGGTTCACTTGCGTCATCATCTCGATCAGATTTTTGCAGACAAGCAGCACTGAATAGGAGCTTCCAATGGAGTTGACATACGAACAGTTAAGACACAAGACACTGGCCGAATTACGCGACATGGCCAAAGGCAGCGAGCACGAGGCCGTTCAGGGTTACACCCAGATGAATAAAGAGCATCTGGTCGGGGCACTTGCGAAAGCGTTGGGTATTCAACACGAGCATCACGCGGTGGTCGGTATCGACAAGTCATCCATCAAATCGCGAATTCGACAGTTGAAGGCGCAGCGAGCGGAAGCGATCGCCGCGCACGATCATGCACAGTTAAAAGTAGTCAGACGGACGATTCACCGACTCAAACGGCGCATTCATAAAGCGACTGTCTGAGCCACAAAGATGCACAAAATATTTCAAAAGTGAGGTAGCTCATGAAGAAGGCTATCAATCTCAGCGTGAATGGTGTCTCTCATGCCGATGAGGTCGAACCACGCATGCTCCTCGTTCACTATCTGCGCGACGTTTTAGAGCTGACCGGCACGCACGTCGGCTGTGAAACATCGCTTTGCGGTGCGTGTACCGTGATGGTCGATGGTCAGGCGGTGAAGTCGTGCACGATGTTCGCCGTTCAAGCCGATGGCGCTGCAATCACGACGATAGAAGGTCTGGCTAAGAACGGAGAGTTGCATCCGGTTCAGGAAGGATTTTGGGAGAAACACGGATTGCAGTGCGGTTATTGCACGCCTGGCATGATCGTGACGGCGGCGCAGTTGCTCGAGCGCAACGCCGCGCCGACACGTGAAGAGATCTGTCACGGTCTCGACGGGAATCTCTGCCGCTGCACCGGGTATCAACACATCATCGAGGCGGTTGAATACGCAGCGAAGAAGGTGGGGCACTCATGACAAATAACTATATTGGCAAACGAGTAAAACGCACCGAGGATCCACGATTGATCCGCGGCCTGGCACATTACGTTGACGACATCGCTCTCCCGGGCACGCTGCATGTTGCTTTTGTTCGTTCGATCTACGCGCACGCAAAGATCAATAGCATCGATACATCTGCCGCGCGTTCGGCGCCCGGCGTGGTGGCTGTTTACACCGGCCAGGATGTCGCTCAAAAGATTGGGCCAGTGCCGTGTGCCAGTGCGTTGCCGGAACTGAAGGTTCCCGATCACCGCGTGCTGGCAACCGAGAAGGTCTACTTTGTGGGCCATCCGATCGCAGCAGTCGTCGCGACCGATCGTTACGCAGCGCGCGATGCAGTCGATCTCATAATGGTCGACTACGAAGAGCTGCCGGCAGTCACTGACGTCGAGCAGGCTGCGGCAGGTGGTCCAGTGATTCACGATGCCTTCGGCAGTAACATCGCTTACAAACTCACTTCCGGCGAAGGTGATATCGACGCCGCCTTTGCCGCAGCCGAACGCACCGTCAAGCAGCGTGTGCTTCACAATCGTCTAGCACCGATCGCGATGGAGCCCCGCGGCGTGCTGGCTCGCTATTTTCCGGGCGAGGAAGAGTTGACGCTCTGGTCCTCGACCCAGATACCGCATCTCATGCGCACTCAAGTCGCGCTGATGATCGGAATCCCCGAAAACAAGTTACGCGTAATCACACCGGAGGTCGGCGGCGGCTTCGGATCGAAGTTGAACGTTTACGCAGAAGAGGCGCTGCTCGGATGGATCTCGATGCAACTCGGCAAACCCGTCAAGTGGATCGAGACGCGACGCGAAAATATGCAAGCGACGATTCACGGCCGTGGTCAGGTTGGAGACGTCGAAATTGCATTTACAAACGACGGAACCGTGACCGGCTTGCGCTACAGCGTTTTCGCGGACCTCGGCGCCTATCATCAACTGCTCACGCCGGCGATTCCAACGTTAACCGGATTGATGCTCTCAGGCGCGTACAAAATTCCTGCGATTCAGATGAACATCATCGGCTGCTTCACCAACAAGATGGCCACTGACGCATATCGCGGCGCAGGCCGTCCTGAGGCCACCTACATCGTGGAACGTGCGCTCGATCTGGTCGCGGCTGAGTTGGGTGTTGACCCGGCGGAGGTGCGGCGCAAGAACTTCCCTGCCCCGAATGAGTTTCCGTTTCACACGGCGACGGGTCTCGATTACGACAGCGGTAACTATGAAGCCGCTCTCGACAAGGCACAGGAGATCGCCGGTTATGCGAAACTTCGTGAAGAACAGAAGAAGGGACGCGACGAAGGACGTTTGATCGGCATCGGTGTTTCGACGTACGTCGAGATCTGTGCGCTTGGTCCATCGCAGGCAATGCCTGCCGGTGGTTGGGAAAGCGCCACTGTACGTATTGAGCCGACCGGAAAAGTGACGATACTGACCGGCGCATCACCGCACGGGCAGGGTCAGGAAACTTCATTCGCGCAGATTGCGGCAGATGAGCTGGGCGTCAACATCAACGATATAACGGTAATCCACGGCGACACCGGCATCGTCCAGTACGGCATCGGCACGTTTGGCAGCCGCGCGACAGCGGTCGGCGGCACTGCGGTTTTTGTCGCGATTCAAAAACTCAAAGAGAAAGCGCATAAGATCGCGACGCACATCTTGCAGGCTGATGCGGCTCGCGTTTCGTTCGAAGGTGGAAAGTATTCTCGTCAGGCTGCCGCAGCAGCGAGTGCTACTGGCACGTCTGAACCAGTCGTGCCAGTCGGTGAGGCACCGGCAGGTGCACTACCCGAGCCACAGACCGAAGGCCGATCGAGTCTGACGCTGCAAGAGGTCGCGCTCGCTGCGCACCTCGCGAAAGAGCTGCCGCCTGACACCGAGCCCGGCCTCTCCGCCACTTACTTCTTCGAGCCCAAAAACTTCACATTTCCTTTCGGCACTCACATCGCGGTCGTTGAAGTCGATCGCGAAACAGGCGATATCAAGTTCTTGCGCTACGTCGCGGTGGACGACTGTGGCAAGGTGATCAATCCGATGCTCGTCGACGGCCAGGTCCACGGTGGCATAGTTCAATCGATCGGACAGGCGATGTATGAAGAAGTTGTCTACGACGATCAGGGACAGCTACTGACCGGAACGTTGATGGATTACGCCGTGCCGCGGGCGAAGCACGTCCCGGATTTTGAGTTGGATCGGACTGAGACTCCGTCACCGGTCAATCCGCTCGGCGTCAAGGGCGTCGGCGAGGCTGGGACGATCGGCGCGACGCCCGCGATCGTCGGCGCGATCGTCGATGCGCTCGCGCCTTTTGGCGTGCGGCATATGGACATGCCAGTCAAACCGGAGAACGTCTGGCGGATCATCAATGGTCACTAACACGATCAGAAGAGGAGCGAACAATGATTCCCGCACAATTCGATTATCAGGCGCCTGCGACTTTGGAAGAGGCAGTGTCGTTACTCGCGAGCGACGTTGATGGCGCGAAAATTCTGGCTGGCGGTCACAGTCTCATCCCGGCGATGAAGCTGCGTCTCGCGCAACCGCAGTTGCTCGTCGACATCGGACGTATCAAGTCGCTGTCCTACATCCGCGAAGAGCGCGACCAGATTCTGATTGGCGCTACCACGACTCATTATCAGTTGGAGTCGTCGGATTTGCTGAAGCGCATCTGTCCGCTGCTGCCCGAGTGTGCGAAGAGCATCGGCGACGTGCAGGTGCGAAACAAAGGAACGATTGGTGGCAGTCTTGCGCATTCCGATCCTGCCGGTGATTGGCCTGCGGCGGTTCTTGCGCTCGACGCGGATCTAGTCCTCGTTGGACCAAAGGGCGAACGCACCGTGAAGGCTGAAACTTTCTTTGTCGATCTCCTGACGACAGATCTTCAGCCAGGCGAGATCTTGCGCGAAGTTCGTATCAAAAAGCCGTCGGGCCGCTTTGGTCAGGCATATCAAAAGGTTCCACATCCAGCTTCGGGCTTTGCAGTCGTGGGCATCGCCGTTCACCTCGATCTGAACGACGATGGCTCGTGTAAATCAGCCGGCATCGGCGTGACGGGCGTCGGCGTTAAGGCGTATCGCGCTCGCGCGGTTGAGTCAGCACTGGCGGGAGCCAGTCTCGACGACAACACGCTCGCGACGGCCATCACGCACGTTTGCGATGGTATCGATCCAAACGCGGATCTTTACGCGTCCGCGGAATATCGTTGTCACCTCGCGCAGGTGCACGCGCGCCGGGCAATTCAGGCTGCGAAAGCCAACGCGAAGTGAAACTGGAAGGTGTCCACCAGCTCGACGCGGCGCGAGAGCGCGTCTATCAATGCCTCATCGATCCGGAGGTCTTGCAGCGTTGTATTCCGGGTTGTGAGCGCCTCGAGAAGACCGCCGAAAATACTTTCGCAGCGACGATTAAGGCCGGAGTTGGATCGATCAAAGGACTATTCAACGGCACGGCGCGATTGGAAGACTTGCGACCGCCTGAACACCTGCGGATTGTCGTTGAAGGCAAAGGCCAGCCGGGATTTCTCAAGGGCGCGGGCGACCTGGATCTCGAAACAACAGAGACAGGCACAAAGATCAGTTATTCGGCCGACGTTCAGGTTGGAGGAACGATCGCCAGTGTGGGCCAGCGAATGATTCAGGGCACGGCGAAGATGATGGCCACGCAGTTCTTCACCAGCCTGGCTGCGGAAGCAGCGACGGCAGTCGGTGAACCACCGCCGAAACATGGCTTTTTTCGAACAGCCCTGAGGTGGTTCTCAGGGTGGGTCAAAAACATCTTTAGCCACAAAAAGGCACAAAATTCACAAAATAACTTCTGATTAAGGCAGTTCTAAAGAAAACATCGAATTTGTACATCTCTTCTTCTTGTGCTTTCTGTGCCTTTTTGTGGCCTCATTCGGATTGCCGCCGCGCCTTCGCTATGAAATCCTCGATGTCGCTGATCTTTCGCGGCAACGCTTCCGTCATCCACTTCACGCCCTCCGCAGTGATCAGCAGGTCATCCTCGATCCGCACGCCGATGCCTTTGTACTTTTCAAACGCCGGCCGGACAGCAGTCTTGAACTTCTCCCACTCTTCCGCTTTCCAACCAAACGGCATCTGGTCCAACGCATCCGGCCGCACGTAAATTCCAGGCTCGTTAGTAAACACCACGCCCGGCACAATCTTCGATGCGCCACCACCAACGTCATGCACGTTCATGCCTAACCAGTGCGAGGTGCCGTGCATGAACCAGAGCCGGTGCTGCATCGAATTCTTGTCGGTGATCAACCCGAGCTTCAAAAGTCCGTCTTTGACCACCTCGGTTCCGGCGCGGTTCACGTCTGACAACGTCGCCCCAGGCTTGGAAGCTTTAGCGACTGCCTCCTGCGCGTCGTAAACAATCTGATAGACTGCAGCCTGGAGCGGAGAGAACTTTCCATTGACCGGAAACGTGCGCGTGACGTCGGCGGTGTAGTGATCGTACTCGGCGCCCACGTCCATCAAGAGCAACTCGCCCTGTTTCACTGGTCCCTGCGATTCAACGTAATGGAGCGTCGTGGCGTTTGGACCACAACCGACGATATCGGGATAGCCCCAGTTGTCTGCATTGCGCAGTTTGAACGTGTAGGCCATCACCGCATCCACTTCGTATTCCCACTTGGTGTCGCCCGCGGCAGCCCACGCGCGCTGGTGCGCCTCGATGCTGATGTCGACTGCGTGTTGCAGAATTCGCTGTTCCATCGGCGACTTCACCAAACGCATCTGGCTGAAGATGGGCCATGCGTTTTTGACGCTGTAACCCGAAGCGGTCTTGGCCCACTCAGAGGCGAAGCGTTGCTCCTGTTTGTACTCACGACTCTCACCTTCACCCGGCACGAGCATGAATAGCCCAGCTTCTCCCTTTGCCGCAGCATCAAACAGCGCTGTGTAGCCGTGATCGTTGGTCAACGGCATGTCGAGCGGAAGGTCCGACATGAAAATGTTTTCGGGTTTCGGTCGATAAGGTTGACGGTTGCGCAGCGCTTTGATGAACGGCTCAAACTCACTTGTGTGCCAGATCTCTCTGATGCCGGAGAGCTGGTTTGCTTCTTCGGGCGAGTACATGTGGCCAGTCCAGGTTTCCGCAGCCGCATTCCGTCGCGGCATAAAGAGAATCTCGCGGATCTTCGTATTGCCCGGCAGCAAAACGAGTGTTGCGCTCTTCTGCTTCAGATTGGTGAGATAGTAAAGATTGTTTTCCTGACGATAAGGGTAGTCGACGTCGTTTGTGTAAACGCGCGGCTCGGTGCTGAAAAGGATCATGAACGACTGCGGGCCGATGCTTTGGGCCACGCGCTCGCGTCGTTGCATCAGCTCGGCGACTCGCTCTTTGTCGTCAAATACCGGCCGCGGTGGCGTCAGCCGGATGTTTGGAGGAGCTGGTCTTTCGCCCTTCGCACGCACCGAAACGTCGGCCGAGTAGAGCATTGCCAACACCGCACAGATGGCAAGCAACACGAAAGCTAGCCGCGACTTTGTCATTGACGTTCTCCTTTTTTAGCCACAAAGAAGCACAAGAAACTCTAATTCATTTTTGTTAATCTTGTGCCTTGTTGTGGCGAAGCTACGGTGACGGCGCTGGCGCCGGATTAACTCTGCGACGATTGGGATTGGGGCGAGCCGGGTTGAGAACCCTTCTCTGTCCATCTTTCGTAATCAAAACGCGCATACCGTCGGGCGTCTGAATGATCTGTGATCCGTCAGGAAACGTTCGAATCATCACGCCGCCTGGATAGACTTTCACTTGCGGCGCGCGCGGCCGCACTCTCGGTCCTTCAAAGTTTGGCGGTGTAGGAACATTGGGATCTACGCGAACGTCCGGTTCGTGTCCCTCTACAGGTTCATCGCGCGGCGGCTCCGGATTCGGTTTCTTCTTTTCCTCGTCGCTCCGGGGAGACTTCTCCTGCTTCTTCGGCGTCGGTGTTGGATGGCTGACGGTTTCGTTTACTGACGGAGCGACAGTCGGCGCGATCACGGGTGGACTTTCGATCGGAGTCGGCGTTGGCGTCTCGTTCGTTACCTGGACCACGTCGCTATTTCGTTTTTGCAGCGCGTAAAATCCAAACACACCACAGGCGAGAACCAACAGCGCGGCAGCAGACAACGCCCACGGCAATACTCGTCGACGCGAGCCCGGTCGTACCACCGTTGTCTCGCTGGTGTGAACAGTCGGACGCGTCGCAACTGTTTGCGTCGGCACGGCGATAGTCGTGGGCGGCTGCGGAAACAATACGGTCTTAGCCTCACCGCGATTGACTACTGTCGACGCTTGTTCCGTGGCGTGCAGCGCCTTGCGCATTTCACTGGCACTCGAATAACGCTGATCGCGATTCTGTGCCATCGCTTTCGCAAGCAGCTGGTCCACTTCCGGAGCGATCGCGGTATATGCTTCGCTGGCCTTCAGGAGCGGATCCGGTTGACCGTTCACCAGCGCCGCTGCGCGCGTCAACGCATCAGGCGGTTTTACTCCCGTCATCAGGTGATACAAAGTGGCGCCTAATGAATAAAGGTCGCTGCGCGAGTCAGTGCCGAGCCCCTGAATCTGTTCCAACGGTGCGTAGTTCGGCGTGTAACCAAAGATGCTTGCCGCGGTGTTTATGCGTGAGATGTCTCCGGCCTGGCCTTTCGCGAGTCCGAAATCGAGGAGAATGATCTGCCCGCGCGAAGTCAGTTTTAAGTTCTGCGGCTTGATGTCGCGATGGATGATCTGGGGATCCTGCGTGTGAAGGTAGTCGAGTGCGTCAAGCAGTTGATCGGCCCAGGTCAAAACCTGATCGGCCGGAAACGGACCTCGTTTGTGCGTCATCATCTCCGACAGATCGTCGCCGGGGATGAACTGCATCACGAGAAACTGCCCGTCGCCTTCGGAAAAATGGTCGCTCACGCGCGGCAGCGCTGGATGATGCAAACGTGCGAGCAGCCGCGCCTCGCGCTCGAACTGTTTTCGCAGACGTTCATCGGCAAACAGCGTCTCTTTCAGGGCTACAGTGGTGTCGAGGCGTTGATCGACCGCTTCGTAGACGGCGCCCATGCCACCCTGCCCGAGTTGGCGCACAATACGATAACGGCCCTGTAAAATCGTTTCCGGAGCTAGCATCAGTCGGCGATTATACACGCTTCTCCTTGGAGTGCGGTGCCTTGGCACCGCTTTGGCATTGAGTTGCGACTGCTTAGACCAAAGCGGTGCCAAGGCACCGCACTCCAAGGAGGTGTTCTTGTCTAACGATTGAGTGGTATGCTACGCGCGTGAGCAAAAACAACCCCAAACCTGACGTGATCGATGTTGGACCACGCAAACGTCGTCGTCTCAAGATCTGGATCATCGTGGGCGCCGTGCTGTTGCTCATCTCAATCTCGAGAGTCCTATCGATCTACTTATCAGCACTCTGGTTCGACTCGCTCGGTTACTCGTCCGTTTACTGGTACGTCTTCAAAGTAAAACTCGCGCTGTTTGCCGCTTCGGCCATACTCACTGCCCTTTTGCTCAGCGCAACCTTTCTACTCTTTCAGCGACTGTTCGGCGCTTACGCTTTCGAAAGCCGAACCATCGTTCTCAATAATCAGCCGTTTCAGTTTTCACCGGCGAAGATTATTCGCCCGTTGGCGTGGTTGGTTGCTGTATTCTTCGGTTTGATCTACGGCTTCCAGCAGAAAGAGCACTGGCGCCAGTTTGCTCTCTTTTGGAACCAGCCGCCGACAAACGTTTACGATCCGATCTTCGGAAAGTCGCTCGGCTTCTATCTTTTCTCGCTGCCGCTGTACGACTTGCTCAGCTCGTGGTTGCTCGGCGTAACGTTCGTCATACTCTGCGCCGCTATCGCGTATTCGCTTCTCGGCTTGCCGCAAACCGTTCTGAAACCCAGTGTGCGTTGGTCTTCAGGCGCAGCCTTTCGCGCCGTCTGTTGCGCGCTCGCGCTTTTCCTGGTGGTGCTAAGCTGGCGCACTTACCTCTCGCGCTTCCCGTACCTGTGGGAAGATCATCCGACGTTCTCCGGAGTTACCTACACCGAAGCTCACTACACCTTACCGGCCCTGCTCTTCGTCTGCGTTGCCTTGATCATTGCCGCAATTATTTCACTCGTTAACGCATTCGCAGTGCGGCGCTTCAGCTTCTTGCTGATCGCCATGGCAATTCCGATCGTAACCTACATCATCGGCGTTGTGCTCGTGCCTTCATACATTCAGAGTTTCATCGTAAAACCCAACGAGCTCGACCGCGAGTCGCCGTATATCGGGTACAACATCGAATGGACGCGAAAAGGTTTCGGCCTCGATCATATCGAACTGCGCGACTTCGATGCCGACAACTCGGTCGCAGCCCTCGATCTTCCGAATAATCGCGAAAGTCTCGACAATATTCGTCTCTGGGACTGGCGCGCGCTACAGGACACGCTGCGCCAGATTCAAGCCATCCGCACTTACTACGATTTTCCCGATGTTGACGTCGATCGCTACGTCATTGGCGGCCAGACGCGCCAGATGATGATCGCACCCCGTGAGATCAACGATTCGAAACTTCCACCGTCGTCGCGCAATTGGATCAACGAACGATTGATCTACACACACGGTTACGGCGTGACGATGAACAGTGCCAACGGCTTCACGCCTGAGGGTTTGCCGCAGTTTGTTCTGTCGAATATGCCGGTAGAATCGACCGCGCCGGAGATCAAAGTGACTCGTCCCGAGATCTATTTTGGTGAGCTCACCGATCGCTACGTTTACGTTAAGACAAAACAGAAGGAGTTTGACTACCCGCAGGGCGAGACCAACACCTACACGACTTACGAGGGCACCGGCGGAATCAGGATCGGCAACGCGCTGCGACGGCTGCTGCTGGCGTGGGGCATCGGCGATCTTTCGAAGCTGCCTTTTTCAGACGACGTCACGAGTGATAGCCGCGTCCTCATTAATCGTAACATTCGCGACATCGTCAATGGCGTCGCCCCTTTTCTGACGTACGATAAAGACGCCTACATCGTGGTTTCGAGTGACGGGCGCCTCTTCTGGATCCTCGACGCTTTCACGGAGTCGTCTTATTTTCCTTACTCGACTCATCACGACGTCGCCGACAACTCCGTCAATTACATACGCAACAGCGTCAAGGTCGTAATCGATGCCTACAACGGAACCGCGCGGTTTTACGTCTTCGACAACCAGGATCCACTCATTACTGCGTATCGACGAATCTTTCCCAATCTCTTTGCAGACGCGAATCAGATGCCCGCCGATCTGCGGGCGCACGTTCGTTATCCGGAGACGCTGGTGCGCGCGCAGGGCGAGGTCTACAGTCTTTATCACACGCAGAATCCAAAAGTTTTCTTTCAACGTGAGGACGTTTGGAGCGTCGCACAGCAGGTGACGCTTGATAAAGATAGTAAGAAGCAGGGTGCTCCAATCGATCCCTATTACGTGTTGATGCAGTTGCCGGGCGAGCAGCAGAAAAATGAGTTCGTGTTGATTCTGCCGTTCACGCCTGCCAGTCGAAACAACATGATCGGCTGGATGGCGGGTCGCAGCGATGGAGATCATTACGGCAAGCTGCTCGTTTACAACTTCCCAAAATCCCGGCTGATCGATGGACCAGTCCAGATCGAAGCGCGCATCGATCAAAACGCACAGCTCTCGGGGCAGTTTACGCTTTGGAATCAACAAGGCTCGCGCGTGATACGCGGCCACTTGCTCGTGATACCGATTGGCCGCTCGTTGATGTTTGTAGAGCCTGTGTATTTACAGGCGGAGCGCAGTCCGATGCCCGAGCTGCGTTTGGTCGTGCTCGCCACGCAGGAGAAACTTGCGTACGGGCAGTCGTTTGCGGAGGCGATGAACAGCTTGTTCGGTGAGGCAGCAACGAAGACCGAAGCGCCCGCTCAGCCAGGCACGACTCCGCAGCAACCTGCGCCGTCAGCTACACCAACTCAGGATTTACAGCAGTTGGTAAACCGCGCGATTCAGGAGTTTGAGGATTACCAGCGACTGACGTCGCAAGGAAAACTCGGCGAGGCTGGACAGAAACTCGAGCAACACAAACACACCCTCGAAGAGATCAAACGACTCACGCGGCAATGATCGTCGTTAGAGCCTCTGTGTCTCTGTGCCTCTGTGGTAAATAAAAAAACACAGAGACACAGAGACACGGAGGTTCTAACGGCGGTTCCGTTCAATCTTCTCCAAAAGTTTCTTCGCGTTTTCCACTGCATCCTTATGTTCTGGGGCGTATTTTGGATCGGGCGTCATGGCCATTAACGTCTCAAGCTGCTTCTTTGCCTCAGCGTCGCGGTGGGCGGCTTCATAAGCCTGCGCGAGGTGGAAGCGCATCAGCGTGTTAGTCGGATTGAGTTTGACTCCCTTCTCCAAATACTCGATCGCTTTGCTCGTGTCACCTCCAAGGATCCTCGGCGCTTGCAAGTAAAGGCGGCCCAAGCCCAAATAAGCACTGTAGCCTTGATAGCTCTCGTCGAGCTTCAACACCGTATCCATCTCGCTCTTGATGTCCTGAAAGCTCGACAGATTAGCGATGGTGCTGTGCGCCGCGCTGCCGCCGTAATTTGCGCCTAACCAGAAATGGCCGTCCGGCTTGTTCGGCTGTAGCTGCACCGCCGTTTTGCCGGCCTCGATCCCTTCGCGATACATGTCCTCACGTTCCGAGTCGTTGTCTGTATGTTCGGCGACGTAAAATGCAGCGCGAGCAAGCTTCCAGGCAGCTTCATAGTTCCCATAATCCGCCGTTCTGGCCTGGCGCAAGGCTGCAACCGCCACTCGCGCCTTGGTCAAATCCTCGCGAGCGTCATACAGCGCATCTGCCTCAGCGATTCGGGCCGCCGCAGCCTTGGCATCGCCCATGTCGATCTTCGCCGCGCTGTCGGACGCCTTGTGACTGCATCCAAAAGCTGTCAAAACCATCGCGATTGTGCCGAAGATGAACACTAAGTTTTTGCGCCTTTTGTTGGGACTTCTCATCAATCACCCTCTGATTGTCTAGCGTCGCTATACAGTGTGTAATACTTTTGCTTTCAGGTTATCCAAATCGGTTCGAATACGGTATATTGGCTTGCCGTCATGCCTGGAGCAGCTTTCTACGATCTCGAGGGAACCCTTGTGAGCACCAACCTAGTGCACACGCTTTCCTTTTACGCGACTCGCCAGCAGGGTTTGGTGGCGAGTTTCACTAAGAGCGCGGCCACTTTTCTCAGCCTTCCAGTTTTTGCAGTGACGGACCAGTATAGCCGAAAAGTTTTTAATGACCTCTATTTCAAGCGTTACAAAGGGCAGTCGGAGGATCGGCTGCGCTACTTCGCGCACGAGCTGTTTGAGGATGTGATCAAGCCGGCGGTTTTCCCCGGCACTTACGAGCTGATCGAGAAATCGCGCAAGTTAGGGCTGCGACAGGTGGTAATCACTGGCGCGCTCGATCTCTCGGTCAAGCCGCTGATGGAGCATCTGGGAATTACGGAGTACGTCACTAACAGACTTGAATTTGTAAACGGCGTCGCGACGGGACGGTTGTTGCCCCCGGTGATGGCTGCGGCGACGAAGGCGTCCTGGATTCGCACTTATACCGAACGTGAAGGGATCAGTTTGAGCGATTCCTACGCTTACACCGACAGCATGAGCGATCTGCCGATGCTTTCGATTGTGGGCCATCCGGCAGTTGTTGATCCCGATATGCGTTTACGACAAACAGCGCTGCATCACGATTGGCCGATACTGAATTTGAAGTAGGCCACAAAAACGTACAAAGAGTATGGCACTTCAACTCCGACGCAAGACACACGAATCCGTAATCTACATCGATCGGGATAGCGCGCCGCGCATCATGCCTTCCGGCGAGGACTTCATTCTCGAGGATCTGCCGATCGGAACGCGCGTTCTTTACCCAAACCCGTCGATCAAAGGCCTGCCCAATCGTGAGGCTGCCATTCGTTACGCGCTCAATCATCCGCTTGGCTGCGATCCGCTATTCGCGCAACTCGAACCAGGCATGCGCGTGACCGTCGCTGTCGACGATATCAGTCTGCCGTTGCCGCCGATGGCCACGCCCGACATTCGTCAAACGATTCTCGAAATCGTCCTCGACATGCTCGCGGGCCACGGCGTGGACGACGTGCACATCATCATCGCCAATTCGCTGCACCGGAAAATGACCGAGTGGGAAATGAAGCGGATGGTCGGGCCGCGCATCTTTTCCGAGTATCACCCCGATCGTTACTACAACCATGACGCCGAATGGTCAGACGGCTTGATGAAGATCGGCGAGACAAGACACAAGGAACCACTGGTCTTGAATCGTCGCTGCGCGGAAAGCGATCTGCTGATTTACGTCAACATCAATTTCGTGCCGATGGATGGCGGTCACAAGTCAGTCGCCGTCGGACTCTGCGATTACGAATCACTGCGCGCGCATCACGAGCCGCAGACGATCCGCGATTCCGACAGCTACATGGATCCGGCGCGCTCGGAGTTGAATCACAAGGTCACTCGGCTCGGAAAGATCGTCGACGAGCAACTAAACGTCTTCCACATCGAAACGGCTATAAACAACCGCATGTACGGCGCAGACATGGATTTTCTACTGCGCAATGAAGACGACTTCAGCGCTTTCGATCGCATGAAGTTTGAAGCAATGCGCTACACGATGAGCAAGTTGCCGCGTGCGGCACGTCGAAAGCTTTTGCATTCGCGTCCGTCGCAGTACGAAATGACCGCGTGTTACGCGGGCAAAACCGAGCTGGTGCATGAAAAGGTTGTCGCCAAGGCGTTTGAGCAGTACCTGATTCCGATCCGTGGCCAGTGTGACATTCTGATCACCGGCATTCCGGATATTTCGCCGTACAACGTCTATTCGATCCTGAATCCGTTGCTGGTTCAGGTTATGGCGCTTGGTTATCACTTCAACTTTTATCGCAACAAGCCGCTGCTGAAAAAAGGCGGCACGCTGATCCTGCATCATCCGTGCTACGACGATTTCGATCACCAGTTTCACCCGAGCTACATCGAGTTTTTCAATCGCCTGCTGCCGGAGACGCGTGATGCGTTTACGTTGCGTGACAAGTACGAGCGCGAATTTGCTAACAATCCCAGCTACATCGAGATGTATCGCCGCGGCAATGCTTATCACGGCGCGCATCCGTTCTTCATGTGGTACTGGGGTGAGAATGGAAGGCAGCACGTCGGGCACGTCATCGCGGCGGGCGCTGAGAATGCGCACGTGCCCGGGATTCTTGGCTGGGAACGAGCTGACAATCTGACGGAAGCAATTGCGATGGCGCGCAGTTATATGGGCGCGTCCGCCGAGATCACGATGCTGCATCAACCGATGATCGGCATTGCGGATATGGAGTAAAGCCATCCACAGATTACGCAGATTTTGCTAAAAGTAATCTGCGTAATCTGTGGATTGTATTGGTATGAAGTTATCGCCGACAGAGATTTACAAAGATCGACGCATCTTCCTGATCGGGAGTACAGGTTTCCTCGGTAAGGTGACCTTGAGCATGTTGCTCCATCGTTTCCCGAACGTCGGCCGGATCTATCTCACCGTACGCGCGCGTTCGCAGGAGGAGTCAGAGAATCGTTTCTGGAACAACATCATCACTTCTCCTCCCTTCGATCCATTGCGCGAACGTTACGGCAGCGCGCTCGAAGGTTTCGTCAACGACAAAGTCGTCGTGAAAGGCGGCGACATCGCAGAGCCCAACTTCGGCTACAGCGAAACCGACGCACAGGCAATCGCCGACGATGTCGACATCATCATCAACTCCGCCGGCAACGTCACTTTTAACCCAACTCTCGAGAGCGGCCTCCGCACGAACGTCGTCGGCACGCAGAACGTCATCGCATTTGCGCGGCGCATGAAACGCCCAGCACTGGTCCACGTTTCAACGTGCTTCGTCGCCGGCAATCGCTCGGGTGGTGTTTGGGAGAACGATCAGGTGCTCGGTTACTTCCCGCGCAAGCGAGAAGCAGAAATGGAAGGCGTGCAGTTCTCCGTGGACCAGGAGATCGCCGATTGCGCCAAACTGGCCGAACGCGTCAGAGACGAAGCACGCGATGCAATGATGGCCGCGCGTTTTCGCGAGCTCGCACGCAAGCGGCTCGTCGAAGAGGGACGCGACGTCGACGATCCCGACGCTCTAGGACTCGCCGTCGCCCGTGAAAGAAAAGTCTGGACGCGAACTCGTCTGACGGATCTCGGCGTCGAGCGTGCCGCTTACTGGGGCTGGCCCAACATTTACACTTACACGAAATCGCTCGGCGAGCAGCTCGTCGCTGCTGAAACCGGCATCGTGCGCAGCATCGTGCGACCGAGTATCGTTGAGTCGGCACTGTCGTATCCTTTTCCGGGTTGGAACGAAGGCTTCACTACCACTGCTCCGATCATCTTTCTGATCCGCAAAGGTCAAACAAAGATCCCCGCGAATGACAAGTTGATTCTCGACATCACGCCGGTCGATCAAGTGGCCTCAGTAATGCTTGCAGTTGCAGCTCAGGCTTGCGTCGAAGAGCCGCATCTGGTCTATCAAGCGGCGACCGGAGACTCGAACCCGAACAACATGGAACGGATCATCGGTCTCGTCGGACTCGATAAGCGCAAATACTTCGAAGAGAAAGATACGGGCGTCAAGATCATCAACAAGATCGCCGCGCGAATGGAGCCACGGTCAGTCACCACCTCGCATTACGAAAAGACTTCAGTGCCGATGTTCAACGAGACCGCGAAGAAGGCAGCGTCGTTGCTGGACCGCGTGCGGCCGCGCTGGGGTGGCGGACGGATCGGCGAAGTGATCGATCAAGTGAAGAGCAGCGTCGAGCGAGTCGAAGAGCTGACGCGCGAAACCACCGAAGCATTCGACATGTTTCGCCCGTTTACCGTCGAGAACGCTTACGTGTTTCGTTCAGACAACGTGCGGGCGCTTTTCGAGCGTATCAGCGAAGACGAACGATCGCTGCTGACCTGGAATCCCGAAAAGTTTGACTGGTACGACTACTGGCTCAACATTCACCTGCCGGGGCTAACGAAATGGGTGTTTCCCACACTCGAAGACGAAATGCGCGCGAAGCCGAAACGTGTTTACACGTATCGCGATCTGCTCGAGCTGTTCGAAACTTCGACAAAGCGTCACGCAACCAGAGTGGCGATGCGCATCGAGCGAGACGGGCGCAAGGAACAGTACACCTACGCCGATCTGCGTGAGCTCGCAACGCGCGTTGCCGGATTTCTCGCGAGTGAAGGTATCAAGGCCGGCGACCGCGTGATGCTGGTCAGCAGCAACGCGCCCGAGTGGGGCATGAGCTACTTCGGCGTGTTGAAAGCCGGCGCGACGTGCATTCCGTGCGATCCGGAAAGTTCAACCACTGAGATCCTGAACTTCGCCCGCGCCGGCAATGCGGTGGCAATCATTTGCAGCGAAGCAGTCATCAACGAGCATCCCGATCTGCAAGAACGGCTTCAGCAACAGGGCTCGACGCGTTTGTGGACGTATCAGGAAGTGTTTGCGATGCCGGACGAACAAACCGAAGACGAACGCATCGTGCTGTTGCCGCAACGTGCGCACGCTCAGAGCGTCGCTTCGCTCATCTTCACTTCCGGCACGACGGGCCAGCCGAAAGGTGTCATGCTTTCGCATCGCAACCTGACGAGCATGGTGTCGATGTTGTCGTCAGTCTTTGACATGACAACGCATGACGGTGTGTTGTCAGTCTTGCCACTGCATCACACGTTTGAATTCTCCACTGGATTCTTAACTCCGCTGAGCCGTGGCGCACAGATAACTTACCTGCCCGAGTTGACCAGCGATGCGCTGGCGCGGGCGATCAAGAACGGTCACGTCACGGGCATGGTTGGTGTGCCCGCGTTATGGGAACTGCTCCACCGCCGCATCAAAAACAGGCTTTACGAACGCAGCGACTGGATCGGCAAGACTGCCGACAATCTCATTTACGTTAATGCCTGGCTGCGCGACAAGACGGCGGTGAATCTTGGTTCAGTGCTGTTTTATCCGATTCACGAAGGACTCGGCGGCCGCATTCGTTATTTCATCAGCGGCGGCTCAGCGTTGAGTGAAAAGATACAGCGCGACTTTCACGGTCTCGGCTTCACGATTCTCGAAGGCTATGGTCTGACCGAGGCTTCGCCGGTATTGACGGTGACGCGTCCTGAAGATCGCATGCTCACCGGAACTGTCGGCAAACCTTTGCCCGGCGTTGAAGTGCGCATTGCCGAACCGGACGCGAGTGGTGTCGGTGAAGTAGTCGCTCGTGGTCCAAACGTGATGCTTGGTTACTACGAAGATGAAGTAGTGACGCGCAAGACACTCGTCGATCGCTGGCTCTACACCGGAGATCTCGGTCGCGTGGACGATGACGGCAATCTCTATCTCGTCGGCCGGTCCAAGGAAATCATCGTCGATACGAACGGCAAAAACGTTTACCCCGATGAGCTTGAAGAGGTCTACCAAAACTCGCCGTACATCAAAGAGTTGAGCATCGTTGGTTTGCCTGACGGGATCGGCGAGAAAGTCGCTTGTCTGGTCGTCGCCGACGATGAATACGATATCTCGCTCTCGCGCGCGGAGTTGCACCGCCTGGTTGAAGAGCACTTCCGCGAAGTTTCCGCTTCACTGCCCTATTACAAACGGGTCAAGGTGCTGCATTTCACTGACATCGAACTGCCGCGCACTGCGACTCGCAAAGTTAAGCGACGCGAGGTGGTCCAGATTCTCGAATCGCTTGAAGCGAACGAGAAGTCAGGGCGTCGCACCGGCGCGCAGGAGTCTGCCAATGCCGATTCAGTCTGGCTGCTCGGAGTAGTAGCGAACGTGTCTAATCGTTCTCGTTCAGAGGTTTCGATCGATTCGCGATTGGGTGATCTGGGTTTTGACAGTTTGATGTTTGTCGAGCTCGCAACGGCCATCGAAAACGCGGGCGGCACCATCTCCGCGCCTGAACGGTTCAATGAAATACAGGACGTGCGAGAGCTCCTGAGCGTCGTCAATCGTCATCCCGCAGCTACTGCGAAACAGGAAACGCACAAAGACGAACGTCGCAAGGAAGACGACGAGATACATATTCCTGCGTTTGTGCGCACCGCGGGCAACAGGGCGGGCGATTTCTTACAGCGCTTTCTCTACGATCAGTTTCTGCGAACACATTACGAAGGTCGATCGAATATTCCGCCACACACAAACTTCCTCGTCGCGGCAAATCACTGTTCTCACCTCGACATGGGCCTGACGAAAATGGCGCTTGGCGAATTCGGCCAGGATCTCGTCGCGCTCGCGGCGGCGGATTATTTCTTCGACACGAAGTACAAACGCGCGGTGATGGAGAACTTCACGAATCTCGTGCCGATGGAACGCACTGGCTCATTGCGACAATCACTTCGTCACGCGAAATCGTTTCTCGATCGAGGTTACAACGCGCTGATCTTTCCTGAAGGCACACGCTCGATGACTGGCATCCTGGCCGACTTCAAACCGGTGGTCGGCTATCTCGCGCTTCATGCTCGCGTCGGCATCCTGCCGATGTTCCTCGAGGGCACTTACGAGGCGATGCCCAAAGGAACGACGATCATCAAGAGTCGCGACGTAGGCGCGCGCATCGGACGGTTCCTGTCGATCGAAGAGTTGGAAGAGATGACAAAGGGTCTGCCGCGCGCCGAGGCGTACAGGCTGATCGCCGCGCGCGTCAGACACGAAGTCGTGAATCTCCGCGATCGCACGCGCACGCCGTTTGATGCGAAAGCGATGCGGCGGCAGTGGAAGCTCGAGCGAAAGCGCGACTTGAACCTCGAAGCGGAAGTGGCGGTTTCGTAATTTTTGCCACAAAGAGGCACAAAGAGCACAAAGAAGTTCATGCCCTCCAAGCTCCCGAGCAAACGCACCGCGCGCATGACCCCGGCCACGACCGGCAAGCGGCGTGCGACCATCGAAAAGCGCCAACGCGCTGTGACGCTGATCACGGGCGGCACCGGTTTCCTCGGCTCACACCTGATCCGCCAACTCACCGCTGAAGGAGCCAAAGACATCCGCGTCATGGCCACTTCAATTCCCGATTGGCTGGTCGATCTCGGCGTCGAGACTTTCGCCGGCTCGATCACAAACGCCGACGACAACAAACGCGCAGTCGAAGGCATTAGCGAGATCTATCATCTCGCCGGAAAAGTCTCGCGCGAGCGCGAGGACGCGCGCCAGATGTATGACATTCACGTCGAAGGTACGCGGCTCTTGTGCGACGCCGCAAAAGCCGCAGGCGTCAAAACAATCGTTCTCGCTTCCACCAGCGGAACGATTGCTGTCACGAAAGACGGCGAAGTCGTTCCGGACGAAACATATCCCGTTCCACTCGACATCATTTCGCGCTGGCCTTACTACGCGAGCAAAGCTTACCAGGAGATGGCCGCGCTCGAACGTTTTCAGGGCAAAGGCCTGCGACTGGTGATCGTGAATCCGAGTCTGTTGCTTGGGCCAGGAGACGATCGGCTGAGTTCGACCAAAGTGATCCTCGATTTCATGGCGCGGAAGATCGGAGCCGTGCCGACCGGCGGCTTGAGTTTTGTTGACGCGCGCGATGCAGCACGGACTTTTCGTGTAGCGATGAAGAAGGGACGACACGGCGAGCGCTACTTGCTTGGCGCGGCAAACTGGACCTTCTCGAAATTCTTTGGCCGGCTCGAGCGGCTGACAAAAGTCTCCGCGCCGTGGCTGGCGCTACCTTCACGTCTCGCGATCACCGGCGCAAACCTGGTCGATTCACTTTTCAAACAGTGGGACATGGCGTCGCCGGTTGAGCCTGGCGCCATCGAGATGGCCCAGCATTTCTGGTACGTCAACTGCTCCAAAGCCGCCCGCGAACTGAGTTTCAAGCCCCGCGACCCTGGCGAGACGCTGCAAGACACCGTCGCCTACCTGCGTGAGAATTTCCTCGGCAGCAACGCATTTAGAAAATAACGTTCACTCTTCGGGAACTCTTTCTACCTCTGCGGCGTCTTATGCCACAGATAACACGGACTTCCCAAGATAAGATTCCTGCCGATCGGAGATGCTCGTATGGGTAAATTGCCGGCACTCATTCTTGCTTTCGTGTTCATTTGTGCGCCGCTGGTTGCTCAGACCACAACAACACTTCAGTTAGGCACACCTATCGAGCGGACGCTGGGCCCCGGTCAGGTCCACACCTTTACTGTGGATCTCGAGGAAAACACTTACGTTCAATTGGTGGTCGAGCAGCGTGGCGTCGATGTCATCGTCAAAGTCTCTTCGCCGGCCGGCAAGAGTCTCGGCGAGTTCGATTCACCGAACGGCAACGATGGTCCGGAGAATGTCTCATTCGTGGGCGTAATCGCCGGCGGTTATCGCGTTACCGTCCAGCCATTGGACAACAACGACACCAGCGAAGGCCGCTATCAGATTAAAGTCATTGAATTGCGTCCAGCAACCGAGCAGGAACTGAAGACCAGCAAGAATCTCGAAGGGGTGAAGGCCAAAGGTCTGGCACTGCTAAACGACGTTGACGGTATCATCCCGGAAATCAAGTCACCTGCGACGCGGATCAGTGCGCAACTTCAAGCAGCCGAGTTCTTGTGGGAAACGGATCAGAAGCGCGCATCGAAGTATCTCTCCGACGCTATCGTAGGTATTAAAGAGTTTATTACGACACTGGACAACACTAGTCCGAAATACTCCCAGCAGTACTCCCTACTCTCAGAACTGCGTACCGAGGCCGTGCAGATGTTGAAGACACGCGATCCCGAAGCCGCACTCAGTTTTGTCTACTCGACCGTTCCACCGCTTGATCAAACCGGCAACCGGCACGAACAGTTGTCGCAGGAAAGCGCGCTCGAGCTGATGGTCGTCGAGCAGATCATGCGCAACGATCCGGCCCGTGCATTGCAGATCGCGCGACAGAATCTGAAGCGAACGCTATCGCCGAATCTACTCGGTACTCTGTCGCAACTACAGCGGCAAGATCCGGACTTAGCAATCGAGTTTGGCAACGAGATCGCAGCCAAGCTGCTCAACGTGAAACTGATCAAAGATTTCGAAACGATGAATCTCGCCATCAATCTGGTCAGGTGGGCGCAGTCTCTGCAAAAGCGGGTCCCAGCCGCAGCTCCAAATGGTGCTCCGGCGCAAAGGCCAATACTGTCAGACGACAAATATCGCGAGTTGCTTCAGAAATTATTCAACGATGCCGTCTCTTATCCGACCGCGCCCGTGCCAAACTACAATACCGAAAGAGATATAGCGTGGAGGCTACTCAACGCACTGCAAGAGTTCGGGCCTAATCTCGACACGGTGGTAGACGGCGGAACAGCGGCGGTGCAAAAGAAGTTTGCAGAACTCGCCGGCGCCTCGGGTGCACAGCGTTACCAGGTTGTACAACAATACCAGACCGCGCTCGCCAACGGCGCTGATGAACCATCGGAGATAATCGAAAAGGCGCCGGCAGAGTTGAAGGAACAACTCTATATGAACCTTGCTCAGCGCGAAGCCAACAACGGCGACACGGCACGCGCACGCCAGATCATTAAAGAGCACGTTACGAATCCATCTCAGCAGCGGCAGGCGTTGATAAATATCGAGCAGCAGGAGATCCTTCGCGCGATTAACAAAGGAAGGGTCGAGAACGCGCTTAAAGCTATTGGCGCAGTTCGCAACCCGCGTGAGCGTGCCAATCAGTTGGCCCAGATCGCGGACCAGATCGGGCCCGGTCAGAGACGCGCGACCGCAGTTGATTTGCTCGAGCAGGCACGAAGTCTTTTGAATCCTTCGTCGCAGGCGCAGGATGAAGATCAGATGCGCGCATTGTTTGAGATTGGGCGAGCGTTTGCGCCTTACGATTCGAAGCGCGCGTTTGAGATCATCGATCCGTTGGTCGATCAAATTAACGATCTTTGCGCAGCGGCCCGAACGCTCGAGGGCTTCGGTCCTGAGTACTACGAAGACGATGAGTTGAGTCTACAAAACGGGAGCACTGTCGCCAATCTCGCGACACAGATGTCAAGCGTGCTGGGCAATCTCGCGCTGATCAACTTCGACCGCGCGAAGTCAGCGTCGGACAGAATTCGCTTGCCTGAGGTGCGTTTGCGGGCGTATCTCGAAATCGCGCAGCACACGATTGAGGGGAAATGAGAATAGGGTCTCTAGGACCTATTTCCTATTCCCCGAGGGCCGCATATTTAAAAACCCGAAACCGATACCGCTGCTGCGCTCTGATGTTCGCCGCAATCACGCCGTGCAGATTCTCATCCCACTTCGTGTACTGATCGATAAACTTGTCCGCCGCCGCCTTGTCGCCCTCATACTGCACGGCCAACGTTTTCTCCAGCATCTTGCCGACCACGTCGTGATACTTCTCGTAGTTAACGCGCATCGTCTTCGTCGCCGGATCGAAACTCAGTAGGCCGTTTTCGAGAAAGAAGTTCCACTGCATCAACTGCATCGTGTTGTAAGGCTGATCGCGCCGCGGACGATTGTTCTGCAACACGCGCAGGATCCCGCCGGCGTAAACGCTTCGCAACTGCGCGTCCGTGTAATAACCCTGCTTGTGCAACGCTTCAGCGACAAACAACGAGACGAGATCCGCCTTCATCTCCTCCAATGCATTCGAGTCGTCCTGCAACGCTTCGTCAAGATCGCGACCGTCGCGTGTGCGGTCGACGCCGAGATAATGACCGACTTCATGCCATAGCGTGCGATAAAAATTCCCGTCCGGCGTCAACTCTTTCGCCTGCTGTTCGCCGATCGCTGCCGCAAGGATCCGCGAAGTACTTTCGAAGATACTCGTGTCGCGCATGATGTTGGCGCGCAGCAGTATGGTGCGGCCGTAGCGACGCGCGAGATAAGTCTCGTTCGGAAGAATCGTCGCGGTGTTTCCGCCGCGCGACTGCCCGAAATCTGCAACCACGTCGTAAACGCCCACCGGAATGTCTTCGCGCACTTTCTTGTGATTCTGATAAGGCAGCGAGTCTTCGAGCGCCTGTAGTCCTTTCATCGCCTGTCGCAATGCAGCGGTCTCTTCTTGCCGGTTCTGCAACAAACAAAACGCAAAGAACGTCTTCACACCAAACAACTCATCGTCGTACGTTTCATAAGAACCAATCTGCGCGTTTAGATTCTTGAAGCGACCTGTGACCCAACTCGCATCGCCTGATTCGTAATCATTCGACAGAAGATCGCGCGCGCGATTGCGCAGGTATCTCGCAAACTCGTCGTCATCTTTTTCCACCACATCAGCAGCTTCGTTCAGCAGTCCGTAGGCTTTCATGAGATCGTCTGTGTAGGCGACCGCGTACGGCACCGCGTACGGATCGTTCCCAGGACGCAGACTCTGCAACTCGCCGAGAAGTTTTGAATGGAGCGTTTGCAGTGCTGGGTACTTTTTGAGTGTGCCAATGTCGTTACGCAGATTCTGTGCAGTCGCAGAGCGAACTACCGTCCGCAGATCGAGAAGATCGCTCCGCTTTGGATCGATCGCTTCCTTCGTAATTCCCCACGGATAAACATTCTTTCCCGGCTTCAATGGATCCACCGGAAGAAACGGTTCGCGCTTGTTGTCGAGTGTCGTCGCGATTGGTCCTTGAAAGAGACGGTAGATAGTCAACAAGTTCTGCGTGGACGGCGTCGAGCCGGTTCTCTTATCGAGTTGCACCAGCTCACGATAGGAGGAGAGCGCCTGGGGATGTCGCTGTTCCTCGTAAAGCTTTTGAAAGATCTGGCCCGCTTCGATCAGCTTCGCCACTGCTTTGCGCTCGCCCTCCGATAATTTGGAGAGATCCGAAGTCAGGCGGATGGTTTGTGTCTTGTCGATGAGCGGCTGGCTCTTTTCGAGTGGCCAGTAACCGGCGGGAAGAGTTTGAGTCAGTAATAAAGCAGCCATCAGCAGTTTAGTCATGCTCGCATTTTGCCATAAGCCATCCGCAGATTACACAGATTGAATTTAATCTGCGTAATCTGTGAATCCAATTGTCGGCAATTTTTTGCGACGGATATTTGTTGCACTCCATCAATAGCGCGGTTTTGCGAGTGATTTTCTGAGGCATCGCGGTTGCACTGCACGCCACCGGTGACAACCCTAGCCACAACCATCAAACGTCGCTTCAAACGAATGCGACGACGCCGCAAGGTCGGTCGCGCATACGACATGGCGCTCGAAGTCGCGAGCGTGCTGCCGCCACGCGCTGACGTTCTCGACGTCGGCTGCGGCAACGGTTTCATCGCTCATCATCTGCAAAGCATGCTCAGCGCGACCGTAGTCGGTCTCGACGTCGCTAACAGCACCGCGGCGCGCATCAATTACCTGCCCTACGACGGCCGCCACTTCCCAGTCCGTGATCAGAGCTTCGACGCAGTATTGCTTTGCTACGTGCTGCATCACGCGCACGATCCGCGGCTTGTCCTTAACGAAGTGAATCGAGTGTTGCGAGACGGCGGCCTGGCGATCATCTACGAAGATATGCCTCTGCTCTGGTGGGACCGCATCGTTTGCTGGGCACACGATCGGCAGTGGCGTGGCCGCACTGGACCATGCACCTTTCAACTCGCGCACGACTGGAGCAGAATGTTCAATCTCGCAGGCTTTGAAATTGTGAAAGAGCGTCCGCTTTCGCGTTGGCGTAACCTCGCTCACCCCGTAGCGCGAAGGTTCTTCGTCATCAGAGCAAACTCATTGCTTACTGATCCCAACTATGCCGCGGTCCATCAGTTTTCTGATCATGCGCAGGCAGTCGGCCTCGCGAAAGGGACAGATCGAAAGGATCGACTGGACGTCCCAGGAGCCGTTAATCCGTGAAAGCACAAATCCTTCTTGCGGATCGATCTGCTGGTTGGTCAACTCACCCGGCGACGCGAGCAACTCCGGCACCGACTGCGGCGAAAGCGCCCCGCTCTGATAGACCTGTTTGACGTATTTCTCCTCAGCCTTCGGCAATAACGCCTGTGCTTCGGGATTGTTCGGCTGCTCCTGTAATGCCTTCTGAATGATCAGCAAGGCCGCTTCAGGATCTTCTTCGAGCTTGCGTTCAGCCGACCAGACCATCTCAGTCACACTTTCAGGCAGATCTTCTGCCTCGGCTACAACCGGAGCACTTCCTTCCGGCAGCTCGCCGCATACGCGAGCAACACCTTCGCTGATCAAGGTGTAAAGCTGTCCGTAGACGTGGAACGCGGAAGCGTGCATGTGGTAACAGATCTCCGCCACCGACATGCGCTTCTCGACGAAGTACAGAATCTGGCGAAACTCTTTGCCGAGTTTTAGTGAAGAGGTCCAACCGGCAGCGAGCTCGAGGATGCTGCGATCTGAAGGAACTATAGTGCGATAACGGGCGAGTTCGTCGATCCGGTAAATCCCTTCCATGATGACTGTAGTCGGCTCGACTTCGATCAGCAGCAGATCATCCGGCAGCGGCTCGTCATCGTAAAACTCAAAGTCGCCGTCGGTCCAAACAAACAGATCGTAGATCGCGTCGAGCGTGCGAATCTTGAGAATGTCGAGCACTTCGTTCTCAGTTAAGAATCCCTGCTCGACCAGAACCTCGCCAAGCTTGGCGCCGGAAATTCGTTGCTCCTCTCGTGCCGTCTTCAACTGGTCCTCGTCGACTTTTCCGTAATACAGCAGTACCTGGCCCAGGTACTCGCGCGGATCGTTTGAGGTCGAGCCGACGATGAGACCGTTTTTGAAATAGACCTGTTTGGTGACCTTGCCCCGATCGAATTTGAGTTTGCCTGACTTTCTACCTGCTGCCAGAAACTGGAGCAGGTCCGTCAGGCTCATTGTTTTCAAAGTGCCTTGAATTGCCACGGAAGGTTTAATTCAGCAGGGTGTCTCAATCCTCAACGAGGTCTGCGGAAATCGCCGGAGCTTCTGGTCCGAACTCTCGCGCGATTTGCAGCAGACGCGCCAGATTCTCCACTTGTTCTTCGTTTAAATCGACAAACTGAACGCCAAACCCTCGGCCGTGTCGATGGTGTCGAACTTCGCCTTCGAGGTAGAGCCAATCGCCGTCAGGTAGCAACACGCGAAAGGCGACGATCTCGCCGGACATTACCTCACCCACGGTATCGAGATAACAGCCGCCTTCGGAGAGATCGGTGATTTGGGCTGAATGTCTTTCCTCGCCGCCATGCCACTCCGCATCGAGATGAACGCTTAGCCGGGGTTTCGATCGTCTCTCATCCATGCGCTAGGCTCATCATAACAGGATTCGACCATGTCAATCATGAAATTGTAAATCCTGTTAACCATTAACTCGGACTCTTAGCGCTTCGGGAATGATCTGGAACGTCGCCGGAAGTCTTCCAGGAAGTTCTCCATCGACTTCCAGAGCGACTTCCGCGCTGCGTTCTGCTGGTCGTATCGTGATCTTGCGCGCCAAAGCATGGCTCACTTCCGGCATCGAGAGGTGTGAACCGAGATACACTCGTGGCGCACTCGTAAAAATTTTCAACGTGCTCAGGTCACCTACGCCGATGATGTCAAACTTCCCATCCGTCAGCTTCGCGTCAGGCGCTATCTTCATCCCACCGCCGAAGTATCGTGCGTTTGCGACGCAGAGATTCGAAACGACCAGCCGCCGCTCCTGAGAATCGTCGAGTTGGACCACGAGATGTGTTGGCTCGGTACGCAGCGCTGTTTGGAGCATTGAGGCTGCGAAGGAGATGCGACGCTTCTTTACTCTCTCGATTACCTCGGTGCTCATGCCGCAAGATGCAACGCCGAGGAAATAGCGCATGGTTTCGTCGCCGTTATGTTCGATAAAAGAAACACGGCCCACGTCGATGCGCACCGTGCGTCCGGTGCGCAGAATCCTTGCAGCAGCACGACTCTGCGAGGGAATTTCGAGCGTTCGCCGGAAATCGCCGCCGGTGCCGCCAGGCAGAATACCGAGCTCGACGTCTTTGCCGGACGAGAGAATGCCGTTGGCGACTTCTGAAACGGTGCCATCGCCGCCGCAGGCGATAATAAGCTTCGCTCCTTTCCGTGCTGCTTCGTTTGCGAGTGCGCCGGCGTCTCCGCGCCGCTTGGTGAAGAGTGCGCGAAACGGACCAAACTGCGAACGCAAATCACTGGCGATCTGAGGCCACGCTTCACCCGTGCTGCCACTCGCCGACGCTGGATTGATGATTACGATCGACATGTTGTTATCCACAGATTACGCAGATTCTATCTCGGCAGGTAATCTGTGTAATCTGTGGATTCTATCTTGTTCGCCGAGCTCGGCGATCTTTTCCATGACCGCGTCGGCAATTTCTTTGTGTGTCCGCAACCGATCGGGCTTCTCCAAGTGCTCACTCAAATCCAACTGCGGACCAAAGTGTATGCGAATCACTTCCTCTCGATTCCAGTTACGCGCCACCTGCTTCGGCAAACTGTTACACAGCCCCGCAATAAACACCGGAATCACCTGCGGCCGCGCGTCCATGATCAACTTGCCGATACCCGGTTGCGCTCGCAGAAATGAATACGGATCGTCACTCTTGTTGCGCGTTCCTTCCGGATGAAAGCCGATGATGTTGCCTGGACCGGTGCGGGCCAGATCCGCGAGCAAGCCAAACGAGTATTTGTCGAAAGCGCGTTTCTCCGGAATCGGACGATCGCCGGTGGCAAAGAATGGCGGGTACATGGACCACCAGCCCATGATCAAATTCAGGAACAGTCCCAGCGGATTTTGATAGAAGAACCGCCCGCGCACTGGGAAAAACAACTGCTTGCGCCAGCGCGTGTTGCGAAACAGCACCGTCGACACTGCATACATGTCGAAGAACGAACGATGATTTGCAACCAGTAGCAATGGCCGGTCGCGCGCCGCGGCCTCGACGTGCTCGAGGCCGTAGACGTTCATGATGTTGTAAGTGGAAAGATGAATCCAGCCGGCGCCGAGAGTGCTTTGACACCACGTCCAGAATCGCTTCCAGGCACCACGATTCATGCGCTGGACGAAACGAAAGGCGAAACGCTCAAACCAGGATAGGACTTGGAATTCTTCTCTGTGCAGCCTTTGTGTCCTCTGTGCCTCTGTGATCATCAAATCGCCATTTAACCACAGAGACACAGAGGACACAGAGGCTTCACACAGAAATTTGCTATTCAATCGAGAAGTATTTTGCCTCAGGGTGGTGGACAATAATAGCCGAAGTCGATTGCTCAGGCTCCAATTGATATTCTTCGCTCAGCTCGACGTCGATACGGCCCGGATCCAACAAGGTGAAGAGCTTCTCCTGATCTTCGAGATTTGGACACGCCGGATAACCAAAACTGTAGCGCGCGCCCTGATATTCCTGACGGAAAAGCCGCGACAACTCCGGCGAATCCGCGCCGGCAATGCCCAACTCCTCGCGAATGCGCTTGTGCCAAAACTCGGCCAGCGCCTCCGCACTCTCGACGCTCAGTCCGTGAAAATAAAGATAGTCGGAGTAGTTGTCAGCTTTAAACAACTCGTGTGAATACTCGCTCGCACGCCGGCCGACCGTGACCAGATGAAATCCCACGACGTCCAACTTGCCCGATTCACGCGAGGCAAAGAAATCCGCGAGACACAAGTGCTTACCCGCAGGCTGGCGTGGAAAAGTAAATCTCACTTCTCTGTCTTCGTCGTAAACGATCAGATCGTTTCCTTCGGATTGGCAACGATAGTAACCATAGACCCCCTTCGGCACGAGTAGTTTTTCACGCTCCGACCGCTCTTTGAGCTCTTCATAAATCGGACGCACTTTCTCGCGCACCAATTTTTGATACTCATCAGGCGGCAACTTGCCCTGTTTGAATTGCCACTGACCTTTGAACAGCGCGGTTTCGTTGACGAAGGCGAACACATCGCTGAGCTTGATATCTTCAACCACGCGAGAGCCGTAAAACGGCGCTGCGGGAATCGGCACATTCGGATTAACCTGTGAACGCGTCGTGTGAGTCGTGTCGCCGCCGCTCTTTGTAACTGCGCGCGGTCGCGTGGTCTTACGAATGCCGAGCTTGGCTTCTTCGCCAATCAGATCTTCCACATCTTCACCGGCGTCGGCAGGTACTGCGGTCGAACCTTCCTTGGCCGTCTCTTTGCCGTTACCTCCTGTGAGTCGATCCATCGTGTGCAGGCCGGCAAACGCGTCGCGCGCGTAGAACAGTTGTCCGTGATAGAGCGCCTTCAGATCGTCTTCAACGTAGCGGCGCGTCAACGCAGCACCGCCGAGTACAACCGGAACCGTGATGCCGCGCTCGTTCATCAGCTCCAGGTTCTCTTTCATGATCAACGTCGACTTCACCAACAGGCCGCTCATGCCGATCGCGTCCGCGCCGTTCTCACTGTAGGCTTGGAGAATGCTTTCAATCGGCTGCTTGATGCCGAGGTTCAGCACCTTGTAGCCGTTATTCGTCAGAATGATGTCGACGAGGTTCTTGCCGATGTCGTGCACGTCGCCTTTGACGGTTGCGAGCACCATCGTTCCCTTCGCCGTCGCGCCGCCCTTCTTTTCCATGAACGGTTCAAGGAAGCGCACCGCAGCTTTCATCGCTTCGGCCGACTGCAAGACGAATGGCAGTTGCATCTGTCCGCTGCCGAAGAGATCTCCGACGACCTTCATCCCATCGAGCAGAATGTTGTTGATGATGTCGAGTGCCGAATACTTTTCGAGCGCGGTGCGCAACTCATCTTCGAGTCCGATTTTCTCGCCGTCGATGATGTGATTTTTCAGACGCTCCTCGACTGTTTCGCCTTTCGACGCTTTCCTGGTCGTCTTCGACTTCACTCCTTCGAAGAGCTTGGTGAACTCCGTCAACGGATCGTAGACGCAAACGTCTCCGTCAAACCGTCGCTGGTCGTAGATCAGCTCACGCGCGACTTTGAGCTCCTGTTCGCCGATACGATTCAAGGGCTCGATTTTGCTGGCGTTGACGATGGCGGCGTCGAGTCCGGCTTCAACCGCGTCGTGGAGAAAAACGGAATTCAGCACCACTCGCGAGGCAGGACTCAAGCCAAACGAGATGTTCGACACACCCAGAATTGTGAACGCGCCAGGCAGCTCTGCCTTGATGCGTCTAATCGCTTCGATAGTTTGGAGCGCGTTGCGTCGATCCTCTTCGATACCCGTCGAAATGGGCAACGCAAGTGGATCGAAGAAAATGTCGGTCGGCAGAATTCCGAGCTCGTTGACCACCTGTTCGTAGGCTCGGGTCGCTATTCTTACTTTGCCTTCGGCGGTGCGGGCCATGCCTTCTTCGTCAATCGTTCCCACCACGACACTGGCTCCGTAACGCTTCGCCAGATCGAAGACTTTCACAAAACGCGGCACGCCGTCTTCGTAATTGGTTGAATTCAGAATGCACTTGCCGCCGGCATGTTGCAGTCCGGCTTCCATCTTCTGCCACTCGGTAGAGTCGAACATCAACGGGATCTTGATGTTTGTGACGAGACGCGAAGCCAGCTCATGCATGTCGAGTTCGCCGTCGCGACCGACGTAATCGACGTTGACGTCGAGAATGTGCGCGCCTTCGCGCTCCTGCTCTTTGCCGAGCAAAACCAGTCCGTCCCAATCCTCGGCGTTGAGCAAGTCGCGCATCTTCTTCGAGCCGCTCGCGTTGACTCGCTCGCCGACAATCAGGAACGACGCGTCTTGTAGGTACGGTTGTTGAATGTAGATCGACGACGCTGCGGCTGTGCTCTTCGCGTTTCGCTGTTTTGGCGTGATGCGCTGCATCGCTTCGACGACGAGCTTCAAGTGCGCCGGCGTGGTGCCGCAACAGCCGCCGACGATGTTAGCGCCGAAGTCGCTCGCGAAATGGAGCAGTTGCGCGGTGAAGCTTTCTGGAGTCTCGTCGTAGTGCATCTTGCCTTCGACGACTGAAGGCAATCCCGCGTTTGGAAGAACCGACACCGGCAGCGTTGTATTCTCGCAGATGTAACGAATACTCTCGGTCATGTGCTTTGGACCAGTGCCGCAGTTCATGCCGACCATGTCGATTGGAAAAGGCGAGAGCGCTGTTAATGCAGCAGAGATCTCGGTTCCGTTCAGCATGGTGCCAAACGTTTCGATCGTCACTTGTGCGATCACCGGCACGCGTGTGCGCCGTTCCTCCAAGACGGAAAAGATCGCGGCGAGCGCGGCTTTCGTTTGCAGCAGATCTTGACAGGTTTCGACGATCAAAAGATCGACGCCACCGTCGAGCAAGCCACGCACTTGCACGCTGTAAGCGTCGCGCAGGTCGTTATAAGAGATGTGGCCCAGTGTAGGAAGCTTGCGACCAGGTCCCATCGAGCCTGCAACCCATCTCGGCTTGTCTTTCGTCGAGTAATCAGAAGCCACGCGCTTGGCTAATCGCGCAGCGAGGACGTTCATGTCGTACGCTTTGTCGGCGATGTCGTATTCAGCAAAGTCGACCGGCGTGCCGTTGAACGAGTTGGTCTCGATCACGTCACAACCGACGTCGAGAAAACCCGTGTGGACCTTCTCGACGGCGTCGGGCCTGGTGACGAGCAGGTTTTCGTTGCAGCCTTCGAAGCGTGGCCCGCCGAAGTCGTCGAGGGTGAGGTTCTGGACCTGAAGATTGGTGCCCATTGCGCCGTCGAAGACGACGATTCGTTCTTTGAGTGTTTCGAGAATATTCGGCATAAGCAATAACAAAGGCCCCGCGCCTAACAACGCGGAGCCTCAAAGCTGAACTCACCGAGCTGTTTAGCGGATTATTTTACGTGGCCGCAAGTCGCTTTAACTCACCACGTCAATTTATCAAAGCGTATTGAACCATCCGTGTCCCTGACTGTCAAGTCTGGGATCATATCGCCACAAAGAAGCACAAAGGCCACTTCCAGGCCTATCTATTCACCACAGCTCGGCGATCCTTAGCTCGAATCCGGGCAGCAACGGATCAGCTGAAAGGATTTCCGGATTCTCGAGGACAACGACTTCCTGATCAGGTCTGTAGACGTAAACCCGATGGCTCCGCGGATCAATCAACCAGCCGAGGGACGCACCGTTTTCCATGTATTCCAACATCTTATCGCGCAGTTGCGTTAGCCGATCACCAGGCGAGCTAACTTCCACCACGAAATCCGGACAAAACGGACCAAAGCGCTCTTTTTGCTTGTCCGTCAGACGGTCCCACTTTTCACGCTTAATCCAGGACGCATCCGGCCCTCTTATCGCACCGTTTGGTAATACGAAACCAGCCGAAGAATCGAAGGAGATGCCGGTGTCGTCCCTTTTGGCCCAGATCCCGAGTTGATAGGTGAGGTCAAAGTTAGATCTGCTACTTTGTAAGCCCGCAGGCGGCATGACTATTAATTCTCCGGTTGAGGTGAGTTCAAGCCGCAAATCAGGATACTTGCGACACAGTCGTTCGAATTGTCGATGTGTTACCGGTCGGGTTACACCAATCAGGTCTGGCGGAATTTGAGCGTCATGTTTTGTGAGACTATGAGACATTCCGAGACTCCTTAATCAATACTGAGAAGCCTAGCATCCGTCTGGATGCCGCGGCAAGATCCGAAAACGGCTATTAATTGTCGAAAATGGCTATTCTGGCTATTTACGATTTACGATTTAACCTCTAACATCCATGTACATGCGACGCGCCATTTACCCCGGGTCGTTTGACCCAGTTACGAACGGCCACCTGGACATCATCGAGCGCGGCTGCAAACTCTTCGACGAGATAATCATCGGCATTCTGGTTAATCCCGAAAAGCAACCGTTCTTCACCGTCGAAGAACGCCATGAGATGCTCACCGAAGTTCTGCAGAACATCAATCAAGGTGACTGTGAGGTCCGCGTCGATTCTTTCCAGGGACTGCTCGTCAACTACGCCGTGGCCCAACAAGCCGACGTCATCGTTCGCGGTATCCGCGCGATCTCCGATTACGAATACGAACTGCAAATGGCGCTAATGAACCGGCGACTCGAGCCCGGGATTGAAACCGTCTTCATGATGCCGGCAGAAACTTATTCCTACGTCAGCTCGCGTTTGGTAAAAGAGGTGTTTCACCTTGGCGGCGCTGTTACCGGCTTAGTACCACCGTTTATCGAGAAACGAATGAAAGAGAAGATGAATCGAGGATGAAAACCATTCCTGCCATGTCGCCCTTCCCTGTTTCTGAAAATGTCGCTCGCATGCAATCGTCAGCCACGATGGCCGCGATGCAGGCCGCGGAGGCACTGCGAGCTTCGGGTGCAAACGTCTGCGATTTCGGCGCCGGTGAACCCGACTTCGATACACCCGACAACATCAAGGAAGCGGCCGCCGGGGCTATGCGCGCCGGCCGCACAAAGTACACCTCCGCGGGCGGCATTCGCGAGCTCAATCGCGCCATAATCGACTTCTATAAACGCGAGTTCGGTACTGAGTATCAACCAAACGAAGTGATGGCGACTGCCGGTGGCAAGCAGGCCGTGTTCAATGCCGTCGTCACTCTATTGAATCCCGGCGATGAAGTGCTCATCCCTAAACCTTACTGGGTGACGTTTCCTGAAATCGTCGTTTTCGCTGGTGGTAAACCAGTCTACATCGAAACGGAAGAGACGGGTTTCGTGCTCACCGTCGAACAAGTAGAGCGCGCTATCACGCAGCGAACGAAGCTGCTGATTCTCAACTCACCTTCGAATCCTTCTGGCCGCGTGCTGCCGCCGGCTGAGTTTCGACGTATCATGGAATTGGCGACGGAACGCGGCATTTATGTCGTTTCCGATGAGTGTTACCTGCGTTTTGTTTATCCACCGGCCGAGGTGTTTAGTGCAGCGAGTTTAGCGGCTGAATTGAGATCGCGGTTGTGCATCGCCGGATCTTTTTCAAAGACGTACGCGATGACTGGCTGGCGCATGGGCTATGCACTCGCGCCCGCCGAATGGACCAAAGCGATGTTGAAAGTTCAGGGTCACTCGACCTCCAACGCGAACTCGATCGCGCAGTGGGCAGCGGTCGAGGCGCTCACCGGGCCGCAGGAATCCGTAGCCACGATGCTGGCTGAATACACCGCGCGCCGTGAGTGGTTGCTAAATGCGCTTGGAGATATTCCGGGGATCAAGTGCAGTGAACCGGAAGGAGCGTTCTACGCGTTTCCCGACGTTCGCGGCTGTTTGAATAGTGGATTAAAGACTTCAGCCGAGTTTGCGCAGCGGTTGCTCGAAGAGGAGCACACGGTGGTTACGGATGGTGCAGGTTTCGGCGCAGAAGGATTTGTTCGAATCTCTTACGCGACGTCGATGGAGCAGATCAAAGAGGGCGTGGAGCGTATCAAAAGATTTATCCACAGATTACACGGATAGCTGATATCTGTGTAATCTGTGGATGGTTCTTAGTAGAGGTTGAAGTTGTATTCGAGCTGCATCCACATCGAGACCTGATGCCCGTCTTTAGTTGCCGGGACAAACTTGATCTGACGCGCCGCAGCGATTGCTCTTTCAGTTAGTCCGTACGGCAGTCCCGAAACAGTTCTGATGTTGGTAATCTGCCCGCTGGAGGCAAACACCACCTTCAGCACTACCGTGCCGGTAATCTGGTTTTTGCGAGCATCTTCAGTGTACTGCGGCTCAGGCTTCGATAGCAGACGTGCTTTCGTGGTCACGTCTTTACCAGTGAAGATCTTCGAATAATCTCCACCGCCACCACCGCCCGGTCCACCGCCACCGGCATTGAAGTCTCCACCACCGACGTTACCACCGCGACCTGGTCCATAGCCGTTGCCTTCACCAGGACCGATGCCGGTGCCGGTGCCATCTCCAATACCATTTCCTTTGCCAGGACCCGACGAAGGATCGGTGCTCTTGGATTTCGG
>Ga0207684_10000063_pt1 | contig 196933 bp, 192 predicted proteins | sample KBSK5501metaG_FD_184342 | JGI IMG/M metagenome (GOLD analysis project Ga0207684, IMG submission 184342) | Corn, switchgrass and miscanthus rhizosphere microbial communities from Kellogg Biological Station, Michigan, USA - KBS K5-50-1 metaG... | ecosystem: Host-associated > Plants > Roots >... | reverse complement strand
GCTTGCCTGAGCCGGAGTGGAGGGAGTCTGGTTACGAGGCGCCGCGAAGCCATGTCGAGGCGGAGCTGTGCCGGATCTGGGGAGAGGTGTTGGGTATAGAGCGGGTCGGCATCCAGGACAACTTCTTCGACCTTGGTGGTGACTCGATTGGCATGGTTTCCCTTCTCTCGCGTTTGCAGGGATTGACCAGCGAGAAGTTAACACTCGCTCTACTTCTTGACCGTCCCTCTGTTCGGGACTTTGCTGCATACATGTCGGCCTTACCTGAATCGCGCACCTCCTTTGGGCGAGGTTGACCATGCCACCAGAGCGTGCAGTACAGTCAGCAGGAACTCGGCATGCTTGTCCGAATATGGGTGGAGCCCCAACAAGGCGCTCCGTATGATGCGCTCCTCGCGATGGCCCGCGTTGCAGAGGAACTCGGTTTTGATGCCTTTTTCTGCTCAGACCATTACCTGGCAGAGGGAGGCGGCGATGGCCGACCAGGACCGACCGATGCTCTGATAACACTTGCTGGAATCGCGCGTGACACGAAAACCATCCGATTCGGAACTCTTGTATCACCCGTCACCTTCCGTCTTCCCGGTCCGCTTGCGATTGCCGTTGCTCAAATCGATGCGATGAGCGGCGGACGCGTCGAGTTAGGCTTGGGCGCCGGCTGGTACGAAACAGAACACCTCGCGTACGGCATTCCTTTCCCTCCGCTGGCGGAACGTCTCGAGCGCCTAGAAGAGCAGTTGAAAGTTATTACTGGGCTATGGCGAACTCCTGACGCCGAGCGGTTCTCGTTCCGCGGCAAGTACTACAGCTTTGTAGATAGCCCAGCGCTTCCGAAGCCGGTGCAGCTCGGAGGCCCGCCCCTGATCGTCGGCGGTAGAGGGAAGGCGCGTGCCCCCTCCCTTGCAGCTCAGTTCGCAGTCGAGTACAACGTTCCGTTCGCGCCTGCACGTCAAGCTGCCGACCTGTTTGGTCGTGCCAGGATGGAGTGCGAACGACACCATCGCGACCCCCACAGCCTAGTCCTGTCAGTTGCCCTTACCGTGTGCTGCTGGACAAACGAGACCGAGATGCGACACCGTCTGCGTGCTGTCGAGCAGTACGGGGCCACAATGCGTGATAGGGGCGTGTTTGGAACACCAGACCAGATTGTCGAACACGTCCTCACATATTCGGCCGTTGGGGCTGAACGGCTCTACCTCCACATCCTCGATTTGAAAGATGTTGACGAACTGGGACTGCTGGCCGCTGAGGTTGTTCCAAAACTAATCTAAGACATCGGACGGCTTTCTGCGCTCGTGTCCAACGATTCAGAGGGATTCGCCTCCTGTAAGCAACGAGGTTGTAGAAACCGATCGCGAAATCGCGAGTGAGTTGCGTGGGAAAAGGGGCAGGTTGCTGGTGTCCACGGGTTTCCAATGGGTTCTGCGGTGACGTCCGGGATCTGGTGTAAAAACTGACGCGGCATTAGGCTCGCCTGGAACCTTGCAAGTTTCAGGAGGTGCCCAATGCCAGCGTCGAAGCGAGTATCGCCGGTAGACAGTGTTCGTGCACAGATCGATGAGCTGTTCAGCTCCGGTCGTGAGCTGGGACAGATCTTGGAGGAAGTCGCTCGGCTCGGGGTGAAGCTACTTCTGCAGGTGGTTCTGGAGGCGGAGCTGACCGAATTCCTCGGCCGCCACCGCTATGCGCGGGGTGAACGGTCGCGGGAGGGCTTGCGTAACGGGTATTCGGACATCACGGTCAAGAGCACGGCCGGTCCGATCAGGTTTGAGAAGCCCAAGGTGCGCGGCGCCAGCGAGACGTTCGTGTCGCGGCTGCTGAGGATCGGGGTCACTAGGACCGCGGTCCTGGAATCGCTGGTGATTGCCGGGTTCGTGCGCGGACTCTCGGTGCGCGACGTGGAGGCGACCCTGGCCGAGGCGTTGGGCGAGCAGGCGGCACTCTCCAAGTCGACCGTGTCCGAGATCTGTCAGGTGCTGGTCACGCAGTTCAAGCTCTGGAGCCAGCGCGACCTCTCCGACTGCGTGCTCGACTACCTCTTCTGCGACGCAAGCATGTTCAAGTACCACGACAATGCAGGGGCCGAACCGCTGCTGTGCAGCTGGGGCATCACGATTGAGGGCAAGACACTCGGCCTGCTCGTCGCGGGCGTCCTGGGGCTTCGTACGTCAATTATTAGTTTACAAGCCGGTGGAACTGGTTCAGCCCACGGTGCAGAGGTCGGCCGACCTGCCGGTAAGCTACGATGCCGGCAAACAGGCGAGCCGTGGCCGAGCCTTTACATCACTCGCCGGACGCGACCCGTTCTGTTCCTTTCTGGACTTGGGTGCTAGGCTGGGCGCACATGCCAAGCAGCGCGATTGACGGACCGTCAGGCGGACTCACCCAATCAGACTCGACAGTCGGACTTGACATCGGAGCGACGAAGTGGCTTGTTGTCACGGGCGACCGAGCCGCGATCAATCTTGAGGGAGTCATCCACCAGGATCCGAGACGCACACTCACCGAAATCAAGATTGCTTTGGAGCAGGCGGCGCTTCAGGTGCAGCGGCTTGGCTGCTCCTTTGCCGGCGCCGTTGATGATGAGGGATGCGTCTCTGGTTGGCCGAATCGCCCTTCATGGCGAGGCTTTCAGCTAGCACGCCATCTGAAAAACTGTGCGAAGTCCGGTGAAGTGACAATCGAAGACGACGGGGTGTGCGCTGCGATCGGCGAGTTGACAACTGCCAGACTGCGCGGATTCAAGAATGTCTTGTGCGTGACGTTCGGGACGGGCATCGGCTCCGGTCTAGTGCTCGACGGTCGGCTGCGTCGGCCGGTGCGGGGGCAGCCAAGAAGCTTGGGGCATTTTCGCGTCGGACTCGATGTCAAGTGCCGGTGTGGCTCGATGGGCTGCCTTCAGGCCGCTGTCCTCGGTCCCGGGAGCAGTTCGAGGAGGCGAGTCCACAAAATCCCCCTGGACGGACCAGGGATGCGGCGACTCTCGGAAGTCGTCGCCGATTTCGCCTTGATGATGGACCTGGACGCTGTCGTCCTGACAGGTGGTCTGCTCGGCCACTTACCCGAGTTGAAGGCGGCAATCACTAGGGGAATAACTCAGGAGTTGCGCTCCGATTCCTGCCGGGTGATCGCTGCGGACCGGCCCGCTTACTCTGCTGCATTGGGTGCTTATGCGCTGGCCGGTGGATGGCAAGATGGAAGTATCAGTGGCCGGTAGATTAGATGCTCGCGGCTCTGGGCTCCAATAGCGGTTGCCGCGTCGAGGAGTGCCGCATCGCGCGAGATCGCTCATGCTAGCTGGCCAGCCTAAGTGGCAAGCCGCTATTGTGGGTTGCGGTTGGGTCGCCGAACGAATACACCTGCCATATCTGTCCTCATCGCCGGCGGTGAGTCTCATTGGTTGTTTCGACAGCAATCAAAGTCGGTCCCAAGAGATGTGTGAACAATTCGGATTGATTCCCTTTCAATCCGTGGACGCCCTGTTGGCCTCTCCCGCAGAGATTGTCGTGATTTGCACACCCCCAAGTAGCCACGCTGCACTGACGATTAGTGCGTTACAGCATGGAAAGCATGTTATCTGCGAAAAGCCGTTAGCGACATCAAGTATGGATGCGCGGGCGATCGCAGACGTGTCTAGAGCCACTGGGCGTCATGTTTTCTGCTGCATGACCAATCGATATCGGCCAGACGTGCGCCGAATGGCGCGCGAGGTGAGGGAAGGAGGAATTGGAGAGCCGCGATTCATGCGTGTGTCCTGGTTTCGTGCTCGCGGAATCCCTACGACCGAGGGAGCTCTTGAAAAGGGGGTGCTTTGGGACTTAGGGGCGCATCTGATCGACCTCGTGGTTTGGGTCACAGGCTGGAGGGATCCGGTTAGAGTCACCGCAAATCAGACTCAAACTGCGCTAGGGCGACCTATTGAGGCGGCGAGTTGGTACGGGCATAGCTCTTCGGTATCCGCGAGCACTAGGGTGATGGATACAGTGGCGGTCGATATTGTCTTCCGGAATGGAGGCATCGGCTGCGTAGAAGCGTCTTGGGCTGCTCACATACCAGAGGATCGAACCGAAGTCCTGCTGTTTGGTTCAGAGGCGGCATTACGACTGTCTACCGTCTTCGGGTGGAGTCCATCGAGAGACTCAGTGCCAGGACCAGCGCTCGCGATGTCAAGCCGTCACCAGAGCACCTGGCTTCCATTGCTCGCCGAGCAGGACCGAGAGCATACGGAGTATCGAGCGCAGCTCGACCACTTCTTTGAGTGCATCCGCATGGGCTCCGGAGTTGCCGAGGAATTGGAAGTTACCTTGGACAGTGTCTCGATCCTGACTGCCGCGGAGGCAGACCTAGAACGGTTGGAGGTACAGACATGAGTTCAGTGGCGCAACGGCTGCTTGCTATCCATGGTGGCCCTCGCACAAGGTCTACGCCTTTTCCACAATGGCCAAGGCCCACGCCGGCCAGCCGGCGAGCTATCAATGACGTGTTAGAGAGTGGCCATTGGTGGCAATCAGGAGAGGGACGCGCTGAAGATTTGGAGGACTGGCTCGCCTCTTATCACGACAGTCTGGGAGCAGTTGCGGTCACAAATGGAACTCACGCGCTAGAACTGTCATTTAAGGCTTTGGGCTTCGGCCCAGGTGACGAAATCCTCGTTCCCGCTCTGACCTTCATATCCACAGCCACGGCAGTGACGGCTGTGGGCGCCACCCCTATTCCAGTCGACATCCGTAGCGACACTCTGTGCCTTGATCCGATGGACTTGGAGCGGAGAATCACGTCAAGGTCGCGTGCTGTCGTGCCTGTCCACCTGGCCGGACAGCCAACAGATATGACCGCTATCCAAGATATCGTCCGAAACGGGTCTTTATTGATGGTAGAAGATTGCGCTCAAGCGACCGGCGCCGAGTGGAAAGGTCGTCGCGTTGGAGGTTGGGGCGACCTCAGTACGACAAGCTTTCAGGCGGGCAAGTTGCTGTCCGGTGGAGAAGGGGGAGCTGTGGTGATTCGTTCGGACGCCGCACTCCTGGACCGGATTAAGTTGTTGGCGAACTGCGGAAGGGCTCGGGGGTCGAAATCGTACGACCATCTCGTGGTTGGTTCGAACTATCGGATGACTGAGTTTCAAGCTGCGCTAATCCTGTCCCAGGTGGACGAATTTGACGAGTTGTGTTCACTGCGCCAAGCAGCCGCTGTTGCATTGACGAACGCGTTAGTGGCTGAGAACCTCGCCTACCCCATCATTGTCGACGTAAACGTGACTCGAATGGTCTGGTATATGTTCATGATTCGCATGACGCCCACTATGCTCGAGACAATGACGAACGTCGAGCTGGCGGCCGCACTTACGGCCGAGGGCATACCTGCGAACCATATCTATCCTCCTTTCTACGCTACACGTGCGTATGGCGACGACGATGTCGAATCGTGGGAGCCGTGCCCGCGTGCTGAAGCTGCGGCTCGCGAGGTGATTTGGCTGCACCACAGTCTTCTCCTTGATGGTGAGCGAGGAGTTCAAGACATTGTGTGCGCCATGAGGAAGATTGATAACGCGGCGCGAGAAGGAACGTTGCACACGCTTTGAAGCGCATGGCCGTAGGCGAACGTGCTTACGCGCTGCTGCTTCGGAGATCGGGATACTGAAGTGGACGAAGCATCACGGTGACTACCCCCCAGCGCCACCGGAAACCGCGCCAGCCGGTGATGACGGGCCTTCGAATTCGACCTCGGCCTGAAGGCCAGCGGCATAGCGGGCCGCTCCAAGACGCTCAAGGTCGACCATCGCTCCGCCATCGAGCCGGCGCAAGGTGAACTTGCTGCATCCTCCCTTGCGCAGCGACTCGACCTCGCGGGCGACGTCAGCGGGCCTGCGGGCGCTGATGTAGGCGCTCATCACAGCCGGCAACCCAAGCGCTGCTGGTGACACTTGACTCGGGGTCGGCTGCTGAAAGTAGGGCATTGCGAAAATGAGTGGAAGCCGAGCTATCTGATTATCCAAACACTTTAGCAGCGCTAACAAGCGCTTCTGCAAGTATGTCGACATCCTTTTCGTCGTTATAAATGTAGAACGACGCTCTCGTCGTCGCCCCAATGCCCAGATGATGCATCAGCGGCTGGGCACAGTGATGGCCCGCACGTACGCAGACGCCCCGCCTATCAAGGATCTGCGCTACGTCATGCGGGTGAATATTCCTATAGTCGAATGAAATGAGGCCGCCACGTGCGCTCGCATTTCTGGGTCCATAAATCTTGATATCTTCGCCGAACCGTTCATTGAGTACGGAAATTGCATATTTCGTCAGAGCTTCTTCGTGGCTGCGCACCGCTTTCATTCCAATAGCCTCGAGATACTCCACCGCGGCAGCGAGTCCGATCGCCTCTGCCACCGGTGGCGTACCTGCCTCAAATTTCCACGGCACATCGTTTGGAGTGAAGCCGTCCGTATGAACCGTGCGAATCATCGACCCACCACCAAGGAACGGCGGCATGGCCTCGAGCAAGTCGCGCTTTGCCCAGAGAACGCCGATTCCGGTGGGTCCAAGCATCTTGTGTCCGGTGAATGCGAAGAAGTCCGCTCCGGTTGCCTCTACGTCGGTCGGCACATGCGGAACATATTGCGCTGCATCGACGAGTACTAGCGCACCCGCCGCGTGCGCCGCATCCGAAATCACTCGCACCGGGTTCAAGGTCCCCAGTACGTTCGACATGGCAGAAACTGCCACCAGCTTGACGCCGGCGAGCTTCTCCTCGAGATCGTCAAGGATTAACTGGCCCTCGCCGTCAAGCCCGAGATAGCGCAATTCGATTCCGGACGACTCTTTCAACATCAGCCACGGGACGAGATTGGAATGATGCTCCATCTGAGTAAGGAGCACGACGTCATTCGGCCGAAGGCTTGCGCGGCCCCACGCGTTCGAGACCAGATTGATGGACTCGGTTACGTTCTTTGTGAACACAATCTCTCGCTCGTGAGCAGATCCGAGGAAGTGCGCTATCTTCGCACGCGCGCCTTCATACAGGGCTGTGGCCTCTTCAGCCAACGTATAAATGCCACGATGCACATTCGCATGGGAGGTTTGGTAGTAGCGAGTCATAGCGTCGAGCACCGCTGTCGGCTTCTGAGACGATGCGGCGGAATCGAGGTAGACCAAGCGGTGTCCCTTCACCGTTCTGGCCAGGATTGGGAAATCGTCTTTGCAGTCGTCCAGCCTCAGCTTCGGGAACCGGGGCCCGTCGTCGCTGAGGATGGGAGTACCACGTTTAGCGGGCATCTTGTCAGTTTACGCCCCGCTGGCAGGTCCAGGTTTCATGTCAAGTGAACTGGGGTTCGAGTATAGTGGGTGGGCCATGGGGGCGGTATTGGCGGTGCTCTTTGGCTTCACAGGCGCAAAGCGCGGCACCTAACAGCAGCCACGCTTATTCCGGCGTCCACGAAGCGGTGGAGCGCGCCGTAGGGGGCTGGTCCAGAAAAGTTGCCGAACGCTATGAACGTGTCAATGCGTGCCTGATGGACCGCGAAGAACTACTGCCAAATCTCGATTCGGGACTCCCGGACCCAAGTGTGGAGCCACGTGAACTGCAATCAGCAGTCTTTGACCTTGACGGAGTGCTGATTGATTCAGAACCGCTAATGCGTTTTGCGTTTGCCCGGAGCTATGAGACCGTTGTAGGCAGAGGGTCTGCGCCGATCGAGTCCTACCTCGAGCACATGGGAGAGGCGTTTCCACGAATAATGGACCGGCTGCGGCTGCCACAGTCCCTGTGGGAACCGTATAGGGCGATATGCCGGTCGCGGCTGGATCTTATTCGCCTGTTCCCTGGCAGTCATGGACTTCTGGAATTCTGTTCCAATGCAGGTATTCGGATGGCCATCCTGACTGGGAAAGACCAGGAGCGAACAGAGGAGATACTTGAGTACTTCGGCCTCCTGCGCTTCTTCGAGGTCGTAGCCGGCAGCGATCAATTGACGCATAGCAAGCCCCATCCGGAAGGGATTCTGTTCGCATTGGGCCGCCTAGGTTGCCAGCCGCACGACGCCGTGATGATCGGCGACTCGGTCAACGACATTCTCTGTGCTCAGAGGGCAGGCGTATTTGCGATAGGCGTGACCTGGGGGACGAAGCCCGAACGCCTTCGGCGACTTTGCGCACCCAACCGCTTGGTCGACAACTTCGACAACCTGCGCGCGCTTCTCCGGCGACTCGCTGGACGCCCCGTTGCGTAAAGCCAGAGTTGTATTCAATGGGACACCGGGAAGCCACCCATTGTCTCCCCAAGCCATTCATGGAATCGTTGAGAGCGGAGTGCCATGGATTCTGAAGGGCTATTCGAGAGGATAAGCAAGCATTTGCAGCGCCATTTTTCATGAGGAACACACACGATAGTGGCTGGGTACTTGGGTTAGGCGGCTCCTCGCACGACTTCTCGGCCGCGCTCATGAAGGATTGCGACATCCGCGTCGCGATCGAGACAGAGCGCATCAACCGAGTTAAGCACGGCCGCTGCTTGTGGTACCAGGATCCACTCAAGGGTGCCATTGACTATTGTCTTCAAGCTGAAGGCATTAGTCGCCATCAAGTTAGCCTGGCCGTATCTAACGATCTCTTGCCCATTCGCGCGAGACGTTTCAACGAAGACTTCCCGCTGAAGCTATATCAGCATCACCTGTGTCATGCGGCGTCCGTGGCCATGATGCTTCGCCCCTCGTCGCGAGCCGCAATATTGGTCTATGACGGTATGGGTTCGGTCAAGCCAGTCAACTCAGAGAGCCTAGGCCCCGCCGTTCGCCGGGAGACGTTCTCTTTTTACTCTCTTGAGTCAGGCCGCCTGACTGCATTGGGCGCTAGCTACGGAGATGGCTATCTCGAACATGTCGACTACACCAACGGAGCTACTAACTCGATTGGAATGTTGTACGAACTCGTAACCGTGGTTCTCGGGTTCCATCCCGACGACGTAGGCAAGACAATGGGGCTAGCCGGATGGGGGCGGCCCCGCTTTCTGGACGTGCTCCTGGATTTTGTCCAATTGTGCGACTCCATGGACGACGTCTTCCGGTTCAATCCATTCGATGGAAGATTCGAACGGACCCTATTAGACCTACTGGAGGGCGAGAATCGCAACTTTCAGGTGCGTGCGGATCTAGCCGCAAGCGTCCAAGAACTGTTCAATAGGACGCTGCTGCACTGTTATCGGCTTATTCGAGAGCTCGACGTCGAGTTTGTTGGTTTGGCTGGAGGGTGCGCGTTAAACAGCGTGGCGAATGGAATTCTTGCCAAGCAAATCGACGCAGAGGGAGCACGGCATCAGCTTCTGATCCCCCCATACGCGGGTGATTCAGGTCTGGCGTTCGGCGCGCTCTGGCTCCACCTGATGGAGAACGACCGTCAGGATGTCACTTTCCGCTCGATGCCACCGACACCTCAGATCGGCAGGCCGGGACGGAACTACACTCGCGCGGACATCCAGGCGGCAGTGGCCAAGTTCTATCCGCGTCTTGCTCTCGACTGCTCCGTCGCCGGTCCAGAGCAACTGGCGAGGGTAATCGCAGCTGGCAGGATCGTTGGACTGCTACAGGGACGTTCTGAGATCGGCCCTCGCGCTCTTGGGGGGCGCAGTGTTCTGGCGGACCCCCGGTCCCCTCTTGTGAGAGAGCGCATCAATCGCAACATCAAGTTACGCGAACCCTTCCGGCCATTGGCCCCGATGGTCTTAGCCGATCATTTCGATGAATACTTTTATCCGTCCGGCACGAAGGATTACTTCATGTTGACGGTCGCTCGTGCGACTGATCGTTGCTCGCGCGAGGCTCCTGCGGTGGTCCACGTCGATGGCGGTGCTCGCGTGCAGATTGTCGACGAGTCCTCCGACCCATTCCTGGTTCGTCTTCTCACGGAGTTTCACGAGCTGACGGGTGTCCCAATTCTGCTGAATACCTCTTTCAACCGGCGGGGCGAACCGATCGTAGAGACTCCAGAGCAGGCTATCGAGGCTTTTCTTGAGATGGGACTGGACGGCCTGTATCTACAGGACCAATTCTGGCTTTCTGCAAGTAGCGTTTAGCGAATGAAGCTTACGGTAGGATCTACCTTGATCGCTCGGGAGTGACGAGTAGGCATGGCCTCCAGGTGGGTGGGTTTGATTGCGCTCATCGCGACGATGAGCCAAGGAAGATGATTCGATTGACCAGCAAGCGGTTCAATCGATACCCTGGTGAGACTATCGGTGTAGATGTAGCAAGACCTCCGCCCCTACGCGTTTGTGTGCGAATTCTTCACCTCGATCGATTAACTTTCACTAGCGTGTCCGTAAAGCTCGAAGTCCATCCTGTAGCTGAGGCGACGAGTTTTCCCAGGAGGTGTGTTCCCAAGTGGCATACATAACGATTGTTGACCGACCGCCGAAGCCGGGCAAGTTTCCCGGAAGCAGCGTCCGAATCATGATTGATGCGGACACATCGTCGGCCTCTGTAACAATGGGTGAGTCTGTGATGGAGCCGGGTGCAGAAGTTCCTCTTCACCGGCATCGTGTACAGGAGGCCTTCTATATCGTCGAAGGCAGCGGTACAGCACTGGTGGGTGAGGAGGAGATCGCCGTCAAGGCGGGCGATGCGCTTCTTACTCTGGCGGGTGACCTGCACGGGTTCCGTAATGACTCCAATCACAAACTTAAGATGGTCTTCTTCTACCCGACCGATACGGTTTGGGCTGATTACCCAGGGTTGGACAAACAACCGCCCAAGCTGACACCGTACCTCTGACGACGGTCGGATTCTCATAACTCGATGCTCGAAGGGTTTTGAGGTTTCTCCAGCGTGCCTGAGTTTGAAGGCAAGGTAGTCGCGATAACGGCAGCCACTTCGGCTATTGGACGTGCAATCGCCTTGGCCTTCGCCCGCGAAGGCGCCGCTTTGATAGTGGCCGGTCGTGACGAAAGCAAGGGAAGGCAGCTGTTGCAATCCATTCACGAGACGGGTGCCAGGGCACGCTTTGTTCAGGGTGATCTAACTCAGTCTGAGCATGTTCAGGCCGTAGTTGAGGCGGCGGTCCTGCACTATGGCCAACTGGACGTCGGGGTCAACAGCATTGGCGGGACTTTCGGACAAATAGGGCCACTGACGCAGTCAACGGATGCAACGTGGGATGCTGTTGTCGGAGCGAACTTCAGGGCCGTATGGCTAGGAATGAAGTACGAGCTGCTCCAAATGCAACGGCAGGGCTCTGGAGTAATAGTCAATATCGTCGGTGTACTTGGGTTCGATGCACTGCCCAATTTGGCTCTTTACGTAGCCAGCAAGCATGCGGTGGTTGGGCTCACGAAGGCAGCTGCGCTCGAGAATGCCAGGCTTGGAATCCGTGTGAACGGTGTCGCCCCGGGCATGGCTCTTAGAGACGAGTCCGCCTCTGAGGCCGCGACCCGTGCGCAAACGGCTGGACAGAGAATCCCAATGGGACGAATGGCGGCGCCTGAGGAGGTTGCCGCGGCCGTAGCTTGGCTGTCCTCGTCTAAAGCTAGTTTTGTGACCGGTCACGTTCTTGTGGTGGATGGTGGCTGGCTCGTGGGGGTCTGAAATCGAAACCAGCGCGCCTTGAAGGGGCTCTTTTGAGTTCCGTTCACGAGTTGAGCCAGCGCGGCCAGGTACGTTGGCTCATCAAGATTGCGTCTAAAGCTGTCCCACAGTATGGTCTCCGCGAGTTTCGCCTTCAGCTCGTTCATCACTTTCTAAACACTGTCTTCAGGGTCGACGCACAGGGAGAAACTACCAACAACCAGGTCGACCGCTATGCGCTGAGGATTCACCGTCTCGGCTACCAGGATCGCAATGCTGTTGAATCTGAGTTGAAGTGGCTTCGCGCGATGCGCGGTGAAACAAGACTGTCCGTCCCGGAGCCAATAGCGACGAGCGTGGGAGAGCTTGTGAGCCATGCTCGGGATGAGTCACTTCATGGAGACCGCCTATGCGTCCTGTTCCGCTGGCTTGATGGCCGTCGCCCTACGATGAAAGTTGGCCCTGAGTACTATTGCCAGCTCGGTAGGCTCCTTGCCATTCTCCATCGCCACAGCGAACGTTTCCGACCCGACGCTGATTTTGTTCGGAAACGTTGGGACCTACAAGGGGTGTGTGGTGCAGCGGTTGGCGTGCCACCAGATGTCGGCGTTGCCACCATTCCCAAGCATCATCGCACGCTGATCGAGGAAGTGATTGCGGTTGTAGAGAAGGCAATGAATACCCTCGGAGAGGATCGCAGGGTATTTGGTCTGATACACAGTGACGTCTCCAGACAGAACGTCCTTATCCACAACGGCGAGTTACGCGTCATAGATTTCGACGGATGCGGTTGGGGACACTACCTATACGACATTGCCGTTCCGATGGCCGAGATCCCTACGTCTGGAAGGCGGACTAACCTGATCGCGGCGTTGCTCGCTGGCTATCGCAGCGAAAGGCAACTATCAGATGAAGAGGTGAACCAAATTAACGCGTTCGTCTGCGCGCGTTTGATGGTACATGCCATTTGGTTCTCATTCCATTACGAGGAACCAATGTTTGGCCGTCGGGATCCTCTATTCCTCGATAGGCAGTTCGCGCGATTGGAAACTTCCCTCCGTGGTGCGGCCGATCACGAAACCTAGCCAGGGCTGATCACTAAACTTAGCCTGGCTCGGAGGCGGCTAGGAGCCGTCAGCAAGAGAGGCCAGCTGCAAGGCGTTCGGTGTTCAAGCAACGTCGCGGCAGAAGGTTGCTCAAACCAGACGGTGGAAGCCACCGGTCAACTCGCTTAGGCTCCCCTGCGACTTCTCCACGATCAGGTCCAAGACGCTCTCTAGGTGCTCCAGCAGTTGCTCAATCCGCCTCTCATTGAACTCACCGCGCTGATAGCTCAGCTCCAGCCTCAGACCCTCTCCTACTGGCGCCGCCAATAGCAACAAGGGGTACCTGGTGGATACTCTTTCGCGGCTCTCCTTGAGCTCCATCCCTGACAGTAGCTCCGTCTCTGAAAGCGGTTTTTTCAGGCCGCCCAGCATCGACTCATTCACGAAACCGGCGATACTGTCGAATAGAGTTCGTCCTGCAGGCACATCGCTCCAGGTCTTGACCTTCGGCATCGGGCTGTACTCGTACTGCCGACTCCTCAACTGCTGCTCTTGCAGTCCGCCAAGCCACGAATTCACTCGCTGCTCCGGTACGACCTGCACTCGCACAGGCAGCGTGTTGATGAACAACCCCAGCATCCTTTCCACTCCACGCAACTCTCCGGGCCGTCCCGAGCTCGTGGCCCCGAACACCACATCTCCTTCGCCGCTATATCGGCTCAGCAACAACCCCCACGCTCCGGCCACTACCGTGTTCAGGGTCACGTGTTCCTGCCGGCCCAGCCGCCTTAGTCCCTCTAGCTTTTCTTTGCCAAGCTCCCGCCATACCTGCCCGTACCCAGACTCACCTGTCCGCTCCCTGGGCAGCGGCGTCGGCTCCTTGAACCCTCTCAGCAACTGACGCCAATACGTCTCCGCCACTCCAAGGTCCTGCCGTTCCAACCACCCGATGTACTCACGGTACGGCCGCCTCTCTTCCAGCGCCACGGGCTTGCCTACTAGCTCGCATTGGTAGCGCTCACTGACTTCCTCTAGCAATGAGGCCAGGCTCCATCCGTCTAGCAGAATGTGGTGGAAACTCCACGCCACCTCCCACCTTCGCTCTCCTAGACGGAATACCCCCAACCTCATCAGCGGAGGTCGGCTCAGATCAAAACCACGCTCCAGGTCTTCTCTCAGATACGCCTCTATCCGACTCTTCTGCTCTTCCTTGTTGATGCGGCTCAGATTCTCCTCTTGGAAAGGCAATGCCACCTTCCCCCACACCACCTGCAGTGCCCGCTCCAGTCCCTCCCACTCGAACCCTGTTCGGAGAATCGCATTCCTCTTCACCGACTCTTCCCACGCCCGCCGGTAGGCTCCTACCTCCAACTTGCCTTCAAGCTCCCATTCCACTTGGTTGTGGTACGTCTGATTCTCGACCACGCTGTGGAACAGCATTCCTTCCTGTGACGGTGCTAGCCGCAGGATGTCTTCCGCTTCCGAACCCGCAGGGATCCTTTCTCCTATGACGTCTGACCAAACGACCTCGCTTGTCGGCTCTAGATCATTCTCCTTGAGTTCTCCACCAGCCACCTTCGCCAGCTGCGCTACCGTCTGCTGCTCGAACAGGTCGCTCAGCTTCAGTCCCAACCCCGCCTCTCGCGCTCGCGCAACCACGTTGATGCTCAGAATCGAGTCGCCGCCCAGCTCAAAGAAGTTGTCGTGGATGCCCACGCGCTCCACCCCTAGAACTTCCGCCCAGATCCCGCATAACTCCGCTTCAACTCGACTGCATGGCGCAACGTATCCGGCGTCTTCGAGCTCCGAAATACTCAGCGCTTTGCGGTCAACATTCCCCTTTGGGGTCAACGCAGCGCCTCCAGTTCCACCTACCCAGCCGACACCATGCACCGCAGTCGCTGCCGCCTCAGCCTCACCTTGATCTCTGCGATGTCGAGCTCGGCCCTTCCATTGCATGCCGTACCGGCAAGCTCCTGTACTGTCGCCTTCTCACGCGCCGCCACGGTTGGCTCGCTAGGCGGGAATTCGAAGCCGGTGGTAACACTTAGCGGGGTCAAGGGTACGCTCTCGGCGGCGACGTCGCGGGTGTGCTAGTAGGTGTCGTGGTCCTGTACGAGCCGCCGCTCCACGCTCGGACGTCGACGGGGGTCTTCACCGTGGCCGACGACGGGCGCGGCTTTGAGGAGCTCTGTCGCGGAAGGAACCGGCCTCCAGAACATGAAAGATCGCTCTGGATGTCCTGGGCGGTGGGCTGAGGATCGAATCCGGGCCCGGCCGGGGCACCGCCGTGGAGGGGAGGAGAATACCCGCCGTGCCCACAGGTGGAGCGGGCTGAACGATTCAGCCCGCTGCAATCACCGCTGCCCGATCCCGGCGCATAGATTTCCTAGGAAGCGTTGCTAGGCAGCGATTATTGGCGATAGCCTCTGCAGTCGATCTCAGCGGAGCACCGGTTCGGGATTGGTCCACCAGCACTTCCTTGGTAAGGAAAAGGTCCCCGGTTCGAATCCGGGCGTGGGCTCCTCCATCAAACCCAGGGCAGTTCAAGGCTCCCACGAATCAGGGTTTCGTACAGCAACGCCGGCGATAAACCATGGCAAACGGCAGCACTCAGCGGCACTCGGCGAATTCATGACGCTATTTCTGAACGGGGCGCAGCGATCTGTTAACCGCAAGGTTCAGGGTTCGAATCCCTGGTCCGGAGCCAAATCCGAATACAAAAATCGCCTCTGGGCTCCTCGAGTACGCTCGTACTACAGCAACCGTACAGCAACTGCATACAACGATCAGCTGTAGAAGGCGGGCAAACTTGATCTCATTTCGGCCGAACTTTCTGGTTTCCAGGTGGAAGCCTTGCGGTTAGTAACCGCAAGGCCGCAGCAACAAGGACATCGTTGAGAATCAAATTTCAAAGCGCACAACAATGACAAACCGCGTTCACAAGCCTTCTCGTCGTCGCACTCGCCCAATGGGGGTAGGCACCTGGTTATCGATCAGGGTCGAGCTGGTCGAGGGTCGAGGGGAGCGCTATTGGCCGCGGCCGGGCCGGTTGTTCGCTGCGGCAACGAGCCATTCCTTCGCGCAACTTGCCAACGCCATCGATGACGCCTTCGCCCGCTGGGATCGTTCTCACCTACATGAATTTGAGCTCGCGGACGGCACTCGAATCGGCATGCATGACCTGGACTCGGATGACGAGGGCGTGCTCGACGAGACTCGGGAGAAACTTTCGCGTCTCCAGACCTCTCAGCAATTCATCTATGTGTTCGACCTTGGGGACGATTGGGCGCACCTGTGCACAGTCGTCGACGCCAACATTGATCCGCTCGACGCTCTCGGCGTGGTTCCCAACGCTCCCTCGCCATTCTTTGGTTGGGGAAGCATCCCGGATCAATACGGGCGGGCTTGGCCCAAAGAGGACGATGAGGCTGCTGCACCGCTAGATCCCGAACTTACCGACTTGCCACCTCTGCGCCCGGACTGGGGGCCCAAAAGGTAGAGCCTTTCTCACGTACGCCCGGTCGATGCTGGCAATAAGTGCTCGCTATCGAGATCAACGCGAATCCCCATGCTTTCGAAAGCGCATTCGTCAGCGCGCGATAGAGCGGTTAACCGGCAGCTTTCGGAGTAATGAGTTCGGCGAGCCTGGCTCGTGTATCCTCCGGAATCGCGTCGCTTGGATAGACCTCCGAGAAGAGCCTCTCCGCTTGCTTTACAGATCTGAGGCCGAGCAGGCGGATAAGGAACCTGAGGTCTCCCCTGTCACGATCGTTGCGGTCGGCTAAGACTTTCATTGCTAACAGGTACTCTGGAGAGCCAGCCATGATCCGAACGCCAGGCAAATCGAGGATTGGCCGCGGACGCCTGTCAGGGCGACCAAGGAACTTCCTGGCTGCATCATTCAGCCACTCAGCAGGCAGCCTTTGTTCTCGGGCTACCTGGGCGGCGGCCTTGAACACCTCATTCTTGCGCTTGAATATCGCGTCAACGTCGCGAGTCGACGGACGGGCCTTGTAGGCGAGGGTCAATGCGGCCCCGCCGACCACATATAAGTCTGCCTTGACGCCTCGCGCTTCCAGAATCTCGGAGAGGCGCTCCAGAGCTCTCAGGATGTCCTTACGGGTAAGGAGTTTTCTGGAAGGAGACATCAAGCGCGCTCCAATGCTCTTTCAGAAACAAAGATCCCGCGCCGGCGAAAGGCGGCCGGACTCTGAGCGACAGCTGTCGGCCGAGCGCTCGGGACATCGCTCTCGATCCACCATGTGCGCAGGAAGCGATCGGGGTCCTCAACCCAGGCAGGGGCTGGTAGGCCAACTTCGTTGCTGAGGTACTCGGCCACGCCAGCGAGATATGCGTCGATGAGAGTGCTTCCGGTTAGCCCGGGCGTCCTGGCAAGCAGCTGACGCTGAGTGCTACGTCGGCGCGAACGAAAGTCGTCGACGAACTGAAGAATGCGCGCGGTCGCTTCGGCTGGCAGTTTGGTCTGGTTCCTAATCGTCAGCTGCCGCAGGTCCCTTGCCAAGTCAGCAACGGACTCAGGAGCATAGGTGCCGTTATGGCGCCTTGTCTCCAATTTGGTCAATACACGTCTTAGGTCGCGGTAAATAGGCGAGTCCCTATTTGCGGAGTAGATGCCGTAACGACCCTTCGGCTCCCGCTTGATGACGCCCAGTTCCACGGCCCGACCCAGCGCTCGGTACAGACTATCGCGGTTTGCGCCGGCCAATGATCGACTGAGGTCGGTCCATCCGAATCTCTTGTCGGGCGCGTTGAATACAACCTGAAGCAGCTCAGGAAGGACCTCCGACCCGAATAGAAGCTCAGCGTTTGGCTGCCGGTTTGGCATATGAATAGATATTACGGCAAACCCAGAACATTGGCACGCTATCGAAGGCCGCTCCATTGGTTACCCGCGCCCTCATTGCGTTCTCACTAGCGTCCTCTGGGCAGGCTATGAGTCGATCGGCAAGCCTAAGCGCAAATGCGTCCGTCTCGGACCAAGGCCTGTGGCCGGCTTGTACTTGCGTTATGAGGGGCAACCCTCTTAATCGTGAGCATCCGGATTAGTCCGCGCGACCGTCCCTTCGCGGGTCCTCCCATTTGGCTAGTAATCCAGGCGAGACGAATGGTCGTCGCACGGCAACGCCGGTGATGAACGGTGGCAAATGGCGATATTCGCCGGCACTCAGCGAACATGAGTGACCATTGTCATCGGCTGGTGCGGCCGTATGACAACTTCAACTGGGCGGACTGATAACGCCCCATCCAGTCGGCCTGAATCACGAGGCGCTGGAGGCCGCCCACAGATTGATACCGCTCTCGGTCGCGTAACGATCGATCTCCATGAGCTCGCCGGGCTGGAACTCGAGTTTGTTGAGGGCCGCCACGTTCTGTTCCAGCTGCGCGACACTGCTCGCCCCGACCAGCGCCGAAGTCACGACTGGGTTGCGCAGGGTCCACGCGATCGCCATCTGCGCAAGCGACTGGCCCCGTCGTACCGCGATCTGGTTGAGGGCCCGGATCTTGGCCAGGTTCTCCTCGATCAGCATCTCCGCCGATATCGTTCCCGGGTGGCTGGCACGAGAGCCTTCTGGGACCCCGGCGAGGTACCTGTCGGTGAGCATGCCCTGCGCGAGAGGTGAGAACACAATGCAGCCCATCCCTTCCATTGCGAGCACGTCGAGCAGTTCTGGCTCGATCCACCGGTTGAGCATCGAGTACGACGGCTGGTGGATGAGCAGCGGCGTCCCCAGCCGGCGAGAGATGGCGGCCGCCTCGCGCGTGCGCCGGGCCGAATACGACGAAATGCCCACGTAGATCGCCTTGCCTTGGTTGACCGCGGTGTCAAGCGCTCCCATCGTCTCCTCCAGGGGAGTCTCAGGGTCGAAGCGGTGGGAGTAAAAGACGTCGACGTACTCCAGTCCTAAGCGCTTCAGGCTCTGGTCGAGGCTGGCCAGGACATATTTGCGCGAGCCCCACTCGCCGTAGGGACCAGGCCACATGTCATAACCCGCTTTGGTCGAGATGATGAGCTCGTCTCGGTGGCCTGCCAGGTCGGTACCCAGAAGGCGGCCGAAATTTTCCTCGGCGGAACCTGGCGGCGGTCCATAGTTGTTGGCTAGGTCGAAGTGCGTGATACCCAAATCGAACGCTCGGCGGACGACAGCGCCCTGGCGCTCGGGCGGCGCGTCGCCACCAAAGTTCTGCCACAGCCCGAGTGAGATCGCCGGCAGCTTGAGACCACTGCGCCCGCAGTGGCGATACTGCATGTTCGCGTAACGATCGTCGCTCACTTATCGCCCCTCGTTAGCCGTCCGTCTTGAACGACGTGGCGCCTGTCATCAGTGCTACGGCCTCGGCCATGGTGTGCGACTGCGGTGTGATGGTGGCCACACGGCGGCCCAGCCGCATGATGTGGACGCGGTCGGCGATCTCGAAGACCTGCGGCATGTTGTGGCTGATCAAAACCACTGGAACCCCGTGCCCACGCACCTCCCTGATCAGGTCGAGAACCTGCCCCGACTCCTTGACGCCGAGCGCAGCCGTCGGCTCATCCATGATCACGACCCGGCTGGCGAACGCGGCGGCACGCGCAACCGCGACGCCCTGGCGCTGGCCACCGGAAAGCGTCTCCACTGGCTGGGTCAGCGACCCAATACGGATCTTCAGATTGGCGATGTGCGTGCGGGCCTCCCGGAGCATTCGCTGCCTGTCGGCCATTCGGAAGACGATTCCGAGGATGCCGTGGCGGCGCAGCTCTCGGCCCAGGAAAAGGTTCTCGGCGATATCGAGGGCTGGCGCCAGGGCGAGGTCTTGGTAAACCGTCTCGATGCCATGTCGGCGGGCGTCCAACGGCGCGCGAAAGTGCATGTGCGCTCCGTTGAGGAGGATCTGGCCCTCGTCCGGAGCGATGGCACCAGAGAGCGCCTTGATCAACGTCGACTTGCCGGCGCCGTTGTCTCCGATGAGGGCGAGGATCTCGCGCGGACGGAGATCGAAGTCGGCGCCGTCCAGCGCGGTCACGCTGCCATAGCGCTTGACGAGGTTGCGAGCCTCGAGTACGGGGACGATGGTTTCCACCGCGCTCAAGCTCGTCTCCTACGCGAGAGTTGATCGACTGCGACGGCGACGATGACCAGCACTCCCGTTACCAGGAATTGATAGATCGCCGCCACCCCCATCAGCTGCAACCCGTTACGGAAGATGCCGACGATGAGCGTGCCGATCACGGTGCCGAGGACCCCGCCGCGTCCGCCAAACAGGCTCGTGCCTCCCACCACAACGGCGGTGATGCTGTCGAGGTTGGCGCTCTGCCCCGCCTGTGGGTCGCCCACCCCGGTGCGGCCGATGAGCACGAGGGCCGCGATGCCATAAAGCAGGCCGGCGCTGGTATAGACGGCGATCAGGACGCGTCGCGTTCGTACACCCGCCAGGCGCGCGGCGTCGGGGTTGTTGCCGGTGGCGTAGATGTGCCGGCCGCCGATCGTCTGCGCGAGCGCGAACCACGTCACCAGCGCCAGGCCCAGGGCGAGCACCGACCCATAGGTGATCGCCGTCGTGCCAATTTGAAAGGTCTCACCGAAGAATGTGAGCGGGCGTGGCAGGTTGGCGATCGTCTCCTCGTTGGAGACGATGTGCGTCAGCGCAAAGGCGATGTTCAAGGTGCCGAGGGTGACGATGAATGGCGGCAGCCTCAGGCCTGTGACCAGCAAACCGTTGAGAAGTCCAAAACCGGTGCAGGTGGCCAGGCCCAGGGCGATGGACTCGAACGGGCTGAGCCCGTGCGTCACCGCCAGCCGCGTCATCACGATGGTGCCGAACGCCATCACGGCGCCGGCTGACAGATCGATGCCCGCGGTCAGGATGACCAGCGTCTGCCCGATGGCGATGATGCCGACCACCGCCACCTGCTGCACGACCAGCGACAGGTTGTCGGTGGTCAGGAAGCGGTCAGTCCGGGTGGTGAAGAAGATCGACGCGAGGATGAGCGCCAGCAGCGGCCCTAGGGTCGAGATCGCCCTTGCCCGCGCAAGGGTGGACCGACCGTCTCCTTCCCCTCCCCGGTTGATCCGCGCCAACAACGCGTGGAGCACGGAGTCTATCGTCACGGGCCAGGAGCGGGACCGGATGGCCGGCTCGTGTGAGTCACAACGAGCCGGCCGTTGGCATCAAGGCCTTGCTGCTAGCCCCAGCAGTTGGCGAGGCCGAACTTGGTGTCTTTCGAGTCGACGCCCGTTTGCGGTTTGTCAGTTATCAATGTCACGCCGGTGTCCGTGTAGCCAGACACACGCTTTCCGGTGGTGGCGAAGTCGACGCCCGCGTCGACGCCGAGCGATGCCATCTTCAGAGGGTACTGCTGCGAGGTGGCCGCGATCCGGCCGTCAACGACACCGCCGACTCCGGCGCACCCACCGTCCACCGAGACGATGAGCACCTGGCCCTGCTTGCCGCGGTTCTGCAAGGCTTTGTAGGCGCCGAACGCGGACGGCTCATTGATCGTGTAGAGGACGTTGATCCCCGGATCCTTGGTCAGGCAGTTTTCCATCGCCGTCTGGCTGTCCGGTTGGTTGCCGCCGCCATTGCCGACGCAAACGACCTGTGGATCGGTTCCTGGAATTCCGTAACCCGCCAGGAAGCCATCGTGTCGCAGCTTGCCGACCGTGCTGCCGGGCGCCTCATCCAGCATCGCGATCTTGACCGTCTTGCCTGTCATTGCCGCCTTGGCGTACTGGCCGATCAGCTTGCCGGCGACCGAATTGTCCGTGGCGAATAGAGCGTCAGCCGCGTCGACCGGGTCCGTCGGGCTGTCGAGGGCAATGACGAGCACTCCCTCCGAACGGGCCTTCTTGATCGCCGCGGTGACTCCAGCCGAAACCGGCGTGATCAGGATCGCCTTCGCGCCGATGCTGACCATGTTCTCGAGCGCCGTGATCTGGCCGGCAGCGTCGTCGCTGGCATTGCCGGCGCCGGTCACAAGCACCGCGCCCTTCGCGCGGGCTTCACTCTGGGCGCCCTCTCGCATCTTGACGAAGAAAGGGTTGGCGTCGGTCTTGGTGATCAACCCGATGATGACCGGCTTCGGCGTCGAAGAAGCGGTCGTTCCAGAGCTCCCGCCGCAGCCAACCACGGCCAGCATGGCCGCGGCGCCCGCCGCCAGCGCGGACAGCCGCCAGCGCGCCTGAGGCTTCACCAGCTCGCGCCTCCCCCCTTCGGCACGCAGCCTACCTTCCATCCCCATGTCATACCTCCGCATGCAAAGCTGAGCCCCTTGAGCTCGATGACTGGTAACGTTTCCAAAGCTAACATATCTCTTGAAATGCCGCAATATGTATTCGGCGGCGCGGAACGATCTTGAAAAGGGTGCGAACGTTTACAAACCCCGGTAGGACGAGCGAGGGCTTGCGCCCGAGACCGACCATGCGCGACGTGGCGGCCCTGGCACGGGTAAGCGTGACGACCGTGTCGCGGGTGATCAACGGGGAGCCAGGTGTCTCGGCTCCGCTGGCCGTCCGCGTGGGGGCTGCGATCGAGCAGCTCAACTATCGGCACAACCTCACCGCGAGCAGTCTCCGTCGCGCGGACGGTCGAAGCGCCACGATCGGGGTCGTCCTCGAGTACATCGCCGACCCGTTTGATTCGTTGCTGCATCGCGCCATCGAGGAGTACGCATTGACCCGCGGCGTCCTCGTCCTCGCCGGCAGCCTGGAGGAGGACGAGGCTCGGGAACGGGAGCTGATCGCGGCGCTGGCGGCCAGGAGGGTGGACGGACTCGTGATCATGCCCGCCGGCCACGACCAAAGCTACCTCGTGAACGAACGCAGGTCGGGCACGCCGATGGTGTTTGTCGACCGGCCACCGGCCTTTTTTGACGCTGACGATGTCCTCACCGACAACCTGGATGGGGTGCGTCGCGGCGTCCGCCACTTGCTTGCGCAGGGCCATCGGCGTGTCGGTTATCTCGGCGACCTGCAGACCATCACCACCGCGGCGCTTCGCCACCAGGGATACCGAGAGGAGCTCGCTGCCCACGGGATTGGCGTCGATGACCGCCTGGTCCGGACCGGTGTGCGTGGAAGCGAGCGAGCCGAAACTGCGGCGCTCGAGATCTTGTCGAACGTGCCGGCGCCGACCGCACTTTTCGCGGGGCAGGGCCTGCTGACGACTGGAGCTTGTCGCGCGCTCCGACGCCTCGGCCTTCACCACAAGGTTGCGCTGGTTGGCTTCGATGACATCCCGCTGGCGGATTTGCTCGAGCCCGGCATCACGGTCATGGCGCAGGACCCGGCCGCCATGGGCCGCGCGGCCGCCGAGCTTTTGTTCCGCCGTATGGATGGGGACCACTCTCCATCTGTTCATCGGGTCATTCCGACCCGCCTCATAACGAGGGGCTCGGGCGAGATCCGGCCTTGATCGTCGTCTGCGGCGAGGCGCTGATCGACATCGTTGCGGACGGCGACGGGCCCTTTTGGCCGGTGCCGGGCGGTGGGCCTTTCAACACCGCCCTTGCGCTCGCCCGCCTCGACGTTCCGACCTCATTCTTGGGTCGCCTCTCGACCGATCCGTTCGGCCGGATGCTGGCCCATCGGCTGGCGGCGGATGGCGTCGATCTGTCGCTGACCAGCCGCGGTTCCGAGCCCACGACGCTTGCGGTGGCGGAGGTGGACAGCGCTGGACTTACCGACTATCAGTTCTATTTCGAAGCGACCTCCGCGCCCAATCTCACGCCCGCGATGCTCCCTTCTCGGCTGAACGAAAGCGTCACTGCGCTGCACGTGGGCACGCTCGGGCTGATGCTCGAACCTATGGCGTCGACTCTTTTCGACCTCGTGGAGCGCGAAAGCTCGCAGCGGTTTGTGATGCTCGATCCCAACGTGCGTCCCGCGGTGATCACGGACTCTGACGCTTACCGTGCCCGGATCAAAACCCTCATGGCCCAGAGCACAATCGTCAAAGCCAGCGATGCCGACGTGGCGTGGTTGTTCCCTGACCTTGACCTCGAGACTGCCGCGGAGCAGATTCTTGCCTCCGGCGCTAGCCTCGTGGTGGTGACTCTGGGCTCGCAGGGCGCGTTCGGCGTGGGCCCCGGCATCAAGAAGCGGGTTACTGCACCGTCCGTCGAGGTGGTCGACACGATTGGCGCCGGTGACGCGTTCGGGGCGGCCTTGCTCGCGTGGCTTCATGATCGCGGGGCTTTGAAAAGAGATCTTGCGCTCGGGGCTGCTGATCTCGAATCATCGCTCGAGTTCGCCTGCCAGGTCGCCTCGCTTACGTGCACGCGCGCCGGAGCTGAGCCTCCGCGGCGTGCCGCGCTTGTATAGACGGTGCTCCTGGGAATCGACCTCGGCACGTCCTTCGTGAAGGTCGCAGTCATGGCCGAGGACGGATCCGTGAAGCAGGTGACATCGGCGGGCTATGCGATGGACTCGCCGCGACCCGGGTGGTGGGAGACGGACCCCACGGTGTGGTGGCTGGCCACGCGAACCGCCGTGGCAAGCCTTTCCGCTGCGCATCTGCGCTCGATCGACGCCATCGGCCTTGCCGGTCAAATGCATGGCGTAGTGCTCACTGGCGAGGACGACAGGGCCGTGCGGCCCGCCATCCTCTGGGCCGACGGACGGTCCACTGATGAGGTCGATCGCTATCGCAAGCTTGATCCCGGCCTCTTGCATCGACTGGCCAATCCACCAGCAACCGGGATGGCTGGACCGACCCTTTTGTGGCTGAAGACCCACGAATCGAGCGTGTTCGACAGCGCCCGCTGGGCCTTGCAGCCGAAAGACTGGCTGCGCTTGCACCTGACCGGCGAGGCTAGCGGCGAACCGACTGATGCATCGGCCACGCTCCTCTATGACTTTGTGGATGACGGTTGGGCAGACCGCGTGCTGCGCGAGCTCGATATTCGCGCGGAACTTCTTCCGGAGCTGGTCGCCAGCCAGGAAGTGGCGGGTCGCCTCGCCAGGGAGGCTGCCGAGGAGCTGGGAATCAAGGCCGGCATACCTGTGGCGGCGGGAGCGGCGGACACCGCCGCGTCACTCGTCGGGCATGGGGTGCTTGCCCCCGGGCCCGTCGTACTGACGATCGGGACCGGAGCGCAGATGACGACCGTACGAAACGAGTTTCGGCCTGACCCGACAAAGCGCACGTACGTGTTTCGGACCGTCGAGAAGGGGAAGTGGTACTCGATGGCGGCGATCCTCAATGCAGGCCTGGCATTGGATTGGGTGCGCAGGCTTTTCGGGGTGGAGTGGGATGCGCTGTACGGAAGTATTTCGCAGGTCCCGGCCGGGTCGGGTGGGGTCCGCTTCCTTCCTTATCTTGTGGCTGAGAGGACTCCGCTTCTTGACGCCAGCACACGAGCGTCGTGGTCAGGTGTCGAACCGCACCACGCAAGAGAGCATCTGCTCAAGGCCGCGCTCGAGGGCGTTGCGTTTACGTTGCGCGAGGCGATGGATTCACTCGAGGCGACCGGGATATCGATAGCCGACCTGCAGCTCGCGGGTGGTGGAACCGTGGACCAGCACTGGCGCCAAATGCTTGCCGACGTGCTGGGCAAGCGATTGCTTACGGTCGACTCGGCCGCCGGCGCCGCACGTGGCGCTGCCCTCCTGGCCGGATTGGCAGCTGGGACCTGGTCTATGGGTGACGCTGTGGCGCTTGGGCCGCGTTACGGGCTGGCGGCTGAACCCGGCGCGCAGTCCGACACGTACGCGGCCCTGTACCGCCGATGGTCGTCACGAGCGGGCTAGACGCACATGCGGTTCCTGCTGCGGAGTGCTTTCAGGATTTGTTTGTGCTCTAGTACGTTTTTGGCCCCACCTTCTGGGCTGTACAGGCGGTGGCGTCGCGTGTCCTCATTTATGTGGCGAGATCAACGATGCTGCCCTTTAAGAGGCACCTATCGTGACAAACGGTCACGGGGCTCAATCGCTAACTACAAATCCGCGGGTCCAATTACATTGACGAGGTTGGAGCCGGAGTCCCGCAACTTCGCGTCCGTGGTTAACAGCCGACACTTCAGCATCCGGGCAAGCGCCAAGTATTCTGCGTCATAGGTTTTCGCCCAGCCGAGCCGATCTGCGATTCGCCACGCCTCGACAGTCAAGCCTTTGGGTCGCCGCGGGCTGACATCGGCAGTCGTCAACCGCTCCAGGGCGATCGCTGCCAGTTCGCTAGAGATTTCCTTGCGCCATCGCAGTTCGTGTAGCACCGAGGAGGCCTCGGACCACATCAGGTGAGGGGCAAACAGTTCTTCGCGGGACAGAGCCTCAAGTCCAGGTTCCGACAGGCAGGCCGTGATGACGACAGCCGCGTCAACGACCAGCACCTCAGCGGGCGGCGCGCGAGGAGCGGATGGCCGACAAAACATCAGGCATCGGTTCACCAGTAGCGGTGTGCCGCCATGCAGCAGGAAGCGGCAGCATGGAGGCCTCCGTAATGCGGGCCAGATCACCTTCCTCGATGAGGTGCTGGGTGCCGATCCTGGTCGCCTTTAAGCGACCCGACCTAATCCAGCGGCGCACAGTTTCGGGGTTGCGTTTGGTGCGGCGGGCCGCCTCTGGCACAGTGAGCATTGTCGCCCTATACTACAACAACCTAAAACGGGCAATACAGCAACGCCGACGATAGACCGTACTATTTGGTGATACTCAGCGGCACCAAGCGAATTCGAGCCGCTCTTTCTGAACGGGGCTCAGCGATCTGTTAACCGCAAGGTTCAGGGTTCGAATCCCTGGTCCGGAGCCAAAATCTGAATTCGAATCTCATCCAGTAGCCTATTAGGGCCTTAGCCCGTACATCCTTTACGCATCCTTCGTACATCCATTTCGGCCACCAATTGCCAAACGACAGTCGACACGGGGGCGCTATCAGAATCTTGAGAGGCGAGTTTTGAACACACGAGAGTGACCAGTCGCATCGAGAGTACTTCTCGGCGTCGCGCTGTACCCATGCGGGCACGGAGCTGGTTATCGATCAGGGTTGAGTTGGTCGAGGGCCGAGGCGAACGTTACTGGCCGCGGCCTGGCCGATTGTTCGCTGCGGCAAGGAGCCATTCCTATGCGCAACTTGCGACCGCCATCGATGACGCCTTCGCCCGCTGGGATCGTTCTCACTTACATGAATTCGAGCTCGCGGATGGCACGCGAATCGGCATACCTAACCAGGAATCGGGCAACGAGGACGTGCTCGACGAAACTCGGGAGAAACTTTCGCGTCTCCAGACCTCTCAGCAATTCATCTATGTGTTCGACCTTGGTGACGACTGGACACACCTGTGCACGGTCGTCGACGCCAACGTTGATCCGCGTCGCGCTCTTGGCGTGATTCCCAACGCCCCGTTGCCATACTTTGGTTGGGGGAACATCCCCGATCAGTACGGGCGCGCTTGGGCTGGAGAGGACCTGGAATCTTCCACACCCTTAGATCCCGAATTGATGGACTTGCCACCACTTCGGCCGGGCTGGGGACCCACCAACTAGAGCCTCCCGGCATACCTCATGTCATTGCCGCCGATTGGAGACGATTAGCGAGAGCGATTCTGTGTGGCGGTCATCACGGCGTGGCGAGGTCTATGCAGTCTCGCGCGCAACCACCTCGAGAGGTAGGCCCACCCTTTGGGGCACGCTGGAAGTCCCGCGAACGAGACGACTCGTCAACAAGTTCATCGCGATCTGTCCGGAGTCGAACAGTGGCTGGCGTATGGTCGTAAGTCCGAGGTAGCTTGCGAACTCGCGGTCGTCAAAGCCCATTACAGCCAGTTGAGATGGCACACGCAGTTGGCGATCGCGAGTGGCTTGAAGAACGCCTGCAGCCAGGACGTCGCTGTGCGCGAATATCGCAGTTGGTGGATTGTCCGCGTCGAGAAGTTTCAGCGCCGCCTGCCGGCCAGCTTCCACGCTGTTAAACGCATCCAGAACAAGCTCATCCGAAAGCTCGATGTCCGCGGCGGCCAACTCGCTTCGGAAGCCGCGCAGCCGCAAATCCTTTTGCGAAAAGACGCGCTTGGGTGTTGAGTTGGTTTCCAACCAACCCTCGCCCAAGAATGCGAACCGCTGGTATCCGCGCTGCAAGAGGTACTGAGCAGCGAGCCGGCCACCAGCTTCGTCGTCGATGACCACAGACGAGAACTCTGGGCGGGCAAATTCAACTAAGACAGTTGGCAGCCCATCCTGGAGCAGACGTTTGGCGAGGACGTCGCTCATAGGAATTGCCATCAGAATCAAGCCATCGAGCCTTTGCGATAGCGAGAGGCTGTCGGCAAGATGATGACGGAGTGCATACGACTCGTGGTCGTAGAGAACGATCTCGTAACGCTCCTTTTCGGCGGCGGCCATAACGCCTCGCAGCCTTTCCATGAAGGAACCGTAGGTGACGAACGGGGCAACCACTCCAATTCGTCGGGTCGATTTGCGAGCCAGAATGGTCGCTTCAGCCTTCGGCCTGTACCCAAGCTCCTGAACCGACTGATAGATCTTGTCGAGAGTCTCTGGTCGCACGCGATCGGGGGAGTTCAGAGCGAGAGAGACGGTCGAAATGCTCACCCCGGCTCGTTGTGCGACGTCGTAAATCGTGCGCCGGGCTCCAGCAGACGCTCGAACCCCGTCTCCATCCTTTCGACTGAGCCTCATCGAAGCACTTCGACATTACTGCACCAGGCCAGGTTCGTGCCGCCTAGGTGGACCGTCCGAACCCAACTTAGCCCTTGACACGGAGGGATCGAAGTGCTTCGATAGAAGCTCACAGGTAGGGTGGACATCCAGCCACCGCCTGTCCGAGGAGGAGAAATCGGATGGGAACCATAGTTGAGCGCGCGCTACGTGCGGACGGCTCGGGGGCCTCGAAATCTACGGGGCGACGGATTGCATTCCTGTCGTTAGCGGTCGCAGTCGTCGTCGCCTTCTCGACAGCTTGCGGCGGTGGCGGGCCAACGTCCAAAGTCGGCTCGACGCTGACCATCGCTGAGCCGTTGTCCCCGCCTAGTCTCGATCCCGCGACTGGCGCCAACGAGAACAGCGATTACTTCAATCTGGCGTATGACCCGCTGATCATTCTCCAGCCCGACGGCACCTTCAAGCCGGGCCTCGCGTTGAAGTGGAACTATGCGGCAGGCAACAAGAGCTTCTCGATCACCCTGCGGTCAGGCGTGAAGTTCAGCGATGGAGATGTCCTCGACGCGGCCGCCGTAAAGGGATGGATACAGCACGCGCTGGCTCTGCCTGGCGGGCGCGCCTCAACGTACTTTGGGTCACTCACATCAATCGATGTGACGGGCCCGCTCGCTCTGACCCTCAACTTCTCGTCTCCGACGCCATTGCTCGAGCTTGCCTTCAGCCAACTGCTCGAGATGGGCATGATCGGTGGTCCAAGAGCGGTCGCCGCAAACAACCTGGCCACTGACACTGACGGCGCGGGCCCGTACATGCTCGACAAGGCGAGCTCTGTCCCAGGTGATACCTACACGTTTATTCCTAACCCGAATTACTGGAATAAGAGCAACGTCTATTGGAAGAAGGTTGTCCTTAAGACGATCACGAATCCGAATACAACGCTCGACGCACTCCGCACAGGTCAGGTACAGGTCGCTGTCGGCCAACCGGTCACCAGCGTCGATTCAGCCAAGGCCGCGGGGCTCAAGTACGTGGCCCCCTTGACCCTTTTGATGGGCCTGTCCCTCAACGACCGGAGCGGAACGCTCAGCAAGCCACTTGGCGACGTGCGAGTCAGGCAGGCTATCAACTACGCGATTGACCGGACCGCAGTTGCCAAGCTTATCGGTGCTGGCTATGGCCGGCCGACTGCACAGATGGCCATTCACGGAGATGACAGCTACGATCCAGCCCTCGACAATCGATATCCGTATGACGTCGCCAAAGCAAAGGAACTGCTGGCCGCGGCAGGCTACCTCAACGGTTTCACGTTGGCGATAGGTTCGGCCAGCGTCGTCGGGGAAGACACACTTGGCCAGGCACTTGCGGGGCAACTAGCGAACGTCGGTATCAAGGTTCAGCTCGATGTGAAGAATGATGTTGGCGCTTACTTCGGCGCATTTGGAAAGTATCCAGTTGTCACGCTTGCGTTCGGCCGCCTGCCTGCAGCGATCGACTATCAGATCCTCTACGGCCCTAACGCGTCGCTCTTCAATCCTTTCAAGAGCACGAATTCTGGTCTTTCCGGCCTATATGACCAGCTGCTATCCGCCCCATCCGACCAGGCGCCATCGGTTGCGCGGCAGATGCAACAGATCGTGGTTGAGGAAGCCTGGTTCGCACCAGTCGTCGCCTCGCCGCTGGTTGATCTTTACCGTAACGAGATCACCGGCGTGACCTCAACGGACTTCCGCGTTCAGGAGTACACGACCGAGATCCGTCCGGCCGGTTAATGTTCGTGCCGAGTCGCCAGCCATGCTGAGGATCGTCGGCAATCGCCTGCTGCTTTCCGTGCCCTTGCTGCTGGTCGTCTCAACGTTGACTTTCCTGCTCGAAGCACTGATCCCTGGCGATGTCGCGCGCACGATCGTCGGGCCGCAAGGAACGCAAGAGCAGTATCTCCAGCTCAAACATTCCCTCGGACTCGACCAACCGCTGTTCACCCGATACCAGCAATGGCTCGAGAACGTCATCCACGGTGACTTCGGCAACTCACTGTTCAACCACGAGCCGGTGACGATGCTGTTGAACGTCCGTCTGTCGGTCACCTTGTCGTTGGTAATTGGGGCGACTCTACTGGCGGCGATCGTCGGTGTGCTGCTTGGTATTGCGGGAGCACTGCGTGCCGATATCGCCGGGACCGCAGTCGACGCTCTTTCGATGGTCGGCCTGGCAATCCCAAACTTCTTTCTGGGGCTGCTTCTGATTGCCCTCTTTGCGGTGGCCATCCCGCTGTTCCCTGCGACGGGCTACGTGCCGTTTGACGCGTCGCCGCTCGACTGGGCGCGCAGCTTGGTCTTGCCGGTCGTCGTGTTGGCAACGCCCGGTATAGCGGTCGTTGCCAAGCAGACTCGGGACTCCATGCGAGCGGTTTTGGAAAGACCGTTCATTCGAACGCTCCGGGCCGCCGGACTACCGCGACGATCCATCATCTTCAAACACGCGCTGAGGAGCGCTGCGGCTCCGGTCGTCACCGTCCTGGGCCTCATCTTCGTGGCCTCCCTCGGTGGGACCGTGGTGGTGGAGTCAGTATTCGCGATGCCGGGCTTGGGCGGGTTGGCTGTCCAGGCAACGACCCAACACGATCTTCCGCTCATTCAAGGTGTCGCGGTGTACTTCACGGCGTTGGTGGTTGTCGTGAACCTACTGATCGACCTCGCCTATGGCTGGTTGGATCCGCGAGTCCGAGTTGAATGAGCGTCCTCACTGACCAGATCGTGATCGGGCCGGCCTCTCACTCACATCAGTCAGTTCGCCTGCTCTTGCGGAATCCAGTCGCAATTGCAGCAATCACGTTCTTGGGCATTGTCACCCTGGTCTGCATCGGTGCGCCCGTAACGGCGCCGTTTGACCCGCTGCACCAAGATCTTGAGCGGGTGCTCAGTGGCCCGACGGCCCACAACCTTCTCGGGACCGACACGCTCGGTCGCGACGTGCTGAGCAGGCTCATCTACGGCGGAAGGCGGAGTCTGCTGTCGGTTCTTGAGGGAGTCGTTGTCGTCACTGCGCTAGGGGTCCCGATGGGGTTGGCTGCCGGCTACACAGGCGGCTGGGTCGACCGAGTGGTGGGCAAGTTCGCCGAAACGATCATGGCAGTACCCGCCCTCATCATCGTGCTGGTCGTCCTCGCAGTGCTCCCTCAGAACGAAGACGCGGCGATGATCAGCTTCGGCCTGCTTGGCATTCCGGCGATCCTCCGCGTCGTTCGCAGCGCGACTCTACGAGTACGTGAGGACCTGTACGTTGCTGCGGCGCGTGTGTCCGGCTTGAACCACGTTCAGATAGTGAAACGGCACATATTCCCTCATGTCTGGGGGCCGGTCATCGTCCAGGCTTCGCTCTTTGCCGCTTATGCGTTGTTGTTCGAGACCGGCATCGCATATCTCGGGCTGACCGCTGATCCGTCGACTCCGACGTGGGGTGGCATGGTTGCCGAAGCGTCGACGGTCATCCAGCGCCAGGCGTGGCTGCTGGTTCCCTCCGGCACGCTTATCGCGGTGACGATCCTTGCATTCGGCCTGCTTGGCGACGCGATTCGGGACGCGGTCGTCATTGGCGAGGGTGGGTTGGCGAGACGCGCGCCCACGTCAGTCGTGACGAAGCCAGACCGCGCTGGCGACATCGCTGAACCCTTGAATGGTCGATCAGGTCTGGTGCTGCGAGTGCGGGACCTGTGGGTATCGACGACGAGCTCTGCGGCCGAGACGCCGATTGTCGACCGCGTGGGCTTTGACGTCTACGCCGGCGAGACGCTAGGCATCATCGGCGAGTCCGGATGCGGTAAGAGCGTCACGGCTCTGGCCGTGCTGCGTTTGTTGCCGCAGGGACTCGGTGTAACCGGAGGCCAGGTGTATTGGCAGGGTGACGACCTCCTCAGCATGACGGAGCGCTTGTTCGACGAGCTTCGTGGATCCAGCGTTGCGTATGTCTCACAGGAGCCGCAATCAAGCCTCGATCCGGCCTTCACGGTGGGCAGCCAGCTGGTCGAGTTGATACGACATCACCAGCGAGTGTCGCGTCGGAAGGCCTGGTCTTCAGCAATCGCCCTGCTTCGCCAGGTCGAGCTACAGAATCCCGATCAAGTCGCCCGCACATACGCCCATGAACTCTCTGGCGGGATGGCTCAACGGGTTGCGATCGCATTCGCTCTGGTTGGTCGTCCAAAACTGCTGATCGCGGATGAGCCCACGACCGCGCTTGACGTCACTGTGCAGGCGGAGATTCTGGGTCTCCTTCGCCGTCTCCAGCGTGAGACGGGAATGGCGCTGATCCTCATCACGCACAACTGGGGCGTGATTGCAGACATCTGTGATCGAGCAGTCGTGATGTATGCAGGGCAGATCGTCGAGAAATCGGGCATTCGGGAGATGTTCCACAAGCCACTGCATCCGTACACGTTGGGGCTGCTCAAGTCGCATCCCTCTCTGGCTGAACCTCGCAGCAGGCTTTCGTCGATACCTGGCAGCGTCCCGTCGCCGGGGTCGTGGCCACCGGCGTGTCGGTTCTCTCCGCGGTGTCGATTTGTCGCGGACGAGTGCCTCAAAGGCCCAATTCCGTTGATTGATGTCGAACCTGGCCACTCATCTCGCTGTATTCGCGTGGATCAAATATTTGCGAAGGCATCGGCCTGATGTCCCCGGAGACCCCGGTGCTGAGCGTCGAGCATCTTTCTGTCAGGTACCGCCGCGGCAGGCGCATTTCCAATGCGCTGGACGACGTCTCCTTTGAAGTACAGCCTGGGGAGACGGTAGGCCTCGTGGGTGAGTCGGGGTCAGGAAAATCGACCGCCGCCAAGGCCATTCTTGGACTAGTACCTGTCTATGCGGGCTTCATCTATTTCTTTGGCACAGACATCGCTCATCTCCCGTTCAAAGAACGCCGAAAGACCTATCGCCAGATGCAGATCGTCTTCCAGGATCCGTATAGCTCTATGAACCCGACGCGAACGATCGGAAACACGCTATCTGAGCCACTCGAAGCATTCGGCGAGCGGGATCACAAGGCAAGGCGGGATCGCGTTTACGAAATGCTCGAGCGGGTTCATCTGCCACCGTCCGCAGCTAACCGGTACCCATGGCAGTTCTCGGGCGGCCAGCGCCAGAGGATTGCAATTGCGCGTGCTTTGATGTTGTCGCCCCGATTGCTCATTCTCGATGAAGCGGTCAGCTCGCTCGATCTTTCTGTTCAGGCCCAGGTCTTGAACTTGCTACAGGAGCTCCAGGAAGCATCGGCTCTCAGCTATGTCTTCATCTCGCACGATCTCGGAGTGGTCCGTCACATCTGCGACCGGGTCGTAGTTCTGTACAGAGGAAGGGTCATGGAGTCCGGTCCGGCTCTGTTCGTATCAGGTCGGAATTCGGCTCACCCGTACACGTACACGTTGAACGAGGCCGTTCCAGTGCCCGATCCGGACGCGCAACAGGCTCGTCGATCTGTAGCGCGCTCGGTGACGTCGCCGCCAAGCGACACGACGAAGATCGGCGATGAACAGTGCGTCTTCGCGCCTCGTTGTCCCTGGAACCAGCCCAGGTGCTGGCGCGAGCGCCCGTTGCTCCGCCCGGCCTACCCCAATGGTGTCGTTGCTTGTCATCGATATCCCGAATGGCAGAGCGAAATCGCCAGGCCTGAACCTCTTGACGCTCACGTATTACCGGCACCGAAGCGCAGGTGATCCGCTTCGTGCAATCAGTGATTCAAGGAGTTTCATGAATGATCCCTGTGGAGCCCTTCGTCCATCCGCAAGCGCGCGCGTTCATCGAGTCCCTGCCTGACTCAGGCCTGATGGCGGGGCGTGACATTCAGGAAGTGCGTCGTGAGGCGCGCACGATCGTGCTTGCCGCCGCCGGGACGCCTGAACCAATGGCGACCGTTGATGACATTGATGCCGGCGGGGTCCCAGCGCGACTCTACCGCCCGACAGGTGCTGAGACCAGTGTGCTGGTTTGGCTTCATGGCGGCGCCTTCATGACGGGCGACCTGGATTCGAGTGATGTCGTGGTGCGGGCGTTCGCTAAGCGGGCTCAGTCTGCGGTCCTGTCAGTCGATTACCGACTCGCACCGGAGAATCGCTTCCCGGCTGCGATTGACGACGCGTGGGGTGCAACAGTCTGGGCGACCGGAAACTTCAAAACCGTTGCCGTTGGTGGTGACAGCGCAGGCGGCAACCTCGCCGCAGCAGTAGCGCTACGAGCTCGCGATCTAAGAGTTGAGCTCGCAATGCAGATCCTCGTCTATCCGGTCTTGACCGCAGACACTTCCAACTCCTATTACGAGGGTTTCGCGCAGCGATATGCCAACTTCTGTGGCCGTACCGGATTTGGTGCGACGTCTTTGGCCAACATCCGCAACATGTGGGAAACCTACATTCCTGATCCCACCCGCCGGTTCGTACAAGATGCATCCCCATTGCGAGCGACCTCGTTGGCAGGGCTCGCGCCGGTGGTAATGATCTTGGCGGAGCATGACATCCTGCGTGAAGATGCGGAGGAATACATCCGGAGACTTGAAGCGGTTGGTGTGCCCGTCGAGGTACATCGTTACGAAGGGCAGCTTCACGGCTTTATTGGCTTTTCCGGGAAGTTGGATGCCGCTCGTGATGCCGTGGAAAAGTCGTCTGCTGCCTTGCGAATTGTGTTCGGTCCTGGCGCCTCCTGAAGTCGGCACGCCGTAAGCCATGCTCTCGATAAGTGCTCGCTTTCGCTCGCTTCGACGAGCTGCAATGGCCGGCGCGCAAGACGCTACTTTGTGGCGGGGATCTACCTGTCAGCGTCCAAGCGAAGCGGCCAGCGCCACGACGGCAGCAGCCCCGCTGCCGAGCAAGAGAACAGCGAAGAACGCGGCAATCCAGACCAAGACCCATCGAGACCAGAACGAGTTAATTTCCAGGTTCTTCGGGTCGTTTGGGTCGTAGAGCACGCGGACCTTTTGCCCGATGAAGAGTCCGCTCTTGGAGGTCTTGGATTCTGCCGTAACAGTCACGCCGCTAGGAGTCGTGAACTGGATCACCGGGAAATAGATGGTCGTCCGCTGAAGCCTCTCGGCCCTGAGGCTTTGTACGACACCGGTTGCTTGCAGGGCTCTTTCTAGAAAGCGGCGCTGCGCTCGGTATGCGAGGACGGCCCACGCCACCGCCAGCACTCCACCAATCAGGAAGACTGGGGCGAGGACGGAGGGAGGGATCCCAGAGTGCATCTCTGCCGCACGGTTGTACACCAAGCCGCGTCGTGTAGCTGTTCTTGTAGCAATCCGGCCGAAGATCGGACCAAGTCTGGGCGGGCTCGACAGTTGATTAGACCTCTCGAACGGAAACGCTGAAGAACCCCCGGGGTTGGCGGCCGCTGTCGAATTCGGACTATGAGGTCTGCGAGAGCCTCGCGCGTCCTTTTATGCGTGCAGGGTGGTTATACATGCAGGCTGGCTGGTCGTTGGCATGCTTTCGATAACTTGCTGTTGGCGACATCAACGCTTGCGGTCGGCAGCGACCCGTCGTGTTCTCCAAGTCAGTGACGCATCTTGTCTAAACGACATCCCTTCCTATTTCCGTCTCCGAATTCGCATCCGCGGCCACCAACCTGGCACAGCCTGGCGATATTTTGCGTACTCATCGCCGAACCGTTCGAGTAGCGTCGGCTCCTCGAACCAGCGCGCAAAAGCCACCATGATCACGCCGATCACCGCCGCGTAGAGCAGTAGGCTGAGTTGGCCAAGAAACAAGGCCTGGCCCACGATCGCAACTACAACCGCGATGTACATGGGATTCCGAACGTACCGGTAAAGGCCTCCGACTACCAGATGCCGAGTCGGGGCGATCGGTGCAGGTGTACCGACGCTTGCATTACGAAGCGAGCGAAAGCGCTGATCAGGACTATGGCGGCGCCGACGGTGAGCGCGGCCCCTAACACTCGCATTGGGCCCCATACGGGAATCGGATTCGTGATGCGCCAGCCGGTCAGCCACCAACGTATAAGTCCGGCCACCACGCCCGGAGCGAGACCGAAGAAGATGACAGTCCCGGCGGCCGCCAGCAGTTGGCCTTTGCGCTCCATGCGGAATTCGAGCCTACCGCCTCGAGACGGTCCGACGCAGGTCCAATGTGATTGGCCTTGACGCGCGACGTCCGCATGGCCACGTTTCGGGCCGAGGCGCCCTGCTTCAAGTAGGCTGCCACTCGCACGGCTCACTTCAACCTTCACACCGTTCCAGAGGTTCAGAGTCGCGAACAGCGAGCCGACCACGGCATTCGGCAGTCCCCACGTGTTGTCCGCGATGAATTCGATAACCCCGCCTGGAGTCGTCCAGTCGTAGGTGTGTGCGTACGCCATCCGCCACCCATGTGCTGCTCCGAGCCTTCCCCCGGACAGCAGCTCCGAGGACCGTACCGCCAGTTTCGCGAGACGGAAGTGCTCGGTCATGCAGCGGCTGGCATGTCGAACAAGGAGACGTTAACCCGCACGAAGCGCCACCCGGAAATCAATTGGGATCAGGTCCGAGGCTTTCGCAATGTCGCGGCGCACGCTTACGACACCATCCAACTCAGGCAGGTGGCGAATATTTCGCATCGAGGGTCAACTCGCGAAGGAGGGCGAACCAAACCGTCTTACGTCGGATGCCTTGGGTCTATAGCGCGCTGACCGTTATCGGCACGCTCCTGGCACCGAGCGTGGTGTTCGCGGTGTCCGTGACGGTGACGGTCTGGTTGCCCACCGTGACCAGGGTGACGGAGAAGGTGTGGGCGCCCGCATCCCCGCCGGTGAAGGTGTAGTCGGCGGGCAGGTCGCCCAGGGTCTGGGCGAGCAGGTCGGTGGAGGTGAAGTGGACCGTGCCGCGGTAGCCGGTGGCGACATTACCGAACTGGTCACGCAGGGTCACGCTGACGTTGAAGGCCTGGGTCGCCTTCGCCTCCGACGGGGTGTTGAGGATGAGCGTGGCGGCAGGGGCAGCCGTCACGCCCACGGTCACAGTCACAGCCAGGGTCGGGTCGGCGACGTCCACGGCGCGCACCGTCTGGCTGCCCGCCGTCTTCAGGGTCACCGAGAACTGGTGCACGCCGGCATCTGCGTTGGTAAAGGTGTAGTTCGCGGGCAGCACGGCCTGGCTGTCGCTGCTGCTGAAGCTGACGGTTCCCTGGTAGCCCGGGACCGGATTGCCCTGAGTGTTGGCGGCGGTGACGGTCACGGTGAAGGACTGCCCGGCGGTCGCGCTCGTCGGAGCCGACGCGCTGAGCTTCTGGACGATCGGCGCGCCGTTCAGGAAGGCGTTCAAAATGTTCGCCGTCGTCTGCTGAATTCGCGGGTCGGCGAGCGTGTAGTTGAAGTTATCCAGGCCCCAGTTCCAGGAGATCGTGCCCGCCGCGAAGACCCACGCCCCACTCGGAGCCTGGTAGATCGACGAGTTGGCATAGTCGGCCACCCCGCCGCTGCTGGTATAGGGCGAGTGGGAGAGGAGCGTGTAGCTCGTGTTCGGCGGCATCGGATAATTCGACATCAGGCGATCCATCTCGTAGCCGACGATGCCTGGGACCGAGGCGCCATCACTGAACCCCGTGCCCGCGTAGACCCAGTTCGAGCTGTTCGTCACCACGTAGCTGACGTTGTTGCCGTAATTAACCATGTTCGTGAACATCACCCCGACCAGCGTCTGCTCAGGCTGATTCACCGGCGGGTCGCGGAAGGCCACCGTGGTGGTCGGCCCCTGCACCGGGTCGATGGTGGCGTCCTTGTAGCAAACCATGACCCGATTCGGGACGCCGGCGGCGGAGGACTCGAACCGCACCTGCCAGAAAGCGGTGTCGGCGCCGAAGAACGCAAGGCTGGTGCCCGCATCCCGAGCCGCCTTGGCGGCGTTGAACATGTCCATCGACCAGTACTCGTCATGCCCGCTGGAGAGAAACGCCTTGCTGTTGAGCAGCGCGCCGCCGTTGGCGTGCGTGTCGATGTCGGTCGAGTACGTGACGTCGTAGCCGTTGCGCTCGAGCCAGCGGACCAGGTGGACCTCCCAATCCAGGAAGAGCGCTGCGCCGTTGGCCGTGTACGGGCGGTCGAACGACACCTTGACCGCGCGTTGATCTCCCGCGACCGTGTTGGCCCCGTAGCTGTTGTACTCATACAGGCTCTTGCCGGTGACCCCGTCGTCCGGGTAGTTGTTGTAGGCCTCGCCGGTCGTGACGCTCTCCTGGTACAGGAAGGCCGCCGGACGCCCGTCCTTGACCACGAAGATCACGTAGTTCTGATAGCCCTGTGCATTGGTCAGCAGGCCGAGGTAGACCCCGCTCGTCCAATCGCCGGGAATGGTCAGGGTGTAGCCCACAGTCCAGCCGCAGGCGATCATGCCGGTGGTGGGATCGGTCGGGCAGGATGGCTGCGTCACGCCGTTGAGCGGGCCGACGTGCAGGCGAAGCCGAGCACCGAGGCCTCCATACCAGCCGATGCGGAAGAAGTCGATGGTGTACGCCTGCGCCGGGTTGGTCGTGATGAAGAGCGTGATGCTCTGGTTCTGGTTGACGCTGGTAGCCGACGCGTAGCCCTTGATCTGCCCGGTCGCGTCATTGGAGACCAGGGACCCGAGCTGCCAGGACGCGTTGCCGGGCTGCTGGTTCTCGGTGACGACTGGGTTGCTGGCCGCTCGCGCCGGTCGCTCCTGTGCAGGCAGAGCCGAGCCGAACATGGCCAGCGCCAGGAGCGCCGGGATCAGGCATTTGACGGCGATCCTGGTCGAACCCCTGCCGACCATGGCGACTAGACCAGGCTGACCGCGATCGGCGGGCTGGTTGCGTTGAGTGTGCTGTTGGCCATGTCCGCGACGGTGATGGTCTGGTTGCCCACCGTGACCAGGGTGACGGAGAAGGTGTGGGCGCCCGCATCCCCGCCGGTGAAGGTGTAGTCGGCGGGCAGGTCGCCCAGGGTCTGGGCGACCAGGTCACTGGAGGTGAAGTGGACGGTGCCGCGGTAGCCGGTGGCCACGTTCCCGAACTGGTCACGCAGGGTCACGGTGACGTTGAAGGCCTGGGTCGCCTTCGCGCTCGAGGGAGCGACGAGGCTGAGCGTGGCCGCAGCCCCGGCCGTCACCCCCACGGTGACGGTCGCGTTGAGGCTGGCAGCGACTGTATCGACGACGCTCACCGTCTGGCTGCCCGCCGTCTTCAGGGTCACCGAGAACTGGTGCACGCCGGCGTCCGCACTGGTGAAGGTGTAGTCCGCGGGCAGCACGGCCTGGCCGTCGCTGCTGCTGAAGTGGACGGTCCCCTGATAGGTCGCGACCGGATTGCCCTGAGTGTTGGCGGCGGTGACGGTCACGGTGAAGGACTGCCCGGCGGTCGCGCTCGTCGGAGCCGACGCGCTGAGCTTCTGGACGATCGGCGCGCCGTTGATCAAGGCGTTCAGGACGTTGGCCGTCGTCTGTTGGATCCGTGGGTCTGCGCCCTGATCGCCGGGAAAGATGTTCTCCAGCCCGCGACTCCACGAGATCGTACCCGCGGCAAAGACCCACGCCCCGCTCGGAGCCTGATATATGGACGAGTTGGCATAGTCAGGCAGGCCTCCGGTGTTCGTGAACGGTGAGTGGGAGAGAAGCGTCTGGTTGGTGGTGTTCGGCCCTGGGTAGTTCGACATCAAGCGGTCCATCTCGTACCCGACGATGCCGAGCACAGAATCGCCGTCGTGGAAACCGGTGCCCGCATAGACCCAGCTCGAGCTGTTGGTCACGACATAGGGCACCGTGCTCCCAAAGGCTATCGACGACGTGAACTGGACGCCCTCGAGGGTCTGCTCGGGTCGATTGACCGGCGGATCACGAAATTCGACGGTGGTCGTCGGCCCCTGCACGGGATCGATGGTGGCGTCCTTGTAGCAGACGATGACCCGATTGGCCACACCTGACGCCGAGAGCTCGAATCGGATCTGCCAGGTGGCCGCGTCCGAGGTGAAGAACCCCAGGTTCACTCCCGCGTCGCGGGCGGCCATGGCGGCGTTGAACATCTCGTTGGACCAGTACTCGTCGTGGGCGACGGACAGGAACCCCTTGCTGTTCAGCAAAGCGCCGCCGTTGGCGTGGGTGTCCACATCGGTCGTGTACGTGACGTCGTAGCCGTTGCGCTCGAGCCAGCGGACGAAATAGACCTCCCAATAGAAAAACTGTCCAGAGCCGTTCGCCGTGTACGGGCGGTCGAACGACACCTTGACCGCGCGTGGATCTCCGGCGACCGTGTTGGCGCCGTAGCTGTTGTACGTGTACAGGCTCTTGCCGGTGAGGGAGTCATTCGGGTAGTTGTTGTAAGCCTCGTAGGTCGTGACCGCCTCCTGGTAAAGAAGGGCCGCCGGGCGCCCGTCCTTGACCACGAAGATCACGTAGTTCTGGTAGCCCTGCGCATTGGTGAGGAGCGCGACATAAGTCCCAGTGGTCCAATCGCCGGGAATGGTCAGGGTGTAGCTCGGAGTCCAGTTGCAGGCGATGAGTCCGGTGGTGGGATCGGTCGGGCAGGATGACTGCGTCGTGCCGTCTAGCGGGCCGGCGTGAAGGCGAAGGCGGCCCCCCAGGCCTCCGTACCAGCCGATGCGATAGAAGTCGATCGTGTAAGTCTGCGCGGGGTTGGTCGTGACGAAGAGCGTGATGCTCTGGTTCTGGTTGACGCTGGTCGCCGAGGCGTAGCCTTTGATCTGACCTGTGGCGTCATTGGACTGCTGCGAGCCGATGAGCCACGCGCCTGTACCGGGCTGCTGGTTCTCCGTGACGATCGGGTTGGTGGCGGCCAGCGCCGGCGTCACGGGACTCAGCGCGGCGGAGCCGAACACCATGAGCGGGAGCAGCGCTGGGATCACGATTCTGGCCCAGACGGTTCTCACGCATTCGACTCTATGGTTGCGGAGCGCGAATGAAAATAAGGCAGGTTGCCAATCGGTGCCTGCAGTCCCGGGACGGTGTAGGACAAACACCCCATCGCGCCCGGTCCACTCCTCGAGGTAGCGTCGAGACAGTGCTCACGGGTCTCCGGCTCGCCTCCGGCCGCGTCACCCAGAGCGGGCATGTGGCGTTCGTCGATCTGCGTGCGCAGACCCGGGCCCTGCATCCGGCGCTGATCGCCGCCATCGAGGGTGTGCTGAGCCGCGGGGACTTCGTTCTAGGCGATGACCTGGAGCGCTTCGAGGCCGAGTTCGCGGCCTTCTGCGGGGCCGGCCAGGCCGTCGGCGTCGATTCCGGCCTCTCGGCGCTCGAGCTAGCCCTGCGCGCGGCGGAGATCGGACCCGGGGACGAAGTCATCACCCAGGCAAACACCTTCATCGCCACCGTCGGGGCGATCCTCGCGGTGGGGGCGCGACCCGTCCTGAGCGACTGCGACGAGCAGGGCGGCATGGATCCGGCGGCCGTCGCGGCCTGCATCTCGCCACGCACACGGGCCATCGTCCCCGTCCATCTGTTCGGCCGCATCGGAGAGATCGATGCGATCCTGGCGCTGGCCGCGACGCATGGTCTCGCTGTAATCGAGGACGCCTGTCAGGCGCACGGAGCCGTGTGGCACGGCAAACGCGCGGGCAGCTTCGGACTCGCGGGGGCCTTCAGCTTCTATCCCTCCAAGAACCTCGGCGCCTTCGGCGACGGCGGGATGCTTGTCACCGACTCCTCGGCACTCGCGGAAAAGGCGCGAGTCCTCCGGTCCTACGGCCAGCGGGTGAAGTACGTGCATGAGACGACGCCGCTCAACCATCGCCTCGACACGCTGCAAGCCGCGATTCTTCGGGTCAAGCTTCCGCACCTCGACAGCTGGAACGACCGCCGACGGCGGCTTGCGGCCGCATATCGGAAGCGCCTTGGCGCCGTGCCGATCGGACTCCCTCGCGCCGAAGAGGACGGACGCCATGTCTATCACCTTTTCGTCATCGAGCTGGACGGTCGCGACGAACTCCGCGCCGCCCTGGCAGCGGACGGCATCGAGACCGGCGTTCACTATCCCGTCCCGGTTCACCGCCAGCCTGTACTTGAGCCGCTCGGCTACCGCGAGGGCGCCTTCCCACAGACCGAGCGCCTGGCGGCCCGCAGCCTCTCGCTTCCGATGTACCCCGAGCTCCCGGTTTCCCACCTCGATCATGTCGCCGCGTCGATCCGCCGCTGGGTCGAGGGTCGAGCGCAGGCCTCGAGCCTTCAGCCGCAGGCGGCGGTGCCGGGACCGTCGAGGTCGTAGATCCGAATGATCTCTTTCCCCTGACTTGCCTGCAGAAGCTGCTCGCGCTTCAGGAGCATGGTGTTCCAGTCCGCGTGCAGGCTGTCGGCCTCCTCGAGGAACTGCAGGCGTGACCAATCCGCGGGGTCGTTGAATTCTGCGGCCGGCCGGCCGCAGGCGAGCAGCTGCCCGAAGATCGGGCTCGGACTCGTCAGCAGGGCGTGGCCATCGACGACCACCCACCGCGCGCCGTCGTGCCGCAGGCTGGAGATCGTTGAATCGCCGGCCGGCGTGAGGATCCTGTGCGCAGGATCGAGCCCGCCGGCGAGGTCCCATCTGTGTTCGGTATATGCGACGTACACCGGGCCGCGAGTCGTCACGATCGCACCTGGGTGTGCGGCAAGCCACCGGCCGGCCTGTGCGGTGCCGCTCGGGGCTCGGGCGAAGCTGCTTTCGGTCCAGCCGGTGACAAGACATGTCCCACATAGCGCGAGGGCGACCGTCCACTGCAGCGTAATGGTCCTCGGCAGCGTCACCCCTCGGGCAACCACCAGCGCGGCGAGCGGAATGCAGACGGCGATCGCCCGCGGCGCCTTGTCGTGAGCGGCGCTGAAGAAAAGAAAGCTCCCGATCATGCTCCCGATCGCGATCGCGGCGAGGGGATCGAGTCTTTTCCAGCTCCACAGGCAGGCGACGAAACCCAGTCCGGCGGCCAGGACGAGCGTCGGGCCTCCGAACTCCCAGAGGGTGCGGAGGTAGAAATCGGGGAAGGCGAAAGGGAGAGGCGCTCCGGCGCCGGAGCGAATGAACTGCCGGCTCAGCAGCGCGGGCAGGTGGGGGAGTCCCACGGCACCGGCGGCGCCAAGCAGCAGGTAGGTCGCCACGATCGCCACGGTGGGCACCAGGCAGAGGAGCGCCAACCGTCCGATCGGTGGTATCGGCGGCAGGTCGTGACGCCGGTACCACCATGCCAGCCACCCGAGCACCAGGACGATCGGCAGCAGGGTCGGCAACAGCCGGTAGTTCAGGCTCAGCGTCGCCGCGATGGCGGCGATGGTCAGGGTCACGAGAGTTCTCGAGGGTCGGGCGTTCCACCAACGGTCGAGAAGTAGGAGCGCCAGCGCAAGGCCGGCGAGGTAGGCGGCCTCGGAGAGGACCCGATGTCCGTAGACGATGCTCAGTGGCGCTGCCGCCGCGAACACGCCGGCGACGGCGGCCGCGGGAGCGCCCCAGCGTCTATAGGCCAACACCGCGAGGGCCGCCACCATCACGACCCCGGCCACGGAGCTGAGCCAGGTCAGGTTTTCAGGCGTTACGCCGGCCGCCATGAGACTTCCGAGGACGAGGTCGTACCCGACCTTCCAGTCGAGGCCGAAGAGGAAGAGATGCCCGTGCCCATGGACGGCAATCCATTGCTGGGGGTGAGTCAGCAGCGCCACCAGGAAGCGGCCGTTCGATAGCGACCAGCCTTCGTCGTAAGCCACCGGCCCTCCGCCCGGCAGCCCCCAAACGCGCACGGCGACGGCCGGCAGCAGAAACGCGCTCACCGCGATCAGCTTTGCCAGCCGCGAAACGGGGACCGCACGAACGTCCAGGCCCGAGGTCGAAGCACGCAACGACGATATGGGTGAGGCGGCCCCTGGATGTCCCACTATTCGCGCCGGGTGCCGTGTTTGTGCGCCGGCCAACCATCTTTGAGGATGTCGACCCGGCTATAGACGGCCAGACGCGTGCCCACGATGTGGAAGACCGGTCGATCCACGAGCGGCGTGAGCTCGTTGACGACTTTGTAGATTCCCGGGTAGTAGAGGTAATCGTCCCAGACGATCGTGCCCCGGTCGGACAGCATACTGAAGGCCGCCTCGGTGTCCGACTTGACGTAGTTCAGGCTGTGGCTCCCGTCGATGAAGACGAGATCCATCTTTCCGTGGTACGGCGAGAAGTCGAATGTCGCCGAGTCACCGAAAAGTTGCGTGATCCTGTCCGCCTCCGGGGTGCCGAGGAACCGCGCGCCGCGGTCCCACCGGATTAAGTATTCGGGGTCTGTGACCTCGTACCTCAGGTGATGGACGGCGTCAAGGGTCGGCAGATCGAGCGTGAATACCCGGGCGTCGGGATTGTTGTGAGCCAGAAGCCAGGTGGTCTGCCCGAGGTAGGTCCCGATTTCGAAGACGCTCCGGCACTCGAGGAGCTTGCACATGGCGCCCAGGACCAGTCGGCAATGGCGCGTGACGTCCCCTTCGACCAGGGTGGCGTCCATGCGGAGATCGGCGAGGTCGACGTTGTGGACGCCCGGCGCGAGAAAGCGCTGGAGCTCTATCCAGATATTCCCGAGCAGGCGGTACCGCGACCCCCGCCCGCCCGTGATCAGCGTCCGGGCCAGGCCGGCGGACATCGAACCGATGAGTTCGCGGTTGGCCCAGAGCTGGGGACCCACGCGCTGGCCGTTGAGCCGGCGCGCCAGACGCCCCGGCGTAAGCCGCAAGAGATCCTCCGCCCGGGCCGATTCTGGATCTCGGTGCGCCAAACGCCTCACTACGACCGAGGTTAGATCGGCGCCGCCCGAGCCTCAACGGGACAATCGCCTCCTATCTGGGACTGAGCCGTCCGCCCGCGCCGGGTTGCCCATTTCGGCGCCCTGCCATCCGGCCTACCGTCGGGTGAGATAGCGATTTCTCCTGATCTCGGCCACATGAACGCGCATCCAGTCGTGGTGATCGGCGCTGGGCCCTACGGCCTCTCGGTGGCCGCCCACCTGAGAGCGTCGCGCGTCCCCTCTGTCGTCTTTGGCAAGCCCATGGCCTTCTGGCAGCGCATGCCGCGGGGCATGAAGCTCCGATCGGCATGGAGCGCCACGAGCCTTTCAGCTCCGGGCGGAGCCTACAGCCTGGACCGCTACCTGACCGCCGTCGGAGCTCAGCGACAACTTCCCGTTCCGCTGCCCTTCTTCATCGACTACGGACTCTGGTTTCAACAGCACGCCGTCCCAGACGTCGACCACACGCACGTCCAGTTGCTGACCGGAGAGGACGGTGGATTCCGGGTAAGGCTCACCGACGGGCGAAGCGTTCACGCGTCGCGTGCGGTGATCGCCGTTGGCATCGACAGGTTCGCGAACGTCCCGGAGTTCGCCCGCCGCTTACCCGCATCGCTCGCGTCGCACACGTGCGAACACCGAGATTTCAGTCGGTTCAGCGGAGCCAGCGTCATGGTGGTCGGCGGCGGTCAGAGCGCCATCGAGTCGGCGGCACTGTTGCACGAAGCCGGTGCACAGGTCGAGCTGATTGCACGGGGCGGCCTGCGGTGGCTCAAGCTTCACGACTACGGCGGCCCAGGACGAAGGATCCTGTTCGCGCCGAGTGACGTCGGCCCTCCGGGCCTGAACTGGCTCTTGCATTTCCCGCTTGCCTTTCGCCGGCTGCCGGCCGGAATGAGAACGGCGATCACGAGGAGGGCCGTACGACCGGCGGGCGCACGCTGGCTCATCGACCGGGTGGTTGGTCACGTCCGCGTGACCACCAACACCTCGGTGGTGGATGCGATTCCGGACGCGCGCGGCGTCTATGTCGATTTGAGCGACGGCACGACCCGCCTGGTGGACCACGTGGTCCTCGGAACCGGCTACAGGCCCAGCGTGGAGAAGCTGCCCTTCATCGCCCCTTCGCTCCGGGACCGGATCCGGCAGAACGGCGGGTTCCCTGTTCTGAATCGCTGGTTGGAGTCGTCCGTTTCCGGCCTTCATTTCGTTGGCGCCCTGGCGGACGCCAGCTACGGCCCGATCTGCCGGTTCGTCTCCGGCGCGGACGTGGCCGCTCGCCAGATCGCCGCGTACGCCGCTCGAGACCAGGTACGGTGAACCGCGCCGACGGCGTCGGCGCCGTCGTCGTTGGAGGCGACTACCAGGGTCTCGGTATCGTCCGCAGCCTCGGGCGGCGCGGTGTTCCGGTTTGCGTGATCGACGACGAGCGCTCGATTGCACAACACTCCCGATACACGACCCACGCCGTGCGGGTGGACAGCCTTCGCGACCAGGACCGAGCGGTGGAGCTGATACTCGAGGTCGGTAATCGGCTCCGCCTCGACGGCTGGGTCCTCTTTCCCACCAGGGAGGAGACCGTGGCCGCGTTCTCCCGGCACCGGGATCGACTCCGCGAACGGTTCCGGGTGCCCACCTGCGGGTGGGATGCTGTGCGCTGGGCGTGGGACAAGCGAAACACCTACAGGCTGGCCCAGCAGTTGGGCATTCCCGTTCCCCGGACGTGGTATCCGAAGGCGGAGGCTGAGCTTCGGGACATCGATGCCGAGCCGCCGTTCGCGATCAAACCGGCGATCAAGGAACACTTCCTCTACGCCACGAAGGCGAAAGCGTGGATGGCCCGCACCCGAAACGAGCTCGGAGAGCTTTTCCGGCGCGCTGCGTCCGTGGTCGGGCTCGGTGAGGTGATGGTCCAGGAATTCATACCCGGCGACGGTGCGCAACAGTTCGCCTGCTGCGTCTTCTTCAAGGGGGGGGCCGCTGTCGGTCAGATGGTCGTCCGTAGGCTGCGCCAGCATCCTTTAGATTTCGGACGCGCCAGCACCTACGTGGAGACCACGGACATCCCGCTGCTGGAGAGCCTTTCGCAAAAGCTGCTCGAGGCGGTGGACTATTACGGTCTTGCCGAGCTGGAGTACAAGCTCGACCCGCGTGATGGGCAGTACAAGCTGCTCGACTTCAACGCCCGCACGTGGGGGTATCACTCGCTCGGTGGCCGGGCGGGCGTGGATTTCCCATATCTGCTGTTCGCCGACCAGATCGGCTGCTCCCCGGATCCGTGTCGCGCTCGGGCCGGCGTCCGTTGGATACGCGTCCTGACCGACCTGCCCACGGCTTTGGCGGCCTTCGCCGGTAACGAGTTGGCGTGGCGATCCTATGTGAACTCGGTCCGGACCGCAGACACCGAAGCGGTGTTCAGCCGGGATGATCCTCTGCCCGGGCTGGCGGAGGTCGCCTTGCTCCCATATCTATGGGTGAAGCGGGGCTTTTAGTCCACTAGTCACAGCTTTCCGGCTTTCGGCCGACGGCAAGAAGAAAGCAACCGAACAGCGATGGCGCCGCTTCCTCCAGCGCCCGGAAGAAGTTGGACGCCTGGAAGTCTCGGCGGGCTCGCAGACGCCGTCCCACCCACGGGAGATCACCGAGCAGGCTCCCCGAATGCGCGCCGACGCGGACTGACTCAAATCCGCACCACTCGAGCAGTCGGCGCAGAGCGCCGGCGTTGAAGAAGCGGATATGTGGATCGGCCCACGGCCGCTCGACGGCCAGGCGGTATCCGAACGGGTTCCACCGCCCCAGGAGCGCGAGGTCCAGCCGTCGCCGCCAGTACGCGACGTTCGGGGTGGTCACGATCAGCGCCCCTCCGGGACTGAGGACCCGCAGGACCTCGAGGATGGTGCGGTCCGGCAAGAAGACGTGCTCGATCACTTCCAGGCACAGAGCCAGGTCGAAGGAGCGGTCTGCGAATGGAAGGCGGTCAGACCCGGTGATCAGCCGCGCGTCAAAACCCCGATCGCGAGCCGCCGCCACCGCACGCCTGGAGATGTCGACGCCGACGTAGGCGCCGCCGCATCCGGTGACGACGGTCCCGGCCCTGCCGTCGCCGCAGCCCACGTCCAGGCAGCGAGCGCCCGGGTACAGGTGTTGCCGGAGAAGCATCTCGACCTGGCGGGGGGCGGGTTGGTCGGGGCGCTCGAAAGGCCTCCAGTGAACGTCGTAATAGGTGTCGTAGTACTGCCGGAGCTCTGAGGCGGGTCCTTCTTCCGCCCCGGGCTCAGACGCCATGACTCCGCGCCCCCGCTCTGATACCCGAACCGATTTCCCGCGTTATCCCGCCGACCCTGTAGAAGCGGCGGACGAGTCGAGCCGCAAAGACCTGCGCCGGCTGCACCTTGACGAGGTCGGCCGTCGCAAGCCCGGTCGTAAGCAGGCGGCCGAGTCGGTCCATAGCGCCAGAGTTCCAACGCCAGCCCCACGCCATGCTCCGGTCGAAGGGTCCGCGGAGTGTCCCCCCGGAAAATGCCTCCAGCGCCAGGCCGTGCTTTCGAGCCACGCGGACCACGGCGCGGCCTTCGCTGAAGGCGTGCTGCCCGAAGCGACGAGGGCTGACGGTGTGCATGTGGTAGGCAGTGGCCCGGGGTTCGTAGACGAACGGGATGCCCAGAGCGGCGACGCGAAGACCCAGGTCGGTGTCGTCACCGCCGTACTCGCGGAAGGTCTCGTCCCAGCCACCGATCGCCAACCAGGTCAGACGGCGGATGGAGAAGTTGCCGCCCCACACGTGCCAGGAGACCGAGCCGTTGGCGACGAGCGCCGACATGGCGGCGCGCCGAGACCGTTCATACACCAGCGAGGCTCCACAGCGGCCATGACCGGGGGCGAGCGGATAGTCTCCCTGCACCAGCACCGGGCCATGGCGTTCATGCGCCTCGAGGTGGGCGGCGATCAGATCTGGCGACGCCAGCTCATCATCGCCCAGGACGATCAGGACGTCGTGGCGCGCCCGACGCCCCGCGCCGTTGGCGGCCGCCACCGCGCCGCGGTTCGGCTGATAGAGCCACCGCAGCCGGTAGGGCAGGCGCAGTCCGGCCAGCGCCTCGACGGTCCCGTCGGTCGACCCGTCCACCGCCACGATCACCTCGTAGCGTTCCGGTGGCACGGACTGACGCTCCAGGCTGGCCAGCGTCTGGAGAAGCACGGCACGACGGTTGTAGGTGGGGATGGTGATCGACGCTCGAAGGTCAGCCGTCAGTAGGCTCCGCGACAGCTGAGGACGATAAAGATCGTCTTCAGCAGGATCGACGCGTCCAGCCCAAGCGATTGTCTGGAGACGTAGTCGCGATCGGCGGCCATCCATCCTTCGAGAGTGCAATCCGAGCGGCCCCTGACGACCCACAGGCAGGTGAGGCCTGGCTTGGCGTTGAGCCGGATCAGGTCATCCGGCCTGAACTGCTCGACATGCTCGGGGATGCACGGCCGCGGCCCGACCAGACTCATCTCTCCGCTGAGCACGTTGAGCAGCTGGGGGACCTCGTCCACGCTGGTGCGCCGCAGAACGCGGCCCACCCGGGTGACCCTTGGATCCTGTCGGAGCTTATAGACGGGGCCTTCGACTTCGCCGCGCCGTCGCATCTCCGCGAGTCGGGTCTCGGCGTCGATCTGCATGGTCCGGAACTTGAGACAGCGGAAGTGCACGCCGTTGAAGCCGACACGCTCCTGCACGAAGAGGACCGGACCCGCGGAATCCAGCTTGATGGCGACGGCGATCACGACCCACAGCGGGATGATCGCAACCAGCATGAGGACGCTCACCAGGACGTCCATGACGCGCTTGGCGGTCGCATAGGAAAGCCTCTGACGGCGGGTCGCTCCGACCCGCGCCTCCACCGCGGTGAGCATTGGCCTGCCCCGAGGCTAGCCCGTGCTGCCCTCCCCTTAAATGGGAAACAGCCGAACGTAGGATGGGCGCGAGCCCGAAGCATCGCCGCCCTGTCCCAGGACTTTGGCCCAGGGCCTGGGACGCCCGACGGCCAACTGCGGGTACTCGGTGGCGAGCCGGGGCCGAACGCCCATTTTCTACACGCTCACCGACCACCTACGCTTGCCCCGGGGAGGTTGTCCATAGCCCTCGACATCGCGTCGCCGCGAAAAGCCAACGGAATCCGCAGGCTTCCTACTCTCGGTCGCCGGGCGTCATCGCCGGCAGTCGAGGCCGCCTCCAACCGGCTGATACAGATCGGCGTGATCGGATACGGGTATTGGGGACCGAACCTGCTCCGCAACTTCTGGGAGACCCCGGGCTGTCGGGTTCGCGCGGTGAGCGACAAGCGAGAAGGCCAGCTGGCGCTGGCCCAGGCGCGCTACCCGGCGATCACGACGACCACCGACTGCAACACCCTGATCGCCGACCCGGCCGTGGAGGCGGTGGTGATCATGACCCCCGTGTCCACGCACTTCGAGCTTGCGCTCGAAGCATTGCAGGCCGGTAAGCACGTGCTGGTCGCCAAGCCCATCGCCACGAGCTCCGAGCAGGCCGCCGTGCTCATCGAGGAGGCGGCGCGGCGACATCTCGTTTTGATGGTCGACCACACGTTCGTCTACACGGACGCCGTGCGGCGCATCAAGCAGCTGGTCGACGATGGAAGCCTCGGGCAGCTCTACTACTACGATTCGGTCCGAGTCAACCTCGGGCTCTTCCAGCACGACGTGAACGTGCTGTGGGACCTGGCCGTCCACGACCTGTCGATCATGGACTACGTCGTGGGTGAGCAGCCCCGCGCTGTCGCGGCGACCGGGGCGGCACACATTCCAGGCCAGCCCGTCAACATCGCGTACCTCACCTGCTTCTTCGACAGCAACCTGCTTGCGCATCACCATGTCAACTGGCTGGCGCCGGTGAAGGTGCGGCGCACTCTCGTGTCCGGGGAGCGAAAGATGATCGTCTATGACGACCTGGAGCCGAGCGAGAAAGTCAAGGTGTACGACCGCGGGGTCACGCTCAACAGTGAGCCGGAACGGGTGGCTGAGTCCTTGATCAATTACCGGACCGGCGACATGTGGGCGCCGCAGATCAGCCTGACCGAGGGCCTGCGAGTGGAGGCCAACCATTTTCTGGAGTGCATCCGGGAGGGACGGCGGCCGCTTTCCGACGGCCATGCAGGCTTGCGGGTGGTCAGTCTCCTCGAGGCGGCCAGCCGCTCACTCGGGCAGCGAGGCCAGCTCGTGGAGACGTCGGCCGGGCTGGCTCGGGGGCGGCTGGCGGTCTAGGCGGAGAAAAGAGCTGACAGGCGTCGATACCCGCCCCACGTTGGAAGGCAGGCACGTTCCCGTGCCGGGTGCGACTCGTCGGGCGTTGATGGTCAGCCAGCATCCGTATGCGTCCCATCAGACCGAGCCTCCCTTCTGGAGCCATCCGGTGGTGAGCCGGAACGTCGCCGAGCTGCTCGCCCATGGCGTAGAGGTCGACCTCGTCTGCACTACGCCACGTCTTTGCCTCGGCCACCGGCCACCATCGCGGACAGGGCTTCGCGTGTACGGCATCCCCATGCGGGAGCGTCGGTCGCCCGCCCTGTGGTACCCGATTCAATACTTCCTCTTCTTCCTGTGGGCGTTTGGGGTCGTGTCCGTCCTGGGATTGCGTTGGCGCTACGACGTCGTCCAGGTCGACAACGTCCCCGACTTCCTTCTGTTCTCGGCAGTCGTGCCCCGCATCCGCCGGATGCCCGTGGTCTTCTTCCTCCTCGAGCTCATGCCGGATATGACGGCCGCGCGCCTGCACCTCCGCGACGACGATCCGCGCGTGCGGCTGGTCACCTGGCTGGAGCGCAAAGCCACCCAATCCGCTGACAGGGTGATCACCGTCAGCGACCGCCTCCGGCGGATCATGGCCTCGCGCGGGCTGGACCCCACCAGGGTCACGATCGTTCCGAACTCCCACCCCCTCGACGACATGCCCGCGCGGCGACCGCCCTCCACGCCCGTCCTGATCTTGCCGACCACGCTGATCGAGCGCTACGGAGCCCAGGTCGCGATCCGAGCGGTGGCAGAGCTCCGGCACGAATGGCCGGAACTGGTGCTCGAGATCCTGGGCGACGGCGAGTACAGGTCCACCCTGGTCGCCCTGACGGAACAGCTCGGCTTGCAGAAGCACGTGACCTTCACGCCCGGATTCATCCCCTGGCGCCGGGCAGTCGAGCGGGTCGGCCGGGCGACGCTCGGCATCGTCCCGATCATTGCCGACGGCTATGGCGACCTGATGCTACCGAACAAGGTCTGCGAATTCGTCTTCATGGACATCCCATTCGCGTGCTCGCGGCTTGCCGGCATCGAGGAACACCTTCCGGCCGACGCGGTGGCCTACTTTGAGCCGGGCGACTCGTCCGGCCTGGCCGCCCAGATTCGCCGCTTGCTCAGCCATCCTGAGCAGGCGCGGCAGCAGGCAAAACGGGCCAGGCTGGCGATGGCAGAGCTGGCGTGGGAGAACGCCTCGCGGCGCTACCTTGAAGCACTGGGGGTGGCGCCGAGCGGCGGCATTAAGGGGCGGTCGCGTAAGCGCGTTGAGGCAATCGCGGATGGCCCTGAACCGGGCTTGTTCTCCGCCAACACGCCGGCAGCTTTCTGGCGGCTGCTGGGCGAGCCTTCGCCTACGAGCGGCGAGTGGGCCGCCGCCGCCCGGGTTGCGATCGGGCAGTTGCCGGAGCCGCTGCAGGCCGGGGGCGACGATATCGACGCGCTGCTCTTCTCCACGCTCGGCGAAGGACAGTTCGGGCCCGGCCACTGGCGGCTTTCCTCCGCCCTTCAGCTCTACTACACGTTGAGGCCATTCCTGCCACGCTGGCTGACACTGGTGCTGCGCAGGTCGCGGAGCCTGACCAACCGCAGCCGCGCGCTACTCGGCTGGCCGGTCGAAGACCGGTACGTTCGGTTTCTGTGGACGACGGCTGAGCTTCTGCTGCGGCAAACCGGACGAGCCGCCGTCCCCTTCATTCACTTCTGGCCCCGTGGCCGGCGATATGCCCTGGTGCTCACCCACGATGTGGAGACGGCCATCGGCCAGGCGCGCGTGCGTGAGCTGGCGGACATCGACGCAAGCTACGGGTTCCGATCGTCATTCAACTTCGTCCCAGAGCGCTATGCGCTGGATCTCGACCTGGTGGACGAGCTGCGGCACGACGGTTTCGAGGTGGGCGTCCACGGCCTGAAACATGACGGCCGGCTTTTTCAGTCCCATCGCGAATTCCTGCGCCAGGCGGAGCGCATCAATCGCCACGTCAAGGCGTTGGGCGCCGCGGGTTTTCGGGCGCCGTGCACTCACCGTCATCCTGGCTGGATGCAGGTGCTCGACGTCGAATACGACCTCTCCTTCTTCGATTCCGACCCTTACGAGCCGATCCCTGGCGGCACGATGAGTATCTGGCCCTTCGAGATCGGCCGGTTCATGGAGCTGCCATACACGCTGGTCCAGGACTACACGCTGACTTCGGTGCTGAAGGAGACCAGCCCGCGGTTGTGGCTGGAGAAAGTCGACTTCATTCAGAGGCACTGCGGAATGGCTCTCGTGAACACCCATCCGGACTACCTGCCGGACCGAACGACCCGCCATGTCTACACGGCTTTTCTCGCGGCCATGAGCTCCCGGAGCGACTGCTGGAGCGCGCACCCGCGGGAAGTCGCTCGGTGGTGGCGTGCACGGCGAGAAGCCAGGTCGATCGCGGATCTCCCTGGCGCGGTGCAGAGCACGGTTTCGCTGGCCGACCCGACTGCCGCTCCGCAAGCAGGGCTCTCCCTGGCCGGCTGAGCCTGGCTTTGTCGTGCGTACGGGACTGGCGCCCAGTCCGCGGAGGCTTGCGCCCATTTCCCAGCGCCTGGGCGTCTCCCTACGCTCAGCCTATGCCGCACTCGTCCGGCTGCTCGCCGCCGCCCATGTCAGGTGATCAGCCCGCAGTCAACTGAGTCATGGAGGATCGGCCGCCCCTGACCATTCGCGATGCATTGCTGCAGCGGTGGCTGCTCGTGCTCGCGATCGTCGCGACTTTTCTTCTGGGAGGCGCAATCCTCTCGCTGCAAGCGCCCGTATACGCGGCCTCAGCGATCATCTACCTGGACGTCTCGCGGTCGGCGCCCGGTTTCGACGAAGGTGCGGCGGCCGGCGAACTGCTTCAGCACGACCTGATCGTCCTGGGGTCCAGCCGTGCAGTGCTGCACGCGGCCTGCGAAGCTCCCGACGTCGCATGCACGGATGAAGAGTGGGCCTCACCCGAAACGCTCGCCAATCGGATCACAGTCAGCCCCGACCGGGGCACGAGCACGCTCCGAGTGACCGCGGAGGCGCCGACCGCCATACAGGCGGCGGCGCTGGCCAACGCGGTCGCGCTGGCGATGATCGAACAGGACAGAAGCGAGGTCATACGGCTGTTCAAGTCTGCTCGAGACGATCTCGAGAGCCAGCTCGCGAGCTTGCGCGCGGCGATGGACGATGAGCAGCAGCAGCTCCGGGCCTCATTCCCGGGAAGCTCAGCGGCGGCCGCTCACCAAGCGCAGCTGAGCACGCTGCAACTGCAGTATTCGGACCTCTTCGGCCGTCTGCAAGACCTGGCCGAGCAGCAGGACCGGCTGACGAGTGTGGCAACGATTTCGCAGAGCGCGCTGCCGCCGGGGAGCCGCGAATCCCCCAACCGCCTTCGCTACCTTCTGGCTGCGCTGGTCGCGGGCGCCGTCGCCGGCGTGCTCGCGGCGCTTCTGGCCCAGCGCTTCGACGACCGCATCCACAACGGCGAGGCCCTGGCGCGAGCGACGAATACCCCGCTGGCCCTGGCCGTTCGTCCAGCGCGCCGCCGCGGCCCGCATTCAGCCGCGCTGCAACCCTACTCGCTGGCACTCGCGAGCCTGCTCGCTCAGTCTCCGCGTGTACAGACGGTTCTCGTGACGGCCGCCTCGGCCCGTGACAACAGCGCGGCGGCAGCAGTCGAGCTGGGAGAGGTCGCGCTGGACTCCGGCCAGCGGGTCGTCGTCGTTCACGGCAACGGCTATGCGCCAGCTCCGCGGCAGCTCACGTCGGGCAGCGACGGCGCCGGCATGAGAACCATCGCCGCACCGTCCGACAATCGTGGCGACCTCGACGCGGCCGTCGCCAGCGCTACGGAGCAGTTCATCGGAGACTCAGCCGGGACCTTCGTTCTGGTTGCGGTTCCCTCTCCCGACACGAGTCCCACCGCCGTCATGCTCGGGCGGACGGCGAGACGCGCAGTCCTCACGGCGACGGCGGGCGTCACGCGCTTTCGTGACGCGCGCCGCACGGCGGACCTGGTGCGGCAGTCCGGGGTCGACGTCGTGGCGGCGATCCTGCTTCCGCGCCGCACCGCCAGAAAGGACAGGTGAAGCCGATCCTGGGGCGTCGACTTGTAGTGGCCTGGGACAGATCACAACCGCGTACACGCGCCCTTGGTCCTGCCCTGGGCGGCGAATCCTACCTTATATATGGGCGCTGGCCAGGGCGGCAGGCGGCGCTCCTGCCTTTGCGCTATGTCGCAGACGCTTCACGGATGTGGCGCATGCTTCGCCGCCGGCGGCCCGAAGCCCTGGTCGTGATATCGCCTCCAACCGTTGCGCCCCTGGTGGCGTGCGCCTGGAGCTTGATCCACCCCTGCCTTCTCGTCGTCGACTGCCATACGGCCGCCCTCCACTCGCCGAAATGGGGTTGGACGCTCCCCCTCCACAGGCTCCTCTTCTGTCGGGCTGACACCGTCCTGGTCCACACCGAGGAGGATGAGGCGCGAGTCGGCGGATGGGGTGTTCAGGTCTTGCTGCTGCCCGATGACCTGCCCGACGCGGATCAGGCGGACCCCTGCCTCCGGAGCACCAGCGTGCCGCGTGTCGTGGTCGCCGGCAGCTTCGACCGGAACGAGCCGGTGGCGGTCGCGCTTGCCGCCGCGGCGCTGCTTCCGGATATGGAGGTGCGCTTGACCGGCGATGTCCGACGGCTTCCGTCGAAACTGCGCTCGAAGGCGCCCGCCAACGCCGTCTTCACGGGCTATCTCCCTTACGCGCGTTTCCTCGGTGAGCTCCTGACCGCAGACGTGGTAGCGGCGTTCAGCAGCGACCGGCACATCATGAATCGAGCGGCCTTTGAGACCGTCGGCCTCGGCCGTCCCCTGGTCCTGTCTGATGTGCCGGGACTGCGGGCTCGATTTGGTGAGGCGGCCTTGTTCTGTCAGAACGAAGCGGTGGCGATGGCCGAGGCCATCCGCCAGGCGCACCGCGAGCGGCAAGACCTCGCCGACCGCAGCCAGGTCCTCCGGCGCCGGCTTCAGGCCCAGCGAGACGCCGCCGTCGCGGAGCTCAGGTCGATGATGGAGATGGCTTGCCCTGGTCGCGTGGCCCGGTGAGCTCAGCATCGTGACCTCCCGCCTCGTTGCCCGAGGCGCAACCCTCTTGCGCAGCAGGCTCGTCCGCAGCGCCCTGGGTCTCTACGCCATCCAGCTCAGCAGCTGGCTGCTGCCGCTGGCGACGATCTTCTTCCTGGCGCGCAGGCTGGGTCCGGAACACTGGGGCCTCCTCGTCTTCATGCAGGGGGTGGCCGCCTACGTGATCTTCCTGGTGAGCTACGGGTTCACGTATTCGGCCACTCGCGAGGTGGCTCGCAATCGTGGCGACCCCGACAGGCTGGCAGACGTCCTCGCCGGCGTCCTCGGCGCCAAGGTGACGCTGGCCGTCCTCTCATTGCTGATCGTCATCCCGGCCAGCTTCCTGGTCCCCGCGATCCATCGCAGCCAGGGCCTGCTCTGGCCGACCATGCTCTGGGCATTTGCCTGGGCCTTCAGCGCGAGCTGGTACTACCAGGGACGGGAGCGGATCGGGGTCGCGGCCGGATGCGAAGCATCGGCTCGGGTCCTCTCCCTGGCCGGCATCCTGGCGGTGGTGCGGTCCCCGGACGACACGTGGAAGGTGCTCGCCATCCAGGGCGTTCTGGTCTTTGCCGCCGTCCTCGTCGAGATGGGACTTGCCTACCGCGAGGTGCGCTTCCGAATGCCCACCCCTCGACTCGTATGGCGCACGCTGCGCTGGGGCTGGAGCATGTTCCTCCTCGGAGGCGCGCTCAGTATGTACACAATCGGAAACGGTTTCATCCTCGGGCTCTTCGCCTCCTCGACCGTGGTTGCCTACTACATGGGCGCGGAACGGATCAGCAAGAACTTCGCCACTTTGCTCAGCCCGATCACGCAGGCCGTCTTCCCTCGCACCAGTCACCTGGCCGAGCATGCGCGAGGCGAGGCGGCCAGGCTGACCCGGACGAGCCTCTTCCTCATGGGCGGGGCGGGCTGCGTCATAGGCATCCTGGTCTTCCTCGGAGCGCCGTTTCTTGTTCGCCTGGTCCTCGGACCGGGTTACGAGCCCGCGGTCGTAGTCCTCAGGATCCTGGCCTGCCTGCCGCCGCTGATCGTGGCCAGCAACGTCCTCGCGGTCCAGTGGATGCTGGCCCTGGGCCTGGACCGTCTGGTCAACAAGCTCATGTTCGCGGCCGGGGTGCTGAACGTGCTCCTCGCGGTGGCACTGGTGCCTCGCTACCTGCACGTCGGTATGGCGATCGCGGTGGTCACCGCTGAGGCGCTGGTCACTTTCGGGCTGTACGCCGTGGTCCGGATCAAGCACATCGACCCTCTGGCGATCGCCAGGCTGCGCGAGCAGGCAGGGCCGGTGAGCGTCTCGGCCTGACGGAGGGCGCGGGCTTGATCGAGGCCATCATCCCGCGGGTCATGGCTTTGATCCCGCTCGTCCCGGCCGTGGGGGCTGGGCTTGCGTTTCTCGCGGTGACCTACTGGCGACCCGCCATCGGCTGCGGCCTGCTTGTGTTCCTGATCCCGCTGACGACCGGCCTGGGCCGAGGCACGATCGTGCCCTTCCTGCGCCCCAACGAAGCGCTCCTGCTCGTTCTCCTCGCGGGCCTTGCCCTGCACCGCCTTCACCATCCGCGGCGGCGGCCGATCACTAGCCTTGACCTGGCGGTCGGAAGCTTCGCCATCGGCGCGGTCGTCGTGCCGTCCCTGGTGCTCTTCCTATCTGATGAACGCGGTCTTGTCGGCACGGACACGCTCCGCGACGTACTCGCCCCGGCGCAGTTTCTCCTGGTCTATCTCGTCTTCTCGCGGACCGAGTTCTCGAGCCGGGACGTGCGGATGATCCTGAACCTCGCGATGCTCGCCGCCGTCGTGGTGGGTCTGCTGGCCATCGCTGAGCTGGTGGATGTGGCCGGGATTCGCGAACTCATGGCCAGGTACTACCCGGTGCCCGTCACGCCAAGCTGGGATCCGGTCTACAGGCCGATGTCGACGCTCGGCCACTACAGCGCGGTTGGAGCCTTTGGAGCCATGAACTTCACCCTTGCCCTGTCCCTGGCGACCGTACGCCATCCCGACTTTTCGAGGGTCTGGTTGAGCCTGGTGATGGTGGTGAACCTGGCGGCCGTGGTTGTCAGCCTGACGTGGGCGCCGCTGCTGGTGCTGCCGCTAGTGGCGGGGATCGTCGTCTGGCACGGACGCCACGTACCACGGGAGCTCGGCATCACCGTCGGAGCCCTTGCCATAGCCTTCGTGCTCTTCTGGCCGGCGGTCAGCGGGCGCATCGCCCAGCAGGGTGTGGCCTCTTCAATCGGCCAGGGCCTGGTGATCCCTCAGACGTTCGAGACGCGTCTTGAACACTGGCAGGAATTCTTCCTGCCGGCGCTTGCCGATCACGTCTGGCTGGGGACGGGAACGATCATCCCGAGCATCGTCCCCACGCCGCTGACCGACTTCGTCGACAACGAGTACCTGCGTGACGCATTCCGGGCGGGGATCGTGGGGTTGATGCTCCTGCTAGTCATGCTGCTGGCGATCGCGCTGACCGCGTGGAGCAGCCGGCGCGCCGCCTCCGATCTGATGCGCCGGAGCCTCGGGAGCACGTGCCTGGCCCTAATCGTCTTCCTCGCGCTGATCGGAGTGACCGCCGAGTACCTGTTCTTCGGCGGCGTCTCCCAGGAGTTTGCGATGCTGATCGGGCTGCTCGCGGCTCACAACCCGGTGGAGGCTCCTGCGCCGCAGAGATCAGCGACGCGCGCGGTTAGGTCCCACAGTCCGGCTTGATCGTGCCTGGCGTGGCCGCCTGCACAACCTGGATCATCTCGATCCACGGGTTGGAGAAGTTGCCTGCGTCCCAGTTCTGGTAGAGCCCGAAACCGGTCTCATGCATCACGAAGTGCACCCAGGAGACGCCTTGATGGTTGAAGTTCGCGAGATCGTCCGGCACGTACGTGGTTCCCTGCGAGCGCTGCGCGCCCACCTCGCCGACGAGAAACGGGCGCTTCGTCGGAGTCGACGGGTCGGCCCCCGGGAATTCGCAGCCGTCGGTTCCCACCGTCGCATAGCAATGACCCGACCAGAGGACGCGGTCGCCGTTGACCGACGGCAGATCCCAGTCGGCCGAGCTCACCTCGAGGACCACGAAATGGTGTGGATCGACTGCGGTGATCGCGTCGTAGACCCTTTGCGCCCAGGAGTCGTAGGCGGCGACTGAGGGCGGCGCGGGCTCGTTGAACACGTCGTACCCGGCGATCGTGGAGTTGTTCTGGTAATGACCGGCGAAGTCGGCCCAGAAGTCGATCAGCGCCTGCTGGTTGGCGGCCGAGCTCCAAAATCCGTTCTGGCCTCCGTATCCACCGTCGGTGCCCCCGGGCGGTTCGTGCATGACAGGGATCAGCCAGAGATGGTTGGCCATCGCCCAGGCGACATGCCGATCGACCACGGCGAAGAACCCGGCGCGGTCAGCCGAGTACCACGCGTAGTCGAGACCGAAACGGATCACGTTCTCGCCCAGGACGCCACTCGCCTGCGCGTAGTCGGCGATGCTGGCGTTGATGAGGTCGATGTCCGGCCCGCCACAGCAGGACAGCGCCGGCTCATTGTTGAAATTCTCGCCACGCAGCACGACGTTCTGGCCGTCGTAGACAAGGTTGCCGTCGCTCACGGTCAGGTAGGCGCCGGAACCCACCGGGCGGCCCCAGTCGGTGGTCGCCGGCACAGAGCCTGGCTGCGCAGAGCTGGACGGCGTCAGCAGCGCGACCATGAAGCTCGCAAGCAGCGCGATACGAACGTGATCCAAAGTCGCCTCCTAGCCAGTTCACCGCACGGCCCCGGCACCCGTCAACACGGCATGAGCCACCATGCATGGGCACTCGTCCCACCCAGGCACGATGCTGTCCCGGGGCGGAGCCGGCGAACCCATTGTCGAGTGGCGAGCCCCCTGCTTTGGTTGAACTGAGATGAGGAGCCGGGGAGTCACGATTCATGCGACCGCAGACGTGTCGCCTGATGCCGCCGTCGGGGCAGGAACCAAGGTATGGAACGAAGCCCAGGTCCGCGAAGGTGCATGGATCGGTCGTGACTGCACGCTGGCCAAGGGCGTGTACGTGGACACCGACGTCGTGGTCGGCGATCAAGTCAAGCTCGAAAATCGTGTGTCCCTGTTTCGGGGAGCTCGTCTGGGTCCGGGCGTGTTCGTGGGACCTCATTCGTGCCTGCTGAACGACAAACGGCCTCGCGCGACCACACGGGGAGGCGGGCTGAAACGCGAGGCCGACTGGATCGTGAGCGGTGTGACGGTGGCCGAAGGAGCCTCAATCGGCGGCGGGTGCACCATCCTGCCGGGCGTCCACATCGGGCGTTTCGCCATGGTCGGGGCGGGCGCGGTTGTGACTCGAGATGTACCGGATCACGGTCTGGTAGTCGGCAACCCCGCCCGGCTGGTCGGCTTCGTCTGCGAATGCGGTTGCCGCCTGCAGGCGGGCGGCGCCTGTGCGAGCTGCGGCGGTCGCCGGGAGGCTATGCCGGCGTAAAGCGCGGGGGATCAGTAACCGCCCACGAGCCCCCTTCTCGCCGCCACGCTTGGAACCAGGGTTCGACGCTTGGGGACGGGCCCGAGTGAATCCGACCTGCAGGCAACGCGGTCTATGCCGGCTTCGAGGCGCCAGCCTCGATCAGCTCGGTGAGGATCGAATCCCTGAGCATGACGAAGCACACCCGGCGGCCTCCGAAGGCCACCGCCGGCGTCGGCCGAGCGAGGAGCCGCGCCCCTCGCGCCCGGAGCTTTTCCAGCTCTGCCTCGAGAGGGTCTGCCAGGAAAGCCTGGTGGTAGATGCGCACACCCCTGGCGAGCCAGCCGTCGAGCACAGTCGATCCGGGCAGCTGCTCCAGAACCTCGAGCTGCGGTCCGCAGCCACGCAAGAAGAGGCCCCTGACGCCCAGCACCGGATCGGTGAACGGCGTGCCCACCGCCGAATAGCCGAGGCTCGACAGGGCGTCGACCTCCGCCACCAGGTCAGACGAGGCGACGCCGAGATGATGAAAAGTCAGCATGCTGTTTCACTGCTCCTGCATGCGACCGAGGCCACGCCCGCCGGCAGCCGCCAAGACCACACGCGCCATTCGGGTGTGATCCGCTCAGAGAGGTCAGCGCCCAGCCAATGGAGCAGGTTGGCGCCATCCGCTTTCGCGATTGCCTCCTTCTGCGTCCACAGCCGGTAGAAGCTTGCCCGGCCGCGGGAAGGGGCCGCGCGTCGAAGGCGGCGTGCTTCATCGGGCGCGAAGAACCGGTCCGCCAGGCCCCTCCAGTCCAGGCCCGGCCGGAACCACTCCACGTCGACCCCGACCTCGCCTCCTCGAGTCAGCGCGTAGAGAACGCGGTCTCTTGAGTGCGACATGCTGAAGCGAAGCGGTGGCTTAGCCGCGGGAGATATCAGGATCGGCTTGCCGTTCGACTCCCGACCGAGACGTACGCTGCGTGGCGCGACGCCCAGATAACGCGCGAGCAGGACGCAAAGCTGCCTGTGACCGGCAGCCCGTTTCAGCGAGCCCAACCAGACGTGCACCTCTCCCGGCTCCAGCAGAGCAAAGCCCTCGATCTTCCTCGGGCGCTTGTCATCGGCGGCCAGGACAAGGAACTTCACGCGCGGATCGGCTTCAGCTTGCGGTAGAACTCGACGGCCGACGCGTTCGGGCCAAGGGGCACCCCGCAACGCGCCACCGGCCGGGCCGGATTGCCCTGTACCAGGGTCATCTCCTCCACGTTCCCGGACACCACGCTGCCGGCGGCGACCACCGCCCCGCGGCCGATGGTCACGCCGGGGAGGATGATCGCGCCCGGGCCTACCCAGACCTGGTCTTCGAGCCGAACAGAGAAGGGCCCGCGCGCCAACAGCGTCGGGGTCACGTCATTGAAGTGGGCGATGATCATGCTCCGCGCGCCGAGGAAGACGTCGTTCCCGATCGACACCAGCTCCGGATGCATCGTTTCGATGATCACATCGGTGCTGATGAAGACTCTCTGGCCGATGTCAACCCCTCTCCAGCGGTGCAGACGCAACCTGAGGTTGCTCCCTCCAGGAACAAAGAGAGCCGCCAACTGGAGAAGCCGGATCGTGGCCGGGTGCACGAATATCATGCGCCTAAGCGGACCGCGCCTCGCCGTCGGAAAGCTTCGTCCGCAGCAATGCCTGCAGCTCGCCGAAGGTGGCCGCCGCCCGCAGCTCCTCGAGCTCTTGGTCGTCGAAGCGGACCCCGAAGCTCTTCTCAACTTCGAAGATGACATTGATGTGGGACAGCGAATCCCATCCGGGTATGTCGGCGTAGAGGGTGCCGGCCACAAGCCGAGCATCGGGCAGCCGGAACAGCTTCTGCACGATCTCGACCAGCGTCGGGTGCAGTTCCCCCAGATCACCTCCACCTACGAAGGGGAGGGCGCTCATCCACTCGAGTATATGAACGAGGCCGGAAGAGCCGGGATGAGCTTCTTCGCCATGGCCTGGGACAAGGCGCCTATCGGGATTCCGGCCTGTCCCAAGGGACAACGCGGTAGAGCAGGCTTGTTTTTCACCTTGTGGCGACGCGCATGCCCGCACACGCTCGGAGGGCATGGACAATGCAGGGCTCCCCGTGCCCATGCTCGACCGGAGCAAGGAGGATGTGCGTCGTGCCCTCGATCGCCATCTGAAGGCGATCCCGGCCGGCGCCGCGCCGGGGTTCGAGCGGTCAATGGAGATCGCCGCCGCATGCCGGCAGCTCGGACAGCGCGACGAAGCGTACGGCTGGCTGCGGCAGGCGGCCGGCGAGGCCGAGACCTTCCTCCAATGGCAGGCGGCGGCGCTCGCGTTCAAGCAAATGAGGCGTGAGGCCCCTCCCAGGGCCACGCGCACGGCGCGAGTGGCGCTGCTGGGCAGCTACACGACCTCCCAGCTGGCGCCTCTGCTCGGCCTGGCGGCGTTCCGAGAAGGGTTCGACATCGACATCTACGAGAGCAGGTACGGGCAGTACAGCCAGGACCTGATCGACCCCGACAGCGAGCTCTACGCATTCCACCCTGAGGTGGTCATCCTGGCCGTTCACGAGGGGGCGCTCCGCCTCCCGGAGCTGAGCGGCGATCCGGACGCGGCGGTCGGCGCGGAGCTCGAGCGCTGGCGGCAGCTCTGGGCGCTGGGCACCAGGCGTGCGTCGGCGCGCGTGATCCAGCACACCTTCGTGACCCACCCAGCCCAGCCGCTCGGGCACCTGGCGGGCCGGCTCGGGTCGCGTTATGCGATGGCCCAGATGCTCAACTTCCGCATGATGCGGGAGGCTCCCGCCGAGGTCGCATTCGTCGACTGCGAAAGGCTGGCTTCCTGGTGCGGGAAGCAGGCCTGGTTCAGCGACCGCTACTGGTACCTGACGAGGCAGGCGCTCGCCCCTGACGCCCTACCGCTGCTGGCCCGTCACACCGCCGCCGTGCTGGCGGCGACGCTCGGCCTGAGCAGGAAGTGCCTGGTCCTGGACCTCGACGGCACCCTGTGGGGCGGCATCATCGGCGAAGATGGGCTGGGCGGCATCACCCTCGGCGGCGGCCCGGCTGGAGAGGCTTATGCCGACTTCCAGTCGTTCCTGCTCGGTCTGAAGCAGAAGGGAATACTACTTGCGGTCGCCTCCAGGAACAACGACTTCGATGCCCGGCTGCCCTTCGAAGAGCACCCCGACATGCGCCTGCACCTCGCCGACTTCGCCGCCTTCGTCGCCGGCTGGAAGGACAAGGTGAGCGACCTGCGCGACATCGCCGGCGAGCTGGGGCTCGGCCTCGACAGCCTGGTCCTGGTCGACGACAGTCCCGCAGAGCGGGCGCTGGTGCGCGCCCAGCTGCCCGAGGTCGACGTGATCGAGCTGCCCGCGGATCCGGCGGAATACGTGCGGACGCTGACCGGCTACCCCGGCCTCGAGACCGTGGCGCTGACGGGGGAGGACACGCGCCGCACCGAGCAGTACCTGGCCCGGCGCGAAGCGAGCCGGTTGGAGGCGGCAACCGGCAGCCTTGCCGAGTTCCACCGCAGCCTCGAGATGTCGGCGCGCGTGACGCCCTTCGACGAGCAGACCATGCCGCGCGTCGCGCAGCTGATCGCCAAGACCAACCAGTTCAACCTGACCGGGGGGCGCCCGGGGCTCGCTGAGCTGAATGCGCTCGTGCGGGATCCGAACACCGTGCATCTCTGCCTCAGGCTGCGGGACCGCTTCGGCGACCACGGCCTGGTCAGCATCCTCCTGGGACGGCAGCACGGCGAGGCGGTTGAGGTCGATGTCTGGGTCATGAGCTGCCGAGTGCTCGGCCGCACGGTCGAGGCCGCGATGATCGAGCACCTGTGCCGAGAGGCCGCCGCCCGCGGTTGTCGCCGCGTGCGCGGAACTTACGTCCCCACCACGCGCAACCAGCTGGTGCGAGACCTCTACCCGAGTTTCGGGTTCGAGCTCGTCACCGAGGAGGCCGGAACGACCACCTGGGAGCTTGACCTTTCACGCGGGGGAGCGATCCGCAACGAACTCATCGCGGAGTGGGTGGACGATGGTCCGCGCCTGCCGGCCGTCTTGGGGCCGCAGGACGTCGTCGCCTTGCAGGAATGACGGTGCGGGCGGTCGGGGTCTTCCCTCCACGGGAGCGTGCGATCCGGCGCCGCTTGTTCGATGCCCTCGAGCGCGCCTTTCGCGTTCGTTTCGAAGGTCGTGAGGAAGGCGACTTCGAAGGCCTGGATGCCGCCGTCTTCGTGGCCGCGGCGGGGCTAATCCAGCGCCCGCCATGCCCGTCGGTCTCGTTCGAGCACGGTGGCGTCGAACGTCCATGCAGCGGCTATGTCCGGCTCGGAACCGACGCGTTGCTGGATGGACGCCTGAGGGGGCGTGTCTTGACGGATGGCGAAGCGGAGGCCGTGCCGGTCCTGCACCCATCTCTCCCCGCGCGCGTGCTCGCGGCCGCGTCGAACGGGCCGCTATGGGTCACCTCTCAGGACGCCGGCCAGCCGCGTCACTACCTCGCCGCGCTCGCCCCAGCCGAGCTGGGAGTGGACGAGCCGCTGCGCGCGCGTCTCCGAGCCGGGTCATTCATCGGCCTGCTTCCACTGGTTCATCTCCTGCGTGAGATCTCCACCGAATGGTCCTGGTCGGATCCGCCACCCCGCGCCTGCTTCATCATCGACGACCCCAATCTCCACTCCCTGACCTACGGCCACGTCGACTTTCGCCGCCTGGTGGCACACGCCGCGCGCGGCGGCTACCACGTGGCCATCGCCAGCACTCCCATCGACTATGGCTACGTACATCCGGCGGCACGCGCCCTCTTCGCCGGGCACCCAAGACAGGTCTCGCTGGCGATCCACGGCAACAACCATGAACGCCACGAGTTGTCCGGCGTCCGCGGTGAAGAGGCGGCGCTGGCCATCGCGGGACAAGCCATCCGCCGCTGCGAGCGACTGGAGCGGCAGTCAGGTCTGCATGTCTCACGCGTGATGTGCGCGCCGCATGAAGAATGCGGCCGGACCATGCTGAGCGCTCTCTTTCGTCTCGGGTTCGACGCTCTGTGCAAGGAGCCGAGCTGGCGAGTGAGCCGTGATGCCGGCAACCCCGAAGGCGTCCTGGCCGGATGGGAGCCCGCGCAGACCGTCGAGGGACTGCCCGTCCTGCCTCGGAACCGACCGTTGGGTGATGAAGAGGACCTGGTGTTTCGCGCCTACCTGAACCTTCCCCTGCTCCTCTACTTCCACCACTGGGACCTGGCCGGCGGCCCGGACGTGCTCGACGCTGCCGCTGACATCGTCAACCGCGTCGCGCGACACGAGTGGATGTCGCTCGCCGACGTGTGCCGATCCAACCTGGTCCTGGACCGAAGGGGGGAGACGCTGGTCGTCAGACCCTACGCGCGGCGGGTCTCGCTGAGCGTCGCCGTGGACGTGCAGCGGATCATCGTCGAAACCGCGCCGTCCGAACCGCCCGTCCAGGTCCGGCTCTCGTGCGGCCGGCTGTCCGCCTTCGGGCTGTCGGGCGCCTCGTTCATTCTTTCCGGCCCCTTCAGTTCGTCGGTCGAGATCGAGATGGTTTCCCCGCAGGCTCTGTCCGCGGATGCCGTTCCACGACCGTTGCCTCGGTTGTGGCCCGTGGTTCGGCGAGCCATGACCGAATCCCGCGACCGCCTCGGGCCGCTGCCCGGCCGCCTTGGCGGGCGCCGCGCAGGCCCGTAGGCAGCCTTACAGCTCGATCAATGCCTTGCGAACAGCGTAGAGGACGGCCTGTGCCCGGTCATATATCTCGAGCTTCTCGTAGATGTGGCAGATGTGGTTTCTCACCGTCTTTTCGCTGATCTTCAGCGTGAAGGCGATCTGCTTGTTCGGCTTGCCGCTCGCCATCAGCTTCAAGATTTCGACCTCGCGTGCGGTCAGGCCGTCGTAGAACTCCTTCGGAGTGCTGGCCCCGGTCAGCATGTCGAGCACGCGGTTGGCCACCGCTCCCGCCATCACCCGCTCGCCGGCGAGCACGGCCATGATGCTGGACGCTATTGCCGCCGGCTGGGCGTCCTTCAGGACGTAGCCGCACGCGCCGGCGCGCAGAGCCTGGAGCACGTAAGTGTCGGCATCGAAGGTCGAAAGGATCAGCACCTTGACCCCAGGCTGGTCGGCCACGATCTTCGCGGTCGCCTCGACGCCGTCCATTCCCGGCATCTTGAGATCCATCAAGACCACGTCCGGCTTCAGCGCGGTCGCTTTCTCCACTGCCTCGAGGCCGTTCGCCGCCTCACCGGCTAGGGTGATTCCCGGTTCCTCCTGCAGAAGGCGTGCCAGACCGCTTCGAAACAGGGTTTGATCATCGGCGATCAGGACACGGGCAGGGCGTGTTTGCGTTGCCAGTTGAGCACCTCCTTTGGAAAGTTCGCTATGACCGTCGTCCCGCCGCAACCACTGCGAATGCTCAGCTCGCCGCCGAGCAGGGCGGCGCGCTCCCGCATGCCGAGGATGCCCGCACCGACCGGTCTTGCGTCATCGAACCACACCCAGCCACGTCCATCATCTTGAATGCTGACGACGAATCGGTGATTCGACGTGGCTTTGAGCGCGACGTGAACCCTCCGCGCGCCGCCATGCCGGTGCGCGTTGGTGATTGCTTCCTGAATGATGCGGTAGAGGTTGATGGAGGTGTCTGGAGGCAGTGTTACAGGCCAGGTGGGGCTCACCGACAGGCGCACCTTCACACCGGTTCGCCGCTGATACGTGGCAAGTAAGTCGCTTCGCACAGCTTTGACGAACTCATACGCGAACCCGGGCTGCCCGCGCAGGTCCCATTGCATCTGCCGCATGTTGTTGAGGACTTCCCGCACCGAAGTCTCGATGTATCCGAGCTGATCCAACACGCCCTGCCGGCCTTTGTGCTCGCGCGCGAAAACTTGCGTCTGCATCAGTACCGCCGTCAGGTCCTGCATGACCTGGTCGTGAAGCTCGCGCGCGAGCTCGCCCTTGACCCGATTCACGACGGATTCCATACTTTCGTGCTGCAGCGGCAGCTCGACGATTTGGCCGATCGCCGCAGCCTTCACCACCACCACGAAACCACGCCCACGTGCTCCCCTGTCCGTGCGAACCTGTTCATTCAGCCCACGCGCCCGACCACCTGAAGTTATCGTTTCGAGTTCTGCTCGACGCCGTACCCTTGTGGGAATCTCGTTTCCTACATTTGCACGAGGGGGCTTGGAGCGGCCTGTCAGTCCTTGATCTCATCGCCCTCCGGCCGTTTTCTCTTCTGCAGGATTTCGGTGATGGTTTGCGAGAGCCGTTCCCGCATCATGCGGCTCTTGATCAGCCACGACAGCACACCGAGCTCCTGCACCCGGCGGAGGTCGACATGATCAACGGTGTCCAGCAGCACGATGACCGCCAGGTGCTTGGTTGGAGGGTGGGAGCGGAGCCGCTCGAGTGTCGCGACCAGGTCGAGGTCGGGCAGCGTATTCAGCAGCAACACGTCGGGAGTCGACTCCATGATTCGAGAGATGGCCGAATTCGCGTCGTGCACGAGGTCGACCTGCCATCCGTCTCGTTCCAGAACTTCCTGATGCAGCCGGCCGAGAACCCGGTCGGACTCGGCGATGAGCACGTTCTTGCCGATCGGGTCGTCGACCCGCTTCCAGCCTGTCGCTGGACGCTCCTGGGTCGGATTGGTCTCCGGACGGCGACGTTCCAAGATGAAACCTCCTCGCTCGACATTGGACCGCGTCAGCAGGGAATGACTTAACGTTATCCGTGGCGACCGCACTCACGCAGCCTACTGATGTGTGAATCTCACCTACCGCAATTGGTGTAGGGCAAACCCACACATTTTGTCGTGCGGTCCCACGCTGATCGCGATTCCCGAAACGGCCGAGCCGATCCGTTAATCATTGGCAACACAGTTTGGTGAAAATTCGAGCTGCTCGACCGAAAACGATGGAGCACTCGCGTTGAGCTCGCTGACGCGATCTTTGAGTACCTCGAGATCTTTCACAACCGCAAGCGTCACCATTCGTCGCTGGGTATGCTCACACCCGTCGACGTTGAATCTCGACGTCGTCAGCCAACGACAGCAGCATGATTTCCAATTAACCGGCTCTATCTGAGCCAGGACACCCCTCAGGCCGCATAGGGCAATTCGCACCCGAGCACCTGGATCGGAAGCTGCCGTCGAGAGCATATGGATTGCATGCTGATCGTCAACCAACCACAGCTCGACGCGGTCATCCATGAGAATTGCCGCGAGACTCGCCCACATCGGAGCCACAACATGCGACCGCCAGCACCGCGCATGGCTCCCTGTCATCGATTTGTAACGCGAGGCTGCGACGCTGCCCAAGGCCGCGGAATCTCGCGGAGAAAGAATCAGAGGAGTGACAGTATGAGACTTCGATTGTTTGCGGTGCTCGGACTTTCGGCGCTGGGCCTGTTTGCAGCAACAAGCCCGACACAGGCGGCTGTTGACTTCGTCAACCCGGCGGTGAGCAGCTTCGCTGACATCAACACCGGCTGGTACGACCATCAGCAGATCTGGTATGCGGCTTCGACCGTCGCCAGTGCCACCGTGGCCGCCGCCAACCTGGCGGCTCAAGGCCAGACCGTCTACCACGTGGAGAATCCGGACGGCAGTACGCCGACTCAGCAGCTGACCTTTCCTGTGCCGCCCACTGGCGGCATCACCAGCAGTGGCAATGTGATAAGCGCGATCCCCACCGAAGTCGGCTACAACGGCGGGGCATGGAATCTCAAGATCTTCGTCTGGAACTCTCCTGCCACACGCGCGCTGACCAGGGACGATGACATCCTGGCTGCCGTCGCCAACCGTGAGGGAACGCTCATCACCACCCAGATCGTGGTGCGCTGCCCGCTCGTTAACTTCAGCGCGCTCCGCTGATCATTCGATTCGAGAGGGCGGGCCTTGCAACAGCCGCCCTCTCGAACCTTGGCCGGCCGTCTGTGGTGGCGCGCCCACGAAGAGGCAAGCCGGTTGAATTTCCACAAGCCACACTCTGACTCAGTCATGGATCGCCCCAGCGAACTCGAGGGCGTTTTGGTGTTGAGTTCCAAGGCCAGTGGTCTGCAGCCCATGGCGATAACGTAGGCACTGGTGTGATCCTCGCCGTTCCGCGCAACATGTCCGAGCGGCTCGCCGTACGCATGGTCAGGATGGTTCTGGGTGAGCACGGAGTTTCGACCGTGACGGGAAAGCAGTACAAGGTCCCCGAACCCGGATAGAAGCTTTAAACCGCGGTCAGCTCCAATTGGTCATGCGAATGGGCGACTAGGCGGGCTGATCGCTGCTCGCCGTATGAATGTTTGATAACGATAAGGCGAGCTTACTGGGACCCAGGGACCTTCGCGCGCGTCTTCTATATATGTGTCTATATATGTGTCGCCCCAGCCGACCCACATCGTCCTGATGAGATCCTGATCGGTTTGCGCAGGTTGGCGCCGGCGCTGAGATTTCCATCTGACCCGCTGCTTCTTCGGGACGCGTGAGCTTCAGATCAGCGATCTAGAAGCCCCACTGTTTCCATTGGGACTTAGGTGTCTTCCTGATCTCTGCGGGAACTTATCCCGGTCACGTGAGTATGCCGGTGGCTTGGCCGACCTCGATCAGGTGGCCGTCGGGGTCCCGGACATACGCGCGGATCTCTCGTCCATGATCCTTCGGCTCGGTGAGGAACTTCGCGCCCTTCGCCGACCATTCCTTGTAGATCTTGGCGATGTCAGCGACACGAATGTTGAGGAATGCGCTTGTGCGGTTGGGGTCGGGCGGGGTGGTGAGAGTTACGGTTGGCTTATCGTCCGTAGGACCGCCGCCCAGATTGAGGATCAGCCACGTGTTCGCAACCTTCATGATCACCGGGTCGCGCTCGATGAGAACCTGCCCGTCGAAAAGCGACCGATAGAACTCACGGGAGCGGTCCTGATCGGAAACCACGAGAAAGTGCGTGATAACGAAACCGTCTTTCGGCGCGGGGAAGTCTTCTGGGTTCACTTGCAACCTCCAGGTTGTCGTCAGTAGCCGACTCAGTACTTGCTTGGCGCCTTGGTGCTGAAGTTCGAGACCAGTTGCTGCACCCGCGACTTGCCGCATTCGGGGCACTTTGGCGGCTCCTTCTTCAACCGGTCGTGTTCACTGATCGGGACGCTCACTTCAAAGTGCTTGCGGCACGCCTTGCACTCGAACTCGTAAACAGACATGACATTCCCACCTCCGAAATCACCGACCACCGTCAACGCCCGAGCCTTTGAGCCGCACGACAAACCAGGGCCCTTAGGCCGCACAACCCACCACCTCCAGTCTGATCGCAACACTGGCGGTTGGCAGGGTGTTCAAAGAGCCCGAGGCGCCGTAGAGTGCGGCCATGATTGCTCGAGTCACAACCGCGCCACTGCTTGCCAATTCACAGGTGACCGAGGTCATGGTGGTCGCTGGGCGTGACGTGTATGTCGAGGTCAACGGCCGCCTCATCCTCACGCCGATCACGTTCGCCGGCGAGCAGGAGGTGCTCGATGTGATCAGGTTCATCGTCGAGTTGGTCGGCCGCCGGATCGATGCCGAAAACCCGATCTGCGACGCACGCCTGCCAGACGGCTCGAGGGTGCACGCGGCGATTCCTCCGGTGGCGATCGACGGTCCTCTTCTGAACATTCGCAAGTTCGTACGCGGACCGCTGAACATGAACGATCTGATCCAGCTTGGTAGCTGCAGCGAGAGCGCTTTTGGCTTTCTCAAGGCATGCGTTATGGCGCGGGCCAACATCTTGGTCAGCGGCGGCACGAGCAGCGGCAAGACCACGCTCCTCAACGTGATGTCGGGTTACATACCAAGCGATGAGCGCATCGTCACGATCGAAGACGCGGCCGAGCTGCAGCTGCAGCAGCGTCACGTCGCGAGGCTCGAGTCGCGCCCGTCCAGCCCAAATGGGACGCCGGAGATCACATTGCGCGACCTGGTCATCTCCTCGCTGCGGATGCGTCCTGATCGACTGATCGTCGGTGAGGTCAGGGGCCCCGAGGCGTTGGACATGCTGCAGGCGATGAACACCGGCCACGACGGATCCATGACCACGCTTCATGCCAACAAGCCCCGCGACGCTCTGGCCCGCATCGAGACGCTCGTGATGATGGCCGGTTATGACCTCGTGCCAAAGCGATTCGCTCTCAAATCGCGAGCGCGTTCAATGTTGTCGTCCATCTCGAGCGAATGCGCGATGGGAGTCGCAAGGTCGTGAAGATCAGCGAGATCACGGGCATGGACGAAGACATCATCAGCATGCAGGACATCTTCGAGTTCACCCGCACGGGTCTGGACCCCGAGGGCAGAGTTGTCGGCGGATTTGCACCTGCCAGCATCCGGCCAAGGATCATGGATCGCCTGACGGATCGTGGGCTGGAGATACCGCTCGAGCTCGCGCGGATTTTCCCGGCAACAACGCAGCAACCCCAGTAAAGCCGAGCGATCGTCTCTAGTGGCGACGGGACCTATCTAGGCATAAGCCGGCTGCGAGCGCACAAACGATGACCAGGCCGATCAGAAAGCTCGTTGGGCAGGTCGCCGTGACGCAAGTAGCGACAGCCAGCCAAATGGCACTTCAGCCGCGAATCGAAGGCCCCAGCGTTCACCTTCTTACTTAGCAGATTGGCCGGCGTTTCGTACGGCAACGCCTGCGATAAACCCAATCCCGTTGCTATCCGGTTGCTATCACTCCAGCGAGTCCGATGCTGAAATCGAGCGGATCGCACTTCCCACGATTCAAGGTTGGTTCGCGTTTAGCAACCGTGCCGACCGGCGGTGGGCCGTAGTCTCCGTAACGGCCATGCACAGCACGTCCGCCGGCTAGGTCGACAGCCTGATAACCCGCTCAAAGCGCGTCCAGTGACCCGACACGCACCGACACGCCGATTGCTGAGTCACGCAGTTTCGCGGCTCAGCCGCACGATGGGAATCTCCCGATCGGTCTTCTCCTGGTAAGCACCAATTCGGGCTGAGATCGCCGCGATCCTTGCCAGCGCCTCAGTTCGCTCGCTCCCTTCCAGCGACTCGCCACGAACCCTGAATCGCTCGTGCCCGACCTCCAGCCAGATCTCGTCTGGGTGCTTCGCCATGTTGAGGAACCAAGCTGGGTGGCGGGCGGCTCCGGCCAACGCGGCGACCACGAGCCAGGCATGCTCTCCGTCCGGGAACCCGGCGACCGCTGTCGTCCGCGACTCCCCCGACTTGGCCCCCCGCGTGGTCACGAGGACAACGGGGAACCCCATCCTCTTGCTCGCGCTCTGGCCGCCGTCACGCCGGTACATCCGGATCTGCTGACCGCCGAAGAGCTTGAAGACCTTCATGAGTAGTCGCGGGAAACCTCTGCCACGAGTGCCGCGCGGCGTGACTCGAATAGTCATCGCCTCGTCTCGGCAGCGTCCGTCGGATGGCCTGAATTCGGAGTTTGACTCCGCCTCGCTGTGGCGTCGCGGCCCGAGCCCCAATCTCCCAGGGCCGTCACCTCGCCGAAGCGCTTTCGCAGGCCCTCCACCACGATTGTGGTCGCAGCCATGGATGCGATCCTATCAAGAATAGTTCAGCGATTCAAGTATCGAAGGCTTCAATCGTCGGAAGATTGGACGACCTCGTGCGATCTGGGATACCATCGGAGCGACCATGGCCACCTCACGTTCGCGCACCAGTAAGCGGGCCCTGGCCGGTGAGGTGTGGAGATTGATGGCGGAGTTCTCTTCAGCCAACTTCCGCCGTCGGGCTCAAACCGAGCAAATGCGGGAGTTGGGGATGACGCCCGCGCATTACCGGGCCCTCTCGATGCTCGATCCCGAAGAGCCGAGGCCGATGCGGGCCATGGCCGACGGGCTCGCCTGCGATGCATCCATGGCCACCTGGCTCGTGGATCGTCTCGAGGAACGCGGCTTGGTCGAGCGGCGCACGCCGCCCAACGACCGGCGGGTCAAGACCATAGTGCTGACCGCTCTCGGGATCAAGACCAGGGAGATGCTGCGCGAATCGTTCTGGGACCCTCCTCAGGAGTTGGTGGATCTCGATATCCAAACCTTGGAAGCCCTCAGCGCCGCGCTGAAAAAGCTTCCAGCGCGGCGCGGCCACGGGGAGATGGGATGCTGAGCGGCGGCCGGTCAGAAGATCTTCGAGCGGGATTGGTCCAGCGGGTTATCCGACACCGTCGCGGACATCGGTCCCGAAGGCGTCGCTGCCCAGGTCGGCAAGCCGGTGCATGATGGGGGCGGTGGCCGGGTAGAGGTCCTTGAACGCTGACCGGTAGCGCTCATACAGCCGGTGCCGCGCGGGATTGGGCATTGTGACGTCGGAATCGAATTCGACGTGTTCGCAAGCCTCGGCGACGTCCCGATAGACTCGTCCAGCCACGCCCGCCAAGAGCGCGGCGCCGAAAGCCGGGCCCTCGTCGACACGATTGCGGTAAACGGGTAGCCCAAACACGTCCGCCTGGAGCTGCAGCCACATCTGATTCCGCGCGCCACCTCCGGTCGCTCGGATCCTGGTGATCGGGGCACCCAGGCCGGCGATCAGGTCCAGGGAGTCCTTGAGGCTGTAGACGACCCCCTCCATCACCGCGCGGGTGAGATGGGCCGCAGAGTGGCGATTGGAGAGGCCGACGAAGGCGCCACGGGCGAAGGGGTCGAGGTGAGGCGTCCGCTCGCCATATAAGTAAGGAAGAAACACGAGCCCTTCCGAGCCGGGCGGGACGCTGGCTGCGGCAGCCGCCATCCCGTCGAAATCGAGAGCATGGCCGGCGACATCTCGCCACCACTGCAGCGATCCGCCTGCCGCGAGGGTGACTCCCATCAGGTGATACCCGCCCGGCACGGCATGGCAGAACGCATGCAGGCGGCCGTCCGGGTCGATGACCACGGTGTCCGTGTGGGCAAAGACCACGCCACTCGTTCCGATCGACGAGCTCACGACCCCGGCCTGGATGATGCCGTTGCCAATCGCCGCGGCGGCGTTGTCACCGCCTCCGGCGGCCACTGGGAGTCCCGGCGGCAGCCGGGTCACCTGCGCCGCCGAGGCCGTCACGCTGCCGGCGACATCCGGACCCTCGTATACGGCCGGCAACCAATCCCGAGGAATGCTCAATTTGCGGAGGATGTGATCCGACCAATCGCGGCGTCGCAGGTCGAGCAGGAGCGTGCCTGAGGCATCCGATGCATCGGTTGCGCGGAGCCCGGTGAGTCGAAGGCGGACGTAGTCCTTGGGCAGCAGCACGGACCCGACTCGCGCGTAGGCGGCCGGCTCTTCGTCACGCAGCCACAGGATCTTGGGCGCCTGGAAGCCCGTGAGGGCCGGATTGCCGGTTGCTGCGACGAGCTGCTTCGCGCCGACGAGCTCGGTGATCGCCTGGCATTGTCGCGCGGTGCGCTGGTCGTTCCACAGGATGGCCGGCCTGATGACCCGGTCTTGGGTGTCGAGAAAAACCGCGCCATGCATCTGTCCCGTGAGCCCGAGCGCCATCGGGCGATCCGGTAGCGCCGACATCACTTTTTGGAGGACCGCCTGGCTGGCGGTCCACCAGATCTCAGGGTCGTGCTCGGTCCAGCCGGGCCGAGGCGTTGCCAACGCATAGTTCTCGGTGGCGGTAGCGAGTATGCGGGCGTTGTCGTCGATGGCGACGGCCCGAGCCCCCGAGGTGCCTATGTCGAGTCCGATCAGCGACATCGAGCAATAACGCTAGCGCCCGTTAACGCCATCGCGGCGTCGCGATACGGAGGCTTGGATTCCTCCCCATCATGGCGTCCGGGGGAGCGAATACTCCGCTTACCTGAAAGCAGCGCTTTGACGAAGCCTGCAAAACACGACATCGAGCTCTCGCGGCCGACCGTTCGCCGGATCCTTCGGGTGACAGATTCGCTTTACTCCCACTATCAATAAGGAATTACTTGACGGCGATCTAGTTGGCTGTTATACATTCGCGGACGCTCGGTCGCGGTGGGGACCCGATGCGCGAGGTGGAGGAAGGGGATGCCGGGATCACGACTGCCCACGAAGCCAGGCCTGGCCGTACTCACGGCGTGCGTGACCCTCCTGGTCGTTTTGTTGCCACCACCCGTAGAGGCTGCCGCTCCGTTGGTGAGCCCATCGGGCGCCGGCACGGTCGTGATCGGCCCACAGGCGATGGAGGGCAACCTTCAGATCCATCCCGGGGATGCGCTTCGCGCCGGATTTGACTTCACCATGCCCGGCAGCCACCCAGCCGCCACCGCCTCTTTCTACAACGGCTCGATCGCGCTGCTCGTCACTTGCGCCAACGGCGCAGCGCCGGCCCTTGCGATCAACCTTCCGGCCCAAACAATCACCGACCCCTCCGGCAGTCCGAGTTGGTATCCGTCCGGGGACCAATCCAGCTCCCTCGTCTTTCAGGGCACCTTGACCGCTCCCGACCTTTGTGCTGGCGGGGTGATGAACGATGCCAACGGCGCTACATTCACGACCACGTTTTTCTCGACGGACACCATCGACAAAGTCAACTTCCGCTTCCACTACAGCGACAACACGGCAGGCTCGTGGAGCGCCACTATCCAGGGCACCCCGACTCCATTCGCAAAGACCGTGACCTCCGCCACGTTGACACCAGCCCTCAGCCTCGGGCTTTCGACAGATCACGTCACCGCCATCCCGGGCGACGCCATCAGCTACACGGCGACGGTTACGAACACCGGGTCCACGCTGGCTGTCTCGGGTGATTTCGTCGCCAGCGCCACCGGCAGCGAGACCGCAGTCGTGGCTTCCTACTGGGACGACGTTTCAACCTCGCCTGACGGCACGACCTGGACTCCTCTAGCCGGATCTTCAGCTGCCCAGAACGGGTACACGCCCGCCGTAGCCGCACCGATCACGAGCGGCATGACCCTTGCCGCCACCACTGTCGCCGCTACCGGCGTTACCTATCCGACCTCTGCGGACCGAATTCTCGGCACCAGCATCGCTACCGGTAGCACCGCGACCTGGCACTACGCGGCCAGCGTTCCGCTTACGCCCGCCCAGGCCGCGGCGCTGGTTGACCCGACCAAGGTCAAGAAGGTTCGCAACAGCTTCCACCTCGAGGTGTCGCCCGCCAACCCCAACGTCACGCAGCCGGCGATCATCGACGTCGACTTCTCGACCCTGTTTTTCGGCGCCAGTCCATCAGCGTCGGTGTCCAACGTCAAGGTCACTATCCAGCCACCACAGAACGCCGCCGCGCTGGTCTTCAGTTCGGGCAATACGCCGGCCCTGGCGACGCTGGCGCCGGGCGCGTCCGCGCCGGTGACAGGAACGTTCCAGGTGCCTCTGCCGGCCGCCAAAGGCACGCAGTCAGATTCCTCGTACTTCACCTCGCTGTCGACGGTCGAGGGCACTTTGCTGACGGCGTCGTCTACGGCAAGTGGAACGGCGCCAACCGGGACGATCACGGCCACCCCGCCGCCGAACGTCAGCACGACGGAACACTTGCCCATCGTTTCGGTCAAGAAGTCCGGCCCTGCCGTGATCAACGCAGGCGACACCGAGACGAACCCGCTCGCCCTCAAGAACAACGGCGGTGCGACGGCGGCTTCATTGTCAGTGGTCGATGCGGTGACCGGCGGCGGCTCGGGCACCGTAGGCGGCGTGCCTGCGTCACTTGCCGCCGGCGCGTCCGCTTCAGCGAGCGCCACCTACCCCGTGCCTACCAGCCAGCCGAGCGGTGGTTTGACGGACACGGCATCTGTGACCTGGACAGACGCGAACGGCAACTCTTATGGGTCGCTATCCGATTCCTTCACCACGCAGGTTCAGAACATCCTTTTCGGCGCCACTTTGACCCTGGCGCCGGCAAAGGCCGGGCCCAACGTCCCGGGGACATCCCAGCAGCTCATGGCCACGCTGGTCGACAGCCATGGCAATCCGATACCGAATCAGTTGGTGCACTTCACCGTGACCGGAGCTAATCCCGGATCCGGCACGGCGACCACCGACGCAAACGGCAACGCCTCTTTTGCCTTCACAGGCACTAACCCCGGCACCGACTCGGTGCAGGCGACCGTCACCGGCCCGGGCATCACCATCGCCTCCAATACCTCAACCGTCAGCTGGCTCAAGCAGCTGCAGCCGGTCGCCACGGCGCCGATACAGGGCAACTTCTACGCGAACACCGCCAACAGCTGCACCTTCGACATCGGCCCGAGCGCGACCCCGGTGTTCGGCCAAACCTTCCCCGACATCCTTTTCAACCCGGCGTCCACCGTCGTGCCACACGACATTTCAACCGTGGGCAACTTCACGCGGCCGTTCACCGATCTCACAGTCGACGTCAACGGCAACTACAACGGTCAGATCGTCGCCCAGGGCAATGGGCAACAAGCTGGTACCGGCTCGCTCATCAACTTCTACGGGGTGTTCAGCGGAACCTTCGTCATCAACCAGCCCGGGGATCTGACGTTCAGGATCCTCCACGACGACGGATACATCATCGGCGTCGGCGGTGGCGCCACCCGGGTGAACGGCGACTTCGAGGGCAACCCACCCGCAACCACTCCGTTCAACGGTTATGGCGTGGTCGCGGCCTGGAATACGGGCAGCAGCGGCTCGTCCAGCAGCGGCCCGGCGACGGTGCACTTTCCGGCCGCCGGCACGTATCCGTTCGAGCTCGACTACACGGAGTGCGGCGCCGGCGCCCTCTTCCTCAACCTGCTGACCGAGCAGTTTGTCGCTCAGACGAACCCGCTGGCCATCTACGTGGGTTACGCGGACGCTTTGCGAGCCGGTGGCAGCGCCTTCCCATTCCCCTGGGACGGTTCGCCGAACACGAACTTCTTCGGTTGCCCCGGATGCCCATATGACGCGGGCGCGATCCGATTCGACAACAACTCGCAAACCTCAATGACCTTCGACTCGATAACAGTCGACGTCGGGACCAATCACTTCGACCTGTGGCCGCACGCCTTCACGCTGCCGGCCGGCCAGATCTTGATTCTGACGATGACAGTTAACGACAACTTCGACACGTCGGACTTCTCCGGAAGTCCGTGCAACGTCAACAACGGAGTGATCCCGAAGGTGAACGTGACCATCGCAGGCACCACGACGTCCTACTCGGATGTCAACCAAATCCTGAACACGGGCGGCTTCGACCTCGCCTGCCTTCGCAACGAGTCGCTGCCTTGGCGGAGCATCAACGGCGCGGCGACCGCGATCAACCTTCCGGTCCCGCCCGCGGCGAGCCTGAACCTCACGCCTTTCAACATCCCCGGCGCGACCCAGGGCCAGAGCGTGTCCCTGACGGTCTCGGCGCTGGATGGTGCCGGCAATCCGGCGGTTAACCTGCCTGTGACGCTGCAAGTCCTCGGCGCGAACACGCAGACCCTGAACGGAACCACCGGGACCAATGGGCTCGCCACGTTCACTTACCTCGGCGTGTTGACTGGTTCTGACAGCGTTCAGGCGTCCGCCTTTGTGGGCGGACTGCGCGCGATCTCGAACCAGGGATCGGTGGTGTGGACACCGCCGGGCGGGACCAATAATCCGCTTGGACCGTCGATCTCGAGTCCAACCCCGGCCGACGGGTCAGTCGTCACCAAACCAGTGGCGGTGACAGCGACGATTGCGCCTCCATCAGGACAGACGATCGCGAGCTGGCGTGTCTTCTACCAGGCGCTAGACCCAGGTTCTCCCGTCACCATCAATTCCGGAACCGGCACGCCCCCGTCACCTCTAGCAACCTTCGACCCAACGGTGCTGCCGAACGACACGTACGGCATCACAGTCGAGGCAACCGCGTCGAATGGCGCCGTCCAGGACCTGACCACGACGGTGACCGTACTGGGCAACCTGAAGCCAGGGCGCTACGTCACGACTTTTGACGATCTGAGGGTGCCGCTGACTGGGATATCCATGGACATCCAGCGCAATTACGACAGCTTCGACAAGAGCCGTGGTGACTTTGGGGTTGGATGGCGCGTCAGTGTTGGCAACTTCCGGACTTCGCCCAACCGTGTACTCGGTGCCGGAGGTTGGACGCAGTACAACCAGTCGTGTGGGTTCGGTCTGTGCCTAACAGGCTTCCGCAACAGCGCGCCTCGCTTCGTCTCGGTGACGTTCCCCGACCAACACACTGAGGTTTTCAACTTCACGCCGACCGGCGGGACTAACTTCTTCTGGACCGGCGCCGCAGCGTTCACAGCACAGCCCGGAACTGCAACGACATCGACCCTCGTTGCACTTGGGGACACGTCCCTAAACTACACCGGCGACGGAAACCTGTATGGCTCAACTGGCGTCTACGATCCACAACGGTTCCTTCTCACCACAGTCGACGGCAGGCAGTTCGTTCTCGACCGCACCACGGGGCTGGTATCCGAGACCGACCTAAACGGCAACCGCCTCACGGTGTCAGGCTCTGGAGTTCAGTCAAGTGCGGGTCCGTCCATCAATTTCATACGTGATACGACTGGTCGGATCACCGAGATTGACGGACCCAGTACCCAACATCTCCTTTATCAGTACTCGGCTGCTGGAGACCTCGCCACAGTTATCGACGGGGCCAGCAACGCCACCAACTTCACGTACGACTTAAACCACAATCTTCTGACAGTCAGCGGTCCAGGCGCGCCGTTTGATACCTATCAGTACGACTCGAGCGGAAGGCTAACCTCGGTCACCGACGGCAATGGCAACACTGTCAGCGTGACCAATAACGTCGGGACGCAACAACAGACCTTCGTTGATGCCGCACACCAACTAACAACCGTCAATACCTTAGATGCCCTCGGCGATGTCGTCGAGCAAGACCAGATATTTGGCGGGACTACTTTGACGAGCCTACGGACGTACGACTTAGCCGGGCATCAAACTGGCGAGCAGGATCCGCTGGGTTACTCGTGGTCTGCCCAGTACGACAGCATTGGAAACCTCGTTCTGTACTCGGATCCGAACAAACAGCAATGGAGCTACGCCTACAACCAGTTCGGCGGGGTAACCAGCGTCACTGGGCCGGGCAACACGCTTTTGGAGACGCGCTCATATGACGCTCGAGGAAACATGACCAGGCTCACCCAGGCAGACAGTTCCTATTTCCAATTCTTTTATGACTCCTCAGGGCGCCTGACTCAGCGCATTGATCCCGCCAATCGCTCGTTGCAATTTTTCTACGATGGAGCCGGCCACCTTGCGCGCTTACAGCAACCTGATGGGGCATCGATTCTTTTCAATGTTGACGCGTCGGGCAGAGTGCTAAGCCAAACTGACGCTCGCGGTGGGATAACGCGTTACGCATACGATGGCAATAACCGGATCACGGCAGTCACCGATGCGAATCTGAACACCCGGCACTATGCGTGGAGTTTCGCCGGGGAGCTCAAGAATGAAACGGACGCCGCCGGGAAGCAAACCCAATACAACTACGACGCGTCGCTCCGACTTTCATCAGTCCTGACCCGCGACGGCGCATTGATCCAGTACGCATACGATCCTGATGGCAGGATAAACAGCCAGATACTTCCTGGCAATGATCTGACCACGTATGTCTACGACGCTCTTGGGCACGTCGTCAGAGGCACCAACGCAACTGCGGACGTCCAGCTTGGGTACGATCCGCTCGGCCGGCTCATAGCTCAGACAACTGGCTCTGGCTCCGCCTCGAACCAGCCTGCAGTCACGCTCAATTTCGGGTACGACTTGAACGGAAACCGGACGTCGCTCAGCGGGCCTGAAGGCCAAACCTCCTACGCATTCGACGCCTTCAACCGGCTCACGAGCATCACCGACCCTGCTCACGGGCAGTTCACGTTCAGCTATGACGCGCTGTCAAGGCTCACCCAGATGGGCCGTCCAAACGGTGTCGCGGACACATTCCAGTACGACGCGTCATCGTTCCAGACCCGACTCACTTCCGCCAATGGGCCCACGACAATTTCGCAAGCGCTTTATGTGCCGGACGCGAACGGTAACCGAGCGTCGCTGACGGATCTGACCGGCCTGAGCTCCTACACGCGCGACCCGGCCGGCGACCTCGTGGCCGCAACCCACCCGCCCGGCGGTGCCGCAAATGAAACCTATTCATATGATCTGGCGGGCAACCGAACTGCCTCTGCGACGACTCCCGCGCCGTCGATCGTTTACGACGTCAATAACAGACTCACCTCAGATGGTTTCGCCACCTATACCTACGACGCCGAAGGCAACCTGGTGACGCGCGTCGACCGGGGAACCGGTCTCCCAACAAACTATGTATGGAACGCCGTACACCAGCTGCAGTCGATCCACTTTTCAGACGGGTCGGTGACAACGTACCGATATGACCCCTTTGGCCATCGTGTTGAAGTCTCGGACGGAGCTAAGACCGCCCGGTACGTGAACGACGGCGACAACATCCACCTCGAGTTCGACGGCTCAAACACGCTAGCTGCTAGCTACATCTCAGGGATTGGCGAGGACTCCTTCCTGGAGATGGTGCGGGCCGGTCACAGCTATTACTACTTGCGCGATGGTTTGAACAGTGTCGTCGCTATCGCCGATGGATCAGGTACGGTCGTCCAGAACTACACATACGACTCTTTTGGGCTTCAATCCTCATCGGGGTCAATCACAAATCCGTTTTCCTATACAGGACGCGAGTACGACGCAAAGAGCGGCCTCTATTACTACCGAGCGCGCTATTACGATCCGCGTAGCGGCCGCTTCATCAGCGAGGACCCCGTTGGGGTGCCCAATCGCTATCCGTACTCGAATAACGATCCTGTCGACCAGATCGATCCCCTTGGGAATCAGGCCTTCATCGAGAGGGAATCAATTGAAGAGGATGTCACGCTGCGTGAGGACATCTGTTCTGAGGCTGCCGTCGCGCGCCGCGAAGCCGCGGCTGCCGCCAAGTACGCGGGAAAGGCTGGGCGAGATGAGCTGCACCACGTCGTACCGAGGTTCCTGGGCGGTCCCGCGGACGGACCTCTTGCTCCGGTGGATGCTGCCTATCACCAGCAGCTAACAAACGCGTTCCGCGAGGCGGCCACGAGCCGTGGCATCGGTTATGGTGGCCGGGTGCTGGACCCGTTGAACAGTGCCTCCGATCTCCTGGACCTAATCACTATCTTGCAGGAGGTTTATAGCCAGCTGCCACTCTGCCTGTGAGTCATGATGCTCGTGATGCGTTGGCGGCAATCGCCGCCCGCGCGGGAGCCCGGACCAAGCCGACGAATTTGTCCTATCGCGGCATTCACGACAATTTCGAACGCCGGTCTAGCTTTAAGCAGGAAGGTATCCCCATCGATGCATATGCGAACCCAACCCACCTCTACATCCGGATGCGTAAACAGTCAGGCGTCCTTTTCGCTACTCCACGCCGAGACCCGGTTCTGAACGTCGGAATACTCATCGGACAGATCGCGGGTCGCGATGTTTACGTAAATGAGCAGGGCCTTGGCTCGCCGGGCCGCTGGATCTACAGTCCTGAAGTGGTCGCCGCGCTGAGCTCGATCGACATCGGAGGCGACGAGCAGCTGACGATAAATCTCGGCGGCGTTAATGCGCTGCTTGAATCCCGCGGCGCCGACAAGGATTGGGCTCGGCTGCGGCAACTCGTCGCACTGGCTCGCATCCTCCCGGCTGAACCTTCTCCAACAGCGGTCGATCCACAAAAGCTGCCCGAAGACCTGCGTCCACTAGTCCCGCTGTTGTTGGAGTGGGGCAAGAGTGATGACGTCGAGAGGGCAGATCTGATTCAAGCTGCAGAGACCGATTTGCTCCAACAGCTGGTCGACCGCGGCCGACCGCACCTCACCAGGATTGCCCAGTTCCTCGGCCAGACCGAAGTGCAGGATTCAAGGGAGGCAGCGGCGCTGGATGATCTGGCGCAAGCTGTCATGGAGGCGCAGCAGGAACTCCGAAAACGAGCCGGACAGAGGTCCTGATTCCAGGCGTCAGTTGGTCACATATCCTGCCAATGACCTGAGCCACCTCTCTGACCCAAGTGCCTGATGGCTCGCAATCAAACAAACGGTCGCGCAAAAGATCGCCGTAGCATTCGGGCGGTTGACGCGGGAGCGATCTACTTTTGGGACCACGAGCCGCGCGCATGGATCCGGGAACGATTTATATGGGAGCCCTCATCGACCGAACACAGATCCTCTGCGCCTATTGACTAGCAACTGGGTACTCAGGTCATCTCATGGCTGACGTCTCCGAATCGAACAAGATCGTTAGGCGAAGGGTCGCCCAGGCATTTGGGCGGCTTCCCAAGGTCACCACAATGTGGGACGCCGACAATCGCTCAAGTGTCTACATCGGTGCCGTGGTTGATTCGCCGGACACGGGCCTCACGTCGTACTCGACCCTCAACCTTTCAAACTGGCCGCTTTATGTCGATGGCCGTGTGCACGAGACTCGTATCGAGATGATGGGAGCGGCTCCCAGTGAGATTGAGCTCTTCGAAAACGCGGTGAGCACTGCTGCGTTTTGTGTCATCAACCAGAAATGGGAGTGTTATCCAGGCGCCATTTTCCCGGACGTGCTGGCGATGTACCACCTCTCCCCTACGATGAAGCACGTTCTCTTCACGGAGCCTTTCCTCTTCAGCAGTCTCGAAGAACCGCTTCAGCTTCCAGATCGGCTTGTGAGCTGGCTCATGATGGTCCCGATCGCGGATTCGGAGTATGAATACGCGAAGGCAAAGGGATGGCCGGCACTTGGCCAACTCTTCGAGGACCTCGATATCGACTACTTGGATATTCGACGTAAGCCGGTCGTTTAGTGTCGATCGCTCTTCAAGCAGCCATCGTGATCAGCACCAGGCGCAGATCGTCGCCGAGCTGGGAGACGGAGCCGCCATTACGTAGATTGCGACTGAGGTCTTAGCAACCTGGGTTGGATATAACGCAGCACCTCGTGCTGGCTTGGCAAGACAGGTCGGGGTAGGTGTACGGGACCTCGGCTTCATGCAGATACCGACCGAAGTGATCCGCGGCTACCCGTGGTGAAAGAGCCCCAGCTCCTGAGCGCCGCCGAATTCAAGTCTGCAATTCGGGAGGGCATTGATCCTGTTTCACAGGAACGAGGATTCGTCTCGCGGAAGTCGGGCTGGCTGCGAAAGGAAGCGACGGGTGGGATCACGTTCTTCAAGGTTCAACGCCATGAAAAGGCAGTCGATCCGTATGCCGGTGGTCGCTTCACCCTGGAATTCGAGCGCAGCCTGAGCAGTAAGCCGTTGATGGGTTTGGCGGGGCGATCGCGTTTCGACCAGTTACTACCAAAAGCTGATCTGGAGCAGGTTGTCGCCTATCAACGAAGGGTCATTTCGTCGCTGCCGCGGCCCCCAGCTGAGTGGGTGAATTCAGGTCCTGATTTCTTGCGAGAGACGTACCTCGAGAATTTCGACCCGGATTTCACCTTCGGTCCTGGCAACCTCTGGCTCAGGTACCAGAGCCTGGAGCATGTCATGGGCTGGTTGGCCGTGATCACCTCTCTCCTTCCGGAAGTCCTGGAAAGAGCTGCGCGCATGGATCCGGGAACGATTTACTTGGGAGCCGTAATCGATCTCACCGCAGATCCCCTGACGGCCAGGGACTAGCGACTAAACGGCGGGCTGGGGTCAAGGGAACGCGTTTTCTACGAAGCCCGGTTCTCCGGTCACGATCACCACGACATCGCCCCGCATACGGGACGCGGCGATAATCGAGGCTGGAGAGTGTTCACGGTGCCCATGACGGTCAGGAGCATGAGGCCAGTTAGCGAGTCCGAGCTCACGCGGGTCGAACACTCCTTAGGTGTATCGATTCCGAATGGCTACCGGGCCTTCCTTCAGGCCACTGATGGAGGTCGGCCGGTCGAGGACACGTTCTCGCCCAAGATAGGCGTGACGAATTTCCTGGGTGCTCGTGAGATTGTGAAAGAGCGCGCGCGGCTGCGTGGGCGCATCCCCTGCCCGGGTCATCAGCGTTCAAAATTGATCCCGATTTCTTGAAAATGGTTCGAGAGCAAGAAGAACAGGAGAACAAGGGGCCAACACTCCAATGGCCTAGGGTAGGGACCGGATAGTCATCAGCAGGTTCCTCAGGTCGTGCGAAGTTTGATCCGCACATCGAATCCCTGGTCCGGAGCCAAACCCACATTCACGGTCGATTCGGCGCGGTTGTTAGAGATGATGCGCAGCCGCTTCGGTTAGACGACCTCTTGACCGACTTCCTGCGTAACAGCGCTTAGCAGTCCTTGGATCAGACCAATCGCGTGGGCACGACCACGGTGTGAATAATCGCTGTCGTTGACGATGTGCGGCACGTGGTCATCCAGAATGAAACCTGTGAAACCGGCGCTTCGCAGGGCCCGCATCACGCGAAGAGGATCGTAGTTACCCTCGCCAAGAAAACACTCCTCGAAGCGCGGAACAGTTCCGCGGACATCCCGAAAGTGGACATAGACGAGTTGGCCACGCTTCCCGAAATATTCGATTGCCTCCAGGACACTTCCTTCGCCGCCCATCTCTGAAACGGTCCCAAGGCACAGATCGAGTCCGAGTGCGGGACTGGGATTGATCTCAAGGGCACGCTTGAGCGCATCTACGCTACGGAAAATGCGCGCGATGCCGCCCAGTGTTGGAACCGGCGGATCGTCGGGGTGGAGGGCGAGCCGCACCCCCGCCTCTTCAGCCACGGGCGCGATCGCATCGATGAAATACCGATAGTTGCTCCACATCGCGTCATCATCGAGTTCCAGATCGCGGCGAAAGTGAGCGCCCTGCACGAATGAATCCTTGGCGCCCTCGATGCGGCGGTCCCGACGGGAGACGAAAATCTCGGCGGATCTCGCTGGGTCGGTGGCAATCGCGAGGTCAAAACCCGATACCAGCGCTCCTCCGCGTCCACTTCCGGCGATTGAGGTCCTCCAGACCGAACCTGGAAGGAAGTTGTAGCCCAGGACCGGAATACCTGCCTTGCCAAGATTGCGAATCGTCGACTGCATGTTTTCTATCTCTTCATCGCGTCCGGCGACGCCGAGCATGGCCTTCTCGTAGAAAGTGTTGGGTACGTTTTCGATCGCCTCAAGCCGGAGTCCGAAGCTCTCGCAACGCTGGCGAAGGGCAACCAGGTCACTCAACTCCCAGCGCTTGTCGCCTGGAATTAGAGGCGTGTTGAACTGAACGCCGGATAGCCCCAGCTGTCGTGCAAAGGCCAGGTACTCATCGCTCGGTGTCGATCCTTGACCGAGCGCAACCCTCATCCCCGTTGATGCGCCAGCGGATCGGTGTGTTTCCACAGACCAAGTCACCTAATCACTTTATGATATATTGAAAAAGACGTTGAGCACTGTGGCACGGGAAGCAAGGTTGCCTGAAAGGGACGAACGGCCCTCCGTCTCCAGCCACGTCACCGGGCGCGTCGTTGACCTCATCAGGCGAGAACGCCTCGAGCCGGGCGACCGCCTGCCCTCGGTCCAGGAGCTGGCCAGACGGTTTTCGGTGGCCGGCCCAACCATGCGTGAGTCACTGCGAAGACTGCAGGCCATCGGAATCATTGATATACGACATGGCTCTGGTATCTACCTCAAACGCCGGACGCAGCCCATTGTGCTGCCGAATCCTCACGCTAGTCAGCTGTCGCTCAAGACCGTTCTCGACCTCCTCGACGCGCGACTACTTATTGAGCCCCAGCTTGCCTACCTCGCGGCCGGTCGAGTTACTGAAACCGCTCTTCGCATTCTGAAAGAAACGTTGACGGCGGCCGCGGCCAACCTCGCCGGCGAGGATCGGTTGCTGGGCAGCCTCAACATGAACTTCCACCGTCAGGTGGCTGCATTGTCCGGCAACTCGGTGCTGGCCGAGGTCATCAATTCCCTGACGGCGGTGTACGAAGAGGAGCAGTTGGTGGTCATGCGCCTCTATGGCAACCGGGAACGAGACCACCGCCAGCATCTCGGGATCTTCGAGGCAATCGCCAATCGGGATCGCGAGCTCGGTAAGCGACGCATGCATGACCACCTCAAGGACGTGAGGCGAGTCCTGAGCGCTCGCTGGAAGGAAACCCCAACTCCCACGTAACCACTTTCAAAAGCACGAGGAGGACAAGGAGAGATGGAGACTCTAACCCGGCGAACTGCTCTCAAGCTTGGAGGCGCCGCTATCATCGCCGGCGCCATTCCGCCGTGGCTTCTGGAAGCCTGCACCAGCGGCGGGGGAACACCATCCGGGGCTTCTGCTCTTCAGCTGAGCAACGACAAAGTGACCTGGAAGGCGTGGTTCGAGCAAGAAGGTGCCGCTTCGAAATCGGCCGGCGGTTCGTCCTGGAAGCTCAATGAATATGCCGACACAAGTACCTACCAGGCCGCGATCCGGACCTCCGGTGGTTCTTCCAAAGTCCCAGACCTTTACACCTGGTGGTCGGGTTGGCTGATGAAGGAGATTGTCGATGCGGGCTACGCCGCTGACGTGAGCTCGCTCTGGGACAAGGAAAGTAGCGCTTACGACAAGGGACTCAGAGATCTGTTCACCTTTAACGGCAAGACCTATGGTGCGCCCCTTTATTTCGGACCTTGGGTGACTTTGTATAACAAGCAGGTCTTTGACAAGTACCAGCTGCAGCCGCCCAAGAACTGGAACGACATGCAGCATGTGCTGCAGACACTTAAGTCCAAGGGCGTGACCCCTCTCGGAGCGACGATCGACGGCCGCTGGCCGGCCTTTATCTACTTCGAGACTCTTCTGGTGGCCACCGATCCGGACCTGTACACGAAATTGATGGCTGGCAAGGCCAAGTACACCGATCCGGGGGTTGTGGAAGCGATGAACCTCTGGGGTCAACTGATCAACGCGGGCTATTTCACCGATCCATCGTCGGTCACTTTCGGAACCGGGAGCAGCACCTTTCTCACCGAATTCTCGCAAGGCAGGGCCGCCATGCTTCAGATAGGCAGCTGGTATGAGCCCACCATCACCGGAGCAGGCATGAAGCCTGGCGTTGACTTCGGCGGATTCATCTTTCCCAACGCCAAGTCTGGCATCCAGAACAGCATCATCATCGAGTCGGGGCCGCTCGTCGTCGCTGCCAATGGCCCCCACAAGTCAGACGCCATCAACTCGCTTGGCTGGTTCATGTCTAAAGCAGGCCAGGAAGCTTGGATCAAGGCGACCGCTTTCACCTCCGCACGGTCCGACGTTGCTTCACCATCGCCCATCGACCAACAGCTGCTTGCGGACATGAAGGCCGGCGGCTATCAGCAAATAAATCGTTACTGGGAGGCGACGCCCCACGACATCGTCGAGACAGCGATCGACGAGTTCGCGAAGTTCATGCTCCATCCGGGAGACCCGATGCCGATCCTTCAAAACATCCAAAAGAAAGCCGACAGCGTCTGGGCCACTATTAAGTGATCCATGGCGTCCGATGCCAAGCCACGGAAGGCCAAGGCGAGAAAGGCGGCCGCCCCGGAAGGAACTGAGGTAGCTGCGGAGGCCAGCCGTCCTTTTGGTCGGCTGGCCGCGGCCGCGGCGCCCTATCTATACGTCACTCCAATGGTGTTGCTGGTCGGAGTCTTCTTGCTCTATCCGGCTGCCGACACGATGTGGCTCAGCCTGACGAAGTGGAACGGCATCTATCCGCCGACTTTCATTGGCTTCGATAACTACCTGAACCTGTGGACGGATCCGGTGTTCATCACGGCCAGTCTGAACACCGTGTACTGGGTTGCAGGAGTGATGCTGCTACAAACGGCGCTGGGGCTTGCTCTTGCCGTGCTCCTCAACACCAGCCCGCTGGCCGAGCTGTACAAGCGCATCCTGTACCTGCCGGCGGCGATCTCAGGGGCGGCGATCGGTGTGATCTGGTACGCGATCTTCAACAATCAGTTCGGCATCCTGAACGCATCCTTACGCTTCGTCGGCTTGGGCGCCCTCACTCAGGCCTGGCTCACGACGCCGCCGCTGAATACCTTTTCGATGATCGTGGCGGCGGTGTGGCAGGGATTGGGACCGACGATCATCCTGTTTTTGGTCGGCCTACAGACAATCCCTCGCGATCCGATCGAGGCGGCTCAGACCGACGGCGCTAACGCGTGGCAGGTGTTTCGATACGTCACCCTGCCACTCCTTCGCCCGATTACGGTTGTGGTGGTTGGCATCAACCTGATCAACAGTTTCAAGGTCTTCGACATTATCTGGACGATGACGCAGGGCGGTCCTTACCGCTCATCCGAAACGCTCGCCGTGACCATGTTCCGGGACTCGTTCGTCAGCTTTGAGTTCGGCTACGGGGCCAGCGTCGCAATGGTCCTGACAGTGGTTACGTTCGCCGTTGCCGTCTTCTACATCCGCGCTATCTTCCGGCGCCTCGAGGTGCAGTGACTTGGCGATCGTTACAGCGCGTCTGAGAGAAACGCGTCCCGGCGGCTGGGCAGTGACCGTGCTGGTTGGGATCCTGGCGGTCGCGTGGCTGGTCCCCCTGTGGCTGGTCGTCGTGACTGCCATGAAGACCTCGCCTGAATACTTCCATGACGCGAGCCAGTGGTCGCTCCCCGAGAATCCACTCCAGCTGTTTGCCAATGTGAGGGACGCCTGGTTCACCTCTGGCATGGGCGCCGGCTTTATGGCCAGCCTGCTGTACGGAGTGGTGGCTGCGGGGCTGGCCATCCTGTTCGCCTCCCTGGGTGCCTACTCCGTCACTCGACTGCGAATCCGCTGGCCCTTCTTCTGGTTCGTGCTCGTCTTTAGCGGCACGATTTTTCCTTTCCAGATGTATCTGATTCCGCTCTTCAAGCTTTATCAAGACACCGGGCTCTACGACACCCAGCTCGGGATGATCCTCTTCTACACAGCGATCGCACTCCCGTTCTGTCTCTTTGTCATGCGGGGTTACTTCGCAACCATCCCACTAGAACTTCAAGAAGCGGCACGCATCGACGGCTGCAGCGACTTCGGCATCTTCCGGCGCATCATCCTGCCGCTGTCGTGGCGTCCGATCGCAGTCCTCTTTCTCTTTCAGTTCACGTGGATTTGGAACGATCTGCTGTTCGGACTCGTCCTCTCCACGTCTGATGGGGTGCGACCGATCACTCCCAGCCTGGCCGGACTGCAGGGACAGTTCTCGCACAGCGGACCGCCGTTAGTTCTCGCTGCTGCTCTGCTCGCGACCTTGCCTACGATCGTGCTCTTCCTGCTGCTTGGCCGATACATGATGCGTGGTCTGACGCTGACCGCCGCCGGAAGGGCTGGGAGTGACTAGCGTCTCGCGGCCGCTCACGTTGGGCGGACGTTTCCATGACGCAGCCCGCGCTGTGCTGCGGGCGCGCGCAGACCTGGATGTCACAGTCGCGGGAGTGCGATTGCGCGCCACCAGCATCCCCCTTGTGAAGCGCACAGCCGATGGTCACCAGCAGGTGGTTCGAGTCGAGCTCGAAGCTGCATCGGCTGGCCGTGCATTGCTCACGCTGAGAGCTGACAGTCGAGTGCTCGTCGAACGCTCGGTGAACGCTGCCGCGGGGCGGAATGTCGAATACCTGCTCGTGCGTGAGGTCGACAAGGCGACCCCCTGCACGTTTGACATCGCGGTTGGCGAATCGCGCGCAAGTGCTGCGTTGGAGCTCCGGCCTCAGCGCCATTGGCGGATCTTCTTGATTCACCAATCGCACCTCGACATCGGCTACACGGATCCGCAGGACGTGATTCTCCACCACCACGCCGCGTTCCTCGACTCAGTGCTGGACCTCGCTGAACGGTCTGACGCTTTGCCCGACGATGCCCGTTTCAGGTGGAACGTCGAAGCCACATGGCCACTCGATTACTGGCTGCAGACGCGGCCGGCTGCCGACCGGCGCCGATTCCTCGACCTGGCGAAAGCAGGTCGAATCGAGGTCGCCGCTCTTTCATTCAACATGCATTCCGAGATCTACTCGATCGATGAGCTTGCCCGCCAGCTTGCGATAGCGAAGCGGCTGCGAGATGAGCACGAGATCTCGATCGACACCGCGATGCAGACCGATGTACCCGGAACCACGATTGGTCTGCTCAACCTCCTCACCGAAGCTGGTGTCCGCTACCTGTCTGTCGCTCACAACTACGCGGGGCGCTCCGTTCCTCACCTGCTCGATGGCCAGCGACTGACTCGACCTTTTCGCTGGCGTGCGGCTAGCGGTAAGAGCCTCCTGACCTGGTACACCGACACGCCCCATGGCGTGGCTTACATGGAGGGCAACCTCGTCGGTTTCGGGGAGGGCTATGAGGCGGCGATCGAGCTGTTTCCCGCGTATCTCGCCGCGCTGGCCGAACAACCCTATCCCTACGTCGGCGCGGAGGCGTTCGGCTGGTCCGGCACGCCGCCCGGCACCAGCTTGACGCGGCCACCCTATCCGCACGACATCCTGCACTTCCGCGTCAACGGCGAACTCGCCGACAACGCACCGCCCAGCCTGGTCTTGTCCGAGATCGTGCGGAAGTGGAACTCCGAGTGGGAGTACCCGCATATCAGGCTCGCAACCAATCGCGAGTTCTTCGAAGTTGCGGAGACTGATCTCGGCGATCGTCTCGAAACTTTCGAGGGCGATTGGACCGACTGGTGGGCGGACGGCGTTGGCTCGGCAGCGCGCGAGCTTGGTTTCAATCGTTCTGCTCAAGTACTGACACCTGTCGCTCAGGCTATGCACACGCTGTCGGATGCGCTCGGCGCAGAGAAGAGCGAATGGCAGCACGGCGTAGAAGCGGCTTACGAGGCAATGGGACTCTTCGATGAGCACACCTGGGGCGCCGCGAATCCGTGGACAGACCGCCTCGAGCAGTACGACTCGGGCGCGCTGCAGTGGCAGCGCAAGTCGGACTTTGCTCGGCAGGCCCGCGACCTTGCGGTGCAGACACACGAGCACGCCACGATCCGGCTCGGCCGGCTGCTAGCCGCTCCCGAACGCGCGCACAGCGCTCTGGCTCAGTTGGCAGTTTTCAATCCGAGCGGCTGGGGTCGGACGGACATCGTGGAAGTGTTCCTACCTGCCACCCGCGTTGCACAGGATCAGCGGTTCGAACTGATTGACGAGGCAAGCGGCAGCGTTCCAGCCTACGAGCTCACGCAACAGGCTCATGCCGTGCATCGACCTCGCGGACGTTGGCTGCGCTTTGTGGCGCAGGATGTGCCCCCTCTGGGCTACCGACGCTATCTGCTACGAAACGCACCGTCTGCTCTCGTCGATGAGTCAGCAGCACCCACGACTCTGGAGAGCTCCCATTATCGGGCTGAGGTCGACGTCGAACGCGGCACTCTTTCCAGCCTCGTTGACCTGGCTTCTCGCCGCGAGCTGTTGCAGCTGGACGGCCCTTTCGCCTTCAACCAGTACGTCTACGACCAGTACGGCAGCGCGAGCAATTTCAATCACCTCTCGGGACGAATCCCGTGGGGTGACATGTGGCTACTCGGACGGCGATCGGTAGCCGAACAAGGCGTAGTCGTCGAGCGCACTCGAACCTCGCTGGCCGACCGCGTGAGGATCAGGCTCCGCGCCATGGGCTCTGATTGGATCGAGACCACCTATGAACTCCTGCGCGAGGTCCCGCGTGTGGACATCCGCAACCGCGTTCACAAGCTCCCGTTGCAAGAGAAAGAAAGCGTGTACTTTGCCTTTCCGTTTCGAGCTGACAAACCGAAGGTCGCATACGAGATAACCGGTGGCGTCGACACAAATGGCTCGCCGCGCGTTCCCGGATCAGCCCGTCACATGCGCGCGATTCGTCACTGGATCACCTTCGATGACGACGAAGGTCAGGTGGCTTGGGCGACCGCAGAAGCACCTCTGATCGAAATCGGAGATCTGCACCTCCCATACTCCCCGTTCCCTCGGACCTTCGAGAGCGGTCCCGCCGACCAGGCAACCGTTTTCTCGTGGGCGATGAACAACATCTGGGACACCAACTTTCCCGGCCGCCAGGGTGGCGAGACCGTGTTCCGGTATGCGGTCGGATGTGCGGCCGCCGGGAATGATTCTCGCCGCCTGGGCATGCAGGCGGCCGCAGGATTCTCACGCCCGCTGGTCGGGATGCTCTGCCCGCCGAAGCCAGATCACGCGAATGGTCTGCCGCCGACTGGCTCCTTCTGCGAGCTAACTGGATCTGAAGTGGACATCGTGACCCTCGCCCCCGCAGGAGATCGCGGACTGACTCTGTACCTCACCTCGCTGGCGGCGGAGCCCGTCGAGTTCGAGCTCCGGTTCCCCGGACTGCGGGTGCGGGATGGCGCGGCCCGAGGGCGTCTTTGGCCGGGTGAGTATCGCGCCGTCGTCGTCGATCTCGAGGATCAGGCTTCGCAATGAAGATGACAAACGCCCTCGTCAGAGCCAGGGACGCTCGCATTTTTTACGACGGCACCATCACCGAGCCGCGACTTGACCACCCCGAGAGCGTGGCCGTGCATCGCGACCGCAGCGTGTGGTGTGGTGGCGAGCGAGGTCAGATCTATCGCCTGCCGCCCGACGGGTCGCGATTGGAGGAGGTCGCTTCGACGGGAGGCTTCTGCCTGGGCCTCACATTCGATGCCAACGACGATCTGTACGTGTGCGACCTAAAGCATGCGGCGGTCTTCCACATCGAAACGCGCACAGGAAAAGTTCGACGTTTTGCTGACTCGGTGCCCGGCCACCGAATGCGCGTGCCAAACCATCCCGTCATTGACGCAAAGGGCCAGATCTATGTTTCGGACAGTCACGGCGGGCACGACCCTGGGCCAGGAGTAATGCGGTTTGATCCGGACGGGTCGGGGACGATGTGGTATGGCGAGACGATCGACTTCGCCAACGGTATAGCGATCTCGCCCAACCGCGATTTTCTCTACGTGGCCGAAAGTTTTGGCCATGGCGTTTTCCGTATCCCAATTCTCGAAGACGGTTCGGCTGGCGCGGGTGAACCGGTCGCGACGTTCCCGGGGGTGATTCCAGACGGCATCGCGTTCGGTCCCGACCAGAGGCTCTACATCGGTTGCTACGAACCCAGCCAGATCTTGCGCATCGATCGGGATGGTTCGGTGCAATGCGTGCTCGCCGATCCTGAAGCCCATCTACTCTGCCATCCAACCAATATCGCGTTCCGAGACAGCACACTCTTTGCAGCGAATCTCGGACGCTGGCACATCACAGAAATGGAGTTGCCCGCTTGATCGGCGGTACCGCCTCGGGACGGAATTGGGGCGCGCGAATACGTGAATACGAATCCCAGGGTATGCGCCTGGTATTTCTGGAAAACGAAGCGTTCCGCATAGGCATTAACGCCGATCGAGGAAGCGAGGTATTCGAGTGCTGTTATAAGCCGCGGGACCTTGACCTCGCGCCGCGGTTTCGTGATCGCATGCAGGCGCTAAGCACTGTGGCAGCATCTCCAACCCCCGAACTGGCCTTTATCGACCTCTACTCAGGCGGCTGGCAAGAGGTGTGCCCCAACGGAGGTGCTCCATGCACCTATCAAGGCATCAGGTTTGGACAGCACGATGAGGTCTGGCGACTGGTGTGGGATTACAAGCTGATCGAAGACGATCCCAAAGCGGTTGCGATCGCGTTGAGCGTGGCTGCCCAGCGGGTTCCAGTGCGAATCCGCAAGGAGATCCGGCTGCGAGCCGGCACCGCACGCGTGGAAATCATGGAGACGCTAGAAAATCTGAGCGGTGCAACGCTCGATGTGATGTGGGGCCACCACCTGGCGTACGGGCCACCGTTCCTACAGGAAGGCTGCCGAGTTACTCTGCCGCCAGGAACCGAGGTCATCACACACGATGTCCCTATCGACCCCGCGGGCAGGAGAGTAGTGGCGGGCCGGTTCCCGTGGCCAAAGCTCCCTTCGCCCGGTGGCGGCGCAGTAGACCTCAGCGTCGTGCCGAAGCATGGCACCGAGAGCGACATCGTTTATCTGACTGGGTTCACCGAAGGTTGGTACGAGATGGTTCGTCCAGATGATGGCCTAGGCGTTCGCGTCGAATGGGATCTGCACACCATGCCGTATCTCTGGTTCTGGCAGGAATTTGGGGCATCGCAAATACATCCTTGGTATGGCGGCCTGTATGCGGTCGGCCTGGAGCCTTTCTCCAGCTATCCCACCAATGGACTCGAGGAGGCGGCGGCCAACGGTACAGCCCTGAAGATGGCACCCCATGCCTCGCGAGCGTTTCACCTCGGATTGGAGGTTTGCGGTGGCTGAGCGGGAATTCGAAGGTCGAGTCGCAATAGTCACAGGTGGCGCAGCGGGCATCGGCTTGGCGACGGTCGAGCGGCTGGCGGCCGGGGGAGCTGCGATCGTGATCGGCGACGTGGGCGAGGGCCTCGCTCAAAAGGAGAGCGAACTGCGCGAGGCGGGGCTGCAAGTCCGGGCAAGGCGAGCCGATGTCCGCTCGTCGGCCGATCTTGAGGGACTAGCGGCCTTCGCCGCTGACTTCTATGGCGGGGTCGATATCCTCGTTTGCTCCGCAGGCGTTCAGCGCTACGGAACGGCCGTGGACACTCCTGAAGAAACATGGGATGAGGTTCTGGGTGTAAATCTCAAAGGTCAGTTTCTTGCTGCCAAGCACACCATCCCGTTGATGTGTCGCCGAGGCGGCGGAGCGATTGTCAACGTGGCCTCGGTTCAGGGACTGGCAACTCAACCGAAGGTCGCTGCCTACACGGCGAGCAAGGGCGGCGTACTCGCGCTCACGCGAGCGATGGCGATCGACCATGCGCCAGACCACATCCGGGTCAATGCCGTCTGTCCTGGATCAGTGGACACCCCGATGCTGCGGTGGGCGGCCGATCTGTTCAGAGGCGACCTTAGCCAGGAGTCTCAGGTGGCTGAGTGGGGCCGCATGCATCCCTTGGGGCGGGTCGCGAAGCCCGAGGAGGTGGCGGAGCTCATCGCATTTCTGGCTTCGGACCGCGCCAGTTTCGTTACGGGAGCTCAGTTTGTCATCGACGGCGGTTTGCTCGCCGGTCTGCCCGTCCCGCTGCGGGACTGACCGGCATGGCTGGACGGATGACTCAGTTGATCCAGGATCTCAACAGGTCCGAGGTGGGGCCCGGGAGGAAAGTTCGAAGAGCGTGCACTAAGGGGACCAAATCTGAATTCGATTCCTGCAGTATCGAACCGCGGCCGTAGCACGTCTGGTGGCGGTACTCGCCCTGCGCTGACCATCCACAGCGATTTCGGCTGGCTGGCGGTCGCTATCGCCCTGTCACTGGCGCTACTACTGGTGGATCGCACCCGCTACGCCATGGCGGCCGGCGCGGTTGTGTTCGTGCAGTTGCTGGGCTATTGGCTGGCCTGGCTTTACTCACCAATTCCGGACTTCATCGTCGTCACCTCGTACGAGCGGCTTGCGATTCAGCTCGCGCCCATGCTCCTGGTGCTTCTAGCGATCGGTTTGCGCCGCTACGTCGGCGCGGGGGAGGCCTTGCCACGCAGCACTGTCAGAGAGTGTCATGCCGCCGCAGGCTATGAACCTCAAGATTTCCCGCTGCTCTAACTCGTCGGTTGACTGAATGTCTTGGGATTGATACTGTCGGCCTGTTCGGTCAGCACATTCCAAGGGGGGTTGGAACCATGATCCGCAACTGGTTCCGTGGACTCGCTCGCCGGCTCGCACTCTTGTCACTCGCCCCACTGCTCTCATGGGGATCGTTCGCGGGGACGCCGGCTGTCGCATCCGGCCATGTATTGCTTGTCCCGCAAGCGATTGTCGCGCCGCATATCCAGCCAACCACGAACGGCAGCGCGGCCTGCACCGCACCGGACGGGACGACCTTCGCCTTCTTTCATTGCTATACGCCGGCTCAGATTGCGTCCGCCTATGGCCTGGACACCGTACACGCAAGTCAGCTGATGGGAGAAGGCCAGACGATCGTCCTCGTGGACGCCTACGGCAGCCCAACCGCAGCTGCGGATCTGAAGCATTTCCACGACACGTTCTTCCCGACCCTGCCCTCACCTCACTTCGACCAGATGTTCCCCTTCGGCGCACCCAACTTCGATAACACTGCAGTCGGCAATGGCATCGCCGGACCGAATCTCGCAGCGGGTTGGGCCTTCGAGTCCACGCTGGACATCGAGTGGGCCTACGCGACGGCTCCGATGGCACACATCGTTCTGCTCGCCACTCCAGTCGCTGAGTCTCTCGGCGTCCAGGGTTTCCCCAACCTCTTCAAAGCCATGCAGCTCGCCGTCGACGCATTTCCGAGCGGAACGGTGTTTTCCCAGAGCTTCGCTTCGACGGAGCAGGACTTCGAGGGGGCCGGAGCGGTGCAGACCGCGCTCTTCGATCAGGTGTATCAGAGCGGCATCGCGAAGGGCGATACATTCATCTCGGCCTCCGGCGACTTCGGGAGCGTCGGAGTTGCCAAGCAGGCCCGGGAGTCGACCGTGTTGAGCGTGCCGACCACATGGTGGCCTTGCACAAGCCCCTTGGTGACGTGCGCCGGCGGCACGCAGCTGCAGTTCGGATGGACATGGGCGCCTACGAGCACAGTTCCCTTCCTCGCCGATGGCTCGCCGAACCCCGCGTACTTTGCATCGACGACGAGTGGCGCCTCGGAAACAGTGTGGAATGAGTCGTGGCTACCCGCGGCTACAGGCGGAGGCTCAAGCGTGATCTACACCGCGCCCAGCTGGCAGAGCGTGCAGACGGGCGTGATCGGGAAGAACGCGCGCGGAGTCCCGGACCTGTCCTGGAACGCGGCGGTAAATGGGGGCGTGTTGGTGTGGATCACCGCCTTTCCGAATGCGAATGGGATGGGCTGGGCCCCGGTTGGTGGCACGAGCGCAGCCTCGCCTCAGGTCGCCGGGCTGGTCGCTCTGGCAAACGAGGCCCGGGCCAAAGCCGGGAGAGGTCCCCTGGGCTGGTTGAATCCACGGCTCTACGCGATCGGCGACGCCGCTTCTTCGACGCCGGCGTTCAGCTCGGCCACGTCCAGCAACCTCTTCCGCGACATCGTCCCGCGCACTTACGGGGTCATTACGCTTCAGGACAACCAGCTCGCCGGTTTCCCAGTTGCGGGTGTGCCAACGCTCGCTGGTTGGGATATGACGACTGGATTCGGAACTCCTCGCGCTCCCCAGCTCATCAGCGCACTCAGCACGTCGAGCCCGTAACCAACTTCGGCAGTCGAGAGCGGCTGAATCCCGGTGGTTCGGTCGCTCTCCGACTGATTTGGGGTGGTCATTAAGCGGAAAGCGAATGTGAAAGCTCACCCCTCAGTCGGCTGCTGCGTTACGAATTGTGTTCGGTCGTGGAGTCTTCTGAAGTCGTCTTCACAGTTGCGCAATGAGCCATGCGCCGAGCCTCAGGCGCCGCAGACGGGCCCGTTGTACGGCCATGGGATGCAGAGCTGAGGTGCAAGCGCAGACCACAGCGTTAACGCCGCTATGATCGCGAGGCCGGCAATCCAGATCGTGCCTGTGATGACGTTTCGCTTCGGAGCCGGCCACACACGCCAGCCAAGCCGTCGTGCGATGCCCGGACCGAGCCCGCTGTCAAGAATCGGCCACAAGATCAGCGCGACGACAACGATCACCGGGACAAGCATCTTCGTGATGAGTGCGGGCCCCAGCTTCGCGAACTGAAAGAGCGCCAGGAAGTACCACTCCGGTAGCGGAATGATCGCGGCGCGGGGATCGGCCGGCTGCCCGGGCTCCAGCAGGGGCTTCCCGATCAGCGCCATCAAACCGAGTCCGACTAGGACCGCCATCGCGAGGATCGGGTAGGGCCAGACATGATCGGGAAAGTAGGGGTGGGTCTTGTCCTCGGGCATTTCCTCGCTGACCTGATGTCCGACGGGGCCAAACATCAGGCCCACGAGCGCGTAGAGGGCGAGCAGCGGATAGAGGGCGTGCCCAGGCGTGATGGGCAGCCGGCTCGAGCTGGCCTTGGGCGTACTCATGCCGGTTCCGCGGGACCCTGCCTGCGAACAAGCCGGAAGTGGATATAAAGGAGGACGGACATCAACCCGGGGAGCAGGAATACATGGGCCATGAAAAAGCGCAGCAAGGTCCTCGGCCCCACCACTGGGCCGCCCTGAACTGCGTACCTGATGAATTCGCTCACACCGTTGGGGAGCACCCCGGTTCCCGAGATGATCGATATCTCGCGGGCTCGCGCCAGGTACGAGTTGGCATCCCACGGCAACAGCGAACCCGTAAAGCTGAAGAGGACGATGATCAGGAAGACAAGCACTCCGACCATCCAGTTCACCTCGCGTGGGGGTCGATAACCTCCGTTCCAGAAGACGAACGTCATGTGCAGGAGCGCAACCACGATCAACATGTTGGCGCCCCAGAAATGCATCCCGCGAATGAGCCACCCGAGATACGCCGTGTGCTGAATGAAGACGACGCTGGTGTAGGCTGTGGCAGGATTGCCGGCACCGTCTGGAACGTAATAGATGCCGAGCAGAAAACCGGTGATGAACTCGACCGCGACGAGAAGCGTCGCCGCACTGCCAAGGTACCGGTAGGCGCTGGCCGCATAGTTGGGAACCCGACGGTAGAGCTCGGCGTTGACCGCATCGACGAGCTCGAAGCGCTCGTCGAGCCAATCGACGACGGCGGTTTGCAATCCCATCGGCGCTAACCCGGCGCCTGCTGGCGCAATGCGCTGACTTCGAGCCTGATCGGCGGCTCCCGTAGCGGAAACAACGCAGCCCAGTTGATCAGCGCCGTGAAATCCAGCATTGGACTGCCGATGGCTCTCGCGGCGTATTCGCCCAGATCTGGATGCGCGACCAGGTCACCAATGACGAAACCATTCTGGGGCCACCTGACCCGCAGCGTGGGAGCCGTCTCGGTCATCGGCGATTAGAGAGAGTGGGATGACTGAGCGAAAAAACGCGGGCGGAGGAGGCATGCCATGGGAGATGAAGTTGCCACGTCTAACGTCAATCGCTCGTATTCGCTCGGCGCGACGAGCATTGCGATCTTCACGTTCATGCTGGTCTTTCTGTATCCCAGGGTCGCGAGCGGCCAGATCAACGCCAATGTGCGAGTAGGGAAGCCTGCCAATGACTGCCTGGTATCCAGCCAACAGGCCCGAGCTCGAGCACTCGAAAGCCGGACGCGTTAGGCTCCGGCGATGGCGAGGCTTCCTTATGTGCAGCCGGCGGACTCGGCCGAACCGCGACGGATCGAGCGCATCTACTCCGAGATCCGTGGCATGGGTCGCGAGGTGCTCCATCTCTACCAGGTCCTGGCGAACCAGCCGAGTGCCCTGGAAGCCTTTCTCGGGATGTCGCGCTACATTCGCGACGACTCGAGCCTGCCGCCTGAGATGAGGGAGATCGCGATCCTGGCCACAGCCCGGGCGCTTGACCAGGGCTACGAGATCGCCCACCATCGTGCCGCCGCCCTCCGCGCCGGCGTTGCCCAGGTGAAGATCGACTCCATCCTGGCCGGCACGACTCGGGATATCGAGCCCGTCGAACGCGCGATCGCCACATACGCGCTGCAAGTCTCGCGGGAGCGCAGTGTCGATGACGCGACCTTCGCCGAGTTGAAGTCCTACCTCTCTGATGCCGCGATCGCGGATCTGGTCTTGACCGTGGCCTGGTATCACCTATGTGCGGCGGTGTTGGGTCCGCTGCAGGTCGAGTTGGAGGGGGAGGAGCGAAATGCCGGCTGAGCAGGCATACCCGAGCTCATCTTCGAGATCCGCTTCGCTCCACAAAAGGGCGCAGCGCGTCCTTCCGGGGGGCAACACCCGAACAACCGTCTACCGCGATCCTTATCCGATCTACGTTCGCTCGGGGGCGGGCAGCCGGATGGTCGACGTCGATGGGGTCGAACGGATCGATTTCCTCAACAACTACACCGCGCTCATCCATGGGCACGCGCATCCGAGCATCGTGCGGGCAGCGACCGCGGCCGTCGAGAACGGGAGCGCATTCGGTGCGCCGACCGAGTCGGAGATCCGTCTCGCCGAGATGCTGGTCGAGCGCGTGCCGGGTGGGGAAAGGGTCAGGTTCATGAACTCGGGTTCCGAAGCCGTGATGATGGCCGTGAAGGCCGCGCGCGCGTACACGGGTCGGTCCAGGATCGCGAAGTGCGAGGGGCTGTACCACGGCAGCTACGATTTTGTCGAAGTCGGCCTTGACTCCGCCCCGGAGAATTGGGGAGACCCCGCGGAGCCCAATCGAGTGCCTTACTCGCGGGGCACGCCGGCCGCGGTCCTCTCAGACGTGGTGGTACTTCCCTTCAACGATTCCGAAGCGAGCCTTCGATTGCTCGAGCAAAACGCGACCGATCTCGCCGCGGTGATCGTCGATCCGCTGCCCAACCGCATCGGGCTCATCCCGGCGACTCGGGAATTCCTGGTGACTCTCCGCGACTTCTGCACGAGGGCCGGCGTCGTCCTCATCTCGGACGAGGTCATCTCATTTCGTATCGGCTATCGGGGAGCACAGGGCGAGTTCGGTCTGCATGCCGACCTTGTCACGCTCGGCAAGATCATCGGCGGCGGATTCCCGGTCGGGGCGGTGTGCGGGAGCAAGGATGTGATGTCCGTGTTCGATCCCACGATGGGCAAGCCCGCTGCTCCGCATGGGGGGACCTTTAATGCAAACCCGGTGACGATGGCCGCGGGAGCCGTCGCGATGGAGCTGCTTACACCGGCAGTCCTCGATCGCCTTAACGAAATGGGCCGGGTGGCGCGCGACCGGATGCAGGCGGTCATTCACGAGGCGGGCGTGCCGTGGCGGGTCACTGGCGACGCGTCGCTTTTCCGCTTCGTGCCTGGGGATCGAGAGCTGGTGGACTACCGGTCGAGCTGGCCGGACGCCACGACAAGTGACCAGCTCGAGCGCTTCACTGGAGCTTTGCTGAACCACGGAATCATGCTCGACCACGGGGGCCTCGGGTGTCTGTCGACTGTCATGACCGACTCCGACGTGGATGCGCTTACGAACGCCCTGGAGCTCGCGCTTGGCGATGCACGTATTCCTACGTTGAGCAATCCCTAGATAAGCAGCTGGGCGAACTAACCCAGGGAGGGGACCAATCGCTCAACTGTGTTGGCGCAACCATTGCTCGAGGTCCCTGCGCTGGATGATCCCCAGGATCAGCACAACTCTGTCAGCGTCCACGACCTCATACATGATCCGATAGTCGCCTACACGCATTCGAAGGAACGCATCCTTGGTTCCCTGGATGGCTTTGACAAGCTTGCCCGCGGGCCTTGGATTCCGGGAGAGGGAATCGATGGCTCGCTCGAGGCGTCGCCGGTCCTGTTTTGATGCTCGCTCAAACGCACGGGCGGCTGTTCGGGCGACCTCAACGCGGAAGGTCACCTATCGGCAGTCGACTCGCGGACCCTCCGTTTGAGCGATTCCCAACCGACCGTCCTGCCCTTTCGGAAATCGGCGCGGCCTGCCTCACGCAGCCTGATGAACTGGGGAGCGTGGGCAAGGATCAGGTCCTCAGCATCGACGGTAAAGGGGAGGACCACCGCCACTGGCTTGCCACGGCGGGTGACCAAGAAAGCTTCACCAGCCTCGGCCCTATCCACAATGTCTGAAGCGTGCGTTTTGAGGTCTCGGATTCCTACACTTGCCACGAGGCGATTGTAGTCCCTTATGTGACCACATGGCAGAAGCAGTTGGACTGCAAACCAGAGTATCGCAGTAGCTGAGGGCCGGTGCGACCGGCCCTCACGCCCACTCGAATCGAATGTGTCCGGTTAGGAGGGATGCACCCAGTTCAGGCCGAACGTGTTCGTGTACATCCCCGGCAGCAGAGCGTTGTCGATGTTGTAAGAGATCCAGTTGTCCAGCCAGCGCCACCACAAGAAGTCGCCGGCCAGCACTCCCCAGCAGCCGAACTCGGTCGCGACCGCCTGGCCGTTGTTCATCAGCTTGACGTTGGAGTGCTGCGCGATGAATGGCTTGGCCAGGTAATCCTCGACCAGGCAGGCGTCGGCTTTGCCGGTCGCCACATCGAGCAGTGCTTCGTCCTGAGCCAGCGGCAGTACGGTCGCCTTCGGAAACAAGAGCTGCGCACGGAAGAAGGCCGTCGAGGCCTGAAGCGCTGTGACCGTCTTGCCGGCCTTGTTGAGGTCGGCGACCGAGTTGACGCCGCCACTGGTTGTGACCATGAGGATCTGCGTGTACGGCACGTAACCCTTGGTGAAGTTCATGACGAGCGCGCGCTTCGGAGTGTTGACCAGCCCGGCGCTGACCATATCGGCCTTGCCTGACTGCACGTTGGCGATGTTGGCGGCGTTGTCAGGCACGTCGATGATGTTGAGCTTCACGTTGAGGTCCTTGGCGACCAGGTTCAACACATCGATGTCGTATCCCGCCGGCTTGCCGCTCGAGTCCTTGAAAAACTCTGGCGGATAGAGCAGGGACGTGGTGACGTTGAGCTGACCTCGTGACTGGATGGTCTGCAGCAGCGATGTCGTGCTGCCGGACGCTTGTGCGTTGCCGCCACTGGTCGTGCTGTTGCAGGCGGCCAGCGCAGCGCCTCCAATTGCGAGCGCCGCGCCGCCAAGAAGGGTGCGGCGGCTCACGCTCGAGCTCAGTCTTGACGACGCCGGCTTCTCCTCGGCTTCGATCTCGTCGGACATGTCCTTCAAACCTCCAAAAGAATCAATGGCGGGCTCAAGCTGCGGTTCGGATCGATGGAGCGCCCTGCGGCACACGCCGCGTCTGGACCCTGAGGCTGCGCGCCGCCCGCTGCTCCAGGATGCTGGCCACGCGCGCGATGGCCAGGGTCAACACGATGTAAATCACCATCGCGGCGGTATAGAGCTCGAACGGCCGGAATGTGAGCGAGGTGGCGATCTGGCTCTGGCGCATGAGCTCGTTCAGACCGATGACTCCGACGAGCGACGAGTCTTTGATGATGCCGACGAAGTTGTTCGCCATCGGCGGGATGATGATGCGCCACGCTTGCGGCCAGATCACTTTGGCGAACGCTCGTGTTCGGCTCAGCCCGGTGGAGAGGGCCGCCTCCCGCTGGCCCTTGTCGATCGCCTGCAACCCCGACCGATAGATTTCGGATAGCCAGGCCGCGTACTGCAATGAAAGACAGATGACCCCGGACCAGAAGGCTTCGAGGTTGAGGCCGGTCACCAGCGTCACCCCGTAGTACATCCACAGGATGAACACGAGTGGCGGAATCGCGCGAAAGACGGAGATGTATAGCGACGCAAGGGTGCGGACGGGCCAGATCGGTGACATCCTCAGGAGAGCGACGACCAGGCCAAGGACCATGGCGAAAGCCATCGACACCAGGGCGATCTTGAGAGTCAGGATCACCCCTTCCAGAAGCCAGAAGCGATACTCGACCACCACGTTCCAGGCGAACTGATAGTTCGTCGGGTTCCAGTCAAGTCTCACGCTGTTGAAGCCTCGTCCAAACCGCGCCTCTTGTCAAGACTGGAATCTAACAAGCGTTCGTTTTGAAAATTAACCCTATGCCGCCAGGTGGCGATCGGCCTACAGAACCGCGTCCAGGAAGGCCTTCGTCCGTTCCTGCTGCGGGTTCGACAGCACCTCTTTGCCGCCCGACTCGGCGATCACCCCTCCGGAAATAAAAACCAGGCGATCTCCCACACGCTTGGCAAATCCCATCTCGTGGGTGACGGCGACCATGGTCATCCCTTCTCTCGCGAGCTTCTCCATCACCCCCAGCACCTCCCCAATCAGCTCCGGGTCGAGGGCGGAGGTTGGTTCGTCGAAAAGCATCAGCTTCGGGTCCATCGCCAGTGCGCGGGCGATCGCCACCCTCTGCTGCTGGCCACCCGATAGCTGGGCGGGATAGTGATCCATGCGGTCTTTGAGCCCGACCTCGGTCAACCGCGCCACGGCCTTCTCACGAGCCGCCCTCCTGGACATCCCTTTGACATCGGTGAGAGCAAGCGACACGTTCTGCAACGCGTTCAGATGCGGGTAGAGGTTGAAGCGCTGGAACACCATGCCGATCTGGCTTCGCAGCTCCTGTAGCCGCGAGGCCCTGTTGAGCACGTGGCCCGTGTGCGGGAAATACTGCCTTTCTTCGAACGTCACCTTGCCCGAGTCGGGAACTTCGAGCAGGTTCATCATCCGCAGAAGGGTGCTCTTGCCTCCCCCGCTCGGACCGAAGATCACGACATGCTCGCCCTTGCGAACCGTGAGGTTGATGCCCTTGATCACATCGACGTGGCCGAACGACTTGTGCACGTCGTCGAGCTGGAGAAGGGCTCCGGTGGTCGGCGCCACGGGCGTCATCCTAGGTCGGGTGGCTCAGAAAAGGAGCCAGCCGCCGTCGGCCACCAGGGTGTGCCCGGTGATATAGCTCGCCTCGGGTGAGCAGAGGAAGAGGACGACGGGCGCGATGTCCTCCGGTTTGCCCACGCGGCCGATGGGGATGCGCGCCAGCTGCCATGCCCGGCCTTCTTCAGTGCTCAAGCTGCTCCGGGACATATCGGTCGCAACGGTCCCCGGCGCCACGGCATTGACGTTGATGCCATGGGGCGCCAGCTCGGCGGCCATGGAGATCGTCATCTGCCGGACCGCGCCTTTGCTGGTGTCGTAGGCGACCTCCGGCCTGGACGAAGAGACGAACGCCGAGGTTGAGGCGAAGTTCACGATCTTGCCGGCGCGGCGCGGGATCATGAGCCGGGCCGCAGCCTGCGAGCAGAAGAACACTCCTTTGACGTTGACACCCATCTGGCGATCCCAGTCCGCCTCGGTGTAGTCGAGGATCGGCTTCGCGACCCCGATACCGGCATTGTTGACGAGGATGTCGACGCTGCCAAAAGCCTCGACGGCCTCGGCGAAAAGACGCGTCACCTCTTCGACTCGTGAAACGTCCGCATTGAAGGCGGAGGCACTCCCGCCGCCGGCGCGGATCTCCTCCGCCACCTCGATGCCGTGTTCCGCGTTCACCTCGGCGACGACCACCCGCGCTCCTTCGCGTCCGAACGCCAGCGCGACAGCGCGACCCATCCCGCGGCCGGCGCCCGTCACCACCGCGACCTTGCCATCGAACTTCTTCGCCATCAGGAATCCACGCCCGCCAGATCGAGCCGGTGCAGGATCGAGGGGTCGATCGCGTCCACCGTTCGGCTGCCCGTGATCGACATCGTGCGGGCGAGCTCCTCGTACAGGGCCTCCATAATCGCCCGGACACCGTCCCGGCCTCCGCCGGCGCAGGCGATCAGCAGCAAGGTGGCTAGCCCGACGCCGTTGGCGCCGAGGGCCAACGCTTTGAGCACGTCAGCGCCGCGCCGGAAGCCGCTGTCGACGAGTATCGGCAGATCGGGGCATTCGCGGCGCACGGCCGGAAGCGCCTGGAGGACAGGCATTGCGTAATCGATCGTCTCGCCGCCGTGGAAGCTCACGATGAGGGCGTCCGCGCCGATCTCGCGGGCAAGCCTGGCGTCGTGCGCGCTCAGGACGCCCTTGACCACGAAAGGCAGCCTGGTGGCGGCCCGGTAGCGGCGAATGTCGTCCAGCGTCTTGTGCCCGAGCAGGGCCGGACCCGGCACCTCGTCCCAGGCCTTTTCGAGAAAGACGACGTCGACGTCCATGCCCACGGCCACGCAGCCGAGCTCGGCCGCTCGCTCCAGGTGGCGGAGGACCATCTCCTCGCTCTGAAACGGCTTCACGATGTGGAGCACCGGAGCGCCAGCGTCCACGATCCGTCCCAGCTCGTCGAGACCAACCATCCCGGTCGACATCATGCTGCCGGAGTCGGCCAGCCCCGCGGCAATCTGCTCGAGGTAGGGCGGGTCCCACGGCCCGAGCCGCTTGAGGATTCGCGACTCGCAGATGGCGGCGGCCACGATCGGAGCACGTAAAGGCGCCCCGAACAGCGTCGTCGACGTGTCCGCCTGTTTCGAGTCGAGCACCCGCATCTCGAACACGAACGAGTCCATGTGCTGGCGGTTGAGGCGGTTTTGCGAGCGCGACTCGGCGCCGAGGTCGAGATACTCCTCCATCCCGATCGATCGGACCCGCTCGAGCCCTTGCTCGTAGATCTCCCTATAGCCCACGGTTCAGCTCAGCCACGCAATCGATCTGCACGCGCACCATCTCGGGTCCCGGCTCGGCGGCGAGAAATTTCACTCCCCAGCTGGTGCGCACGGGCAGCGGCGCCTTGAAGCGGCGGCCATAGGCCGCGTCCATGGCCTCGACGTCAGCGGGGTCGGTGTACATGACCTGGGTCCGGATCACGCGATCGAGTGAGCTGCCGCATTCATCGAGGATGGCTTCGAGGTTGCTGATCGCCCGGTCCAGCTGGCCTTCCATTCCGCCCTCGACCAGCTCTCCCGTGCCGGGATCGCGGCCGGCCTGGGCGGTCACCCAAACCATGCGGCCCTGGATGTGGGCGTGCGGATAGGAGCCGGTTGGTTGTGGACCACGCCGGCTGACGACGCCTCGATGGCCGCTCATTCAAGCGCCGCGATGCAGTCGATCTGCACCTTGGCGCCCTTCCACAGGAAAGCCGCTCCGAAGCTCGTCCGAGCCGGCAGCGGCTGATGAAAACGTTCGCCGTAGATCCGGTTCATCGCATCGAGGTCGCCTTCGTCCACGAACTCGATCTGGGCCTTCACGACACGATCGAGCGCAGATCCCGCGGCTTTGAGGATGGCTTCGACGTTGTCGATCGCCTGATTGAACTCGGCCTCGAAACCGCCTTTGACGAAATCGCCCGTCTTCGGGTCGCGACCGATCTGTGCCGTGACGTAGACCAATCCACCGTGCTGCCGTGCGTGAACGTATGGCCCCCGCGGCTCGGGCGCCCCCTTGATGGTGATCGTCGAGTCCTTGGTCATGTTCGCCTCCTGAGCATCTCGAAACTTCGTGACGGACCGCCCTCGCCATCCCAGTCGACGTCGACGATGATCTCCGTCGCACCGGCGGCCCCGAGCTCGTCGAGCCGCGAGGCGACCGTTCCGAGCTTTTGGTCGGCACCCGTTATGCGCACTGCGATTCGAAAGTCCTCGACTTCGCTCGGGGTCCGGCCGGCTTGCTTGGCCGCGGCGGTCATCGTAGCCACACCATCCGCGATGCTCTTTTCGGACAGGCCCTCCAGGGAGTACTGGGCGAGCCAGCCGTCGGCGATCTTGCCGGCTCGCTCCTGCGCGAATCGCGACATCCCGCCGATCAGCACTGGCAGGTGGCGTGCGGGGGTCGGACGGCAGTAAATTGGCTCGGCCAGCCGGTAATGGCGACCTTCGAAAGGCGCGACCTCCCCAGTCCAACAACGGCGCGCGATCGCCAGCCACTCGTCCAGGATCTCGCCTCGCGATCCGTAATCGGCGCCGAGCGCCTCGAACTCTTCTCGGAGCCAACCGGCGCCTACGCCCAGGACCAGACGGCCGTGAGCGATCGCATCGATGCACGCGGCCTGCTTGGCAAACAGGATCGGGTTGCGCATGGGGAGGATGAGAACTGACGTGCCGAGCTCGGCCGTCGACGTCGTCGAGGTCATCGCACTGAGCGCGACTGTCGGTTCGAGGTAATCGACGTCGACCGGCCACGTGATGCGGCCGTCGGAGGAAAACGGGTAGCGCGACTTGACCTCGCGAGGAAACACGACGTGGTCGCTGGTCCAGATGGAGTCGAACCCCGCGTCTTCGAGCATCGAAGCCATGCGCGCAGCACCGAGCTGAAACGGCAGCGGACCGCTGTTGGGGACCTTCGCGCCCAGGCGGAGGCGTTTGCTCACCAGGCGGCGAGCGTGCCTCCGTCGACGGGAACGTACGCACCCGTCATGTAGGACGAGGCGTCAGAGGTGAGGAAAGCGACCACGGAGGCGATCTCTTCCGGCGGCGCCGGCCGACCGAGCGGCGTCTTTTCCATCATCCGGGCGCGCTTTTCCGGATCGGCGAGGCTTCGGGCAGACATCGGAGTGTCGACGACCCCTGGTCCGACGATGTTGACCCGAATTCCAAACTGAGCCCAGTCCAGCGCCAGCGTGCGGCCCAGCATCAGCACGCCGCCTTTGGATGCGCAGTACGCGCTGGCGCCCGGATTGCCTCGCACCGAGTTGATGGAGCCGATCATCACGACCGTCCCTCCGTGACCGGCCTGGATCATGGCGCGAACCGCCGCGCGCGCCGACAGCCATGTGCCCTTCAAGTTGACCCCGATGATCCAGTCGAAATCTTCTTCGCTGAACTCGTGGCCCGGGCCGTGTTTCTCCACGCCCGCGCACGTCACGACGCTGTTGACGTCGCCGAATTGCCGCATCGCTGATTCGACCATGCGGTCGCAAGACTTCGCGTCGCGGACGTCGACATCGACTGCAATCGCGCTTCGAAGCGTCGCCGCGGTTTGCTTCGCGGCTTCGACGTTCATGTCCGCGCAGACGACCTCATCTCCGCGCTCGGCGAGCACCCTTGCGGTCGCGGCGCCGATGCCCGAGCCGGCGCCTGTGACGATCGCGACCGTCATGCGGTCCTCTCCCCCAATGACTAACGAGTGTTTGTTCTTATTTTGGGCCCGCGGTATTATGGTCGCGGTCTCAGCCTTCCGTCAACGCACTCCCGTCCTGCTTACCGGGGAGGTCTCAATGCGTTTCGGGGTCGGTCTCTTCAGCCTGCAGTGCACCGCCATGCAGCCGGCTCACTGGGCGGGAGCATACCGGGACATGCGCGAGTACGCCACGCTGATGGAAGAGCTCGGCTATGACGAGCTCTGGCTGTCAGAGCACCATTTCTTCTACGACGGCTACTGTCCAGCGCTGCTACCGGCGGCCGCATCCGTCCTCTCGGTCACCGAGCGATTGCGGGTGGGCACCGGCATGCTGCTGCTCCCGATGCAGGATCCGCAGCGGCTCGATGCCGTCGCCCGAGATCTCGCTACGCGTTCTGGAGGCCGCCTCGACCTGGGTGTCGGCATGGGCTATCGAGACATCGAGTTCGACGGGCACGGCGTGTCGCGCAAAGACCGGTTGCCTCGGATGGTGCGCGGTCTGGAGGTTCTGGAAGCGTCGGAAGCAGCGGGAGGCCCGCCGCTGTGGATGGGCGCCCAGCTCATCGACCCGGTCAAGCGCGCTGGATTGCGGGGCCATCCAATCCTCTTCTCGGCCGCGCTTCCGCTCGAGCGGTGCAGGACGCTGGCCAAGGTGTGGGAATCCGGCTGGGTCGAGGCCGGCCGGCCCCTGGCGTCGAAGCCGCCGCTCGGCGCGTTGCGAAACATCTGGCTGACCGAGGATCCGAAGGAGCGCGAGGCTGCGCGTGACTGGGTGCGCGCGAGCTACGTCCAGTACGCGGGACTCGGGTGGACGCTCCCCGCGGTCGGCGAGCACGAGCAGGCCGACTTCGCGATGGAAACCGACAAGGCGATCGCCGACACGGTCGAGACAACGATCACCGGATCTGCAGAAGAATGCGTCCGCCGGCTGCGCGAGTTCGAAGCGATCGGGATCGGCCACATCGCGTTCCGGCTCATGCTCGACGGCGCGCCCCGGCGGGCGCTCGAGTCGCAGATCCGCCGCCTGGCCCGGGAGCTAATGCCCCACCTTCGCGACAGGGTGGCCGCGTGAGGCTGGGGCTGGCGCTCGCCGAATTCCGTGAAGCCGAGATGGCGAGGCTGGCGCAGGCGCATGGCCTGTTCGGGGTGCTGGCCGGGTCTGGAAATCCGCTGACCGCCATCAACGCCGCCGTCTATGCGTCCACCGCCACCGAATTCGTACGCGTGGTGACGCACGTGCGGCTGGGCCTCGTCCACCCGGTGACGATGGCCGAAGAGCTGTCGGTGCTCGACAACGTCAACAACGGACGCACCATCGTCCTGGCAGACACCGGCGACCTCGATCCGGCGTCCGCGGCGGATGAGATCGCGGTCTTGCGCGAGGCGCTTTCGAGCCGCCCGATCCAGCACGACGGGCCCAGGTGGAAGGTGCCGGCCGGCCTGCCGGCGAACACGACGGCGCCGCCATCCATATCGGTCACGCCCAAGCCGGCGCAGCTCGAGATTCCATTCTGGCTGACCGGATCCGCGGCCCGAGATGTGCATGAGGCCGCCGGGCTGCCCGTCCTGGCCCGCGAAACCCGGCCCATCGACCGGCCCAAGCTGGTCGAACCGGGCCTGACCGCCATCACCGGGAACATGAAGGCGGACCGCGATCACGTGACGCAATGGGCCGCGGCCGGCGTCAGCCATCTCATGCTGGAGCTGCCCGTCGATGCCGACCTCGCGGAGATCATGACCATGGTGTCCCGATACCTGGCCCCCGAGGTGCTGATGCCGCATTTTCCGCGCGTGATGTCGGACTCCCGGATCCCACTGCCGTGGCCGGGTGATGGCGTCACATAAGCTGGCTCCGATGTTTGACTACGCAGAACGCCGCCGCAAGATCGATCACGTCCTGGAGCAGGAGGGAGTGGACGCGCTGTTCCTGGGCCTTTCCTCAGACCTCGAATACCTGAGCGGCCTCGAGCGCAACATCCCGGCCTTCGGCAACATCTCCTACGCGCACGGCTGGGTAGGGGGCGGTTTCTTCCGACCCGGCAAAGAGCCGACCTTCCTCTTGCCTCGCATGTTCGCCGAGTTCGACCTGCCACATGGCGTGGCCGGCGAGCTGGTCGTAGTCAAAGAGACGGACGACGGTAGAGCGATGTTCGACAAGGTCGCGAAGAGCATGGGCCCGGCGAAAAATCTCGCCATCGGATCGCGGCTGTGGGGCGAGACCGTCATCAACCTGATTCGCGTCTTCGGCTCTCCGAACCTTCGCAATGCGGAGCCGATGGTGAACCGGCTGCGCCGCGTCAAGTCGAAAGAAGAGCTCGACGTGATGACGAAAGCGTGCCGGATCGCCGACGACACGATGGGCGCCGTGACGGCAGACGTGAGGCCGGGCGTCACGATGCACGAGCTGGTCGAGCATGTCGAGCACGAGATGCGAGCTCGCGGATCGCGCACCCCGTCGTTCACGACCCACATCATGTCGATGGGCATGGAGGACGAGCGCGAGTCGATCGACAATCGGGGCGCCCTGCCCCTGCGCCAAGGCGAATCGGTCCTGTTCGACTTCGGCGCGGTCCTGGACGGCTACTGCTCAGATTTCGGCCGCACCATCTTTTGCGGCGAGCCGACGGCCGAGTACCGGCGCGCGCACCAGGCGATGATCGAGGCGCAGGCGGCCGGGCAGGCTGCGGCCAAACCCGGAACCACCGCCGCCGATGTCAACCGAGCTTGCCGGCAGCCGATCGAGGACGCGGGCTACGGCCCGTACTTCCGCCACCGGATGGGGCACTGCATCGGCATGGACGTACACGAGCGTCCTTTCATCTCCGAAGAGGACCAAACCCCTCTCGAGGTCGGCATGACCTTCACCGATGAGCCGTCGATCATGTGGCACGGCAAGGTTGGCGTGCGCATCGAGAACATCGTGGTCTGCGAGGCCGACGGCGGCCGCAAGCTGAACTCATACCCGGTGGACCTGGTCGCCAACGCCTGAGTCGCGCGTGCGGGTCAGCCGCGCGAACCGCGACGGCGGGCGCTCGGCTCCGCCCCGCTCATGCAGCCAGCACGCCACGCTCCGGCCGTCGACGATGTCGGCCAGCGGCGGCGATTCCGAATAGCAGCGGTCGAAGGCATACGGACATCGGGGGTGGAAGCGGCATCCCGCCGGCGGGCGCGCCGGGTCGGGCACCTCGCCTGGCAATGCCTCTGGCAGCCAACCACTCCCGTCGGCCCGCGGGATGGCCTCGATGAGGGCTTCCGTGTAGGGATGCAGCGGGGCCGTCCACAGACGGCGTGTGGGCGCGGTCTCGACGACCAGGCCCAGGTACATGACCGCGACCACGTCCGCGATGTGGCGGACGATCGCCAGGTCGTGAGAGATGAGGAGCAGGCCGACGCGCAGCTCGCGAGCCAGGCGCTTGAGCAGGTTGGCAACCTGTGCCTGCGCCGATGCGTCGAGCGACGACAGGGGCTCGTCGAGCACGATCACCGACGGTTCGGCGGCGAGGGCGCGAGCGATCGCGATGCGCTGGCGCTGGCCGCCGCTGTACTGGTGCGGGAATCGCTGCGCAGCGGACCGTGGCAGCCCCACCTTCTCCAGAAGGTCGGCCACACGACCGCGACGTTCGCGAGCCGGCGCGAGGCCGAGGATGTCCATCGCATCGGCGATCTGGTCTCCCACGCGGCGGCGAGGGTTGAGCGAACTGAACGGGTTTTGAAAGACCATCTGCAGGCGCGAGTCGGTTCGGGACCTTGCCCGACGACCCAGCGCATGGACGGGGCGCCCTTCGAACCACACGGATCCGGCCGTCGTCGCCTGCAAGCCGACCGCTGCTCGCGCCAGGGTCGACTTCCCGCAGCCGGTCTCGCCGACCAGCCCCACGACCTGGCCGGCGTCGACCGTCAGGCTGGCTCCCGCGACGGCGCGCACCGGTGTGCGCCCCGCGCGCCGGTACTCGACCTCGACATCGCGGAGCTCCAGCAGGCTCACGCGGGGACCATCAACGGGTCGACGGGGCAGGCAAGCCGCCGCCGGTCACCGACCTCGAGCAAGTCCGGGACGTCGGTCTTGCAAGCATCGACCGCGTACGCGCAGCGCGGATGAAAAGCGCAGCCCCCGGGCCGCGCTTGCGGGCTCGGCGGCGTCCCCGAAATCGAAATCAGCGGCGTGTCCTCGACCGCTTCGGGATGGGGAAGGGCGGCGAGCAGTGCGGCCGTGTACGGATGGCGGGGTCGTGACAACACTTCCGGTGTCGGTCCCGACTCGACCACGCGACCGGCGTACATGACCGTGAGCCAGTCAGCGATGGATGACATCACGCCGAGGTCGTGGGTGATCATGATCACCGACAGGCCTGACTGGCGGCGCAACCCGTCGAGCAGCCGGAGAATGCCGGCCTGGACCGTCACGTCGAGAGCGGTCGTCGGCTCGTCGGCGATGAGAAGGCGCGGGCGGCAGGCCAGCGCGATTGCGATGGCTATGCGCTGCCGCATGCCGCCGCTGAACTGATGGGGGTAAGCGCCGAGCGCGCCTGCAGGGTCGGGAATGCGGACTTCTGCCAGCAGCTCCATGGCTCGCGCCCGAGCCTGAGCGTGGTTGAGGCCGAGGTGATAGCGCACGTGCTCGGTGAGCTGTCGTTCGATCGTCATCATGGGGTGCAGGGAGGTCTGCGGATCCTGGAAGACCATCCCGATCTCTCGGCCGCGGATGTCCAGGAGGGACCGGCGACCGAGTCTCAACAGGTCCTTGCCCTCGAACATCGCCGTACCCTCGACCTGCGCTCCATCCGGGAGCAGGCCGAGCAGCGCGAGGACCGAGATCGTCTTCCCGCTTCCGCTTTCGCCGGCCAGTCCGAACACCTGACCGCGCTCGACCTCGAAATCGACGCCGTCGACCACGGTCACCAGGCCCGCGGTCGTCGGCAGCCGGACCTGAAGGCCCTCGACCGACAGTAGGGCGCTGCTCACCTCTGCACGGCCCACGACGAACGAGGGTCGAGCGCGTCGCGCAGGCTGTCGCCGAGGAAGTTGAACGCGAGCACGACGGAGAGGATGGCAAAGCCCGGGAACGTGCCCATCCACCAGCGCTCGAAATACTGCGTGCCGGTGTTCACCATCGAGCCCCATTCCGGGGTGGGCGGCTGCGCGCCGAGGCCGAGGAACGACAGGCCTGCGAGCAGTAGGACGGCGTTGCCGAGGTCGAGTGTGGCCAGGACCAGGACCGGCCCGGCGACGTTTGGCAGCACATCGACCACCAGCGCGCGGCGAGACGATGCGCCGAGCAGCCGGGCGGCGCTCACATAGTCGGATTGGCCGAGCGACATGACGAGCCCGCGGACGACGCGCGCATATGAAGGCCAGAAGACAACCAGCACCGCGAGCACCGCATTGCGGAGGCTAGGTCCGAGGGCGGCTGTCACCGCCATCGCCAGGATGATGGTCGGGAATGCGAATACGAGGTCCGTGGCGCGCATCACCACCTCGTCGACCCACCCGCCGAAGTAGCCGGCAAGGCCGCCCAGCACGCCGCCGATCAGGACCGCCATGGCGACGAGGAAGAAGGCGAGCGGTAGCGAAAGGCGCGACGCCCACAGCACCCTGCTGAAGACGTCTCGCCCGAGCTCGTCGGTTCCAAAAAGATGAGAGGCGCTCGGCGCGAGGACGAGCTGCGAGCTCTGGGTGAGCGGGTTGTAAGGAGCGATCAGCGGGACGAGTATCGCGATGGCGATCCACGCCCCGGCCAGGACCATGCCGGCAATCGCCAGAGGTTGCCTCCAGGCCGAACCGAGGGTGCCCGGCCGGCGGCTGAAAACCCCCGCAAACCGAAGAGGTAGAGGCTGCGCGCTCATGCGACGCGGATCCGTGGATCGACAACGCCGTACAGGATGTCGACCAAGAAGTTGACGACGATGTACACGACCGCCACGAACAGGCTCACGCCCATGATCGCCGGCAGGTCGAGCGTCGTCGCCGAGTGAAATGCGTACTGGCCGATGCCCGGCCAGCCAAAGATGCTCTCCACCAGCACGGTCCCGGTCATCACGTTCGCGAAGGCGAGACCGCCGACGGTGATGATCGGCGGCAGCGCCGCTCGCAGCACGTGCCGCAAAACGACAGTACGCTCCGGCAGTCCCTTCGCTCGTGCGGCCTGCACATAGTCGTTGTTGATGACCTCGAGCACCGCCGAGCGCGTGAACCGGGTGAGCAGGCCGACGTTGTATGCGGCAAGCACGCCGGCGGGCAGGATCAGGTGCTGGGCGGCGCTCACGAAGACGTCGAACTGACCGGCCAGCAAAGCATCGATCGTGTACAGGCCGGTCACATGCGGCGCCGGCAGCACGCCCGGATCGAGCCGCCCGCTGCCCGGCACCCAGCCCAGCTTGAAAAAGAACACGTACAGCGCGACGAGGGCAAGCCAGAACGTGGGCATCGAGATGCCGCCCAGCGAGATGACGCGCAAAACCTGGTCGGTCAGCCGGTTGCGGCGGACCGCTGACAGGATGCCGAGGGATATCCCGAGGACGAAGGCGATAAGGATCGACGTCACCGCCAGCTCGGCTGTTGCCGGCACGAACTCGCTGAGGTCGCTCCGGACCGGGCGGTGGCTCTGCTCAGACTGCCCGAGGTCGCCCGTCACCAGGTGCTCCAGGTACACCGCGTACTGAACCGGCAGCGGCTTGTCCAGGCCGTAGTGCTCACGGAACGCCTGGACCGCGGCAGGGTCGGCGATGGCGCGCTGTCCGAGGTTGGCGGCGGCGGGGTCCCCCGGAACGAGCTCCGTCAGCACGAAAGCGACGAAGGTGATGCCGATGCCCAGCAGCACCAGCGCCGCGAGGCGCCGGCCGAGGAACCTCACGAAGGGCCGGGACAGCAGCCCGAGCTGCCATCCCGGCAAGAGTTGTCTGTTAGCCGCCGGCGCCGGCGACGTCAATCGTCCAGGTCGGGTTGTAATCGGCGCCTGTGACGCCCTTGGTCGCAACCACGACCTGCCCGGGTTGAATGAGTGGGAAGAACGGACCATCGGTATTGAGCTGACGCTGGATCTGCTGGAAGAGCTTGCCCCTTGCAGTGTTTTCGGTGCTCGAGCTCGCTTGCACGCCCAGCGCCTCGAGGCTCGGGTCGGCGCCGGCCGCCCAGCCCGCGCGCAAACCGACGAGCTGGCCCGGGAGGAACACGAGGTAATCGTTGGGGTCGGGGTAGTCGGGGCCCCACAGCCACAGGCCCAGCTGCTCAGTGCCGGCCCGGTAGTCGGCCAGTGCCGTCGAGATCGGGCTGCCGGTCAGGTTGACGGTGATCCCGGCTGCTTGCAGGTTGGCCTGGACCTTCTGGGCGAGCGTGCTGAACGAGATGCCGTTCAGGGTGAAGTCGCTCGGGAAGCCGAGGTTCACGGTCGGGTTCGAGATGCCCGATGCCGCGAGCTCGGCCTTGGCCTTGGTCAGGTCGAACTGCGCGTTGTCCGCCGGTGTCAGCGCGCCGAGGAACATGCTCGGGACGACGCCGGGGGTCTGGATTGCGCCCGCGCCGGCGAGCTGCACGTACGACGCGTAGTCGAGGCTGTACCGGATCGCGTTCTGGAAATGCTTGTTGGGCGTGATCTTCGAGATCTTCGGGTTGTCGTTGGCGAACAGGAAGAAGACGTTCGGTCCCGGGCTCGCCTTGACCTGGAGCGAGGTGTTGCCGCTGAGGGTGCCCGCCTGGTCTGACGAGAGGTCTATGGCAATCTCGTTGGTGCCTTTCTGGATGTCGATCAGCTGAGTCGGGGCCTGGATGTTCCGGATCACGACCGTGTTGTAGAAGGGCTTGGAGCCGAAGTAGTTCGGGTTCGCGGTCAGGTCGACCTCGCTGGTCGTGCTGAAGGACTTGAGCGTGTAGGGACCGCTGCCTTCTGAGGTCGTGTTGAGGAAGGCCTCGGCCGTGTCGGACTTGTCGGCGCCCGGCTGGTCGGTGCCGCCGTGGGCTTTGACGACCTTGGAGTTGACGATGCCGAGGGCCGGGTTGGGGATGATGAAAGGAACTGCTGGGTTTGGAGTGCTCGAGGTGAGCACCACCGTCGAGGCGTCCGGCGCTGAGACGGCGATGCCGCTCAGCAGGAACGAAGGGTTGCCCTTGATGTTGATCAGGCGGTTGAACGAGAAGACGACGTCGGCCGAGGTGAGCGGCGTTCCGTCGGAGAACTTGATGTCGGTGCGAAGCTTGAAAGTGAAGGTCTTGGCGTCCGACGAGGCCGTGTACGAGCTGGCCACGAGGGGCACAGGCGTCGCGGAATCCGATCCCTTGAAGGTCAGTAGGGTGCTGTACAGCGCCTTGGCGACGATCCCACCGGAAACCTCGAACTCGCGCTGGGGGTCAGCGGTCTTCATGTCGAACGACTTGTCGACGACGAGGACGTGATTGCTGGGAGTGTTGCTGCCGCTCCCGCAGGCGGCGAGGACCGCCGCGACAGCCACCACCAAGCTCGTCAGGACTCTGTTCCGAGGTCTACTGACTGCGGCCATCGATGCCTTCTCCTTGAGTCGAACTCCCGCCGGTCAGGTCAAAGTATCGTTGGAAGGCGGGGCTTCGATGATATGCCGACTCTGCGATGAATGAACGCTCGTTCTCCTACTGCTGGACGGCACGCCTCAACGACGATGACGCGCCGAACAGCATCAGCTCGTTGTTGCTGACGGTGACGAAACGGACGCCATGGCCGACCCAAAATCGGGCGGCATCCGCGTCAGGGACCCAGATGCCGACCGCGACACCGCTCTTGCCGGACCGGTCCACGATCTCGGTGATCGCCTCGCGCACCTTTGGATGGTCGAACTGGCCGGGCAAACCCAGCGATGTCGACAGGTCATACGGACCGATGAACAGGACGTCGAGCCCCTCGATCGCGAGGATGCTGCCCAGGTCGGACATTGCCAGGCGCGCTTCGACCTGCAGCACCACCAGTGGTTGAGGTGCGTCGGGCTGCGTGAGGGAGGCGAATGGGAGCGCCGAGTAACGCAGCTGCCGGGTCGAGGGTGACGATCCCCGGCTGCCGTGCGGCGGGAAGCGCGTCAAACGCACCGCCCCAGAGCCGGCCTCCGCGGAGGTGACGCCAGGGGTGACGATGCCTGCGGCGCCGAGGTCCAACGCTTTGCCGACATCGTGGGGAGCGGACAGCGGCACCCGCACGAACGGCGTCGTCTCGGCTGCTTCCGCGGCGCGAATCAGGTGCGGCAGGCTCTCCGGGCCGTAGGGGCCATGCTCGAGGTCGAGGATTACGAAGTCCCAGCCCGACCGGCCGAGGATCTCCACGACCTCGGCGCTCGGCGTCTGCACCCAGGTGCCGTACAGCACCTCTTTCGCCGCGAGCGCCTGCCTGAGGCGCTCTTGCTTCATGAAGCGGCGGTTCGGTTGAGGAGGATCTTGATGGTCCCGGCCACACAGAGGTCGCTGCGCTGGTTGCAGATCTCGAAATCGAGGTCTGCCAGGCCGCGACCGTCTCCCTTCGGCTGAAGTGCGGAAATACGCGACGTGTAGGTGATCGTGTCGCCGAGCAGGACCGGGTTGACGAACCGGACTCGCTCGAACCCATACAGTGCCACCACCGCCTGACCCGATATCGGCGCCAGACCCGTCATCATCGACACCAGCAGCAAACCATGAGCGATCCGGGTTCCAAACGGTCCCTTCGCGGCGAACGCGGCATCGTTGTGCAGGGGGTTCCAATCACCGCTGACGGCGCTGAACAAGGCCAGGTCCGTCTCGGTGACAGTGCGGCCTCGCGTGCCTGCGAAAACGTCCCCGACGGCCAGCTCATCGAAATATTTGTCCAGCAAATGCGGTCCCTCCACTCGGCTGGCGAGCCGGCAAATCATATACCCGGCACGGCACATTCATGACGCAATCGCCACAGAAACGAACGCTCGTTAGCCAATAGAATGCACTCCAGTGAGCGGGGCACGGAAATGAGGTTTGCCGGCCAGACCGCCATCGTCACGGGTGCCGGGCGCGGGATGGGCCGCGCGATCGCCCGCGAGCTCGCGGCGGAGGGCGCCAACGTGGTTGTCGCCGAGGTTGACGAAGCCGGGGCGAGAGAGGTCGTCGATGAGATCGGGCGGTCAGGCGGACACGCCCACGCGATCACGGTCGACGTCAGCAGCGTCGCCGAGGTGCGGACGCTGTTCAAAGAGACGGTCGCCAGGTTCGGCACCGTCGACATCCTGATCAACAATGCCGGGATCGGAATCGCCAAGCCCCTCGTCGATTACATCGAAGCCGACTGGGACAGGCAGATCGGCGTCAACCTCAAGGGCATGTTCTTCGCCACCCAGGAGGCGGCGAAGATCATGATCCCGAAGCGCTCGGGCAAGATCGTCAATTTTGCGTCGACGGCGGCATTCGTCTCGTCATCGACGCCCGAGACCGCCTACGACATCAGCAAAGGCGGCGTGAGACAGCTCACGATCTCTGTCGCCGCGGAGCTCGCGCCTTACAACATCAACGTCAATGCGGTCGCGCCCGGGACGATCATGACCGACCTCACGCTTCGAGTCCTCGACACGGAGGAGAAGATGGCCAGGGCCTCGGCGAAGATTCCGATTGGACGCCTGGGAAAGCCGGAGGACATGGTCGGGCCCGTCCTCTTCCTCTGCTCGGAAGAGGCGGGTTACGTCACCGGTCATGTCCTGGTGGTCGACGGAGGCTGGTTGGTTTTCTGAGCGCACCACCGATGGCCGTCTCTGCCCCCGCCACACTGCTCGGACTGCGGTGGCGGCTCTGGTTGATGACGCTCGGTCACCTCGTCATCGATTCCAATGCGGCGCTGCTCTTCGCGCTCCTGCCCCTGTTCCTGAACCGGCTGCACATCAACTTCGCGCAGGCCGGCGCGCTGGCCACCCTCTTGCTGATGACGTCCAGCGTCACGCAGCCGCTGTTCGGGCTCTGGCAAGACCGGCACCCGCTGTTTCCGATGTCGAGCATCGGGCTGCTTGTCGCGGGCCTGGCCATGGGACTGACCGGCTTCGTCACGACCTACGTGCAGATGATCGCGCTCGTCTTCATCGCGGGGCTCGGCGTTTCGGCGTTCCACCCTCAAGCAGTTGCGCAGGCGGCGCGTGCCAGCGCCACGCATCAGGAGTGGGGCATTGCAGTCTTCTTCACGGGCGGGTCGACGGGGACGGCCATCATGACGCTGGCGATCGTGCCGCTGGCATCGGTCTTCGGGCCGCACGCAACGCTGGTCGTACTCATCCCGGCGGCGATCGCAGCGGGTCTGTTCGCGCGCGCCTATCCGACGTGGCTTCGTCCGGCTGCGCGGCGACCCGGCGGTGCGACGGCAGCCGCCTCGGTGCGGGCTGTGGCCTTGCCGCTTTCCATGCTGTTGGTGATCTCTATCCTCCGCTCGGCGGTGATGACGGCTTACCTGACCTTCCTGCCGACCCTCGTCGTGGTCAGGACCGGCAGCCTGAGCCTGGGGGCCGCGGCGCTGGCGGCATTTCTTTTCGCCGGCTCGGTCGGCGCACTGCTCGGCGGCGTGGCGGCACGCGCCTTCGGCAGCGCGCCGGTCGTCGTGGCCTCGCTGATCACCGGCATGGTCGGGCTTCTTCCCGTGCCCTGGCTTCCCGAGCCGCTGCTGGTGCCGTGGATGTTCGTCGCCGGCGTATTGATGTTCGCTTCCGAGGCGCAGGTGACCGCGCTCGCCCAGCGACTCCTGCCCGCCTTCATCGGGGTCGCCTCCAGCTTGATGATGGGGGTCGGCCTCGGCCTGGGTAATGTGGGCGCGATCATCACCGGGGCTGTCGCCGACCGCTCCGGCATCCAGATCGCATTGACCGAGACGACGCTGCTGATGTCTGGAGCGATCGCGGCCGCCGTCGTCTACGTGCTCTCGATGCGCGGGGCCCAGAGCGCGCCGAGCGAGGGGCGGTAGCGGAATGCGGTTCGGGATCGGCATGTACAGCGCCCAGAAGCCGCCAGGTTCTCGCCGGTCCCACCGGGAGCTGTATGAGGACATGCTCAGGCAGGCTCGCCTCGCCGACGCGGCGGGGCTCGATTCCTTCTGGATCGCCGAGCACCATTTCGCCGAGGATGGGTATGCGGCCGCCGTGATCCCGATCTGCGCCGCGGTCCTGGGGGCCACCGAAAGGCTCATCGCCGGGACGAGCGTCGCGATCGCCTCCTTCTACAACCCGGTGCGGTTGGCGGAGGACGCCATTGCGGCCGACCTGCTGAGCGGCGGGCGTTTCGTGCTTGGCCTTGGCACCGGTTACAGGCCGGAAGAGTTCGCGGGCATGGGCATCGCACCCGATACCGACGAGGCGCGACTCGACGAGATCGCGGAGATACTGGAGAAGGCGTTCAGCGGCCGGCCGTTTTCGCACCGCGGACGTTTCTACGACATTCCCGAGCTCACGGTCACCCCGATGCCGTTCACACCTGGCGGTCCGCCGATCATGCTCGCCGGCGATGGCGTCGTCGACCGCGATGCGGTTCGCGCGGCGCAGCGCGGAAAGCGATACATGATCGATCCATCGCTCCCGCTCAGCGAGGTTTCACGGTTGGTCGCCCTGTACGACGCCGCCTACCAGGGCGAGCCGGGCATGGAGCTTCCGCTGTTCAACTACGGGTTCGTGGGTGACGACACAGATCCCTGGGAGGAGATGCGCGAAGGATTCACGTACCTCCGCCAGACATACGATCGCTGGGCCAACAGGAAGGTTCGCGAAGTGCGGCGGGAGGACCACAGGCTTATCCTCGGCAATCGAGAGCAGGTCGCCGAGCAGGTGCTCGAGTACCACCGCATGTTCGGTGATCGCCTTCATTTCGTGATGCGCCTCGACTACCCCGGCCAGGACCCGGCCCGCTCCGACAGCGCGGTGGAGCGCTGGGCCGAGGTGGCGGCGGCGGTCAGGCGCGAGCTCGCGAAAGCGGGAGCCTCATGACCGTAAGGACCGTCGAGACGATCGACACGCATACGCTCGGCGAGCCGACCCGAATCGTGCTCAGCGGGTTCCCGCGCTTGAAAGGAAGAACCCTGAAAGAGCGATCTCGAGACCTGCTGCGCTCGCATGACGATCTAAGACACGCGCTGATGTGGGAGCCACGCGGCCACCTCGTGATGTTCGGCGCGGTGGTCGTCCCGCCCGCCGACCCTGGCTCGGACCTGGGCCTGGTCTTCATGGACGGAGGCGGAGTGGTGGACATGTGCGTCCACGGCACGATCGGCGCCGTGACCGCGCTCGTAGAGACCGGACGGCTGAGGCTTCCCCGAGATCGGGTCTTGACCGTGGAAACGCCCGCAGCGCCGGTGCGCGTGCGCGTGAAAGGATCGAAGGCGCGCGTCAGCGCCGTCGAGCTCGACGGTGTACCCAGTCGAAGCGTGGCCACCGGACTCCATGCCGATGTCGGCGGCAAGGAAGTCGCATACGACCTCGCCTACGGCGGCAACCTGATCGCGATCGTGCGAGGCGCCGACCTTGGAATCAAAGTCGAGCCGCGGTCCTTCCGGGCGCTGGTCGAGGCCGGAATGGAGCTGAAGATCCAGGCCCAGAAGTCGTGGGCCGCTACCAGGGGACGGCTTGGTCCGTGGCGCGAGGTCGTCTCGACCCTCATCTACTCGAGGTTGGGATCGGGCCGGTATCGCGACCTCGTGGTCTTTCGAGATCACTCCGTCGATCGCTCGCCATGCGGCTCGTGCTTCTCAGCCCTGATGGCGCAGCTCCATTCGCAGGGCGGCCTGCGCATCGGCGACTGGGTCGAATGCGAGAACCTGCTCGGACTTTCGTTTCGCGGCCGGCTCGTCGATGAGGGCGGCGAGCTGATTCCGCAGCTCTCGGGGTGGGCGTTCATAACGGGCGAGCACCGCTTTCGCATCGATTCGCGCGATCCGCTTGGTCACGGGTTTCAGCTGGCGTGACCGGCGGGCGCCTGAAGGTGGGCGTCGTCCTCCCGACGTACCGCCGCCTCGCCGGCGCCGAGAACATCCGCCGCGCAGCCGAGCTGAGCGAATCACTCGGCTTCGACTCGGTGTGGGTGACGGACCACGTCGTCGTTCCGTCATCGAGCGTCGGAGCGTTCGGCCCTGCCTTCTATGAGGCCGTCACCGTCATGTCGTACCTGGCCGGGATCACCCAGCGGGTCTCGATCGGCGCGGCGATATTGATCGTGCCCTACCGGCATCCCCTCGTCCTCGCCAAGATGCTGTCCACGGCCGACCGGTTGTCAGGTGGTCGCCTGATCGTGGGCGCCGGCCTGGGCTGGCTGGAGAGCGAGTCCAACCTGCTGGGCGTGCCCCATCGCCGGCGGGCCCGCATCGCGGACGAGGCATTGGCGGCGATGCGCGCCTGTTGGGAGAATGACGAGCCCGAGTTCCATGGCGACTTCTACGACTTTGCCGGGTTTCATTTCGCGCCCCGGCCGCACGACAACCGCCGGCTGCCGGTCCTGGTCGGCGGCGCGTCGACCGCCGCCCTCCGCAGGGCGGCCCGCTTCGGCGACGGCTGGATCGGTGACGGCCAGACATTCGAAGAGCTCGAGGTCGCGCTGGGTCGCCTGACCCACGAGCTCGACGCGGTCGGGCGTGGCATGGGCGAGATGGAGATCGCGATGCGCGCCGGCCTCCAGGTCGCGGCCGACGCCGCCGGGATCACCGAGTCGCCTTCCGAAACGGGGTGGAAGAGCGACGAGTTCGTGACGGCGGGGCGCACGCCGTTCCGCGGTCTTCGCGCGGAGGTGGTTGCCGACTTCCGGCGCGCCGCCGAGCTCGGGGTCGGCCACCTGGTCTTCGAATTCCCCGTCTCGCGCGGAGAGGAGTCCATGGATCTTTTCGAGACGCTCGCCGGCATTCGGGAGGAGGCCGGTGTCTGAACCTGTTCGGCACTTCACCCGCGACGAGATCATGGCCGTGGATCCGATCCGCGTGGCCGACGCCATGGCTGCCGCTCTGGCGATGGTCTCGCGTGGGGCTGCCGTGGCGCCGATCCGCGGCCACATCGACCTGGGCGAGGGCGCGGGGACGTTCCTCATCTCGGGCGCGCTTCCCGAGCTCGGCCTGCTCAGCGTCAAGGTCATCAACGTTCGGCCGTCCAACCCGGCGGTTGGGCTCGAGCGCCTGCAGGGTTTCCTCACCGCTTTCGATCTGGCGACCGGGAGGCCTCTGGCGACGCTCGACGCGCGCGCAGCGACCGAGGTGAGGACCGCGGCGTGCAGCGCGGTTTCGGTGCGATTGCTCGCGCGCTCCGACGCACGCGTGCTCGTCGTTTTCGGGACCGGACCCCAGGCCGCTGCACACCTCCGAGCGTTGACGGCCGAGCGACAGTTCAGCGAGATCAGGATCGTCGGGCGCGAGGCGGAAGGAGCGCGCAAGCTGGCAGCCGCGCACCCGGGCGCCCGAGCGATGAGCTCTGATGAGGCGATGCGAGGTGCCGACGTCGTCGTCACCGCCACCAACTCGGCGACTCCGCTCTTTGCGGCCGAGGTGGCGCAGCCGGGAATGCATATCGCGATGGTCGGCAGCGGCAGCGCGGCCGCGTCGGAGGTGGAACCCGCATTTCTCGCAAGTGCCGCCGCCATCCGCGTCGACCACCGGCCCACATGCCTGGCGGAAGCGGGCGAAATCGTCGGCGCGGTCCGCGCGGGGTTCATCACAGAAGCGGCCGTTCGCGAGCTGGGAGAGGTCATCCTCGGGAGTGCTCCGGCTCGCATCAGCCCAGACGACATCACGGTCTACAAAGCCGTGGGCAATGGCACGCAGGATGCGGCGCTCGCGGCCATGCTGCTCGGCGTGAAGGCTCCAGGATGACCCTGCGGCTCGGCCTCGGCATCTTCGGCATGCAGTCGGTCCCGCAGCGGCCGGACCACCACGTGAAGTTGTACCGAGACGTCCTCGAGGATGCGGAGATCGCCGAATCGCTGGGGTTCGACTCGATCTGGCTTTCCGAGCATCACTTCTGGTTCGACGGTTACTGCCCCGCTGACGTCGCCGTGGCCGGGGCCATCCTGGGCCGAACGGCGCGCCTCGGCGTAGGGACCGCGGTGATGCTGCTGCCGATGCATTCGGTGCAGAAGGTGGCGGACGATGCCGTAACCATCGGGCGCCTCGGCGAGGGCAGGCTGTCGCTGGGCGTGGCGCTCGGCTACAGGGACGCGGAGTTCGACGGTTTCGGCGTCCGGCGGAAAGACCGCGGAAAGTTGATGGACGTCGCGCTCCCTCGCCTTGCCGACGCCTGCGCGGCAGCCATCCCACCCGTGCCTCTCTACGTCGGGGTCGCCACCGCGGTCGCGGCACAGCGCGCGGGCCGGCTCGGCCTTCCTTTGTTCGCCGACTCGACGATGAACCCTCTCGAGCTCGTCGAGATGCTCGCGGCATACAACGCCGCCGCGGGCGCAGCCGGGGTCGGCGCTCCGCGCCACCATGCGTTGCAGCGCGACGTCTTCGTGACCGACGACCGCGAACGGGATTGGGCGATGCTGCTGCCCGAGCTGCGCTACATGCGGCGGCAGTACGGTGGCTGGTCACTTCCACAGGAGGACGGCGAAGGCATACCGGCATACCTGGAGCGCCTCGACGCTGACATCGAGGTGAAGCTGAAAAACCTAATCATCGGCGACGAAGCATCCGTTGCCGAGCGGCTGCGCGAGTTCGAAGCCCTGGGCTTCGATCTCATCGTGTGCCGCAGCCAGTTCGGCAACCTGCCGCGCGAAAGCCTGCATCGCACATTCGCCGGCCTGGGCCGCGTTCGCGAGGCCGTGTCGCAATGAGGCTCGGGCTGGGCCCGATCGACCTGCACGACGCAACGCGCGACTCCCTCATCAGCCTCGCATCGCAAGCCGCGTCCTCGTCGTTCGACGCGGTGTGGGTGGCGGAATCGCGGGCGGATGGCGCGGGGGGAGGACTTGCGGCCGCGGCTCTGCTCGCCCAGGTCGTGCCGATTCGCGTCGGCGCGGTCGTCGACCTGGGCCTTTATCACCCCCTGCACCTGGCCGAAGACATCGCCGTCGCCGACCTCACCTCGCAGGGCCGCGTCGAAGTCATCTTGCGAATGGCGACGGCGGCCCAACGCGACCTGCTCGAAGAGCACCTCGAGGTCCTTGCGTTGGCGCTGAGCGGGGCGCATATCAAATGGACGGGCAAGCACCTGCGCGTCCCGGCTGGAATCGAGGCGAACCAGCCCACTCCATCGCGCCTGGCCCTGAACCCAAGACCTGCTCAACCGGTCGTTCCCATCTGGATCGAATCGACGGAGGCCTGGATGGAAGAGCCGGCACGGAGGTTGGGGTTCGGCGTTGCGGCCCGCTGGGGACCGGACGCACGAGTGCCAGAACCAACCGGGCGCTGGCCCGGGTTGCTGCTCTGCCCCACGGATGTAGAAGCCGAGAGCCTACTCGGCGCCGCCGGAGACCGAGCCGGCTATTTCGTCGTGGCGGCGCCGAATCCGCACGAAGCGGCAGCGGTGGGAAGGCGGCTGGCGGGCCCGCTGCGCATGCCTGAATTTCCCGACTGGATCAACGCCGATACGTTCACCTAAACGAGCGTTCGTTTGTTCGAAATCCGTGTGCTATCGTGACCCGAGATGGGAACCGCCGGCGACGTCGTCCTGTACACCCTGAACAGCGGAACCACCGATCCGACTTGACAGGAATGTTGCAGGGTGAGGGAGTTTCTCTCACAGAACTCGGTCGAGTTCGAGGACCGGAACATCGCAAGGGAACCTCGATGGCGATCCCAGCTGATGGAGCTCACTGGGGAGATCGTCGTCCCCGTCCTGCTCGTGAACGGAAAGCAGGTGATCGGACTCGACGAGCAGCGGATGGGCGAAGCCCTGGGCCTCGACCACGTGGAATCGAGCAGCAATCGCGACGGCCTCGCGGCGCCACCGGACCTTTCCTCGCTGCCTGCGCAGGCTGCAGATCCGACGGCGGACGCGCTCACGCACTTCGTGCGACGCCTTCAGCGCGAGATGGAGTTCAACGCCCTCAAGGACGGCGCGCCGTATCGGGACGGCCAGCACGATGGCATGCGGTTTGCGCGCGACGCCATCCTGCGCATCCTCACCGGCAAGTACGAGCCCGAGGAGATGGTCATCGAGCGCGACGGCGGCGAGCCGGCCTGATCAGCCGGCCAGGATGAAGGAAGCGGCGCCCGCCGCCAGCGTTAACCTCGACGGCGTGGCATCAGCGTCCTTGCCTCCGATAGTGAGATTCCTGGACGAGGACGGCGAGCTCCTGGTCGCAGACCTCCCGATGAGCGACGAGATGGCGCTCGAGGGCTATCGCGTGATGCTCAAGGGCAGGCGATTCGACGAGCGCTCCGTCAGCCTGCAGCGACAGGGTCGCATGGTGACGCTGGCTCCAGGCATCGGGCAGGAGGCGGCGTCGGTCGGCGCGGCGATGGCGATCGACGCGCGCACGGACTGGTTCGTGCCTCAGTATCGCGAGCTCGCGGGCCAGCTGTGGCACGGATATCCCTTGCGCATGGCGTTCCTGTGGCACGTCGGACATCCGGTCGCCTTCCAGGTTCCCGGCGATCTGAAAATGCTGCCGTTCCAGGCCGCGATCGCCGGGCAGCTTCCGCAGGCGGTGGGACTGGCGTGGGGTCTCAAGCTGAAGGGCGATCCAGGTGTGGTGCTCGCGATCTTCGGCGACGGCGGCACGTCACAGGGAGATTTCCATGAGGCCGCCAACCTCGCGGGCGTGATGAGGGCTCCCATCATCTTTCTATGCCAGAACAACGGCTGGGCGATATCGACCACCGTTGCGCAGCAGACCGCTTCGGAGACGCTCGCGCAAAAAGCCGTTGCGTACGGATTCCCGGGCATCCAGTGCGATGGCAACGACCTCTTCGCCGTGTACGCCACCGTCCGCGAGGCGGCGCGCCGTGCACGCGAGGGCAAAGGACCAACGCTGGTCGAGGCCATGACCTATCGCCTTGGACTGCACACGACGGCCGATGACCCGACGCGCTACGAGCCGCGCGAGGTTCACGACCTGTGGGTCAATCGAGACCCGCTGCGGAGAATGCAGCTGCATCTCAAGTCGCGTGGAGTCGCAGACCAGGCGGCGCTCGATCGGATCGAGGAAGAGGTGAAGGACGAGCTCCGGGTGGCCTGGGAAGACGCTCAGAAGGAACCCGCTCCGGACCCGGCGTTCTATTTCGGCCAGACCCACGCCACACAATCTCGAAGGCTGCAGCGACAGCTCGAGCGGTTCGAGAAGCATGGCGATGGCTGAGGTCACCGTCGTGGAGGCCGTGAACCAGGCACTGAACCTGGAGATGGCGCGCGATGCGCGCGTGGTCGTCTTCGGCGAGGACGTCGGTCGAAGCGGCGGCGTGTTTCGTGCCACCGACGGCCTGTACGGAAAGTTCGGCGCCGATCGCGTCATCGACACGCCCCTCTCCGAGGGTGTGATCGCGGGCGCCGCCATTGGGCTTGCGCTCGCAGGCTGGGTGCCGGTCGCCGAGATCCAGTTCCTCGGTTTCGCGCACAACGGGTTCAACCAGGTGGTCGATCAGCTTGCCCGCGTGCGCTACCGGTCCGCCGGGCGCTTCAGCGCGCAGGTCACGATCCGGGCTCCGTACGGCGGCGGCGTGCGCGCGCCAGAGCTGCACTCGGACGGGTTCGAGGCACACTTTGCCCACGCGCCCGGCCTGAAGGTGGTGGCGCCGTCGACGCCGCACGACACCAAGGGGTTGCTGCTCGCGTCGATCCGCGACCCCGACCCCGTTTTGTTCCTCGAGCCGCTTCGCGGTTACCGGCAGGTGAAGGGGGACGTGCCTGAGGGCGACTACGAGGTCGACATCGGCAAGGCGCGCATCGCCCGCGAGGGCAGCGACGTGACGCTGATCGCCTGGAGCGGTGCTGTCCAGGTCGCGCTCCAGGCAGCCGAGGACGCGCAAAGCCAGGGCATCTCGGTCGAGGTCGTCGATCTCCGCACGCTCGTCCCTCTCGACGCCGCCACGCTGGCGGCCTCTGTGACGAAGACCGGACGGGCGGTGGTGCTGCAGGAAGCCCCGCTGACCGCGGGCTTTGGCGCCGAGGTCGTCGCGACCATCCAGGAGGAAGCCTTCTTCTCGCTGCAGGCGCCGATCCGCCGCGTCGCCGCCCCAGACGTGCCCTATCCGGTACAGATGCTCGAGGAGCAATACGTGCCGAACGCGGAGCGCGTCCTCGAAGCCATCGTCGCCACGACGCGCGAGTAGGACGGTTCCGTGGCGAGGTACGAGTTCCGCCTGCCAGACATCGGCGAGGGACTCGCCGAAGCCGAGGTGGCGAAATGGCTCGTTTCGGTCGGCGATCGCGTGCGCGAGGACCAGCCGGTGGTCGAGATGATGACGGACAAGGCGAGCGTCGAGCTGCCCTCGCCTGGAGCCGGCGTGGTCCTGGAGCGGTTCGCTGAGGAAGGGGACGTGGTAAAAACCGGCGCCGTCCTGTACGTGCTGGAGACGGAGGCCACGATCGGCGGCGCGGCCGCTGAGCCGCGAGCGCCGGCGTCATCGCAGCGGCCGGCCGAGGCCGCTGTCGCGCCCGAAGCGTCGGGGGTCCTCGCGCCGCCCGCGGTCCGGAAGCTGGCGCGCGAGATGGGGATCGACCTGGCGGCGGTCAAAGGCAGCGGGCCCGGAGGACGCATCTCCACCGACGATTTGAAGCGGCATGGGTCAAAAGGCGCCCCACATTCGACCCAAGGCGGCCGGCGAATCCCACTCCGTGGCGTTCAGAAGCGGATGGCCGAGACGATGGCGCTCTCGGCCCGCACCATCCCGCACGTCACAGGGTTTCACGAGCTCGACGCGGGCGCGTTTGCCGACCTTGCCGCACGCCTGCGCCGCGAGGCCGAGGGCGAAGGCAGGCGGTTTCCGTTCGACACGCTGCTGGTGCGTGCAGCCGCCATCGCGCTGCGCAGCCACCCGATCTTCAACTCATCGCTCGACGAGGAGCGCGGAGAGATTGTCATGCACGACGACGTCAACATCGGGGTGGCGACCGCGACACCGAGCGGGCTGATCGTGCCGGTCGTGAGGAAAGCTGACGGCATGGACCTCTCAGCCCTTGCGGCGGCGGTCGACCGGGTCACGTCTGCTGCACGCGAAGGCAGGGCATCGGTCGCGGACCTGCAGGGCGGCACTTTCACCATCAGCAACACAGGTGCCTGGCGCGGCGGGTTCGGCACATCTCTCATCAAGCCGCCCGAGGTCGCGATCGTTGCCTTCGGCATGATCGAGCAGCAAGCCGCCGTCCGCGAAGGCAAGGTGGTGGCGCGCCCTGTGATGCCGATGTCGGTCACGTTCGACCACCGCATCATCGACGGGGAGGAGGGCTTGAAGTTCGCGCTCACCCTGCGCGGCCTCATCGAAGATCCACACCAGCTCGGTGAGTAGGTGGTAGCCGGCGACCAGAGCGACCCGGCCGACGTACTGATCATCGGCGGCGGCCCGGCGGGCTACGTCGCCGCCCTGCGCGCCGCGCAGCTAGGACGGGCGGTGACGCTCGTGGAGCGCGGCCGCATCGGCGGCGTGTGCCTCAACGAAGGCTGCATTCCGAGCAAGCGCCTGGCTCGCTTCGCCGCCGTCAAAGCTTCGGCCGAGAAGCAGGTGCCCGCGGGAATGCCGGTCTTTTCGACGGCCCCCGACATGGCGGCCTTCCAGCAGAGCCGCGCGCGCGCGATCTCCACGTTGGTCAAGGGCGTCTCGTCGCTCCTAGAAGCCGCGGGGGTCAAGGTCATCGCCGGAAGCGCCCGGTTCGTGGGCCGGACCCGCGTGTGCGTCGAGATCGCCGAGGAGCGCGTCCGGTACTTCGATTTCAAAGACGTCGTGATCGCGAGCGGCTGTCAACCCGACGGCATGAAGGGGCTCCCTTTCGACGGCGAACGTGTCGTCGAGCCGGGGCGCGCGCTCGAATGGGACTTCCTACCCGACTCCTTGCTGGTCGCGGGCGGTGACTACATCGCCGTTGAAATCGCGGTTGCCTACGCGCGGCTGGGCAGCCGCGTCAGTCTTGCGGCCGCCGGGGACAGGCTGCTGCCGGACTTCGACCCCGACCTGTCCGCGGCCGCACATCGCGGCGCACGCGCGGAAGGCGTGGAGGTGTTCCTGTCGTCCGACGCGGCGGCCATGGCCGAGAAAGCCGAGCGGGTCGTGGTCTCGGCGGGCGGGCGGCCGAATCTCGAGCATCTTGACCTGCAGACGATTGGCATGTCGCCTCCGGCCGGGCCGTTCACGGTCGACCCGCAACTGAGGCTCGACCGTCACGTCTTCGCCATCGGCGACATCACGGCGGGATTGGCGCTGGCCCATCGCGCGATGATGCAGGGCCGCATCGTTGGCGACGTGCTCGGGGGGAAGGCCGCCGCGTTCGATGCCCGCGCGATACCGCGGGCAGTCTTCGCGGAGCCTGAGATCGCGGCGGTGGGCATGACCGAGGCCGAGGCCCACGCGCAAGGGATCGAAGTCTCCGTCGGCAAGTTTCCGATGGCGGCCCTCGGCCGAGCAGTGCTCGAGTCGGCCACAGCCGGGTTTGCGAAGCTCATCTTCGCGAAGGAAGGCGGGGCACTCGTCGGCGCGCATCTCGCCGGGCCGCGTGCGACCGAGCTTGTCGCCGAGATGGCCCTGGCGGTCGAGATGGGCGCCACGGCCGAAGACATCGCGCTCACGGTTCACGCCCACCCGACGTTCGCAGAGTCCTTGATGGAGGCCGCCGAGGTCAGCCTCGGCAGGCCCATTCACATTCGTCCCAAGCGATGATCACGCGGGTTTTCTTCGCCGCCCGCCGTGCGGACCTGACGACGGAACAATGCCTGGCGCATTGGCGCGGCCACCATGCCGCGATCGGCGCCCGCCTGCCGAGGGTTCGTGCGTACGTGCAGAACCATGGGGTTCTGTCCGGCGGCCGTTTCCTGCTCCCTTATCCAGGGTTCGACATCATGCCCGAGCTCGATTGGAACGATCTTGCCGCCATGGACGCCGCCATCGATTCGCCACAGCACGAGACGGACTCCATCGACGATGAGGCGAATTTCATCGACACCACGCGCACCGGGGTGGCGGTGACGACTCGTCACGTTCTCAACGACGGCCTTCCCGACCCTGACGCCGTGAAGCTCATCACGATGTTCCGGCGGTCGCCGAACGTACCTGCGGCCGCGTTGGCGGAAGCGGTGACCGGCCCGTATGCCCAGGCGATCGCCGGCGCCAGTACAGGGCGCCACGAGGTGTTGGTGACGCTCGACGATCGGCCAGGCCGGCCGCCGTTCGCGGTTCAGGCCATCGACATGCTCTGGTTCGCGAGCCCGGAAGACGCGCTCGCATGGAACGCTTCAGAAGCCGCCTACCGCGCCGCGCGGCAGCTGGCCGGGATCGCCTTCGGCGCCGAGCGCCTCATCGCCCGCCCGAACCGGGTGGTGTGAATGCGGTTTGGGGTCGGCGACTACAGCGGTCAGCGCCCGCCGGGGACGAGGGCGACCCATCACGAGCTGTATGTCGAGCTGCTCGAGCAGTCCCAGCTTATTGAGGCTGCCGGTCTTGATTCGATGTGGGTGTCCGAGCATCATTTCGCGGAAGACGGGTACATGCCGGCCGTCCTTGTGGTCGTGGCGGCGCTGCTCGCGCGGACGAGCCGCATCACAGTCGGAACCGACCGCCTCGCGGCCTCGCTGCACAACCGGACGCGCCTGGCTGAAGACGCGATCGCACTCGACCTGCTGAGCGGCGGCCGTTTCATCCTCGGCCTGTCGCTCTGTTATCGATCCGAAGAATTCGTGGGTCTCGGAGCTGATGCGACGAGTGACGTCGAGCATCTGGAGCAGCTCGTCCCGTTCCTGCGCTCCGCATTTCGAGAAGCGTCGATCACCCCGCCGCCGTACTCGCCGGGAGGGCCGAGGCTGATGATCGCCGCCGACGGCGATGATGGCGCCGTTCGTGCTGCTCGTCTGGCTGACATGTTGATGGTCGATCCGACGGAGCCGTGGAGCGTGGTCGATCACGCGGTCGCCACCTTCGACCGCGAGCGCGGGGATTCCAGAGGCGAATTGGTCTTGTTCGTGTATGGCGCCCTCTCGCAACGAGGTCCAGACAGGGCGTGGGCCGAGGTGGCGGACGGGTTTCGCTACATGCGGCACACGTACGACGCGTGGATGGGTCGAGAGCCGACCCGCGAGCTGCCCCCGAAACACTATCGGCTGCTGCTGGGCACACCCGTCGAGGTGGCGGACCAGGCCGGCGAGTATCGCTCGCGCTATGGCGATCGAGTCCACCTGGTGCTCAGGTGCAACTACCCCGGAATGAGCGCGTCGGCGGTGGCGGAGCAGCTTCGAATGTGGGGTCTCGCGGCCGAGCTCGCGCGCTCGGGTGGAGGCTCCTGAGGGGCATTCCAGGGCCCATTCAAATTGCCCGTGTACGAACTAGTGCGCGTTCGTTTGGGCCTTGACACCGAGATCGATCCGGCTATCCTTACGCCGAAAGCCCGCGCGACTGATGGGCCATTGAGGGAGGGCAATATGTCGATCGACGAGCAGGCCACGGAAGCGAAGCCGGTCAATCGCGAAGCCCTCCCGAGCAGACGATCGCTCCTCAAGCTGGGCAGCTCGGCGGCGCTCGGACTGAGCGCGTACGCGCTCGCCGCATGCCAGACCTCGAACTCATCGCCAGGCACGACCGCGGGCGCGGCCGGCGAGACGTCGGTGCTGGACAAGTGGCTTTCGACCAAGACCGCGAAGCTCGGGGTCGACCTGACCTTCCCCCCGATTCAGTTCAAGGATTCGGCCGGAAAGCCGACCGGGTATCAGATGGAGCTCACCGAGGCGATGATGGCCGACCTCGGCGTGACGCCGACTTACGTCGAGATCCCGTTCGGTCAGCTGTTCGCGGGCCTGGTCGCGGGCAAATTCGACATGATGGGAATCTCCGCGACGATCCTTCCCAGCCGAGCCCTCAAGGGCCTCTTCTCCAACTTCCCGGTCTTCTACGAATCGATCGTGGTGCTGCTCAGCCCGAGCTCGAGCGTCACCAGCTCCGGCCAGCTGGATGGCAAGAAGATCGCGGTCTTGCAGGGGAGCTCGCAAGAGTTCAGCAGCAAGCTGCTGTTCCCCAACGCAACCTTCTCACCATTCGCGCAGCTGGCCGACGCGGTGAACGAAGTCGCAACGGGTCGCGCCGACGCCACCGTACTCTCGGAGTTCGATGTCGATGACTCTCTGAAGGCCCACCCAAACCTCAAGCTGCTTTCCGGGCCGCCGCTCTGGGTGGACGCCAACACGTACCTGATGCCCCTCGGCGACTACAAGCTCCAGGCGTGGGTGAACAACTGGCTTCGTTACAACGCCACGCACCAGAGGCTGACCAGCCTCTGGAAGAAATGGCTCGGGCCGGGACTGCAGAAGTACAAGCTTCTGACGTACGGAGTCGGACCCGGAAGCGAGCCGGAAGTCGTAACCGTCTGATCGCGATTCGGCAGGGGGTGGTCGGCATGAGTGCGCCGGCCACCCCGCCTTTCAGCGGGGTTCCATGATCGTCCTCGCCTACCAGTTCGACTGGAGCATCGTCACAGACAGGTGGCGTCTGTTCGCGGCGGGGGCCTGGGTCGACGTCTGGGTCGCGGTCATCGGTTTCGCTTTCGCGTGCGCCCTCGGCCTGCTCAATGCCCTGCTGCGCACGTCCGGCGTCCGCCTGTTCACCATCCCTTCCTTCCTTTATGTGCAGGTGATGCGCGGTGTGCCGCTTTACGTGATGCTGCTCTGGATCTACTTCGGCGTCGCCAACATCACAGGCATCACGTTCACGTCGTTCCAGGCCATCGTCATCACACTTGCCCTGACCGGCTCCGGCTACACGACCGAGATATTCCGCGCGGGGCTCAGCGCCATCGACCGCGGCCAGATGGAGGCGGCGCGTTCGATCGGCCTCAGTCGCACTCGGACGTATGGGCACGTGGTCCTGCCGCAGGCGTTCCGCATCGTGGTGCCGCCGCTGGGCAACACGTTCGTGGGCCTGTTGAAGGGCGCGACGATCATGTCGGTCATCGCGGTGCCCGACATGGTGTTCCTCGCCAACGAGCTCAACGTCACGCTGTTCACACCCTTCGAGGTCTTTGCCGCCGTGGCGCTGATCCTTGTCGTACTCGTGCTGTTCTTCTCGGCGATCGTTTATCTGCTCGAACGAAGGCTGCGCATCGCATGACCGCCCTGCTGCTCACCTACTCCTACGACTGGAGCGTCATCCCGCGGTCGGTCGCTTTCTTCGAGCGCGGTCTTTCGGTGACGGTGCGCATCGCCCTCTTCTCCGTCGTGTTCTCCCTCGCGCTCGGTCTCGTCGTGGCGCTGATCCGGATGGCGCCGGGACCTCTCGGCGTGATCGGATTCGTTTACATCCAGGTCTTTCGCGCCCTGTCGCTGTACGTGTACATCCTCTTCATCTATTTCGGAGTTGCGGCGGCGACCGGACTGAACCTCGACCCGATTCCAGCCGGCGTGGTCTCGCTCACCCTGCTCAACAGCGCGTACATGGCCGAGATCTATCGGGCGGCGATCCAGGCCATCGATCCTGGCCAGCGCGAAGCAGCGCGCAGCCTCGGCCTGGGTGGCGTCCAGACGTTTGCGACGGTCGTCTTCCCCCAGGCATGGAGGATCGCCATCCCGTCACTGGTCAACCAGTTCACCGACATCATCAAGGACTCGTCGGTGGTGGCCCTGATCGGCGCACCGGACCTTATGTACCAGACCATCGAGCGGGTGAGCTTTTACCAGCGACCGTTCGAGTTCTATACGACCGTGGCCGGCATCTACCTGGTGATGGTCGTCATCGTCGCCCAGCTGGCGCGCCGCCTCGAGAGGCGCCTGCAGAGGCATCTGGCATGAGCACCAACGATCCCAGCGAAACAGACCAGGCTACGAGCTGACCGATCTCCTCAACAGGTTTTTCACGAGGTCGAGCTCACCCAGGTGGCGGTGCAGGTGCGTGATCGAGACCGAGGTCAAGAAGATCCACACCGGCAGGCCGCCGCTTCTGCCGACCGCTTCGTCGTGTTCCGGCCCGCCGTCCATCTCGGCCCGAAACCCAGGCGTCTGGTACTCGGCATGGCGAGCATCGTGAGCGGCAACGTCAGGGATCAGCGCGAGGATCTGTTCATCGACCGTGCGGAGCCATTCCAGCGCGTCGCGATGCACCGCGTCGGCGTATTCGAGCAGGTCCGGCAGCTGGAAACGCGTGGCGCTGCCGGCAGCCTCGTCGAGCTCGAACCCTGTGCCGATGCCCGGCACCGCGAGCGGGCTCGCCGTCCAGGGCTCGCGCATGATCACCTCGGGGCGGTCGAGGATGGCGGTGTTGACCGCCCAGTCCTGGCTGCGTGCCATGTGCCACAGCAAGAAGGCGATGGGATTGACCCCGGGCAGCGGTCGGGCGACGAGCTCTGCGGGCGTGAGGTCGTGGGCCGAGTGATGGATGCGAAGGTTGACAGTCTCCAGCTGTTGGGCCAGCATTCCGATGGCGTTCACACCGGCCAGCTTAGCGGGCCCGATGTTCCAAACTAGCGCTCGTTCGAGCGCGCATGGGTGACGTCTAGAATGGGGAGCCACCTGGAGATGGAAGTGAGCAAGGTCGACAACTCCGATCTCCTGGTCCCGGACGGACAGGGGTCGACGATCCTGCGGCTCGAGGGCGTGAACAAGTGGTATCACCGCGGGACCCTTCGCAACGCTCACGTGCTCAAGGACATCAACCTCGAGGTCAAGCGCGGCGAGGTGCTCGTGGTGATCGGTCCTTCGGGCTCGGGCAAGAGCACCCTGTTGCGATGCATCAACTTCGTGGCGCCGCCCGAAACCGGAACGGTGGTTTTCCTGGGCCGCAAATGGACCAAGGACGACGTTCCGAGAATTCATCCGGTCGAACGCATCCGATACGAGCGTGAGCTCAACCTCCTCCGCACTCGAATCGGCATGGTCTTCCAGCACTTCAACCTTTTCCCACACATGACCGCTTTGCAGAACGTGACGCTCGGTCTCACCCGGGTGCTCAACGTGCCGGGAAAGCAGGCTCGTGAACGGGCGATGGCCGAGCTCGAAAGGGTCGGGCTGGCGGGCAAGGCGAAGAGCTATCCCAGCCAGCTGTCGGGTGGTCAGAAGCAGAGGGTCGCCATCGCGCGCGCCCTGGCGATGAAGCCGCAGCTGATGCTGTTCGACGAGGTCACGTCGGCCCTCGACCCGGAGCTGATCGGTGGAATCCTCGAGGAGATGAAAAAGCTCGCCGTCGCGGGCATGACCATGATCGTCGTCACCCATGAGATGGGGTTCGCTCGCGAAGTCGGCGATCGCATGATGTTCATGGACGAGGGTGCGATCGTCGAAGAAGGGATCGCGAGAGAGATGATCAAGAATCCGTCGAGTCCAAGGACACAAGCCTTCCTGCGCGCGATCCTGTGAGCCGGTTCCAGGGCAAGGTCGCCCTCATCACCGGTGGTGCCTCCGGCCTGGGTCTCGCGGTGGCTCGCCAGATGGCCGCGGAAGGGGCGCGGCTCGTTCTGGTCGACTGGGACCAGGGCAGCCTCCAGCGCGCGGAAGGTGAGATCGCGAAGTCAGGGGCCGAGGTCCGAAGCCTGCGGGGCGATGTGTCCGAGCCGGAGACGGCCGCCGCGGCCGTGGAGCTGGCGAAGTCGGCATTCGGCCGCCTCGACGTGCTCTTCAACAATGCGGGCATCGATCCGCTCCGCGCGGGGTCGGTGATGGAGACCGAGGTGTCGGATTGGGACCGCATCCTCGACGTCAACGTGAAATCCGCGTACTTGATGGCGCGCGAGGCAATCCCGCTCATGCGTGAGGGTGGGGGCGGATCGATCGTCAACACCGCCTCGACGGCCGGGCTGAAGCCCGCCGGAGATGAGACCGCTTACAGCGTCTCGAAGGCAGCCATGGTTTCGCTCACAGGAGCGCTTGCGCTCGACTACGCGTCTGACGGAATCCGCGCCAACTGCGTCTGTCCGGGCTTCATGGAAATGGTCATGACCGATCGCCGTCGCGATCTGACGGAGGCGCAGCAATCGGCGCGCGCGGCCGGCGCCGCGGCCGTGGTTCCGCTCGGCCGCCAGGGGAAATATGAGGAGGTGGCGCGAGCGGTGCTGTTCCTGGCCGGCCCGGATGCGTCGTACATCACCGGCGCGGCGCTCGTTGTCGACGGCGGCCTGCTGCTCAGATAGGCGAGGCTAGGAAAGCTCCTCGATCCGCTCGATCATCCGGGCGATGCCCTGGGAGAGATCCTCCGGAGAGCTGGCCAGGCTGATGCGCACCGCATCGCGCGCCGAATCACCGAACGCAGTGCCAGGTGCCACCGCCACCTTCTTGCTCGAGACGAGGTCGAACGCGAACGCTCGCGAGTCCATGCCTGAGCGGCCGACGTCGGCCATGATGTAAAAAGCCCCCTTCGGCCGGCTGATCAGCATCCCCGCCTCCTCCAGAAGCCCGACGCAAAGGTCGCGCCGATCCCGGTAAGCGTTGACCATCTCGTGGAGCGGCTCGCGCGGTCCGTCGAGCGCGGCTTCTGCGGCCTTCTGGCAGATTGCCGGCAAGCACGAGGAGTTCGATTCGAGGACCTTGGTGATGCTGTCGGAGATCTTGTCATTGGCGACGACGTACCCGACCCGCCAGCCGGTCATCGCGTATGTCTTCGAGAAGGTGAAGGCCGAGATCACGCGGCCGTCGGTGCAGAACGAGGCGGGGCTGTTGTGCTCGCCCTCCAGGATCACCTCGTCATAGCACTCGTCAGATAGGAAGTAGAGATTGTGGCGGACAGCGACCTCAACAAGGCTCTCGAGCAGCTTGCGCGGGAACACGGCGCCCGTCGGATTGCAGGGGCTGTTGACGATGATCATCTTGGTGCGCGACGTGATCAGTCGCTCGATGTCGTTGGGGTCGGGCAGGAACTCGTTGGCGGGGGGACAGGCATATGGCACCAGCACTCCGTGTGCCCAGGCGAGCATCAGCCGGTAGTTCGGCCACGCCGGGTCCGGTACCAGCACCTCGTCGCCTGGCTCGATCAAAGCGGCGACGGCGCCGGCGATGCCTCCAACCCCGCCGACCGAGCAGTTGATGTTGCCGGGACCGGCCTTGATGCCGTTCACCCTGTCCAGCTTGGCCACCAGTCGTTCGCGCAGGCTGAGTAGGCCTGCGGTCGCCGTGTATTTGAGGTGGCCCTTGTTTGCAAACTCCACGGCGGCATCCACAATGTGTCTCGGGGTCGGGAAGTTCGGCTCGCCGACCTCCAGCCGGATGCAGCCGGGAGTGACGAGGGCAAGGTTGACGACCTCGCGGATTCCAGAATGTGCGGCTTCAGCCGGACCCGACGCGATCGCTGGAAGGGGAACTGTGGCCGTGACCTGCCTCCTGATCAACACCGCTCCGGCGAGGGGTTTTCTGACGCGGCAGCATACGATAGACTCCTGTAAAACTAAAGTGAACGTTCGTTCGTTCGTTTAACGCGGGCGGCGCAATTCGGATCAAGGAGCACCCGGCCTCGTGCAGCTGAAAGACATCGCGTACGCGCGATCCGGCGACAAGGGCGACGTCGTCAATGTCGGCGTCCTCGCCCTTGACGACGCTGCTTACTCCGTGCTTCTGAGGACTTTGACTCCCGAGCGGATCAAGGCACATTTCGGCGATTGGGTGCGCGGTGACGTCGATGTGTTTCCGATGCCAAACATCAACGGCTTCAACCTGCTTCTGCACAACGCGCTGGGAGGCGGCGCCACCAGGACGCTGCGCTATGACGTCACGGGGAAGTCATTCAGCACGGCCCTGCTGCGGATGGAAGTACCGGAATGAACGCCGATCCGAAACCCGGCGCGACCCCTGACGATGACCTGCGCCGGCGGCTGCAGACGGCCCGGGCCGGCGGCGACCCCCGTTATCACGCCAAGCTGAAAGAGCAGAACAAGCTCTTCGTCCGCGAGCGGCTGGACAGGATTCTCGACCCGGGCTGGTCTTTCGAGGACGGGCTGCTGGCACGTCATGTTGACGGCAATCTGCCTGCGGACGCCGTCGTCACATTGGTCGGCAACATCGACGGCAGACCCGTCTGCGTGATCGCGAACGACATCACCGTCAAAGCCGGTACGTGGGGATACCGCACGTTTCAGAAGATCACAGCCATGCAGGAGCTGGCCGGCCGGACCAAGACGCCCCTCCTGTACCTCGTCGACTCGGCCGGCGCTCGCATCGACGAGCAGCGCCAGAGCTATGCGGGCCGCAAGGCCTGGGGAAACATCTTCTACAACCAGATCCAGCTGTCGGGCGTCGTGCCGCAGGTGTGCGTTTTGCTCGGCCCATCGCCTGCCGGCACCGCCTACCAGCCGGCGCTGTGCGACGTCTGCATCATGGTCGAAGGCAACGCCACCGCGTACATCGGCTCGCCGCGCATGTCGGAAATGGCGACCGGCGAGAAGGTGACGATGGAGGAGATGGGCGGCGCCGAGATGCACGCCCGCGTTAGCGGTCTCGGAGACTTCCTGTGCGCCAACGAGGACGAGGCGCTCGCCGTGGCCAAGCAGTACCTGTCTTACTTTCCGGCGCACTGGTCGGAGAAGCCGCCGATGTCGGCGGCGCGTCCTCCCGCGGCCGGAAAGAGCATCGCCGACATCGTGCCCACGAGCCAGCGGGTCGCGTTCAACATGATCGACCTCATCAAGGCGCTGGTCGATCAAGACAGCTGGCTCGAGGTCAAGAAGCTCTGGGCGCGCGAGCTGGTCACCGGCTATGCGCGGCTCGGTGGCCGCGCGGTCGGCATCGTCGCCAATCAGTCCCGCCAGAAGGGCGGGGTGCTCTTCCCGGACTCATCCGACAAGGCGGCGCGCTTCATCTGGACCTGCAACGCGTTCAACGTCCCGCTTCTGTTCCTGCAGGACATCCCCGGGTTCATGGTCGGCAGCCAGGTCGAGCGGGCCGGGATCATCCGGCATGGCGCCAAGATGCTGTTCGCCGTCGCCGAGGCCCGCGTGCCGAGGATCGCGGTCCTGGTCCGCAAGGCGTACGGCGGGGGATACCTGGCGATGAGCGGATCGCCGATGGGGCCGGACGCGGTGCTCGCGCTGCCCACGGCCAAACCGGCGCTGATGGGACCCGAGAGCGCCATCAACGCCATCTACTTGAACAAGATCAACGAGCTGCCGGAGGAGGATCGCGCCGCCTTCATCGAGGAAAAGCGTCGCGAGTACGAGGAGGACATCGACGTCTACGAGGTCGCTTCCGACTTCTCCGTCGAGGCCGTGATCCCCAGCGATGAGCTTCGCGACGAGCTCATACGGCGCTATGAAATCTACTCACGCAAAGAAGTCCCTCCACCCAACCGCAGAAATGGAGTGATGCCCGTATGAAAACCATCCGTCTTGGCGCCGGCAGCGCCTACTGGGGTGACCTCCTCGAGCCCGCGGTCGAATTGGCCGACAAGGGCGAGCTCGACTACCTGTGCTTCGATCACCTTTCCGAGCTCACGCTCGCGGTGCTGCAGCGCCAGAAGTCAAAGGATCCGAACGAGGGATATATAAAGGACATCGAGCCCTGGCTCGAGGCCACGCTCCCTCAGGCGCGCAAGCAGGGCTTCAAGATCGTGACCAACGCCGGCGGGGCGAACCCGGCGGCCGCAGCGCAGAAGGTGGCCGAGGTCGCCCAGCGCCTCGGTCTCGGCAAGCTGAAGATCGCCGTCGTCACCGGCGATGACATCTTCCCCGACCTCGACGAGATGCGGTCGATCGGGATCACGTTTCCCAACCTCGACACAGGTGAGTCGGACATCGACCGCATTCGCGAGGACATAGTCGCCGCCAACGCGTACGTCGGTGGGGACTACATCGCGCGAGGCCTCGCGCAGGGTGCCGACGTGGTCGTGTGCGGCCGCGTCTCGGACACGGCGCTGTTCATCGGCCCGATGATGCATGAGTTCGGCTGGACCTACTCGCCCGAAGACAAGGACAAGATGGGCGCGGCGATCACGATCGGTCACACGGTCGAATGCGCCGCCCTGGCAACAGGCGCGGTGTCGAACCTGTGGCGTCAGGCGAAGGACCCATGGCGGCCGGGGTATCCAATCGCCGAGGTGGGTGAGGATGCGACCGCCGTCATCAGCAAGGTCGAAGGGTCGGGCGGGATCCTCAACGAGTGGACGGTCAAGGAGCAGCTCGTGTACGAGATCGGAGACCCGAACAACTACTACATGCCCGATGGAATCGCCGACTTCACCACCGTCCGGGTCGAAGAGATCGCGCCGGAGCGGGTCAGGCTTTCGAACATGACCGGCAAGGGGCTGCCGGACAAGCTGAAGGTCTGCATCGGCTACCGAGACGGTTGGGAAGGGGAGGGGACGCTGCTGTTCAGCTGGCCTGATGCCTTTGAAAAGGCCAGGCGTGGCGAGAAGATCATCCGTGAGCGCCTGAAGCTGCTGGGCGTCGAGCCCATGGAGCTGCACTTCGACTACATCGGGGTGAACGCGCTGCACGGGCCGGCCGCACCGCCGCCGGGCGACATGAACGAGGTCGGCCTCCGCGTCGCCGCCCGAACCAACTCCAAGGAAGACGCGGACACCGTCAAGCGCGAGTCGACCCACCTCTGGACGCTGGGGGGCATCGGCACCGGATACCTCTCGCCCGCGCAACCCCGGCCGTCGGTGTCGCTGTGGCCGACCCTGGTTCCACGTGAACAGGTGCAGATGAAGCTGACCATGGTCGAGACGCCCGGGAAGTGAAGCTCGGCCTGGGGGTCTACAGCGCGGAATGGATCCCGTCAGAAGGCATCACGCACCATCAGGTCTACGCCAACGACCTCGACCAGGCTCGCCTCGCCGAGCAGGTCGGGCTCGATTCGATCTGGTACACGGAGCACCACTTCCTCAACTGGAATCCCAATGTCATGGGGATGTGCGCCGCGGTCGCCGCGGTGACGTCTCGCATCCAGCTCGGCCCGTCCGTCGTCCTCGGGCCGCTACACAACCCGATCAAGCTGGCCGAGGAATGCGCGATGGTCGATCTCCTTTCCAACGGTCGCTTCACGATAGGTGTCGGCCTGGGCTACCGCGATGTCGAATACGCGGGGTTCAACGTCCGCCGCGCGGTTCGCGCCCCCATGACCGAGGAGCTCGTCCAGGTCATGAAGCTTGCGTGGCGGGACGAACCGGTCACCTTCAAGGGGAAGCACTGGAGCTTCACCGGGGTCGACGTCAATCCGAAGCCGCTCCAGGAGGGTGGCCCGCCGGTGTGGATCGCCGGGTACGTCGACGCCTCGGTCGACCGGGCGGCGCGCCTCGGGGACGGATTCATCATGGACGGCGGCACCGACTCCAAGTCGTTCGGTGCCAGTGGTTACAACCGAGACATCTTCTGGCGCGTGCAGGACATGGTCGACCGCTACAAGGCTGCGCTGGACCGGCACGGCAAGCGCTACGAGGACCAGGAGTTTGCGATGACCCTCGGGGGTTTCGTCTCTGAGCGCGGAGCCGATGACGCGTGGGACCAGGTCAAGGAGGCGTACATGCTCACGCGCCGGACTTACGGCTCGTGGTACGGCCTGCCGCCCGCCGACTACGCGGACTGGTACCCGAGCCGAATGTCGTCTGAAGAGCTGGCGGCCCGACGCGGCGAGATCATGCTGGGAACTCCCGAGGAGCTGGCCGAGAACCTGCGGCGCCTGCGCTCGATCGCCGGCGATCGATTGCACGTGATGTTCCGGGTCAAATACCCAGGCATCCCGCACGATCGAGTGTCGAAGGCAATCCGACTGCTCGGCCAGGTGCGCGACCAGCTGAAGGTGCCGACCCGGGTCTAGGCGCCCGGCACTGCCCTCTCGGCGAACGGGACCATGCGTCCGCGAATCACTTGCCAGAGGCTGACGGGCGCGTCGATCCTGTCTCCTTGCGGGTCGAATCGCACCCGACCGGCCAGACCTTCCAGATCGGTATCGGCGATGGCGGCGCGCACCTCTGCGCGAGTGGCCGCCCCCTTCTCGAGCGCCGCCGCGATCACGCTCACCGCGTCATAGCACTCGATGACATACGAGGGAGTCTCACCGAACTCGTCGCGGCACCGCTGCACCAGGCCTCGAGAACGGGGCGTCGCCATCGGGTCAGCTCCGGCGTACGTGTGGATGCTGCCCTCGCCCGCGGGCCCGGCCAGCTTCGCGAGCGGATTGTCCGGACCGCCCTCCGAGCTGATGACCTGGGCGCTCAACCCGGCCGCTCGCATTGCGCGCATGAGCTTGCTGCTCTCGATCTCCGTGGCGCCGATGTCGACCACGGTGGCGTGAGCCGCACGAATGGCGTCGACGACATCCGAGAAATCCTCTTGCCCGATGCGAATGGCCAGCACGCCGACCTCCCGGCCTGACAGCGCTCGCAGGCGGGTGGCGAACGCCTCGACGAGAGGGCGCCCATAGTCCGTCCCGTCGTGCACCGCGACCGTGCTGCCGGAGCGGTGCAGGGAGTACGCAAGGTCGGCGGCGATCGACGCTTGGCGTTCGTTATCGGCGCAAAGACGAAAGAACGTCGGCCAGCCGGCCCGGCTGAGCGCGTTGTCGGTCGAGCACTGGGTGATCTGCGCCAGGCCGGCCTCGGCGTATACCGGCCCCGCGGCGCGGCTGGGACCGCTGTTCTTGTGGCCGATGACGGCGATCACCGAGTGATCGGCGACCAGCTCCGCGGCTGCGTTGGCCGCGATGACCTCACTCTCCCTGTCGTCGACCGCGCACAGCTCGAGGTCGAGCCCGCGCGCGCGGGCGTCGGCGATGGCCAGTTGGACGGTACGCATCATGGGCACACCGACGATGGCCTGCGGAGTTGTCAGCGGCGCAGCGAAGCCGATTCGAAAACGCACGTTCGTTCGTCAGCTACTCTAATCTCCACGGAGTGTCTGGCGTGTCCTCCAGCTATCGCCGTCTCCTGCGGCGCGATGTGCTGGACATATGCCTCTTCATCTTCATTGCGGACGTCGTCACGGGCGTGCAGACGCCGCTGTTTCCCCTCTACACGACGAGCCTCGGCGCCTCACTGGGGGTGCTTGGCCTCATAACCGCGGTTCTCGGGCTGACGCGCCTCGCGTCGGCGCTTCCGATCGGCATGCTCTCGGATCGCCTGGACCGCAAGACGGTGCTCGTGGGCGGCATGGTCGCGTTCGCGATTTCATTCGCTCTCTACGCGCTGGCGCCGAACGCAGGCTGGCTGGTTCTGCCGCGCGTTGTGCAAGCGATCGCCATGGTCGCGACCTTTCCCCTCGGAATCGCCTATATCGGAGACATCGTCGAAACGCGTGACCGAGGCGCCGCAATCGGCGTTTACACCGCGGCGATGGGATCAGGATTCGCGGTCGGTCCGCTGCTGGGCAGCTGGGTGGCTTCCGTCTCCGGGTACCCATCGGCGTACCTGACTGGTGCGGTAATCGCTGTCGCGGGCGCCGTTTTCGGCGCTGTGCGCCTGGTTAGAAAGAAGGTGAGGCCGGGCGAAGCAAACCTCGCGCAGCGCCTCGTGGACCTGCCTGCCCTCGCGGCGCTCATCCGCCAGCCGGCGATGGTGATGGCTTGCGTCGCCAACATTGCCATGACGCTCTCGATGACTGGCGCGATCTTCACGTACTTCCCGGTCTATGCGCGCGGCGTCGGGATCAGCACCGTCACCATTGGAACCCTCTTCGCGTGGCGGTCGATCGCGTCCGCATCCGGACGCGTGCCGATGGGCCCGTTGTCGGCGCGGCTCCCGGCCCACTGGACGATCGCAGCAGTCCTCGTCGTCGAGGCGGCGATCGACCTGGCGATCTCGCGGACCACATCGCCGGCCTGGCTCACAGCGCTGTTGATCCTCGAAGGCATCGGGTTCGGAGTATTTCTCGTTTCGGGGCAGTCGGCGGTCGCGACCGCCGCAGACACATCACACCGCGGAGCCGCCGTCGGCCTGTTCTGGATGGCAGGCAGCTTCGGCGACCTGTTCGGCCCGATCGCCCTGGGCCTTATCGCTCAAACCATGGGCCTGGTCGCCGTTTTCGAGACGGTTGCGATCGCGGTGGCAATGGGAGCGATCACGGTCGGTGCACTCGGCGCGGCCGCGGCCTATCGTTCCGGCGTTCAGGTGGTGCGCACGACGTCCGGCCACAGCGGCCGCTGACGGAGCTCTCGCTTCATGATCTTGCCGCTCGGGTTGACCGGGATCTGATCCAGCGTCACGAACAGGATTCGCTTCGGCACCTTGTAGCCGGCGATCAGAGTGCGACAGTGATCCTGGAGCTCACGCTCGTCCAGGTGCCGGCCTGGCTTCAGCGCGACCACCGCGCGGACCTCCTCGTCCCACTGATCGCTGGCGACTCCGAGGACCGCGGCCTCGGCCACGGCTGGATGCGAATAGAGGGCCTGCTCGACCTCAGCGGAGTAGACGTTTTCCCCTCCACTTTTGATCATGTCCTTGAGGCGGTCGTGGAACATGAAGTAGCCGCCCTCGATTCGCGATGCCAGGTCACCTGTCCGCAGCCAGCCGTTCCGAAACACCGCAGCCGTGGCCTCGGGTCGGTTGAAGTATCCGAGCATCACGTTCGGGCCGCGGACGCAGATCTCTCCAGCGATGCCGTCGCCGACCTCGCCGCCGTCCTCGTCCTGGATCGACACGTCGTTGAGTAGCATCTCCTGGCCGATCGAGCCGTCCAGGTCGGGATCGAACATGTCCTCCGGCCGCAGCCTGGTCACGATCGGCCCCGCCTCGGTGAGCCCGTACTGGTAGTAGATGCGCGCGGTGGGAAGCACTTCACGGACGGCCTCCCTGTCCGGCATCCGAAACGTAGCTCCTCCGACGTACAGGCGCCGGAAGGAATCCATCCGGTGTCGCTCCCAGCCACCGCTGATCAGCATGCGGCGCACCATGTTCGGAATGAAGAAGCCGTTGGTGACGCGTTCTTGCTCGATCAGCTGAGCAGCGTGCTCTTCGTCGAAATGACGCATGAAGACGCTGCAGGCTCCGATCACCAGATGCGGAAGGAACCAACACAGGAGCGATGCCGAGTGATACATCGGCGCGATCAGCAGCGTAATGTCGTCCGGGACCATGTCGGTGTCGACGATCTCGTCGATCGCGTTGGCCATCACGTTGCGGTGCGACAGGACCACTCCCTTCGAAGCGCCGGTCGTTCCTCCTGTGTAGAGGATGACCGCCGGAGCATCCGGTCCAACTGAAACGTCCGGCATGGTCGGCGGTCCCAGGAATCTCTGGTAGTCGTCGCCCTCGACGATCACGTGGCTTGCCGTCTTGCCGGCTCCACCGGCCACCACCTCTGAGATCGAAGCGCCGAATTCCCGATCGGCCAGGACCACCCGAGCCCGGCTGTCGTTCAGGCCGTGCTCCAGCTCAGGGCGCGACCAGCGCCAGCTCAACGGCACCGCGATCCCACCGGCGGCCATGGCGCCAAGGATTGTCTCCGCGCTGAAGACCCCGTTACCGCAGACGATGGCGACCGTGTCGCCCGGTCGGACGCCGGCTCTTATCAAGCCCTGGGCGACCGACCAGGCCCGCGCAGTAAGCTGCCCGTGCGTCAACCGCACGTTCTCGTCGACGACCGCGGGCGCCAGTGGCCGGCGTGCCTGATTGCGCCGCAGAACATCGAGGACGGTGAGCACCTACGAGGCAGAATAAACAAACTAGCGATCGCTCATCAAACAGACAGTTGACAGCGGCGGGCGTCCCAACTAAGGTCAAGCTCGTGCTCGTGAGCGCCGCCAAAACCGGACCCGGGCACACCATCTGATGGCCGTGACCCGCCGCCGCGGCCGCTCTGTCGGCGAGAATACGGCCGACGAGATCCGCGAGGTAGCCCTCGATCTGTTCTACAAGCGGGGGTTCCAGGCCACGACGCTCAGGCACATCGCATCCCGCGTCGGCATACAGGTGGGCAGCCTGTACAACCACATCACGTCGAAAGGCGACCTCCTCTTCGACATCATGGAGACGGTGATGTTGGACCTGCTCGAAGACCAGCGGCAGGTCGCTCAGACCCGAGACGTAGTCGAGCGGATGCGCCTGCTTGTCTACCATCACGTCAAGTTCCACGGCGAGCGCGCCGACGAGGTCTTCATCGGCAACAGCGAGCTGAGGAGCTTGAGCCGCGGCCAGCGAACCCGAATCGTCGGGTTGCGTCATGAGTACGAGCAGATGTTTCAGAACGAACTCGAGGACGGCATCCGGCAGGGCAAGTTCTTGCCGGTGGACGTACAGATCACCGCCTACGGGATCCTCGCCATGGCGACGTGGGTGTCGGCATGGTATTCATCACGCGGACGGCTCTCCCTCGAGGAGATCGCGGAAATCTACACGGCCATGGTGCTGCGGGGAATCTGGAACCCTGCCGCGGGCCAGCTCGAAACTCACCTGAGGCGGGTCGGTCGGGACACCGCCAAGAGGTCACTGGCGGCAAGCGCAGCGGCGAAATAGCGCCGGGTCCTCCAGTGCGTCCCGCGAAAGTCGGCGTGACTTTGAAGATGTACGACTACGCCACCTACCGCCCCAAGCCGCTGGCGGACATGGCGAGGCAGGCCCTTGTGGCGGAAAGGGCTGGGTTCGACTCCGTGTGGGTGATGGACCACCTCTTCATCCAGAGGCCTGCTGCCCGCGTCGTGTCGCACGAGCCCATGATCTGTCTCGCTCGGGTGGCGGCGGCGACGACCCGCATCAAGCTCGGGTCGCTTGTGTTGAATCACGCCTTTCGTCACTCTGGTCACCTCGCGCGCGAGGCGTCTGCGCTCGCGGACATGAGCGGCGGCCGTTTCATTCTTGGAATTGGAGCTGGGTGGCATCGGCCTGAGTTCGAAGCCCTCGGGCTGCCCTTCGACCATCGCGTGAGCCGGCTGGAGGAGGCGGTCGGTCCGCTGCAGCGGCTGCTCGAGGGCGAGCGTGTGACAGTGAACGGCACGTGGTTGCGCCTGTCCGAAGCGTCTGTTGCCGTGACCGCCCCACCACCTCCGGTGTGGGTCGCGGCCGAAGGGTCGCGCATGCTCGCCCTCGCCGCGACGGCGGCAGGATGGAACCACGCGTATTGGGGTGGCGATGACACGACGCGGTTCAGGACGGCTCTAGGCAGGCTTCACCGCGAGCTCGATCGAATCGGCCGAGACAGTGGCGAGGTCGAAGCCAGCGCATGTATCGCCTGCGTCCCCGACGCCTGGCAGCCGGTCAAGGATGGTTTTCGCGAGCCTGAAGTTGCCGTCGGGCCGCCGGCAAGGATCGCCGAGGTGATCCGCGATTACGCTCTGGCGGGTGCGCAGCACGTGATCCTCTCGCTTTCGCCCGATCCGTTTGGAGAGATCGACCCTGACGGCATCGAGAAGGCGGCCGCGATTCTCGATCTGTTGTAGCGACCGCCGTTTTCTTCTAGGTGGGCACCTCGGCTTCCAGCTCCACTTCGACCAGGAAGTCGTCTCCGATGAGGCCGGCCACGAGAAGAGTTGTATTCGCGGGTGCGACCTGGCCGAAGATCTCGGCGTGGGCTCGAGCCGCCTCTCTCCAATCCGCGGCCGGCGCGAGGTAGAGGCACGCCGCCGTCGCCGGCCGACCCCGACCCCCTGTCCCTTGCGAGCCTGGTGCTGGCCGGCATCAGCTCGCTGACATCTCAAGCCGTGCGCGGCATCCAATGACGAGAGCGGATCTTAGACTTCACCTCCAGACCCGCTGTCCAGTCGGATTGATGAGGGGGAGCTGAGAATGCCAAGGGCGAAGCAGTTGACGGTTTGGGTCCCGGAGCGGCCCGGAATGCTGGGACAGGTCGGCTCGGCGCTGGGGGAGAAGAAGGCCAACATCATTGCGTTCACGGCGTGGGTTGAAGGTGATCGTGGCGCAATCCGGATGGTGGTCGACAAGCCGGCAGCCGCCAAGAAGGCCCTCGCGTCGCGTGGCTGGGAAACGACCGAAGAAGAGGTCCTGGAAGTCACATTGCCGCACAACCCCGGAAGCCTTGGTCGAGTTGCGCAGAAGCTGGGTGATGCCGGCGTGAACATCAAGTACGCGTACCCCGGCGCCGGCGGAAGCGCACGTCGGGTCAACGCGTATTTCGGCGTCTCGGACCTGAAAGCAGCCCTCAAAGCCGCCCGCTAGATCGGGCCTATCCCCAGGCGCCAGGTCCGCCTCCCACAGCTTTCTCAGCGATTGACAGCAGAAACCTGAAGAAATACATTCGAAGCGCGTGGGCCGCTAGGGCGCAGGCCGGCTGCAAGGGTGGGAGTCTGGGGTTGCCAAGCCAACACAGCGCACCTGCTTCCCGACACGTCGCGGCTGTCAATGGCAACTAGCGGTCTCGAATGACGTTGGCAGATTGGGATTCAAGGGGGTAAGCCAGGTGAAACGAAGAGTTGCACCCGCATTCGCGCTGGCGACCGGTGCGCTCCTTGCGCTTGTGAGCACAGCGTTCGCCGGCGGCGTGATGTTGAAGCAAATCAGCTCGGATCCGTTCACCAACACAACCGCCATCGACGGCGTCGCCGTCTTTCACAAGACACAGGAGGAGCCCGATACGTTCGCGTTCGGCTCCACGATCGTCTCCGCGTTCCAGGTGGCGCGGTTCCATAACGGTGGCGCGGACGACATCGGATGGGCAACTTCGACCGACGGTGGTAAGAGCTGGAAGCACGGCTTCCTGCCGGGATTGACGTTCCAGGTCGACCCGAACAGCCCGTACGAGCGGGTCAGCGACGCGTCGGTCGCGTTCGACGCAAGGGACGGCGTCTGGCTCATCTCTTCGATCCCGCTCACGAGCAACCTCGTCGTCCCGACCATTTTCGTCAGCCGCTCGAGCGACGGCCTGAACTGGAGCAACCCGGTGTCGATACCACAGCCGCCGCGGACTCCGATCGATCTCGACAAGAACTGGACGGTATGCGACAACACGCTCGGCAGCCCGCACTACGGCAACTGCTACACGGAGTTCGACAACTTCGCCCTCGACGACCTCGAGCAGATGAGCACCTCGACAGACGGTGGCGCGACGTGGAGCCTGCCTCTGGCTACAGCCAACAGCGCGCACGGTCTTGGCGGCCAGCCGCTGGTGCAGCCCAATGGCAACGTCGTCGTGCCCTATGAGTCGATCTTTGGGACGATCGGCGCCTTCACGTCCACCGACGGTGGGGCGAGCTGGAACGCGAGCGTCATCGTTGCCCACATCGACTTCCACCGGGTCGCCGGCCAGCTCCGGACCTCGCCGCTGCCAACCGCGGAGATCGACGGCGCAGGCACCGTCTACGTCGCCTGGGAGGATTGCACGTTCGAGCCGGGATGCCCGGCCAACGACATCGTGTTCAGCTCTTCCAGCGATGGCGTGAACTGGTCCGGGCTGTCGCGCGTGCCGGCCGACCCGATCGGAAGCGGCGTCGACCACTTCATCCCGGGCCTCGGGGTCGACAAGGCAACCTCGGGGAGCAGCGCTCACCTGGCGCTGACCTATTACTACTATCCGAACGCGGCGTGTACCGTCGCCACCTGCCAGCTGGACGCAGGGTTCATCTCGTCCTCGGATGGCGGGGCACACTGGGGTGGCAAACTGCAGCTGGCCGGACCCATGAACAACACCTGGTTGGCGTTCACCACACAGGGTTACATGGTGGGCGACTACATCTCAACCTCGTTTTTCACCAGCGGGCTTGCCTTGACGACCATCGCCGTGGCCAGCGCAGGCACCGCGACCCAGAATCTCGATGAAGCGATGTTCGCGCCGTCGATGGCCCTTGCTGTCTCCAGTGGTGGCGCGGCGTCGGACCAGAGCGCGGCCAGCAGCACTTCAAACATGGCCAACACACCGGTGCCGCCGACTAACCGATAACCACCTGTTCGACGAACGTTGCTGGGGCTCGCAGGTCATCTGCGGGCCCCTCTTTCAACGGCTCAGCGGGAAGTCGGCCGTGGGGATGGGGAGGGGGCTGGATGAGAGGGGCTCGGCGACGAAGGCGGGCCGGTCGGATGCGCGCTCGGGGAGGGGCTCGGGGATGGCGCAGCGGGCACGCTCGGTGAGGTCAGACCCGTCGGGCTCGCACTCGCTGACGGTTTTGTTCCCGGCCCGTTTGGCTGGCTGCCCGACGGCGAAGGGCCGCCCAGCTGAGGCGGCAGATTCTGCGCGATGACGGGCGGGAGTTCGCCACTGATCGCCTGCTGGAGGCTCGAATCGGCTGCGGGCGAGGTCACGATCGCTGGAGTCAGCAGGATCGCTGAAGCCATGAGGACTGCCGCCAGCAAGAGGCGCCGGTGGCGATAAGTCAGCGGGGATGGCCTGGCACCCGTGGTCTGCGGCGAGCGCTTGAACACGATTCGAGCCGGCGTGAGGGGGATTCCTTGCGCCAGCAGGCTCGCCGCCGGTGCGCTTCCCCACGCCATCGCCTGCCAAACCAGCAACGCGGCCATGGCAAGGCCCAACGTGCGTGGTCCGAACAGTGCCACCGCCACCGCCATGACGACGCACGCGGCGGCCACCAGCGATTCGGGCAGCGTGCTCAACACGGCCCTTCCCACGTGTGAAGGGGTGCGCACCTTGGGCGTACGCAGGAACACTCCGCGGCGCGTGACCAGGGCGCTCACGCAAGCGCGCGCCACCGTCCAGCTCAGCCCGAGCATCACCATCGCGGCCAGTGGTGTATCGCGCCAGGGCGCGGCGCACGCAGCATGAATGCTCCAAGCCAACCTCAACAGCCCCGCGACCAGCAGGAAGATCGGCAGCACGAGGAGCACGCCTACAAGCTGGCGCAGGAGCAGCGGGTGGCCTAAAGCGAGGAACGGACTTGTCGACAAGACAAAGAACGCCAGCCCCACTCCGAGGGGGTCCGCGAACCAGCCCAGGCCTCCGGCCAGGTAGTGATAGCGTTGGGCCGGCGTCAGTCGCGATCGCCTCAAGCCGAGCAGGATGCGCAGGTGGCGGCGCAAGATCTGCACGCCGCCGAACGCCCACCGAAAGCGCTGACGCCGCAGCCCGTCGAAGTCGAGCGGCATCAAGCCAGCTCCGTAAGCCTGGTTCACGTATATGGATTTCCAGCCGCGGGCCAGCATGCGCAGCGAGGCTTCCGCATCCTCGGTGATGCACCACTCGGCCCAGCCGCCGATTTCCTGCAGCGCGCTCAACCGGACAAGGCCCATCGTGCCGCCGAAGATGATGGCGTTAACGCGCGCCCGAGCCACCATCGTCACGTCGAAGAAGTAGCGGTATGCGTAGAAGAGGCCACGGAGGTAGGGAGAATCGCGCCAGTCCCGGTAGTGCTGTGGGGTTTGCACGAAAGCCACATCCGGACTGGCGAAGTAGGGCACGCACGCTGTGAGGAAGTCAGGCTCGACGACGTAGTCCGCGTCCACGATGCCGACTATCTCGACGTCTGGGTCAAGGCGGCGGTTGGCTTCGTTGAGCGCGCCGGCCTTGAAGCCGGGCCAGGTGGGCAGGTGGATGTAGCGGAATCTCGGTCCAAGCCTGCGGCAGAGCTCTTCAACCGGCATCCACAGCTCTGGATCGGTTGTGTTGTTGACGATCACCTGGACCGCAAGCTCTGGGTACTCCACCCTGGAAAGGGCCTCGAGCGTTTGCCGCAGCATGTCGGGCGGTTCGTTGTACGCGGGCACCTGAAGACAGACGCGCGGCCGATAAACCTCCGAGGCCAGCGGTGTTGGCTCTGTTTTGTCGCGACCAAGCGCATCGGTGATCTCGAAGGCGAACATAAGAGTCAGCGCGAGCGCACCCATTTCCATCACGACAAGGACGACGGACAACCCAAGGCCGAGAGCAGGCGCATGGGTCGTAAAAGTGACGGTCAGCAGAACGCCCGCGATGACAATCGTGGCTGAAACCAGGGTCGCGAAAAACATCCGGGCGGGCCAACGGAGACTGCGGAGTAGGACGTCGAGGGTTATCAGGGCCAGGATCAGGATCACGAAAATGGGTCCGATCGAAGCCGTGTCACCGAGCGCGTTGCCGACGATCGCGGCCGCCGCGCCGGTCGCAAGAACCAGCACGGGCAGGCCGATGGGCCATTTGGCAACGCGTGAGCCGCCCAGAGCGATGAACGCCCCGAGCCCGATCAATGCTAGGAATGCGGCCGCGAGCGCGAGCTCAATCAACGATCGAAGACATTAATGATCCGGTGCCCATGGAAAAGGGCCGGGGCTCAGCCCGACCCTTTTCTTTTCATGCGCTTTCGTTCTATGACTGGCCTGGCGTGCCGCTCGGCTTACCGCCGGGGTGATTGGTCGGCGGGCCGGTTGGGTGGTCGGTCGGTGCGCCCGGCGTATGTAGGCGGGCCGGGCTGGCGCGATGCTCGGAGCTCTCCTCCTGGCCGTGCTTTGAAGCGAACGTGCTGACGCACTCGCCGATCCCGTGCGAGCCGGGCGTGAGTGCCGCCTTGCACTTGTCGAGCTGCTGAACGACCTGCTGTCCCCAGTTGCTGGGGTTTGCGCTGCCTGTGATGGCCGCCTCGGCAGCTACGCCTGCCGTCCCGATGGCGAGCGCGGCGACCGCGAGGCCGATGGCGCCCTTCGTGGACACCACGGTTGCCGCTTTGGCGAGAACTGACATGTGAGGACCTCCCTGGAGATATGCGGCGTGGTACTGCGCTTGCGCCGGCATCGGGCTGGGGCCGCTCTGGTTGACAGCCTGCGTTTGGAGTTGCTGCTCCAGCCATCGATCGAATCCGTCGCCGCTTTCCACGCTCATTCCTCCAAAGGGACTGTCGAGGGTGCCGAACTACCCATTTCGGTGGCAATTCGATCTCCGAGACGGGCTCGAAGGCGGGTCTTCGCCGCCGCCAGGCGCGAGGCCACCGTCCTCTCGGGGATCCCTAGCGCAGCCGCGATCTCACGGTTGCTGAACCCGTGCAAATGCCGCAGAAGGAGGGCCGCCGCTTGCTTTGGAGGCAGCGCTCGCAGCTCGCGCACGAGGTCGGGCTGCGCCGCCGCTGTTGGATCGGGCTCATTCGGGCGGCCGAGCCTCCGGATCACCTCGCCCACCTCGTGCAGCCGCTCGCGCCGACGATGCGTGAAGGCCACGTTGAGGGCGATCCGATAGATCCAGGCTTCGGCTGGAGCGTCCTGCTTCCATCGCTTCCAGGAACCAAACGCACGCATATACGCCTCTTGAGTGGCATCCTCAGCCGCGGAAGGGTTTCTCAGAATCATCATCAGCGTTGCAAACACGCGCTGATACGTTGCCCGGTAGAGGCGGTCGAAGTCCTCTTTGACTCCAGGGCGGTAGCCGGCGGAACCAAGACGGTTCGCGGGATCGACGGATGGGCTCAATTGCCAGCGGCCGCGAGGGTCGCGTCGATGACGTCGTCGTCATGCGAGGAGGACACAAACCAGGCTTCGAACTGCGACGGCGGAAGCAGCACTCCTGCCGCGCGCATCTGTCGGAAGAAGCGCCCGAAGGCCAAGGTGTCGCAGCTCTTCGCCTCCTGAAAATTGATCGGTGGCACGTCACGAAAGAACACAGTGAGGAGCGAACCTACCCGGGCCACGCTCACCCCTGCATGACGCAGGCCGTCCTCGAGGCGGTTTGCCCGCGCTTCGATCGAGGTGTAGACATCCGGGGTCAGCTGCAGGAGCGTGGCTTCGCCGGCGGCCATCACGACTGGATGGCCGGAAAGCGTCCCTGCCTGGTACACCGGGCCTACGGGCGCCACCAAATCGAGTAGCTCTGCACGGCCGCCGTAAGCGCCGACCGGCAGGCCACCCCCGATGATCTTGCCCAGCACGGTCAGGTCCGGCTTGATGCCATAAAGCTCCTGCGCGCCGCCGGGGGCGACCCGGAAGCCGGTGATCACTTCGTCGAAGATGAGGAGGGAACCCGCGCGATCAGTCAACCCGCGTAGTCCAGCAAGGAAACCAGGTGCCGGAGGGACGACGCCCATATTGGCGGCGACCGGTTCCACGATGACCGCTGCGACCTCGCCTGCGTGGCTGTCGAGAAGCGCCGACACCGAGCTGAGGTCGTTGTAAATCGCAACGAGCGTCTGCGCCGCCACCGCCTCGCTGACGCCGGCGCTGCCCGGGATGGAGAGAGTAGCCGTCCCAGAACCGGCCTCAACCAGCAGCGAATCGGCATGGCCGTGGTAGCCGCCTTCGAACTTGATCACGAGGTCGCGTCCGGTTGCGGCCCGAGCCAGCCGGAGCGCACTCATTGCCGCCTCCGTGCCGCTGTTGACGAACCGGATGCGTTCGAGCGACGGCATCCGTGAGCGGATCAGCTCGGCAAGCCTGATCTCCGCCGGTGTGGTCGCCCCGAACGGGCCGCCCGCCACGACGGCGGTCCGGATTGCGTCGACAACCGCAGGATGGGCGTGGCCCACCATGAGCGGGCCGAAAGCACCGACGTAATCGATGAAGCGATTTCCGTCCGCATCCCATGCGAACGCCCCATCGCCTCGCACCATGATCGGCTGTTCGTCGCCGACCGCTCGATACGCGCGGACGGGACTGTTGACGCCGCCGGGGAATAGCTGGGCAGCTCGCTCACGCCAAGCGGCGACAGCACCGGGCCGGATCACATCATTTGAGACCAGGGACGATCACCGGGTGCCCAGCCACCCAAGGTACTCACTCGTCTTCGCTGTCACGATCCGTACCGCCTCATCGATATAGCCACCCGGAACAGGCTTCGTCCGGACGTAGAGATCGTCGACGCCAAGAAAGCCGCCATTGAGGCGGGTCCTGACGGCGGCGGGGATGGCGGACGGTGCCGACATATCCGCGACTGGCGGCAGTTCGCCAGGTGGCGGCTGGAGCTCGAGCCAAGGGCCGGCGAGCGCAACCGCGACGGCGGCGCTTCGGAGCACAAGGTCGGCGCCAGCCGCGAGATCGACGCCCTGGCCGCCGTACACCTGCGCCAGCCTTCGGGCCCGCGTCGCGTTGCGGCTCGCGATGGTGAGCTCCGCGCCGGCATTCCTGGCAGCGTGAGCGAGGCTGGAACCCATCCGGCCGGCGCCCACGATAAGGACGGTTCGACCTGCGAGCGTCGATCTCTTCTGTAGCCAGGCGACTGCTCTCTGAGCGAGGTTGCCGCTCGAGTCGGTGCGCCCCGCGCGGGCTCGACGACCGGCGGCGATGGCAGTTTCAAACAATCGCGAGAGCCTCTTGTCCAACGTCCTCGATGCGCGCGCCTGAGCCAATGCATCGCGCACCTGGTGGAGGACCTCGTCCTCGCCGATGATCGTGCTCTCCAATCCGGCGGCGACCCGGATCAGGTGCCTCACGGCTCCTTCACCCGTTTGCACCTGAAGCCGGCTGTCGATCACAGGCGTGGTGCCGAACCCATATAGCTCCACGCGATGGCAGGTGCTGAGAAGGATCCATTGATGTTCTCCGCCAATCTGCATCTCCACCGCGCGGGCGAGCCGGGCGCGCTCATCTGCGCTCGCGGTGTCGGCTTGTACGGCCATGACCCAGGGTTGGTGAAGAGACATCAGGCTTGGCCGGTATGTCCGTTCATCAGTGCTACAAGGAGCCGGTCGACGGCGTTTTCGGCTTCGACGAGAAGCGCTGTCGCCTCCCGGGTATCGAGTCGACGGCGTCTTGCAATGCGTGCGAGCTCGCCGATGAATGCCACACGAAATCGAACGAACGTCTCGACCGTCTCAGACAGCGACGCCCCCAATGCAGCCGCCCGGCCTCCGTACTCCGCCGCTACGCGCGTCGCCTCGGCGAGCATGCCAGGATCCTGCGTGCCCTCGTCATTCAAGTGCTGGAGGAGCACTGCCAGCAAGAGGTGGCCCCGCTCACGGAACTCACCTCGCTGCTCATCGGATAACGCCGCGAGCCAGGGCGCCGAACCGGGCCGGCCGGCCGGCCTTGTTCGCCTGTACACCCGCGCCACGCTCTGCGCGGCCGCTTCGAGGCCGTTCAATGTCGGCCGGCGCCTCCGCGCTCGAGGCACGAGGCCTTCGATCACACTTCGCGGAAACCGCCTGTGGCCTCCCGGCGTCACGAAGGCGGCAACATCGCCGCGGTCAGCCCAGCGCCGCAAGGTGGCGGGCGTGATGCCCAGGACGCGACTCGCTTCACCGAGGTTGAGCCATGACGAGCGCCTGGATGGGATGGGATCGTTCAACCGATAAATTATGCTGAAAACTGCCGAAAGCTCTATGTGTACTCGTCGTGGCGCTGAACCCAGCCCAGCTTTCCCACCACAGACTCGTCCCTGCCCTTCGGGACCAGGTCGAGGTAGTGATAGGCCGTGTTGACCATATCGATGCCACGGGCATACGCCGAATACGTGTGAAAGATGTTGTCGTCGTCCCTGAAGAAGACGCTCAGGCCTTCCCGCTCGCTCGCAAAGTTCGGCTCGGAGCGGTAGTTGTAGTAGACGTCGTTGCCCTGTTCGATGTCGATCGGCCGAAATGACACGCCGTAATCGAAGTTGAAGTCCGAATCGCCGGACGAGACCCAGTTGAACGACCATCCCATGCGCTCCAAGTAGGCGGCGATCGTGCTATAGGGAGCCCGCGACGCCGCAACCAGCGTCACATCTCTTTGATTCAGGTGGACTATGACGTTGACGAAATTGTCGATCCAGAACGAACAGGCGGCACACGCGGCGTCCTCGGTCCACGGTGTGTCCGATGTCGCATTGGCCGGATCGAACATGGCGTGATAAACGACCAGCTGGCTGCGGCCATCAAATAGCTCAGCCAGGGTCTGCCTGCCCTTGGCTCCCCGGAACGTGTACTCCTTCTCAACCTTTTCCCAGGGCAGGTCGCGCCGCCGCTGAGTCAGCTTGTCCCGCAGCTTCGTGAACTCCTTCTCGGCCGACAGGAGCTCGGTTCTCGCAGCGAGCCAATCCTTATGAGACACGACCGGGTGTTTTTCCGTCACGGTCTTCCTTGTTCGGTCCTTTCTTGCTCGTGTCTTCCGATCGGTCATTGTTCTTCTCCTCTTGTTTTCCAAGTCCTACGATCGCCGGCGCCAGGGGCACATCGACGGCGGTCCAGTCATCGGGGGCGCCACAGGAGCTCATGGGGTGGATCGAGTGGTCCGAAGATCGCTTCGAGCTCAGGGTCATGCGGGTTGATGACGACATCGGTCGGGTCGAACGTGAGCCGCTCCCATCCCCGCGCCTGGAACCAGTCTGGGCTTTCAGGGCTGATCAGCGCGAGCACGCCGCCGCGCGCGGTCGCCCGCTCGAGCTCGAGGACTATGCCAGGATCGGGTGGAATGCCGGCGCAAGACACGCTCAGATCAGCCCAAGCATCGACAATCGGGAGAGCATCGAAGAAACCAGCGCGGATGTCGGCACCTGGGCATCGGCTGACCAGAATGCGCCGCAGCCCGGAGGAAGGCTCTACGCACACGAGCTCAGCCGCTCGGGGGCAGAGATACACACTGAGCCTGCCGCTGCCTGCGGCCACCTCGAGAACCCGCCGTCCATCGATCTCGAGCTTCGCAAGGACGCCCGGATGAATGGGCTCTGCCTGGCTGACGGCGTCCCAGAGCTCCGGTTCGAGCTCGTATACCATCGGCCAGAACAGAGCTCGACGCAGCCGCTGAGCTGCCTCTGCGTCGCCCCGCGCGGCCGCTTCGCGCTCAGCGGTGGGGATGGCAGCAAGGTAATGGGTTGGCAACCGAGCAACATCGTCGAGGCTGTAGCGCTGCCAGCCCGGCGGAGCAGAGGAAGCAGCCTGGAAGTAATCCACCTGGAAATCGATTAACGCATATGGATATGAGCCTGGCGCCGCGCGTCAACGTGACCAGAAGATTGACTTTTGCGGCCGGTCACATCCTTGCCAGGCCGGAGTGGGATGAGGCCCGTAATCGCGAGGTATTCGGAGCATGTTCCGGGGACCACGGCCACAACTACGAGCTCGAGGTGACTGTGAGCGGATCCGTGGACGGGAACACGGGCATGGTGATCAATTTGAAGGAGGTCGACCGGATTGTGAAAGACCTGGTGATCCACGACGTCGACCATCACCACCTGAACCGCGATGTGCCCTGGCTCCAGGGTTGTCTGCCGACCACCGAAAATCTCGCCTTGGCGATCTGGGGCCGCCTGGACGGCAGGCTCCCATCCGCTCGGCTGGAACGGGTCCGCTTGAAAGAGACTGAGAACAACGTTGTCGAGGTTGGACGCTGATGAGCATCGCGGCTTCATCTCTCACGCCCGCTGACGAGCTCGCGGACACAGTATCAGCCCTTCTCGAGCAGCTTGGCGAGGATCCAGACCGCGAGGGTCTGCTTGAAACTCCAGCCAGGGTCGCCGAATCACTTCGATACCTCACCGAGGGCTACGCCGCAAATCCCGCGACCATAGTGGGAGATGCCCTCTTCGCCCTTGACGATTACGACGACATGGTCGTCGTGAAGGACATCGCGTTCTTCAGCTTGTGTGAGCACCATCTGCTTCCGTTCTTTGGGCGCGCGCACATCGGCTATGTTCCCGACGGCAGGGTCGTGGGTCTGAGCAAGCTGCCGCGCCTGGTCGACGCATACTCCCACAGGCTTCAACTTCAGGAACGGATGACTCGGGAGATCGCGGAGGCGATCAACACCGTCGTCACACCGCGCGGGGTCGGTGTCGTTGTCGAGGGTCGGCACTTATGCATCGAGATGCGTGGGGTGGAGAAGGAGAGTTCCCAAACCGTGACATCCTGCATGTTGGGGGTTTTCCGCAGCGACCAGCGCACGCGGTCGGAATTTCTGTCTCACATCCAGCAAAGCCGCTGAAGATCTCGGTCGTCGCTTCGCCGGTGACTCCACTCCAACCGGCCCAGCTGGGCGGTGCGCAGGCATTCCTGTGCGACCTGGCAACCGGTCTCTCCCGGCGTGGACATGAGGTTCTCCTCTATTGCGCCGAAGGCTCACAGGTGCCTGGAGTAGATCTGGTCGAGATCCCGGTGGCGCCGGGTGCCGATCAGGCGTTGGTGATGCCGGGATCGGGCGACGAGCCCGCGGAGTCGCCGGCCGTTCGGCGGGCCTTCGAGCTTCTCTTCGAGGAGCTCCGCAGTCGCGGTGCTGACGTCGTGTCACAGCACGCTTTTGATGCGGAAGCAATGGAACTGTCGGATGGCCTGCCGGTGCTTCACACCCTCCACATGCCGCCGATCTCCAATCGAGTCCTCGGCGAAGTCCTGAGGAGTCGGGCCGCCTTTGTCGCGGTGTCGGAGTCGTGCCGCCGCGCGTGGGCGTCGGCCGGCGCGGGCCAGGTAGGCGTCTTACGCAACGGAGTGCCCGTCTTCACGGTCGAGGAGGCCCCGATCCGCAATGATGCGTTGATGGCAGGGCGGCTTTCGGCTGAGAAGGGATTCGAGGACGGGATTGCGGCTGCGCACGCCATCGGATTGAGGCCGGTCGTGATCGGGGTGCCTTATGACGCGGGCTACCGGCCCGACCTGAGCGCCGCGGTCGTGTTGCCGCCCCAGCCCCGATCCCAGCTGTGGAGGCTGATGGCTGGAGCGTCGGTGACCCTCCTGCCCGTGCACTGGGATGAGCCATTTGGAATGGTCGGCGCCGAAGCGCAGATGGCAGGATGCCCGGTCGCGGGATACGCTCGCGGAGGGTTGGTCGAGATCGTCGAGCCGGGAGTATCCGGCTTCCTGAGCGAACCTGGTGATGTCAATGCCTTGGCAGGGGCAGCTAAAGCTGCCACGAAGCTCGATCGGTCGGCCGTCCGCGCATCCGCTGTCAACCGACTTGGCCTCGACGCATCGCTTGACGCTTACGAAGCCGCTTTGGGGGCGGTGGCCGGTTGATCGCGGTCGTCACCGGCGGATCCCGCGGAATCGGGGCAGCGGTCATTCAAGAGTTGACCGCTCGCGGCTACGACTGCCGCGACCTGAGTCGGACCGCGGGCTACGACGCGGGTGACGAGTCCTCGGTCAAGCAATTCTTCGATCAACTGGAGCGGCTCGAAGTTCTGGTCAACAATGCTGCGATCCTCGAGCTCGCCCCGATACGCGATATGAACGTCGAGACATGGGACGAGGTGATACGCGTCGGTCTGAGGGGTGCATTCCTGTGCTCCCGAGCCGCCTTTCGTCTCATGAGCCCCGGCGGCGCGATCGTCAACGTCAGCAGTCTCTCCGGCGTTTCCGGGACGGACAAGTTTCCGAAGATGTCCGCCTACGTTGCGGCGAAGTCGGGATTGGCCGGCCTGACCGAGGCCCTTGCCGTGGAGGGACGGCCGCTGGGGATTCGCGTCAATGCGGTCAGCCCTGCCAGCGTCGCCACCGAGATGGGCCGCATCGCGGGTATCAGCCAGGACCCACTCACGCCTGAGGAGGTTGCTCGCGTAATCGCCTGGCTCGCGACACCCGACTCCGCTCCGCTCACCGGCGCCAACATTCGGGTCGATCCGCCGGCCCGTGGATAACGCCTTGTCGGTCGTGATCGTTGGCGCAGGCTTGGCCGGTGCCAACGCAGCTCTCGAGGTAGGCCGCCTCGCCCCCGATGCTCACGTCACCCTGATCGGTTCGGAGGCGCATCTGCCGTACCAGCGACCGCCCCTGTCCAAAGGGTTTCTTCGGGGCGCCGAACCGTTTGAAGCCGCTTTCGTGGCGCCCCGAAGCGAATATGAGCGACTTGGAATCGAGCTCATGCTCGGAAGGACGGCGCTCAAGCTCGAACCGGAATCCAGGCGGATTCAGCTCGACGGCGGGGAAGTAATTCCCTACGACCGAGCTCTGATCGCGACCGGGGGGCGCAAGCGTCACCTGCGGTTCCCAGGCGCAGAGCTGGAAGGCGTCTTCGATCTCCGGACGGTGGAAGACTCTGAACGGATTCAGGCCGCGGCTCGCGCCGGCGCGCGAGTCGTGGTCATCGGACTCGGCTTCATAGGCTGCGAGGTGGCGGCGTCGCTGCGCATGCTTGGAGTCGAGGTGACCGCAATCGATCCGGGGCCGGCGCCTCTGGCACGTGTTCTCGGGCCCGAGGTTGGAGCCGTCATCGCCGCGCTTCATCAGTCGCACGGCGTGCAGCTGGTGTTGGGTGAAGGCGTGGATCGGTTGGAGGGTGGCCGGCGAGTCGAGCGCGTAGTCACCAAGTCGGGCCGGCGGTTCGAATGCGATTTCGTGGTCGCCGGCATTGGTATCGACCCCGATGTCGATCTCCTTCGGGAGGCCGGCGCGCGGATCTCGAACGGCGTCGAAGTCGACGAATTCTGCCGGACGAGCCTGGCTGATGTCTATGCAGCCGGAGACATTGCGGACCACGCTCACCCTCTGTTTGGACGCGTACGTGTCGAGCACTACAACAACGCCGAAAAGCAAGGACGGTCGGGCGCGGCCTCGCTCCTGGATCGAGGCGTGCCATATGGCTACGTTCATTCCTTCTGGAGCGACCAGTTCGATCAAACCCTTGAATACGTCGGTTTCGCCACGGAATGGGACGCGATCGATGTTGAAGGCTCGCTTCCGGATCGGGACTTCATAGTCCGCTACTTGCGTGGGGGCAAGCTGCTGGCCGCGGCTGCGATGGGCCGCGGCGGGGACCCCGAAAGCGAGGAGCCGACTGAGCTCAGGAACATCGCAAACGAAATCCGCGCCAGAGGCGGAAGCGTCACATGAACGGCATCAGCTCACGTGGCATCAGTCGTACTCGTCGTGGCGGCGCCACCACAAGCCGGTCTCGTTGCGACCGAGTGGCGCGCGGTCGAGCCACGGGTACATACCCCAGATGGCGTCCACTCCGCGCTCGTACGTCGAGTAGGTGTGGTATACGACGCCATCCTCGAGCACGAATGCGCTCATGCCGGGCCCCTCTTTCCTGTACGTCGCCCAGTCGGTTCCAACCATCGACGTGAGGGCAGCGATAAAGGGATTCTCCTGTCCCGCGGGCAGCCGGAAGTCCGCAGTGCGGAAGTTGTAGTCGACGGCTCCCGCCCGCCACTCCTCGTCGGTGTGCGACACGTGGAAGTCGTAGTTGAAATCACTGCTGAACGACGATGCCCACGGGAAGCTCCAGCCCATCCGCCGCCTGTACGCCTGCAGTTTCGCCAGCGGAGCCCGCGACACCGCGAACAGCGTGACGTCGTGATTCGCGAGGTGGACGACCGAGCCGTCAAACCCGTCCGCTATCGCCGAGCATGACGGACACCCTGCGGTGTAGTCGGGTCCGAACATGAAGTGATAGATCAGGAGCTGCGAGCGTCCTCTGAACAGGTCGGCGAGGGACGCTGTGCCTTCGTCGGTATCGAAGCGGTACTCCTTCTCGATTCGAACCCACGGCAGCTCCTGCCGCATCCGCGCCACTTCGTCGCTGCGGCGCGTCAAGGCCTTCTCGGCGTTGAGCAGCTCCAGCCGGGCCGCGACCCACTCTTCATGTGTTCCGATCTTGTGGTCGGTCATCAGGTCTCTCCTATGTAGTTAAAACGGGTTGACGCCGGCCGCACCATCGATGACGTACATCGGTGGCGTGAGCCCGGGAACCGACGAGGGCGCAATGACGATCAGGATTCCAAGTCCGACGATCGCCAGCGCCACCGGCACATCGATGGCGGCTTTTGCGGGCAGGAGCTTCTGGGTGAGGACGAGCGCGGCTATCGCGAACATCCAGGTGACGCTCATGATGCTCAACGCCACCAGCATCAGCATCAGTCCGACGCTCGAGCCGACGCAGCAGAGCCCGAACTCGAATCCGGAGCCGACGCTCTCGCGGCATCTCCGCCGGAAATGCTGCTTGAGCGGCGTGACCTCGTAGACACCTACCGCAATAACAAGGGCGCCGGCGGCGAAGGATCCGTGCGGCCGGTACAGCGCATACACCACGACGCCCACGAGTGTCCAAACGGCAAGGTACGACCCGACGAACATCGGCACGGCACGCACACCGCGGGCGTGAGCGCTTCGCACGACTGCAGGAGCCGCGCCCGGCAGCATCATCGCCGCCATCATCGCCACCCACAGCGCCATAAAGAAGCTCCCCTCACTCCTCAACGAATTTCTTCAGACGGTCGAGGGCTTCGTCCCATCGCTTCGAGACGTGCTCGAGATAGGTGCGCGCGGCTTCCATTTGTTCCGGCTCGAGCTCCCAGATGCGCTCGCGGCCACGTCGCACATCCGAGACGAGCCCAGCCGTGGCGAGCACGTCCAGGTGCTTGGTGACGGCCTGTCGCGTGACGGAAGATCCGGAGGTCAACCGGGTAATCGAGAGAGGGCCCTCGGAGCTCAGTCGTGAGACCAGCGCCAGCCGGGTTTCATCACCGAGGGCCGCAAACACCGGCGCAGCGCGAGAGACCTCGCGCCAGCCGGCGCTATGAAGCGACATGTCGCGCGATGTTCTGCAGCTGCTCAGCCCACCCAGCGTCGTTCATACGCAGCGCTTCAGCACGCCTTGTCGCCGGGATGCGATCGAAGCCTGACTCGACCACGGTGAGCCGGGTGCCTTCAGCGACCTCCTCCAGATGGAACTCGACCAGCGTGGTGGGCTCGCTCGAGTAGTCCACGCCGGATTCGACCGCGTATGGATGCCAGCGGTACGACATCCGGCTCTCGGGATCCATCCGCTCGATGGCGATCTCAATCGTTACGTTCCCGTGGCCGGGGAGCGCGATCTGGCCGTGGGCACGACCGCCTGGAGCGAAGGTACCTTGAAGCTTCATGCCGAACCAGGCGCCGAACTCCTCGGCGTCGGCAAGTGCCCGCCAGACTCGCGACCGGGGTGCGCGCAGAAGGATCTCTTTCTCGATGCGGTCTGTGGTGTTATGCAACTTCATGGTTGCATCTTACCGCGCCCACTCCTGGAAATGCAACCCGCAGTTTGCATATCCACCGTCCGTAGGAAATCTCACCGAGTCCCTCAGAGCCTGCGCGGAATCAGCAAGGCAACCACTGCAACCCAAACCACGTCAGGAGTCAACTTACTGAGCTTTCGGGAGGTGAAGGAGTCCGACACGAAGGCTTTCGTTCGGTTTTTCAATCACATGCGAGACGCCGGAGTGCTGCTTCCCCCTTCACAGTACGAGGCTTGGTTTGTCTCCGCGGCGCACGACGACGAGGTCATCGAGGCGACGCTCGAGGCGGCATACAGGTTCGACTCATCACGGCCCGCTTAGCCCGATTCACTAAGACGGCTCCGCTTTCGGCGTCGCCTCGGCAATCACATGTAGGACGCGCAGCGCCGGATGCTGACGACGCAGCCGGCTGACCACGTCCATCTTCAACCACCTCGAGATCCCGATCGGGAGGGTCGACAGAACGATGGTTTCGTATCGCTGATCTCGGAGCACGTCGTCGACTGCCAGGACGGGATCGGCGTCACCGACGGTCACTCCGACGATGTTGATTCCTTGACGCTTGAGAGAGTCGGCCGCCGATTGCGCCGTCGACCGAGCCACGTCCATCGTTTCGCCCTCTTCCCACACCAGGAGGTTGCCGACTGGCGTTGCCGGCACCAGCAGCGAGAACTCAGCCTGGGAGTCGGCCGCCGCAAGGTTCTTCGCCGCCTCCAGCAACTCCGGTGTTTGGGCGGTCTGGTGAGCAACCAACAGGTACTTTGCCATCGCCTCGACCTTGAAGGAATCCAAGCAGCGCTACCAATCCAGGTTACTGCTCGCCGAGATGGGACCCAAGTTGATCTGGGCCGTCATGAAGCAATTACCTTCGCGTAGCCTTCGCGGCATGAGCGACAGCTTCGAGACTCTGGCGATTCACGCCGGCCAGGACCCGGAACCCGTTACTGGCGCCGTCGTACCTCCCATCTTTGCCACCACCACGTATAAGCAGGACGCCGTCGGCGCCCCACGCCACGGTTACGAGTACAGCCGAACCAGTAATCCCACTCGCAAGGCGCTTGAGCAATGCCTGGCCGCTCTCGAGGCAGGTCACCAGGGCCTCGCTTTCGCGTCGGGTCTCGCCGCCGAGGACACCTTGCTGCGGGCCATCTGCGGTCCCGGCGACCATGTCGTCATCCCCGACGACGCCTACGGCGGGACGTACCGGCTGTTCGCCAGGGTCGCTGAGCGATGGGGCCTGCGCTGGACCGCCGCGCCGCTTCATGATCTCGATGCAGTCGCCTCGGCGTTCACGCCGGAAACGAAGCTGCTCTGGATCGAGACGCCAACCAATCCACTCCTTCGCATTGCAGACATCGCGGCTCTGGCCACTGTCGCGCACGGCGCAAATGCCCGCGTAGTCGTCGACAACACCTTCGCCTCGCCTTACCTGCAGCAACCCCTGATGCTTGGCGCCGACGTAGTCGTGCACTCGACGACCAAGTACTGCGGCGGCCACTCCGATGTGATCGGCGGCGCCCTGGTCGTAAAAGATCCTGAGCTGGGGGATAAGCTGGCCTACCATCAGAACGCGATGGGCGCCGTCGCCGGCCCCTTCGATGCGTGGCTCACGCTCCGCGGGCTGAGGACGTTGGCGGTACGCATGGAGCGGCACTGCGACAACGCCGAGCGTGTCGCCGCCTTCCTTACCGAGCAGCCGGAGCTGTCGGAGGTGCTCTACCCCGGTTTACCCGACCATCCGGGGCATGCCGTCGCGGTCAGGCAGATGCGGCGCTTTGGGGGGATGGTCAGCTTTCGCGTTCGCGCGGGCGAGGCGGCGGCGATCGCGGTCTGCAATCGCGCCCGGCTGTTCTTGCTGGGTGAGTCCCTCGGCGGGGTCGAGTCGCTCATCGAGCACCCTGGCCGGATGACGCACGCCTCGGCATCGGGATCACCGCTGGAGGTACCGTCGGACCTGGTCCGGCTCTCGGTTGGTATCGAGGCTGTGGAAGACCTGATCGCCGACCTGGCTCAGGCCATCCGCCCAGCCGGCTAGGACCACTGACAGTTTCAGGAAGTCGGGCCCCGCCGCCCGCCGGCGCCCAGGTAGGCCAGCAGGTCCTGCCGCGCGATCACGCCACGGGGCTTGCCATCGATGAGGACCACGGCCGCTCCGGAATCGGTCAGCAGCGTCACCGCATCACCCACAGGCTGCCCGCCGCCGATTGTTGGCATGGGCGGCGACATGTGTTGGCTGATCGGGTCCCGCAATTGAGCCCGACCGGTGAACAGGGCGTCTAGCAGGTCGCGCTCGACGATCGACCCAACCACCTCTGCGGTCTCCAACGGTGGCTCAGCCTTGACGACCGGCATCTGCGAGACACCGTACTCGCGCAGGATGTCGATCGCGTCACGGACGGGCTCGTTCGGATGCGCGTGTACGAGCTGCGGCATGGTGCTGCCCTTCGCCGCCAGCACCTCGGCTACGGTGACCTCATCGCCGGGAGGGCGCAGAAACCCATAGTGCGTCATCCAGCCGTCGTTGAAGATCTTCGACAGGTAGCCGCGTCCCGAGTCCGGCAGCAGCACCACGATCACGTCGTCCGGCCCGGCGCGGTGCGCTACTTCGAGTGCGGCCCCTACCGCCAGCCCGCAGGAGCCGCCCACGAGCAGCCCCTCTTCCCGGGCCAGCCGGCGGGTCAGCTCGAACGAGTCCTTATCACGCACGGCGATGATCTCGTCGCAGACGGTCCGGTCGAAGGTCTCGGGCCAGAAGTCCTCGCCCACCCCCTCGACGAGATAAGGCCGCCCAGTGCCGCCCGAGTACACCGAGCCCTCGGGGTCGGCTCCGATTACCCTGACGGTTCCGCCTGACACCTCCTTCAAGTAGCGCCCGGCGCCCGAGATGGTGCCCCCAGTGCCCACACCAGCGACGAAATGGGTGATCCGGCCCTCAGTCTGCTGCCACAGCTCGGGCCCCGTCGTCTCATAGTGGGAACGAGGGTTGTTCGGGTTCGTGTACTGATCTGGCTTCCAGCCCCCGGGCGTTTCAGCCGCAAGCCGGTCCGACACCTGGTAGTAGGATCTCGGGTCTTCGGGGGCCACGGCGGTGGGACAAACCACGACCTCGGCGCCGTACGCCTTGAGCACATCGATCTTGTCAGAGCTGACTTTGTCTGGACAGACGAAGATGCATTTGTATCCGCGCTCCTGTGCAACAAGGGCCAGACCGATGCCGGTGTTGCCGCTGGTGGGCTCGACAATCGTTCCGCCGGCCTTGATGGCCCCGGCCTTCTCAGCTTCATCAACCATCCGGACGGCGATGCGGTCCTTGACGCTGCCGCCGGGGTTGAAATACTCGACCTTGGCCAATACTGTGGCTCGGACGCCCTCAGTCACCCGGCGCAACCTGACTAGCGGCGTGTTGCCGATCAGGCCCACGACCGTCTCGTAGTAATGCACAGCGTGAGCCTACGAGATCTCACAAAGGCCGGATAGCCGGCTCACGGACCCATCCAGTGGAGGCGAGGTAGGTTGGGTTGTCGAGTGGCCGATCGATTCCGTTTTTGACAAATTTCACCCCGAGCGCAAATCTGATGTCGGTGCCGGCGGTACGCGTAAACGGAGGTCACTGCCTATCGCCGGAATGGCTGTCCGTAGGCCGATTCAATTTTGAGGTGGGAGAGTGATGAAGAAACTGTTTATCGCGCTCAGCACAGTTGGGCTGGCACTGGTCAGCACCAATCTGACCGGATTTGCCGCACTCACTCAGGACATCAGCCAGCATCCGGTTGGCGGCTCAGGGATTCAGGGCAGCGTCGAGGTGACGGACACGGGCTCCAGCTTGGTCATCCACGCCACGGCTACAGGGCTGAACCCGGCACATCGCTACTTCAGCCTGATTTACACGCTGGCCTCGCACCCGGGCGGCATCTCGGAAAGCAGCTCGCCCCCCGCGACGAGCAATGCCATCCCGCCGTGCGCTGACCTGAACCAGGCCGGCCAGAGCAATATCAGCGTGGCCCAGATGCTGGTCGGATTCTGGACGGTCAAGCCGGACGGAACCGGGACGCTCGACATCGTCAAGTCGTCGACCGGCAACAGCCAGGAAAACTTCTGGCCGGCGCCATTTGTCGCATTCCTGGAGCACATGTTCGGCTTCGTTCCCCACAGCAACTCGTACGCGCCGATTGGCACCTGGAGCACCATGTCGATCCGCGACGCCAACCTGAACTTCGCGCTCCAAGCGTGCGGTGAGGCCCAGGGGACTGGCTCCGGGCAACCATAGAGCTCAGCCTGGACGGCACCTGCCGACCTGATCAACGGGGGCGGCCGAAAGGCCGCCTCCTGCTCGAGGGCAGCGTTATGCTGCCCGGGCGTGGTCCCTCTCGAGCGACGCCGACTCGGCGCTTCCGAGCTTGAAGTCTCCGAGCTCTCGTTGGGCTCCTGGAGGACGTACGAGCGCATCCCGCGCGATGCGGGCGTCGCGGTCATGCGGAAGGCACGCGAAGTTGGAATCAACTTTCTCGACGATGCCCGGTACAACGATGAGACCGGTACCGCGCCAATCAAGACGGGTTACTCGGAGATCGTGTTCGGGGACATCTTCAGGGCCTCGGGTTGGAAGCGGGATGAAGTCACGCTCGCCAACAAGCTCTGGTGGGAATTCTGGCCCGAACAAAGCGCCGAGGCGGAGCTCGACTCCTCACTCCAACGCATGGGCATGGACTACCTCGATCTGGCCTACGCAGAGAGGCCGCCTCGAGGCCTGGCTGTGGAGCACATCGTTCACGACGTAACGGAGCTCATAAAGACCGGCAAGCTGCGCGCCTGGGGTGTCCTCAACTGGCCTGCGGCGCTGATCGCCGAAGCAGCCGCGGCTGCATCGCGACAAGGCGTGCCAGGCCCGTGCGCGGCTCAGCTCCCATACAGCCTGGTCACGCGTTCGCCCGTGGAGGATCCGGAAATGGTCCAGGCGCTCAACTCAGCACACACAAGCGTGGTTGCCTCCTACACACTCGCCGGCGGCGCGCTCAGCGGCAAGTACGACCAGGTGGGAGCGAAGGGTCGCATCGCGGACGCGATCGATGGCCGAGATTATTCAGAGGCGTTGAGTGCAGGCCGCGAGCTGAGCAAATTTGCGCGTGAGCACGGTGTCCCGCCGGCTTCGATGGCCATCGCTTTCGTCCTTCTCAACCCGATGGTCGCCACCGTCTTGTTCGGCGCCACCAACCCGGAACAGATAAGCGAGAACCTTGCTGCTGTCGAGCTGAAAACCCAGATGGACGCTGAGGCAATCGCCGAGTTGAGACGTATCGCGTCGCCCTAGCTGAACCGCGTGTAACGTCACTCAGATGACCGTCACCGTTCAGCCTGCTATTACGAGGCACTCAATCCTCAACCCAGACGGAACACTGGTCAAGGGCGCCAAGGCGAGAGTGAGCGACCAACTCTTGCTCGAGATGTTGCGCTGGATGCTGATGTCCCGCATTTACGACGAGCGTGCAACCGCGCTTCAGCGGCAGGGTAAATACGGGGTCTTCTCTCCCGCCCTTGGCCAGGAGGCGTCCGTCGTCGGATCCGCGATGGCCCTCGATCCAAAGCGCGATTGGATCGTTCCGCAATACCGGGAGCTGATGGCCATCGTGCGCCACGGCTATCCGTTAGAGCGCGTTGCCGCGACCGGAATGGGCCGGATCTCGGAGGCCTCGCGAATCCCTGATGGCGTCAACGTACTGCCGACCCAAGTCGCCCTCGCAGCCCAGCTTCCACACGCGACCGGCCTCGCGTGGGGGCTGAAGCTCCAGAAGAAGGACTCGGTTGTGATGACGTACGTCGGTGACGGCGGGTCATCGGAGGGCGACTTCCATGAAGCGCTCAATCTCGCCGGCGTGATGCAAGCGCCGGTGGTGTTCTTCCTGCAGAACAACCAGTGGGCGATCTCGACACCAAGGCGGCGTCAGACCGCCACCCCGAGCTTCGCGCTACGCGCTGCGGGCTACGGATTCCCGGGGGTGGAGGTGGACGGAAACGACGTGTTAGCCGTCTACCAGGCCGCCACTGAAGCCGTCCAACGGGCCCGAGCCGGCGACGGTCCGACCCTGATCGAATCACTCACGTATCGGATGAGCTTTCACAACACAACCGACAATCCGTCGCTCTATGAGGATCCCAAGGATCGCGATGAGGCAAGTCGGCGCGATCCGATCGATCGGGTGATCAAGCACCTGACGCGGCGTGGCCTGTGGAGCGAGGAGCGTGATAGGGAGACTCGAGCCGGCGTCCGGGCAGATATCGATGCCGCGCTCGAGCGTGCGGCCACGTTTCCTTCCGCCGCGCCGAGCGACCTTTTTGAAAACGTCTACGCAGAGCTGCCCGACCGAGTACGCCGGCAGCACGCGGAACTGCTGGGCGAAGGGACCGAGTCGTGACACAGCGAAACATCGTCGAAGCGATCAACAACGCACTCGACGAGGAGATGCAGCGCGATCCCCGGGTCATGGTCATCGGGCTTGACGTTGGCAAGCTCGGAGGCGTCTTCCGAGCCACCTCAGGCTTGCTCGACAAACACGGTCCGCAGCGAGTGGTCGATACGCCGTTGGCCGAGGCAGGCATCGTCGGCGCTTCGCTGGGGTTGGCCATTTCCGGCATGGTGCCCGTCGCTGAGATTCAGTTCCTAGGCTTCACGGCGCAGGCTTTCCACCAGATCGGCCCGCAGCTTGCCAGGTTCCGCATGCGTTCGCGCGGTCGATATCACTGCCAGGTCACCATCCGCGCTCCTTTCGGTGGCGGAATCAGCAGCCCCGAATTCCACTCCGATGCGGTGGAGGCTCAGTTCGTCCAGTCACCTGGAATCAAGGTTGTGATGCCCTCTAATGCGTATGACGCAAAGGGGCTGCTCCTGGAGGCCATCCGCGACCCTGACCCGGTCCTTTACTGCGAGCCTGACCGGCTGTACCGGCTCGGCAGGATGGAAGTACCCGATGGCGACTACACCGTTCCCTTGGGGAAGGCGGACGTCGTCCGCCAGGGCGATGACATCACCCTCGTGGCTTGGAGCGCGGCAGTTGAGTTGTGCGTGCGGGCGGCAGACAAGCTGGCGGAGGAAGGGATTTCAGCAACTGTGGTCGACCTGAGAACGCTCGTTCCTTTCGATGTAGATACCGTGGTCAGTGCAGTCGCCAAGACTGGCCGCTGCCTGGTCGTACATGAAGCGCCGCTGAGTGCCGGCTTCGGCGCCGAAGTCGTGGCGACTCTGGCCAAGGAAGCGTTCTACGATCTTGACGCACCGATTGACCGGGTGACCTCCTACGACGTGCCCTACCCGGCGGGACCGTTCGAGGACTGGTATCTCCCGTCGGTCGAGCGAGTCGTTGCAGCCGCCCGCAGCACCGCGAGCAAATAGCCGCCTCGCGCGGGACTACCGAAACGGCTGCGAAACTTCGTCCAGACGGTGCATCGTCGCCTCGGAGAGACTCAGCCCCACCGCCTTCGTCGTCTCGACCAGCTGGTCCGGCCTTGAGGCGCCGATGATGGGCGCCGTCACATCCGGCTGCGCCAGCAGCCAGGCCACCGCAAGCTGCGCGGGCGTGCAGCCCTCCTCCCGGGCGAGCTCCACCACCGTGTCTGCAATGTCGAACATGCGGTCATTCCAGTAGCGGCCCTGGTACATCCTGCCGTAGTCGCCCTGGGCGAAGCGAGACTCGGCGGGCGGCTCCTCGCCGCGTCTGTACTTTCCGGTCAGCACGCCGGCGCCGAGCGGGTTGTAGGGCACCACGCCCATGCCCGATGCCCGCGCCAGCGGCAGCAGATCGCGCTCGTACGATCGGTTGAGCAGGTTGTAGCGAGGCTGCAAAACGGTGATGCGCGCCAGGTTGGACCTCGCGATCGCCTCCATCGCCATGGCCACCTGCCAGGCCTCAAAGTTCGAGACGCCGACATAAAGGACCTTGCCGTCCCGCACGAGGCGGTCGAGGGCCTCGAAGGTCTCCTCCATGGGCGCATCGAGGTCTGAGTGATGCAGGTAATAGACATCGACACGGTCAGTCTTGAGACGTCGCAGGCTGGCCTCGCAAGCTTCGATCACATGCTTGCGGCTACCCCCCGAGTCGTTGCGGCCGGGGCCGACGCGGTTGACACACTTGGTCGCCACCACGAAGCCCTCGCGCTTGCCCTGGAGCCAGGCGCCGACGATCTCCTCGGTGCGGCCCCAGGTCTCTGAGGAGGGCGGGACCGGATAGACGTCGGCGACGTCGATGAAGTCGATCCCCAGCTCCCCGGCCATGTCCATGATCGCGAACGCCTCTGACTGGTCGCGCTGGCTGCCGAAGATCATCGTGCCGAGGCAGAGCCTGCTCACCTGCAGCCCGCTGCGGCCGACACGGACACCCTCCATCAGCACCGTTCAGACTAGCGTCGCGGCGAAATGCCTGTCCTGCTCGCGTCGGAGCTCGTACAGGAAACCGGACGGCTCTCCCTCGACGTCGTCCCAGCTGAGCGCCTGATCCCTCGACACGGCTCGCTTGAGCCGACCCCGATAGGCGAATCCAAAGGGCAGCAGGCGCTGCTCCCGCGCCACCTCGTAGCGCTCGGACAGTCCATACACGGTGTACCCGCCGGCGCCGTCCAGCTCGTCGCCCGGTTTCAGGTCCCGCTTGGCGACCGCGATCAGCTCGGCAACCATCCCGCCGCGCAGATCACCGGTCGGCCGGCCCTGTATCACGGCCCGTGCTACCGACATCGGCACCTCAACGCATGCGAGGTGATACGGGCGAAAGAGACCCCAGTTGGGACCCCATTGCTGGGCGGTGCCGCCGAACCCAGGCTCGAACATCGAACCCATGGACGAGCGGACCCCAGGATGGGCGGATGTGACCACGACGAAAATGCCGGGGAAGACCTTGTCCTCGTGGACGTAGCGGCCGTCAGGGTCGATGGCGTTCGCCATGTCGACCACCCCTTTCGTGCGCAGGATGCCGCCGTCCTTCTCGAGGCTGAAGACCCGGCCGAGGTCCTGCCAACGGCAATAAGGCTCGTGCATGCCGCGGACCTCGGGCGGCATCCGCAGGACGTTGGAGACCGCCGCCATCTCGGTTTGCGACTTGGTTCCGTCGCGAAACGAGCAGTACATCTTTGGGTTGTTCCGGTTTCGCTCCGCCTGCTCTCGGTACGTATCAGCGGTGGCGTGGTGGTCATCTGGGAAAAGCACAGTCCCACGGCCCGCGCACACGACCTCGAATCCAAGCGTTTGCGCCCACTCAGTGAGCTCGAAGATGGCCCCTGGTTGGTCGCCGGCTGCCAGCGTATAGACGACGCCCGCGCGCCGTGCCCGCTCGGCCAGGATCGGCCCCACGACAACATCCGCCTCGACGTTGAGCATCACCACGTGGCGGCGGTTCTCGATGGCGTCAGCCGCCACCCGCGCTCCAACTTCGGGTATCCCGGTCGCCTCCACCAAGGCGTCAAGGCCCAGCTGCGCCATCAGGTTGGCATCGCCCGTGGCGACCGGCCGCCCTTGGCGCAGAGCGTCCTGGGCGGGTCCCAGCTCATCGGTCACCAGCGGGTCGGCGCCGTTCTGATGCAGGCAGGCCTCGGCCCGGGCGAGGTCCACGTCCGCGGCCGCCATCACCCGCATTCCCGGCATGGTCGCGATTTGGTCCACCACCCCGCGGCCCATGCGGCCGATGCCGACCACCCCCACGCGGATCGGCTCGGCACGGCTGCGCAGCTCGGCCAGGTACATCAGTTGGCGGCAAACCCACCCGGAGCTAACATGGGACTCTCCAGGGCATCCCACATGGATTGAGTGAAAGGGGGGTTCCTACCATGCCGCGAGCAAAGAAGAGGGCCAAGTCCGGCTGGTCGCGCCGGAAATTCCTGCAAACGGCCGGGGTGGCCGTGGCCACCATGGCCTTCCCCGAGATACTCATCTCCTGCGGTCCCCAGTCTAATTCGACCCCTACCGCCACCATCCCTAAGCCGCGCAAGGGCGCCTCGATTCGGCTGCTCCAGTGGACCAGCTTCGTCAAGCCGGCCGACGCCGAGTTCAAGCGTCAGGCTGCCGAGTGGGGCGACGCCAACGGCGTGACGGTTGCGATCGAGACCGTCACCGGCGATCAGCTTCAGCCCAAGACCGCAGCTGCCGTCGAAGCCAGCTCTGGTCCCGACATCATCCAGATGCAGTACGGATGGCCGCAGCTCTACACCGATTCTTGCCTCGACGTGAGCAACGAGGTCAACATCCTGATCGGCAAGCTGGGCAAGCCGGACCCCGTCAACGAGGCCTTTTGCAAGGTCAACGGCACCTGGCGGGCAATTCCCTACACGGTCGTGCCCAACGCGTGGACGTACCGCACCGACTATTTCCAGCAGGCGGGCGTCAGCAGCTTCCCGACGACCTGGGACGAGCTCACCGCCGCGGCCGCCAAGCTGAAGACGACCAGCAAGCCGATCTCACAGACCGACGGCCATGCCTACGGTGACTCCCTGACCATGTGGAACCCGGTGCTCTGGGGCTTCGGCGGCAAAGAGGTGAACGCCGACGGCAAGACGGTCGCCATCAACTCCAAGGAGACGCGCGACGCCATCAAGTGGGCGCAAGGCGCAGTCCAGGCTGGTTTCGTGGTTCACCCCGAGTGGCTCGACCCCGACAACAACCAGGCTTATCACGCCAACCGCATAAGCGGGACGCTGAACGGGGCCAGCATCTACATCAGGGAGAAAATCGAGTTTCACAAGTACACCGACGTGACCAACAACGCGCCGATGCCCAGCGGTCCCAAGGGAACCTTCGCCATGAACCTCATCTTCAACCACGCTGTCATGAAGTGGTCGCCGGACGCCGAGACCGCCAAGGCGATGCTTCTAGCGCTGATGGAGAAGGACCAATACCAGAAGTGGACCATGATCGCGGCTGGCTACAACGCCGGCCCGTTCGAGTCGCTCCATAACGACCCCGTCTTCGCGAGTGATCCCAAGCTGAAGGCCTTTCAGGACGTCGTGGCGCCGGGCAAGTGGCCAGGCTGGCCGGCGATGCCAAGCAAGAAGACGGCCCAGGCGCAGACGCAATACATCGTCGCCGACATGTTCGCCAAGGCGCTGGCCAACGGCGGCACAGGTGACATCGAGGCAGCGATCTCAGCGGCGGAAACGTCGCTGAAGGCGATCTTCGAGCGGCCCTGAGGGCAGCTGGCCTGGGCGCATAGAGATGGGGACCGCGACGCGGGCTGACGCGGTCCCCGCCTGGCACCAGCGTCGCGTGCGGATCTATGACCGCGAGGCGCCGCTCGGGTATTTCCTGCTCCTTCCAACCCTTGTCGTCCTGGGCATCTTTCTGCTGTATCCCTTCCTTTTCGGGATCTGGTTGTCGATTACGGACTCGGAGCTCGGGAACGTGGGTAAGTTCATCGGTCTCGGGAACTACCGCTTCGAGTTTCGCAACACCGACGGTGTCTTCTACGGAGCCGTCATCAACACCTTCCTCTACACAGGGGTCACGACCGTGTTCAAGCTCAGCCTCGGGCTGGTCATGGCGCTGTTGCTGAACCAGATCTTCCCGTTCCGGCGCTTCGTGCGGGCGGCCTTGCTTCTTCCCTACATCATCCCGACAGTGCTGAGCTACGAGGCCTGGAGGTGGATGTTCGACCCCACGTTCAGCGTGATCAACTGGCTCCTGGTGAACACACACCTTGTGCACTATCCAGGACCCAACTGGCTTGGAGTGCCCGCCAACGCGATGGCGGCGCTGATGATCGTAAACGTCTGGCGCGGCACGCCCTTTTACGCCATCTCCTTCCTGGCCGGAATGCAGGTCATCCCTGTCGACCTCTACGAAGCGGCTAGGGTGGATGGCGCCAGCCGCCGGCAGCAGTTCATCAACATCACGCTTCCACTGCTGAGGCCGGTGCTGCTGGTCGTCCTTCTCCTCTCGACCATCCTCACCTTCGCCGACTTCCAGGGACCGTTCGTGCTCACCAACGGAGCCCCTTACAACAGCACCCAGCTCCTTTCCATCTGGGCGTACCAGTGGGGCATCCCGGGCGGAGCGATCGGCCTGGGTGCAGCCATCTCGCTCGTGCTCTTCCCGCTGCTCACCATCGTGGTCGCGGTAGTCCTCTTCATGCTTCGAAGGCCCGAGTAGATGGCAGTACAAAGCACAACGCAGTCCGGCCGGCCCGGGGCGTTACGGCCCAAGGTCCGCAAGCCGAGGATCGGCCGCGTCATCGGCGACAGCCCGGCCGGCCGCGTGATCCGCATCTACGTTCCTCTGCTCCTCTTCCTGGTGGTGACCCTCTTCCCGTTCTACTGGATGGCGATCACGTCGTTCAAGTCCGCGTCCGAGCTGTTCGACTTCTCAGTGAGCCCGCTGTGGGTCCGGGATCCGACCCTTGCCTGGTACCAGCACCTCTTGACTCAAACGAACTTCCCGCATTGGGCGTTGAACACGGCGATCGTGGCAATCGTCTCCACTCTCATCTCCCTCTTCTGCAGTGTCCTGGCCGGCTACTCGCTGGCACGCCTGCGCTACCGCGGCGCCGACTCCATCGGGTGGGGAATCTTCGTCACCTACCTGGTGCCACCCACGCTGCTCTTCCTGCCGCTGACCTTCGTCATCCGAGAGCTCCATCTCTTCAACAACCTGTGGGCATTGATCCTTACGTATCCCACCTTCCTGATCCCCTTCTGCACCTGGATGCTGATGGGCTTCTTCAAAGGCATACCGCACGAGCTGGAGGAGGCGGCCCTGGTGGATGGAGCAACCCGCATCCAGGCCATGCTGAGGATCGCCATACCGCTGGCGGTCCCGGGCATACTTGCGGCCGCGCTCTTTGCCTTCACCCTTTCGTGGAACGAATTCCTTTACGCGCTCATCTTCATGAACGACAGCCTGGTCAAGACCATCCCGGTCGGCGTCACCCAGGAGCTCATCCACGGTGACGAGTTCTTCTGGGGCGAGCTGATGGCCGCTGCGCTTCTGGGCTCGGTGCCGGTCGCCGTTCTGTATTCCTTTTTCGTCGACTACTTCGTCGCGGGCATGACCGCGGGCGCCGTCAAGGGCTAGGATCGGCTCGGACTACCTGACGACTCCGGTACCCAAGCCCCTCGCGTACGTGTCCGCAAACAAGGCGCAGAGGAAAGCCACGGGAGCCACGCCGAGCATGATCTCGGCGAACGTCGGGCCCGGGTCGTCGATGTCGACCAGGTTGCTGCCCACATCTGCCATCAGGGTCATGCTGTGGGGATCTGAGACCAGGGTGAATGTATACAGGTAGTCGTTGAAGACCACCGCCACAGCGAAAAGCCCTACGGCGGCCAGGGCGGGCATTGAGAGGGGAAGGAGGACGTGGCGAAGCACCTGCAGTGGGCGCGCGCCTTCGGCGCGGGCCTGGTCCAGGAGTTCGCTGGGCAACCGATTGAAGAACGTCCAGAGAACCCACGTGCCGAAAGGAATGACCAGGCTCGGATAAGTCACGACCAGGGCCAGCACCGAGTTGGTCAGATGCAGCCTCGTCAGCATCACGGCGATGGGGAGGAAGAGAACGCCGGCAGGGAGTAGATAGCTCGCGAAGAGGCTCAGGGCGATGCCGCGGGAGTGCGGCAGCCGGTAGTAGGCGAGTGCGAAGGCGGCCAGCGTGCTTGCCACCAGGCTGATAATCGCCGTTGTTCCGGTCACAACGGCCGTGTTCAGCACCACTCTCCCGAAGTCCGGCGAGCTGAGCAGCCCCGAGTAGTGCTCCAGAGTGAAGTTTTCGGGCCACCAGGGATTTCCGAGCACAAGCTGCTGCTTTCCGGCTTTCAGTGACGTCACCAGCATCCAATAGAGCGGGAGGATCGCGAAGACGACCATCGCTCCAAGGAAGACCGCCCAACCCAGCCGGCGCGCATTCATTCGCTGACGACCGTCCGCAGCATGTAAGCCACAGCTATCAAGTAGACGGGCATGAGCGAGAACGCGATCGCCGCACTGGTGCCCAGGTCGCCGTCGCGAAGGGCGACCAGGAAGGCCATGTGCGTGATGGTCTGGGTGTGATTGGCCGGCCCGCCGTTGGTGAGGATGTGGATGATGGCGAAATCCCCGAACGTTCCCATGATCGAAAGGACCGCGGCCAGGGCGAAAGCCGGCTTGAGCAACGGCAGGATGATGTGGACAAACCGCTGCCGGCTCCGTGCGCCATCGACGAGAGCTGAGTCCAACACCTCGGGTGAGATCGAGCGCAGGCTAGCCAGCAGAAGGACCACGAACAGCCCGACTCCGTGCCAGATGTTGACGGTGATCAAGCTGGTCATAGGGAGCGGGCCGAAGCTGCCGAGCCAGTCGATCCCATCGCGACTCAGACCCCACGCCATCAGCGCGTAGTTGATGGCGCCGTGAACGTTGCTGAACAGGTAGTACCAGGCCATGGTGCCGGTGACGGTCGGGAAGATGAACGGAAGGAATATCAACGCGTAGACGACCCGTCGGCCGCGAAACGGGCGCGCCAGAGCGAAGGCGAGCGCCATGCCCAGGATCGCCTTGGCTCCGATGCCGACCACGGTGTACACGAAGGTGTTGACGAGAGCGTCGTGGTACGTGCCCTGCCGGGCGAGATATACGAAGTTCGACAGCCCCACGAAGGTCCCGATCTCCCCGATCTGCGCGTTGCTGAGGCTGAACCACACCTCGGAGCCGAGAGGAAAGGCAATGAAGACGATGACGAAGAGAAACGCCGGGCTCAAGAGCAGGAGCGCCGGCCAGGGTGTTCGTGACATCGGTACCTGTGGCGCCGCCGGCAGGCGCCGCATCAGTGCTGGACGCGCCGCCTCCCGATCAGCTCGTCCGCATCGAAGTCGGAAGAGCGCACCCATTTCAGCAGGCTTTGCTCGGCCGTTATGACTCGCTCGGCGGCCGCCGGCAGCTCGACCGCGACCTCGCGGGGAATCAACAGCACGCCATGCTGGTCGGCGTGGATGAGGTCACCGGGGCTGATGCTCAGCCCACCCACCGTCACCGGCCGGCCGGCGGTCTCCACCCGCACGTAGCCATGTGACACGCCGGGCCCACGGGCGAAGAACTGGAAGCCCATCGCGCGCGCCTCTTTAAGGTCGCGGACGCAGCCGTCGGTGACGCAGCCGGCGCAGCCAAGCGCTCCGAATATGGTGGCGCTCACCTCGCCCCAGAGCGAGCCGCAGCCAGGCGGCTCGTCCATATCCTGCACCACCACCACACGCGGCTCTGGAATTTCGCGCACGTGCTGATAGAGAGCTGTCTGGTCGCCTTGCACCGGCCCACGCGCACGGATGGTCGCGGTCGCCGCATATCCGACCAGCGGCCCGAGCTCCGGGAACATGCACCGGACGTCCATTGACATGTAGCCCTCGTCCCGCGGCCGGACTGCAAAAGTCTCAATGGCATTGCTCAGGGTGGGCGAGTCGAAACGCTTGAGCGTCTCCAGGAGGGCTGGATCCAGCTCGGCGGGCCTCACCGGCCGAGCCGAGCGCCCAGCCTGACTCCGTTGACCACGTTGAGTGGCTCCTCGCCGTCCAGCACACGGGTCAGGTTGTCGCGCACCATCTCCAACGCCCGCGCCTCCGCCTCCACGGTGAAGCCGGCCATGTGTGGAGAGAAGAAGACGTTCTCCATGCGTCGAAGCGGGTTGTCGGCCCGCGCCGGCTCCTGCTCGAAGACGTCCAGCCCGGCGCCGCCCAGGTGGCCCGACTCCAGTGCGGCGATGAGCGCCTTCTCGTCCACCACCGGCCCGCGCGAGGCGTTGACCAGGAAAGTACCCTTCCGCATGCGCTCGAGCGCCGCCGCGTCGATCATGTGATGGGTGGTCTGGTCCAGGGGCACGTGCAGGCAGACCACGTCGGCAAGCTCCAGCAGGTCGACGAAGGGGACTCGCTCCACGCCGGCGAAACTCCTCTCCACGATATCGGCGTAGACCACGCGGGGACCGAAGGCAAGCAGTCGGGTGGCCAGCGCGGAGCCCACGTTTCCCAGCCCGACGATGCCGACCGTGAGCGCCGCCAGCTCGTGGCCCAACATCTCGGGTTTGGGCCAGCCGCCTTCCCGCAGCCGCCGATCGCCCCAAGATCCCCGGCGGACCAGGTTCAGGATCGCCATGACCGTCCAGTCGGCGACGCCGTCCCGGTTGTAGCCGGCCGAGTTGGCGACCGCGATGTCGAGCTCCGCAGCCGCACGGTGGTCGACGACGTCGAAACCGACCGCGGGCATCTGGATCAGAAGGCACCGGCGCATCTGCTCCAGGACCTCGCGGGGCAGGCGGTGCTTGTGTCGCTTGTCGGCGATGACGAGCTCAGCCATCGAGCATTCCCGAAGCACCGCCTCGGGAGCCGGGGGATCGGGGACGGTCACCACATCCACGGCATGACGGCCGGCGAAGAGACCTTCGACCTGCTCTTTCGAGTAAGGAGACAAGCAGACGATGCGGGCGGGCACCGGCCGTCAGGCTATCACGCGACAGGGTACCCTCGCGGCGAGGAAATCTTGGAGGGGATGAGCATGGATTCGGTGGCCAAGGTGGCCGTCGTCACCGGCGGCGGCACTGGAATCGGGAGGGCTGTTGCCCTAGCTCTAGCGGAGGTTGGGTACTCCGTGGTTGTGGCCGGCCGTCGGAAAGAGCCGTTGGAGGCCACCGCCGCCGAGGGATCGAAACTGGGAGCGCGAATGCTCGCCGTGACGACGGATGTCGCCGACCCAAAGTCGGTCAGGGCTCTTTTCGCCCAGACCGTCGAGGCGTTCGGGCGGTTGGACTTTCTCTTCAACAATGCGGGCGCGGGGGCTCCGTCCGTGCCGCTCGAGGACCTCACCTACGAACAATGGAGCACGGTAGTCGGCGCCAACCTCACTGGCGCGTTTCTCTGCACCCAGGAGGCGATAAAGCTCATGAAGAGCCAGGTGCCCCGCGGTGGACGGATCGTCAACAATGGCTCCATATCCGCCCATTCGCCGCGACCCAACTCCGCTCCGTACACGGCGACGAAGCACGCGATCACCGGCCTGACCAAGTCGACCTCCCTCGACGGCCGCAAGTACGACATCGCCTGCGGCCAGATCGACATCGGCAACGCGGCCACCGAAATGACGCAGGGCATGGTCGCGGGCGTCATGCAAGCGAACGGGGATGTCGAGGTCGAGCCACGCATCGACGTCTCGCACGTGGTTACCGCAGTCCTCTACATGGCCGGCTTGCCGCTCGATGCCAATGTCCAGTTCATGACCGTGATGGCGACCAAGATGCCGTTCATCGGTCGGGGATGACGAAGAGATACCGAACCATCCTCTGACCGGCATCAGGGTCGTCGAGGTCGGCAATTACATGGCCGGCCCTTTCTGCGCCATGCAGCTGGCCGACCTGGGCGCCGACGTGATCAAGGTCGAGAATCCCGACGGCGGCGACAGCGCGCGCGACTCGGCGCCATTCCTCGACGGCGAGTCATCGCCTTTCATCAGGCTCAATCGGAACAAGCGGTCGCTGGCGATCAACCTCAAGGAGCCCGAAGGCAAGAGTGTGTTCCGCGAGCTCGTCCGGAGCGCGGACGTGATCGTGGAGAACCTGCGTCCGGGTACCATGACCGACCTCGAGCTCGATTACCAGAGGCTTTCGGCGCTCAATCCACGCCTTGTCTACGTAGCCGCCTCGGGCTGGGGGCAGACCGGGCCGTATTCCCAGCTGGCGGGGTTGGACATCATGGCCCAGGCGATGAGCGGACTGATGTCGATCACCGGCGAACCCGATGGTGACCCGGTCAAGGTCGGCGTGCCGATCTGCGATCTTGTGTGCGCGCTGTACGGCACGATAGGTGCACTTGCGGCCCTTCGTGTGCGTGAGCAGACCGGGCGCGGACAGTTCATCGATGTGTCGCTCTTCGAGGCTGGAGTTTCGCTGGAGGTGTGGGAAGCGGGGCGCTATTTCGCCACGGGCGAGATTCCGGGCCCGTTGGGTTCCGCGCACCAGACCGCTGCGCCCTACCAGGCGGTCCATGCCGCCGATGGCTTCTTCACGGTCGGCGCCACAACGCCCCGCAACTGGCGGTCGTTCTGCGAGGTTCTCGGTCACCCGGAGTGGACGGACGACGAGCGTTTCAAGGACAACCCGTCGCGGCACGCGCGCCGCGACGTCCTGATCCCGATGATCGAAGAGGTGACGTCACGCAAGCGGCGGGCGTTCTGGGTATCGCAGCTACATGCTGCGGGCGTGCCGTGCGCCGAGATCCAGACTTACGACCAGGTCTTCCACGACCCACAGCTGCAGGCGCGTGCCTTCTTCTGGAAGGGACGGCATTCGCGCCTTGGCGACGTCGAGCAGATCGGCTCGCCCATCCATTTCTCTGAGACCCCGGTGCTGCAGGGGTCGGCCGGACCAGTGCTGGGGGAACACACTTCAGAGGTGATGCGGGCGCTGGGTAGGTCCGAAGCCGAGATCTCGGACCTCAAGACAAAGGGGGTGCTGGGCGGGACATGAGCGAGGCGGAGCTGCTCGAGGAACGGCGGGGCGACTCCGGGGAGATCGTCTGGCTGACGCTCAACCGCCCGCAGGCGCGCAACGCGCTCACATTCGCCATGTACGACCGGATCCGTGAGGTCTGCCTCGAGGTCGACGCCGATCAGTCGGTGCGGGCGGTCGTGTTCACAGGCGCCGGCGGGCGCGCGTTTGCCGCCGGCACCGACATCTCCCAGTTCCGCGCCTTCGACAAGAAAGAGGATGCCCTCGCCTATGAGGAGCGGATGGACCGCGTCTTGGGTACGTTGGAAAGCGTGCGGGTGCCGACGATCGCGGCCATCGCCGGGGCCTGTACCGGGGGTGGGGCCGGCATCGCGGCCGCTTGTGACCTTCGGATCTGCACCCCGTCACTCAAATTTGGTTTCCCGATGGCGCGGACGCTTGGGAATACGCTCTCGATGGCCAACTTCGCGCGGCTGACGATGCTGATCGGCGCCGCACGTGTGAAGGAGCTGATCTTCATGGCGCGCCTGGTGGGCGCTGACGAAGCGGCGGCGATCGGGCTTGTGAACGAGGTGGTCCAATCCGAAGAGGCGCTCGAGCCGCGGGTCATGGCGGTTGCCTCTGCCCTCTGCGAACATGCGCCGCTCACGCTGGAGACGACCAAAGAGGCGCTGCGCCGCATCCGCGTACAGATGACGCCGCCTGGTGGGGCTTCGGACCTGATCATCAAGGCCTACATGAGCGAAGACTTCCGGGAAGGGATCGAAGCGTTCTTCGCCAAACGCCCAGCACGGTGGAAGGGCCGCTAGCGCCGGGCCCCAGCAAACAAGCCATGCCCGAGCTGCTCGAACCAACATTTACCGATGTGCTGGACGCCGCAGAGCGAATCCGGGCCTACCTGCAGCCCACCCCGCTGAGACGCTATCCGTCGCTCAGTCGCCTGGTCGGCGCCGAAGTCCACGTCAAGCACGAGAACCACAACCCTACCGGAGCCTTCAAAGTTCGTGGGGGCATCAACCTCATGAGCCGCCTCACCACTTACGAGCGCGAACGCGGCGTGATTGCCGCTTCAACCGGGAACCATGGTCAGTCTGTTGCCTACGCCGCACGTCTTTTCGGAGTGAGCGCGATCATCTGCGCGCCGGAAAACGCAAACCCGGTCAAGGTCGAATCGATGCAGGACCTCGGTGCCGAGGTGATCTTGAAAGGTGAGCGGTTTGACGATGCTCGCCTCAACGCCGAGCGACTCGCCAAGGAGCAAGGGTACCGATACATTCATTCGGGCGACGAACCGCTGTTGATCGCAGGTGTGGGCACGCACACGCTGGAGGTGCTGCAGGAGCGGCCTCACACCGACGTTGTCATCGTGCCCGTTGGCGGCGGGAGCGGGGCTGCCGGTGCGTGCATCGTCGCCAAGGCGGTGAATTCGGAGATCGAAGTCATCGGAGTCCAGTCCGAGCAGGCGCCTGCGGCCTACCTGAGCTGGAAGAATCGCGAGCCCCGGGAGGCGCCCAACCGCACTCGTGCCGAAGGCCTTGCCACGGCAGCCCCGTTCGAATTGCCGCAACGCATCCTGCGCCGGCTGCTTGATGACTTCGTGCTCGTCACGGACGACGAGATCGACGCGGCCACCGTGTTGATGATCGAAAAGACGCGCACGTTGGTCGAAGCCGCCGGTGCGGCTTCGCTCGCGGCCGCGCTCAAAATACGGGAGCGCCTTAAGGGCCGCAACGTGGCATTGATCTGCAGCGGGGGCAACATCAGCCCCGCGCAACTGGCACGGTTGCTCCAGCATCCGTGAACTTGTCCTGAGATAGCCCCGTACCGAAGTGTTTGACCGTCAGGGAGACGGTCTGTTACGGTCTTGCTCACTTTCGCGTCCGAGATGCGAAAAGGGGACGTTTGGGGGTAGGCGTTGCGTATCAACCGCTATATGACCCACGCCGTGGTCCTGCTCATCGCTGCGGTCCTGTCGGGCTACAGCTTCTCGAGCTATCTCATACCGGCGCGGGGCTCCATCGATGCTCGAGCGGCCAACGTGGGCGCGTCCGGGCGTGATATGTCGATGGGCAGGGACGCGACGATCATCAAGCCGATATCAATTCCGACCGCGGCCCTTCCGAGCCGCGGGCCGATCTTCTACAAGGTCAAAGCCGGCGACACGCTGGACGGAATCGCGAAAACGCTTGGCATCCCCTTCAGAGAGATCACGTGGTCGAATCCACGCCTGCGCGCTCCACTCAAAGAGGGACAGGTTCTGCGCCTTCCGCCAGTGCCGGGCCTGGTGGTCACCGTCAAGTCCGGCGACTCGCTTGAAAGCGTGGCGGCGGCCTACGGCGGCGACCTGGTCACGATCGTCGACTTCAATCGCGTCCGCGATCCGGTGACGCCTGGGTCGACGCTGGTGATCCCGATCGATCCTGCGGTAGGGCCGAATCTCTCGTCTGGCGTGCCGGCCGACCCGCTCGATCCGGGCCAACTCGCCTGCCCGATCCCGGGCGCCCCGATCATCCAGAAATTCGGTCCGACCTCGTTCGAGCTCGAGCCCGCCTACAACGGCTTCCTGCACTTCCACACCGGCGTCGACATCCTCGCGGGGTACGGCACCCCGATCGCGGCGGCCGCGGGTGGCAGGGTGACGGCGGTGGGTCCCGCGTTTGACTTCGGCATTCGCGTCGAGGTGACCGACAGCTACGGGCTGGTCGAGATCTACGCCCACATGTCGGCTGCCTCCGTCGCAATCGGCCAGCTTGTGCAGCAGGGCGACAAGATCGGTTTGGTCGGCAGCACGGGACTCTCGATTGGATCGCATCTCCATCTGCAGCTCGAGGTAGGTGGTGTGCCCACCGACCCGATGCCCCTGATCAACTGCGCCGGCTGATCGACCCGCAACACCCGCTCCGGAGGCCATCGCGAACGACGAGCCGGCTAGCTGAAAGTTCGCCGCGCCTTTTCGATGGCTCGGTCCATGGCCGCGGCGGGTTCGCGGATGGCATTGCCGTGACCGACCGCGAGGAGGGACGGTTCCAGTCCCCGCAGCGACGTGGCTGACGCCAGCGCTGCCCGTTTGTTCCAGGTGGCCATCGCCGGGAACGGAAACAGAGGTTGCAGGACCCCAGACACCGCGATACCCCCACGGGTTTGAAACGCATCGCCGGCGATCAGACTTCGGTCGCGCACGTCGAGGAAGGCCACGTGCCCAGGTGTATGTCCGGGTGACGCGACCACCTCGAGTGAGCCGACGCGGTCGCCTGGCTTGAGAAGCCGATCGGGCTTCCACTCGACCTTGACGAAGTAGCCTTTGACCTCTGTCTGCGGCTCGGTCTCGAGCAGTGTCTTATCTCCACCCAGGATGCGCGAGTCGCGCTCCCCGATGGAAACCTCGACCGCCGGGAAGCGCTGGCGCACGCCGGCCACACCGCCCACATGGTCGCCATGAGCGTGCGTCAACGTGACGCGGCGGAGCTCCTTCCCAACCTCTTGAAGAATTGAGGCGATGTCGTCCGCGGGCGACGACGTCGTGCTGTCGAACAGCGTGAGCCCGTCTTCCTCCTGCACGAGATAGCAGTTCATCGGAAAAAATGCCGGGTATCTGGTGAGTTGAACAAGGTGAGAACCGAGGCGCGTTACCTTCATTGCTGCAATAGTGCCGGGACGCGAGGGATCGCCGCCGGGACTAGCCCTTAGATTGACAGCCCCCACCATCCGGATGCGTGACCGGGGCACCGGTCGCATGCGATCTCACTGGAACAGCAGGCGGCGCGCTGGTCGGGTTGCCGTCGCAGCCGTTGTTCTGGTGGCTGTCTGGAGTAGATGCCGCGCCCTCTGAACGGGGATGCGTGTCAGGCACGGTGGCGCCCTCGACCACGATGTTCGGTTGAACCGATGACGGCGGCGGTACATGCGACACGATCGAAGCCACGCTCGGCGCGCTCGTGTGGGTCTGCGCAATCGATGGTGCTTTGACGCCCGGTGGCGACGTGCGCAGCACGGTGGAATCGGAGGTGAATGCGACGATGCCCAGGACGCCTGCCGACATCGCCCCCGCCGTCACCGTCGAGAATAGCCTCTGCGCCCGGTCGGTCGAGCCGGCCGCGGCAGTGACCCACTGCCCCATGCGAGTGGCCGGGCGTAGGGCGGAAAGCGCCGCCACGAGAATGAAAGCCGACAGCCAAGCTCCGGTTCGGCCGATGTATGCCTCGAGCAGCCCGAGGGCGATCCACAGCCGGCGCCGGACGGTGGCAACTGAGACGCCCAACATGGCTGCGATCTCGCGATTTGTACGGCCTTCAAGGTAGGCGAGGGTGATGACACGCCGCTCATCGGGGCCGAGCTCTGACAATCCGCCCCGGACCGTGTGCCTGTGGAGCGCCGCAGCCAGGGCCTGCCAGCGCTCAGAGGCGTTCTCAGTTCCGGGTCGGTCGACCACCAGCAGCTCTCGCGCGCGCCCATGACTTCCGAAACGCCGGCGGCGATCGACGAGGTGAACTCCATTCACCAACCAGGATCGAATCGCATCGATCCCGGGGCCTTCGCTTGTAGGTTCGTGGTCGGCGAAGGTGGGCTCATGGGGCCCTGGGCCGTCGATTTCCGGCCGACCATCCTGTGGCACGACCCTCATCGGATTCCCTTCCTGAGCCCAGCCATGGAGAAGCCCGAGCCTACACCAAGAGTCGCGGCCACGCTCATCCATAGCGAGGGTCAGGTCTTCTGCTGGTTGGGATCGATTCCCTCGAGAGCCAGGCACTCGGCAGCGAGCTCAGCGAAAAGCTCGCGCGTTTGCAGCAAGCTGCGAACCCGTTGCCCGGCGTCGGCCGGATCGAGAGATTCGGCCAACCTGACCACCAGGGGAATGAAGCCGAGGCTTTCAAGCAGACCCTCGAGCCGCCTCAGCGCCTCTGCGGGCAGACAGACGCCCGCTTGCTCGTCATCGACGATCAGGACGCACGCGCGCAACTGGGCCACGGGCGTGGGCCCAGTATCCATGGCCCTAAGCCGTCTGCATCACACCCAAAGAAAAGTGATGCAGCAATACGAATTCATCGATTCGGCGCTATTCGGAAGAGTCCTTCCATCCGAGATGCTTCCAGCCGAACAACCCGCTGAGCCCGAGACGCTTCACGTACATCTCATGGAAGCGTTCGTACATCTCCGCTTCCTGACTCGTCGCCTTGAGATACACGGCCCGCTCGGTGATCCGGTCAATGTCGTCCGCGGGTGCAAGGTATTGGTGACCGAGAACGTGGTGCGCGAACGCAACACCGTGAAAGATGTCCTCCTCGGGCAGCGCCGCAACCTCGGTCACATGGCCGACTGCGATGCCGTCGCTGGCGATCACCGGCGAGCGCGCGCCGATCGCGCGCCACGAAATCACGGTTTCCGATTTATCGCTCACGACTCGAACATACCACCGCCGTCCGAATCCACGCCGTAGCCCCTCAGCGGCTGGCGACCAACAGCTCGAGCGAGTCGACAAGCCTGGGTCCGGGCCGGTTGAAATACGCAGACCCGTCGAGGACCACGACACGGTCGGCGCCGACGGAATCGATGTCCGCGCGCACCAATTCAGCCTCAGCCAGCGCCCTTCGCTGGTCGAAACCACAGGGCGCGAGCACCAGGAGCTCCGGTCGTGCATCCGCCACGTCCGTCCATGAGATCGCCACGGACGGCGCGCCCGGCCGGGCTAGCGGATCTTCGATGCCCGCCAGCGCCAGCAGGTCGGGCGTCCAGTGTCCGGCGGGGTAGGGCGGGTCGATCCATTCGAGAAACACACCTCGCACCGGCCCAGATCGGTGGGCGGCCTGCGCAGCGGCATCGATTCGAGCGTTGAGACGGCCCATCAGCGGCGTGGCGTCGGCACCGCAGACTGCGGCCAGGGCCACGATGTCGGCCAGCACGTCCCGCAGCGAATGCGGATGCTGGCGGATGATGCGAATTCCTTCGAGGTCCACAGCCACCTGGTCGGCGGAGACGGCGCAGACCTTGCAGACGTCCTGTGCAATGACCAGGTCTGGCTCCAGGTCCTGGATCGCCTGGGTGTCGACGAAGTAGAGCGAACGGCCCGCCATGGCCGCTTCCGAAACCGCGATCTCGATGCCGGCGCTGTCTCGGTCGTGCAGGTGCAGAGTGGAGCGCGTCACGATCGGCAGCGAAGAGGCCTCGGGTGGGTAGTCGCATTCATGGGTGACCGCGACCAGGCTGGTCCCAAGTCCAAGGGCAAAGAGGGATTCCGTAGCGCTGGGGAGGAGAGACACGATCCTCATGGGCGGCCATCGGTCAGGTCGAGCTGAGCGAAGCCCGAATCCAGGCGCCGCGGCCCCGCATTCCAGGCGAGAGGCTTCTTGAAGGCCGGACCTGCGAACGCGAACGAGTGATACTCGCCGTTCTCTCCGCATGGGTCGGCGCCTGTGGTTCCGATCTCGATTGCGAAGCGCTCGTCGATGATGCGGCCGAGCCACGCCTCGTCCAGCTTCGCCAGGTCGACGCAGGTGATCACCGCCCGCCCACCTGAGCTTATGAACTCGCGGAGGAGGAGCTCCGGCGGCTCGCCCCAGATCGGCTCGACGTGCTCCAGCCCGGCGGCAGTGACGCGCTCCTCGTACCACGCGCGGACGTCAGCGAGGTGGATGTCGCCCAAGACCACGCCCGTAAACCCCTGCTCGCGGAGCGATGCAAGCTCGTGCCGGAGGTTCGCCTCCATCTCCGCCCACGTCGTGGGGATGGCGCGGAGGCCGATCCCGACCGCCGCCGCCTGCGCCTCCAGCATCTCGACCCGGGTGGCGTGAAAGCGAATGCGTCGAGTGGTCGAGTCGTAGAAGGAGATCAGCCGCGCGACCTCGAGTCCTCCCCTGCGTGCCCGGTCGAGCGCAAGGGCGCTGTCCTTGCCGCCCGACCACATCAATGCATATGTACGGTTCAGCTCAGTGCCACTCCGTCGACTCGAGACCTGCCTCGAGCCAGTCGATGAGGGCTGCGACTTTTGCCCAGTCCTCGGCCTTCCGGGCCGCGATCAGATCGAGCAGGGCCTGGGGCTCCATCGCGAGCAGCGCTTCGGCGCCGGAGCTGGCGTAACGGACGAGGGCGTGATGCGCAACCTCGTCGTAGGTCAGTCCGGTGTTGCGGGCAAGGTTCTCGAGGGTCGGCATCGGGTCGACGAGACGGGAGAGCGCGACCGAATCCCGGAAGTTCTGGTTCGGGTCCTGTGCGCTCACGGCGCCAAAGCTACGACTTCGAAGGTCAGACGGGCTCGCAGCCGCGCGAGAGCAGCCATCACGGGGGCTCCCAGCGCCACCACCATCAGCACGTTGCCCACAGCTCGGAACGTGTCGTACGCAAGAGAGGTCAGCAGATAGAACCGGCCGAAATGAACCAACGATGTGACCGCGTCCATTCCGGGCGACCAGCCGAGCGTCGGATTGCCGCGATAAACGGGAATCCAATCGGTGATGTCGAGCAGCGCGCCTACGACCCACCCCATCAGCGCACCGACGGCGGCCAGCGCCAGGACGTCGCGCCAGTCGGGGATCCGCGAGCCGCGGCTCCAGTGTCCCGCCAGCCCGGCCGCGACGCCGACCCAGCCGACCGCGAAGACCTGATATGGCACCCAGGGTCCCATTCCACCGCCCGCGACCGCGGAAACGAGGATCGACAGCGCGCCGACAAGGAATCCGAACGAGGTGCCGAAGACGTAGCCCGCGCATAGAACCAGGAAGAAGATCGGGCTGAAGCCGCCGATGCCCTCGATCACCGCCAGGCGGAGAGCGGTGTCGATGGCGGCAATGGCCGCCAGCAATGCGATGGCCCGGGAATCGAGCTGGCGCATCCCGGCCTCGACGAGGAAGAGTCCGACCACGGAGGCGATCGCGAGGGTCCATGCGGGTGTGCTCGCGGGCAGCCCGCTGCCGAAGAACGGCCATGAGAAAAGGACGACGCCCGCCAACGAGACCACACCAACCGGCAGTGCCCGCCTCACGTGGGCACCGCGAAGGCCATCTCGGCGACCCTGCCACCGCCCACGTGGATGACCCGATCCGCGAGGGCGTTGCGCAGATCTTCGTCATGTGTGGCCAGGACGACCGACGCTCCCCGATCGCGAAGTCGGGCGACGAGCGAAACGAGGGCGCCGCGGGCGTTCGAGTCGATGCCGCGGGTGGGCTCATCCAGCAGGACAAGCCCAGGCGTGCCGGGCAGCACCGCCGCCAATGCCGCCCGCTGCCGCTCGCCGCTCGAGAGGTCCCGCGGGTATCTATCCGCCATCGACAGCAGGCCCAGCTCCTTCAGGATCGTCTCCGGCTGCTCCAGCTCCCCGGACCGATCGAGCGTGAAGCTGACCTCGGCCCGAACAGTCGGACGGTGCAGCAAGACCGTCGGGTTCTGGGGCAGGTAGGCGATCCGTCCGGGCCGCCGCGAGACGCTGCCGGAAAGCGGCGCGAGGCCGCCGGCGATGAGGCGCAGCAGCGTCGTCTTGCCGCCACCGTTGGGTCCGCTCAGGGCGACGATCTCGCCCGAGCGTCCGGAGAGGTCGACCCCGTCCAGGACGAGCTGTCCGGCGAAACCCGCGCTGACGTTCCGGAGCGACCAGGCTTCGCCGCCCAAAGCCGCCGATCGCTCTGGGCGCGCGGGCGGGGCCGGAGGCCGCCAGTCCGCTGGATCGGCGGTCTCGACGATCCCGCCATCCACGAGAACGAGTCCAGCGGCGCGGCGCAGCAAATGGTCGAGCCGGTGTTCGGAGATGATCACCGACCTGCCTTGGTCCACCAGGCTCGTCGCGGCAGCCAGCACCATCTCTGCGCCGGCGGGATCGAGCTGCGAGGTCGGCTCATCGAGGACGACCAGGCGCGGCCGCACGGCAAGGGCGGAGGCCAACGCGACCCGTTGGCGCTCGCCTCCACTGAGCGTTCGCACTGAGCGCCCGGCGAGATCCGCGACACCGGCCGCATGCAGCGCCTCGTCGACCCGGCCGGCGATCTCGCGTCGTGGCAGGCCTGCGTTTTCCAGCCCGAAGGCGACTTCGCGGTCGACGACGGTGTAGACGGTCTGCAGCTCGGGATCCTGAAAGACGAAGCCAACCTCGCGCGCCATGGTTCGAGTCGGCGTCGCGATGACGTCGAGTCCCATGACCTCGGCGCCTCCGGCGATCCGTCCGCCGTGGAAGTGCGGCACGAGGCCGTTGAAGGTCCGGAGCAGCGTCGATTTGCCACCACCAGATCGGCCGGCGACCACCGTCAAGCCGTTCTCGATCGCGAGGCGCACGTCCTTCAACGCGGGTTTGGCGGCACCGGGATACCAGTAAGTGAGGTCGGTCAGCGTCGCGATCGCCATACCAGCACCGGTGCGAAGAGGAGCAAGCAGGCCGCGATCGGCCGTGGATCCATGGCCGGGAATGTCAGAGTCGGGTAGGGATACCAGTCCGCCGCCCACCCGGCGGCGCGCGAGACGGCGAACGCCACCAACGCCAAACCGGACGCGGCGACGAGCAGCCAGTCGGAGCGCCCAAGGGCGTGTGATGCCATCGCCGTCCTGGCGCCCGAACCGAATCCTCTCGCCTCCATCGACTCGGCCAGCTGGATGGAGCCTTCAACGCTGGTGAGCACGACCGGGACCACGACGTCAATCCAAGAGCGCGGCCCGCGGGGCCGCCACCCACGTAGGCGCTGCGCCTCGGTCACCTCGACGAAGGAGGTCGCCACGGCAGGAACGAGGTTGAGAGATGAGGCGATGGCGACGCCGGTTCGCGAGAGCGCGGCGGGCAGGGCGTCCATCACCTCGTGTGAGTCCAGGAGCAGCGAGAAGGGAGCGGCGGCCAGGATCGCGGCCGAGATCGTGACCCCTCCCGAGGCGCCGAAGACGAGCGCTTCGAGCGTGTACGGACCGCCGAGGGCTGGAATCTGGGCGGGCAGCTCGAACAGGACGGTCGTTCCCAGGTGGGCCGACACGAAATTGAGAGCGATCGCGAAGGCCGAGACGAGGAGCACGGCGATGAGCAGGCCTCGAATTCGTCGGATGCCGGCGCCGGCGGCGAGCGCGGACAGCGCCGCCGCCAGCACCAGAACTTTGTAAACAGGGTTGGTCGTGGAGAGAACGATGAACAGGCAGCAGGCCGACCAGGCTGCCACCGCTCGGGCATTCATGTCCTGGTCTCAGGTCTCCTTGGCGAGAGGCGGCGGTGCGGGATTCTGATCCGACGAGTCGACGTAATGCCAGCCGAGCGCCTCCTTGTCGTGCAGGCTGACGGCGGCGTAGCCCGTTTGGGCAGGGGCCCACGCGCCTGCCGTCTCGATGAACAGAGACCAGTAAGGCTTGTTCTTTGGGAAGCACTCGGTGAACTGCGCGGGTTCCTTGTCGATCGCGCAAACGCCCTTGCCAAAGCTGAATGTCTGCGTTTGATACGCGATCGTCGATTGGTCCATCAGGCTCTGGCCGTTGATCGTGTCGCCGGCGAATCCCACGCACTTCTGCAGGGAAGTGCCCGAGAGATGCTCGACGACCACATATGCGTGGTGGGCGGCGGCGGCGTTGATGCAGGAAATGGCCGGACTCGCGGACGACGTCGGCGACGAGCTGCCACAAGCGGCGATGACGAGAGCCAGTGTCGCGCTGGCCCATATGAGGCGATTGCGCACGTGGTGTCCTCCAGGCGGTCAACCACCCCGAACGCGCCGCAGAAAGCCGACCGCCAGGAGGCTTCCGTGCCGTTTCGCGCGGACGGGTCGCCGGTCTGGGCGTTCAGGTCTCCTGGCTTACGGATCGCCGCCCCCAGCCCACCTTCCCGAGGCCTTCACCTCAGTGGCGCTTGTTGGATGAGGGCTCCCCGCTCACAGTTGCGCGACAGCTCCGGCTTCTCACCGGATTCCCTTGGTACCCAATGGAATCTTAGCTCCGGAAAAGAGTTAGCTTCAGCAGCTATCAACCTGGAGCAACCAGTCGCATGGATCTTCGATCTCGACGGCACGCTGGTGGATACCGTCGAGACCAGGATCGCGGCGTGGCTGCGAACGTTCGCAGAACGGGGAATACCGGCTGATCGCGCGCAGGTCGCCAACCTCATCGGATCGGATGGCCGGCGGCTGGCGCGGGTCGTGGCCGCGGCGGCGGGCCAGACCCTGAGCTCTGATCGAGAGGAGGAAATCGATCGCCGTTCAGGCGAGATCTACAGCGAGCTGAATACCGACCCCAAGGCGCTTACTGGCGCTGTCCAGCTGCTGAAGACTCTCGACGAGCACCGACAACCATGGGCGATCGCAACCTCGAGCCGGCGCGAACAGGTCGGCGCGTCGGTCAAGGCCTTAACGCTTGCGGGGTCTCCGATCATCATCGACGGCAGCAGAGTCGAGCATGCCAAGCCGGCTCCCGACGTGCTTCTGGTTGCCGCCCGCGAGCTCGGCGTCGAGCCGGCGCGCGGCTGGTACGTGGGCGATTCGATTTGGGACATGCAAGCAGCGGCCGCGGCCGGCATGCCGGCGGTCGGCGTCGTGAGCGGTTCGGCGACTGCTGACGAGCTCGCGGGAGCCGGTGCCTTGTTCACAGTCAAGGCTTTGACCGAGCTCATCCCGTTCGCGCGAGGGACTACGCGGCGCACTCACTTTCGGCGAGCGCCATCTCATCCCCGATAGAGGTTCGCGCGCGCAGAACGGAAATCGCGAGCGCGAGCGTGATGACCACGGTACCGGCTCCGACGAGCCACGCGAGGTGGTATCCACCTGCCAGCGCGGCGGCGCTGCCCGCGCCGTTGGCGACCAGGTTCACCGTTCGAGCGCCCGCCAGGGTCGCGAGGACCGCCAGCCC